>ERZ773062.8-NODE-8-length-288338-cov-62.941620_pt1 | contig 288338 bp, 280 predicted proteins | sample MGYA00580626_ERZ773062 | MGnify/ENA primary metagenome ERZ773062 (study PRJEB29015, sample SAMEA2738003) | human oral metagenome | biome: human oral; feature: human-associated habitat; material: dental | place: China | collected 2058 ... | reverse complement strand
CCACCTAAAATCTGATCCATTTGATCCTTAATATTCATTCCGGAGTCATCCGTCACTGAATTGATCGAATACGAGTCGTTCTGAGGTGATATTCCATGACTTTGATTTGAAAATGTTGGGCTCGTAAAAGCCTGTTGGGACGTTTGTTTAGTGCCAGCTGGTTGTAAAAAAGTATTATCTGTAGTCTGAGTCATTGGTTGCGTTGTGGACTGGGCCGTCGATTGCGCAATAGGCTGAGTCGTTTGTGGTGTCACAGATTGTTGGACTGTTTGTGCGCCTGTCTGCACTGGTGTTTCTGTTACAAACTGTGTAGTCGTTTGTGCTGTCATCTCGCTAGCCGGCTGTTGAATTTGAAAAACATTGCTTTGAATGCTAGGTGGATTAAAAGCTGTGGTGTCATTTTCTGACAAAGTGGTATTCTGTTCAGTATTGTTTTGATCTAGTATCTCATGGACTGCATTCACTACGTCTTCAATTCCAACTTGCGATTTTACCAAGAAACGATCGGCACCAAGTGCCTCGCCACGTTCTCTTTGATCTTCGGATGAAAGAGCGGTCATCATAATCACCTTAATATTTTTAGTTTCTGGCGTTGATCTTAAGATATCAAGCATGTCAAAACCGGAAATTTTTGGCATCATTACGTCGGAAATAATTAAATCAGGCTTTTCACGTACTGCAGCCGCTAAGGCCTCTTCACCGTCACCAGCTGGTACGATCTCATATCCTTCAGCCGTTAAGCGTATACCGTAAATCTCCCTTAAGCTTTGGTCGTCTTCGACAAGTAATATTTTTGTCATATGTTTCCTTTAGTTATTAGTTGGTAATTTTTGATTATTATTTACAGATTGTTGTAAGACGATTGGCTGAGTTGATTGTGGTTGTATTGTCTGAGTTTGTACTATCGGTATTTGTCCTGGCTGTGGTTGTGCATTTTGTGGTTGCATCATAGGTGCTTGGATCGCTTGTGGTTGTCCAGTCTGTACTGCCTGCGTCGCATATGTTGGCTGCGCTATTGGCTGATACTGTTGTTGTATTACAGGTTGCGAAGCTATTGGATTTATTGGAGCGGTCGACGATATCGAGCTTTCTGGGGCTACCTGAGTTGTCTTAATTTCTGGAGCCGTTGGAGCTAATTGAGTTGTCTGAACTCCTGGAACTACCTGATTTGCTTGGGGGTCTTGGGTGGTTGGAGTTTCAAAACTAGTAGGCGTTACATCATTTGGCTGATTTAAAGTATTATTGTTTACACTATTGATATTCATCGCTTCAATATTTGAGGCAATTTGCTTACGACGCTGGTATTCTTCGACAGTGATACGAGGGAAAGAAAGATAAAAGGTTGATCCCTCACCAAAAGAACTTTCCGCCCAAACTTTACCACCCATAGCTTCAACACGTTGTTTGACTAAATAAAGACCTAATCCTGTTCCACCGACTGTCCGCGTCTGTGAATTATCGGCACGATAAAATTTCTGGAAGATATGTTTTAAGTCATCAGGTGAAATACCGATGCCAGTATCAGTCACATTAATCAATACACGATCGCCATCTCCACGCACATTTACCCAAATCCCGCCGCCTGAAGCAGTATATTTAATTGCATTTTCAACCAAATTGTTCACTACTTCACGCAAGAAATCGATATCTACGCTGGCATAGACTTCCTGATTGATTGTCCGAGCTGTATTATCGGACCTCGCAGAGCTTGCGCCAAAGGTATAATGTATGCCTTTTTCGTTCATCATCGGTACTTGGCCGTTCGCGATCGAACGCACTGTTGATGACATCTCTACAGGAGAAAGTTGAACCCGAATCTTTTTGTCATCCAATTTTGTAACATCAAGAAGGTCTTTAAATAAGCGTCCTAAGTGTTTTGAAGAAGCGTGTGCCTCCTCTAAATATTTACGGGCGCGATCGTCAATCGTGGCTGTTTTTGGATTTAAAGCAAGACCTAAATATCCTTCAATTGAGGCTACTGGTGTACGCATCTCGTGTGACGCTGTAGAAATAAATTCCGCCTGCTCACCTTCTTCTTCCAGCTCCCTTGCAATGTCGCGTAACGTAATAATTCGCTCATTTTGTCCAGCTGTCGTACAAACTACAGAAATCGCAACTGGCTTTCTCTGCTCTTGAATACTTACAAGCACTAAATCACGAGTGTTGTAATTCTCTCCATTCATTACTGCGCGGAGTACTGGATTAATATTGTCATCAATCTTCAATCCTTCGCCATTCTCAAGCTTAAGAATAGACGCGAGCTGAAGGTTCTCGACTGTATTAGGATCACTCGTACCAAGTAGTCGCATTGCTGCTGGATTTATTAAAACTACGATCCCAGAAGAGTGTACAATCATTACGCCTTCGTCAATCGAATTCAGGACTAAATTAGCAAGGTTGGCTGAACGAGTTGTTGGGGCAGTCTGGCTTAAAGGAGTCTGCATGAGACTATTGTTTGTCTCTTTTTTCTTAATAAAGCTAAAAATACTCATTGCCTAAATTTTAACATAAAAAGTATGTAATGTGATAAAATCGGAATATGAATAAGGACATCTACTATATAGAGCCAGAGGATGACATAACTGATATCATTAATCATCTTAAATCGTCAAAACAAAAAGTTGTTGCTCTCGTTCCACCTAAAAAACTTAGCGTTATGCGTAGTGCAATTAATCTAAAGCTAATTGCAAAAACCGCTAAAAATCTTGATAAGGCAGTTGTTATTGTCACTATTGATCCGATCTTGATGAAGTTGGCTGCTACTTCCGGACTGCCTTTTTCGAAAAATCTTCAGACTCGGCCGATCTTGCCTAGTGAATATAAAGATGCTCCCGTCATCACTAAAACTCCAGTTAAGGCATCTCCAATTAGTGAGATTGATGACTCTGAGAGCTCGGATCAAACGGAAGAGCTAGGATCAAAGCAGACTAATCTTACTAATTCAAAAAAGACAGAAAAAACAGCATTTATAAATAATCCTACAGATTCAAAAAATCCTCAAAAGTCGCAAAAAGAAGTGGTCGAGAATTTAGATTCTACTGAGCTAGACCAAGACTCCGAAGATCTTGAAGAAGACAAAAAAAAGAAAACCAAAAAAATCCCAAGTTTCGATTCTATGCGCAAGTGGATTATTTTAGGCATTGCACTATTTATTGTTCTAGTGGTTGGTGGTGTATGGGCTTTTGTTTTTGCGCCAGCCGCCAAAATTATGGTTAAAATAAAAACCACACCAGATAACTTTTCAGAAAATATCTCTCTAGTTAATGTCGCCGATCAGGCTAGCAACAAGGATGGTAAGATTTTGCTAGAATCTGAAACTCTTGAAAAAGAGAGTACTATTGATTTTGAAGCTACGGGGGAACGTAACGATGGTGAGAAAGCAAGTGGTAAATTAACCCTTACTGCCAACTTTAGTTTTTCAACTTCCAGTGCCTCTCCAAGCAATCCGGATCGTATTTCAGTCCCAATCGGTAGTGCGTTCGCTAAAGGCAATCTTAACTATCTTACAATCGCAAATACTGATTTTAGCTGGGATGGTTCTACGACTAGCTGTACTGTTCGTACTACAAATACCTGCCAAATCAGAAAAACTGTTGATGTGATAGCTTTCGAGGGGGGTACTAGGTTTAATATTGATCCTGCTGCTTCAGGCTGGCAGTCATCTGTTGAAAAAGTTGATGCTTTTAATCCCAATGCCTTTACTGGTGGAACTGACAAAATAGTCAAAATTGTCACCGCAAGTGACGTCGAGAAGGCTAAAGCTCAGGCGAATCAAGTAGACGAAGGCAAAGATGAACTGTTTGCTAAAGTTAAAGAAACTGAGCTAAGAATTGACGCAAGTTACAAGAAAAACCTTGGTAGTGCCACTCCAAGCCCAGCAATTGGTGAAGTTGCCGCGGAAGGCAAGGCCAAACTCTTAGCTAAGATTACATATAAGGTGAACGTTTTAGATAAGACTGCTATTGAGGAGTATATTCGTAACCTGGTTAGTAGTCGATTAGGTGAAGATCAGAAAATTTATGAAATTGGTTCACTTTTTATTGAACGTTTTCAGGAAAATAATAATAGCGCCAAACTAAAAGCTATTGTAAAAACTGGTCCTGAAGTTACAGAAAAAACTGTACTCGACAAGTCGTTAGGTAAAAAGATTGGCGAGGTAACTACCCTTATTAAGTCGATTAACGGCGTAAGCGAAGTTAAGGTAGACACATCATTTCCATGGGTTCGCAGTATCCCTGATGATGTTAATAAAGTCAGTGTTACAATTACAATTGAAGAAAATTAAGGTACGAGTATGAAGATAATCGGTCTAGATGTTGGAACCGTACGTATTGGTGTGGCTCATGTAGATACAACAACTAAAATTGCTATTCCAGACGGTTATATCAATGTTAACGGTCAGGAAATTTCCGAAATCCAGAGAAAGCTCGACTTTTATAGTACAAAGGTATTAGTTATTGGGATGCCACGTAGTAATAATGGCAACCAAACTGCGCAATCAGATTTTGTTAAGGCTTTTGCTGAGCGTATTGCAGCTATAATTCCAGGCCTAAAGATCTATTTTCAAGATGAGTCGTTAACCTCGGTAGAGGCAGAAAATCGTCTTAAGCACCGAAAAAGAAATTACCAGAAAGGTGAAATTGATTCTGAATCAGCTGCGATCATTCTACAAGATTTTGTTGAACGATTACAATCTGCTCTCAGTAACCAGCAGGTGCTTACGCCGGTGGATCTTACTAAATCTGGTGATATTCAAATTGGCGATCAAAAAACCAATAAAATAGAAAGAAAAGAACAATTACCAGCTAAAAAGAAACCACTTATGAAGAAAGTCATTATTTTATTTATCGTTCTGTTATTATTAATTGGTCTTGGCGGTGGCGGGGCGTATTTTTGGTATCAGAAGCAATTAGCCGCTTTAAATAATCATAGTTGTCGTTTCAAAAGCCCATCTGAGGCTGCTGCAACTAACGAAAGAGAGCAGGAGGAAGGTTGTCACTATGTTGAGTTTGAAATTAAAACCAATGAGACTATTAGTGATATCGCCAAACGATTACAGTTGCGGGGGTTAATTCGCTCTGATTTTGCTTTTAAAATTTATTTAAAAATACATCAGAAAGCATCGAAAATTAAGTCTGGAACCTATTTTCTTCGTCCTAATCAATCTGCACAGCAGATTGCTGATCTGTTAGAAGAAGGTGTAGTTTCAGCTAATGTTTTTAATTTGACCGTCTTACCGGGAGAAACTATTAAGGATATACGTCAGAAATTAATTAAAATTGGTTATACTGAGGAACAAATTAATACTGCTCTGGCTAAACAATATAATAGCCCCGTTTTAAAAGGTTTGTATAGTAGTGAGGGACGATTAGAAAATCAATTACAGCCAGCTAGTGTCGCTCTTGAGGGGTATCTTTATGGTGAAACTTACCAGTTTTATCAGGGTGAAACTGTAGAGAAGATTTTTCAAACTATGATTGATCAGCTTAATAATGTAGTTTCCCTTAATAAGATTGAGGAAAAATTTGCAAAACGTGGTCTTAGTTTAAGGGAGGGATTAATCCTTGCTTCAATTATTCAAAAAGAGGCTCACACTGAAGATATGCCAGGCGTATCTATGGTTTTTCAAAACCGTTTACGAAGAGGCTGGAATTTAGGTTCTGATGTTACAGCAACTTATGCTGCTGATCTTGTCAATCCGAATCGCGATAAAAATGACTCGAATAACAATTTTACCGTGCTTGAAACGGATAGTCTGTATAATACAAGAAAACACACTGGCCTTCCTCCCGGTCCGATTTGTAGCCCTTCAATTTCTGCTCTTCTTGCCGTAGCTGAACCTGATGAGAATATGAAGTCTATGTATTATTTCTTGACAGGAGATGATGGAAAGATGTATTATAGTGTAACCGATACTGAGCACGAGCAGAAAAAGCGTGACTTTTGTCAAAAACTCTGTAACGTAGGTCTTTAGGTGGAATATCGGCAAGTTATGACAACAAAAAGACATAATAAACGAATTAGATTAAAAAATAAGCTGAAGGTCCTTCCGTATATCTTTGTATTCCTCGCCACTATGGGTTTGATAAACTATGGTTCAAGGAATAAACATGTCGATGAGGCAACCAATAATCTTAATTTGCAGTCAATCTCAAAAAAAGATTATACCGTTTCTACCGATCAGTTATCTGAATTCTACGTTGTTTCTGAGCTTGCTAGTAATCTTAGCCTTGCTTCTTCCGAAGTAGTTAATGTCAATTATAACTCTCTCACTACTCTTCGCGATTCTGGACAAGTCTCTACTGAAAAAATGGAGAAACCTATTGCACCTCTTGCTACCAACTGTCTCAAAGTTGGCGCCATTACATATACAGTTCTCCAGGGTGATACTATTGCGTCTATCGCTGAAAAATATGCTACCTGTGGCGTAACTGAAACTATGGTTCGTTGGTCGAATAATTTCAAGAATACCTATGAGCCAAAAGTTGGCGATGTAATTTATCTCCCATCCCGTGCTGGTTTTGTATATAAAATTAAAAATGGTGACACTGTTGAGTCTATTGCTAATAAATATGGCGCAAAAAGTGATGAAATTATCGCTGCTAACAATCTTGAGCTGAACCAGAGCTTAGCCGTTGGTACTTCCATTTTACTTCCAGATGGTAATCTTCCAGAAGCTGAACGTCCTGATTACGTTGCTCCACGTCTTACTAATTCACAGTCTCAAAGCTATACTCAGTCTGTCTATTATCGTACTTATTGGACCTCTGCAAATCAGATGCCCTGGGGTTGGTGTACCTGGTATGCCTGGCAGCGTCGTTATGAGCTTGGCGGTGGTTATGTGCTCCCTGGTGGACTTGGTAATGCTAATACCTGGGATAATGCGCTTGTCAATAGCTTCCCAAGTAGTCGTGGAACCAATCCACAGGCCGGTGATATCTTCCAAACTGACTCTGGGTGGTATGGTCACGTCGGTATTGTTGACTCAGTTAATGACGATGGCACTATTACTATTTCCGATATGAATGGTATTGCCGGTTGGGGCCATGTTGGTCGTAAAACTGTTCCACAGAGTGTCTGGTCAAGCTACCTCTTTATTCACAGCCGCTAAAATGGTAAAATAAGAGTAATATGTTTTGTGATACTGCGAAAGTTAGTCTAAAAGCCGGCAAAGGCGGTGATGGTGCTGTTTCTTTTCGTCACGAAATTTATATCAATAAAGGCGGCCCAGATGGCGGTAACGGCGGTAGGGGTGGTTCAATTATTTTTATTGCCGACAAAGATACTAATACTCTGATTGATTTTCGTTTTAATCCTATTCTCACAGCTGAAAATGGTGGCAACGGTTCAGGTACTCGTAGCGCTGGCCGTGCTGGTAAAGATCTCCTTGTTGAGGTGCCTATTGGCACCGTTGTAAAACGCGACGGTAAGATTATTGCCGACCTAACACATGATGGTGAAAAGGCTATAATTGCAAAGGGTGGAGATGGTGGCTTCGGCAATGCTCATTTTAAATCCAGTGTTCGTCAAACTCCAGTTATTGCTGAGGTAGGCGAGCCTGGCGATGAATTTGAGGCGGAACTTGAGCTTCGTTTATTAGCTGATGTCGGTTTAGTTGGTTTACCAAATGCTGGTAAGTCAACTTTTCTCTCTGTTGTTAGTAATGCTAAACCAGAAATTGCCGACTATCCATTCACTACTTTAACGCCAAATCTTGGTGTTGCTACAATTGATCGACATGATATCTTAATTGCTGATATCCCGGGTCTCATTGAGGGCGCGGCAGAGGGAAAAGGGCTAGGTCACGATTTCTTGCGTCACGTCGATCGCACCGCTGTACTCTTACACCTTGTTGATGTCTATAATAATGATGCTGGAGAAGCTTATCAAATTATTCGTAATGAACTTGATAAGTATTCTGATTTAAAAGATCGCCCAGAGGTAGTTGCCCTTACTAAATGCGAAGGGGTAGACCAAGATATTATCGGTATGCAGATACAATCAATTCATCAGCATAATCCAAATGCATATATTCTTCCGATCTCAGCAACTTCGCATCAGGGAATTGATGATCTACTACGTACTCTTTGGCAGAAGATTCAAAAAGTCAAAGAAGATAAAACTAATGTCAAAAAAACATCGGACATTAGCTTAGCTTCTAATCGGGACTTAAATCATGATGAATATTCAAAATCGCAGCAAGACAGGGTTGAGCTCCCCGTGATTTCCTTAAGTACTCAGCAGCTCCAGAATACTTGGACTGTCTCGATTGATAATGACGGAGTATATCATGTTACTGGCGAAAAAATTGAAAAATTCGCTCGTCGCACAGACCTTGCTAATTACGCTTCTGTTAATCGCTTGCGCGATATTCTGAAAAAACTCGGTATTCGTGCAGAACTAACTAACCAGGGCGCTGGTCCAGACTCTCTTATTGAGATTTCTGGTAAAATTTTTACTCTTGTTGAACAGTATTAGTATGACCAAGTCAATAAAAAATTAACTAGTCTACTATTTCTTAAATATTGTAAGTTAATATATCTATTTTAGATATAACCATGCTAGCCAAATAAAAATACTCCACCCGGAGTATTTTTCACTGATGCGCGCCCACCCTGGGGCACATTGTTTTGTTTTAATTCGCTTTTTGTTTTTAATGAAATCTCCACACTCCACTATTTTTTTGAAGCGGAACCCCGTGAAGCGTATCAGCTTATGCTTACTATATCGGAAATCATCTACACTGTCAATAATTTTTCATAATTTGGTCATAACAAAAATAATTATTTCCATCATCAAAACATCAAAAGATGATTATGATATAATTAAGACAATATGTCAAAAGTTAAATTCACTATTGTCACACTCTTTGAGGATGCACTTGCGCCGTATTTATCGACTTCGATGATGTGGAAGGCTACTAAGAATAAAGTTGCTGAGTTTACTTTTGTAGATCTTCGCGATTTTGGTTTAGGACCACACAAGTCCGTGGATGATACTCCGTATGGTGGTGGAGATGGAATGCTCCTTCGTTGCGAACCAGTCTTCGCGGCTATTGAAAAAATTAAACAAGAAGATTCTTCTGCTAAGGTGATTTTGCCCACTCCTGCCGGTCAAATTTGGCAGCAATCACTTGTTCGACGGTTTGCCGAAAAAATTGAATCAGATATTGAAAAACATTTTATTATTCTCTGTCCACATTATGAAGGCTACGACGAACGGATATTGGCTCTTGTCGATTATCAAATTAGTCTTGGGCACTTTGTCCTTACTGGTGGTGAGTTACCGGCTTTGATTATGATTGATAGTATTGTTCGACTCTTGCCGGGGGTTTTAGGCGGAGAGAACTCGGCAATTATAGAAAGTTTTTCCGACGGTGATATTATCGAGTATCCTCAATATACCAAGCCGGCCGATTTTCGTGGTATGAAAGTCCCCGAGGTTTTATTATCTGGACACCACGGCAAAATTAGAGAATGGCGCGAGGCGCATCAGCGTCCATCAAGTCTTTAGATTGTCTAAGTTCTAGAGTCTGATAGCGTCTTTAGTTCTAATCCTGCATGCTATAATTACTCTAATGATTTTATCAGCAGGATTGGAGGAAATTAAGGGAATAGGTCCTAAAACCGCCGAAGCTCTAAAAAAGCGTGGGTTTCGCACAATTAAGGATCTACTTTATTATTTTCCACGCAGCTACGAAGATTATCAATCTCAAACCGACATTGTCGATATCAAACCAGGTCGGGTTATCCTTCGTGGTAAGATCCGTAACCTGAGAAATCTACACACCAGACGTCGTAATTTTGTAATTACTCAGGGTGAAATATATGACAACACTGGAGCGGTACGTGTGGTCTGGTATAATCAGCCATACCGTCTCAAGAATTTTGATGAACAAACTACATATTATTTTATTGGCCAATATGATTTTAAATATAATCGTTATCAAATTACTACTCCGTCCGTTGTCACGGCTCATGAAATTGAACAGAAAGTTGAAGGTTTTCAGCCAATTTATCCCGCTAAAGGTAGTTTTAATTCTGCTTGGTTCAAAAAACTTTTTGAGAAGCTAAAGACAGCTATTTTAAAAGTGCCAGACTTACTTCCTCTTTCGTCTGCCCCGGGTTACCTTTTTAAGGGAGCGCGTAGTCAAGCATTATATAAAATTCATTTTCCAAAAAATTCTAAAGACGTTGAGCAGGCAAAAAAATACCTAGGCTATGAAGAGTTATTTGAATTAATCTTAGCTAGCCAACTTAATCGACAGGAAAACCAAAAATTAAAAGCAGATCCTCTGTCGTTTAACTTGGAACTTATAAAACAATTTTTATCAACTCTTCCTTTTGAGCTTACTGACGCTCAGAGGAGTACTTCTTGGGAAATACTCCAAGATCTTGCGAAAACGACACCAATGAATCGTCTCTTGCAAGGCGACGTTGGCTCTGGGAAGACTATTGTGGCTGCTATTGCTATCTTGCAGGCTATTAAAAATGGCACTCAAGTTGCGTTGCTTGCCCCAACTGCCATTTTAGCTACCCAACATGCCGAAAATCTCCAAAAACTTCTCGCTCCTTTTAATGTCCGCACTGCACTTTTAATTGGCGCAACAAAACAAAAAGACTTGCTTAAACAACAGATAAAAAATGGTGATATTGATCTGATCGTGGGCACTCATGCTATCTTGACCGATGATACGATTTTTCATCGACTCTCTTTCTGTGTTATTGATGAGCAACATCGTTTTGGCGTAGCCCAGCGTCAAAAACTTTTGGAAAAAGTTGCGCTTAATACTTCTCAGAATCCGAATTTTAAGAAGTCTACAGCCCCACATTTTCTCGCTATGACCGCCACACCAATTCCGCGTTCGCTACAATTAACAATTTTTGGTGATCTGGATGTATCACTTATTCAGCAGATGCCAAAAGGTCGTCAACCGATCATTACCAAAATTATTAGTGAAACCAGTATGCGGGAGATGCTATATCCAGAGATTAAACAGCACCTCGAACTAGGTGAGCAAATTTATTGGATTTGTCGTTTAATTGAACATGACGAAGATGACCCGCAGGAAAAAGACCAGCATACAGTAAAAGAGGAAGCGAAGCGTCTTGTAAAAATTTTTCCGAAATACAAAATTGGTATCCTGCATGGCAAAATGAAATCACAAGAAAAAGATCAAGTGATGACCGATTTTAAGAAACATCATATAGATATTTTAGTATCTACCACAGTAGTTGAAGTGGGTGTCGACGTGCCGAATGCTACTCAGATCGTTATTATGAATGCTGATCGTTTTGGTTTAGCGCAAGCTCATCAGCTAAGAGGGCGTGTTGGACGTGGCCAAAAGGCTAGTCAGTGCTTTTTAGTCACCACTGGGGATAATCCTCCAACCACCAGGCTCCGAGAACTTGAAAAATCGAATAATGGCTTTTATTTAGCTGAAGTAGATCTTAAACTCCGGGGTCCAGGTGAGATTTATGGTTCTCTGCAACATGGTGAATTGGATCTCCAGATTGCCAATCTCGCAGACATCGAGATGATCAAAGAGGCGAAGAGACAGGCTTTAAATTTCGCAGCTAACCCCCAAAATATGCTAAAATATGAAGAGCTTAGTCGGTCTATCCAGAAATATCAGCAACTGACTACTCTAAACTAATTTAGCTAACATCATCAGAAAGTAATTATGTATTCAACTCTTGCCCTTAATAACAGCAAAAGATCTGGTAATATTGTCGGCACACACCAAAAGCTCGATAAAATTGCCCGTAAAATTCTCCAAAAAGCACTACCCGCTCGGGTTTATTTTCCAGATATTAAAGAAATCTTACTTTTTGAAGGTATGGGCGGTCCAGACGGTTTAAAACGAAAAAGCCCCGGCGTGGATGAACCAATGCACTTTACCATTCCAGGGCACGATGATGGTAAGTTGATTCAGATGATTCTCGATCATCAATATAATCTGAAAAAGGCTCTTGCGTCTGATAATAAGGTACGCGCTGCTTTTGAGGCTGGTTGGATGGCACACGCCGTCACTGATGGCCTGACTCCAGCTCACCATTTTCCCCTCACTGAAGCTCAAGATCAATTAATGACCGAAAAAGAATTTATCAAGATCTTTGGTATTCCGGTGAAGGGAATTATGCGCGGTAAAAATTCTCTTGAGACTCTTCGGAATAACTGGTTATATTGGGGGGCAAATGGCTATATGAGCAAACATATTGCTTTTGAATATGGTGTTGCTATCACTATGACTGCACTCCCAGAAAGAGTAGTTACGCCAAAACTAGAAAAAAAAGAACTAAAAAATGTTGATATAAAACAAGCCTTTTATCGATCGCTCGACCGTATTGCTTCTTTAAATATGTACACCAGATTTTTAGAACAAGGCTGGAATACTGATCTTGCCTTTGAAACTAAAAATATTCTTTTACCAGAAATTTCAAAAGCCATCGCCCTCTGTTGGGCTTCTTCAATTCCAGAACTAACAGAACCTCGCAAATAGTTGTATATGTTAGAATAAGAATATGAAAAGTGCACGCGAAATCTTCCATCACGGTAAATTTACAAATGTTAAAATCACTTCAGGCCTCTTCCGTGGCCGCGAGTTAAAGGCCCCCCAAAACGGCATTACTCATCCGATGGGCTCACGCGAGAAGCTAGCTCTCTTCAATTCTTTAAGCGATAAAATTGAGGGTAAGATTATCCTCGATGTTTTTGCCGGAACCGGCGCTCTTGGTCTTGAAGCCCTCTCTCGTGGTGCCGCCCATGTCACTTTTATTGAGGCTGACAAAAAAGCGGTGGAAATTCTTAAACAGAACTCTATTCTACTTGGTGTCTACGAGCAGGTACGTATTTATAATACAAAAGTTGAAAAAATTGATTTTGATAGTCCATTTGACATAGTGATCGCCGATCCTCCGTACGAATATTTTCATGATTTGCCACTCTCCGTTCTCGATCGTCTTGCTCAGACCGCCAGCGAATACTTTGTCCTTTCTCATCCGTCCGACTTTGACCCCCACGCCATTAATGCCGAACTTTTATCAACTAAAGCCTACGCTGGTTCACGTATTACCATCTTTAAATCTTACGAGTCATAGTTTTCTTTACATTACTTGATAAATATCGTATAATATCAGCTAATAAAGAGTTAATAATCTCGAGGTGGTGTCGAGGATTTGTGGAGAATTATCATGAGAAATCAGGACGCCAACCGCCCTCAGCGTATTAAAATTATTATCATTGCTGTGATTGTCGCTATTCTTGTCTTCATTTTTGGTGCATGGCTCATCACTTCTGCAATTAAAAGTGTAGAAAAGAAAAATCAGAGTACCCAGACAGTTGAAACCGGCAAAACTGCCAAGAAAGATGAAAAAAACATCACAGATGACAAAAAACAAGAGCAAAGCACCCAGAACACTTCAAAAAACAATAGTTCAGGCTCCAATACGAATAATAGCGCTGCTAATTCTCCTGCTACGCAATATTCAGTTGAACAACACAACAGCACTACTGTCGTCCAAAATACTGGTCTTCCTACTACTGGTCCTGAAGACCTTCTTCCTACTGCACTTTTGATAGGTATTGCTAGCTTCTTATTCTTTAAGAACCGAGAAATCAGGGAGAAATTATCCCTTCAGAAATCATAAGATCGTGTTATAATAAACACAGGCCCGAGTGGTGAAATTGGTATACACGTATGCCTTAGGAGCATATGCTTCGTGCGTGCTGGTTCGAGTCCAGTCTCGGGCACCAATTTCGGATTTGAAATCGTGTGAAAGCACGATTTTTTGTTCTATAATTAAACCATGACAATACATCACATGAACCTCCAGCCCCGTTATTTTAACTACATCAAAAATGGTACCAAACGCATCGAGCTTCGTCTCTATGATGAAAAACGTAGCAAAATCCGACTTGGTGATACTATTATTTTTTCAAACCCAGAAGGAGAATCCCTTTCCACACAGGTTATCGGTCTTTTACGTTATACAGACTTTGAATCGTTATTTCAGGATTTTTCGATCGATCTTCTAGCCGATAAGGCAATGTCAAAATCTGAACTTATACAAGTTTTATCAGATTTTTACCCAGCGGAGATACAACAAAAGCAGGGAGTTCTTGGTATTCGCATCAAGCCTCTATAATCTGGTAGTTTCAATTAATGCTATAATAAGAATATATGTCAGCATTTGAGTTACAGAGTAAATATGCCCCCACGGGTGATCAGCCGACTGCAATCCGGCAGCTTACTGATGGTCTTAAAAAAGGTATTCGCGAGCAAACTTTGCTTGGCGTCACGGGCTCTGGTAAAACCTTTACCATGGCAAACATCATTCAAAATGTTCAAAAGCCAACTTTAATTTTGGCGCACAATAAAACTCTAGCTGCTCAGCTCTACTCCGAATTTCGGGAATTTTTTCCTAAAAACGAGGTACATTACTTTGTTTCTTATTTCGATTATTATCAACCCGAGGCCTATATTGCTAGTACCGATACTTATATTGAAAAAGACTCTGCCATTAACGACGAAATAGATCGTCTTCGCCACGCCGCTACCGTTGCTCTTTTAACTAGGCCAGACACCATTATTGTTGCTTCAGTTTCTTGTATTTATGGTATTGGTTCTCCCGATCATTACGTTGAGATGTCGCTTCCATTGATCAAAGAGCAGGGTATTTGGCAAATCATGTCGCTCAGTGAGCTAGCACAAAAATCTCTCGGTCGCCTTCATTCTCCTTCGCTCGTTAATACTACCACTCAAAATTCTACTTCTCTTAACCAAACCAATTTCATCATCTATCTCATCGCTATGCAATATCATCGGAATGACCTTGCTTTCGAGAGAGGAAATTTTCGTGTCAAAGGTGACACTATCGATCTTTTTCCAGCCTCTGGCGAAGTTGCTTATCGATTTGAGTTTGCTTTCGATACCTTAGAATCAGTTAAGATTATCGAGCCACTCACCGCAGAGGTCTTAGAAAAACCTGAACAAGTTCATATTTTTCCAAACACTCATTATGCTACGCCAAAAGATCAATTATCTCGCGCAATTGAGACAATTCAAGCAGAATTTGATAGCAGACTAAAATATTTTGAGACAGAGCATAAATATCTCGAAGCGCAACGTCTTTCTCAGCGTACCAAATATGATCTAGAAATGCTCAAGGAAACTGGCTTCGTTAAAGGTATCGAGAATTACTCAAGACACCTAGATGGTCGCAAAGCTGGCGAGCCACCTGCCACTCTGCTTGATTTTTTCCCAGATGATTTTCTCCTTCTTGTTGACGAGTCCCATATGACTTTGCCTCAAGTGCGCGGTATGTATAATGGTGACCACGCCAGAAAAACTACATTAGTTGATTACGGTTTTCGCTTGCCCAGCGCGCTTGATAATCGCCCACTTACTTTTGATGAATTTGAGAAACATATTCGCCGTGCCGTTTACGTTTCTGCTACTCCAGGAAAATATGAACTTGAGGTTTCTCCAACTCCTGTCGAACAAGTAATTCGCCCAACCGGCTTGCTCGATCCTGAAATTGAAGTAAGAAAAACAGATGGCCAGATTGATGACCTCATGCAAGAGATTGAAATTCGTATCGCAAAAAACCAACGTGTTATCGTCACAACCTTGACCAAACGTATGGCCGAGGATCTTTCAGACCATCTTAAGGACCATGGCATTAAAACCGCCTATATTCACTCTGAAATCGACACCTTAGAACGCGGTGATATCCTAAGAGATCTTCGGACGGGGGTTTACGACGTGCTCGTTGGTATAAATCTTCTTCGTGAAGGTCTTGATCTGCCAGAAGTCTCTCTTGTGGCTATTTTGGACGCTGATAAGGAAGGTTTTTTACGCTCCGAGTCAGCCTTAATCCAGACCATCGGACGTGCCGCTCGTCACGAAGAAGGCCATGTGATTATGTATGCTGATAATATTACGGAAAGCATGGAGCGTGCCATTACCGAAACCGATCGTCGTCGTGATATCCAGATGGCCTACAATAAAGAACATAATATTACTCCTCATAGTATTAAAAAAGAAATTTCCCTAGGTCTTCGTGCGATTATTCCAGAAAAAGAAAAAGAAAATAAGCTTGATCTTAAGAAAGTACCAAAATCTGAATTTAAGATTCTTGTTAAAGAATTAACTGAACAAATGCAACTTGCTGCAGCTAATTTAGAGTATGAAAAAGCTGCTGAAATTCGTGATATGATAGAAAAAATCCGAGACGAAGAAGAAAAAAGGAAGAACTAATGTTTAAAATCTTAATTATTGAGGATGATAAAGGTATCAGGGAAGGACTCTCGGAGCTTTTGCTAACCTCAAATTACTTGCCTTTAGTTTTGGATATGAACAATATCTCGGTGGAAAAGATTCAAGAACTCTCGCCAGACCTCATTCTGCTGGATATTAATTTGCCAGGCATCAACGGTCGTGATTTTGTGCGTGAAATTAGAAAAAGCCTTAATACTCCAGTTATCATGGTTACTAGTCATAATACCGAGATGGATGAGGCACTCGCCATTAGTTATGGCGCGGATGACTTCATTACTAAACCGTATAATCCTACAATTTTATTACTCCGTATTGCGGCAATCTTGAGACGTTCTAATCTTGCTTCAGAAATTAAAACTTACCGAAATTTACAAATTGATCTCAAAAAGGGCACCATTACTTCAATAAAAAAACATAAAAAAACCATCGAACTCACTAAAAATGAGCTTCTAATTTTCCGAACCCTGTTATATAACCAGGATCGGATTGTTTCGCGTAATGAACTGATGACTGAACTCTGGGACAACTGTGAATATATTAATGATAATGCTCTTACCGTTAATATCAGTCGTCTGCGTGATAAATTAGGGAAGCTGGGTGAAATGTCAACTATTGAAACCAGAAAGGGTTTGGGTTACCTCCTCGCCAAATAGGTATGAAATTTAAAGATTATATCACTGATCATCTCGTTATTCTCTTAGTTAATCTTGTCGCTTTTCTTTTAATTCAATATCTCTTTTTGATGTTTTCAATTTCACCAGAATTGAATATCTTCATTACTTTTATTCATCTTATTGTTTTTACTACATGTTTTCTTTATCCATATTTTAAAAAAGTTCGTTTCCATCAAGTAATTTATGAACAGTTAGATATGATAGATCAAAAAACCTTGGTGCACGAATTGATTAGCCCTAAAACCAATGAAGAAAGACTTTTTCATCAAGAAATCTCCGAGTTGAATCGCTATATGATTGATCAAATCAACCAATATAAAATCAAATTTGAAGATTTTAAGGAATATCTTGAACTCTGGGTTCACGAAGTGAAATTACCTATTTCCGCTCTCCGCTTAAGTCTCGCGCAAGCCAAATTCCAAAACAAGCAATCACTTTTTTTGGAACTAGACCGGCTCGATGATTATGTTAACCAGATTCTTTACCTAGTCAGGTCGGAACATGTGGAAAAAGACTATCAGATCTCTGAGTCCAATCTCTCGGAAATTATTAAGCGTGTTGCTCTTAAAAATCAAAGTATTATTATCGATAGCCACATTGATTTTGAGGTTAAAAATGTTGACAAAATTGTCGAAACCGACCCTAAGTGGTTAGAGTTTATTCTTAATCAAATTCTCGCTAATAGTATCAAATATCGTAAAAAGAAGTTTCCCAAAATTCAGATTTACACTGAGGAGACTCCAAAATCAATTGTTTTGCATATTTTTGATAATGGAATCGGTATTCCTTCTTCAGACCAATCTCGTATTTTCCAGAAAGCTTTCACTGGTCATAATGGACGTCTTTTTGATTTTGATCAGAAAAAAATAAATCTCATGGCAGAAACTAGCAATAAAAGTACTGGCATGGGTCTCTATATCGTTAAAAAATTAATCGAGAAACTTGGACATCGTATCTCCGTCTGTTCAATTGAATGTCAATACACAGATATCATGATTGCATTTGCGAAAAATGATTATTACAAAAATGTAAGAAATCGTAATATTAAAAGCGCGACAGAATAATCGATATTCTATAAACTTGAGGTAACAAGAAAATCTTGTTGGAAAGGAAAAAATGAAAGAATTACTAAAAATTGAGAAAATTGAGAAGTATTACGGGAACCGCTCGAGTATTACGAAGGCGGTTGATAATATTTCTTTTGAGGTGGATAGTGGTGAATTCGTGGCTATTATGGGCGCAAGTGGCTCAGGTAAGACCACACTTTTAAATCTTATCTCTACCATTGACAAGGTCACCTCTGGACATATTTATGTAGCTGGTACGGATATTACTAAACTAAAAGGTAACGACCTTAATCGTTTTCGTCGTGAAGAACTAGGATTTATTTTTCAGGATTTTAATCTGCTCGATAATCTGACCGCCTACGAAAATATTGCACTTGCTCTTTCTATTCAAAACATTAAATCAGTTGATATTGAACCACGTGTCAAAAAAGTTGCCACCGATTTGGATATTCAAAACATCTTACAAAAATATCCATACCAACTCTCTGGTGGACAGAAACAGCGTGTAGCATCCGCCCGTGCTATCATTACTGATCCAAAACTAATTCTCGCTGATGAGCCAACTGGTGCACTTGATTCAAAATCTTCTAGAATGTTACTTGAACGTTTTGACTACTTAAATCAAGAGCTCGGCGCCACCATCCTTATGGTTACCCATGATGCTTTTACTGCCAGCTATTCTTCCAGAGTGATTTTCATCAAAGACGGCCAAATTTTTAACGAGATTCATCGTGGTAAGAATTCGCGAAAAGAATTTTTCGATCAAATTATCGATGTCATGACTCTACTAGGTGGAGATCTTAGCGATGCTCTTTAAACTCTCTTTTCGTAATATTATTCGTAGTATGAAAGACTACGCCATCTATTTCTTTACCCTCATTCTCGGTGTTGTTATCTTCTACGTTTTTAATGCTATTGGTACACAAACTTCTATGATGAAGTTAAGTAATTCCACTCATGATGTTGTTAAACTTCTTGTTAATGTCTTATCAGGTGTCAGTGTGGTGGTTGCCGGCATTCTTGGCTATCTGATAATTTACGCCTCTAGATTTTTGATTAAACGTCGCAATAAAGAATTTTCTATCTACCTTACTCTTGGTATGAGTAAGCGTAAGATCTCTCTCTTACTTTTCTTCGAGACCCTCTTTATTGGTCTACTTTCTCTAGTGGCTGGTCTCGCCATCGGTGTTGTCTTATCACAGTTAATGAGTGTGTTTGTTGCCAATCTATTTGAAGCTGATATGTCGAAATTTCAATTCGTCTTTTCCAGTGAAGCTTGTCTAAAAACCATCGCCTATTTTGGGATAATCTATCTTTTGGTGATCGCTTTTAATACCATCATGATCAATAAGCTCAAGATTATTGATCTGATTCAGGCTAGTCGAAAATCCGAAAAAGTACGTTTAAAGAATCCTGTTGTTTGTATTATCATTTTCTTCCTTGCTGCTACAATTTTAGGCTTCGCTTATTATCAAGTTACCGTTAATTACCTTACTTTTCTCTCTAACCCTTCGATGTTTACGCAGGTCATGGGTGCTGGAATTCTCGCAACTTTCTTGCTTTATTGGTCATTTTCTGGTCTTATCATGAAATTGATTACTGCACGCAAAAAGCTTTATTATAGAGGTCTGAACAGCTTCACATTTAGACAGATTAGTAGTAAGGTTAATACTACTGTTGCTTCCATGAGTGTCATTTGTCTCATGCTCCTCTTTACTATCTGTACCCTTTCTAGTTGTTTATCTATCCGTGAAACTTCCAAAAAACAACTTGAATATGCCACTCCTGTCGATGCTGTTGTCTCATACCGGAATAACGATAATTCAAAATGGGAAGAATCCAATTCTGAAGAAGATAAAGATGATCCTGCTCTCAAGGCTTGGAAGCAAAAAATGGCAGTCAAGTACGAAAATGACTCTAAGGCGAGTATCGAGGATATTATCAAGACTAATCCAAGTCTATGGAATAGCCTCAAAGACCAAACTTCATTTAATACCTATAGCCTCTCCAAAAAGATAGAAAGTGGTGGGCTTGATCTTAATGCCGTGTTGAATCAAAAATCTCTTCAAAAGATGGCTGAAATGACTAACGGTCACGCTAATGGAATGTATGTCTTAAGGATTATCTCAGTTTCAGATTACAATAAGATCGCCAAGTTATATCACTTCGATCAATACAAATTAAACCCTGATCAGTATTTTATTTTATCTGACTTCAAGAAAATGGAAGAAATTTACAATATTTCCCTGAAAGATGGACATAAAATCAGGATAAACGGAAAAACCTTATCACCAAAATTTGACCATAACAAGCAAGGTTTTATCGAGCCATCCAATACAAATGGCAATATGGGAATTCTCGTTGTTTCTGACGAAGTCACCAAGACTTTAGTAAAATATGAGAACTTCATGGCCGCAAACTATAAGACTAATGATAAAAATAAAAATGAACAGTTGGATAAAGATTTGCGTCGCGTCATTACTGGTAACGAAAATGATTATATAAAAATTACTTCCCCGCGTTTTTATAGTATTCAGACCAAAAATCAGATAATCGCCATGTCGGTAGGTCTTCAGGCTATTGCTACCTTCCTTGGCTTGTATCTTGGCATCATCTTTCTTATCTCCAGTGCTGCAATCCTTTCACTCAAGGAATTATCTGAGTCTTCTGATAATCGCGATAAGTATATGGTCCTAAGACGTCTAGGTGCGGATGAGAAAATGATTAACCGTGCACTCTTTCGTCAGATTGCTATTTTCTTCGCTGCTCCGCTCTTTCTAGCAATCATTCATTCGATCTTTGGCTTAACTTTCGCTATCAAGGTTCTCAGCTTCATCGGCACTGAAGGACTAGCTTTGTCAATCATCATGACCGTTATCTTTCTTGTTGCTATCTATGGCGGTTACTTCCTCTTAACTTTCTTAAGTAGCAAGCGTATCATTTCTGAAAAGCAATTACGTCGAAGTTAAATAGGTAGTCAAGGCTAAATAAAAGTACTCCACTCATCGGAGTACTTTTTTGTTGCTATATTAGTATTATTAATCATCAGGTAATTATGTTATGCAGAAGCTCGGTCATATCTCCGATTTTTTGATATAATTACCTTATGAAAAATACACGCGAGGATATCTTACATCTAGCAAAACTTTCTAATTTATCACTTGAAGAGTCCGAAATAGAAGGCTTGCAGCAAGATCTGGATAATATTGTAAATTACATTTCGCAACTTGACGAGTTAAATACTGATGGAATTGAGCCTACATATCAAGTTTTTGAAATGGAAAACGTCTGGCGCGAGGACAAAATCAAACCTCAAGATGCCACTCGTGAAGAACTCTTAAATCTAGCTCCTGCCACAAGGCAAGATATGATTCAAGTGCCAAAAGTTCTATAAGTCCGATAAATTATTTAAGATGTAAAAAACTAATTCGTCAAAATATTGAAATTATTAAAGGAAGACCGAAATGAAGATTGCAAACAAGGAGATTTCTGCCGTCAGTCTAGTGAAAGAGGCATTTGAAAAAGCCCGTCAATTCGCCAAATATAATATTTTTGTATCACTGGCTGATGAAGAAAAAGCCCTAAAGAAAGCAGAGGAAATTGATAAAAAGATTGCTTCTGGTGAAGAAGTCGGACCACTCGCCGGCGTCCCATATGCATTGAAAGATAATTTTTTGAGTAAAGAGGGAAATACGACAGCTTCAGCAAAGATACTTGAACCATTCCATTCCCCCATCGATTCTACCGCAGCCAAGAAGCTTGAAGAGGCTGGTGCTATTATGATCGGTCGCACCAATCTTGATGCCTTTGCGCACGGCTCATCCACTGAGAACTCCTATTTCGGTCCTACCCATAATGCCAAAGATTTTGAACGTGTACCAGGAGGTTCTTCCGGTGGTTCCGCGGCGGCGGTAGCGCTGGATATTGTTGAATTCGCCACTGGTACTGATACTGGCGGCTCAATCCGCCAACCTGCCTCCTTTAACGGTGTTTACGGCTTTAAACCAACTTATGGTACTATCTCCCGCTACGGTGTAGTGGCTATGGCCTCTAGTACAGACTGTGTCGGTTTCTTTGCTAAAAATGCTGAGGATATGGATCTTCTGATGTCTATTTGTGCTGGCCAGGACGAAAAAGACCCCACAACTTTACCTAGTTATTACAAACATGAGGAACAGAAATATTTTATTCCGCAAATCAATCCAAGAACCGCCAAAATTGGTGTTATTCGAGACTTCAAAAATAATTCCATTGATCCCGAAGTTCAACGCGTGCTCGATTTTGAAATAGAAAAACTTAAAGCTGCTGGACATAAAATCATCGAGCTTGATATGCCAATCTTAAAATATGCTCTCGCTGTATACTACATTGTGGTACCGGCCGAGGTCGCTTCAAATCTTTCCCGTTATGATGGTGTACGTTATGGTTTTCGTTCTGAACGTGCGAAAAATCTTGGTGAAGTCTTCGGTCTTTCTCGCAATGAAGGTTTTATGCCAGAGAATAAGCGTCGTATTATGATTGGTAACTTCGTTCTGAGTTCCGGCTTCTATGATGCTTATTTCAAAAAAGCCGAACAGGTTCGTACCTTGATTATTCAAGAATATCAGAAAGCTTTCGAACAGTGTGATTACTTACTAACACCAGTCTCTCCATCCCCAGCTTTTAAACTTGGTGAAAAAGTTAGTGATCCAGTTGCCATGTATTTTGAAGATGTTATGAGCGTTCCAATTAATCTTGCAGGTTTACCAAGTTTAGCCTTCCCAGCCGGCGAAACTAAAGAAAATGGGCTTCCTGTCGGTTTACAGATCATCGGCCCAAGACGTAGCGATAAAAGTATTTTAAGTTTTGCCAAGCATCTTGCTGAGGAGAAAAAATAATGCCATATTCAACTTTTATTTTATTGATAGCAATACTAATCGTTGGTGTTTTTGTTTTTATTGCCATTTCTTCGACCGGGCGTCACAATCATCATTTCGATGTCGAAGATTATCAAACAAGATTCTTGAAAATTGAGAATTCCCTCAGTCGTGAGAATAAACTTTCTTATAACGCCGCGGTGATAGAAGCCGATAAATTACTTGATCGCGCTCTCATGGAATTAGGTATCCCCGGTAAAACCATGGGAGAGCGGCTCAAAGCCTCTAGCGGGCGATTCTCTCAGCTTAATTCTGTTTGGTATGCTCATAAGCAGCGTAATCAGATCGCACATGAACAGGATTTTAATCTAGAATATAGTCAAGCGAAGCATGCTTTGGCTAGTTTTCGTCAGGCTTTAAAGGATCTAGGTGCAATTTAATGGGAGAAACTATGACTGAACAAAAATATGAAATCACCGTCGGTATCGAGTGTCATGTACAACTCGCTACCAAAACCAAACTCTTCTCTGAGGTAGATAATGATGCTCGTGGTAAAGAGCCAAACTCTTGTGTTTCACCAGTTGAATATGCTTTGCCGGGTATGTTGCCACGCTTAAATCGTGAAGCCGTTAATATGGCAGTACGTGCCGGACTTGCGCTTAATTCCGAAATTAATCTATTATCTCGTTTTGATCGTAAACATTACTTTTACCCAGACTCTCCTAAGGGTTACCAGATCACTCAAATGTATCAACCAATTATTGGCGCTGGCTTTGTTGAATTACCAAGTGGTAAAAAAATCCGCATCGAGCACGCACATCTTGAAGGTGATGCCGGTAAGCTAACTCACTTTGATCATTATTCATTAGTTGATCTCAATCGTGCTGATACTCCACTCATCGAAATTGTCTCTATGCCCGATATTCACTCCGCTCGTGATGCTCATGATTACTGTAAGGAGCTTTGGCGCCTGATGACCTTCTCTGGTGTCTGTTTTGGTGATCTATATAATGGCAATATGCGCTTCGATGTTAATATTTCACTAGCCGAAAAAGGTAGTAAGGTACTCGGCAAACGTGCTGAGATTAAGAACTTGAACTCTTTCCGCTCTGTTGAGCGCGCTATTGAATATGAATACGAACGTCAAAGCAAAATGCTTGATGCTGGCGAGGTTATCGTTCAAGAAACTCGTGGTTGGAACGACGCCACTGGTAAAACCACCTCTCAGCGTAGTAAGGAAGAGGCTCAAGATTACCGCTACATGCCTGAACCTGATCTTCCTCCGATTAGACTGACCAGTCAACAGATTGAAAAAGAGCAGGAAAATATGCCTCTACTTCCAGCCGATTACCGTGCCACCCTCGGTGTGATTATTTCTCAAGATATTCTTGAAATTCTTCTAGATTACAAGGCTCTTGTTGATAAGTTAGCTGAGCTGAAGACTGAATATGATATCCAAGGTATTGATAAGAAAACTAGTAAAACTGCTATCCTCAAGATTGCTAACCTCTTTACTTCGGTCCTTCTAGCTGAGGAGAATAGCAGTCTCTTGAATGACCCAATGCCAAGCGTGAAACAACTTATTGATCTAAATGCAATGATTGCAAAAAATGAACTGTCAAGTACTAGTGCGAAAGAGGTTTTTCTACACTTCTTTATTTCCGAAATGCACTTTAAAGAGACCAGGGTAATTGCTAAGGAATTAAATCTCATCCAGGAAAATGATCTTGGTACCGTAGAAAAAATCGTTGAGGAAGTCATTAATAATCCAAACAATGCTCAGGCCGTTGCTGACTTTAAGGCTGGCTCTGAGAAGGTTCTTGGTTTTTTGGTTGGGCAAGTTATGAAAGCTTCTCGTGGCAAGGCTAACCCAAGCATGGCGCAAGAAATTCTTCGTAAAAAGCTACAGTGAAAACCTTTAGATATTTTAAAAAGATTCAAGGTGTATCTGCTTAGTTACAGTATTTTAAGTATTCTAACCTTAAGCTTTCTGTGTTAAAATTAAAGTGTAAAATTAGGGACCACAAGAAAGCATTGTATGAAACTATATACTAATGAAACTGTTTTTCGTGGTCATCCTGATAAGGTTTGTGATCAAATTAGTGACGCTCTCCTCGATGCCTTTTTACAAGATGATAAGCATTCTCGCTGTGGTATTGAAGTGATGGGTGGTAAAGGCAAAATTTTCATTACTGGCGAAGTCACCTCAAATAGCGAAGTTGGTGTTGAAAAAATAGTCAGGCGCGTGCTTAAAGATGTTGGTTATATCGATCAAGACGGGCGTGCGATCAACGTTGTCGAGTCTGGTGATCCAGCAGAAATTGAAGTCGTCAATAATTTAGGGAAACAAAGTCATGATATTGCACTGGGTACTAATGATGAAATTGGTGGTGCCGGTGATCAAGGTATGATGTTTGGTTTTGCCTGCAATGATACTCCAGAATATAAACCAGTCGCCATGCACTTGCTTCAGGAATTTTCTAGATTTTATGATAATCTTCGACAGAAAGACCAGAGATTTTTGCCAGACGGAAAAACTCAAATCACTGGCGTATATGATCGAAAGATGCATCTCAAGAAGATTAAAGATTGGACTATCAGCTATCAGAATACTGAAGAAGACCGAGCTACAACAGATAAGATTTTAATTGATCAAGCCAAAACTTTGGCTGAAAAATATGGACTAAAAGTTCAAAAATTTCTTATCAATCCAACTGGCAAATTTCTGATCGGCGGCTTTCAGGGAGACGCCGGTCTTACTGGCCGCAAAATAGTCGTCGATAGCTATCAATCATTCGCACCTGTTGGCGGCGGTGCCTTTTCCGGTAAAGATCCTTCTAAGGTAGATCGTTCTGGCGCCTACAAAGCTCGCGAAATTGCCATTCGCTATCTTAAAGAACGAAATCTAGCTCGTTGCGAAGTTCAACTTTCGTACGCCATTGGTATTGCTAAACCGCTTGCGATCTATATTTTAGGTGATGGTAAAAATATTGAACCGGAAAAATCTCTGTACGCTGAATGTACTCCGAAGCAAATGATCAAAGATTTAGGTTTATTAGATAAATGTTTCGAAGATACCGCCAAGTTTGGTCATTTCTAAAATACAACTTTATTTTTAACAGATAGCATGTTAAAATAGCACCAACGTCTTTTTGTCGTATTATATCCGGCAAAACACCGTAAGGAGACAATAATTATTAACTAAATAAGGAAATTCATGGCTACTGACAATCATGATTTATCAAAGCTTCGCAATATTGGTATCATTGCCCATATTGATGCAGGTAAGACTACTACCTCTGAGGCGATTCTTTACCGAACTGGGTTAAAACACAAAATCGACCTCGTTAAAGGTGATACTGGTGGTGCAACAACTGACTGGATGGAGCAGGAGAAGGAACGTGGTATTACTATTACTTCTGCCGCTGTTACTGCAACTTGGAAGGGTTATAAGATTAATATTATCGATACCCCTGGTCACATTGACTTTACTGCTGAAGTAGAGCGTTCACTTCGCGTCCTTGATGGCGCTATTACCGTTTTTGACGGCAAGATGGGTGTCGAGGCTCAGTCGGAGACTGTATGGCGACAAGCCACTAAATATGGTGTCCCTCGTATCTGTTTTATCAATAAAATTAATCAAATTGGTGGTGATTTTTATAAGTCTCTTGAATCTATTCATAAGCGTCTCTCAAAGAATGCGGTAGCTATTCATTTGCCAATTGGTTTTGAGAAGGACATTTGTGGCGTAGTTGATCTTATTGATATGAAGGCCTACACTTACAAAGAATATGCTGACCATTCTTTGACTGTTGGTGAAATTCCAGCTGATATGCTAGATAAGGCCAAAAAAGCACGTGCCATTCTTGTTGAGGAAGCCGTTTCTGCTGACGAAGATTTGATGAATAAGTATTTCACTCAGGGTGAAGAAGCTATTACTGAGGCTGAGCTTAAGGCTGCTCTTCGTAAGCGTGTACTTGATGGTGATTTCTTCCTTGTCACCGGCGGTGATGGTCGTGGTGTCATCGTTGAAAAAGTTCTTGACCTTTGCGTTGATTATCTCCCGTCTCCACTTGATCGTGATCTTGGTCAAACCGTCGGTACTGATCCAAAAACTGGTGATCATGTCGTCCGCAAAGCTGATGTCTCTCAGCCACTTACTGCTCTCGCCTTTAAGATCGCCTCTGATCCATTTGTCGGTAAATTAGTCTTCGTACGTGTCTATTCGGGCGTACTTAAGTCCGGATCTTATATCCTTAACGCCACCACTGGCAATAAGGAACGTGTTGGTCGTCTTGTTCGTATGTTTGCTGATAAGCGTGAAGAAATTACCGAAGTAGCCGCTGGTGATATCGCTGCTATTGTCGGCCTCAAAGAGACTACTACCGGTACTACTCTTTGTGATCCGGCTCATCCGATTCTCCTTGAGTCAATCGAATTCCCAGAGCCTCCAGTTTCTATCGCCGTTGAGCCAAAAACCAAGGCCGATCAGGAAAAAATGGGTCTTGGTCTCGCTAAGCTTGCGGAAGAAGATCCAACTTTCCGCGTTCATACTGATGAGGAAACCGGCCAAACCATTATCTCTGGCATGGGTGAGTTACATCTTGAGATCATTATCGATCGTTTAAAGCGTGAACATAACGTTGAGGCCAATACCGGTGCTCCTCAGGTTGCCTATCGTGAAACTATTCGTGGCACTAGTGAAGCTCAGGGTAAGCACATCAAGCAGTCTGGTGGTCGTGGCCAGTATGGTGATGTTTGGATTAAGTTTGAGCCAAATGAGCCAGGTAAGGGTTTTGAGTTTATTGATATGATCAAGGGTGGTGTGGTTCCTCAGGAATACCGCAAACCAGTCCAGCAGGGTGTCGAAGAAACCTTGAACGGCGGTGTTATTGCCGGTTATCCAGTTGTCGATATTAAAGCTACCCTTTATGATGGTTCTTATCACGATGTTGACTCTTCAGAGCTTGCTTTTAAGCTCGCTGGAAGCTTAGCAACCCGTGAAGGTATTAAGAAGGCAAAGCCTGTGCTTCTTGAGCCAGTAATGAAACTTGAGGTGACAACTCCAGAGGAATTCATGGGTGATGTGATCGGTGATATCAACTCTCGCCGTGGTCGCATTGACTCAATGGAAGATCTCCAAGGTGGTGCTAAATTAATCATTGCTTTTGCTCCTCTTGCCAACCTCTTTGGTTATACTTCAGATCTTCGTTCAATGAGTCAGGGTCGTGCCGCTTCCTCAATGGAGCTTGCTCAATATGAAGAAGTCCCACCTAACGTTGCACAAGAGATTATCGAAAAACGTAACAGTTCTAAATAACCTGAAAGTAAAAAAGAGACTAGTTCCGCTAGTTTCTTTTTTTCTAGAAAAGAAAGGAGTATAATAATACTAAGCATAATCAAGGAGTAGTTGTATGCAAACCACCTTTCTTTGGTTTAGGTCAAATGCTACAGGTCTATATTTTGATATCCTTGACAATATTGAGTTAATTATTTGCACCATGATAATTTTAACTACAATTATAACTTGTTTCCTATTACTGTTAGCCAATGAATTAAAGAAATTAATAAAAGAATTTCTACTAGGAGCCTCATCAATTGTATTACCGATAGCTTTGATCTATGACGTTCGTTATGTATTAATATCTCCAATGCGTGATGTAATTTGGTATCATATCACCCATGGGGCAGCAATAATAATTATTCCATGTCTTATCCCTACGATTGTCTTTTTTCCATATAGTATAGTCATGATAGTAATGGCCGTAAGAAAAATAATAAAAAAACACAAACATAACAAAGCCTAGGGTATCATTTTACTCTTTACTTTAGCCAAGGTTTCGTCTAAAATATAAGATATAGACTTTTGGGCTGGTTAATATTAGTGCCTAAAAGAAATTAATATTAAAGGAGAAAAATTTAGAATGGCAAATTTCGACCGTTCCAAGCCACACATCAACGTTGGTACCATGGGTCACGTTGATCATGGTAAAACAACTCTTACTGCTGCTATTACAACAGTTCTAGCAAAGCGTCTTCCATCAGACGTAAACAAATCTGTCGCTTATGATCAGATTGATAACGCACCAGAAGAGAAAGCACGTGGTATCACTATCGCTACTTCTCACCAGGAGTATGAATCAGAGAAGCGTCACTATGCTCACGTTGATATGCCAGGCCACGCCGACTATATTAAAAACATGATCACCGGTGCAGCTCAGATTGATGGTGCTATCCTCGTAGTGGCTGCTAACGATGGTCCACTTCCACAGACTCGTGAACACGTTCTTCTTGCTCACCAGGTGAACGTACCAAAAATCATCGTCTTCCTCAACAAGATGGATCTTGCTGATCCTGAACTCGTTGAACTAGTTGAGATGGACGTTCGTGAACTTCTTAACAAATATGGTTTCGATGGTGATAATGCTCCAATTATCAAAGGTTCTGCTCTTAAGGCTCTCGAAGGTGACACTGAAATGGAAGATCGTATCATGGATCTTGTTCACGCTATGGATGAATACTTTGATATTCCTGAGCATGATCTTGACAAACCATTCCTTATGCCAATTGAGGACGTCTTCTCTATTAAGGGTCGTGGTACCGTCGCTACCGGTCGTATTGAACAGGGTGTCGTCAAGATTAACGACGAAGTTGAAATCGTTGGTCTCCGTGCCACCCAGAAATCAGTTGTTACTGGTATTGAAGCTTTCCATAAAACCCTTAACGAAGGTGAAGCTGGTGATAATGCAGGTCTCTTGCTTCGTGGTATTGAGCGTGATCAAATCGAACGTGGTCAAGTTATTGCTAAACCAGGTTCAATTACCCCACACACTGAATTTGAGGCCCAGGTTTATATCCTTAAGAAAGAAGAAGGTGGACGCCACACTCCATTCTCAAAGGGTTACAAGCCACAGTTCTACTTCCGTACTACCGATGTTACTGGTGAAGTTGAACTTCCAGCTGACAAAGAAATCGTTATGCCTGGTGACACCATCACCTTTACTGTTAAGCTCTTAGCTCCAATTGCTATGAATAACAATGACCGTTTCGCTATCCGTGAAGGTGGTCGTACTGTCGGTTCTGGTGTTGTTACCAAGATCGTAAAATAATTAGGTAATCCTAGTTTGAAAATTGGACTGTCTTAGCAGTCCAATTTTTCTCTCTTGACTCATTAAGAAAATTATATTATTATACAAACACATAATTTAATTGAGCTCTAAAAACTCATCGACATACTGTCTAGGTATATCTGAAGTTATAGGGCTAGAAGGAATAACATGGTTGAAACCAAAAATGAAGGTCTCAAGATCCGTATTCGTCTTAAGGCCTATGATCATCGTGTGATCGATCAAAGCGCAAAACAAATTGTCGATACTGCTATCCGTACCGGCGCTAATGTTTCAGGTCCAGTACCTCTACCAACCAAACGTAGCACTTTTACTGTTGTCAAATCTCCACACGTCTACAAGACTGGTGGTGAAGCTTTTGAGATGAAGGTCCACAAGCGCTTAATCGATATCACAAGCGCTACTCCAAAAACTATTGATGCTTTGCAGAATTTGTCTCTGCCGGCTGGTGTTGATGCAGAAATCAAAATGTAGCAGTAAATCGTAAAAAGTAGCACCAAGGGTGCTATTTTTTATCAAAAAATCAAAAAATCTAGTATACTATAACTATGAAAAGTGGTGGAGCTAAAAATAAAAAAATCCTTAGTCTACTACTTATTGGCGCCTATCTTATTCTAAATATTTGGATGTTTCAGGATATTATGCATCGTGAAACTATTGTGTCAAAAAATGCCAATGTCCTAGTTATGGGCACTAATGCCACTTTTAAGCCCTTTGAGTACAAAGACGGAGATAAGGTGGTTGGGTTTGATGTTGATCTTGCTGAAGAAATTGCGAAGAGTCTAGGTGCTGAACTTAAAATCGAGGATATGTCGTTCGATGGGCTATTGCCAGCCCTTGAAAGTGGTCAAATTGATCTTGCGGTGGCTGGAATGTCTGTCACTGAGGATCGTGCCAAAAACGCCTTCTTTTCTGATTCCTATTATGTTGCTTCTCAGCAAATTGTATTGCGATCCGATAGCAGTATTCGTAATAAATATGAATTAGTAAATAAAACCATTGGCGTTCAGCTAGGAACGACTGGTGATCTCATGGCAAGACAGATTAAAGGTGCAAAAGTGGTTCAATTTCCCGCTGCCCCAAATGTCTTACAAGAGCTTACTACCGGACGTATCGATGCCGCAATTCTTGATAATGCTCCGGCCGCTCAGTATGTTGCTGCCTTTTCTAATTTAAAAATTCTTGACTTACCACTCAGCCGCGAGTCCTACGCAATTGCTATAAAAAAAGGAAATCAGAAACTCTTAGATCAGGTCAATCAGGTGATCTCAGAGATGAAAGAAGATGGTAGAATGCGTAAAATTCTCATGAAACATTTTGGCACAGAAAAGGGGCAACTGTAATGAACTTTTTTGAAGTAATTTTTGGTAATGGACGTTGGATCTATCTATGGCATGGTTTTGAGGTGACCATCGTTTTGACGACCATCTCCGTATTAGCCGGGCTTATCCTCGGTCTCGTTTTGGCTCTCATGCGTACTTCAATTGCGATGCCATTCAAATTTCTCAGTAAAGTGTCGTTTTTACGTAAAACTAAAATAATTCAATATTTAAGCAGTTTTAATCCATTGCAGACTTTTGCTAGATTATATATTAGTCTCATTCGAGGTACTCCGGTTCTGGTACAATTACTGATTATGTATTATGTAATATTCGGATCAATGCGCACTATGCCAAAATTGATAATCGCAGCAATTGCTTTTGCTATGAATAGTGCCGCATATATTGCTGAAAACATCCGAGGTGGTATTGAAAGTGTTGATAAAGGACAACTTGAAGCGGCGCGTTCACTTGGCTTTTCTCATACTAAATCAATGGTTTATGTTGTTTTGCCTCAAGCTTTGAAAAGTTCCATGCCAGGTTTAATTGGCGAAGGTATTGCAATGTTTAAGGAAACTTCAATTGTGGGATGGATTGGACTCAGCGATATTATGCGCGGAGCTGACGACATAAGATCCTTGACTGCTACTGCCTTTCAGTCTCTTGTGGCTGCCGCAATCATCTACCTAGCAATAACCGCCATCTTTTCTAAAGTTATGTTTACTCTAGAGAAGAAAATAAATAATCAAGAGGAGCAGTAATGTCTATTGTTGCTAAAAATATTCATAAAACATTTGATGATGTAAAAGTTCTAAAAGGCATTAATCTTACGATAGAGGATGGAGAAGTTGTAGTCTTGGTCGGCTCAAGTGGGTCTGGTAAATCAACTTTTTTAAGATGTTTAAATCTCCTTACACGGCCGACTTCGGGCCAAGTCTTCATTGATGGACTCGACATCACTGAGCCCGGTGTAAATCTTAATCAAATTCGTCAAAAAGTTGGTATGGTTTTTCAAAACTTCAATTTATTCGATAATTTCTCAGTCATCGAGAATATTAAATTGGGGCCTAAAAAAATACTTCACCAAAAGGAAAATGAGGCTGATAAGGAAGCGAGAAGACTTTTGAAAATGGTTGGACTTTTGAACAAGGCTGATACCTCTCCACATAATTTATCTGGTGGGCAAAAACAGCGTATTGCAATTGCGCGTGCACTTGCTATGCATCCAGAGGTCATTCTTTTTGATGAGCCGACTTCTGCTCTTGACCCCGAAATGATTGGTGAAGTGCTTGATGTAATACGAAATCTAGCTGAAGAAGGCTTAACTATGGTTATTGTGACTCATGAAATGAGTTTTGCTAGAGAAGTTGGCACTAGAATGATTTTTCTTGATCACGGTAAGATTATCGAAGATGGCACTCCAAAACAGGTTATGGATCATCCAAAAACTGAGCGTGCGGCAAGATTCTTCTCTTCAATTCGTAAATAAAACCTCCTAGTTTTTGCCAAGATTATCCTCTTTATGTTAAAATTACGATATGACTCCAGTGATGAAATTTAAGAAAAAGTTCTATTTTCTCGTTGCTTCTTACTTCCGATTCTTCGCTAACATTTCTTTTCGTCGTTGGCAACCTCGAGTGATCGCTATCACTGGTTCAGTTGGTAAAACTACGATGCTTAATCTGGTTGAATGTGTTCTTAAAGAACGTGCTCATTATTCTCATGATGCTAATTCTGCTTATGGTATTGCTTTTGACATTCTAAATTTACGTGGAGTGACAGGTTCAAAACTAAAATGGTTGTATCTTTTTCTGGCCGCGCCGATTAAATCTGTATTTTATACTCATAAAGAAGAGTTTTATGTAGTAGAGATCGATGGTGAAAGACCTCACGAAACTGAATTCCTTGCTTCTTGGCTTAGACCAGAAGTGACACTCTGGATTTCACTTGGTTTATCCCATGCCGTACAATTTGAACAGCAAGTGAAAGACGGTCTCTTTGAAAATCTCGATAAGGCCATCACCCATGAATTTGCCATGCTCCCAGAATATACACAAAAACTTGTCATTATCGATGGCGATGTTGAACTTATGGTGCGAGCTCTTGAAAGTATTAAACAAAAAGGCCTAACCGACGCCAACGTGGTTAAATGCTCAAAACAAGCTCTTACCGCTTACCAAGTCATGCCCGACCAAACCAATTTTAAGATTAAACTCTCTGAGGACACATCTCCACGCGAATATATTTTTAATCGTCCTCTTTCAAAAGACCTCACTATCCAACTAGTGATGTTAGAAAATCTGGCAAAATACTTAAAAATCAAGCCCTGTTCCGATCTCTCTGACTTTAGACTTGCTCCGGGTCGCAACTCATATTTTGATGGTCAAAACGGTATCAAAATTATCGATAGTAGCTATAATGCACATTTAATCTCTGTCAAGTCAATTCTTGAAATGTTTAAGTCTATGAAAGTTGACCATAAATGGCTAGTGATTGGTGATATCGTCGATCAGGGAAGCATTGAAGGCCAAGAGCATGCGAAATTAGCCGATGAAATTGTTAAGGTAAAACCCGAGAAAGTTATTTTAATTGGCCGCCGTACAAAAAAATATACTGCACCTCTCCTAAAAAAGGCTAAAATTGATGCTTACACAACCACCGATCCGCGTGAAGCACTGAAATACTTAGAAAAGCATCTCATAGGCTCCGAGACAATCCTTTTTAAGGGTTCTCAGTATTTAGAGTGGATTATTGAGAAACTTCTTAAAAATCCTGATGATGTCAAGAAGTTGCCAAGACGCGAGAAAGCAGCAATTAAGCGGCGACAGAAACGAGGTTTATATTAATGAAAACTCTTTATATTATTCATGGCTGGACCTACACCGTAGAGCCTTGGAATAGAACTATTAAAATTCTCAACGATAAATACCAAATTAAGGTGGAAATGCTACATGTTCCGGGCCTCACTGACCCAAGTAAGAAAGTCTGGACAATTGATGAGTATGTCAAATGGGCTGATTCGTTGCTTCCGGAAGATGCGATCGTCTTAGGCCATAGCAACGGTGGCCGAATCCTTCTGAATTTACTTTCGAGACAACCAGATCGAGTCTCTCATCTCATTCTTCTGGATGCTGCCGGGGTATATGAACCATCAAAAAAACGAGACATTCTAAGAAAACTTAGCCAAATTCTTGCTCCACTCAGGCGGGTAAAAATTCTGCGTAAAATAATTCATAAAATGATTGGTGCCGGAGATTATGATAAAGCTCCAGAAAATATGAAGAAGACTTTAACTAATATGCTAGACTCTGATCGTAATCTTGATATTTCAAAAGTTAAAGTAAAAACGGACATTTTATGGGGGGAAATGGACAAAATTACTCCCCCACGTCAGGCAAAGAAGATGCATCAATTAATCAAGAAAAGCCGGCTTAAACTGTTTCCAAATTGGACACATGCACCATATATCGTTGATCCTGAAGGACTAGCTAAGACTATAAGCATTATTATGGGGATAAAATAATGAAACACTTTTTTCTAGGACGAGCGGCTAGATTTAAGATTAAACAAACTTTTCGTTTCTTGTTTACTTTTGGTAGTAAAAAAGATTTTAACAATCTAAAACAATACTTAGCCGATCAGTATCAAGTAGCAAATAATAACGTCTATCTTTTTCACTCTGGTCGCACCGCACTTTCATTATGTTTATTATCTCAAATTCCAGCTGAAGAAAAACAAATAGTAAACAATAATCTAAAATTGACATCAAAAACTGACAATCGTCCTGCTGTTGCTATTACGGCATTAACATGCTATGCCGTAGTTCAGGCAGTTAAAACTGCTGGCTATCAGCCAATATATCTAGATATTGATCCTACTACCTTACATTTTAATGCAGAAAAATTAGAGTCTGCGATTAAAAACAACCCAAATATTAAAGCTGTGATTGTTCAGAATAATCTTGGCTTAGCTTCTGATCTATCTAATATTGAAATAGTAGCAAGAAAACATAAACTTTTTCTAATTGAAGATCTTGCACATTCTTATGGCATTAAATATCCGGATGGTCGCACTGCTGGTAATGTTGGCGATGCAGTTGTGCTTTCATTCGGTAAGGGTAAGTCAATTGATGCAAGTTCTGGTGGCGCATTAATTATGCGCAGTGAATCCAAAAATCGACTACTCAAAGATATTCATATCGCGGCTCGTGCTCCAAAAATAAGTGATTCTTTACGTGACCGCCTTTATCCATTGTTTGGACTTTTATCTCGTGGTCTTTCATACCTATCCTTTGGACGTATTAATCTTGGGCAGTGTTTTTTAGCACTTCTTCTTAAACTAAAGTTTATCCAACGATCTGCAGATGCTGAACTTGATTTTGAGAGACGACTTAGTTATTGGCAGTCCAAATATGTTCTAGGTTTGATCCAGCATAATCAACAAGAATATTCTGTCTTACGCTATCCAATATTAGTCGAAAAACGCACAAAGGTCTTACATGAGTTTAAAAAGATAGGCTGTTTCTTTGATGAAATATGGTATGACACACCAGTTGCTCCCCGTCGATATTATTCGCAATCAGGCTTTAATGAAAAGTCTTGTCCGGTTGCCGTTTTGGTTGCAAAACATCTTGTCAATTTACCCACGCATTATTCGTTCTTAGAGTTATCACGTGCCTGGCAAATCGCCTCATCAAACCAGGTAGAAATTAGATTTAATAAAAATGGTATGCCTGAAGTATCTGAAATATTATCTAAATCTAATCTGAAATTGAAAACACAGTATTTAAAAAATAGGAAACCCCTATCGGCCAAGGAGTGGGCTGAGCAGGTACGAACTTATGAACTGTCAAATTTCCTTCAATCTCCAAGATGGCAAAAATATAACGAAATTCTTGGACGCCGTGTTATTTTACGTCAATTTGAAAAAAATATTATTGTACTTATGGTTATTAAAGATGCTAAACGTGGTCGCTTTTTAGAGATTCCAAATGGCCCTCTAATCGATTGGCAGAATCCTGCAATTATCTCTCAGGTATTCTCAGAAATTTATAAAATAGCTAAACAAAATAAATGTGCTTTTATTCGTTTTCGACCTGCACTTGCAGATTCGTGTCAAAACCGTACCGTCCTCAAGCATCTCGGTTCGATTAAAGCCTCGTTCCATCTTGGTGCAGAACATACAGTTATGATAGATCTCTCTAAAACAGAGGATGAGTTGTTGTCTAGTTTTCGTCGTCAAACGCGCTATGAAGTGAGGCGCGCAGATAAGCTAAAAATTACAGTCGAAGATTGCTCAAATAATCCAAATATTCTTGAAGAATTTCACCAAATACAATTAGATACAGCAAGACGCCAAAACTTTATCCCACCCTCAAAAAAAGAGCTGGAAGCATTGAAGCAAAGTTTTGGTGATGATTTGAAAATTTACGTTGCTTTTGATGAGTCGCATCAACCAATCGCTTATGGGCTGATATTAATTGATGGCATTGAAGCAGAGTACTATGAAGCAGCTAGTACACCGCTCAATCGCAAATTACCTGGTGCCTATGCCCTGCAGTGGAAAATTATGCGCGATCTCAAAAAACTGGGGATAAAACGATATAATCTTTGGGGTATTGCGCCAGAAGGTCAAACTCACCATCGCTACTCCGGTGTAACCACCTTTAAGACGGGTTTTTCGGAAAAAAGGTTCACCTATGTTGAAGCACAAGATATTCCTGTTAGTCGATTACGCTACCCGCTAAATCGCTTAGTTGAAACCATTCGTAAAAAACGTCGTCATTTATAGAAGGAATGTAGAATAAAATGAAAAATACATTAAAAGAAAAAAATTTTCAAATCGAAGAATGTCAATCAAAAGAGGAATGGGATGATTTTATCACCAGTTTTAAGCAAGCAAATTTTCTTCAGTCTTGGGATTTTTATGAATTTTACAAAAATATAAAACATCAAGTAGTCCGACGCGTCATTAAAAGCAATGGAAAAATCGTTGCTGCTTACGCTGGCGAAGTCGAACCAGCTAAACGTGGTCGCCATCTTGCTATTGCCGGTGGTCCCATTCTAGATTGGACTAATGACATTCTCATTGGAACAGTTTTTAAGGATATGATAAGTGTCGCAAAAAAAATGCAATGTATTTTTGTTCGAGTTCGTCCGCAAATAGAGAATACTTCAGAGTCAGCAAAAATTTTCCAAAAATATCATTTCAAACGAGCGCCAATGTACCTTTCTGTCGAATTTGCTGGCGTGCTTGATTTGACAAAAACAGAAGATGAAATCCTAGCTGGCATGCGTCAACGCTTAAGACGAGCTCTAAGAAAGGCTGAAAAAAATCAAATTAAAATTGAAACCACCACCGACCCTGCTGCAATTAAGGAATTTTATCAGATAGAATTACAGACCGCGAAGCGCCATGACTTTTATGCTTTTTCTGAAAACTTTCTCACTAAGCAATTTGAAGCTTTTGCTAAAAACCAAGAGGCTGTACTCTATATCGCCAAAAAAGATGGTAAAATTCTGGCCGAAAACTTTATGATTTTCTACGGCAGTGAAGCATCCTATCATTATGGAGTATCTTCTGAACTAGGCACTAAATATTCAGGAGCGCCTTTACTTCATATGCAAGCGATGCGAGATGCAAGACAGCGTGGTATTACTCGCTATAATTTCTGGGGCATTGTTGATGAAAATGATACTAAACACCGTTTTTATGGCGTATCAGTTTTTAAACGTGGTTTTGGTGTTGAAGAATTAAAATATTTACCAGCCCATGATCTTATTCTTAATAAAGTTGAATATTATTTAAAAACCTATCCTATAGAGACTATTCGTCGTAAAATTCGCCACGTCTAAACTTATTATCACTAGTTCTAAAGACTCAGCGACCAGTCCTATTAATTTACAGAAAATTGTAGTATAATCATAAGTAATATGGCAGAAAATATTGGTCGACCCGATGAGAATACTTTTGGTAACCAGTCATTTTCTGATAACTCAAACAATAACCTAAAAGCATCTCGAGATAACAGTAATGATGCCTGGGGAAATAATCAAGCCAAAAAAATAGCTGATCAAAAATCTGCCCAAGATATAGCTAGAAATGCAGAGGAATCTGCTGTTGAAAATTCTAATAATTCTCAAGATGCAAGGCTTGCTGAAAGCTCCCCAGAACAAGTAAGCGAAGATGGATCTTTTTATAAAAAAAATGATAAAAAAAGTAAAAAAGCAAAGATAGATCGAGCTAAAAAATTTGCTCCACTCGGCGCCATCCTAGGTATTCTTATCGCAATGATGGCGACATTTTCTGGTGCCACTGGTCTTTCATCTTTTGCTCTTGTTGCCAATGGTTTGGAGCAATTTAATGTACTTCGTGATAGTATGAATACTCGTTCGTCCTATCTTATGCCGAGAATGATTCGTGGTGGACTGAATTCAAAAATCACCACAAAAGGCATTTTTAGCGGTGGAGCGGAAAAATTCAAGATCTCAAGTTCGATGTCAAAAAAGCTTGCCAGTAATGGTATTAAGTATCTTGAAACAACTGGCACTGACGGTAAACCCCTCAACGTTTTGGTTTATAATGACGGTCCGGATGGTAAGCCAATGGCTGTAGCTGCCTACAAAGAAGACGCCGCCAGAATCCCAGACACGCTAGAGTTTTCAACCAATAAAATTGATGCTGATGGAGTTTCAACTCCTGTAACGACAAAGGTTGAAGTTGATTCAAATAATAAAATGGGCTTTAAGCAGGCATTAGATGTAAGCGATAGTTTCTTTAAAGCTGAAGAAAAATCCACTCGCACCTTGAAAGGACATGTTGCAGGTTGGTTCGATTCGATTGCAGATAAGGTTGATACAATGCTTAATAACGGTGGTCGAAATCGTCAAGCTAATACTAAAAAAGATGCCTCTGATGAAGAGATTCAACAAAATGCTGAAAAAGATGGCTTAAAAGAAGAAGCAGAAGATTCTAAAGGAAATATTGACGTTGATGATTCAGATGCAGACGCTGAAGAGCCCAATCGTGTTTCTGCCGATGATGGTTCTAGTGCACTTACTAAAGGTATGGATACACCTGAAGTTGAAAGCGCTCTAAAGACTCGCGCTAAAAAAGCTGCCGCAACTATTGGTAGTGCTGCAGCCATTACTGCCGGTATTGGCTATACTTGCACTGTTCTAAAAGTAATCAATACAATCTCTCAGACTGTCGGTGCGCTTATGCGATCAAGGATCTTGAATTATGTCACTGGTTACACTGAGGCTGTTCATAAAACTAAGGCTGGTGATGGTTCGAATGAATTACATTTTTACAATAAAGGATTAAATACTGACGGCCCCACAAGGGATATGAGTGGTAAAATTATCCCTGGAAAAGAATCCAGCTCCGCTATGAAAAGTACTGCTATTAGTCAATTTTTCAGTAACGGTCAAGTTAAAGTAAAATCTTCTGATCCGGTGGCCAGAAAGTTTAATTCCGAAAGTGCAATGCAACAAGCAATCTTCCATAGTGATGAGATTCAATCTAGCGACATCAATCAAGTACCAATGACACTAGGAAAAATGCTTGGTGAAGCCGCAGGTAGTTTAAATACATATAAAGGTTGTATTTCTATGCAAATGACTGGCAATGTGCTGGGAGTTTTTTCTGAGATCGCCGAAATTGTTGCAGCTGTACCTAGCTTTGGTATCTCATTTATTATTGGCGAAATGGGGAAAATGCTGATGAAGAAAGCTCTTATGGTTGCCGTTGTTGCTTCGGTTGGTGTGCTCATTTCCATGGTTGCTCCCGTTATCGCTAGGTCTTTAGGTAAAAGTCTAGTTAGTAATATGGTAGGCGAGGACGCTGGCTATGCAATCAATAGTGGTTTTAATATGTATACTGGTATGCAACAGAGAATTAGTTCTGGCTTACCGGCCACAAAGAAAACCTTAATTGCTCAGTATCACGAAAAACAGAATATTATCGCCTCAGAGGCTCGCTATGCTAGGCAGACAAAGAGTCCTCTGGATCCATCTTCTCCGCACACTTTCATGGGTAGTTTAATGAATTCTATAATCCCAATCGCTAATACTATGTCCTCGCCGATGTTAACCTTTTCCAAGATTAATAGCGTTGTTGGATCTTCTATTTCAAAATTATTGCCAACCGCTGCCGCTGACGACATCAATCAAATCAAAACTTCAATTAATGATAACTGTCCTTCAGGTAGAGCATTTGACGATCCTCTAGCCATGGATGCCTTTTGCAATAATTATATTACCACCGATTATTCCACTATCAAAACTCCACCAGATGAGGTATTTGATCAGGTTGGGGCTGAGAATTTTAATCTAGATAAGATAGACGAAAATGTTAATAATGGTAATCCAGAGATCAAAGATAAGTCTGAACTTGCTAAATGGACATTATCCTGCGCTGTCCGCGAATCACATTACGGCGTGGCCGATAGTAATATCTCAGAAGCAATTAGTGGCTCCGCTGGTGTTGGTGCAGGCGTGATAAAAGCGTATACGGGAGCTGCTATTGGAGCTGTTCCAGTAATCGGGGGTGTTATTCAGGGTATATATGACGGGAAAGAGGCTTCTAATATTGGTTGGACCACCGGTGAAAATTGTGTTAAGGAAAAATATAAATATTTCTCACGTTATTCTGAGGATCAGCGCGTCTTAGAGTCCGCCGGACTTATCGAACAATCGGCTATTACAAGCTTCTTAGATCGATATTACGCCAAAAACCCACTTGATCATTCGGATTCCGGGATTGTTGCTCGCTATACTGGCATAACTAAAGATCAGGCAGAAATTGCGCTTGGACTTATTGAATATAATGCCTATCTCGCTACCTATCATCCAAAAGAGAAGGGTCCAGAAAAGCCAGTAAGAAGTGAAAATTATCAGTATGAAAATACAACCGTGATTGCCGAAATTATCCCAAACGCTCTCATTCATCTCACGAAAAGTTTCGATAGTCAGAGATTAGCTGTAGCTACAGCGTAATGTAATACATAAAAATCACCACAAAGTGTGCTAAAATAACCGTAAGAATTATAATCAAGGAGTATTATGTCTACAAAACTTAAATATATTGATAGCCACTGGGGCATCTTCGCCCTGCAGGGCATAGTGGCACTGTTATTTGGTTGGTTTGCTTTATTTACTGGTTCTAGTGATGTCCAAACTCTCGTTATTGTTGTAGGCAGTGTCCTTTTATCTCTAGGTATTATCGAATTACTTAATCTTCTAGCGAGAACTCGCACTAAAAATACTTGGGGAGTCTCTCTATTCATGGCTATCCTCGAAGTTACGGCTGGCCTTTCGCTCCTCTTTACCTATGAGCAGAATGTCGCTTGGCATCTGATTGTCATTGCGTCTTATACTATTACGCGTGGTATTTTTGAAATTATTCTAGGTTTAAAAGCAGTCGACGATCTAACCGACAAATTTATCTGGATTTTAGCTGGTGCTTGTGGTTGTATTATGGGAGCAGTAATTCTCAATACTGGGCATCTTGGCACCACTCCGTTTATTAAGTATTTTGGTTCATATATGATGATTTTTGGTATTGTTAATTTGATTTATGCTGTGCATAATAAGGAACAGGCTAAAGACTATCGCTCTGAGAAACTTGCTATAAAAAAGCAGTCTGTAAAAGCGCAATCTAGTAACAAAAATACCGAACTTAAAAATAAAGCAAAAATTACCAAAAAAGTATCAACAAAAAAATAGCAAAAAGTCTGCAAAATAGACTTAAGGCAGTTATTTATAGATACATTAATATTTTTCCAGAACTAGTGTAACTAATAAAAATATGTTATAATTAAGCCTCAAGGAGAAAATATGAAGTACAAAATGCCAACCAAGGCTATCATTACTGATGCTGGTTTTGCTAGCCGCTTTTTGCCAATCACCAAGACTATTCCAAAAGCTATGTTGCCATTAGGTAATCGCCCAATTATGCAATTTGTAGTGGATGAATGTGTCGAAGCTGGTATCACAGAGATTATTATTGTTGCTACTCCCGAGGGAAAGCCGATTTATGAAGATTATTTTAATAACGCAGTTAATCACATTCGTAAACAGCTTATCTCCCAGGGAAAAATAGATCGTTATACTCCGATTCAAAAGATTTTAGATTATCCTAAAATCACGGTTATTGAACAAGATCAGTCATACCCTTACGGAAACGGTTCTCCAATTGCTTCTGCTCGTAAATTTATTCGAGATGATGAAGCTTTCATTGTTGCTTATTCTGATGATGTAGTTTTTGGTACCTCAGATATTAAAACACTTAAGGAATCTTTTGAAAGGCATCAAGACGCACAGGCAATTGTTATTGCTCAGGAAATGCCAAAGGAAGTCTTGAATAAATATGGCATTATTCGCATGCAGGATGAGGTTAAAATGACCCTCCACGATATTGTCGAAAAGCCAAAAATCGAGGATGCTCCTTCAAACCTTACTTCCTACGGTCGTTATTTGTTGACTCCAGATGTTTTTCAATATCTTGATCCAAAAAATACCGGTCTTGACGGCGAGCTTTGGACGGTTGATGCAATCACTAAGATGGTTGACGATGGAAATGTCTATGTAGAAAAAACTCAAGGTTGCTGGATGACTACCGGTGATCCGAAGAATTATAGTCTAGCAAGTCTTTACTATGCTATCAAATATGAAAAATATGGTCAGGATCTAGTTGATTTCCTCAAATAATTCATGAAAAATACTAGCAAAAAGACACCACATGGTGTCTTTTTTGTTGTGAAGTTTGGCTAAATGTAATACAATATAAGCGTAAAGGTTATGTGAAATGGAGTCATAATGAATCTAGCTGAATGGATCTTAGTAATGTTTTTATCAATTGCTCTATTGATTTTTTTGATTGTTGGTATTATTTTCCTAGTGAAGTTTACTAGTTTATTGTCTGAAATCGAAATTATGGTGCAAACCGGCCAGTCTATTTTTGACAAGGCTGATGATGTCGCTGATAATATCAAAGATTTAACCTCCGTTGGACCTCTCGCAAAGGGTTTTGTCAAAGAGTATATCGGAAGAAAGCTATTTGGTCTTTTACGAGTTGATCGTAAACCTAAAAAATCAGTTTTTGATGAATTTGAAGAAGAGGAAGAGTTAAAACGACCAGCAAGATCTACTAAGGCTTCGATAAAAAAGACCAGAACTAAATCAAGAACTTAGCCTCTATACTGTTTGTTAAAAATCATCTATAATTAATCTACTAAACAGGAGTACAAATATGAAAAAAGATAATAATAAATTCTTCTTAGGTGTAGTCCTAGGTGCTGCCGTTGGTGTTCTTGCAGGAATTCTAACTGCTCCAAAATCAGGTAAAGAAACCCGTCAGGATCTAAAAGAGCAGGGTAAAAAAGCTTTTAACGAAACCAAAAAAACAGGTCAAAAACTTTATCAAGATACTAAAACTAGTGGACAGAAGTTAATTGATAAGTTCTTCAACAAAAAAGGAGAAACTGAGGAGAAAGATCTAGGTGTAGTTGAAGAAGTTACTGAAACGATTGAAGACCAAATAAACGAATAAAAACTAAATAAATTTTAGAAACTTTTTGTTGGTAATTACTAACAGTAATTTTAATGGGTAAAATGGATAATTAGTATATGTCAAGTGAGGTAGATACAAAAAAGGAGAAAAAAAGTCAGGAGGAATCATACCATGATTTTTGCTGTAAGCTTGACGACCCAAGCCACAAGATTGAACCTAGTGATTTTGTTCATCTCCATAATCATACCCACTATAGTTTACTAGACGGTCTCACCAAGGTGCCAGATTTGATCGGTTATGTCAAAGAGCAGGGTATGCAAGCTGTTGCTGTTACCGATCATGGAACGATGTCGAGTTTAATTGAGCTCTATAAGGAAGCTAAGGCTGCTGACATCAAGCCAATTCTTGGTCTTGAAGCCTATGTAGCGGCTCGCTCTCGTCTTGACCGTGATCCAGCTTACGATAAAGTACGATATCATATTACACTTCTTTCCATGAATGATCAGGGGTTCGAGAATCTCTGCCGGCTTGCTACGGAGGCTGAAGTTAACGGAAAATACTATAAGCCGCGTATTGACCATGAAATCATGGAAAAATATAATGAGGGAATTATCTGTCTCTCAGGTTGTGCCAGCTCCGAAATTTCAGTTAGACTAAAGAATGGCGATATGGAGGGTGCCGAAAAATTAGTTGAGTGGTACAGCAAAGTATATAAAGATCGCTTTTATCTTGAGATGCAGGATCATGGCCATCCAGATTCCCCGACCCATTGGGATGTCCAAAATCGGATAAACCAAGGCTTACAGGAAATTGCAAAGAAGACTGGTTTGCCACTTGTTGTGACTTGCGACGGTCATTATCTAAAGCATGAAGACCAGGATGCTCACGAAATTCTCCTCTGTATTGGTACAGCAGCTAATCTATCTGACCCTAATCGTATGACCTTGAAAGACTTTCAGCTACACGTTATCCCTCCGCAGGAAATTATTGATCGTTGGAGTAAAGATTATCCTGACGCCATTAAAAACACTAGAAAAATTGCCGAACGTTGTAATACCGAAATTCAATTAGGTCGTATTTTGATTCCGAAATTTCCCGTTCCAGACGGTGATTCCGAAAAAAGCTACCTTGATAAATTAGTTTTTCGAGGACTCGCCTTTCGTTATGGTGGAGTCACGCAAAAAGAAGCGGAGAAACTTTCAATTGAAGAGTGTCGCCATCTTCTCTCTGAGAAAATCCTTGAACGTATCGACTATGAACTATCTGTTGTCGACAAGATGGGATACAACGGTTATTTCTTGATCGTTCAGGACTTTATTATGTGGGGTAAGACTCGCCGTATTATTTACGGGCCCGGTCGTGGTTCCGCTGCCGGTTCCATTCTTGCTTACGCTCTCCGTATTACTGAGCTTGATCCAATGAAATACGATCTACTTTTTGAGCGTTTCTTAAATCCAGACCGTATCTCCATGCCGGATATTGATACTGATATCCAAGATACTCGTCGCGATGAAGTAATTGACTACTGTACTGACAAGTATGGCAAAGCCCGTGTTGCCAATATTGTTACTTTTGGTAAGATGATGGCGAAAAACGCCGTTCGTGATGTGGCTCGGGTCTTGGAAGTACCTTATGCTGAAGCCGATCGTATCGCTAAACTTGTTCCTGATCCCATCCAGGGCCATCACGTCAAGCTTACTGATGCTATTGTTAATACCCCAGACCTCAAGCATGAATATGAACATAATCCCGTAGCGAAACAGGTTATTGATTATGCTTCTAAACTTGAAGGGACGATCCGTTCGCACGGTGTTCATGCCTGTGGTATCGTGATCGCACCTGATGATTTAGTTAAATTCCTTCCTCTTGAGGTCTCTGCCAAAGGTCCACTCGCCACTCAGTATCCTTCCACCCAGGTCGAGGAATTAGGGCTTCTTAAAATGGACTTTTTGGGTCTTTCTAACCTTTCAGTGATTAACAACGCTTTACGTATGATCCGCAAAGTCTATCATGACGATATTGACCTTTATAATGTTCCGCTTGATGATCCACTAGCTTATCAACTTCTTCAAAATGCCGAAACTACTGGTGTCTTCCAGCTTGAATCTGCAGGTATGAAACGTTATTTAAAAGACCTCAAAGCTTCTAGTTTTGAAGATATCATCGCTATGGTTGCTTTGTATCGTCCAGGGCCAATGCAGTTTATTGATTCATTTATTCGTCGTAAACATGGCGAGGAGCCTATTACATATCTCCATCCAGGCCTAGAAAATGCTTTAAAATCCACCTATGGTATTTTGATCTACCAAGAGCAGTTCATGCAGATCTCTAAGGAGTGGTGTGGATTCACCGGTGGTCAGGCGGATACTTTGCGTAAGGCTGTTGGTAAAAAGAAAGTAGCTTTGATGAATAAGGTTAAGCCAGAATTTATCAAGGGTGCTCAGGAGGTCGGCGGCGCAACAGAGGAGCAAGCTGAAACTTTCTGGAATCAGCTCCTTGAATTTGCAAATTACTGCTTCAATAAGTCTCACGCCGCGTGCTATGGTCTAGTCGCTTATTGGACCGCCTATCTCAAAGCTCATTACCCAGATGCTTTTATGGCTGCTCTCATGACTTCGGATATGCGTTGGACGGATCGTCTCGCTATCGAAATTGCCGAATGCAAAAGATTAGGAATCAAAGTACTTGGGCCTGACATTAATCAGTCTTATGCTGACTTTGGTATTGTGGGTGGAGAAAAAACTATTCGTTTTGGTCTTGCAGCCATTAAAAGTATGGGGAAAGCTTTAATCGAAGAAATTGTAATTCCAGAACGCGATAAAAATGGTCCCTTTAAATCCGTTTGTGACTTTGCCTCACGTGTTGATAACACTAAATTCAATAAAAAATCATGGGAATCTGCAATTAAAACTGGTGCTTTTGATCGTTTCGCGTCGCGTACCGACCTACTCTTCAATCTAGAAGAAATCCAAGCTTATGGTAGTAAAGTCCAGAAAGATCGTGCTTCTGGTCAAACCGATCTCTTCGGTTTAATGGGTGATGCTGGGGCAATCCCTGAACCAGCTATTCAAGAGTCGCCAACAAAAGTTTCGGATAAAGAACAACTGCTTTGGGAGCGTGATCTTATGGGGCTCTACCTCTCTGCTCATCCACTTGATAAATATGATCTGTATTTTGAAGAAAACACCCACCCTTTTTCTGTGGTTTCAGCCGAAAACGATGGTAAGCAAGTAATTGTTGGTGGAATTATAACCGATATCCGCACTATTCTTACAAAATCTAATACCAAAATGGCCTTTGTAAAAATTGAAAGCAAAACCGCCGAAACTGAATTTATTGTTTTTCCATCTCTCTATGAACAAGAAGGCCCTAAACTAGTTGTTGATAATATTATTAAGGTTACCGGCCGCGTAAATGCTAGAGACAAAGATGGTAATATGACTTCCGATGCAAAAATTATCGCAGACTCTTTCTCTGTCGTCTCAGACGATAAATTGGAGAATTATCAATCCACTGGTATTAAGCTTGAAGATCCTAAAGAAGCGCCCAAAAAAGAATTTAAGAGAAGAAAAACTTCAGTACCAGGGAATATAGCTTCAAGGCTATCAGGTGACGCCCAAGCAACAAAAGAAAAGACTACTAATTCCAAAGTAGAAAAAAATACTAAATCTAAAACTAAGCCTGAATCTGTATCTGAATCAACCGCGGAAGCTGTACGACGAATCATTACTCCACCTGTTGATCCAAGATCACAGAAATTATTCGTTCTCATTGAAAACCCTGAAGATACTGAAAAATTAACTCGCATCCGTAAACTCTGCGATGATAATCCAGGTTTTCAAGAAATTATTCTCGTTCTAAAAGATGAAACAGGTAAAAAACCACTTCGTATGCCTTTTCGGATTGATGCTTCTTCAGAACTTATTGAGCCACTCAAGAGTTTGGTTGGCGAATCAGGCGTTGTCTTGAAATAATTTTAAAATATCAAAAATATTTTTTTGAAAAAATATGAGTTAAAAATAGTTTTTTCAAACTGATTATGCTAAAATAAACCAAAAGAAGGTGGGAAGTGGATAAAATAACAAATTTTCTGAACGCAAAAATTTCTGGTTTAGTCACAAATAAGCCGGAAATTTTAGCTGATTATGCAAGAGATGCTAGCATTCTTGAAATTATGCCAAAACTTCTTTGCCTTCCTCACTCCGTTGAGGATATACAATATCTTGTTCGTTTTGCTAATGAACTTGCTAAAAAAGGGTATCAATTACCAGTAGTGGTTCGTGGGTCTGGCTTAGATCAAAGTGGTGCCGATCTAACGGAAGGAATGTTAATTTCTACTGAAAGACTTAATCGAATTCAAGAGATAGATGATCGAGCCAGACTCGTACGGGTGCAATCTGGTGTAACCTTAGGTCAATTAAACTCTGCTCTTGCTCTTTTTGGTCTTCGTCTTCCTATTGAGGCCGATCCCCGAGAAACTATTGGTGGGTTAGTCTCTAATTTTTATACTGATCGGATCGCCAAAAAATATGGTAGTATTTATTATTATGTAGATCGCCTCGAAGTAGTACTGTCAAACGGCGATCTCTTTCAATCTCAAACTCTCAATACACATGGATTAAAAAACGCTAAGAAACAGGATAATTTTATTGGACACTTATATCAATCGGTCGAGGACATAATTCTTAAACATAAAGACCAGATTGACGAATTAAAAAGGCATAATCACTCACGTACTGGTTTTCATATGGTCACTGAAGTTTATCCTGCTTCACACGAGTTTGATCTGGCGCCACTTTTTTTTGGTGCACAAGGCAGCCTCGGTATAATTACCGAGCTAATCTTGAAAGTTGTTCCACTATCTCGTCCCACAAAGCAAGCCATATTCGGTTTTAGTGATTTAAAATCTTCATTTGAGTTCATGACTGAGTTGAAAAAAATACACCCTCTTCGCATTGATTTTTATGATCAACGGCTTATCTCATTTCTGGATATACCTCTCTCTATGGGAAAAACGTATCAGTTTTCAAAATCAAAATTCCTTGTTCATACTGAATTTGATGATTATTATTTTAAAAACCAAAGTAATTTAAGGAAACTAAAAAATATTAGTATAAATAGACAGCTATCTATCATTGATCAGCCAGAAATCGAAAGTCTTATAAGACAAATAAAAAAGAGTCAGGAAGTCTATAGGAATGATAGTTCCGTTGTTGAACGTGTAATTATTGCTGATCGTTCCTATATACCAGAATCTGAGTTCTGCTCCTTTATTGATAGTATGTCTACTCTCGAAAATATTTTTGATCAAAAATTGCCAATTTCTGGTTCATTTATGACAAATTTATATTCAGTCCGTCCGAGCTTTGATCTCTCACTAGTTAGCGATCGGAAACAGCTTTTACGCTTTTTACAACAATATGGTAAGTTGGTTATTGATTCAAATGGTAATCTCTGTGGCGGCTCTGCTGAAGGTCAAGTTCAGGCGCTCATAATTAATCAGGCAACTCCGGCAAAAACCCTTGATCTATATCATCATCTAAAAACGCTTTTCGATTCCGAAAATATTCTAAACCCTAAAATTAAACAAGCAGCAAATCTTGCAAACCTAGCTCGTTTTATGCGTGCCTCTCCTCAAATCGGCTTAATTCGACCGGACTAATGAAAAATACCCAGTAGCTCCTATCTGTTATCTAAAAATAAATCAGCATGTTATAATAGTAGTATGAAAGTTACTACAAAGAATTTATCTGAAACCAAGGTCGAGGTTACCGTTACGCTTGATCAAAACGATCTCAAGGTCGCTGAAGAACAGGCTGTTCTTCGCCTCTCTAAAGAAATCCATGTTCAAGGTTTCCGCCCAGGCAAAGTTCCTGCTGAAATTGCCAAGAAAAACATCAATCCAAACGATCTCGCCAGTACTACTGCCGATATTGCTGTTAGAAGAACTGTACCAAAAGCCTTCGACGAAGCTAAAAATATTCCATTAGTTATTCCTAATGTGGATATAGTCAAGTTCGTTCCAGGCGAAGTTCTTGAATATAAAGCTGTTGCTGAAATCGTTCCAGAAATTAAACTTGGTGACTATAAGAATCTCAAAGTTAAACGTGAAGAATTTAAGGCCCAAAAAGAGGACATCGAAGATGTTATTGCTCGCGTCCGTAGCGCTTATGCCGAAAAACAAGTTGTTAAACGTGAGGCAGAAATGGATGATGAAGTGGTCATTGATTTTGAAGGTAGCCTAAATAGTGAAAAATTTGACGGCGGTGCCGCTAAAGACTTCCGCCTGAAACTAGGCTCACATCAATTCATTCCAGGTTTTGAAGAAGGGATCGTGGGGCATCAGTCTGGCGATCGTTTTGATCTTGAACTAACTTTTCCTAAAGATTATCATGCTGAAAAACTCGCCGGTCAAAAAACCGTTTTCAATGTACTTTTAAAACAAGTTAATGAATTCATTCTTCCCGAATTAAATGACGATTTTGCTAAAAAATGTGGTCCATTCCAGACTATGGATGATCTTAAGAAAGATATTAAAGCTAACCTAACTGAGCAAAATAAGGTAAAATCTGATGAGAAATTTAAAGATGATCTTGTTAAGGAATTAGTTAAGAAGAGTAAAATTGCTGCGCCTGAAGTACTTATTGAGGATCAGATCCGTTTTATTAAACAAGATATTGAAGCAAATGCCAAGGCTCAAGGATTATCTTTTGAAGATTATCTCAATCAGACTGGTCAAACCGAAGAAAGCTGGAAAAAACAGATTAGAGAGTTAGCCGAAGCTCGTGTCAAGGCCTCTCTAGCCCTCCAGATGGTTGCTCGTGAAGAAAAAATTGACGTTGAAGATGAGATTGTCGATGCGAAAATTAATGAACTTCGCGAGGTTTATAAGAAATCCAAGGAAGCTTTAAATAATCTTAAAGATAATAACGTTCGTCAAGATATCAAAAACCGTATGGTTATCGAGAAAACCTTAAACTACCTAGTTGAAGTAAATTCCAAGGCTGACAAAGAAGTGAAATCCGAAAAAGCTGACAAGAAAGTCTAAATCTAAATAACTGTATAGATTCGTCAAAAACTAGAGTTCCGTAACTGGTACTCTAGTTTGCTATTTATAGAAAAATATGTTAAAATATAAACATGTCACAATCAAAGTTTCTCACATATTTTAAGCAGTTGTATAAAGATAAACACGAGCTAACTATTCTTGAAATTACTTACCTAATCATTGCGATTACCTCATTCTTAGTTGCAGCTGTCATTGCATTACTAAATCAATCACTTGGAATTGCACTTTTAATCATCCCATTCGTAGCTTTTCTTGCACTCTCTGCTAATATAATTGTTTGGGCTCTTGTACGTATGCTACTTGATGAATCTGTTAAAAATGACCATAAAAAAATAGAAGTCTCCAAAGATGAAAGCGAGAAAACAGTAAAATCTGTTAGAAATAAACGCTCCAAAGTAACATTAAAAAAATAATTAAAACTGACAAAAATTCATCTGTCAGTTTTAATAAATTGACGAAAAACTATTAAAGGAGTATAATATTGCAAGAGTTTCAAGCGAAATCCCATTGCTGTAAAGGAGGACGCTACGAAGTTGAGAGACTTCAAACCGAAAAAGGTAAACTATAAATCGATTTAATATAAGAGGATAAAATGCCAACAATCAATCAATTGATTAGGAAACCACGTAAAGTGGCTGCAAGAAAGTCTAAGTCACCAGCTCTTGGTAGTATTGTCAATACTCTTAAGACCCGTTACTACGATCAGCCAGCCCCATTAAAACGTGGTGTTTGTATTAAAGTCACCACTAAAACCCCAAAGAAACCAAACTCAGCTCTTCGTAAAGTTGCTCGTGTTCGTCTTACAAACGGTCAAGAAGTTTGGGCCTATATCGGTGGTGAAGGCCATAATTTACAGGAACACGCTGTTGTTTTAGTTCGTGGTGGTCGTGTACCTGATCTCCCAGGTGTCCGTTATCACATCGTTCGTGGTACTCTCGATCTTCAGGGTGTTAACGGTCGCAAACAGGGGCGCTCAAAGTATGGCGCCAAGAAGGAGGGTAAGTAATTATGCCACGCAAAACTACTAAGTCGCTTGAACGTAAGGTTAATCCAGACCGCCGCTACCAGTCTATTCTTGTTCAGCGTTTAATTAATAAGTCTATGCTTAATGGTAAGAAGCAAGTTGCCGAACGCGCTGTTTATTCAGCAATTGAGGGTGCAGCTAAGAAGCTTGGTTCTGAGAATCCAGTTGAAGTTCTTGAGAAAGCTATCGCTAATGTTTCTCCAGATTTTGAAGTTAAATCACGTCGTGTTGGTGGAGCTAATTACCAAATCCCATTCCCTATTTCTGGACATCGTCAAATGCATTTCGCTTTCTCATGGCTGGTTGTATCTGCACGTGCTCGCAAAGGTATGCCATACGAACGTCGTCTTGAAGCTGAAATCGTTGACGCTTATAATTCAACCGGTGCAGCCTTCAAGAAGAAAGAAGATACCCACCGCATGGCTGAAGCCAACCGTGCATTCGCACATTTTGCTCGCGGTTAACTCTTCGCATAATGCATTAAAAAACACCACCAAAAGTGGTGTTTTTGTTTCTTTAACTAAAAAGTTCTAATTTAAAATTAAGATTAAAAAATACCTTAAGCAATGTCTTCTATGCTATAATTATCTAAAATAAGGAGGTAAAATGATAAAACTTGCAATTAACGGCTTCGGTCGCATCGGTCGTAATGCCTTCAAAATTGCTTTTGAACGTCGGGATGTCAAAGTTGTCGCAATTAATGATTTAACTGATACTAAAACTCTTGCTCATCTTTTAAAGCACGACTCAAGTTATGGTACTTACGATCGTGATGTTAAGTTTGATGAAGAAAACTTAATCGTAGACGGTGATAAAATTCGTGTATATGCTGAAAAAGACCCAAAGAATCTACCATGGAAAGAGTACGGCATTAATGTAGTGATTGAATCTACCGGCTTTTTTACTGATCCTGCCAAGGCTGCTGATCATCTTACTGCTGGTGCAGAAAAAGTTGTTATCTCTGCTCCAGCCAAGGGGGAAGGAGCTAAAACTATCGTGATTGGTGTTAATGAAGATACTGTAACAGAGGAAGATAAGATTTTATCTAATGCCTCTTGTACTACAAACTGTATTGCTCCAGTTATGAAAGTTCTCGAAGATAATTTTGGTATCGAAAAAGCTCTCATGACCACCGTCCATTCTTATACTGCCTCACAACGTATTCTTGACGCTCCCGCCAAAGACCTTCGCGAGGCGCGTGCTGCAGCGGAGAATATCGTACCGACTTCAACTGGCGCTTCTAAGGCAGCAGCCCTCACTATTCCAACCCTTAAAGGGAAGTTTGACGGTCTCTCTGTTCGCGTTCCAACACCCGTAGTTTCTCTAGCAGATATTACAGCCGTCCTTAAAAAGAATACTACCATCAAAGAGCTCCAAGAAGTCTTTAAGGCAGCTGCTAAAGAGCCATTTTATGAAGGGATCCTTGCTGTATCAGAGGAGCCGCTTGTTTCGATTGATTATCGTGGTAATTCACATTCTAGTATTGTCGATCTCACTCTTATTAACGTCGTCGACAAAAACCTGGTTAAGGTCGTAGCCTGGTATGATAACGAATGGGGGTACTCTAATCGTTTAGTTGAATTAGCTGCTGACTTTGGGAAAAACTAAGATGCCGAGAATTTTTATTGGTTCTGACCATCGTGGCTTTGTTGCTAAACAACATATTATAGCTACCCTTGCTAATTCTGAATGGAAAAATAATTACGAGATTGTAGATCTTGGACCCGAAACGATTCGTCCGGATGATGATTTTAATGACTATGCTATTGCCGTTGCACGTGCAGTTCGTGAAACTGCTAATTCTCGTGGTATTTTAATCTGTGGATCTGCTCATGGTATTGCTATCCAGGCTAACCGTTTTAAGGGTATTCGTGCGATTTGTGGCTATACTCCTGAATTGGTTAGGTTGGGTCGTCTACATAATGACGCTAATATACTCTGTCTGTCTTCAGATTTTATGGACGACACGAACATAGATCAGTCGGTCGACATGTTTTTAAGAGGTAATTTTCTTCCGGAAGAAAGATATATTAGGCGTAACCAGCGCTTAGATGAGGAATCAATTTATTAAAGAGGAAAACTATGGGTGAGGATGTATATATAGTACCGACAATTCTAACTGATGATCCACAAGTCTTTACAGCGCAGCTTCAGTCTTTTCCGCAATTCGCAAAAAGAATTCAAATTGATTTAATGGATGGAACTTTTACTGCTAATAAAAGCTTATCTGAAGCCACTATTGCTAGCTTACCGCAAGGTGTCGCTTTTGATTTACATTTAATGTCCGCAAGGCCAAGTGATCATCTTTCACATATTCTCCGTCTTAAGCCCTCTCTTTGCATCCTTCACGCTGAAGCGAATGAAAATTTACAAACCTTCTTTAATGAATTTAAAAAAGCAGGCATTAAAACCGGGGTCGCTTTACTTCCAGGAACCTTTCCTGGTCTAGTAGAAAATTACATCGAAACTGTTGATCACGTTTTAATATTTGCTGGTTCTCTTGGTAAACAGGGTGGTCAAGCAGACCTCCTGCAGATGGAAAAAATTAAACTGATTCGTGAAATTAATCCTGCAGTTGAAATTGGCTGGGACGGCGGAGCTAATCTTACTAACGTACGTGCTCTAGCTCATGCTGATCTAAATGTTATAAATGTCGGTTCGGCTATTTCAAAAACACAAGATCCTGCCTCCTCTTATCATCAGCTGATTGAAGAATCAAAAAAACGAGGGGTTATCTAATGCCTACCTCACGTTTATTACTTAAAACATATCAAAAGACCCAACCAATTAGTCGTGTTCTCGTTGTTGGTGCAGCGGTTCAACAAATTATTTTAGTTGACCATGACGACTTTATAATTAATAGGCATAAGGTTTCTATCGGCGAGAAAGTCACTATTGACCATATTTATTATCAACTTGGCGGTAGTGGTGTTAATACTGCAGTCACTTTTGCACGTCACGGTCATCAATCCATTCTGATTAGCAATCTAGGAAAGGATCGTTCTGCAGAAGCAGTGAAGGACTTTTTAATCGACGAAAATGTTGACACTAGTTATCTAAATCAGTTGGATAATCAAACTGGTACTTCCGTGGTTCTACTTGACTCAACGACGGCAAGCTCAACGACAATGAATTGTCTAAATGCTGCTAAAGTCTCCAAAAACCTTGAGGCTGGTGATCTCAATTTAGCTAATCCTGATTGGTTGTATTTAACAACCCTGAATGGTGACCTAGATAAGACTTTAGAATTTATTGAACAAGCTAAGAAAAATCAAATCAAAATCTTCTGGAATCCAGGCGAGTTAGAATTAAAACAAAAAAAGAAAGTATTAGGACTCTTATCTGATATTGATGTTTTATTATTAAATCAAACTGAAGCAAAATTATTGGTTCAGGGTGAAATTCTGGAAGAGTTAATATCTAGGCTCTCATCCTATACTAAAACCGTGATTATCACTGCTGGAAATCAAGGTAGTATCGCTACAAATGGAGAGGAGATATATCGCCTCGCGGAATATGAGCAAAAAATACCAGTTGATTCTACAGGAGCTGGGGACGCTTTTGGTTCTGGTTTCCTCGCAGCTAGTCTTGATGGACTAGATTTTAAACATAGTCTCATTGCTGCTGCCGCCAATGCGACCTCGGTGATCTCTGAAATTGGTTCTACTAAAGGCATTCTCTCTGCTAATGAAAAATATCATCCCATGCCAATACAGAGGTTGTATCTATAATTTATATCATAAAAAATATGAGGTTTGACCTCATATTTTTTATTTTACTAAACTGCTTTTATGCGATTATAAATATTATCATTAATATTGATATGTCCAATCTTGTTAGCTGCCATTACTACTTCAGTAATATCGTCTGTCAAAACAAAAATGTCAAGATCTTTCTCCTTAATCATCTTATTCTTTAACATTGATGTTTTAAAGAACTTTACAAGCGGTCGCCAATATGATTTACCAATGAAAAAGCATGGCATTTTTGGCATCTTACCAGTCTGAATTAAGATTAGAACTTCTGAAAGCTCATCAAGCGTGCCAAGTCCTCCAGGGAAAAAGGCATAAGCCTTGCTGGCCATCACCAGCATAACCTTACGTGCAAAGAAATAATTGAATTCCATTGTGTCTGTAAGATAAGGATTTTCATGTTGTTCAAAAGGTAATTTGATATTTAATCCAACACTACGACCGCCATATTCAAAAGCTCCACGGTTTGCTGCTTCCATAATACCAGGGCCGCCACCAGTAATTACTGGGTGTCCATTTTCCGCCAAAAGTTGACCCAGTTCACGTGCTTTGATGTAATATTTATCTGTTTCGGCTGTCCTAGCTGAACCAAAAATAGTAACACCTTGCGAGAATCGACGTATTGTAGAAAGACCCTTCAGTAAATCTTTAGCATATGCTAAAGATCGGCCAACATCAGGTCCTGAGATTTTATTGGCCGACAATTGATTTAGCCATTCTTCTGTGATTTTATCCATGAGCATATTATAACAAAATAACCTCTGAATAGACATGATAAAATAGATATATGGAAATTGTTCTGATTCTACATAATATCCGTTCGACTTACAATGTTGGTTCGATCCTTCGCACTGCAGACGGATTTTCTGTGAATCGAATTATATATTCTGGCTATACACCAGCACCATCTCCGTATTCAGATCTTTTACCGCATTTAGCCAACAAGGTCACGAACCAAATTCATAAGACTGCGCTAGGGGCTGAGCAAACTCTCCCTTCGGTTTCAACACATGATATTAAAAGTTTTCTTCAAGAGCTTAAAGCTGGCGGATATCAGATCATTGGTCTTGAGAACAATATTAAAGATGAGAGACTATATCAGATTATCGATCCTCATCTCCCAAATCTTTTATCTTCTAAGGTGGTGATTTTACTTGGAGAAGAAGTGGATGGTATTTCACCTGATTTATACGAAGAAGTGGATCTTTTCCTAGAAATACCCATGTCGGGGCAGAAAGAATCATTCAATGTCTCTATTGCTACTGCCATCCTACTCTTTTATTTACGTTTCGGCATAAATTTAAATCGATCTTAAACTTTGGTATAATACAAAAGATAGGGAGTTATTATGGAAAGATATAATCCAACAAAAATAGAAGAAAAGTGGCAGAAAATATGGGAATCAAGCCAATCTTTTCATGCTAATGAAAATGATAAAGAAAAAATGTATCTTGCAGAGATGTTTCCATACCCGTCAGGAGCCGGTCTTCATGTTGGTCATGTGCGCAATTTTTCCATAGTTGATGTTTTAGCTAGATTCTATGCTCAAAATGGCAAAAATGTTCTTCGCCCTTTTGGCTATGATACTTTTGGCTTGCCTGCCGAAAACTATGCTATTAAAACTGGAATTTCTCCAGCCGAAGCTACTAAAATAAATATCAATAACTTCAGAAAACAAGCTAAACGTCTCGGTTTTTATATCGACTGGGATCGTGAAGTCAATACTTCTGATCCAGAATACTACAAATGGACGCAGTGGTGTTTTCTACAGCTTTATAAAAAAGGCCTCGCTTATCAAAAAGAGAGTTACCAGTGGTGGTGCCCGAAAGATCAAACCGTCCTAGCTAATGAACAAGTCGAAAATGGCCACTGCTGGCGTTGTGGTTCTGAAGTTGAGAAGAAAAAGATGAAACAGTGGTTCTTTAAGATTACTGCCTATGCCGATGAACTATTAGAAGAAATTGATCAACTAGATTGGCCAGAAAAGATTAAGACCATGCAAAAAAACTGGATTGGTCGTTCAGAAGGGGCTAATGTTAAGTTTAAGATCAAAACGCTACAGGACTCAATTGATATTTTCACCACCCGTCTTGATACTATCTGTGGTGCCACTTTTCTCGTTCTAGCACCTGAACACCCGAAAATCCCTCAACTAGTAACCGATAAAACTAGGCAACAAGTTGATCAATATTGTGCGACTGCAATTAAGAAATCCGAAATTGAACGTCAAGAGAATAAAGAAAAAACTGGAGTCTTTACTGGTAGTTATGCCATAAATCCTGTCACGGGTCAAGAAATGCCAATTTGGATTTCAGACTATGTCTTGATTAACTATGGTGATGGTGCAGTTATGGCTGTTCCAGGACACGATGAACGAGATTTTGCCTTTGCCTCCAAATATCAATTAGAGATTAAAACTGTTATTCGACCAGTCGGGACTGATGACAATGAAAAAGATTCATTACAAGAAAACGAATATCATGAGGGTATTTGTTTCCATGATCGTGGTATTTTAATGAATTCCGGGAACTATAATAATCTAACATCCGAACAAGCTGAACAGCAAATTTTAGCTGACTTGGGTACAGATATTGCAAAAAAGAAGGTGACTTATCGTATGCGCGATTGGCTAATTTCTCGTCAACGCTATTGGGGCTGTCCAATACCAATCGCTTATGATAAAAATGGCAATCCACATGCTATTTCGGAGGATCAATTACCCGTAATCTTACCAGAAGTTTCAGATTATCGACCTGACAAAACAGGACGCTCCGCACTCGCAAAAGCTGAGGATTGGCTAAAAGTTACGATCGACGGCGAAGAAATGACTCGTGAGACCGATACTTTGGATGGTTACGCTTGTTCATCCTGGTATCTCTGGCGCTATGCCTCTCCACACTCTAACACCGTCGCCTGGGAACAAGATGCTATTAAATATTGGGAACCACTTGATATCTACTGTGGAGCTGATCATGCGGTTGCACACTTACTCTATATCCGCTTCTGGTGTAAGTTTTTTGCTGATGAGGGCTACCTTCCATTTCGTGAACCAGTCAAAAAACTGCTCTACAATGGCTATATTAATGCTCCAGATGGCAAAAAAATGTCAAAATCAAAAGGCAACGTAATTGACCCCCTTGATGTGATTGACTCCGGTTACGGTGCTGACACTTTGAGAACTTACGAGCTATTCATTGGTCCTTATAATGAAGATGCAGCTTGGAGTACTACAGCTATTGGCGGCGTGTATCGTTTTCTGAATCGTTGTTTTAATCTTGCGATTAATCAGATTGAAGATCGTTTGCCATCGTCTGAAACTACACAACTTATTCGTCATAAAACAATTAAAAAAGTTACCGAGGATATTACAAACACTAACTTTAATACCGCTGTTGCTGCACTTATGGAATATGTTAATGAACTTTATAAGATCGGTGCCTCTAAAGAAGATATTGTAGTTCTTGCTAAAATGCTAAAACCTTTTGCTCCACATCTCGCGTCTGAGATTCTTGAAAAGGAGGAGTCTAACGATACATGGCCAATTTATGAAGAAAAATATCTTACATCCGACACCGTGCAATTAATTATTCAAGTCAATGGTAAAGTCCGTGCAAAATTAAAGGTTAGTCAGCAAGATCTCTTAGATCAACAAAAACTTAAAGAACTTGCTATGTTACAGGAAAATGTTCAAAAATACCTCAATGGTGAACCAAAAAAGATTATTATCCCAAACGGTGCAAAACTGATTAATATCGTGGTTTAACTCCTCAAAATCCTGGAAGAACCCTTGAAAAATCACGATTTTTTGTATATAATAGCCTAAATTATTGTCAATATACTAATAAGGAGCATTTAATGCCTGAACCTAAAAAACAAAGCAGCCCAAGAAAGACCGGTCTTCGTCGAAGCCATCTACGTCTTGTTTTGGCTCGTGCTGTTAATAAAAAATCACCAGTTAAGGCTTTTGAGACAGCCAAAAAGACCCCGAATCTCAAAGTAAAAACCCCAAGAACTGCTAAAAATGTAAATAATACAAAGAAAAGCGAAAAATAATGGCAAGTAATCGGCACCTCGGTAGAATCATTGCATTACAAAGCTTGTATGAATACGAGTTTAGAGCAAAGGCGGGCGATGCTACAGCCGAAATCAAGTCTATCATCGCAAAAAATATTGAACCATATTCCAAGGCACTTGGAGACACTGAGTTTGTCTTCGGTCTTGCCAGTGGTGTTGTTAAAAATCAAGCAAAGCTTGATCGTGAATTACAGCCCTTGGCTCCTGAATGGCCTCTAGAAACTATCGCAGCTATTGACCGTAATATTTTACGTATTGGTCTTTATGAACTTGAAATTGGAGTTGTTCCACCAAAAGTTGTCATCAACGAAGCAGTTGAACTTGCAAAAGCTTTTGGCTCCGATAATTCATCCAAGTTCATAAACGGTGTATTAGGTACAGCCTTCAAACAACTTGGATTGAATAATGAAGAGGGAGAACATGAAGGATCAAAATCGCAAGTTGAGTCCCAAACTAACACTTCCGAACAATAAATCAAATAAATTTAAAGATTCCTCAAATCGTAATTTTACTCGATCACGTTCACGCGTTCGTCCATCAAAAACAGAACGTAATCAAACTCTTGATCAAAAAGCTTTCAAAAAGAAACCAGCTATTAAAGAAATCGTACGTGAGCCAACCTCTGGTGGTATTGTTTTTCGCTTTAATGAAAAGAAAAATGATATTGAAATTCTTCTCATTCAAGACTCGAAGAATCGTTGGACAATACCAAAAGGGCATATTGAAGCTGGTGAAACAGCTAAGCAAACAGCTATTCGTGAAATTGGCGAAGAAGCAGGACTAAGTCATATCAAGGTTTTATCCTGGCTTGGAAAAATTCATTTTAAGTATCGTCGTATTGATAAGCTTGTCCTTATGACTACGCAGATTTATCTAGTACGTGCTCTTGATAATAAAGAACGCCCAACTAAGGAAAAGTGGATGAATGGCATCAAATGGTTTAGTTTTCGTGATGCTTTAAATGCAATTGAGTATGATGATATTGAAAAACTTATGCTTATTGCTAAAAAACGTATTCGCGCCGGAGACTTATAATAATTAATATTCGGGATTTCATCAGGTACTAGACTAACTCTAGTGCCAAAGTGAGTTCCAGAAAGGAAAAAATGGAAAATTATCTTCAAAAATACAATATTAACCTCGCAGAGATTAAAAAACATATTAATCAAGCATCAGTAAAAAAGAAAGTTCTTGATAATCGACCAGTCGAAACCTACACACCAGACGTTATCGATATATATAGCCAATTTGCTGAAAAACGAATGGGGATTAAATTTAATGATATTTCACTCTTCATTACTGCTCTTACTCACCGTAGTTTTGTCAATGAGCATAAAAAATCTATCGTAGAACATAACGAACGTCTTGAATTTCTTGGTGATGCAATCCTAGAACTTGTCGTTTCAGATTTTCTATATCAAAACTTTCATGAACCGGAAGGTATTATGACTGCTTGGAGATCTGCCCTAGTTCGCACTGAGTCGATTGGGGCTGCTTCAGAAGAAATTGGCTATGTCTCTCTTATTCGTCTTTCAAAAGGCGAAAAACTTGGTAGTAGTCGTACTCACGCCTCGATTATTGCCGACTGTTTTGAAGCGGTCACCGGCGCAATCTATCTTGATCAAGGTTTTGATGCTGCTAAAGACTTTATCTATCAGCACATTATCTGTAAGATGGATGAGGTTATCCTTTCTGAGTCTTGGCGAGATGCTAAAAGTTATCTTCAGGAACTTGCTCAAAAATTCGAGGGAAGCACTCCTCAATATCATGTAATTAAAGAAGAAGGCCCTGACCACGATCGTCTCTTCACTATTAATGTTGTTGTAGCAGGACATAATCGTGGTACCGGTATCGGGCATAGTAAACAGGAAGCACAATCGGCTGCTGCAGCAGAGGGGATTAAATATTATAAAAAACAAGCCACTGATCAAAATCTGGTAACTGGCAAACTTTCACTTGTTAAATAGCTAATCCAAATCTAATCCGATTACAATAGTATGTTGTTTTGAACGTTACGTTTTTTATTCCTTTTATGTTTTGAAATATCTTAAAATTATGTTAAAATATCTCAAACTTTGTACATTAAAAAGGAGGGGTAAATGGACGGGACAAAAATAAATTTAAAATATATTAGCGACGTAATTAGGTATTACGTCATAATGGCACGTTGGCTATACGAACTAGGGGACTATGCAAGAACAAAATACTTACAGATGAATCTTGAGCGTAAGTCAAATATGCGTCCATATGATGAATATGAAAGGTTATTTAATAAATACTACAATGGCGATTTAAATAACCTAAAAAATGCTATTTTTATCAAGTCTGAGAGCAGTCAGAGTCTTTTAAAAGAGCTTCTCGATTTGTCAAGAAGTATTGGTGTGGAACAATATATCGACAAGATTAATCCCCATACGGGGAGAAGAGAGATTGTCTTGGGGCAGGATGATGAGATGATTATCCAAAACTTCTGTACTATTTATACTAAAACGGCGATGGGCTCAAAACTCAGACGTAAAAACACCAGGGATATTATAAAAAATATCCTAATTGAATTCATTAAGGTTGAAGAAGAAAATGTTACTTCCATAGACCAGACATATATGGAGAATTTTTTCACAGACGACATGATCAAGGTAATCTCGAAAGAGATTTATCAAGGTTTGAACGGGGGTGAACATAGTTCCGTTAAAAGTATTATAGCGGCAGATAGAGTTTTACCCTATTTACTAAGAGTAAAGACTATATACTCCCTCGAAAATAACTTTCAGTCTTTTGTTAAATCACTGAGAGTTTCATAAAAACTTAAAGATCCTCGTTATGGGGGTCTTTTTTATTGTTATAGCTAAATAAACATATCTTCATCTTGATAAAATCCTTAAAATAGTTTAAAATAACAAATATTAAATTAACTAAGGAGCAAACATGCTTGCGATTCGTATGCAACGTAATGGTCGAACCCACTATCCAACTTTTCGACTAGTCGTCCAAGAATCCCAGCGTCATCCACTTTCTGGACGCGTTGTGGCTGAGGTCGGCAACTATAACCCAGAAACTAAGAAGACAACCTTAGAAAAAGAGAAAATCGAATTTTATCTCAAGAATGGTGCCCAACCATCTTCACGCGTCGCTTTCATCTTCAAAAAAGAAGGCATCACTCTTCCAACATGGTATAAAGAAGCAAATCCAAAAACTAGAAAGCCAAAACATGCCGACAAACTTCGTAAAAATCAGCCAAAAGAAGAAGTAGAGTCTGCTGAATAAAAAAACAGAAAATAGGGCAAAAGTACCCTATTTTTTATTTATCAAAACACAATCATTATGTTATAATGCTAATAATAAAATAACTTGGAGAACCTATGTCAACCATTGACCAACAATTCGTAGAATATATCGTAAAAACTCTTGTAAACAATCCCGACAAAGTAAATATTGATCGCGCTATTGATGAAAAAGGCGTTCTCCTTTCTCTCAGTGTAGATCCAGAAGATGTCGGTCGTGTCATCGGTCGTCGTGGCGCCACTGCGCAATCAATTCGCACACTTCTTCGTGCTCTTGGTACCAAAAACGACGCTCGTTACAATCTTAAAATCGTTAACACAGATGATAATGCGAGTCTCGAAACAACTGGCGAGCCAACAACCGCTCGTACTGTCGAAGATTATAATGATAGTTCAGAAGATTCAGATCTTACCAAAAATACTCGTGCTGAGCTCGCCGACCTTGACGATCTCGATATTTAATTCATCTATCGATTTAAAAAATAGCCTATGGAGGCTATTTTTTATACAAAAACCATAAATATATTCGTAAAAATATCTTGACTATTCAACATAAAACACTTATACTTAAGACAGTTCAAGTTGAACCAAGCTAACTGCGAGTCAGCTTACATAAAGTTGAGAGCTTATATGTTCAAAAATCCCACCGTTAGGTGGTTTTTTGGTTCAAAAACACCCCCATTTCTGGAGGTGAATCACTTAAAGATCAAAGATTACCTTGGTTTTTGCGAATCTGGTTGCAATATCCTCAAGCTCGTTGGATCTTATGAGCTTATTAAGCCAACGTTTTGGAATTGCTTGTATCCCATAATAAACACCAGCCATCGCCCCCGTAACTGCTCCAACTGTATCGGTATCATTACCAAGATTTACAGCACGAATTACTGCCTGCTCGAAGTTGCGTGTCGTTGCTAAACTCCACATCGCGGCCTCAAGAGTATCAATTACCATACTGGTGGAGCGAATCTCATCTTCAGGTATTTCTGCTAAGTTACCAATCAAGATGCGATCGAAAGCCTCCACACAAGCATTGGAGAAAAAGTTGTAACATTCCTGCTGTATTCTCTGCAATGCTATTATCGGGTAATATCCATCCATCAAATAACAAACATAGTTCACAAAAACTAGGTTCGCCATTATACATTTTTCGGTGGCATGAGTGAGCCTTGTTACTTTAGACACTAGATCATATCTCTTCTTGCCATTAATATCATATTCATGACATAATAGCGCAATCGGCATAATCCTTGCCAGCGCTCCGTTATCACCAATAAAATCAAAGTTATCACCGCAATCTTGCGGGTCAACACCCCTCTTAAACTTTTTGACCGCAAAGCTAACCGTAGTATTAACATTTACGATCTCATGGTTAGCGGTATATTCTGCAAAATACAACCACTTTGATAATTTATGCATAATATCCGAAGTGATAATTGTTTTACATTCTTGCACCGATTCCATCAATGCGATACTCATCGACGTATTCATCGACCAGGTACCAGCTATAGCTAAATACGAGCCAAATCCCTGCATCTCAAGTACAGGATCGACTTTTAAGTCTTTTCTCTTAGAGAAATCGACAGGCAACCCCAAAGCATCCCCAGTTGCATTTCCGATCAAACCACCTATAACTTGATCTTGATAGTTGAATTTTCTAAGTTCCTCCATAGGAAACCCCCTTTTTCTTATATTTTAAATATACTATGGACTACAATATTATAACATGATATCCTGTATTGTCAAAATGTCAAATTACCCTTGAAAAATCTAGCAAAATATCGTAAAATCAACCACAAGAAGTAGTGTGTCTTCTAATAGCGAGGGTGTCTTAGCCTGGCGAGCTGAGGTGTCATTAGTAGACAGTAATCTTCGGCGCTAAAGATTATTAACACTAATATAGAGGAAAACGTGAGTACTAAAAATATCAGTACAGGTGATAAGCGTGTCTTTTTTACCGACGGCGATCATCTTGAAATCCCTGATCTTACTGCACATCAGAAAGACTCCTGGGAAGAATTTATAAAATCCGGTCTTCGCGAAGTCTTCACGGAGTTGAATCCAATCGATGACTACACTGGCCAGAAATTATCCCTAAGATTCAAAGATTATGAGTTTAAGGCTCCAAAACGTACTGTCGAAGAAGCTAAATATAATCTTGAGACCTACGAAGCCCCACTTCATGTTAAAGCCGAACTTACCAATAAAGTCACCGGCGAAATCAAAGAACAGAACATCTATTTTGGTGACTATCCATGGATGACTGATCGCGCAACTTTTATTATTAATGGTACTGAACGCGTCATCGTCTCTCAGTTAATCCGCTCAGCCGGTGTCTTTTTTACTGCTGATAGCTACAACGGTAAAAAATTCTACGGTGCTAAGGTTATCCCAGGCCGTGGTGCATGGCTTGAGTTTGAAACCGCCACTAATGGTTCAATCAATGTCAAGATTGATCGTCGACGCAAAATTCCAGTAACCACTTTCTTGCGTGCGCTTGGTGTGACAAAAAACTCTGAACTAAAAGAATTATTTGCTGACGTCGACAATGGCCCAATTAACTACATTGATAGTACCATTGATAAAGATCCGACCACTAGTCAGGCTGCAGCTCTTCTTGAAGTCTACCGTCGTCTACGTCCAGGTGATCTCGCAACTGTTGAAAATGCTCGCTCTATGGTTGAGCGTACATTCTTTGACTACAAACGTTACGATTACTCTCGTGTTGGTCGTTTTAAAATCAACCAACGCCTGGGTTTTGATACGCCAAACGATAGTACTCATCGTACTCTCCAAATGGAAGACGTTATCGCCATTATTCGTGAAATAATTCGTCTCAACAATACTCAAGAACCAGCTGACGACATCGATTCTCTTGCTAATCGTCGCGTAAAAATGGTTGGTGAATTAATTCAACGTCAATTCCGCCTCGGTATGCTTCGCTTACAGCGTAATATTCTAGACCGTATGTCAATGGCAAACCCCGAAGAAGTTACTCCTTCCCAACTTCTAAATTCACGTCCAGTTGTGGCTGCAGTTAAAGAATTTTTCAGCAGTTCTCAGTTATCACAACTTATGGACTCATACAATCCATTTTCTGAACTTTCACATAAACGTCGTCTAAGTTCAATGGGACCTGGTGGTCTTACTCGTGAACGCGCAGGCTTTGACGTACGTGATACTCATCCTACTCACTATGGTCGTATCTGTACTGTTGAAACCCCAGAAGGTGCCAACGTCGGTCTCGTACTTAACCTCGCAACTTACGCCCGTATTAACGAATATGGCTTCATTGAAGCTCCATATCGTGTCGTCAAAGACGGCAAGGTTACCGACGAAGTAGTCTATGTTGATGCCAGTCTTGAAAAGGACATGGTTATTGCTGATACTTCCGCAAAACTAAATCCCGATGGTAGCTTTGTTGATGAGCGTGTTTCTGCTCGTATTAATGGCCAACCAGCCCAGGTCGAATCTTCTCGAGTAACTCACGTCGATGCTGCTCACAAAGAAATTCTTGGTGCTTCTGCTTCACTTATTCCGTTTGTTGAGAAAAACCGCGTTGACCGTGCACTTATGGGTTGTGCTATGCAGAAACAAGCAGTCCCACTTCTTAAAAATACCGCTCCGACCGTCGGTACTGGTGTCGAAGCCGATATCGCAAAATACACTTCACAACTTATCACCGCCGAGATGGATGGTGTAGTGAAGAAAGCTGATGGTGTTTCAATTATCGTTGACTACAATAATGGCACTTCAAAAGAATATAAAATTGTTCACTTTGAGCAAACTAACTCCGATCAGTGTTATAACCAACGCTGTATGGTAACTCGTGGCCAAAAGATTAAAGCCGGCGACATCCTTATTGAAGGCGCCTCAATCGAAGATGGTGAAATTGCCCTAGGTAGAAATCTTCTAGTCGCCTTCATGCCATGGCGTGGGTACAATATGGATGACGCCATTGTTATCTCCCGCAAGCTTGTTGAGGATGATACCCTAACTTCAATCAATATTAAAGACTTCGATGTTGAAGTCCGTGAAACTAAGCTAGGCCCAGAGCAAGTCACTCGTGATATTCCTAACGTTTCTGAACACGCTCTTCGTCATCTGGGCGAAGACGGCATTGTTACCATTGGTTCAGAAGTTTCTACTGGCGACATTCTGGTTGGCAAGATTACACCAAAAGGCGAACAAGAACTAAGCTCAGAAGAACGCTTACTTCGCGCCATCTTTGGTGAAAAAGCTAAAGATGTTCGCGACACTTCAGTTCGTATGACTGGTGGCACTTCCGGTAAAGTTATTGGTGTTCGCATTTATACTCGTGAACAAGGGCATGAACTAAAAGCCGGTGTTTTAATGCAAATCAAGATCTTTGTGGCTGAAATGCGCAAAATCCAGATCGGTGATAAAATGGCCGGACGTTATGGCAATAAAGGTGTGGTTTCTCGCGTTCTTCCAGTGGAAGATATGCCTTTCATGGCCGATGGTACTCCAGTTGACGTTGTACTTTCTCCGATGGGTGTGCCTTCCCGTATGAATCTTGGTCAGCTTTACGAAATCCACATTGGTATGGCTGCTCGTATTCTTGGTTATAAAGTTGCAACTCCTTCTTTCAATGGTATTCCTGATGAAGTAATCTCAGAAGAACTAGAAAAAGCAGGCATTGATCACAACGGTCGCGTCCAACTCTTTGATGGTCTTACCGGTGAACCATTCAACGAAAAGACTTCTGTTGGCGTCATGCATATGATCAAGCTTCATCACATGGTTGAAGATAAAATTCATGCTCGTTCTACCGGTCCTTACACTATGGTTACTCAACAGCCACTTGGTGGTAAGGCCCAAAATGGTGGACAGCGTTTTGGAGAAATGGAGGTCTGGGCCCTTGAAGCTTATGGTGCATCCAGTATTTTACAAGAAATGCTTACCATTAAATCTGATGATGTTTATGGTCGTGCTAAGGCCTATGAATCTATTATTAAACACGAACCGATTCAAGGGCCAAAACTTCCTGAAGGCTTCAATGTTTTAGTTAAGGAACTTCAAGGCCTTGGTCTTAAAGTTGACCTTCTAGATAATGGTGAAGCAAGAGATGCCGATAGTGTGATTGAAGACACTTCAAGAGAAATTGAAAAATCTCAAGATGATCGTCTAATCTACGCTAAGCACAATGTACATATTAATGATGATGAAAATGACATAATCGACCTAACCGACGAAGAGATTGAAGAATCTCTTGATGGTCAAGGAATTACAATTAAAGACGGAGACAGTGATGATAGCATTGATCTCGGAGAGGAGCTCTAATGGCTTGGATGGACAACTACATTTCAGCCAGTGACTTTGACTCAATTCGTCTCAGTATTGCAAGTGCTGAAGATATCTTGAGTTGGAGTTATGGCGAAGTATTGAAGCCAGAAACAATCAATTACCGTACTCAAAAACCTGAGCGTGACGGTTTATTCTGTGAACGTATTTTCGGTCCAGTAAAAGATATTAATCCACACGACAGTAAACTTAAAGGTGTTCGTTCTCGCGAAGCCGCTGTTGATAAAGAAGGAAATTTAGTTACCAAATCAATCGCTCGCCGTGAGCGCATGGGACACATCAAGCTTGCAGCTCCAGTTGCCCATATTTGGTTTATGCGTGGTACGCCATCGGCTCTTAGTCTTCTCCTTGACCTGACCGTCAAGAATATTGAGAAAGTGGTTTACTTTGCGTCTTATCTCATTATCAATGCCAAGGAAGCAGAAATTGAGCAGACCTTAAATGACCTTAAGGCACAACACGACGCCAGTCTTCAAGCTATTAAAATTCGTTATGCTGAAGCTGCCAAAGAAACTGGTGCCAATCCCGAAAAATTAGCTAACGAACAAGCTAAAGAGATCGAAGAAGTCGACAAGGATTTTGTCACTCGCAAAAATATTCTTGAAGGTCTTAAGAAAGGTGCTGTTATTTCCGAAATCGATTACCGTAACCTTCCTGAAGAATACGAAGATCTCATTGAGGCTGAAATGGGTGCTGGCGCAATCAAGAAAATTCTCGATGAAATTGATATCAATCAGATGATCGATAATCTTTCTGCCGAGGCTGCTGAAGCAAAAGGACAAAAGGAGCGTAAATTAATCAAACGCATTAAAGTACTTGAAGGCATGAAAAATGCTGGTATTAAGCCAACCGACCTCATCCTTACTGTGATTCCAGTTATTCCACCAGATCTTCGTCCAATGATCTCTCTCCCTGGTGGTCGTTTCGCAACTTCCGACCTCAACGATCTTTATCGTCGCGTAATCAACCGTAATAACCGACTTAAAAAGTTACTTGATCTAAATGCACCTGAAGTTATCGTTCACAACGAAATGCGCATGTTACAAGAAGCCATCGATTCTCTTATCGATAATAACGCTTCTCACGGACGTCTTGCTAGTTCACAAAATGGTCGTCGCAAGCTCAAATCTCTTTCAGATCTCTTAAAAGGTAAACAGGGTCGTTTTCGTCAGAATCTTCTCGGTAAACGTGTTGACTATTCTGGACGTTCAGTCATTGTGGTTGGTCCAGATCTAAAACTTAACGAGTGTGGTCTGCCAAAACTTATGGCGCTAGAACTCTTTAAGCCATTTGTCATTTCTTGGCTTTTACTTAATGAGTATGCGCCAAATACTCGTGCCGCCTCTCGTATGATCGAAGCCCACGAATCCATCGTTTGGGATGCACTTGATGAAGTTATTAAGGGTCGTTATGTTCTCTTAAACCGCGCTCCATCTCTTCACCGTCTCTCCATCCAGGCCTTCCAGCCAAAACTTATTGATGGTATGGCTATTCAACTTCACCCACTAGTTGCATCCGGCTTTAATGCCGACTACGATGGTGATCAGATGGCAATTCATTTGCCTCTCTCTGATGAAGCACAAAAAGAAGCCCAAGAATTGATGACCGCACAGAATAACCTCTTAAAACCTGCTGATGGATCTCCAGTCCTTGCTATTTATCAGGATGTTGTGCTTGGTAGTTATTATCTTACCTACGATAAACCAGGCACTGAAGCCGATAAACCTCTTGCCTTCAGTTCGGTTTACGAAGCCGAAATGGCTTATGATCGTGGCGATATTGCTCTTCAAACTCCAATTCGCGTCTTCGCAAAGAAGGAGATCCGCGATACAACACTTGGTCGTGTAATCTTTAATGAAATCCTTCCTAAAGACTATCCATACGATAACGGAGTTCAGACTTCAAAACATCTAAAGAAAGTAATGGCTAATATTTTTAACGATTATGGCTCTAAGGTAACCGTCGAGGTAGCCGATAAACTAAAGGATCTAGCTTTCGAATATGAAACTATTGCCTCTATTTCAACCTGTAAGGACGATTATCCAACCTATCCTGAAATTGCTGACTTCATCGCTAAAGGGGATGCTAAAACTGCTCTCATTCAAGATCAATTCGAGCAAGGTCTTCTTACCGATACTGAGCGTTATAATCTTACCATTGCTAACTGGCGTGAAATTGATGGTGAAATTTCCAGTTTCCTTAAACAAAAACTATCATCAATGGATACAGATATTGCCGTTATGACCAACTCAGGCGCTCGTGGTTCTGTTTCTGGTATCAAACTTGCTTCTGCAGCTATCGGTATCATGGTCGATATTAATAACCGCGAAATTGAGCTTCCAGTCAAATCAAGTTATAAAGATGGTCTTAACACACTTGAGTCCTTCATTGCTACTCGAGGTGCACGTCAGGGTCAGGTTTCTACTGCTCTACGTACTGCCGACTCCGGCTATCTTACTCGTCGTCTTGTTGATGTTGCTCAAGATGTCTTTACTACCGAGGAAGAAGCGGAAGATCCAGGCTTTGAAGTCTTTAAAGCAGAAACTGCACAAACTGGTATTGAATTTGTCCAACGTATTACTGGTCGCTACACCGCAGCACCAATCCCAGGTTATTTAGAAAATGACCAGTTAATTACTCGCGATGTCGCTGAACAAATTGCTGCTGACGATAGTATTGATTCAGTACGCATTCAATCAGTTCTTACGACTAAGTCCGTTAATGGCATTCCACAAAAAGCCTACGGTGTTGACATGGCCACCAGGAAGCTAGTAGAACCAAATCAGCCTGTTGGTGTTATTGCAGCTCAATCACTTGGTGAACTAGGTACTCAGCTTACTCTCGATACTAAGCACTCTTCTGGTGTTGCCGGTTCTGGTGCTATCTCTCGTGGCCTTCCTCGTGTAGAAGAGCTTCTTGAAGCAAGGAATCCAAAAGGTCAAGCTTGGATCGCACCCATTGCTGGTCTCTGCGAAGTCTGGGAAGACGGTAACCATTTCATTGTTCAAATTACTCCATCCTCTGGCAAGACTGAGCGTATCGAGATTAGTGAAGATCGTAAAATCATGATCAAAGATGGGGCTTCTGTCAAAACTGGTGATGTAATTGCAGCCAAGGCAAAGGGAATGGAGCCAATCATTGCGCCATTTGATGGCAACGCTCAAATTGTTGATCACGCCGTACTTATTACCGAAGGTGCCAGTGGTCCTGTTCGCGTTGAAATTCCAAACGAAGCTGAAATGCTTGTTAAAAGCAACGACACCGTTCAGGCTGGTGATCGCCTCACTACTGGCTCATTAAATCTCCAAGATCAATTGAAATATAAGGGCATTGAAGCAACTGCTCGTTATATCATGAATGATATTATGGCAGTTTATGCTGCAAATGGTAACGATGTTTCTGCAAAACATCTTGAAGTTATTGTCCGTCAAATGTTTAGCCGTGTCATGATTGAAGAATCAGGTGATACCAACTTTGTCGCTGGCGATATCACATCAGTCAATGCAGTCGAAGAAGCTAACCGTGAATGTTTAGCCACTGGACGTACTCCAGCTGAATACACTCAACTCTTACTTGGTATTACTAAGGTTTCTATCTGGTCAGATTCCTTCCTCTCAGCAGCATCCTTCCAGGATACAACCCGCGTACTTATTAATGCTGCAATTAATGGTCGCGTCGACAAGTTACACGGTCTTAAAGAGAATGTAATTATTGGTCGCAAGATTCCGGTTGGTACTGGTGTTCGTAAATTACAAGACATTAAGTCCGTAACGGAAGAAAGTTTTGGTGATTTTAAAATTGTTCAAGACGAAGACTTCTAGACGATACTAATAATAAAAATAGCCTCATCTTGGGGCTATTTTTTTGTTAAAATATAAATATATGCATACTTATCTCGAAACAATTAAACAAGCTGCCGTCCTTTTTCCAGTTATTGCCATAGTCTTCACTATACCCTATCTAATCTATAACTATAAAAAATATGGCTCTATTATGAGTCTAAGACTTTGGATTATTTATTCATTTGTCTTATATCTGCTTATCACCTATTGTCTTGTCATTTTACCACTTCCGTCCACCGAAAAAGCACGAACTTTGACCGGTCATCATTTACAATTAAACCCTTTTGGTTTTGTTTTTGATATTATTAAAAACAAAAAAATCGATCCATCTAATCCAAAGTCTTTCCTAACAATCTTTAATAACTGGGGATTCCTTACTACAGTTTTTAATATCTTTATGACCTTACCATTTGGATTTTATCTCCGCTATTATTTCCAAAATAGTCTCAGACAAGTCTTAGTAAAAACATTCCTACTTTCTCTCTTTTTTGAGCTAACTCAGCTCAGTGGATTATATTTTATTTATGCGGGAAATTATCGTCTATTTGACGTCGATGATCTAATCACTAACACCCTAGGGGGCTTCTTTGGCTACTTATTAGCCAATCTACTTGCCAACTTTTTACCTACCCGTACTGATATCGACCAAAAGAGCTTTGACCGTAGCAAGAAGATTTCTCTTCTACGCAGAATAGTCGCAATGGCATTTGATATCATCGCCTCGATTATTTTTATGTTATTTATTGGCACACCATTCATGCGAATTTTAGGTTTTGACAATATTATACCAATTAGTTTATTTACAATTATTCTCCTCCTTACCGTAGTGTCAACAATTACAAAAGGTCGTACTCTTGGTTTCTTTATGACTAACCTTAAAGTAAAAATTGATGGAGTGACAGAGCAGCCACAGCTTTTTAAACGCATTCTCCATTATTTTATTCGCTATTCAGTTTTTATTTTACAGTTTATTCTTGCACCATATCTTTTATTTCACTTTATTCAATATCTTGTCTATCAAGAAACGATTACTGGTGACGCCATAGCTATTATTTCAATTTCCTTCATTTTTGCTTACCTTCTATATCTTTTTATCTCATCGATTATTGTTGCAATTAAAAAACCTCTACTATATGAAAGCTTATCGAAGACAAGTCTAGAAAATACTACAATTAATAAAAGTCAGAAGACTTAACCACTCTTGTCGTTATCCTTATTTTGTGATAAAATACCTACGTAAGTTTATCAAGGTGACATTTGACTAACTAGACCAAAGAAAAAGCCGATCTTTTCCGACTGCAATAATTTTTTAGAGAAAATTATAGGCCAAGCAGAGAAACGATCCGGAACTCTTCTTAGTCTAGCTATTAGAGTGTCGCTATTAAAGGAAAGGAAAAGATGAAAGTCATCCTCGGCACCAAAATTGGTATGACCCAGATCATCGGCGAAGATGGATTAGTGACGCCAGTTACTATCCTTCAAGCTGGACCAGCCACAGTGACTCAGATAAAGACCGTCGACACCGATGGTTATAACGCTGTGCAGCTTGGATACGGTCAGGGTAAGAATCTGAGCAAGTCGGTATCAGCTCACGTCAAAAAAGCTGACGAAACATTAAGTCCTAAAATCTTGAAGGAATTTCGTACGGATTCCGCTCCAGAGTTCAAACTCGGTGATACTCTCACTGTAGAAAATTTTGAACTCGGAGACAAGGTGGCAGTTACTGGTATTTCGAAAGGCAAAGGATTCGCTGGTACTGTCAAGCGTTGGAACTTCCAAGAATCGCGCAACACTCATGGCTTCAAAGGAAACATCAGAAGAGTCGGTTCAATCGGTTCAATGTATCCTCAGAAAGTTTTCAAGGGTAAGCGTATGCCAGGTCGAATGGGGCATGATCAAGTTACCGTTAAGAATTTGGTTGTTGCTTATATCGACAAAGAAAATAACATCTTAGGCGTCAAGGGCGCAGTCCCAGGTCCTAAGAAAGGAATTGTAACCGTGGAGGGAAAGGAGTAATATGGCAGATTTAAATCCAGAAATCTTCAATCTCGAAGTTACAAATCATGAGTTAGTTAAGCTAGCCTATGATGCTTATCTAGCAAATTCACGTAGTTCACACGCAAAAACTTTAAAGCGTGGCGAAGTCCGTGGTGGTGGTAAGAAACCTTGGAAACAAAAGGGAACTGGACGTGCAAGGTTTGGTTCAACTCGTAACCCTATCTGGCGTCACGGTGGTGTGGCTGGTGGTCGCACCGGTGAAGAAAACTTCACCAAGAAGCTAAGCAAGAATGCAAAAAGAATTGCAGTCATGCAAGCTCTTTCCATGAAGAATACAAAAAAAGCAATTCAGGTTATTGATAATCTTGGTATCAAAGATGGGAAGGTTAAAGAAGTAATTAAAACTTTAACTGATCTCAAAGTTACTCCAAAGAATATTTTAATTGTCGTTCCAGAAAAAGATGAACTCACTTTACGTGCAACCAACAACATTGCTTTCGCTAAAGTCGTTCGTCCGACCTTTCTTAATGTCTTCGATATCATGAATGCAGACACTATCGTTATCGTAAAAAGCGCCATTTCGGCTCTAGATAACTGGCTAATCGGAAAGGAGAATGTCTAATGTTAGTTATTCCACGCGCAACCGAAAAAGCCTACACAGAACAAACTAAAAACACTTATATCTTTTATGTTCCGGCTAATGCGACTAAACAAGAAGTCGCAAAGTCCATCGCCGAACAATACAATGTCACCGTTAAAGATATTCGTATCTTAATCAGAAAAGGTAAAGCAACCCGTTTTTCAAAAGGCAAACATGCCTATCCAGGTAAAACATTTCGTCGCGACCGTAAAGTAGCTTATATTACTTTAAACGCTGGCGATAAAATTCGTATTTTCGACGAAGAAAAAGTTGAGGAAGGAGATAAAAAATAATGAGCATTAAAGCTTATCGTCCTACCACTCCTGCTCAGCGCCAGAAGACTACTCAGGATTTCGATCAAATCACCACAAGAAAACCTCTTAAGTCTCTTCTTAAAGCTAAAAAGCAGAATGCTGGTAAGAACAGTCAAGGACGCATCACTGTTCGCCATCGTGGTGGTGGTGTCAAGCGTCATTACCGCTTAGTTACCCATAACCTTCCAAAGAATATGACTTTTGAAGTTATGGAAATTGAGTATGATCCAAATCGTAGTGCTCGTATTGCTCGTGTTAAAGACACTAATAATACTTTCTACTACGTAGTTGCAGATTCAAAGATGTTTAAAGGTAAAACCTTCCAAACTGGTGCAGAAGCTCCAATCGAAGAATCAAATCGCTTACCACTCAGCAACATTCCTGTCGGTACTATGGTTTACTCCATCGAATTAACTCCAGGCCGTGGCGCTCAAATGGTTCGTTCCGCAGGGAACTCAGCTCAACTCATGGCTAAAGAAGGTACTTACGCTACTCTCCGTATGCCATCTGGTGAAGTTCGCAAGGTTCTCGCAAGCTGCGAAGCTTCAATTGGTACAGTCGGTAATATGCAACACCAAAATATTAAAATCGGCTCTGCTGGTCGTGTCCGCCGTAAGGGTATTCGCCCAACCGTCCGCGGTGTTGTAATGAATGCTACAGACCACCCACACGGTGGTGGTGACGGTGGTCGCCACGGTACCGGTAAAGCACCTCGTACACCATGGGGTCAGCTCACTCTTGGTTTCCGCACCCGTCACAACAAGAAAACTAATAAAATGATCGTGCGTAGTCGTCACGAAGGAAAGAGGAAATAGTCTATGGGAAGAAGCCTCAAAAAAGGTCCTTTCGTGGATTTTAAATTAGAAAAGAAAATCAAAGCTCTTTCTGCCGAAGATCGCACCGTAATAAAAACTTGGGCACGCTACTCAACAATCTTCCCAGAGATGGTTGGTCGTACTGTCGCCGTCCATAACGGTAAAGTTCACGTCCCAGTTTTTGTATCAGAAAATATGGTCGGTCATAAGCTTGGCGAATTTGCACCAACCCGCAAATTTAAACGCCATGGTGGCAAGAAAGCCGCTGAAGCTGCAAAGCGAGGAGGTAAATAATGTCGACTCATTTTGCACATGCATATATTAAAGGCATTGACTCAATGCCACGCAAAACCAATATCGTCGCTAGCTTAGTTCGCGATCGTTACGTTGCTGACGCAATCGTAATCCTCGAAAACACTCCACGCCGCGCTGCTCGTCCAGTTCTTAAGGCAATCGATTCTGCCAAAGCCAATCTTTTAAACTCTGGTGTATCAATTGATCCTAAAACTATTCGTATTGCTCGCATTTCAGTCACTGCAGGTACTCGTATTCGTCGTTTTGTACCTGCATCTCGTGGTCGTGCTCTTCCATTTGAGAAGATCTCCAGTAATATTTTTGTCGAAGTAGCTGGTGAGGAAAAAACTAAAAAAGCAGAGACCGCCAAGAAGGAGGACAAGTAATGGGACAAAAAGTTAACCCTGTTTCTTATCGTCTACAAGTCAGTAAAGACTGGTCATCAAAATGGTTCACCAGAAACACTGATTTTAAAAAATGGTTAATTGAAGATGTTAAGATTCGCGAGGCTATCGAAAATCGTTTCAAGTCTCGTCCAACAATTGCTCGTATTGACATTGAGCGTACCGATAACCTTACAACCATCACCATTCGCACCGCCAAGGCTGGTGCTGTAATCGGAAAACAAGGTGCAGGTATTAATGAAATCAAAAAAGAGCTTGAAAAAATCACTTCACAGCCAATTCGTATTAATGTTGAAGAAGTTAAAAAACCAGAACTTTCTGCCAAATTGGTAGCTGAGAACATTGGCTTTCAGCTTGGTAAACGTATGAACTTCCGTCGTGCCGTCAAGATGGCTAGCCAGTCAACCATGGCTGCAGGAGCTAAGGGCGTACGTATTGAAGTCTCCGGTCGTCTCAATGGCGCCGAGATGTCTCGCCGTGAAAAGTTTATTGAGGGTTCAGTTCCTCTACACACTCTCCGTGCTGATATCGACTTCTACATTCATCACGCTCCAACCATTGCTGGTATCGTCGGTGTTAAGGTCTGGATTTATAAGGGAGAGAAATAATTATGGCTATTTTACTTCCAAGTCGCGTCGCACATCGTAAGGTCCGTAAGGGTAAGAATAACGGTGTAGCCACACGTTGTAACACAGTTGCCTTTGGTGAATTCGGTCTCATGTCTCTCGATAATGAACGCATTAATTCACGCCAAATCGAAGCAGCACGTCAGGCTATCACTCGCTACATCAAGCGTGGTGGTAAAGTCTGGATTCGTATCTTTCCACACACTCCAGTCACCAAAAAACCTCTTGATGTTAAAATGGGATCTGGTAAAGGTGAACCGCAGTTCTATGTGGCTAAAGTAAAAACTGGTACAGTAATGTTTGAAATGGGTGAAGTTACTGAAGAGCAGGCAAAAGAGGCTCTTCGACTTGCCTCCCATAAACTTCCTGTTCGCTGTAAATTTGTTAAGAAAGGGGATCAGTAATTATGGCTGAAAAACAAGCTAAAAAAGCTGAAAAAGTTCTAAAACCTTTAGCTGATCTTCAAAAAGAATTACTTGAAGCTCGTCGTGGACTAATCGAAGGTACACTTCAAAACCCACATAAGATTAAAGCTTTAAGAAAAGAAATCGCAAGATCAAAAACGTTAATTAATCAAGGAAAGGGAGCCTAAGTATGGCACAAACACTTCAAGGAGTAGTTACTTCTGACAAACGTGAAAAGACCATTACTGTCTCCATTACTAACCGCGAGACTCATCCTCTCTATCGCAAGCAATATTCGCATACTCGTAAGTATACTGCCCACGATGAGAACAATGAGGCCAGGTTAGGAGACAAGGTTGAAATCACCGCTTGCCGTCCTTATTCAAAAACCTGCACCTATAAACTCGTCAAGATTCTTGAGCGATCACATGGTACAGTTGAACTTAAAGACAATGTCAAAAATGTACTACCTGAAGATGAAACCACAGGGGAGGAAAAATAATTATGATTCAACAGGAAACTAGATTGCACGTAGCCGATAATAGTGGCGCCAAGGAACTTGGAGTAATCCGTGTCCTTGGTGGTACTCGTGCTCGCTACGCTCGTGTCGGTGACATTGTCACCGCCAGCGTCAAAGACGCTTCGCCTACTGGCAATATTAAGAAAAAAGCCGTTGTTCGTGCTGTTATCGTACGTACCCGCGGTCAAATTCGCCGTCCAGATGGTTCAACCATCCGCTTCGACGACAATGCAGCCGTCATTATTAATGATGATAAAAATCCTAAAGGCACCCGTGTCTTTGGTCCAGTTCCACGCGAGCTTCGTGAACTTGGTTTTAATAAGATTATCAGCTTAGCTCCGGAGGTACTATAACATGGCCCAGAATCTCAAATCAGGTGATGTAGTAACCATTATCGCCGGTGATAATAAAGGAAAATCTGGCAAAATCGTCAAGATGGATCGTAAAAACCATAAAGCCATGATCGAGGGTATCGGAATCCGTGAGCGTCATATGCGCGCCACTCAGTTCAACCCAAAAGGCGGTAAGAAAGACATTCACGTCGGCATCGATCTCTCAAATCTCAAGAAAGAAGGGAAATAATTATGTCAGAAAAATATATTCCTCGTCTTAAAGCCCTTTATAGTAACGAAATCGTTAAAAATCTTGAAAAAGAATTAAACATCGACAACGTCAATAAACTGCCAAGACTTGAGAAAGTTATCATTTCTTGTGGTATTGGTAAAAAACGCGAAGACAAGCACTTCACTGAAACCGTTGCTCTTACCCTAGAAAAAATCACAGGTCAGGCTCCAATTTCACGTCTTGCAAAAAAATCTATCGCATCTTTCAAGATTCGTAAAGGCATGGGTGCTCCAGTTGGCTATCTTGTTACATTACGTAATGATAAAATGTACGAGTTCGTCGATCGTTTAATTAGTATTGCTTTACCACATGTCCGTGACTTTCATGGTGTACCAGCTAACTCATTTGACATGCAGGGAAACTATTCGATCGGTCTTAAAGAACAAACCGTTTTCCCAGAAATTACCTTTGAAGATGCATCTGTTCTTCATGGTCTCGAAGTTACTTTTATTATCAAAAATGGCTCCAAAGAAAGCAGTCGTAAGTTATTAGAGGCATTTGGCATGCCTTTTGAAAAGAAGGAGAGCAAATAATATGGCAAAAAAATCAGCAGTCCTTCGTGACCTCAAACGCCAGAAAATGTTTGACAAATACAAAGCCAAACGCGCTGAACTGAAAGCAGCTGGCGATCTAGAAGGTCTTCAAAAATTACCTAAGAATTCAAGCCCAACTCGACTTAAAAACCGTGATTTGCTTGACGGTCGTCCACGCGGTTATATGCGTCGCTTCGGATTAAGTCGTATTAGCTTCCGCGAAAAAGCTAGTAAGGGTGAGATTCCAGGTGTAACTAAGAGTAGTTGGTAAGGAAAGGAGTAAGTTATGTCATTACAATCAACAGATCAGATCGCAGACCTTATCACCCGCATCCGTAACGCTATTATGGTTAGCAAAAATGAAATCAGCGTTCCAGCTTCCAAGCTCAAGCTTGCCGTTCTTGAAGGTCTTAAGCGCACCAATTTTATCGCAGACTACAACATTATTGAAGCTACTCCACGTAACTCCATTCACGTAGTCATTAACGAAAACAATGAAGCCCCACGTATCAACGAGATTACCAAGGTTTCCAAACCGGGTCGTCGTGTTTATGCTGGAGTCAATGAATTACCAAAAGTCAAGTCAGGTCGTGGTATTATCCTCATCTCGACTTCCAAAGGGGTCATGACTGGCGACGAAGCCAAAAAAGCTCGTCTCGGTGGTGAAATCCTCGTCAAAGTTTGGTAATCAAACTAACAATAAAAATAGAGCCCACGCGGCTCTATTTTTTAACCTAAATTGTTTCAAAACACTGATTACTTATTTGACACCTAAACCCACTACTATAAAATAAGCTTCATACAGAGGTAAAAGGTTGCTTAAAAATTCAAAATATGATATCATCGCGAAGATAATATTAATTGAAAGGAAGATATGAGTCGTATCGGAAAACAACCTGTACAGATTCCTGCAGGAGTGACAATCACGGTCGGCGAACAGACTATCACTGTCGCTGGACCTAAAGGTTCACTCGAGGTTCCTGTTCAGAAAAACGTTGTAACTAAGATTGAGGATGGGAAAGCCGTCATTACTCGCAAAGATGATGAACCAAAATCTCGCTCTTGGCACGGTCTACAACGTGCACTTCTAAACAACGCTGTCATTGGCGTCACTCAAGGCTTCGAGAAGAAGCTTGAAATTACTGGTGTTGGCTTTCGTCTATCAGGCGGACCAAAGGAAATTGAAATGTCCCTTGGTTTCTCTCATCCAGTTAAATACTCTGCCCCAGATGGCGTAGAGCTTAAAACTAATAAGATGGAGATTATTGTCTCCGGCATTGACAAACAAAAAGTTGGTCAAACAGCCGCAGAAATTCGCGCCTTCAAGAAACCAGAACCATACAAAGGTAAAGGTATTAAGTATGCTGATGAGGTTATTCTTCGCAAAGCAGGAAAGGCAGGAAAGAAATAATGAATAAGGTTTTTCGAGCAAATCGAACCCGTGCTAAAATTCACGGTACCAATGAGCGTCCTCGCCTCGCTGTACACATTAGCAACTTAAATGTTACTGCTCAAATTATTAATGACGACACCCAGACTACCCTTGCCTACGCCACTACCGTTGGTAAAAAAATGACTGGCACAATGTCCGAAAAAGCAGCTAAAATTGGTACTGAAATTGCCAAGTTAGCTAAAAAAGCAAATATCAGCAAGGTTGTTTTCGACCGAGGTTCAAGGTTATACGCAGGACGTATGTCTTCACTCGCCGACGCAGCCCGTAAGGAAGGATTGGAGTTCTAATATGTCCGACACAAATACAACTGCTCCAAAGCAACCAAAAGTTATTAACAAGTCTGGTACTCTCAAAATGACCGACGAAATCGCCGCTACTAAGCAGACTCGTGATATGTCTGGTCGACCAATACGAAAAAATACACGTCGTGATCGTGTAAAGGCCGATAATACACCAAAAGAATTTGATGAAATCACTATCAACATCGACCGTGTCTCCCGCACTGTAAAAGGTGGCCGTCGTATGCGCTTTAAGGCACTTGTTGCCGTTGGCAATAAGAAAAATAAAGTTGGTGTTGGTGTAGCTAAGGGCGGTGATGTCACTACCGCTGTCCAGAAAGCCGTACGTGTTGCCAAGAAAAACATGATCGCTTTTAATATGGACGAAGAGACTATCTGCCACGAAGTTGAAACCAAAACCACTGGTGCACACGTTTTAATGAAACCTGCAGCTCCTGGTACTGGAATTATCGCTGGCGGTATCGTACGTTCTATTATCGGCTTAACAGGTGTTAAGAATCTGATCTCAAAATCACTCGGTTCTACTAACAAAGTAAACATTGCTTACGCTGTTATTGAAGGTCTCAGACAGCAAGTTCCTCGTGCAAAATGGAATACTACTATCGAAAAAAATAAAGCCTCCAAAAAGGAGAATAAATAATGAAGTACAATGATTTAATCGTTGAGCGAAATACTCGTCCAACTCGCGCTGGTCGTGGCATTGCTGCTGGGCGAGGTAAAACTGCTGGCCGTGGCACTAAGGGACAGAAAGCTCGTACTGGTCATCGTAAGATGTCTGCAACCTTTATGGGTGGTCAACGCGCGCTCATGCAAGCTATTCCAAAACTTAAAGGTTTTAAGTCACTTCACAAGAAGGCTGAGCTTGTCTATACCGACAACCTTAATGGTTTGACTGGTATTATTGACAACTTTATTCTTGCAGAAGCAAATCTCATCACCAATCCATATGTTAAAGTTAAGATAATTACTCGTGGTGAGTTGGAAGCGAAAATTGATCTTAAAACTCAATTTGCAAGCAAAACCGCAATCGATATGATCAAGAAAGCTGGTGGCAACTTTACAAAAACCAAAGTCCCAGCACGACCAAAAGCTGAAAATAATATTTCAGAATAGATTCAAAACAAAAAATAACCTCTACATGGGGTTATTTTTTGTTTACTTTATGATACTATATATAGGTAAATACAAGAGAGGTCCTAATGCATTTCAAGACAATATTCAAATCCCTAAAAAATAAAGACATGTTAAAACGTATCTGCATCGTATTTGGTATAATTGTTGCATACCGTTTACTTGCTCATATTCCAGTTCCAATGGGAGACGCTAAGACCTTTAAGGATGCTGTTTCCAATCTTATTTCAAAATCTGATTTTTCTGGATTCCTAAACCTTATTTCTGGCGGTGGACTCGCTTCTTTTTCGATTATTCTAGTTGGTCTTTCGCCATACATTACAGCCTCCATCATCTTCCAACTTCTTACCAAAGCAATTCCAAGCCTCGAAGAGCTATCTGAAGACGGCGAGACCGGACGCCGCAAGATCAATCAATGGACTCGTATGCTAACTGTACCTCTCGCTATTATCCAATCTGTCGCTTATATTTACATTCTTTATCAATCGGTCGCCGCCACAAATACTGTCTCCTTTGTGCCAAGTACCCGTGACTGGATTCTCTCAATTGCCACAATGACCGCCGGATCTATCATCCTCATGTGGCTTGGAGAATTAATCACAGAACAGGGTGTTGGTAATGGTATCTCAATGATAATTTTCGCCAGTATTATTTCGCAATTCCCGACCACTACCGCCTCTCTTTCTCGCAGCTTGTTTGAAACAAAATATGGTACACTTAGTCTTTTTGGGTGGCTCAATCTCCCAGTTAATCCGACCGTCTTTTGGACCCTGATCGTTATGGGACTCGCTATCATTGTTGTCCTCTATTGGCTCGTAAAGCTCAACGAGGCTCAACGCATAATTACTGTTAATTATGCAAAACGTATTCATGGAAACAGTTCTTATGGCGGCATTAAATCTATTTTACCAATCAAATTAATTGCTGCTGGCGTTGTTCCTGTCATTTTCGCAACGGCTTTTCTTTCTCTTCCTTCACTCGTAGGACAACTATTTACTACTATCGACCACAATAACAGTTTTGGTACTACACTTACCACTCTCTTTACTGCACCAAATGCACAAAACTTTTCCAGGCTCTATCCAAAAGGTATTACACCACAATGGTTTATTTATCCAACACTTTATTTTATTTTGGTCGTACTCTTTACTTACTTCTATACATCTATTATCTTCAATACCAATGAAATTGCTGATAATTTACAAAAACAAGGCGGCTTTATTGAAGGAGTTAGACCAGGCAAAACTACCGCCAAGTATCTTGATAATGTCGTGAATAGGCTAAATCTTTTCGGGTCAATTTCACTTGGTCTTATTGCCATGCTTCCATTTATTACCGACTATATCTTTATTATTATCACCGGATCACCTATGGGCCTTTCACTTTCAGGAACTGGACTACTCATCGTAGTTACTGTAGCACTAGAAAATCTTAGACAAGTCGATTCTCGCGCACTCATGGTCACTTATGACGATTTTAAATAAAACATAAAGGGTGGAAATATGGCATTGTCAACTCCGAATACAAAACCTCGTATAAGTACAATCATTAAGATAATCTTTCTGATCTGTCTAGCAGGTATCATTGCGAGACTCGCTTTTTGGGAAAGCCATTACTATAAAAGCCAAGAGGGCAAAGAGCGCATCGAGCCACGCACCACTGGCGACATTTCAGCCGATAGTGCCAACGTAGATGAGACAATCATCACTGACGATCAAAAACAAAGCTATATAGTTGCCGCAGATCAACCACGTTTTTTGAATATTGAAAAAATAGGCATACATAATGCCAGGATTCTCCCTGTTAAAGAAACCAGCTCTGGTGCCATTGCTGTACCTATTAGTATTTTTGACGTTGGATGGTATACGGAGTCAAGCATACCTGGCAAAACTGGCACCACTATCCTCGATGGACACAACGGCGGCCCAACCATGCAAGGCGTCTTTAAAAATCTTGTCCTTCTTGAAAAAGGTGATCGTATAGAAATTGAGATGGGTGATGGCACAAAATATACCTATCAAGTCTACGATAATAACACATATACTCTTAAAGAGGCTAATCAAAAAATGCACAGTATGCAAGTCTCTCCAGTTGACGGCGTAGAATCGATCAGTATTATTACTTGTACAGGAGAGTGGTCCAATCTACAAAGAACCTATCTCTCACGCCAATTCTTAAGAGCAGTTCGAATATAATGGAGCAAAGTGGAATATGGATAATATTTACATAAGGCCGATGTTAATCGAGGATTATGATGATATCCATAAGCTCTGGACTTTAACCAAAGGAATGGGTTTAAATAATTTAGATGATTCAAAACCAACATTTACATTTTAGTTATTTTTTGTTATAATCAGCGAGTAATTTATGGTTAGTCAAAAGGAAGTAATCAAACTCGGTGGCACCATCGTTGATGCATTACCAAACACTCAATTTCGAGTGGAACTTGAGAATGGCCATATTATTATTGCGCACATGAGCGGAAAAATGCGCAAAAACTTTATCCGTCTTGTGCCAGGTGACAAGGTTGAAGTCGAACTTACCCCTTACGATCTTACTAAGGGGCGTATCAGCTTCCGCCTCAAATAATATCAACCGCTATCTTGGCGAAACTCATAGTCACTTTCCGCTAGTGAAACTAGAGGAGTACCTAAGGATAGTTTAAATAAGGAAAGGATTTTTACACACAATGAAAGTACGTGCAAGTGTAAAGAAAATCTCCCCTGATGACATTTATGTACGCCGCAAAGGTGTTCTTCGTGTTATCAATAAGAAAAAACCTAAGAATAAGCAAAGGCAGGGTTAAGAATGGCAAGAATTGCTAGTGTTGTCATCCCTTCCGAAAAACAAGTTTGGATTGCTCTAACTTACGTTTTCGGCATCGGACGCACAACCTCAAAAGCCATCCTTGCGGAGGCTAAAATAGAGCCTACCACTCGGGTGAAAGATCTCACCGAGGCTGAAGAACAGAAAATCAACGACATTATTTCTAGTAAATATCAGGTCGAAGGTGATCTGCGTCGCCTCGTTACAAACAATATTAAACGAATCAAGGACATCAATTCTTACAAAGGTGTCCGCCACAAGGCTGGACTTCCAGTCAACGGCCAGCGTACTCGAACGAATGCACGTACTCGTAAGGGTAAGGCGATCGCGGTCGGTGGAACACAACCAAAAGCAGCAAGTAAGACTTAGAGGTAATTAAAATGACAGAAGAAGTAAAACAAGCTGAAGTAGCTGAAGTCAAAGCTACCAAAGTTAAAGGTAAAAAAGGTAAACGTGTCGTGACTTCCGGTCAAGTACATATTAAAGCTACCTTCAACAACACTATTATTAGCGTTTCCGATAAAAAGGGCCAAGTCCTCTCTCAGTCATCCGCTGGAGCTAATGGCTTCCGTGGCTCTAAGAAGGGCACTGCCTATGCAGCCCAAATCGCTGCCGAAAAAGCTGGTGAAATTGCCAAAAAAGATCATGGACTCAATTCAGTTGATATTTACGTCAAAGGTATTGGGCTTGGTCGCGATAGCGCAATCCGTGCTTTCTCCGGCCTTGGCATTAAAATCGATAGTATAACCGACCAAACACCTATCGCTCATGGTGGTGTTCGTCCAAAGGGAGAGAGGAAACCGTAATGGCACGAGATAAATCTCCAATCGTCAAACAAAGTCGTCGCGAAGGTTTTGCCCTCGCACCAAAAGCCCATAAAATTATGGCAAGAAAATCTGGTATTCCAGGTCAACATAGTGACATGCGTATCCGTGGAGGTAGCCTCTACCTTACTCAGTTACGTGAAAAGCAAAAAGTTCGCCGTCTCTATGGTCTACTTGAAAAACAATTTGCCAAACTCATGAAAGAGGCTTTGAAAACTGAAGGTCTTTCTGGTCAAAATCTTCTTGAGTTCCTCGAGCGTCGCGCAGATAACGTTGTCTTTCGCGCAGGCTTTGCGACCACTCGTCGTCAAGCACGTCAGCTCGTTTCTCACGGCCACTTCTTACTCAACGGTCGCCGCATTGATATTCCATCAATTCGCCTTAAAGCCGGAGACGTCTTAGAAGTTCGTACAAAATCAGCTAAGTCAGAATACTTCAAAAACCTTGAGAATACTGTTGCTGCATCTGGCGTCCAGCCACTTAGTTGGCTAAAAGCCGATGCTAAAAAAATGAGGATTGAAATCACCGGTACGCCAAAACGCGAAGAAGTAGAAGCCGGAATTAATGAACAATTAATCGTTGAGTATTACTCACGCTAAGGAGAACAATGACAACAAAAGTAATTCACGAAGCAAATCTTGCAGAAGTCAACGAATTGTCTGCCACTAGCGCCTCATTTGTTATTAAACCGCTTTATCATGGTTATGGTTACACTTTAGGAAATTCGCTACGCCGTGTTCTACTCTCAAGCATTAAGGGTGCTGCCATCACCTCTTTCAGTATTGAAGGTACCACTCACGAGTTTACTGCCATTGAGGGTGTGCGTGAAGACGTTATCGACATCATGCTAAACCTCAAAAATATTCGCTTTAAGTGTCACACTGACGCTCCAGTTGAACTTAGTCTTGAAGTTAAGGGTAGTAATCAAACTGAAAAAGATAGTGATGCGCGTGTTATCGCTGGTGACATCAAACTCACCGGTGACGTCGAAATCGCTAACCCAAATCAGGTTATCTGCCATATCGACGACCCAAACTACACACTTAAAATGCATTTCATCGTTGAGTCAGGACGTGGTTATCTTCCAATCGAAGCTGCTAGCGAGGAACGTATTCATAGCGACATGATCGCACTTGATGCTGTCTTCACTCCAGTTTTACGTGTTCGTTTTGATGTAGATAAGACTCGTGTTGGACAGGACACAAACTTGGACCAATTAACTCTTACTATTGAAACCGATGGTACTATCACCCCAAGAGAAGCTTTCGAGGAAGCCGCAGCCATTCTACTTAATCAATATAAAGCTTTTGCTGGAAGCACCGTTGTTGAATCAGCACCTGCTCCAGGTTCAAAAGAAGAAGCGGAAGATGCAGGTCTTATGCTCCCAATTGAAGAGCTCGGACTTTCCGCCCGCACCGCCAACGCACTTGTTAATAACGAAATCCGTACCATTCGCGATCTCGTGGTTTTATCGGACACCGATCTCAAAGAACTAAAGGGTTTTGGACAAAAAGCGCTTGACGAAGTTAAACAAAAGTTAACGGAGTTAAATATTTAAATGCACCGCCACGGATACAAAGGTCGTAAATTCGGCCGTGAAACCGACCAGAGAAGGGCTCTACTACGTGGGCTGATGTGTTCTCTGATCAAATATCAAACAATTACCGTTACGCTTGCCCGCGCTAAAGAAATGCGTCGTGGCACCGAGAAGCTAGTTACTATCGCTAAGAAAGGTGGCCTCGCAAATCGTCGTCTCCTTATCTCCCGCCTCGACAATCTCGAAGCCGCAGATCTCTTAATGGACGTAATCGCTCCTCAGATCAAGCGTAATTCAGGTTATTTAAGAATCGAACGCACTGGTTTTAGAAAAGGTGATCACGCCGAAATGGCAACTATCTCTTTTGTTGATCCCATCAATCTCGATTTCAAAAAGGAGGCTAAGTAATGAAAACTTTTAGCCAAAAAACCGCAGAAATTAAACGCGAGTGGTTTATCATTGACGCCAGTACGCTTCCACTTGGTAAGCTAGCCGTCGTTATCGCTGATAAACTTATGGGTAAATCAAAAGTTACCTACACACCACATATTGATAATGGTGATTACGTTATCGTCATTAACGCTAAGAATATTCAAGTTACTGGCAACAAAATGATTGATAAAAAATATTACCGCCACAGTGGTTTTCCAGGTGGACTAAAAGAGCTAAGGCTTGAAGAGGTTATTGAAAAAGATCCTTCCTACGTTCTAAAAGAAGCTGTTAAAGGCATGATACCAAAAAATAAGCTTGCAGCAGATCGCTTAGCTCGTCTTCGCGTCTTTAATGGCGCTGAGCATACTCATGCTGCTCAAAATCCAAAGGAGATCAAATAATGGCTACAACCAAATATTCCTACGGTCTTGGTCGTCGCAAAGCCGCAACTGCACGCGCACGTCTATACAAAGGTAAAGGTGAAATCACCATCAATAACAAAGTTGCTCTTGACTATCTTTCTGGCAATAAATCATTACTTGCCGAAGTTACTGATCCATTAGCCATAGCCGGCAAACAAAAAGAGTTTGATATCACCATTCTTGTCTCGGGCGGTGGTCTCGCTGGTCAGGTTGATGCTATTAAATTAGCTATTTCTAAGGCTCTCACTTTAGAATTTCCTGATCTACGCCCAGTACTTAAAAAAGCTGGCCTAATCAAGCGCGATCCACGCGAAAAAGAACGCAAAAAATACGGTCTTCGCTCGGCAAGGAAACGCGAACAATTCTCCAAGCGTTAATTCTGGACGCAATATGGATAAAAAATACTCCGCTTGGGGTATTTTTTATCTAATGATATAATCAACTTATGTTCAATGACTTATTAAATGCTTTTACTTCAATAAAAAATTTCAAAAGCTTTCTTAAAAAATATGAACACCTGATCGCCTATCTTTTCTTTGGTATTCTTACAACCCTCATTAATTTAGTATCTTTTTGGCTGATTTCCAAATTTACTAACATTGAAACTATCCCAGCCACTGTAATTTCTTGGTTTATTGCCGTAGCCTTTGCTTTTATTACCAATAAAATCTGGGTTTTTAAAAGCACCAACAAAACCAAAAAAGAGACCACAAAAGAAATTATCAACTTCCTTATTGCTCGTCTCGTCACCCTTCTCTCTGAGGTTTTAATTATGTGGTTTATGGTCGATTTTTTACATCAAGATAAAATAATCTGGAAATTACTTTGTAATATTGTCACCGTAATACTGAATTATGTTTTCTCAAAACTTTTTGTTTTTAAGATGAAACAACACGAGTAATTATTCTAATTTTATACTTTACAAAATATTTATCTTAGCAAAACAAAAACTCACAACTAAGGTGAGTTTCAAATACAATTTGGTGGAGTATAGGAGATTCAAACTCCTGACCTCTTCGCTGCCAGCGAAGCGCTCTAATCAGCTGAGCTAATACCCCGATACTGCTATTATAACATAATATACTCAAATATTATCATTAAAAAGGGGAGACTTTCCGCGTCTCCCTCATTCTCCAAGAATCTTCGACCACTCATCGTCGTTAGGTTCCTGATCAGGGATCTCAAATTGATATGCCTTGGAGTAAAAATGAATTGCTCCACGGAAGATATCCCTTAACCCACTAATCTGGTTAGCAAACTCCGGCCACAACTCCTTTGCATTTTTCAGCAATGGCATCAGAAAAAAATGCGTCTCAAAGACATTTTTGATAATTGATTCCCGAGACAGGTCACAAAGTGTCCAGATATTATTCATTCTGTCATACCCCTTACATAGTAAGGCATATTTGCTGTCAATCAAGCCATTATAATATCTCCGTTTAGCTACCAACTTTGACTCGCCATCACAACGCCGAAAAGTCATTAACTCCACGGCATGTTTTACCTCATCATTGCACGGCAATGTCTGCACTGGCGTCATCGTATCTTCTGGTACATCATGTAAGATAATTGCCGCTAGTAGAATGTCATCCGTAATCCCATTCGAGATCGCAAAGGTTGCAGCCTTTAGCGGATGTAAGATAAACGGCTCACCGGTCTTCCTAAACTGCCCCGCGTGTTTACGTCTTGCATATCCAAGCGCCGTTAAAGTCTGCACATGAGAGCCTGTACTTGCAAACCCTCTCAAAAAAGTGCTAATAGTCTTCACAGTTTCATCTTCAGGTAACACAATTTTCTTTTCCATAGATCAAACCTCCTTTTAATGTACAATAAGTTAGTAGATATCCTAATACCAAAATGCAGTTTATGCAAGCACAACCAATACTAGTCTACCTAGGATTTTAATACTCTTATAGTTGTCAAAACAAGTAATCGGTTTTATAATATACAACATATTGTAGTCGGAAAATTACAAGTTATAACTTGAAAAATATTTTCCATGTTCAAAGCACCTTAATAGGAGGTATTTTATGTACTATTTTATCGATTTAAATAATGACGACAAAATTTTTGGCCGTCCAATGGATGCTGAAAGCCTTTCACAGTCAGACACACATCCATTAACTCATCAAAGCAATGACCCCGAACAAACCTACTTAAAAAAGTTGGCCTATGGAGTCTGGAAGAGCTACCAGGCAATGAGAAGAGAAGATGGCTTCCTTCGAATCGGCAATATTAATTACGGCGTTGTTTATGATGTTTACGATGACGTCAATCGTCGCCCGGAATCTGTTGCAGAACATAGCTTTAGCACAATAAATCTTCTTGAATTAGTAGGAGAAAAATGCGGTAGTTTTATCGAAAAAAAGCTCATTAAACGCGCTAAGAGATTTATGCAGTATCATGATTTGGGTGAGACTGAACACGGAGACATTCCGGACAATCAATTTCGCAATAAAGAAGAAGCCGATCAGTCCGAATACGAATGCTTAAAGGAGAGACTAAAATACAGAGATTCAAAAATCTGTAAAAAAATTTTGCGTGATTTTAAGATCTATAATCAGGATCCCACAAAACTTACAGAAAAAGATAGAAGATTTCGAGACATCTGTAAACTCACCGATAAACTGGATGCTATCCTGCGCGGTCTCATCTACGAATCTTACGGATATAAAGGAAACCTCTATAGCCAGAGTAACCCAAAAATCTCCGAAAATGAGAAAAAATATGCCGAAATTATGCAGGAAAGTTCGCTGGTAGCAATTTTTACAGCCAGCTTTGTTGCTAACGAACACAACTGCTATTTTTATCCATTTTTCCGTGAGATATTAAAAGCAGCAGTCTTTGATATTCGCGGACATTGGTTTGATAATTGGGATAAAAAAAGTTTAGAGCTCCATCGACTTGGATGGGGAAAATAGTTATAAAACTTCTTTAGCCTCAGCTTCGCTGGGGCTTTTTTATTTTTTTGGTGAATGCTATACTATCTAAAAATGGAGGTCTAGGTCTATGAGTAAGTTTGATGAACAATATCTAGAATTATGTCAAAAAATTCTAGAAACTGGTGAACGTGTCACTACCAACCCTAAAATTCTTAATCAAAAAACCAATCCGAATATTCAGTCCAATTTCCCGAATCATCTAGCTCAAACTATTACCCCCACCACTACCATTCGTTTACCTCATCAGGTTCTACAATTCGATCTTTCCGAAGAATTTCCCATCCTCACTACCAAGTTTGTTGCCTTTAAATCAGCTGTTCTTGAAATGCTCTGGTTTTACCAGGCTCAAAGCAATGATGTAAGATGGCTACAGGAGCGCGGCGTTAAAATTTGGGATCAATGGGAAATCGATGAACAAGGCAATTACCAAGGAAAATATTTTGGCAAAGAATTTGCTCATACCATAGGTACTGCTTACGGTTGGATCGTCAACCGCTATCAGCTAACTCAAGGCCTCATCGAAACCATTAAACACGATCCTACTAACCGTCGCATGATTATGTCACTCTGGCAAAATGAATGGATAAAAACCGCTGCTCTCCCTTCTTGTGTTTGGAATACACAATGGAGCGTCTCAGATGGTAATCAAAAACTAAATCTTATTGTTACCGTCAGGTCAAATGACGTACCTCTCGGTATGCCCTTTAATGTCACACAATATGCCGTACTCTGCCATCTGATCGCCAAAGTCTGTGGATTAAAACCCGGTCTGATGACTTATGTTATTAATGACGCTCATATCTATGAAAACCAAATTCCTGGCATAGAAGAACAACTTCGTCGCCGAGATGAGAAAATCCAGAAAGATGGCGAGCTTTTCAAGGCCCCATCACTTTACATTAATCCCGAAATTAACGACTTCTTTAAATTCGATAATTCAAAAGAGCTAAAAGATATTCAGCTGATCGGTTATAAACATCAAGGTCGCATCGTCATGCCAGTCACGGAATAAGTATTCTAACTAATTTTAATAAAGGAGAGTTGGTGAGTTTTAGTATTATTGCAGCAATCGGTAAAAATCGTGAATTAGGTAAAAAAGGCGGGCTAGTATTTAATATCCCTGGAGATTTAAAATTTTTTAAACAAACCACGATGGGTTTTCCGGTTGTCATGGGACGTACCACCTTTTTAAGCCTTCCAAAACTACTCCCAGGACGAAAACATTTTGTTTTATCACCAGACGAAGAGCCCACTTTTCCAAAAGAGGTAATTGTCCTGCATAATCTCAATAAATTTATCGAAGATCACCAAAAAGATAAACAAGAGTATTTCATTATTGGTGGCGGCTCCATCTATCAACAATTTTTACCCTACTGTGACAAAATATATCTCACTGAAGTAGACGGAGAAGATCCTGAGGCGGATGTATTTTTTCCAGAATTTGACAAGAGCAAATATAGTATTACTAAACTTGGCCAGAATAGTGATATAATCAAGACAAAGGAAGGCAATCATGATCTAAATTACACTCATAACTTATATCAAAAAATCTAATCAACTTAAAAAGAATAAAGTTATGTCAACAAATTTACATCATACATTACAAGATCCAATCTTCGACCTTATTAAACAAGAAGAAACTCGTCAAACCGAAGGACTAGAGCTAATTCCTAGTGAAAACTATGTCTCAAGTAACGTCCTAAAAGCCATGGGCTCTATCCTTACCAATAAATATTCTGAAGGATATCCATCTTTTGAAGGTTTAAACTGGCAAGAGGAAGACGTTAAAAATCGTGATCATAAGACCAACTTTAATTGGAATGAAGATCAAATTTCTAAACAGCTTCTTCCGAACTATCGATATTATGGCGGTCAAACCAATATTGACCGTATCGAGCGCCTCGCAATCGAGCGCGCCATGAAACTTTTTCATGCTGATCACGCCAATGTACAACCTCATTCTGGCGCCAATGCTAACGAAGCCGTCTATTTTGCCTGGTGTCAACCAGGTGACAAAATCCTTGCCATGAATCTTGGTCATGGCGGTCATTTAACACACGGGTCTCCAGTCACCAGATCTGCAAAAATTTATAACTTTATCTCCTACGGTACCACCGAAGATGGCGATCTTGACTACAAAGAAATTGAACGCTTAGCCGAAGCGGAACAACCAAAAATTATTCTTATTGGCTATTCTGCCTTTATGAAAATCCCTGATTTTGAACGCATCGCCAAAATTGGTCAAAAAATCGGCGCCCTTCTTATGGCTGATATGGCTCATGTTGCCGGCCTCATCGCTGGCGGTGTTCATCCTAATCCTCTTGATTATGGTTTCCACGTTATGACTACTACAACACACAAAACTTTACGTGGCCCACGTGGTGGACTTATCCTTTCAAATGGTAATGTTGCCTCTCCGCTCAAAAAACCCGAGCATACGCTTGAGAATATTCCTATCCTCATCGATCGTGCGGTTTTTCCAGGCACCCAAGGTGGTCCGTTAGAACACATTATCGCCGCTAAAGCCATCTCGTTTCTTGAAGCTCTCCAGCCAAGTTTTCAAAACTATGCAAAACAAATTATACTAAATGCTAAAGCTCTAGCTAATAACCTCACTAATTTAGGCTTTACCCTGCAGGGCGGGGGTACTGACAATCATCTCATCTTAATCAATGTCAAAAAGAGTTTCGATATTGACGGTAAGTTTTATGAACGAGCTCTCGATCTTGTTGGCCTCACCCTCAATGCTAATGCCGTCCCCGGCGACAAAGGTGGTGCTTTCCGTCCTTCCGGTGTTAGGCTTGGCACCCCAGCAATCACTACCCGTGGTATGAAAGAGCCTGAAATGAAACAAATCGCAAATTGGATGAAACAAGTCATGGATCTTTGTTTAAAGGCCGGTTCCGAAGATAACTTAACCAATCCAGAAATTAAACAAGAATTAAAAAAGATTCATCAAGAAGTGATCACCCTCTCAAAACAGTTTAAGGTTCCTGGACTAGAGAGGTAGCTATGTAAAACGCAAAGACTAGAATCACTCAATTTCTCTATTTAATATTTAAAATTAACACCGCGTTCAGTAAAAGGAATCTATGAAACTAGAATTCAAAAACATCAAGAAAGTTTTTGGTAAAAAGACAGTCTTAAATAATATCAGTTTCACTGCAAAAAGTGGTCGTGCCTTTGGCCTACTTGGTCGTAATGGTGCAGGCAAGACCACAACCATTCGCATTCTTATGAATGTTTTTAAGGCAACTAGTGGCGAAATTCTTCTTGATGGTAAACCACTTGATTACAAATCCGTAAGCTTCGGCTATCTTCCCGAAGAGCGCGGTTTATATCCAAAAGAAAAAATCTTTGATCAGCTTGTTTATCTCGCCAACCTCAAAGGTATGAATAAAAAAGATGCCGAAAAATCTATTAATTATTGGCTTGACTTTCTCAATATGTCAGAATACAAAAATAAGCAACTAGATACCTTATCAAAAGGTAATCAACAAAAAATCCAATTAATTTCCAGTATTGCACACGATCCAGACATAGTAGTTTTTGACGAGCCATTTTCTGGACTTGATCCAGTCAACGCCAAACTCCTCGAGAGCGTCGTAAAAGAGCAAGTCAAACAAAATAAAGTTGTCATCTTCTCCAGTCACCAAATGAACTACATCGAAGAATTTTGTGATGACATTTTGATTATGAAAAACGGCGAAATTATGATTTCTGGTAATATTAAGCAGATTAAACAAAGTTACGAACGTGATAAATTAAAGATCGAATCCAGAGAAGTAAAGAAAATCAAAGCCGATTACAACTCAGAGAGTGAGATAATCAGTAGCTCAAATTTAATCTTTAAGATGAAAACAGCCGAACAAAAGCAAAAAACTATGCAAAAACTTATCGGAAAATATGATATTGACAGCATTGGTATCCTGGAGCCAACTCTAAATGATATTTTTGTCGAATACGCTGGAGACGAAAAAGAAATCGCTGAAATTGAAAAGTTAAAAGAGGAAGAGAAGATCTAATATGAAACAATTTTTTACAATTTTTAAGCATGAGCTTGCTCAATATTTCAAAAACAAAGTCTTCGTTATTACAACCATCGTCCTCGTTTTAGCAGTTTCTGGCTTGCTTTTTGCTCCACGCATCGGTGAAGTTATTAAAAAATCACAAAACGCCGATTCTTCAGAAACGAAAAAAACCGAAGTACTTATCAAATCTAATAGTTCAGAGATCAACAAAGTTCTTCCGACTATCGTTACAAGTTTTCCACAAGCTAATGTTAAAATTACAAACGATTCAATTGAGCAAATTAAGTCAAAAATCAAAGATCAATCAGTTAATTTTGCCTTTATCCTGTCATCTGATCTTAAATCCTACACTTACCTCACGAACGTCTCTATATTACAAGATCCAAACCTTCAAACTATGGATACTCTCTTAAAAACAATCTACTCCAATCTTTATCTTAAAAAGCACGGCCTTTCCGACACTCAAATTACTGAAGTCCAAAATCCCAATATTACTCACACTATCGAAAGTATCAGCGAAGATGGATCAAAGAACTTTTGGTACGCCTACGTCATGGTTTTTGTTCTATATATGGTCATCATTATATTTGGACAAAAGGTTGCTATGAGCGTTGTCACCGAAAAAACCTCTCGCGCTATGGAAGTTTTAATCACTAGCGCCAGCCCAGTCGCTCTCATGTTTGGTAAAATCATAGCCTCTAGCGTTGCTGGCATAATACAGATCGCTGCAATTTTTGGCTCTGCCTTTATCTCTTACGGCGTCAACAAACCCTACTTTGAAAATAATGCCATAATAACCACACTCTTCAATTTTCCAGCTTCCTTAGTTGGCTATCTTCTGATCTTCTTCTTGCTCGGTTTTCTTGTTTACTCCTTTCTCTTTGGAACTATGGCTTCCACTGTTTCAAAAATTGAAGATCTCTCATCAGCTCTAATGCTTATTCAAATCGTCTTTGTTATTGGTTTTGTAGCATCGACCAGCGCCATGAGTAGTGGCGAAGTCAATTCAGCGTTTATGAAATTCCTTTCACTCTTCCCACTCACGTCGCCAATGGCCATGTTTACCCGTATTGCCATGAGTGAAGTTCCAGGATTAGAAATATTACTCTCTGTCGTCTTTCTAATTTTCGCAACAATTCTCATTGGTTATATCGCCGCTAAGATTTATCGCGTTGGCGTTTTGATGTATGGCACCAAACCAACTCTCAGAAAAATCATCAAAGCTATCCGCGAAAATTAAAATATAGTATACTAGAAACAAGTGGGGCATTAGCTCAGCTGATAGAGCGCATCATTCGCATTGATGAGGTCAAGGGTTTAAGTCCCTTATGCTCCACCATGTTTTTTAGATCTGCGTATCAGATCTTTTTTATTTTCATTATCTTTGATATACTACAACTAACATTGGGGCGTGTAGTACATTAAGGAGGTAAATTATGAGACTTCGAATTATAGCAAATTTGGAAGTATCAAAAAAGAATCAAAGTAAGCTTAGGTCAATCCTAAAGGGATATCATTGTAGATTTATAAATCTTCAAGGTGCACCCAATGGCTATACTTTGGTTGTGAAGTTTGATGGTGATCATGAAGACGGTTTATCCATTATGGATGTTATTGACCGCTTCCGTCATCAGTACTTAATAGTAAACATCAAAGATCGCAACAAAACTTTTCCTTTATTCAGGGAACCAACTCATAATTGACTTTATTTTTATTCAAGCCTCTATTATAGAGGCTTTTCGCTTTATTGATACCCCATTATAAAACATAACTATCTAATGAACTTGCCAACCCTAAAAATTACAGTATAATTTTCTATAGTAGTAAAATTAATCACCCATAACTCTATTCAAGATCAACTAATTTCCATAAGGAACACAACATGAAAACAATTCTCACTGGTATCCGCATCAATTCCGAAATTACTCTAGGTAATTTCCTTGGCGCACTTCTTCCTATGGTACGTTTAGCTAATAAATATTCAGAAACCCATCACGTGAATATTTTTATCCCCGACCTACACTCTATTATCAGTAGTGTGGACGGCAATCTTCATCAAAATACCATCCGTGAGATAAAATACTATCTAGCCGCTGGTTTAAAAGTTAATCCAAATGTTCATATCTATCGTCAGTCATACATACCAGCTCATTCTGAGCTTTGCTGGATTCTTGATTGCTATACCTCAATGGGTGAAGCTCTTCGCATGACTCAGTATAAAGAGAAAAGCCAAAATAATGATTCTTCCACCAACGTTGGTATTTTTAATTATCCAATCTTAATGGCTGCTGATATTCTACTTTATGACGCTAATTTTGTACCGGTAGGCGAAGATCAATTCCAGCATCTCGAATTAACACGCAATATTGCCGAACGTTTTAATCGTAAATTTGGTGAAATTTTTACTATTCCAGAAAAAACTGCCGATCAGATCAAATTCATGGAGACCCTTAATAACACTTTCAGTGATCAGGATAAAAATGATCCGTCTGGATTACGAATTCGTGATCTTCAAAATCCTGAGAAGAAAATGAGTAAATCCAGTAATTCTGAAAACAGTAAAATCCTTATGTCTGATACTCCAGCTCAGGCTGCTAAAAAAATCATGTCCGCCACTACCGATTCTCTTGCCTCTATTAATTTTGATCTTCAAAATCAGCCTGGTATTTCCAATCTTCTACAAATTGAAGCCATACTCAGTAACCAGCCACTTCATTCGGTCATTGAACGTTGGTCTGGACAAACCTGTTATGGTGACTTTAAAAAACAAGTTAAAACTACTGTTTCTGAGTTTCTTACCGATTTTCAAAGCAAAGCAGAGAATATTGCTGACCAGACTATCTTAGACCTATTAACCGAAGGTGAGATCTATGCTACCCAAAAAGCTAATCAGACTCTTTTAAAGGCTCAACAAGCAGTTGGGCTAAGATAGCTTAAGCTTGATTTTTAGTATAAATATATTATAATATAGAAAATGTATCGAACCGGAAAAAAATTTAGTAAGCCCTCACTCTCTCGCGTTATCAACGGCGATTTAGTTTTAACGGAAAAAGATTCCAAAAAACCGCGTATTCGTCTTGATCATGTTCTTGTCGAGAAATATCCAAACTACAATCGTAATACCTTACAATCTTTCATTAAACTTGGCTATGTGGAAGTTAATGGTCAAGTAGCTACAAGATCCAATACACCACTAACAGAAGAATCCATCGTTGAATTAAGTCTACCAGATACGCTCACTAACGCTAAACTCAAACAAGAAGAAGCAAACAAAATTCGTCCCGAGACTATCTATGAGGATGATAATGTTCTTGTTTTTAATAAACCAGCCGGCTTACTTAGTATGTCAAAAGGGAATTACTGCCTTGAACCCACCCTGGAAGATTTTGGTTTACTTGTGCATCGTCTCGATCGTGACACTAGCGGTATTGTTATTCTGGCTAAAAATCCAGGCACTCAAACACTTCTCCGTAAGCAATTCCAGGATCGCAAAACCCACAAGACCTATTATGCTATTGTTGAAGGTTGCCCAAAATTAACCACTGCCGTAATTAATCTTCCCATTGCGAGAAATCTAAAACATCCCACCACTTTCATCGTCGAAGCTAGCGGCAAAGAATCTGAAACCTATTATCAAGTTCTTAAAACTAAAAAATTTACACATCAAGACCTTATAAAGTTAAAAAAAATATTCCAAAATTCTGAATTTTCCGGTGCAGAATTTAAGGAAGGCAAAACATATTCACTAGTTGAACTGAAACCCACCACCGGCCGCACTCATCAACTACGTGTTCATCTTAAATATCTCGGAACTCCTATTGTTGGTGATCGTGTTTATGGGTCAGCTAAACCAAATTCCACAGATCGTCTCTATCTTCACGCCAAATCTCTCGAAATCACCATTCCGACCAGTAATCGTCAACTATTTGAGGCTCCACTCCCACCCGAATTTAAACTTTTACGCTAAAATAGATTCAAGATGTTCATCGATTCACTCGACAAAATTCCTCAAATCGCCTTAGCTTTCTCGACCACTATTTTTGCTGTCGACCCTGACATTGATCTAGATCTTAAACCACTTATATCCTTATCTCTCGATATTGATACTGTTTCTCAGATCGAAGATATTCGAGAACTCATACAGCTAACCAAAAATAAACAAACCAAAGAGTTATTCTTAGTAATTCGACATGCTGAGCTACTTTCCGAAAAATCCAGCAACGTTTTACTTAAAACTATTGAAGAGCCAGGAAATCATATTCATATTCTTTTTCTTACAAAAAAGCCCTTACAGCTTCTTCAGACCATTCGTTCACGTTCTATGCTTTTTTATCACAGAATCCCCAACACTTTAACTGCTCCTCCCCGGGTATCTACAGAGGTTCTCGATTATGCCAAAAAGCTCCTCGTCTCCGATAAGTATACTTTAATCCAACTTGCTGAAGATCTCTCTAAAAAGAAACTCAAAAAATCAACTACAGAATCTGATAAAACTTTTATTTTAAATATCATCGAAACCACTATTGAATTAGCCTATAAATCATATTACAAAACCAACAATAAACTCTTTCTTAAAAAAATAATTGGCCTCGATCAGGCATATCAAAATATTTCAAAAAATGGCAACAAAAAACTCCAACTTATCGCAAATTTAATTTAAAAGTACAAATTATTAAAAAACACTATAATATGTTAAAATAAATCAATATGTTAGGCGCATTGCTGATTTTAAGTTTTGCCATCTTTCTCGCATTCTTCGAGCCAATTCTTGCTACCAAAAAGTCTTCAACCAAAGAAAATACCAAATACGACGCAGAGATCAAGAAACTTTGGACTATTGCCAAAGATAGTATGAATAGTCGCAAAACCCTTCGTGCAGAAAAAGCTTTGCTTACCATCCTTAAACTTGATGAAACTAATGCCGCCGCCTACAACCGTCTTGGTATTCTTTACGCAAAAGCTCAAAACTTTGACGAAGCTATTGAGTGTTTTGAGATTGCTCAATCACTCGACAATAACCCAATGTCTCTTCATAACGTTGGTTTAATTTATCTTGAGACAGGCTCATACGAAAAAGCTTCCATGGCCTTTCAGCAAGCCCTTAAACTTGATAGTTCCGTCCCAGCACGTTTTCTCGCTCTAGCAAAAGCCGAGGAGAAACTTGGTCATAAAAAAGCTGCCATCGAAGCTCTTGAATCAGCTTATAATCTCGATAAATCCACCACCACATTGAGACAAATCCTCACCATTTATGAAGAAGCTGGAGACCAAGAAAATATCGACATTACCACAGCTCGCATTGAACAGCAAATTGCTGAAGATGCTTTAAAGAAAGCTGAACTTGAAAAAACTAAGAAAAAAGAAAAGAAGCTTAAAGAAGTTAAATCTCATCCGCGTCCGCGTCCAAAAATTATCTACCCTCGCGCCAGTACACCTATCAATGCCATTAAAAAGGCCGCGATTTCATCTATTCATAAAAATCGTACTTCCAAGACGGCAAGCCATAAAGCACCCACTAATACTAATGAGATCAGTAATACTACCCTGAGACAGAAAAAACTAAGTACAACTTCGAGCATACATCAATCCAACAAACGTCCACGAATTATTCAATAGTTTATTATTCAATAGTTTATCTTTTAATTTCTATAATCATTTTACTAACGCAAACCCCAGTAAATTTTATAATCTTAAATTATCTATCTTGCGGTTATCAAAACACTCTGTTAGAATAACTACATAAGCCGTGTTAGCTCAGTTAGTAGAGCAGCCGCCTTGTAAGCGGCAGGTCGTCGGGGCAGAGCCGACACACGGCTCCATGAGTGAAAACTTATGGAAAAAAATATTTTTCTAGAAGCTTGAACGAATGGAGCAAAGTATACATAGTATACACGGCTCTTTTGCGTAAAAAACAAATAGAACATATGTTCTATTTTTATTTCGACGAAAATTACCAATACGAGTCTTGTATTACACTAATCAAACATTTTATGCTAAAATTAGATAAATAACTGGAGGTGGTCATGGGTAATACAGGTACTCGCAAAGAGCAGACTGAAACAATTTCAGATCTTTCGCTCAAACTTAAGCAGCAAAAGACAAAGCAAAACTCAAAAATACGTGTTCGTCTTACGCAAAAGTTCAAAAAGCCTTCCTATTTTACTGCCCATTTCATGGTATTTCTCGTCGTTTTTATTTCTCTAATCTTCTGTCTTGCTTACCTAAGTAATCGTGGCGAAAATACTGATCTTATTAAACTTGAAAAAAGTCAAATTTCAATGCAAAAAGATTACGAAAAGGACTTCACCTCTACAGGCTACACAATTAAAAACCCTAACATAATTTTAAATCCATATAAAAACTCACCTCTCACAGCTCTAATTATTTTTGAAACTGAAGACGAAGTTTCGCCAACTATAACCGTTCCGGGAAAAGACGCAAAAACTACATTAACTCATACTTTTGTTAAGTCAAAAAAACACTTTCTTCCAATCTACGGTCTTTACCCAGACACGATTAATAAAATCAAAATCTCTTTCGAGGCCCCAGCAAAGACCAGTGAACGAAAAACTGACACCTCAATCGCCAGAAATGGTAATGTCGTTGATGAAAACAGTGCACCTAAAAAACTTGAACGTTATGAGGAGAGAAATATTACTGAAAATGGTGGTCAATTTGCACCAGTTAATTATGAACTAAATCAAGAAATATACTCCAATAATAAAAATAATGTCAAAAATCTTGTAGAAACTATTGAACGAGAATTTGATATAAAAACCGATCCGTTGCCAGCCAATTTTCCTCGCGCCGAAGTCACAAAAGCTGACACAGACAAGCTAAACTCTGATTTTTACTTCCTAAGTCCCGCCACGAAAAATGGTCGGATGGTCGCCTATGATATTAATGGCGATGTTCGCTGGTATCTTATAACTACTGCTCTCTGGGAAAATACCAAACTAAGCAATGGTCATCTCTTAATCAGTACCGAACGTCTAATAAACCCGCCATATTACATGACTGGACTATACGAGATCGACCTTCTTGGTAAAATTTATACCGAATATTCACTTCCTGGCGGTTATCATCATGACTACTTTGAACTAGAAAATGGTAATCTCATTATTGCTTCTAATAACTTCGATAAACAGAATCATACAGTTGAAGATTACATCGTAGAATTTGATCGTAAATCCGGTGCAATTGTTAAAAAAATTGATCTCCAAAAGATCCTCAAAAAAGATGATGGAAAAAACGAAAACTGGACAGAGTACGATTGGTTCCATAATAACTCCGTCTATTACGATAAGAAAACAGATTCTCTTATCCTTTCAGGTCGCCACCAAGACGCAGTCGTTAGCATTAATTACACCACAACGGAAATCAATTGGATTCTTGGTGATTCCACCAATTGGTCACCAATCTATCAAAAATATTTCTTAAAACCAGTTGGTCAAAACTTCGAATATCAATGGAGTCAACACGCTGCAAAAATTACACCCGAAAGATATCTTGCCCTCTTCGACAATGGCAATAATAAAACTAAAGACCCCAATAAATACGTTAATGCCCCCAACTCCTACTCTCGTGCCGTCATTTACAAAATTGATCAAAAAAATAAAACCGTTGAACAGCTTTGGCAGTACGGCAAGGAACGTGGTAGCGATTTCTACTCACCATATATTTCCGACTTCGATTATCTATCCCAAAACCACTACCTTATACATTCCGGCGGCATCGTAAAATCTAATGGAACCCCCTCTAATCAACCAGCCGGGCTAACCCCTGGTAAGCTAGATTTGCTTTCAGACACTATTGAACTTCTAGATAATCAAATTATTTTCGAGTTACGTATTGCAACCAATAACTATCGTGCCGAAAAAATGAACCCCTACGCCGGCGTAAGCTACACGATGCAAAACGCTAAACAATTAGGTTCGTTAAGTTCTACCGACTTTGAAGAGAAAAAACAAGGCTTCATCACCGATACTAATATTGATCAAAACTTCCTCAAAGAACATAACGTTACCCTCCGGAACGAAGAAGATCGCTTAGTAGTCTCTGGACGCTTCAAAAAAGAAGATAATGTCCGTGTCGGATTATACCGTAATTTCTATACTAATTTCTATAAAATTCCTGTAAGTAAACACCCGTATACCGCACTTTGCGTAGATATTTTCACTGAAGATGAAAACCAAAACGGTATTGAAGTCACAAAATACATCAATAAAGAGGGGCTTCGAGGTAATTATTCTGTCTATATCGAGTATAATGGTAAACTATATAATACAGGTAAATACTTCAATGCAAAATAAATCAAAAAAGAAAACTCTTACACTTCTTATTGTCGCCATCATTTTCTTGCTACTCTCCTCTATGTTCTACTTTCTTACCAATTTAAACAAAGAGCCGAACTCAAAGAATGATATCGCAAAATCTAACACCACTACAAAAACATCAGATTTTCCTAAAATGGCCGAGTCCGATATCAAACCATCCAGCGACAAGCTAAATATTTATATTTTCTGGGGTGACGGCTGTCCACATTGTAAACATTTATCCGAGTTTCTTAATTCTCATGAATCTGAGATTAAAGACTACATTAAAGTTTACGCTTTTGAAGTCTGGAATAATTCAGAAAACCTTAATTTTATGAAAAATTTTGGCAAGTTTCTTGGCGAAACACCAAAAGGTGTGCCCTATTTCATCATCGGCAGCAAGACTTTTTCGGGTTTCTCAGAATCAGACACTAAAACCAAAAAACAAATTTTAAATACCATCAAAGAAGAGTCACAAAAAAATCAAAAAATTGACAAGTATCAAGACTTCAAGAAAAGAGTAAAATAAGTCAAAAAAGATATCTCAACAGAGGTATCTTTTTTGACTTTATATAATTTCATGTTATAATATATAACATATTTTGTACCTTAATATCAAAATACCTTAGAGGGGAGGTCATCATAATGACAATAAGGACAATGCTACTATTAACGGCATTAATTATTAACATGGTAACAGCGATTATTTATAAGGTTTATCGACTATTATGTCGAAGCGACGTTTTATTTACGCATATCAGGCAATACGTTGATAAGAATAATCAGGAAGATGATAATCTCAGCACTAACTACTTCCTAATTCCAGGCTTTCTCAATCAGTCAATGAGATCATTTACTTTTCTGGATAAGATCTTAAAACATAATTGTGATATCTATTATATGGATTATGATAATTATGGCTACGATCCCGAACTTTATGTAAGTTGCTTATTTCATAAAGTTTCAGAGATTACCAAAAAACAAATGGAGGCAGGAAAAGCTGTTGAGCATATCGCTATCAGCATCTCGATGGGAGACCAGATCACTGCATCAATAGCAGAGGTGTTCGATCAAGTAATCGCAATTAATCCTTGCACCTATAAAACTTTCTTAAATTTCAAATTTAAAAAATTAATTGCTCTCGGCGCGCCCTTTCTTGTTATCACTGAGTTTTTACTTGGCTGGCTTGCGTTTTTGCCGATCGTTCAGGTTGATTATGGATATTTCTCCATCGCTCTAATCGCCGATCAGTTATCAGCAATGAATACTTTAAGGCCGTCAGAAAATAAATCTGTAAGAAACAGACCAAAAAAGATTATTCTCAGTAACCACGATCAATTTCTTGATAATCAAGCTATCGAAGAATATTATCAAAATGCCGATATTGTCTACATTAATTGTAAACACGGCACAATGTCCGATCCAAACGATGGTCAAGTTTACTTGCAAGGATTGCAAAGACTTTGTAATAAGAAGAGTGTCACAGACTATCCATACCCATGGCGAAGAACGAGGATGGAATAAAATTCAAAAAATCTAAGGTACAAATATGCGTCGGATCTTTCCGACGCTTTTTATAGATTGTATATTAATATTATAGATATATATTCAATCCCCCAGAAATAAAATTAAATTAAAAAACTTGAAAAAGACACCCATAATTGCTATAATACGACTATTCAAAGTATGCTTGGCGCGAGCCAAATACTTTGGATGCGCTAGGACGGAGTGCGAACGACAGCCTAGCATTGCTGGAGTAGTCTAGCGGCAATGACAAGAGACTGTAAATCTCTCGGGTTACACCTTCGTAGGTTCGAGTCCTACCTCCAGCACCATTTTAAGACCATCTGGTCTTATTTTTTGTAAAAAAGAAGCCCTTATATGACTTCCTTTTTCAGCTTTTCTTGATATTCGACCCAATTAAATCGTTCCAGAATCCGATCAACTAGATCAAGCTCAGTCAAAATATCAGGATAAGCTTTTTGAAATTCACCAAAGACTTTTGCACGAATATTATCGATATTTTCATTTCCGCAAAGTAAGAATATTGTTTCTGGCGAAATCCTTACATCGCCTTCCTGAAGTAACGCATCCAAAGTTTTTCCCTCTAACGAATACGGAGCGTCAGCATTAAAACCATCGCTTAGGATAACCACAATCAGAACACAATTTCTAATCAATAGTATCCACGTTGCATTGACACTTATTGACACTTATTGATATTTATGATATAATAAACAACGTCAAAAAGACATTCGTACCTTTAAAAAGTTGGATCCTCTTTAAAGATACTTTGAGTAGTATCAAGCTAATCATTTCTGGTTAGTTTCATACTACTCGAAGTAGTGATCAATGTGGGGAAAATCCCCTTAATTCTACAAGAGCATTGACATATCCCCTATAGGGGAAGGAGGTTTTTATGTTATTTTTAAACACAACAGTAGAGGTGATCGCTAGAGAGTTCAAGTTCGGTATCGTAGAAGGTATCTCGCTTGGTGAACACGGCCGTGGCCGCCAGCAGATTTTTTTGCCAACTCCGCAAGGATTGAAAGGAGCTGTTGGCGGATTGAGGACCGATCTCACGATTGGCTTGTCAAAAGCCGGCAAACCGCGCATCAATCACGGCAAGGATAAGGATATGTATCTGGCCTTATCTACCGAGCGTGGTTACACTCGCCGTGGCAATGGAGTTGTCAAGACTCCAGTTGGCCAGACCGTCGAGCTTATCGCTCGCGGCAACGGCGCTGACGGCGACGCCGGCCGCATTGGCTACTGGGACGTTATCCTGGTAAAAGCCAATGAAGGCGACGTTTTCCGTGTCACCTGGGGAGGCTCTGGGTACGGTTATGAACCTACATTCTATGTGGTTCATAACGGCCAGGTCTTCGAGGCCGACCAGCAGGAGGTCGAAGACCTCTATGAGAGTCTTGGTCTCGACATGCCATTTAGTCTTACTTTTGAAGAAAGGCGCATGGTAGTCGACCTCGAGGAATGGAAAACTATCTAGCCCCGCCCCACCCCAAAAAACATTTTCAACTTTTACCCCCGGTTCACTCCGGGGGCTTTCTTTATCTAAATAAATGTAGTCACCACACGTATCTATCGAATATTTATAAGGCTAGGACTTAACTGAAAATCAATCATTAGCAGAATAGAGCAATATCAAAAACCGAACTCTAATGATTTTCCTACTTCCGTAAGATTGTAGTCTATGCTATAATCAAAATACGATAAAATGCCGCCTTAGCTCAGTGGTAGAGCACTTCCATGGTAAGGAAGGGGTCTCGAGTTCAAATCTCGAAGGCGGCTCCAGAAAAACTTAATATGAGAATAATCCAAAAACGGGATTATTTTTTTAGGCTCCTGTTTAAGGAGTCTTTTCTTTTGTTGGAGGAATTTGTTTTTTGCAATTAAGTTACTCCATAGAGGAAAAGACAAAAGAGATTTTAAAGACTTTAACAATTTGGTTAATAAAAATAATTAGAAAGGAGAAATCCATGAAAATTAAAACCATTAAAGTTAGTGGTGATAAAGATTACGCCAAAGTCGCAGATCGTATCAAGGTTTTCTGGGAAGAAAATCCAAATGGCAAGATCGACATCGAACGTGAAGACATTCCAGATAATAAAGTTCGCTTTATAGCACGTATTTGGCGTGATTCTGATGTTATATCAAACCTAGCTACTACTGGCACAGATATTAATACCATCAAGCTCACAGCAAACGCTACGGCTTCTGCAGACGCCGCTAAGAAAGGTGATAAAGAGAACGAAAAACTTGAGACTGTAGCTGTAGGGCGTGCATTAGCTATGTTAGGTTATCTTGCTTCCGGAGAGGTTGCAAGCCGTGAAGAGATGGAACAGTTCGAGGTTTACAAAGCTGATCTCTTCCAAGATGAGATTAATAAGACTATCGAATTGATGAAGAAGTCTAAAACAATTGATGAACTTCGCAAATTATATGTCTCTCTTCGTTCTGAACTTCGCACTAATCAAGAGATTATTAATGCTAAGGATGAATTGAAGACAAAGTTAACTGAAAAGAAACCAGCTAAAAAGACCGTTAAGGTAGAGGTAGAGGAGAAAAAGAATGAAAACAATTAAGTTCGAGAAGAATTCTGAAGAATGGATGGAATTCAGAAAAGGTAAATCTGGTGGATCAGAATTTAATGATCTATACATCTCCAAGCTTCCTTTAATTAGTAGTATGAAAGCTAAACTGGACGAGCTCCAGATTGAGTATCCTAAACTTGCTAAGGCTGAAGAACTAGCCATTCTACTTGGTCCAGACAATCTGGTAGAGTTAAAACTTAACGCAGATCCTAAGGATCGCTATTATGAGATTATCGCAGAACGTGTTGCTAGACCAATTACGCCTAACGATTATGCAGATCGTTTAAATGGGCAACCATTCTCGATGATGAATAGAGGTCATATTCTAGAACCCGAAGCTATTGACGCCTTTAATAAAAAGACTGGTAAAAATGCTAACCCTGAATGTGTGGTTTGGGTTCGAGAAGACAATGAGAATATCTATATCTCACCAGACGCAGTGATTTCAGAAGAAGAGGCAGTCGAAGTCAAATGTCTAGAGTCTAAAAAGATTATCGAAGCATTCCTAACCAAGAAGTATCCTCAAGAGTACAAAATGCAGATTGTTAAGTACTTTGTCGTTAACGAAAAATTAAAGAAACTTTATTTCGTACTTTATACGGATGTAATTCCCGGACTAGAACTTCAGATCTTTGAGATTAAACGTGAAGATGTAGCTGGTTTGATTGAGGAAGCCAAGGCATACGAAGATCAAATTATGAATCGAATCAACGAAGATACTAAAAAAATATTAGAGCTAACATTTTAAGGAGAAAATATGGAAAACAATAAACACAGCGATGCAGAAATCTTACTAAAATTAGTGAGATTAGCAAAAGCAAGGAAGGCTAAAGCACTTGAAAGGAATGAATTAGATTGTCTAGATGACGCTATCAAGGCAATCAAAAAAATTGCTGATAAAAGTGAGTTAGTTGGATATCTAGTTGTAGGAATAGATAAGAATGGCAATACGATACAGACATGCTGTGGCTGTATGGTTGATGAGATGTTAGCTGATTTGCATAAAGAAATTGTTAAGAGAAACAGATCGTTTGGGGAAACAATCCTTTCAAGGCTAAAGTCTAATCTTGAAAATGAATCAACTAAATCTGAAAAAGATGATGAGTGTGATACAGAAAATGATGCAGAAAACCGTAAGAAAAAAGCTCAAAAAATAGCAGATTTTATCTGGGAGAACTTGGTAGAGGAAAAAGATGAAAAATAATGATCAAGAAATTGCGGAAATCTTTGGAAGATTAGCTACAAAAATATTGAAGCTTTCAGAACAGGAAATAATCAAAAAGAGAGAAATCAAAGAACTAGACGAAGCTGTTGATGCAATCAAGGATATGTATTCAGATGGGAATCTTATTTCTTACCTTGTTATGGGATTATCTAATGATGGCACTGTTGAACAAGGCTTTATTGGATCAAATTTTACCGCTCTAGAAATGATATCTTCAATATTTCAGGATTTCATTAAAAATAATAAAGATCTAGGAGAGGAGATTCTCGAGAGACTTAAATCTGATTTTAATGATGAATATCCAAATTCTGAAGAGGAAGACGATGACAAAAACTAAATATGTTGTTAGCTATACAGACTCTAAAGGCATGAGGCGCACTAAAGCTACCGACACATATACCGGAGCTAGAAAAGTAGCTGATTATATCAAAGAAAAAGGTGGTGAAGCAAGAGTTTCGATCTTCTTTGACAGGAGTGTAAAGAGTGTATGAAGAAATCCGTGCGAATTATCACTAAGATCCCAGGTTGTAAGCCAGGGAGATTAAAAAGGAAAATTAAATGAGTAAGCTAACCGTTGTTCCAGCAAATCTTAAAGGCTGCAAAATTAAACTGGTTAAATTTAACGAGGAATATAAGAAAAAATAATCAATTCGATGGTGCGGATTAATTACCTCCTTAAGTAATAGCAATCAGTTAAATGTCATTAATGCAGCCATAGTACCTCAATAACTCATGTGGTGGTCATATCTAAAGTGTATTTCATACCATTTTTTTCATTCCATTTTAGTTACTGTATGACCACCAAAAATAACAGATAAGTGGTGCTGAATTTGATTCAGTTAAATGTCATTAATGCAGCCACTAACTTAAAAACTAACTTAAAACTATTTAATTTCTACTATTGTAGATTGTTGGTACAAAGGTAATTAATATTATCTCCTCACGTTGGTTTTAAGTTATTGTCTCCACTGTAAGATTCAATGCTATGAGCTGCAGTGGAGACCCCTTAACAGGTAACTAATGAAACACATGTGTCATATCTAAAAATATTACTAAGACGACGCAGGTCGATTATCCAATTGGATAAGTTCGCGGTCTAGCTTAGCTAATAGAGGAGTAGTAAACAATACGAAACAAACGGTATGAAATATTAGTTACCTGTTAAGGGGTTGGAAGAATCAAAAGAAGGAGGTAATATCATCAGTTATTAGGTGGTTCAACAGTCATAGATATTCTATTTATTATTTTAGTCTTACTATTTTTGGCAGTAAAAAAGAATAAGAATTATTTTACTGGAACTAAAGAGGAAGCAATTAAATTTTTAAAAAAGGAGAGATAAAAATGAAACGTTATAGGCTCAAACGAGATTTGCCAACATTCAAAGCAGGTGAGGTATTCTATGTCAAAGAGAAAGGTAACCTAGCCAGAGTATCAGACGGTGTCAGTATTTATTCAAAAAAGACCATGGATAATTTCCCGAACATCTTAACAGATTGGTTCGAGGAGATCCATGAAACATACAAGAGGCGTAGGGCAGTAATAGGATGCAAATATTACTATCTTGATGACAGTGGGAGTATAGTTTGTGCATTTGATCATTATTGCTCAGTAGATGACTATCGTTATGACATAGGCGACTACGGACGCACTGAAGAAGAACTTGAAACTAAACGCGAATACGATATTGCTCGCCAGACGCTCTTAGATGATGCTAAGGGTGGAAAGTTTGTGCCTGATCATAAAAATATTTATGCAATTTATGATTGTGAAACTAAAGAATTGAACCAAAGTATAACTACATATAGTTATATACCAGGAGCTATCATCTTCCATGATGATACAGATCTTAAAAAATCCCTCAAAGAGCACAAAGAACAGTGGGAAATCATTCGTAAATATGAGATGGGGGAGATGTAATCAGAAGAGGCATGTTAAAACCAAAATCCGCCTATAACAAATTCTCAAAAGCAGAAGAACATGCAAGATGGGCGATTAGACGAAGAATATTGTTAAAAGTTAAAGCCTTTATGAAAGCGAGAACAAAAAAATGAAGATTGTATCACTTGGTGAAGATAGTTTATATCATTGCGACTTAGGAAGAGTCAAAGTTCAAAGCAAAAGACTTAGGTATGATATCAAAGAATTTATCTATTGGTATGCGACAAGACTTTATCGTGGATATGGAGTTGCCGTATTCCTTGACAGTAATGATAAATGGCACATCATCGATTTAGGACATTGCTCTTGTTTTGGTCCAGTAGAGGATTTGAAGTCAGTCCCGATGGAGAAAGAACAAGTTCTTGAATTGTTAAAGAATGGAAACTATACATATTTCGACGATGATGGTGATGAAGTAACTTATGTTGATTTAATTGATTATTTGGAGAAAGTAGAATGTTAGCATATTGTTGCCAATGTGGTAAAGATATCGAGGCAGACATTGTGGGTGGAGATGTAATCTATCCACACCGTAAAGACCTTTATTCTAAGAAGTTTTACCTATGTCCTCGCTGCCATAATTATGCAGGAGTTTATCAGGAAGAAAAACCAGTTATACCCACTAAATATATTAGAGACTGTAGACATACTGCTCATAGGGCTTTAGATAAAATCTGGCATAGCAAAAAGCTGAAGAAGAAATATTACGCTTATATGAATAAACAATTCAAGAAAGTATTTCATTGGGGCGAGATGCAAAAAGAGGAAGAGGCAACGAAAGCTTTAGCAGTAACCATGGATTATTTGTCAAACATAAAGTAAGGGGAAAAAATGAAGATAGGCGATACAGTTTACAAGAAAGTCCGCTTTAATGGGATATTAAGTTATAAAGTTTTTGAGATCAGAAAGCAAAAAGAGTTAGTATTCTACGCTATCAGATGTGAAGATTGCCGGCATTATCCACATTGCGAGTTGCTGATTACCGTATCTGACGATACGAAAAACAAGCCCGATAATGAGAAAGAATATAAGTATGTAGCAATGCTGAATGATAGTAAAGAGAACCCTCAATATTTAACACACTCTACAGAATACGACAACGAAACTCCGTTTATGACTGACAGAAATAGGGTTCTAATAAGGACTAGACAGTCTTATATACATACTCTTGAAGAAGAACGTGAGCAATTAAGAGAAAAGTTGGGATATGTTGATATTGCTATTAAAAAAGAGCAAGATGCTTTGTCAGACATGGAAACTTTATTAAAAGAGGAAGAATGAGAAACCCTAGATTTAGAGCCTATCATAAAATCTACAAAGAAATGTATGATGTTGCATCATTATGGTTCAACTACGATGGAACGATTGATACAGTCGTTATTATTATCGGTAATACGTTCAGTGACTACGAACTCGTTAAGGCGAAGCACGTTACCATAGAGCAAGACACAGGCCTTAAAGATAAAAATGGCAAAGCAGTTTGGGAGGGAGATATTGTAAAGATAGATATGTGGGACGGAAATAAGCGCGTTCCTGAAGTAGGATATATAGTTTATGACCAACTATCTGCCGGTTTTACTTGGTTGTCGGTACATGACGCCGGTAGTTATCATTTACGCGATATGGATTATTCTATTCGTGAGGTTATCGGTAATATTCACGATAATCCTGGACTCTTGGAAATAAAAAATGATAAACGCTAAAATGCACACTGGATGCTCTTGTTATCACTGTAGAAAAGGGAGAGACAAGAGAGTTCGTAAAATTTATCATCATAGACTTCGCAGGAGGCAAAAGAGGCAGCTCAAAAAGCTAGGTGATATTAAGGATATTATTATAAGTATAGGTTATACAGATTAACATATGAAAGACAATGGACAAATTAGCCTCTGCAAGAACTGCTGGTGTATGACACACACAATAAATAGTAAATGCGGTAAATGTGGAGCTAAAAAGGAGGAAAGACTAATGGATAGACTAGCAGAGCTTTACGATATGGCTAAACCGCCAATAGTAGAGACGATAAAAAAAGGTGAACACTCTGGCTTCGAGTTCTTCATTTTATGGTTTAGTAGCCATCCAAATGCATACATTAAAATCCCAAAAAGCCACCCATATTATAAGAAAGACTACAGAGAGATAGATAATAAATATTTAGTCCACGGAGGCTTCACCTTTAGTGGGGAGGATCTAGATAAGAGATACGGATTATCAGAGGGGTGGTATTTAGGATGGGATTACGCTCACTGCACAGATTTTATAAATCTCCCTGGGCATTGCCTAGATGGCATTAAGCGGAGAGTAGAAGACATCGAAAAAGATTGCAAAGAGGTAATTGACAAAATAATAAAGGGAGCTAAATGAGTAGTACAACTAGAGCGATAGCAGCGGCGTTTAATCAGATGATAACTGGTCGAAAATTACATGCTCCAGGCAAAATGGAATTATACGCAAGCTTAACTCAGCCACCCATAAAAGTTATAGACAAGCATAATACGGATGACGAGATGGAGTGGACAGTTAAATGCCCAAATTGTGGAGCTTATAAAAATTACGGAACTCAAATATTTATGAGTAGCGGGCGTATTTACTGCGATGCAAAGGGTTGTATGGAAAAATTGGAGGCAAAATGACATACACGGGTCATAAAAATAGAACAATGTCTAATGGTCAAAATATTGTTGATTACATCATGCCAACGATTATTCAAGAGAGTAGGATTTTTGGTAATGCTCCAATACCAATTCCGTCAAGAGAACAGATAGCTCTTGTGATTAGAGCCATGAGAATGCACCCATTGTTAGAATATGCCTCTGAGTATGATTATTCGGAGTTGCTTAAGCCTGATAAGGTTACTAGGTTCTTCCCAACAGTCTCTAGCATAGGTAGGTTTTTCAGGGATGCGCCACTAGGGGTCTTAGATGGTTCTGAAGAATAAGGAGAAAAACACCAATGACAAGTAAATTAAGTAAAGAAGCTTTCATAAAATTAGCAGAAGCTTATTCTAAGCAGGAGAATTACGAAAAGGAGCTAAGTAACAATCTCAAAGCTATAAATGAAAAATACAAAGTCTACATGGGATTTATTGGTCTTTCTAACTCATCTGACTTGATTATGGATGTAGTGCTAGACCTACTAGGGGATGATTTCAGCTACTATTTCTATGACTGTAACGAAGACTTCAACAAGTTCAATGAAAGGACTACCTTTGACGACGGAACTCATCCAGATGTTAAAGATTTTGGTGATCTATGGGAATATGGACAATCATGAAAAGACGAAATGAGGTTGACATGACTTACAGCGAGCTTAATAAACTTGCTGAAACATTATATTTCGCCGGATACCATCAATTATCTAACAAAGTGAGAGAGCTACAATCAGAGATTACTAACTATACGTGGGGAGACGAATAATGAGACGAATTCCAAAATACAACTCTGAACATAACCTCTATGAACAGATCGCTCGGTATTTGCAATTACAATACCCAAATGTAATCTATCGCTTCGACATTGGCGCAGATCTTAAATTAACCATGGGTCAGGCGGTGAAACATAAAAGACTACATCCAGAAAGAGGTTATCCTGATCTATTTATAGCTGAACCTAAAAATATAAAAGTAAAGACAGCATTAGGTAACGACTACAGTCTAGTAGAGACTAAAACACTAGGTGGGCTTTACCTTGAGATTAAGAAAGACGGCGAAAAGCTGATCAAAAAAGATGGTTCATGGAGGACTCCACATATTGCCGAGCAGGTTGAAGCACTTGAAAAACTGCGTGCGAAGGGCTATAAAGCAGAGTTTGGGATTGGATTTGAGAAATGTACGCAAATTATTGACGAATATCTAAGAAAGTAGCGAAGTCCCATACTTGGGCTTTTTAATGGTCAGGGCATTGATATCTTAAACATAATTAGATAATGAATAACCTTTTTCGTAAAGTCATGAAATTGGTCGTTTTCACCTCTTGGCGAAACTGGTATATTACTTTATAGTAAACACAAGGAAAGATCTCTTTCATCTCCGGCTCTGGATAAGAAGCTCTCCAATTAGGAGAGTTTTTTGGTTAGGACATTGACGCCCTGGCCAATAGTGTAGTACAATTTAATTAGGTGATTAATATTCGACAATTGCTGAGTCTTTTTCATCATCTATGGGATTGTGGTATCCGCAATCGATATAAGTCTCTTACGTAAGTAGGAGATTTATATTTTATCAAAACAGATTCAAAAAGAGATGTTGTATAAAATATTTGTACAATTTATAGATTTCTGTTAAAATGAGTATATAAAATTCATTAACACAAAAACAAATACGTTCTTTAATTAGTAAAAATAGAGCTTCACAGCTATGTTTTTATTTTAGGTAAGTGTAATAAAAAGATATCCGTGCAGCGCTAGTAACTGCACGGATATTGTCAGACTAGATGTTTTTTCGAAGTGTATCTAATCTGATTATTGGTTGATTAAGACTCGGTTTCGACTGAGTCTTTTTCTTCATCAACCCAAAAATGGAAGAATCCTCCATTCTTTGGATAGATGATCTTGCCATTCTTTCGAATGTAACGACAAAAAACTTCTGTCATACAAGTCTTCCTTTCCTGATTATTAATGTTCACTCTGGGCTTATCCCAGTAGCCTGGCACTCTATTTTTTATTTTCAAGTGTTTATCTTCTAAAAAGAACTAGCATTTTTATTGATGCCACTCTAGCAATAAAAAAGTCCTGTACCAGTATGTGGAGTAGGCGCGTTTTAACTGGCTCGTAAACCAGGTGGTTGTTTAGACCTACGCCACATATTGACACGGGACAAAATTGAGTTGTTAAAACGTCTTACCATCGCCAACCACGGCGAATCGCACCTCCAAGAAGTATTAACTTCTCATCAACTTTATTATAGCATATTTTCGCACAAGTAAAGACTTTTCCACAGTATTTTTCTCCAGATTATTAAAAAGCTCTACCTCTATCAAACTAACCATTGATTATACTAACGCTTATGTTATAAAAACCAAACATTGTTTGTCTGGTATAATATAAGCGAAATACACGGGAGAACCGTGTTTTTTATTTGAGAAATTATGAAGTTAAAAGTTTTAGAACTATTTTCTGGTACTGGTCATATTTCAAATACATTTCGTGCGAGAGGTCATCGAGCTTGGAAAGTAGACTGGAGTAAAGACCTTGATGCAAATCTTCATGCTGATATTAGTAAACTAACAGTAGATAATATTAAAGCTTTATGTAATGGAAAACCTAACGTTATTTGGGCAAGTCCAGATTGTACTACTTACTCTATTGCTGCAACTATTAAAGGTGGTGGATTTAAGCACAGGGAGCTTGGCACATATGAGCCTAAAACTGAATACGCTAAATTCTGTGATATTTGCGACCAACATGTAATTGATCTTATCGCAGAATTAAAACCTAAGTACTGGTTCATCGAGAATCCTCGTGGCATGATGAGGCATATGCCTTGGATGACAAACTTAAACGATAAGTTAAAAGGGGCAAAACGTTACACTATTACTTATTGTTCTTACGGTGGGCAAATTATGAAGCCAACTGATATTTGGACGAATCATCCAAACCCTAATTTTCTTCCTATATGTAAAGGACAAGGCTGTGAGCATCTCTCATGGAGAAGAGAAGGTGGACAGACAGAGGTATGGAACAAAATTGCTGGTAAGGGTATGTATTCAAGAGCGATCGTACGAGGATTAATGCCACAGAGATTACTTGACCATATTGTTGATATTTGTGAAGAAGGGTAAATTTATGAAGAAAATTTCTGAAGGTAAGATAAAAGATAAACTCACAAAAAAGATTACTGATTCACGTAGACTTAAATTTCTTGAATTATATTTAACTCCTGGCACGAAATATTTCAATAATGGGTATCAATCTGCCATTAAAGCTGGCTTTACTGAAAATACTGCTACAACTATCTTGAATAAGTATAAGTGGGTTACTGATGGCATCAGAATGATTCGTGGTAACTCCATTGATACGCATGTATTAGCAGAAAAATCTCGCAAGGTCTTATCAAAATCTCTTGACTCCGATGATCCTAAAATTGCACAAGATACTGCTAAATTTGTTTCGTCTCATATTGATCCGGATTTTGTCCAGAAACAGGAGGTTAATCTTCAATTACCGAATCCAATTTATGGCGGTAAATCTAAAAATTCAGACATTAAAAAAGAGGATGAATGATAAATGAAGTTTAAGAATACTACTGCTACAAAAAAAGTATTCTCTCTAAAAAAGCGCATTCGGGCTGTTTGTGGTGGAACTTCTGCTAGTAAGACTATCTCTATTCTAATTTGGCTCATAGACTACGCACAAAGCCATAAGAGTAAGAATATCTGGGTGGTATCAGAAAGCATGCCACATCTTAAAGGTGGAGCTATTGAGGACTTTAAAAATATCATGCAAGGTCAAGGGTACTGGGTTGAATCTAGATGGCATGGAACGGATTACATTTATACATTTGAAACCGGTTCGACCATTAAATTTACCTCAGTTGATACATACGGAAAAGCACACGGTCCAAGGCGTGATGTTCTGTTCCTTAATGAATGTAATAACTTAGCGTACAACATTGTTGATCAGCTTATTACGCGTACTCGTGAAGTGGTTTGGATTGACTGGAACCCGACTTCTGAATTTTGGTTTTATGAAAAAATGCTCGGAAAGCGAGATGACATTGATTTCATTACATTAACCTATAAAGACAATGAAGCGCTAGATCAGAACACGATTCAAGAAATTGAGAGCCATAAAGATAATAAGAACTGGTGGCGAGTTTATGGCGAGGGGAAAATCGGCGAAGTTGAAGGTCGTATTTATACAGGCTGGCAAATCATCAAAGATATACCTTTTGAAGCGCGTCTTGAAGGTTATGGACTTGATTATGGGTACTCTATCGATCCTACTGCTATTGTCGCGGTTTATTACTATAATGGTGGCTATATTCTTGATGAAATATTGTATCGAAAAGGTATGTCTAATAAACAAATTGCAGATGTCTTGAACAGTCTCCCGTATGGATTAGTTGTAGCCGATTCGGCTGAACCCAAGAGTAATGACGAAATAAAAAGCTACGGCGTGAATTTAATTCCAGTTGTTAAGGGTAAAGATAGTATCAAGCAAGGTATTCAATATGTGCAAGATCAGAAAATCTCAGTTACCGAACGAAGTATCAATTTAATTAAGGAATATCGTAACTATCTATGGAAAACCGATAAAAATGGTCAGATTATTAATGAACCAGAGGGTGGTCTCGACCATGCTCTTGACGCAGTTAGATATAGGTTATCAAGTATGAAGCCCCAGAGAGAAACTAAGAAAAGCTATAAGAGCAATAATTCGAGGTCGGTATGGTAAGTAGAAAGAATGACCAGATGTGTGATGATGAACTTATTTTTGGTAGATACAATAAGCAGGTAGATTATCGTAACGGACAAGTATCTCAAGTAGTAGAGTATAAGTCTGAATCAATCATGCCCACCAACCCAACAAATATTGATCTCCCAGTGGAAACACTTAAAGATATGATCTACGAAGGTATCGGAGGTGGATATAAGAGTGTAGGGGTTGAAATTGAGTTTAGTAGTGATCATAAAATTAAATTAGTCCGCAAAAACTTCATTAGAAAACTAGAAGAACAAAAATAGACCGGAAATTCGGTCTATTTCTTTTATAGGCTAGGCTGCGGTTGCAGAGATCCAGCCTTTCTTTTTCTTTTCGTCCTCTTTATCTCTGAAGTATTTATTGTAAAGAGAATTATCATCATCTTTTTCTTCGTTTGGATCTTCAATTTTTGTTTTAGTTGGATCATACGTCCAATCTTTTTGTTTTGTCTCTTCGTACTGAATTGGTTTGTATTTAGTACCCTCAGTTATTTCGCCAGCACGTACCGCAGCGTCGGCTTGTTCTTGGGCACGTCTTACTGCATCAGAACCAGCAGCAATAATGTCAGCTGTACTACGATTTTGTGCATCAGCCTTCTGTCTTTCAAGTTTTGCTACTTCATCCCAATAGTTAGATCGTCTACCAGCAAAATCTTCTGCCGCTGCTTGTTTCTGACGTTCTCGTGAAGTTAAAATATCGTCTTTTTGTCTGCGATAGTCTAAATTCTGGCGATTGTAGTTAGTTTCTTGCTCTCTTGCATTTTCAGCATTATTATCTTCAATACTTGATCTTACTTTTTCGGCAGCACGAGCAAGCATTGTTGGTACTGTATATTGCGCCATAGAAGAGCTACCAGCACCACTTCGTGCAAAATAGCGAGCATAAGCGTCGCGTTGGTTTTTAAAATCATCGTTAGCAACATCAATTTGTCTGCGACGATTACCTAAGCGTTGCGTGCGGGCCGTATTATAATCCTCTTGAACCTGTTTCCAGTTATTTTCAAGATTATTGATGTCTCGATTATAGTTATTGTCGATATTCGCATATTTATTGCGCTCTGCTTCATCAATTCGCCTAAGTTGATTTGGCATCAATCCTAGGCTTTCGTTGATCATAGCTAAATTACGAGCTCTGTTTTGAGTTTGTTGATTATAGTAATTCTGTTGGTAGCTATTACTTCTCGCTTCTGCTTGTCGTCTAACGTCTGGATCGTTCTTCCAAACGTTATAGTCTGCCTCGTATGCTCTTCTCATTTCCGGTAGAATGAGACGGTTAACTTCGTATGCAGAGAAACCATTTGAGTAATTGCCATGATCTTTTGCGCCAATACCAAAGAAGCCACCATCGGTCTTTCTTGAGACACCAGGTGAATTATAATTGTCCTGATTAAGAAAACGTTGATCAACACCCCAGTCATCACCGACAACATTTAGTAAGGCTTGCGCTTGTGCTCGGGTTTGATCGCTATATCCAGTATTGTCTACTCGACGCTGTAGCCATTGTCGTGGCGTATAAAAATCTGCCATCTATTGTCCTTTCTTATACTTGAACAGAACTACTGAGGCTAGATTTTATTTTCCACACTTCACTGTGTGAATATCTATATTCTTACAAATATGACTCTCAATTGGCTTGATTTCTGGTTGCTTTAGCTTTGGGGCATCATAGTACATTGATTGATTTGGTCTTGCGGTAGTGATTGTTCTAGTGGCGTTCATCGGGGATATATGCGTCATAACTTTTCCATCACAAATAAATTCCCAACCGTCAAAACCGGGATCAGTATAATCACTATCTGAATATCCTACCCTATAAACCACATTCGTTTTGTAAGGGAGTCTTTTTTCGTAACAATGCCCACTATCATATGTATTAATATGATTAGCAGTTGGTATTGATGGAGTGTTTTGTGATGTCGTATCTTTATTTTGTTTCTTCTCTCTATAAGCGATGATTCCGTTGATTGGATCTTTCTCTCTGATCATATATGAAGAAGAAAATATAGAATAGCATCGTCGTTGTATTCCAGACTCTCTCTCTTTTATAATTTTCTGTTCACCCTCAGCTAAATTACTATCTTCTATGTATTGGTATTGAGCTGGGATTGGATCTGCTTGTCTATGACACAAGAATTTCTCTGTATTACTAAAAAGATAAAATGTCTTAGATAAATATATTAGAAATGTCGTAGATAAACATAAGAATACCACTACAAAGATAATTACTAGAATACGTAAAGGTTTCCAGTATCGATTAGCTTTCTTATGAAGATTCTTCTTATCCTCTTGTGATAGCCTGTTCATAGTGCATATTATACCATACTTTACATATTTTTCAAGCCTCAGTAGTTCCGTCCAAGTTGTTAATATTTAAGCTTAGCGGAAAAGATATCTTACTTTTTCTGTGGAATGATAATACCTAGAATAAAGCCAACTATAAAAGTCTCTATTACTATGCGGACAATTGCTTCATAGATATTGTATTCGAAGAATGTAATAACCCAACCAATAATTATTACAATTATCCCTACTATTCTTAGATCGACAAGTGCCCCTCTTCTTCCATGATGTCTTTGTTCCATATATACATATGGAAACATTCCAAATAGAATAAAGAGTAGTCCAACCATTAGTTTGATTATAGTCTTTTTATCCAAATCGCTCAAGCTTTAATTTTCTACTCCGATATTTATAGTCTGTGGAGTATTTAGACTTAAAAAGGGGGATTACTCCCCCTGATATTAAGCTGCGTTCTTCAATGCGAAGATACCAGATTTGCGTTGATTGAATACAAATGCATCAAATACAACACGACCATTAACATAGAAGCCAGATGCGGTTTCTTTGAATGGGCCTTGGTTGTAGTCTGCGAGATGTTTAGGAGCAGCTGCGGCTGACTCGTGAGTCAAAACACAGGTAAATTTGGTTGGTAGATAGTCGTCTGGGACTTCAATGATTAGACAGCCATCAATCATGCCATAATTACCAGTTCGGCGAGAATGTGCGCTAAGTTCAGATGGGATGGTGAATTTAGGATCAAGTTTGATTTTAGCAAATTCAGTAGCTCCGAAGAACGCTACACGACCAACACGAGGAACTTTAGCATTAGTTTGTTTTGTCATGAGTGAGCTAAATGTCTCGTATGCATCTGCATTAGTAGTAGCCTTCACAATTGTAGCAGCGGCACCAGCAAGGACGCTAAGATTGTGTTTATCGATAGTTGGAACAACCTCCTGTGAAATCTCTTCTTTCATAACTTCGCGAGCATCAAGTGAACCATCTGCTGCGAAATGAGCATCAGCCTTATCGATACTCATAGCGAAGTACATATCTTTACTTGCGGTTACAGTCTGAACTTCATTCTCTGCATCCTTATATTCATAACCGAAGCTAGTACCATTAGCTGATTTACGGGCTGAATAATCGCGCAAAGCCTGGGTTTTAACTGAAAAGATTTGGAATGATTTGGTTGTGCCACCAATTACCTGATATTTGCCCTTAAACGCTGGAGCGGTTAAACTCTCAAGTTTATAAGCAGCATCAAGAACCTTGGAATAAGCACTTGGTAAATTAACTGCCATAGTTATATTCTCCTTTAAATATTAAGCACGCTTCTTACAAAATCTTCCTCAGTTTGCTCACCTTTAACGGTTGAATTACTCCTAGGGTAGGGGTTGTAAGATACGTTTGTTTGTTTGCTTTTAGTATTAGTTTTACGAGCATTACTAGCTTTTTCGCCCTGCATAACTCCTAGTCGATAAATCTGCCCAATACTCTCTAGGAATGGTTGTAATCTGACTGTTGCGCTAATAACTTCACCGTCATTCCCGCGTCTTACATGGGCAACATCTTCGTACATTTCAAGGATACCGTTTGCAAGATCTGGATTAAAATCTGGATTGGAGCTATCAAAGAGTTCTGGATAGGCTAGTTTTGCGTTCTCCGTTGCTAAAACCTGCTCGTAGCGAGTTTCAGCAATCGTCTCGATTTCAGCTTTTCGTGAATTTTGAGCTTCTATTAATCGCATACGAGACTCAATAGCAGCGTCAGCTTCGCTGATATTCTCATCTTGCGACATAATATAGTTTGTTAACTCTTCCACTGTAGGCAACTGCAGTTCTTGGTACTGTGAGATCTCAGATTTTAAGCGATTAAGCTCTGCGACACTGTCTCTAATCTCTTGATTTAGGCGCTCTTTGCGCTCCTCGCCTCGAGTTTTAGATTGTCCGGTGTCATCTTTATTCTCTTGCCCTTGTTCATCTTTAGTTTTTCCTGATTCTTCTGCTGACTCAGAAAATACTTCGTCTAGAGCTTTGTCTAGTTCATCACCTTCTGAACTGTTGGCGATAGTGTTATTGTTTTGGGTAGTTGATGATTCTACTCCAGCATCTACACTAGGTGCTGATAAATTTACATCTGTATTATCCATTGATTCCTTTCGGTTACTTTAACGCTGTACGTAGCGAGACGCAGGTCTCTGGACTAAGACCCTAACGAGCGTACCAACCAGTGATATTTTTTAAGAAGGAGAATATCAAAGATATGTTGATACGCTAATTAGGAGCTTACTCCACAATGTTCATACGCTTTTCCACCTCCCCTTTAATTCGTAATAAATGATTCTTAACTATCTTGAGTGCAGCAATTTGTCGGATAACAACCTCTGGGTCTCTTAAATCGAGTTGCAGCCTATCTATGGAATCACATTTTTTAATTTCGTCTTCGATGTAGGTTTGAGCCCATTCTAGAATTGGTTTCTCTAAGCTAAGACGGGTCTTTAGTTCTTTTTCTTTAGTTTCTTGTTCCTTAGATTTTTGGATTGGACTTCGTTTCGGATTGTTTGGGTATGGATTCATTTATTACTCCTTAAAAATTCATCAACTTCTTCTGGTGAACCACCTTGTGCTAAATAGAATGCAACACCTTGAGCTTGCTCTTCTGAAAGACCATTTTGTATGAGTTCTGCCACTAACTCAGGGTTTGCTTGAATCTGATTAGTGTTCGGTTTTTGTTCTGTAATTGCTTCTGGGTGAATATTCGGCTGGCTTGAGCTCTCTTGTCCTAGAGTTTGCTCCTGTGGATGTAGGGAATTAAGTATAGGATTAGAATCGTCTATAGTTTCTGCGCTAGTTTCATCTTCCTCAGACACTTTTGGTGCAATCTCTTCTGCGTCAGGAACGCCAGAACGTTTCACGATCTGATAAACAAGAGGAGCTATTTTGAGGTATTTTTCCATTTGATCTCCAGACTCTAGACGGATTTGGAGAAGATCTTTAAGTGTCTCAAGCTGTTCATGGTCGTTATCTAGTTTAGAGCTTGAAGCATCTACCTTGAATTTAACCAAAAGATCTTTTAAGTCTGAGTATTTAATAGTTTCTTTGGTAAGTCTAAATTCTGGGTCAATTTTTCGTTTTGTCTCGATGAAGCGCTGCGAGAGTGGTACTACTTGGTCAATTTCGGCTTGATAATGGGCAGCAATATGAAGATTAAGCATAGTTTCAAGAATTTCTCCAAACCATTCTTCAAATTGTCCACGAAGATAGTTATCAGCAATATTGATACGATCTTGCTGCGCATTGACACCGGCAGGTGTCTTAGAGAAACCTGGATTACCAACTTCAGCTGAAATTGAGGTATCGCCATTATTTGTGATATTTAAGATATTACTCTTGAGAATGCCTTGCACGGTTGGAAAGGTATTAATAAGCGTATTGTCTGTCTGTACGACAGCAGCATCGGCATTAGGGTCGTTCCCTAAGTCCCAAACCGCGTATGGTTCATAGACAATACTCTCCGTATTCACATTGCCACGAATTTTGGTTGGTGGCGCAGATTTAAGCCCTACTTGGAATTGATAGTTCTGGTGATGAATATCAAGCATGTCTTGTAGTCTTCGAGTAAGACGAATAGCAGATAATCCTAGTGGATTTTTACCATCTGGGTCATAGTAAGCATAGATAATTGGAATTTTGCCACTAGGGTCGATATTCCTCCATTCGCGTACTATTTCTCCGGTATCTGGATCAAAAGTATAAAAAACATTGTCCACACCTCTCTGGAATACACAGACAAGCTTAATGAATTCAGCTTGATCGGTCTCTGTAGTAGAAATATCTGTATCTTTGGCGGTAGTTTTTTCTTGTAATTCTTCAAGTTTTTTGAGATTCCATGTAGTCTTATAGTCTTTATCCTTAGCAAGTTCTTTCTCATTATAAATAATGTTTTTTATATCGCTTTTTGTGTACCAAGTATTTAAGAAGATATAATTGCAGTCTTTAGCATTAGTTTTACCTGGTTCTAGATAAACATCTTGAATGTCTACAATTGTGAAATCAGCACCAAAATAATTATCTTCGTTACGAATAAAGACTAATGCTGGTTGAGAACCGTATATAAGCATATTACGCACAACAGATAGACATTTGGTTTTAACTGATCCACCAGTTGTGGCGTTTGGTAAAATCACATTATCTACTACCTCATTAAGAAGTTCAGATAGTTCAGAGCTTTTGTCATCCAATATAACCTTACCAGTAGGGTTTTTCTGCACAATGACTTTTGGTCTTGTTTCAATAAAAGAGGCCGTGGTTGCATCGGTCACGTTCGGGTTACCTTCTTTGACATTTTTAGGCTCAGCATTAGCAATACGCTCAAACTCAGAAAAATCATTAAAAAACCCAGCCATCTTATTTTTGGCTTGTTCATATTCCTGCTTAAGATTTTCTGGTTCTATATAAGAAAAAGACACCCGTTTTTCCTTTCACATATTGATAAATATGTAAGAGCCGGTATTTGGGTGTCTTACTTTTACTGTATTATACCACACCTTAGCCACAAAAAGCGTATTATGACCTTAATCAATACAATATTCAACAATTATATGCCAATAAACTGTCTTTTTAAGTTCTGAGCCAATTTGATTAACTATTTGTCTGTTTGTCTCTGAAAGCCTAAAACCACCATGCCAATTTATGTCATTACCATTAAATACCCATGGGATCGGACGCCAGTCTTGATCTCCACCTTGGCTTTTCGCCATCATCTTCACATCGACAATAGTTGTAAATTTTTCAAACGGGATAATATCTGGAATATTGCCTGTGCCAGTAATGACTTTGCGATAGACTTTTCGGTTATCTATCCAAGTACCAACCTCGATTCGATCTTTGGAATAAGCCCCTTTGAGTTTGATATGCGGAATTGAATTATCGAGAATCTTTTTACCATCAAGTGAATTATCAGCGATTTTATCATTATTTATGGCGTTATTAGCTATCTTAGGCGTTGTAACGCTTCCATCTGGAATTTTTGAAAGATCTACAACTCCATTCTTGAGAGTACCATCATCATTCAGTGTATTTTTGAGTCCTTGAATTAGCTTATTTCTTCCACCTGCTGTTTCGGTAGCGACTAGATAAGTCCTGTCAGTAGGATAATCTCTATCTACTCCGGCTGTAAGTTCGAGGTTTTCGAGATTACGATTATTTCTAGTTCCAATCCAGTCAGTCTCAGTCCCGTTAATTGGATCACCTTTTGAATCAACCTCATATACAACAAATGAGCATTCTCCAGCCCATCCAGTAAGAGCTTCACACGAAAATAAACCAGAACCAGTAGTGTGTGGTTCAGTCAATCTAGCAACCTGTGGTCGTTTTCCTTGTTCTGATGCGAATAATAAGTTAGACATTTTTCTCACCTTTCTTTTTTAATAATTTGAAAATTAATAAGATTTGTGAACCAATAGTCGCTAAGATACTAGCAAGAGCCGTACCAAAGGCAGTCATATTCTTATCATTAAGGCTCATAATAGCAAGCACAACTTGTGGCGTGATGGCAGAGCCTAAAAGTAAGAAGTCTCCAATTAAATAAGCAACAATCTTAGTTTTATTGCTGAACTCAAACCCTGATCCAGCCTCTGCGATGGCTTCAGTTGAAGCATTAGCTAGTTTCATATATTCTTCGTTAATTTTATTGATTTGCTCATCAGTGAGTGCAGGTTTCATGAGTTCTGTCTCCTTTTCTTCAACTTTCTGCTCGTCCTTGTTAATATTTTCTGTTTTGTTTTCTTCCATTTGCTTCTCCTTTTCTTGCATATTTTCCTTAGGCGTTTCTGGCGCTGGTTCGGACTTAGGTGGCTCACAACTTGGTTGTTCTGGTTGCTTTGGTGATTCTTGCGGTGTCTCAGCAGGTTTTTCAACAGGTTTACCAACTCCTTTATCTACGAGAGGTTGAATAGTATCCCAGCTATAACCAGCCGCGGCTAAACGTCTCTTTCTTTCTTCACCATCACCCCATTTCTTTTGCCATATCTCAGCTGCAATTTCCTCATTGGATTTTAATTGTGGTGGGTTGACCCACTCGACTACACGGGTAGTATTCATCGTTTCAGTCCAGCCTGCATAGGTAACACTGTAAATGCGAGAGACGGTATCGATAGTAGTGTTTAATTCACCTTCAAAATAATCGAAAAATGGTTTACGAGTATATGGGCTTGACCAAATCTGAATACGGTTTCCAGTACGCTTAGCAACAGCAACATGCCCATAGTTCTTATAACCGCCAGTCCACCAAATAGGGACAAAGCATCCATCTGGAAGATTACGATCAGTATGTTTCGTGTTGTTCCAGTTCCATGCAATTTGAGCAGACTCTGCGAATGGAGCAACGTTAAATGTCTTTTGTACTACGGCTAGACACCACAAGAACCAATCTGTCAGAGGCTTGCCTTGGTAGTAAACGACCAATTTTTTGTCGTCGAGGTTTGGGTAAATTGTTTGCTTCCAACTCATTTTTGCTTCTCCTTTATATACATTGTCCCAATAATCGTTAATATGATAACTAGAATAGTAGCTATTGCTGGTATGAATAATCCGCTAGATACGATCAGATACCAGATAAGTAGATCTAACATAATAAATATTCCCCATATCGCCACAGCTAACCAATTAATTTTATTCATCGTTTTACTCCGTCTATAATCACGAATTTAAGGATCGCTCCTAAAACTGCTGTAATAATTGCCCAGACAATCTTAGCTTGGTTCTCTTCAAGTTTATGAAGTCGACTAGTCCTATCATTAGCACGTTCTTCTAGGACGGTAACTCGTTGAGATATTGCATTAAATGTGTCTATTTTGTGATTAACTTCATATAGTTGATCGCTGACATTCTTGATATCTGCTTCCATCTTGCCTAGTTTCTGGTACAAAGCTGAATCGCTACTCATTACCCACTCCTTTTTCCGGTAAATATCCAATTGGTACGTGTCTGACTCTAATTTTGTGGACACCATAACGAATAGCTCCTTGAGTTGAAATCTCCACGCTAACCCATTTCAAATCTTTATTAATTTTTAATACAATGTTTTTCGTCTCCGTAGTTCTTTCTTGGCTAAAGGGTCTAGCTCTACCCCAACCGAGATCTTTCAGTGATGGAAAATTAAATTTATCTCCCCATCCTAAAATCTTTGTTTGGTCTCTGAACTTCTTTCTAACCACCTTTTGTATTTCTCGTCTTCTGGTAAAACCACGAACGATTACTGTGATATCACCGATAGGGTCGATTAAATCTACTGAGACTGTAAGGACTCTTGAATAGTCATTCTGTTTCGAGAAATACACTTTTGAGGTCTTTACTTTGGTTTCAAAAGTTTTGTCAACATCAATAGCCATTGCATCGTAATCAAATTCACAGACTCTATTATTCACAATCGCAAGTTGATGAGTTTTACCATCATTGGATCCGTAATGCAGTAGGAACTTAGCTGGAACCATCCATGGAAGCATCCAAGCACCACCACGATCTAGATCCTGTAGCCAAATTTGATTATTTTCGTTAGTCCCTACTGGTAGCGCCCAAATTAATTTGCCGTCATAAACAATGCCAGACGCCTTTGATAGGTTCTTGGCGTTTAATTTCTCAAAATCCTTTGAAATAGTTGCGGATGACTTTGTTGTTGAAAGAATACTTTGAATATTAGGTTGTGTACCAGTAGTAAATACACCGTTTTTAGATAGATAGTGTAGGCTTTCTTGATATTTAAGAATGGCATTTGGAGCATCTGTTCCTTCTCGACCATTTGCGTCTTGTACTTCTACACTAGGCACTGGAACATTCATAATTTCAATATTTTTAAAGATTAGATGCTTCATTGAACCGAAACCGTTAGTCCCCTGCAAGAAAACTGTTGGGACTGGATCACCTTTACCTGTGCGAAAATCTACAACAGCATTAGGCAAATCCTTTCCACCAGGTGCTATATCGATCCAGCCACCACCTGAATATGAAAAGTTTAATGCAGTTTTAGGTGTACCCCCATCATAATAAATACGCCATGGGTTATTGATGTCGCCTAGAACGTAGACAGTTCCGTTTATATTTACACCTCGTCTACCCACGATACCTTCTGATGTATCTGTTTCTGGAACTGTTGTACCAGGTTGCGCAAACATCACACCGGTATCTGTGAATTTAAATGCTCCACTACCGTCATTTGCAACATCTGCGAGATATTGTTCTTTTCCCGTTTCACTTCCTACGTAAATAATAAATCTTTGTACATTAGGATCACTACATTTCCATTCGAGTGTGATCGACTGTTTTCCAGCTTCCCAACTATTTCTTTCACGGTCTACCTTCTGAGCTGTAAAATATACAGGCATAGTTTCGCCATAAGATTGGGCTGTAATGCCATATCTTAAAATTACACCGCCTTCAGTTAATCCAGTTTTAGTAATTTTTAGATCTGTTGGTTGTGTTAATTTTTCAAATTTCTTTACAGTTTTAGTCGAGAAATCAAAGAAATGAGTTTTATTAATCCCATTAAATATAAGACATTTTTGATCAGTCTGACAGAAATTATACTCAGCATCTATTGCCTCTCCGGTATATTCAATACCTTCCGCCTTTTGCCACTTGTTTCCATCCTTAGCATAATAAACATACGCTTTTTTAGTTTTAGGATCACGCTGGACGGATAATAGATAATTTACTGGCCATCCGTTTTCAACTGCTACAACTTCTGTGATTCCAATAATTTCATTTTCTGGTTGTACACCATAAAGCTTCAAACCTGGTCTTGGTTCTGCTACACCATCTTGAGTAAGCCAAACATTAAGACTTTCGTCTAATCCATTAATGAGTCCACGATTCTCATCGAAGATACTTACTCGACCTCTATTCCAGTTGTCTAGAACTAGAGTTGAAACCGAAGGAGTTTTTGTAGTTTTAGGAGGATTGATCATCTCTTAATTCTCCATGGGTTCATATTTGCGATTCTAAGCCCTCTCTGACGATTCTTCATACTTGTCATGGAATTCTGCGCAAGTGCTACTAAGTTGCCATATTGACCAGCTTGCACAATGTCTGATCTAGCAATTTCGGCGGCTAACATATAAATTAACCAATTGACATCATCGACAATAGCTATGCTATCTACAGTAAGATCCTCAAGCGGTTCATAGTATGGATAGACAAGCTCGCTTCCTATGAAGTCCTTAATATAATCAGTATTAAAGCTAATCTTTTTACCATCGGCGGAAGCAGAGTAAATATCTTTTTTATGCTTAGTGCCAAATTCTTGCATTGGGACTAACTTAGGAGTAATTATTTGATTATCTGCTGTTTTTATTCTAAGTGGTAAATAATTGAGCGGAGAACGGACAAGCTCACCGTCAAGCTCATAGGTAGTATCATTTGTTAAAGAAATTATTTTTTCACGTTCTAAACTTGCCCACCTTTCATTCGGAAGAATAATTGACTCATTATACCAATCTCTCTGTAAGTCATTGAGAATACTAACATACTTGCTATAGGCTGGTTCAGACTGTGCAATACTTTCATCATCGCCAGTTGCCATTTTATAAGCTTTCTGAATTATCTTATCTATTTGCATCTCTACCTTTCTAAGAAAAATACTGACAACTTTCAGCTTTTTCTTGCTTTAAGTTCGCCAGTATTTAGGTAGAACAAATATTAACTTCTTAGCTATATTTTATCACATTTATTACTTACTTTTTATAAAATTTTACCTTCCCACTCAGTCGTTTAATAGCTCTAATGTTGGCTTTAGCGGCCGCTTTACGATTGAAGTTAACTGAGACTTTATTCCCACTAGAGGATTGTAATGCTCCACGAATAAGCGACATAGTGTCCATCTTATATGATGGTGTACCCCCACTCTTAGAGCTACTACTTCGGCTTCTATTGCTGGTTGTGCTTGATAGACTAATATTCCCGTATCTATCTCTGAACTTATTTCTACTGATGATTCCAGCATTCACTAGAGCATCTCCATAAGCCAAGACATTGTTTAGGACTTTATCACCATCATCAGATGATTCAATAAGATTACGTAAATCATTCTTTCCAAGCCCATATAGATCTCTAGTTTCTTTCGTAAAATCTTTACCAACCTCTAGTTTTCTGAGCTTGTTTTGCGCCTCTATCTTACTTTTACGACTATACTCACCTTTAGTAAGCTTATCTTCGTATTCTTTCTTGAATTCGTTATATTCATAGTCGTTTTCGTTATACAATCGATCTTTATTAACTTGTTTAGTGCCTTTTAAAACTTCTTCAATATATTTACCACTATTAAAGCCTTGAAGTAGCCCAGTTTGTCTATCGCTTAGATTTTTCTTGACCTCATCTCCACGTTCTAATTTGTCGAACGTGCTCCCAATTTGCTTGAAGTCGCTATCGATAGCATTTTTAACTTTTTCTTGGTCATCTTTACTTAAATTCTTAAAATCTGAATAACCTTCAAGCTGTTTTTTGAGTTTTTCACCACTATCCATAGCCATCTTATATTGACTATCTGCTCCGGCTGAACCAAACCTTCGATATGCTCCTTCGGTAAAGATACGTCCAATACCGCCACCATCTTTTTGGTTGTCTGGGTTATCCGTTAGGGTTTTTGCTAGATCCTTACCAAGTCCACCACTCCAATTCGCGATAAAGTTATCAATAATTGGTGCATCTACACCAGTTAAGCTAGACAAGAACCTAGCTGCACCAGTAGTGTACTTAGCGCCTTTATCTTGTGGTAGCTTATTCTTATCGTAATCGCTTACAATATCTTGTTTAGTGAATGTATTGGTGTTGGTGGCTGCCTCAATAAACGGTTTAATAGCAGTTGGAGTTAACTGATTCACTGGATTCTCTGTGTCTAATCCAGTGAACACCTCAAAGATATTACCGGCTGTCTTTAATAACGCGTCTGGAGAGTCTTTAAGATTATTCATTAAATCAGTGATAGGATAAAGAAATTGGGGAATAGGAATCTTGATCAGTCCATCAATACGACCTGTTTCCGGATTATATTTAGCGTCTTTATCGAAAAGTACTAAATTTGTGCGCTTTTCATAATCTGATACTCGATCATACAATTCCTTCTTCTTTTCGTCTGACTCGCTAATACCTTTTGCTGCCATTGCAACACCAGCCCAGGCGGCTAATGCTAACGCCGTTCTAGCTGGTCGTTTAATAAGTTGAGCTGTCATTTGTCTTCCACCCTGCACTCCTGCATTAAGGAATGGCACGATTTTATTGATAACCATAATTGATTCGCCACCCCTAGAGAAGTTTAGAGTGTTGTTGCGCGCAGCCTGGGATTTTGCCGTGATGTCTCCGTCAGTTCCGAAGTATTGTTGTGCACGAGTAAAGTATTCAGTTCTTCCGATTAGGTCATTGAGTGCGTCTATCGGATGTTTTAGTCTATCTGCGGCTTTTTTACTTAGGTGGTGCTCTTTTTGAAGTTCGGTCATTAGGTCGCCTTGCTTATAACCATAGGTTTGACGGTATTCACTGCCGATAATACCTTGACGGCTAAGTTCAGCACGTAGATTATCTGCTTTTTCACCAAATCCAAAGGTAGCTAGAAAAGCTTTTGGCGTGCCTTTAATATTAGCTCCGATATTACCAGTAATAGTAGTCTGAAGCTGATCTCGAACTAGATTACTTGCTGCAAATACTGGGTTTAATGACGTAGCACCACCACGAAGCGTTTTTGCTGGCATACTTAGGACGTTGATAACCTTTTCTACCCCTTCTGGAAGTACACGATTAAGTCGTTTCATCTCGCTTGCCACCATCTTTGGAACTTCGTATGAAACTTTCTCACCATTTTCCATGAAGTTTAATGTATCAAAACCTGCTCGTGGTTTTTCGCCATCTCTTAATCTGTGCTCACTAAATGCATTTTCTGCAATCTTTCTGGCTGCGATATTGCGTTGCCCCTCATTGATAATTCGCATAGTATTCGACATTGTAGCTTCAATAGGGTTAAGAATTGTTCTGTTTGACCCTTTCATTTTCTTGACCACTTGTTCACTACTAAGATTACCTAATTGTTGTGAATGTCCAGTAAAGCTGCTGACATCATCCATGAGACGCTGGTATGGAGTATAAGCTGTATTCTGATTCAATTTATTATGTAATTCTTTGGAAATTAAGCCGTTATCTTCCATATAATTTAGAAGTTGCTTATTAAAATTACGGTAAATTTTCTCTTGCTCCGTGAATTTCTTCTTGTACTTATCAATGATAGCTAAATCCATGTCAAGATCACGCCCAGTATTGATACTTTGCTTGTGTAGATCCGCAGCATGACGTCTAGCAATCAAATATTGTTGGAATTGATTGAGGTCTTTGGTGGACATTTTGCCAAGCTCAGCTAATCCATTGTCGCGAATAAACTGTTGTGCAATCATATCAGAAGAACGAACCTTATCAATATCGTTCCTAATATCTTCTTTTAACTGTTCTCGAGCTAGTTTAGACCATTTGTCATTGCCTTTAGGAATATATTGCTCATATGCAGTAGAATCATCTATTAAATGATGTCTTAACTGGTCTTTAACGTCTCTGATTTTTTGCATCAACCCACCACTCGTTGATTTTTTCTGATTTTCAACTTGATCTTTTATGTAATTTTCGATATCTGTACCTGAAGAATTTTGTCTAGACATTTCTGTCTGTTTGGTATCTGTTCGGTTTACATTTTGCACAGTGTCATTTTTGGTACTATTTTCATCTAGCTTCATCTTGACATCTGGTGAGTTTTGTGATAGATTATCACCATAAAGCTCCCACCGACTCAGGCTATTTGGCTTGACTAGGGAGCTTTCTTTGATCCCATTAATCGTGTATAACAATTTATTATCGTTATCTAAACCTATATTAATTTTTACATCATAGAGCTTACCATTAACTTCAACAGTTGCTTTTCTATATTCAAAACCATCACGAGCAAATGAGTGATTTTTTGTATCTGCAGCCTCATTAATTTTTTGAGAAACTTTAAGAATGTCTGGCAAATCGCCAATAAGTTTCCCCCTATTAGACAAATTATTGTCTGGCTGAATCATTTTTCTTGTTGTTCTCGCATTAACTTTAGCTTCACCATCATTTCCGTAATTTAATGCATAACTTTGCCCTTGTAGGTTATTTTGAATATATTTCTTTATTGTATTTAAAACCTGACTCTTTGGAACGCCCTCAATAATATTGTTATCTATGTGTACAATATTTGTCTCTGGGTCGATCCTATACGCCATTTGTGGTTGAGTAGTTAGGGCATTATTGTCTGTACCACGCATTGAGTTCACATGGTTATCTATCATATTTGCAAAATCACCGCGCTCTAACTTATACATAAAATTGTGAGCCGAATCTAACCTTGCGACCATATTTTTAAGATGATCTACAACATAATCAAACCAAGCCTTAATCTGGGCTGGAATACTATTCTTTTTTGCATAATAATTCTCGCGGCCTTTAGCTTTAGCTTCTGCGTATTCAGCAAAATCATTAGCTAGGCGCTCTTCCGCCGCATAGCGTACATCGTCAATATTTGTTGCATCTAATTTATGGCCTAGAATGTCGCCATATCCGGATTTATTTGCCTCAGAAATAAGAGTGCCCGCACCGTAGCTGTTGATGATACTATTAAGGGCACTATTGGCTAGTTTTGGATTCGCATCAGTTAATGCGTTGATCGCGATGTGAGTGGCTTCATGATTTGCAGTAGACATTTTACCGTCTAAAATCGATACAATACCGTTTTTAAGGTCTGCATAACCTTGTGCGGTGCGAGGGGTAGCATCTGACGCCTTGGAGATAATGTCATATTCATTACCAATAATCTTACGAAGATTTTGTTCAGAAAAGGATTGAATATCCTGAGTTGTGTTATTTTTATAACGGATATCTGGGTTATCTGTTGGATTAAGATTTTCAGTAGATTTTATTTGATTTGGCTCAAATACTACATAGGCATTACCACTTAAACCACTATCTTGGTCTCCCCCTGGGACAACTATCCCATCATATCCCTTACTCTTTGCCCACTTCTCAAACTCAGGTTCTTTAGTATCAAAGACATTACTATAGTCTCCGTCAACAATATCGCCGTCGGCAATAGACATATCCAACAAGGTTTTAGCGCTATTAGCCGCTTGTGCATCAGTCTGACCATTGTTGGCGAAATAGTATGTCAAATAATCCAATGCAGCTTCTCTAGGTTGATAGTTCAAGTCGAAAGGGTTTTTAATATTCAAGAAAGTCTCCATAACTTTACCCTTTCCACCTCTTTCGTTGACGCGTATATCAGCGTAATTATTCGCAATATCCTTATTGTTCGTAAAATAAAATCCTCTACCAAGATCTGTTTTCTGGATTTTGCTATCTTCGAATTGATTAAAATCTTGGTTTGTCCCATGATAAACTGGCATAAGATCGCCATTCGCATCTCGGATCTTGCTATCCTTAAAGAAATTCTCTTGATTTTGCGATAGGTTATATTTAAGCGAGTTATTAGCCTCAATTTTAGCTACGGCATTCTGTACTGGGTTAGTTTGTGGGTTAATTCTTTGGTCGATATTTTGCCTAATATTATTATGTAGTTCGCCAAGTTTAGTTTTACCAGCATCAATACCAAGACTTGCTCCACCCATAATTCCACCACCTAAAGCACCTAGTGCTGCAGATTCTGGAACTTGATTGAACAAGTTTTCCGTTTTGAAATTACCATTCTTATCGTAATTGTCAGCATCAGAAAGATTCTGTGCAATTTGCTGTACACCTTCTTCTAGCCCCTCTGAGGCAGCACCTTTGGCTAAATCTTTTGCAATTCTTTTAGCTGCTTCCTTAAAGCCAGCCTTTCCAGCTTCTGAAACCGCTTGTTTTGCTCCTCTTTTGAATAATGAATTAAGAAGTTTACCACTAGCACCAGAAGGTAAACCAAAGGCGCTAATGGCGGCATCTGCGCTAGAACCAAGACGTTGTAATCCATTTAGGTCTTGGATTGCGCCATCGTCCTGCATACGCTTGCCCGAAAGCGCATCAGAAATACCTGAGCCGATTCCAGCTCCTCCTGCGACCATACCGGCTGGTAAATCTGCAATAAAACGTCCAAGATTAAAACCTTCATCTGTTTTTCTTTTTCCTAGTAATGCATTACCGACAAGCCCACCTATACCGTCTTCGCCATCTGTCATATTTTTGATAGTTCTAGCAGCGGCAAGACCCCATTCCCCCATCGTATTAGAATTAATTGGTTTTTTATCAATTGAACCTGCCGGTACAAATGCTTTTAGTGGTTGCCTATCGATCCCATGACGCATAGCGAGTTGTAGTGTTGCCATTTTATAGGCTTCGTCATCGTTAAAATCACGTTTATATGTACCATCTGGATTAGAGCCTAATCCATCCGTAATCTTTTTCATCTCGTCTGTGAGAATTTTACGTCTTAATTCCTTATCTCTTCTGTCTGTATCGCCAGCAAAACCTCCCCAGAATCTTCCAATACTATCGTGCTCATTATGATAGCGATCATTTAACTGTTTAATCGTATTGTTTAGATCATCTTCATGAACTGCAATATTTTCTACCTTAGATCTTCCACCTAAAGTAAATCTATTCCCATCTGTTTTATTCTTACCATTAAGACTTAAATTAAGTCCAGACGTATTATCTTTAGAAAAATCTGTAGTATTGTCTACTGGCTTAGTGCTTGGAGTTAAAGCGGTTGTCTTGAATGAATAATCTGGCTTTACCTCAAAGTTCGTGCTTGGGTTAAACTTAGTGCTATTTAAATCAGTTTGAGAAGATAGCGTATTTGGTTGAAAATTAGATTGAAATGGTTGTGGTTGCCAATTAATTTGGGTATTATTTTCCTCATTCTGTTTCTTTTTCTTGCCAAATAAGCCTCCGAAGAAGTCTCCAATACCTTTAAAAAAGTCCATTTATTTCTACCCTTTCTTGGCTGATATAAAAAAGCGCCAAAAGATTAAATTAATATCTTCTAGCGCCTGTATTTGGGTAGCTATTCTTATCTAATTATATCATACCAGAATCATTTCACCTCTTATATAAACAGTTTGTGAGTGATTATTTGTCCAAAAACAGGCTTTACGTCTTAATGCCATTCCAAGATCAGATTTAGATGAAAAAGGGAATATGTAAAAGGTCTTGCATTTTTGATAATACTGGTGTAACATTCCAATTGGAAACTAGCAAAAAACAAATTCTCAAGACCTATTTTTGGGTCTTGAGTTTTTTCCTCCAAAATATCAATATTGTACATTTTCGGAGGTTGCACTTTTTATGTTTGTCTTAAATGAAAAACGCATACAAGCTATGAGATTTTCTTTGAAAGAAGCTTCGTACTTAATCAAGAATGATAACTTTTTACCTAAGTTCCGTAATCGCCAGAAGAATTATCCAGACGAATGGAATAAATCTGTCGAGATAGCTAGAAAGAAGGATAATCCCGAACACTATCTAGCTGTAATTTGGGCTAAGGATAACATAAAAAAGTCCTTAAAGTGGCTCAAGAAGTTAATAAATATCACACATAATAAACTAGCCACCCTAAAGGCTAAGATGGACCAGAAGGCTTCTCAAGGGCTTAGATTAAAAGATATGGATTGTGAAGTTGACTATAATCCAGAGGGTCGAGCTAAATATGAGCGTATGCTTGGTGGATTATTCAATCTAAGATAATTTATTTTATAAAGATAATTTTTAAGAATTACCTGCGAAGGTAAGTTCTCCTATTATCTAGTTAAATTATTAAAAAATAATCAATATAACTATTCAACATAGATATACTCATAGATAAATATTACAAGAATAAGGTATTTACAAAATATAATAAAAGTTTTGTAATATATAAAACCTCACAGGGAACTTACTAAACTAAAGAAAAAAACACTCTATATAGAATAAGAATCTTATTCTTATTTTTTATAAAGAATTTCTATATAGAACTATTATTTTAATATTTTTAATTCTATATAGGACAGAGAAATACCAATTTAATGGAGGTGGGAAAGATGTAATAGAATGAAAATCAGCACTGCATTCAAACTATACGAAGAACAATATATTGAAGTTAAAAATCAATCTTTACGAACACTAGAAATGAGTAGGCTAGCGGCAAGAAATTTAGTCAAGTTTACTGGAGACATAGATATTGAGAACCTGACTTTAAATCATATCTATCTCTGGAAGAAAAATCTAGCTATCAACAAAACAGAAAATACTTGTCGCGGATACATACTAAAACTTAGAGTTGTAATCTCGTTTCTATATAAAATCAACCACAACTGCCTAAATCCAGACCTAATCCCAGTCCCCAAAAGAGAGCCATCATTACCAATATTTCTGACTAGGGAAGAGGTATCTCATATGATTCAATCTGGACACAACAACCGTACTAAGTTCATCATTTCACTACTTTACGCTTCAGGAATTAGACTATCAGAACTTATTAAGCTTAATAGAGGACAAATTATCGACAATAAATTTACAGTAGTTGGTAAAGGTAAAAAACCAAGACTCTGCTTTATTGATGAGCGAACGAGATATTATATGGAATTATATCTTTCTGAGAGAACAGATAATTCAGAAGCCCTTGTTGTATCTTATGAGAATAAAACCCGAATGACCGCTACAAATATTCAGTTGCTTGTTCGGAATGCAGCAAAACGAGCTGGAATCAAAAAACATGTTACACCCCACACATTGCGGCACAGCTTTGCGACGAACTTTTTAAGAAACAACGGTAATCTTAGATACTTAAGCACGCTATTAGGACATTCATCTTTAGATACTACTGCCATATATACACATGTAGTTGATAATGACTTAGAGCAACAATATCAAAGATATCATAGTATTTAACCTTGATAAAAAAGATAGATGATGTTAGTATACCAATAACTGATGAATTTACTTCAGCTAGTTTCGTTAAAATTTCTTTCATCTTCTCATGTTAAGTAGAGCACTTCCATGGTAAGGAAGGGGTCTCGAGTTCAAATCTCGAAGGCGGCTCCATGAGGAGAAAGAACAAATAGAAAATTTATGTTCTATTTTTATTTCGACGAATGAGACGACTGTATCTATATACTAGGCGGCTCCATGAGGAAATAACAAAAAAATAGAACATGAAAGGGTTTATTTTTTATTATTAACGAATATTGCCGCGCGAAGCCAGGTGGCTCAATTTAAAATTGAAAAACTCAGAGTTAAATCTCTGAATTTTTTGTTGGTTCAATTATAGTCGTAAGTTATGTATACAGAAGATTAATTGATTACTGGGTAGTAAAATACTTCGAGAGGCGCTTTTTAGCTAGGCGCCTCTCCTTTGATTTTCATCGACCAATTAGACTCGAATAAAGATTTTGTACCGATTTTTCATCTATCCCCAAATCCCTTAGGACCGCATAGCCATGTTCTATATCCATATCAAAAAAACAATTATCATCTTTTAGTTTTTCGCATATTATTGTTAATTTTCTCCTTTCGCGCTCGTTATTAGTATTCTGTTCCAACAGTTGCTGAGCTTTTTTTCTCAATAAATTTAATTGTTCCATTTTATTCTCCTTCTTCCTCACCAGCTTCTACCGTACCCGGTATTTTTGGATCTTCACGTTCAATATATTCAAAAGTTCCATCATTTAATTTTCCTTTAATATCTTGAAGGGTGAGAGAGGTTAATTCGCGATCGCTTGATAAATAGTAATAACTAGTATCTTCATTTCTTCCGTCAAGGCTTGAGCCGTTCATCGCAATTACTGCTCCGGTTTCCAATTTTAACCCATCACCAGCAGTAGCATTATTACGCAACACAACGACCGATACATTATCTTTTCTCTCTTGCTCACTAAAAAGTATTTTTCGAAGCTGCAGAGCATAACCCATCGCGTCAATACCACGCAAACTTGTAGTTTTTAATTTATCAAGCAGTATTGCTTTTTTCTCGTCGAATTCCACTGGATGTAGGTTTTCCGTGAGCAAATCATATTCGTTCCACGGATCATTCTCCCGTTCTTGCGATTGGACTAATTCATACATCGCATTAACCTTATCTTGGAACTCTTTTTGTGTAAATCTATTGTTACTTTCGCATTCAAAACCTGTAAGTGGTAGACCAAGCTTTGCTCTGGCAATGTCTCCACCAAGTATACTTGCTACAGAATCTGCCCGTACCATAAATTTCCCATCCCTAAATTCGAGATTAGCATGCGTATCTCCGTAGTTTTCACCAATCATATTTTTATACTCACTCTTAAAATGAAGACCTTGTTCATCGAGCATTTTTGCGTAAATCATATTGAACTCAAAACAAACCACTTCATTATTTTCTGGCGAAATTTGACTTACATAATCCAAACTTTTATGTTTTTCGGCAGCTTCACCTTTTTGGTTTGCAGCCATGAACTTATTGTCATATGTCAGCATCGTACACATTTTAGCGTAGATATAAGCTGCTTTCTCTAGTCCAGAAACCCCCTCAGGCATTTGTGCAACTATAGCATCATGGAGATCTGGATTAAGCTCTACTTTTTCGTATAGAGTGTCCTCGGTTTTTAGTAATTTATTCACTGCGCTAAAATCTATATATTGTCCACTCGTCAAGAGACCAATTCTTTTTTCTATATTTTCCGGGAGGACATAATTATTTACAATCCTATTTTCTTTTAAGTACCTACTCGCTACATATGCAAATTCCGTTTTAGATAGTTGTCCTATTCTGCCATCAGGGTCTGTGGTACAAATTCTCTTAAGGTCTTCTGGGGAAAGTCCCAGAAAAGTAACTATGTTGTCTAATGGCAATATCACACTCTTGCCGTCAACTTCAGTTTCATAGGTCGTTCCATGTATTTTTTCCACAAAGGACCGGGGAGAAGTAAGCTCTCTGAATTCATTTAGGCGCTCTCTTTCGGTGTCAGATAATTCACCCAGTCCACCACTTTCTTCTAATATAGTCAATCCTCTTACTAAATCACTTTTACTATAAATACTTGCTCTTGCTCCACCACCAAAATCTATTTTACCGTCTTTAATACCGTCTTCGCTATTATAAAATAACCGTTGAACGTCAATAATGTCTCCACCTGGATTATTTTCATGCATACGTTTCGAAGCTAAGGTATAATAAGCATCCACTGACAAACAACGTTTTAGAAGCTCCACAGAAACCATATTAAGTTTAGATATCTTAATTATTTCGCTATTATTCAAAAAGGATGCGTCTTCTGGTGTAGTAATTATTCTGTCATTGATTGCTCTGGCACCAATTCCTTCGCTTGGCAAAAGGAGTGCTTTTGGATCAAGAATCAAATCACCATTTGGATTTTTCTGAATATCGCTTGATTCATAAAATGAGCGTAGATCCTTTGGACCCCTCTCTAAAAAATCCTCCTGTTCTTTATTATGCTTCATCTGAGCCATATGTTCTTCGAACGACGGCATATTCTCCAGTGAATTCTTTTTGCTCTGCAATCCGATTTTTTCACTATTACCATTCAAGTCCTCAATTGACATACTGGTTCTTTTTACTAAATTCTCAATTGACATACTGAGTCCTTTTACTTAACCTACAATTAATTATACCACCCCGATCGGGGTCAAGATTCCCGAAGGATTTCAGTAACATCAGATTTCACCTATTCGCACAAGTATAGACTCAGATTTAGATAGAATAGAACATACGTCCAAAGTCGCGCCTGGACGACTGTTTTTATATACTAGGTGACTCCATGAGCAATAAAAAAACAAATAGAACGTTTTTGTCCAGTGGCAACAACTATCATACTTTATATTATAGTATGAATTAGTAATACTCTCTGCACAGCGTTAAGGTGAGCAAATAGTTTCTAGCGTCTTGGCTTTATTCGGCTATATTGTCCCACTGATGTTTTCGAATAATTTCATCAATACAATCATCGTACAGCTTATCATCTTCAGATTCATTTTTTTCTTTTACATAAGACGTTTCAGAAAGAATTTTTGGACTCTCAAAAGTATATGCCGGAACCGTATCTTCTCCGTTTTGTCCAACTGACATCACGTTAGTTACCTTTTTGAATCGCCCAGTTTCTTTGTCAAAAGTCATGCAATCTACGTCGCCGTTTTCCGGCAAGACAATATGACAATATTCAACCTCGTCACCATCACGATTTCCGCGAATTGACTCTTCTTGCATAAAAAATCCCACCAAGTCTGGTAGCGAATAGTTACCATACGATTCAGAAACGTTTGGGTGTGTATGTCCAAGACTGACCAGTGGTTTTAGGCCAGAGGCTTTCATTTTATCGATATGGCCGTTAATTGCTTGCCAATATGCCGATAGAAGAACATTGAGATCTGCCGCCGAGTCATCCGCCTCCCATTCTGGGTTTTTGTCATAGATAGCTTTTTTCGTCTCTTCATTAATATCGACGTCGCTAGCTATTGCGTTAAACAAAAAGTTTTCGCCTTGCGTCCAACCTAAAACTAAGAAAGCGTATTCTTTTTTCGTTTCTGAGGTTTTTTCTGCTAGAGATTTCATTTTGTCATATACTGCTCCAGCCATAACCATTGTTTTTTTGGATTCCTCAATGTTCTCATGAAAAATGGAAACCCTTGAGCCTCTACCGGCATCACGATACATCTTCAGATTTTCAATAATTTTTTGGTTGTTTTTGCCGTTCATTAAAGATTCAACGGTGGACACTACCCTGTCGCCTTTTAATATTTCTCCAGGCGTAGAAGATTGATTAATTGTTTCCATGTTTTATATTATACCACCCTATTTCACTCAAACCTCAAACGTTTTACGCCGTTCTGGGTTTTCGTTTTTTACTATTCCCCAGGCCACAAGAAGCTTGTATATCCTTTCTCGCATCCATAGATTGCATTTTCCACTTTTTCATCTAGCGATAGAGGGTGGACCTATTTTTATCAAATCTTCTAGCAACTTGTGCAATACTTCTTTTCTCTAAGATCACTTCTTGCATTGCATTGCCTCTTGATTTTTCTATGTCTTTACCCATATAATATGCCATAAGGTAGTCCTTTCTTATTTATAGTTAGTTCCTAGAAATAGGTTTAAGAGCTATCTTATTTTTATGCAATATTTTGTTGCAAAGGTTGTGAGCTATTACGCCAACTTGACTATTACGAATTTTATGTTAGAATATAACAATGTCGTACATTAGAATAAGGGGGTAGCACATGTGTAATAAGATTCATAATATAGGTAGCAACGATGATTTTCTACCGCGCAACGAGAAACCGCTCATCGTTAGAGAGATTGGTGATTTTGAAATAAGGTTCTATTTTAACCCTAGCAGGTTTAACGCCGAAGAAATCGATGTTAAAACCTTAATAACCCACCTCTCGCTTAGAGCAGGAATCAGTAAACCTGATTTGGACAGAATTAGATATGGCGAAATTGTGATTAGATTAAATCCAGTCATTTCCGACAAAAAAGATATCGAATTCATCAAGAAACTTTTCTTCGATTATTTCGATAATTTATCTCCAGTTACACTTTAGGATCTAGGCTCCACCTTCAAGTGGGGCCTGTTTTTGTCCATGATATAATATATACATGGTAGAAAAAATAAAAAAATCACCATATAGCTGTGAATACTACACTGAAAACGAGAAAAAAGTCATGGCGCTAGAAAATACTGTAGAGACTGACAGATTTCAGCCGATAAACTTTATTGGTAAGCGATATTACACTAAAGAATACATAGATCAGGCCAATAGGGAATTAAGCAAAAAACTTTCAACCGAACGAGGCTCGGGTGACAATGAAGGTAGGCTAGCTGAGTGGGAATTTACATATGCGCTCGGCCACGGAGAAACATTGCCTGGTTGCCGCGCAAGTCTTGCTTCTGAATACGACGATCATATAAATGGTATCGACGTTGTATGCAAACTAAAAAGCGAAGATAGCGACAAACCTCATGTGTTCGGCATAGACATATGTACTGCTACTCTGCCTGATGCTGTCAATAAAAAGTTCACTCGCGGAGATCATTCTAGGGGCGATATTCCGATCGGCTGTTCTTTTATCAAATTTTATGAAGATGATGGCTTTGTAGCCTGTATGAAAGGCATACCTAGATTTATTGTGGGAGCAAGTCCATTATTTATCGGCCATCAAAAATATCTCAATAATTTTCACCTGGAAGAAGACGGTTCGGTTTCGCACACCCCTGACCCTGACCTACAATTTAATATTTTATCCAGTTTATTTGTTCAGTCGTCCACTTTAGTAAAAAAACTGCAGGAGAGTAGCACTGGAGATGAAATCATTCATAAGCGTGCAACAAAGACTTGCAGAGCCGTTCAACTTACATCTGGCCGTGCATTATATAGACTCATCGGAATAAAACAGGGTGAAGATTTTTACAAGAGACTAAACGAAGAGCTAATAAAAGCTCAGCAATTAAAAGTTAATGGCTACAGAGATGTTTGTTATGCAAATATACTAAAGGAAAGTCTAAAACACTAAAACTAGCTTGCATCTCTTCTAGAATATAATCTCCACTTGTTACTTTTTCTGTTTTTGTCTAACTCAAGAATAATACAAAGCTCATCGAAATATCCGAGTTTCATCTTGTATTATTGACAAATTTACACTTTATGTCGTAATATATAAACATAGATCAATGATCTAAAAAATTACACCATATATGGTGAGCAACTTAAAAAGAGGGTTATCTCTATTTAAGAAACATTTTCCAAAGGGGGAAGAAAAATGATACAGGATATATATACTGGCAGGGAATACTATAGTTATCCAGCCAAAAAAGTAGCAAATCTACAAAATCTTGATGAGCTTCGTTTATCAAAACCAGTAGAAAGGTACTTAGGCGAGCACTGCAAAACTCTTCCGGAGATCATTTGGCAAGGTCGACTAACTGCCTACCTTGTTGACCGAGACGCGTCATATATTAAGAAAACCGCCAAATCACTTCTAAAACTCGCAGCCGCACTCGACAGGGAAGGTTATTTACGTCATGATTTTGTAGCAAACTCCTTCACACTAAATCTCTTATATACGGCTGTATATAACAATCAGCTAAAGGATGCACCGCAGCCAACAGTCTTTGAAGATCTCTGCAAGATCTATCAGGATAATTTAGATTTTTCCATTGATTATGTGATCGGTAACCAGAACTATGAGACATATAAAAACCCAGCCACATCACAGTGCCAAAAAATCCAAGCTGCAATCAGAAGTTGCCTAACCGAAAAAGAGTTTCAAGTTATCTCAAAAAGATATGGGATTGAGGATAAAATAATGAGTATCTGCGAATTGGCTACGCTCCAAAATGTCACTCCAACCAGAATAAGACAAATTGAAGCTTTAGCGATTCGCAAACTCCATAACACGAGAGCTCTGCCAGCCATCTTAGCTTCATCTATAGCTCAAGATCAAACTGTCGACAATCTAATTAACAGACTAAAAACATTAAGACAGAATCCTCTCTTTCAAGAAGAGTTTGAGCTAAGACAGAAACTAAGAGAAATTACGCTTACGCCGTATGACTGTGCAATAAAAGCAAAGGAATTTCTTAACAGCGAGGTTAAAGACCAGACTGAGATCGAATGTCTAGAACTGACTATGCGAACTTATCAGGCTCTAAAACGCGCTGGAATTCACACACTTTCGGATATTATCGATTATCCGAGTATGGATTGGCTCAGAATTAAAGGTCTAAGCCTCATCGCCATCAGAGAAATAGAGAGAAAAGTTCAAAAACTTGGTTATACAAGTTTTCGGATCAATCCTCGTCTATAACAACAAAATAACCCCGGTAAACCGGGGTTTTCTAATTAATGTACATAACTATACCTAAATAAATCCATCCAACAGCTCTACAATTTCCTGGATTATTTTTCTCCAAAAAATTTTTTACCAATCCACTCAAGCGTACTTACTATAAAGTGTTCGCTATAGTTATGATTTGCCGAAGCGACTGCAAATTGTACGATACCCTGACTATAAGCCTCTTCACCAGAAACCACCAGCATCAACCCATGCGATTTCATATCAGTCATAGACTTAAATAGCTCCCAGTCATCAGTTGTCTGCAAATCTCTGTATTTCGTCGCCGCATAACGCAGAGCAACACCGATCGGCCTCGCAATAACCGGCGCCCATTGAACCGTAAAGAAAAAGTTCCTATGAGACCTGTTCCAATCGATCACAAATTCATTTAGTCTCTCATTCTTTTCTGTCATAACAGAAACCCCCTTTCTTAAAGACCATTTCATCTGAAACACGGTCATTATAATCTAATTATTAGAAAAAATCAAATCCCCGTATTAGCTCACAACTTTTGCAACATAAACGATAAAAAATCCCCTCAAAATTGAGGGGAACTTGAGTCCTTGATCCATCCGAAGCCTTCACTAAGGCCTCGAAAAAAACTACATTACTTCTTTTGCCAACGAGAACTCGACAAGAATCGGGCTCACATCCTCAGACAAATGTTTACTGAGCTCCGCCATAGTCAGATTATTGTGTCTGTTGCCAGCCACAATAATGTCTGCCAAGATAAGCTCTGGTAACTCTTCACTAGCATCCGTCTCATAAACAACCTTACCCTGAGACATTAAAAGCATCCCAAGAGTAGACTTTCCAAGTCCAGACGCCCCAGCAAAGATCCAGACTGGTCTCTTTTCCATCACGCGTGCCGTTTTTTCAAACAACGCACCGTCAAGGAAAGATTCCTGTCCAGAAACCCAGAGGATAGTCTCGTTAGAGCTGTCCCTCGTTACTCTCAGGTAACGATCAGATAACTCCGACCTCTCCTCTATGGCTACTCTCACTGGTCCATTCTTTGGCCTGTATGAGAATGGCCTCTTTCCAACTGACCATTCCCATGATAGGTCGCCAGTTCCATCTGTCTCCTCAAAGACGGTTAAAATTGTACCATCTAAAAAGATCAGTACAATTCTTTCCATCTCCACTGGGTAAGGCCTGAAAGCCGAGACAACTGGGCTTTGTGCCCACCTTTCGATCTCCATTCCTATAAGAATCTTCTTCATTTTTCCTCCTTCTGCAGCTTCAGCTGCCAAACAAAATTTCGCAGGAAGCTGTTTCTCTGCGACTAGCCATACTGGTTAAAAATAGCCAACACAACTAGTCGCAGCGAAGCCAAAAAGAGATTTTTAAAAGTGAATCGAAAACTCATATTTTAATTAATGTTCCTAGATCTACGGTCAAAAACCCAGACTCACGCTTATATTATACAACATATAGTTATTTTTGTCAAAACTTATGCTTATCCTGTATCATAATATCTTTTTCCTACATTAAAATACCCCCGGATTATTCCGAGGGTTAAATATTATTTACCAACAAGAAAATTCGCTAGTTTACGACAGTTCGCTGCACCTTCAATTTTCAGGTGAACTTTTCCGCCACCAGCACGTTCAATTACGCGCCTACTCGCCTCAGTTTTGCTTTTAAAACTACAATTTATCAGCTCATGAAGATCAACTTCATTCTTTGGCGCATAAGAAGCGTTCAAGATGGCTTGCACCTCATCCAAAATCGCAGAGTCAATCGCTTCTGTCCCCTCAAACAAAAACCACAATTTTTGCGGCAAATCAGTTTTTGCTAACAGCCTACGGATTCGCTTAGAATTTACTTCCTTAGTTTTTTCTACAGCTTGCCTATCAGCCTCCGTCACCATGTCATGACGTAAGGCTTTCAATCCTGCCCTTGAATATTCATACGGCAAAACTTCGCATTCATAGCCAAGACAGCCACTTATCTCTTTATTTGGATTCTTTACATAAACCCGATCATCACACAGAATTGTCCAACCAAGCTCCCCGAGTTCAGCTTCCAGCTCCTGAAATTTAGGTGTATATTTCACCCTTGCGTCATATTTCGCCTGTCTTTCTTTTTCAGCATCACGAATATACTCTTCTTTTTTCGCCAAATATCCTTTCACAAAAGATATATTTTCACTAGTATATAAATATTGCATATATCCTAGTGTGAAGAAAAAATCATCTAACTTCAGTTGATCTATTTGATAAGAGCTCCATTTTTGTGGCTTTGCCAGTTTTTTCAACGCACGTTGAATTTTTACCAATTCCTCTTCGTAGAAAAATTTATCTAACCTTGATTTTTCAACTGCCTTTTTTCTATCCTCAATATTTTTATCAGCACGATCCAGGTTTTCCTGTTTTCTACTTGAAATTTTTTGACAATACTCAGGAGTTTCTGTATTTTTAAGCTCTACAGCTTGGATACGACTCGAAGCTCCGTCAAACTCATCATCATGTATTATATAACGAAATCCAACAGGCACAATCCAGAAATCATAGCCTTCACCGCCACCGTTAGAAACAGCATGCCTGAAGTAAAGAACGTCTTTTATTTTATTCACCTCTGATGCTTCGTTGCCCCTGGTACGATTATAGCCCCCACCCCAACTAACCTTAATCAGTATATGTTTTGCCTCCATAGCATCTTTTGGGCGAAAACAGGCCTCACCACATTTAGAGATCCAAAAATCTCCAAACATAAAGCTAGCCGCTCCGTTAAAGTCAATATTCATATTTGCCGTAACCTCGTAATCCCCAAAATATTCCAACGGATTCATCGGACCACCATATTCGTTAAGATCAAATTCTTTGTCGACTACGAAGCAGATATTCGGATTATATTTTCCAAACTCATTAATCAAGAAGCAAGTTTCTGTTTCAAAACATTTCTCGTTCTCAAAAAACTCTTTTACTTCAGCTAGACTCATCAATTTCTTCATAAAAATTCCTTTCTCCTTTCGGACCCAATGCTTTTGTATTTTAAGAGATTTTCCTCACATTGGTAGAACCGCTCCTCTTGAGCAGCACCAAACCGGATCAATTCAAAAGTCCGACTTAGTGCTACCCAAGAAAAAAAGAAAGAATTTGTTGGTAAATTCTTAAATTACTCCGCACATCTTATGATAATTCGGCTTCAAAACTATACAATAAAATATATGCTAAGTCAAGCTCTAATTGATCAGTTCGGTTGACACTTCATTTTATGTTATATTCAAATTATTAATTAATAATAGGATAAAACCATGAAATTACTCTTCACAAAGGACGCTAAAAATTATGACCCAAGTTGGCCCAAATTCTATCGCCCTTCCGTGCGAGGAATCATTATTAATCCAGATCACCGAATTACCCTAATTTATAGTAAAAAATATCATTTTTACAAAATCCCAGGCGGCGGCATTGAGAGTAACGAAGATCACCTAGCTACCCTTATTCGTGAAGTTAATGAAGAAACTGGCCTGACCGTCATTCCAGAATCCGTTCGAGAATTTGGCGAAGTCTTAAGAATTCACAAATCCGGTGAATTCAAGAACACTATTTTCGTCCAACCCAATTTTTATTATTTTTGCCAAACCACTGACAGAATCGGCAAACAACATCTCGATACAGAAGAAAAAAAGGCAGAATTCGTCCTCAAAGAAACTACCATCGACGAAGCTATTCAAACAAATCTCGCTTTCATCTCAGACAATTCCGACTCGCATCATGATGAATTTATCAAAGATATGGTCGACCGAGAATATCGGATTTTAAAATTATTAAAAGAGCATATTGCTTCCTAGATATATCAAAAATTAAAAATGGCCGGATTACTCCAGCCATTAAATTATTGTGAGATTGCCATCTGTGCTAACCTTAATGCCCCATCTAAAGTCTTCGCGATGGCAGCCGTCCCATCAGTTCGACAAAAAAATGCAGTCTCCACCCCAGTCAAATCTGTGAACTGTACCCCGGAAAGACCACGCCATTTTGATGGTAAGGCTTTTCTTTTTTGAGTTAAGTTATCTCTAGACACAGATACCGCCTGCACTTTCCACCCCTCTCCAAGATCAGAATATACACAAGGATATACACAATATAGCAACTTCTTCGCTTTTGGATTAAAAGATTTAAGAACATATTCCTCCCATCCACCAATATACATTGGAAGGTAAAGCAACTCGTTGTCATTGTGTGCAATCATGTTTTCTATTTCACTTTTCGCTCTCACGATTGACACAACTTTTTTTATCTCTTTTTCCAAAATTCTTTGCGCCAAGCTTACAGCTTGCAAAAAAGCTTCATCTGGATCTTGTTCGGGGTCGTCCCAATTAGGATTAAATAAGTCCACTGCATCCGATATAGACATTTCAATACTATTCGATCCATACCCATGATCTTTTGCGTCCACTCCATGTACTAAATCATGACTTACTTCAAGCGTTGCCTCGACAATGAGCGGCAAAGGACAGTCGAATTTTGACAGAATCATCATGCTATAATGACGCCAAATCAGACCCGCAACCGAGAGCTTCATATAATCACTATAATGTTCTTCAAAACTCTCTTGGTGATGATCAAAGATGCGTCTATTTGGGTTAAATTCTTCACCCACATCAACCATAATAAGCCCTTTCGGTCCATCTTTCTTTGCACGTTGAATCAATGATTTGTCATTGGTTCGCAGAACACGTACCCGTTTTAATAATGACAACATTGCTATCGCAAAAACTTCACCTGCATGGTGTGGACTCGCGTGTGTCACTACGTTTGCATTTTCCAATCCCGCTGTTACTGTCGCACGGTTAAACATTTTTCTCATCTTTTTCTCCTTTAAAGAACAATTTTAGAGCTATAACCCCAAGATACTGATATATTATAATATAAATTTATTGATTGTCAAAGTCATGTCATAACTCTTCATTTTATGTTTAAATAAACACGGGGAAACTTACATTATTTTAGGCTAATACACTACTATGACAGTCTCAGAATCCACAGAAAATAGTTCTCGCACTTATCTTGCGATCGATCTCAAATCTTTTTATGCCTCTGTGGAATGCATTGAGCGCGGACTTGATCCCCTCACTACTAAACTTGTCGTGGCCGACGTCACTCGTACCGACAAAACCGTCTGTCTTGCCGTTTCTCCCGCCCTCAAAGCGCTTGGCGTTGGTGGTCGCGACCGACTCTTTCAGGTCTATCAAAAAGTACCCAGAGATTCATTTATTATTGCTCCTCCCAGGATGCAAAAATATATTGACGTTAGTACTTCAATTTTCTCCATCTACGCCGATTATCTTGCTCCCTCTGATATTCATATCTACTCAATCGACGAAGCTTTTCTTGACGTTACTAGCTACCTTAATAATTATCAAATGTCTGCCCATCAGCTCGCTCGTACCATCGTTAAAGATGTGCTTGGGCACACTGGAATTACCGCTACTGTAGGTATTGGCGAAAATCTCTACCTTGCCAAAGTCGCTATGGACATTGTTGCCAAGCACCTTTCTCCTGATCCCGACGGCACTCGTATTGCTGAGCTTACCGAACATTCCTATCGTGAAAAACTATGGACACATGTTCCACTCACCGATTTTTGGCGCATCGGCCCAGGCATTGCTAAGCGTCTGCATGATCTAGCAATTTATAACATGGGCGATCTTGCCAAATACTCTCTTACTGCCTCGGACAAACTCTATCAAGTTTTTGGTGTCAACACTGAACTTCTCATCGATCACGCTTGGGGTTATGAACCCACTACAATTTCTGAGATCAAAAGCTATCAAGCGGATCACCACTGTCTCTGCTCTGGACAAGTCTTACATCGTCCATATAGCTACGCTGAAACCACCACCATTATTAAAGAAATGGCACATAATCTAGCTCTAGATCTTACCAGTAAACACCTTGTGACCGATCAAATCATACTTGACCTTGGTTTTTCAAAAACCACCTTTACAACACCGACTCATGGATCTAAAAATCTACCTAATTATACCAACAGCGCAAAATTAATCACTGAAGCCTCACTCTGTCTTCTTCAAAAATTCATGCCAAAGAACGCCACGATGCGTCGCATTAATATCACCGCCAATCATGTTTTCTCTCAACTTTTTTCAGTTTCTCCTCATCCAAAACAACTCAGCCTTCTTGACGTTTCAACCGAAACCGAACAACAAACCGAACAAGATCAAAGATTACAACAAGCCACTTTAGCCATTCAGGCTCGTTATGGCAAAAACGCTTTGATGCTTGGTACTAACTTCCGTCCAGAAGCCACAATGCGTGAACGTCATCAACAGATTGGAGGACACCGTGCCAGGTAATTTAACAGAGACTAGAGAGGCTGACAAAGATCCACTTAAACCCTATCGCGAGATTATCGATCTTCCGCACTTTCATGCACCAAATCGTCCGTATCTCAGTCACATCAAACGTGCTGCTCAATTTATGCCATTCAAATCACTAGATGTATATGAAAATCAAATTGAACACAAATTTCATCAACTACATAACCAAAAACTTGAACCCATTATTGATTATGACGGTGACTATGAGATTTCTTGAGTTAGTTTACAAAACCTGGTTTCCATGATAAAATAACCCTAATTATGTCAAAAAAGAGTAATACAAAACGCAAACTCGTTGGTCTCGTATCTGAAGAGTCCGGTATCCGTGCTTATTACACCAAAAAGAATACCATGAATACCCCTGACAAACTCAGCTTAAGAAAATATGACCCAATTCTAAGGAAGCATGTTGTCTTCGTAGAAACCAAAAAGAACCTGGGCCGCAACGAAGTTAAAGAAAAGAAGCGTTAAAATAGTTTTCAGAAAATCCCCCCGTCTTAGGGGGATTTTTCTATGCTATAATAGGGAGGATGAAAAAGGGAACAGCCCCAACTTTGGAGGTTATCGTTGCAACTCACAAACCCTATACGATACCGACTGACTCTCTTTATCGGCCACTTCTAGTCGGCTCAAGTTTTTTTCAAGCTAAATACCCCAACGTCAAATTACCTAGTATTTTTTCTTTTGATAATACAGAAAAAAATATCTCAGAAAAAAACCATAATTACTCGGAATTGACAGGCTTATATTGGCTTTGGCAAAATCGAGCCGTTAAAGATAAAAACCCTGATTCGTTTTATGGTCTCGTTCATTATCGTCGTTTTTTCTCAGTCAAAGATACTAAAGAAATTCTCACCCAAAAAACACTCAAATCTCTCCTCTACGATTTAGACAAAAATATCAAATATGATATAATCCTACCCAAAAAACGTCATTATTTTATTGAAAATCTTTATAGTCATTATGCCCACACTTTACATATTGAACCACTTAATAGAACTCGCCAAATCATTCAAGACTACCGCCCTGAGTGCCTTGCCGAATTTGATCGACTCAAAATACGTCGTTCCGCTCATATGTTTAATATCTTTATTATGCGCAAAGAACTTTTTAATGAATATTGCGAATTTTTATTCGATACTCTCATGAATCTTGAAAAATCTCTCTCTAAAACAGAGCTCAATCAGTATGACGATTTTCATGCTAGATTCTTTGGTCGTATTTCCGAGCTTCTCCTTGATGTTTTTCTTTATACTAAATATCCAGATCTTGACCAAAAAACAAATGTGCTAGAACTCAAAATTATCGAAACCGAACCAGTCAACTGGTTTACTAAGATCACTAGCTTTCTGCTTGCCAAATTCTTTGGCAAAAAATATCATAAAAGCTATTAAAATCATCCGTCATGAAAATACAAAAAATAAGCAAACCACCACTCATCTCCATCATCATCCCAATCTATAATGCAAGTCTTTTTTTGTACAACACTGTCGAATCTGCTCTAATACAAGATTATCCTAATCTTGAAATCCTTCTCATAAATGACGGTTCAACTGATAACTCGAAACAAGTCTGTAACTCTCTCATCACAAAATATCAGAACACACAACTTAAAAATCCTCAGACCAAAAATCGTCACTTTCGTTTTATCGATCTTCCACATCAGGGGGTCAGCAATGCTCGTAATCGCGGACTCAAAGAGTTTTCTGGCACATATTTTTGCTTCCTTGACGCCGATGACTTGCTCACCCCCACTTTTATCTCCGAACTTTATCATTTTGCAATTAAATACCAACTAAAATACGTTAGCTCCACTTATCAGCGCCACATTTTTTCACCGAATAAAACAGTCTCTTTACTAGATCAATCAAATCATAAAAAATCGCAACAACCCCCTCATAAAATCTTCTCTTCCTCTGATTATCTCTATCAATTGCTTAATCTTGAGAATGGCTATAGTTTCTGCCACATGAAACTCATTCATCGTAGCTTAAAAACTACACTCTTTGACCCCAGCCTCAAAGTTGCTGAAGATGCTCTTTATAATTTCACCATCATCAAAAATCTTAACAAAGTTGGCATTCTTCAAAAACCTTTGTACATTTATCAAGTTCACCAAAACTCCACAGTTCGCTCCTATACTAATGAATATATCGAAAATTATCGTATTGCTCTCCAAAAAATTAGTACCTACTTACATATTCAATACCCCGATCAATTCCCACAACTCGAAAAGCCTCTTCAGGCTTTTATCGCTACGCATCTCTTTTTTATCCTCGCAAATTTCTGTTGTCATGGACAAAATCCACATCCACAAAAATCCATTCGTTCGCTTTATAAAATTACGCTTTTTTATCGCGCCATTTATCTTGCTCCACTCAGATTCTTCTCATTATCAAAAGCTCTAGTTCTCCTATGTTTCAAACTACGTTTCGTCTTACTTCTACAATTAATTGGTAGATTCCGCTCAAAACAAAACCGCTCTACAAACTCTAAACAATAACAAGTCCTATTTCACATAATCTTGCCTCATCATGAATTCTTAAGCCCCATCTTCTCTATATAATGGTCAAATTTTAAAATATCGAGTAAAATAAACCTGTGAAGTCATTTTTGCGTTTTTTAAAACAAGTTTTTCAAAAACTTGCCAGTTTTAACTCTGACTTTCTTTTTTACCTCGCCGCTACTACGATGCCTTTTGAAAATCTTGTCTTCGCCCCCTCTAGTGGCTGGGCCACTATTACTCCACTCATTTTCTTCCTCTACGCGTTCCTAAATCTTTATTATCTAAAACCATATTTGTCTAAAATACGTCCCATCCTTCTTTTCTTTGCTGGTTTTTCAATCCTAGGATCTCTTACTACTCTGTTTTTTCATGGTCGCCTCGACGACTACTTTTCAGCCTACGTTCCAATTATCTTGGGACTTGCTTGTCTTTCAAGTTTTCTTGAGTTTTATGCAAAACATCAAAAGGCCGACCTAAAAGCAAAGCTCCAAAAACTCGTTTCAGTTATTATTATTGCCTATCTCATCAGTCTCCTCATCGGCCTTCTAGAATATTTTGCCGTAAAATATCATCTCACGCCAGTCACCGATATATTTAATTTGATATTCAAGCGCAATTATCTCGCCAAAAATCGCGTCCAGTTTTTCTTCACCGAACCGTCTTTTATCGGTATGCATCTTTTTGGAGTTCTTCTACCACTCTTTTGGCTCACACGTCGCAAAGATCTCCTCTTCTTAATCATCCTCTATGCATATTCTGCTCTCCTTTTTGGCGCCGGCGTTCGTATTATTCTTGATATTCTAATTATCCTAATCGTTCTAGCTACTCTCTATCTTCCAAGAACCAAAGAAAAACTTTTTCTACCGCTCACCTTTGTTGCTTTTTTAATCTTTCTCACCAGTGTCTCCGCCATTAACGGTCGCTTTCATAAAATTTTCTTTGGTTTTTTAAATACTAGCCCCGAAACCATAGTTGACTGCACCCTAGAAGAGAATCAAGACACTGAAGAATGTCGTTCGCTTGCCAGACAATCCGGTGTCAACTCTGATGGTTCCTTTGCTAGTCGTGTTTTTCGCGTTAAAGCTAGTCTCTTTGGCTACACTAAGTCCCCTCTCGGTTTTCTAACCGGCTTTGGCCTTGGAAATTCTATCTATCCCGTTCGGCTTGGCCACGCGCAGGCCAAAAAAGATTATAAAAGCACCTATCTAAAAGAAGTTAATGATCTGGAGAATCCAAATTATCATGATGACAGCGTTTCATATTGTCTTTATACACGTATCATTAGCGAATTCGGCATCTTCGCTCTTCTCCTCTTTGTTTTTTATCTAATTCACCTTGCCAAAAATTCCAAACTTTTCTTCCGCTATCATTATCTTTTCATTATTCTTTATTTATACCTACAGTTCGAGTCACTCAGCTTTTATGCTATTTGGCTATTTATTGCCACTATGTTAATCAAACAAAAGCAGAGAAGCGATGGCTGAATTCACTCAAATTAAGAAAAATACTTTTTGGCTTGCTATTTTTCAATTAGCAAAAATGCTTTTCCCATTCCTTATTCTTCCAATTCTCACGCGCCGGCTTTCCATTGAAATTTACGGAGATCTCACTTTTATTAAAACCGTGATGAACTTCTTGCAAATTTTCCTCGACTTTGGTTTTATGCTTTCTGCTACCAAAGAAATTGCAAAAATCAAAAATAACACTAGTCAAATTCAACAAATTCTCGCCGATACTCTATTGGCTCGCCTACTCCTTGGCAGCTTCGGCTTCTTCCTAATCCTCACCCTTAGCCTCTTTCTCCCCATCCTCAGTCATAATTTTATATTTACCATTCTTTCATATCTAACTATTTTTCTTTCAATCTTTCTCTTTGATTTTCTTTTTCGCGGCCTTGAAATTATTCATGTTATGACTATTCGCTTTGTCATCATGAAAGCAACCTCTTTTCTTTTAACCGTTTTCTTCGTACGACAAGATGATCAAATCATCCTAATTCCACTCTTTGATACCCTTTCTTCAATTATTGCCATTATTCTGGTTATTTTTGAACTCAGAAAAAGAAATTTTCATCTTATTCGTCCGAAATTAAGATCTAGCTTAAAGAGTCTCAAAGTAAGTCTAATTTATTTTCTTTCTGATATCTCCGCCACTGCCTTTAATGCCATTAGCACCATTATCATCGGGTTAGTTTTTTCTTCAGTTGAAGTCGCGCTTTTTGGTGTTTCTATCCAAATTATTGGTGCCATTCAAGCTCTTCTTGGGCAACTCGCCAGCGGTATTTACCCCAATATGGTTCGTCAAAAAAGTCGAAAATTTATCCAACAGATTTTCAAAAAAACTCTCCCCTATGTCTTTTTGTTTACGATCTTAATCATCACCTTCTTACCACTTGTCCTTCAAATTCTTGCTGGGAACAAATATGCCGCCGCCAATCCCATCATCCAAATTCTCTCCTTTACTATTCTTTTTAGTTTTTGTAATACTCTTCTTGGTTGGCCAACCCTTGGCGTTATTAATCACCAAAACAAGGTTACAATTTCAACCATTATTTCCACCTTTTTTAATCTCATCGCACTTATCCTTCTACTTTTCTTAAACAAGCTTACCCTCTATTCTGTCGCTATTACTCGTGTTATCACCGAAATCATTCTTTTTTGTATCCGTTTCTATTACTACCGTAAATATCGCCAAGATTTTAACCCCTAACAACCTTAATCTATAAAAAATAATAAACAACAAATTTTCTAAAAAATAAAACATCAAAAAACTCGGCAAAACCGAGTTTTATAAACTATCTGGCAGGGGCGCACGGAATCGAACCATGATCTACGGTTTTGGAGACCGCTATACTAACCGTTGTACTACGCCCCTAGTTTCTCCATTATATCACACCAGAAACTAACACCAATTTTTTCCCCTCATCCTGTCGTCACCTGATGCTAGGTTTTTCTTTCTCAATCAGCTATACTTAAACTATTCCTCTTATGAACAAAAATAAATTTCAAGCTACCCAAACTCCAATACATAAAGACCAAGACATCAAACATCCTCTATTTATCAGGATTTTTTCAAGTCTTACTTTCTGGATTACCCTCTGGTCGCTCATGTTTATTTACTTCTTTACTATTGATCTTCTCAATCTTCTTCTTGGCGAACACTTAATTCCGCATTTTCTCCTCGACACAGCCAGCCTTGTCAAAGTCTGCACCATTTTTACTTGTTTTCTCTATACCTCTTTCTTTGCTCCTAAAGATTATCTCCTACGGTTTGCTCTTTTATTCACTTTTCTCGCTGACATTATCCTACTCTATAACAATATCTCGCCGATCGGTATCACAATCTTCTGTCTCGCTCAATATTTTCATATCGCACGCTATGCCAGCCTCAATCCCAAAATTTTTGTTCTATGGTCCATTCTAAATCTCCTCATTCTTTCTCTAACTAAAATTACTAATATCCCTTCTCTTTACGGCGCCGTCTTCATCTATGCAAATACTCTTATTCTAAATCTTATTCTTGCCCATTGTTGGATCAAAAGAGAAGCCCCAGAATTCCGTCGCGCTGCGCTCTGTAATTTTCTTGGCTTTACACTCTTTATTTGTTGTGATCTCACAGTGGTTATTTCATATCTTGCTCGTATTAACTTATTGCCTAGTTTTCTTTTTACTCCAGCCAACTTCGTTTGTTGGCTCTTCTATTTTCCATCTCAAATTCTTCTCACTAATTCCTCTCTAATGACCACACCATACTATGAACCATTCAACACTAAATTAAAAGATCTCGGTAGTAAATCGAAAATAGTTCAAAAATTATAAATTGATGCATCCCTTGCTTCATGATATAATACCCTTAATATGGAAAGTAAAAAGAAGACTAAACCACGTGCAATTCTGGTTTTCGGTGCTCCATGTAGTGGAAAAACTACCTTTTGTGAAAAATTTTCTCAGAGATTCAAGGCTCCTTATTACAATCTACAATCTTTACGTGAAGAAGCTGACTTTACCGAAAAACAGATTCATGTTGTACTAGAAGCAATTTCAAAAACTGGCCAAAATATCGTAATCGAAGGCGGTCTCGATACCGAAAACGAGCGTAACGCCGTTCGTAAACTCCTCAAAATCTGTGGCTACAATCCCACCCTCGTTTGGATTCAAACCGACATTAACACAATCAAAGCTCGCCTCAAACTCAAATTCCGTTCTGTTTCCCGCGCAAAAGAGGAATATGACTCTCGTATTCGTGCCATGGAAGCCCCAGCCGAGACAGAAAAGCCCATCATTCTTTCTGGTAAACACACTTTTGACACACAGCTCTCTCACGTCCTCTCCCAACTTTCCTAATCTAACTCCATTAATGTCATCTAGTCTCTTATTTTCGGAGTTTTAGAACCATGTATATTGATCCTGAATTTGGTGAAGTTATAATTCGCAAGAACCCCCGTTCACACTCGGTTAGCTTCTCTATATCCACTTCTGGACGCTTGCAGGCGACCATCCCAAATTTTGTTTCTGAATCGATCATTAAGAAAACTATAGAAAAAATGCGCGCTCAAATTCGTCAAAAACTTCGCGTCAAAGATCCCAGTACCCAACGCGCTCGTGATCTTAAAAAGAAACTTCTTGCTAAGCAAGCCAAAGAATACTTACCATATCGTCTTGAATATCTTGCCAAACGCTTTGGCTATCACTACGATAAAGTTGTTTTGTCTCATGCCAGTAGCCGTTGGGGTTCCTGCACTCACCACAAGACCTCGTTTCTTTCTCCAACCACCATCACTATTTCACTCAATATCGGTCTCATGCAAGTACCGGAGGCCCAACGTGATTATGTAATTATTCATGAACTTGCGCATATTAATCATCCCGATCACTCAAAAGCCTTTTGGGCCGAGGTCGAATCCCATGACCCAAATTATCGTGCCCACCGTGAGCTTCTAAACACTCACACTCCCGGAGTTTAGTCCACAACCTTACCGCTTCCTCTTTTTATCTCTCATGAGTTATATTCTATGATATAATATAACCTATGAAAGAGAATCAAGATTTTCTCAAAATCCTTGACTTAAACAAAGTACACACCAGTGTGTTTGACCGCAAGTTCATGTATCTTTCTGATATAATTGATCCGATCTATCGTGAATATGTTATTCGCCTTGAACGCGCCGGCTACACCCTTGATCTCGACGTTTTACGTCCAAAACATCAAGTGGAAAATTTTCTTGCTCTCACTAAAATCATTATCTCATATCTCAATCACGTCCTAAAAACTCCACAAAAGGGGAACATCATTATCTCCATGAATACCGCAGGAGATACTCTTGCCGATATTCGACCAATTTCCAACTTTATTACAATAAAAGATGATTCTACTATTATCACTGTTGAGCAACGCGAACAATATGCTATTCTCGGCGCAAAGGTAAAATCACGATTAGGTTTTGGAACCACCATACAAATCCCCATCACCGAACCGTATGATAAGTTGTAATTTTCAGTAAATATTGTATAATACAGACCATAGGCAAACTAAATGACCTATGGTTTTTTGTTTATTTCGTACTTTAGAAAAGGAGGATAAAAGTATGAAGAATTTTTTGTTAGTAACCCTGATCGCATGTATTTGTGTGTCTATTACACCAACAGCCTTTGCTGCTACGAAGAAACAAGCTAAGCAAGCCGAGGAGACCGTTGAAGCCTTAGTTCCGCCACCACCTTACGATCAAAAGCCAGAATCAAAAGTAGAAATACTTTCTAGTCCTAAAGTAACTAAGACAACTTTATGTCCAAACAGCATAGAGTACGACGCTACTGCTTACGTCAATCCAAAAACTCTTTCACTAACAAGTTTTTTAGGACAATTTACAGCATATAATCCAGCTTATACCGTAAATGTGGATAGTAAGAATCATTGCCTTAAAATCGAACGTAAGGTCCCTAAACCTAAAGCAGACGGTATTCAATCAGTTACTCTTTCATTTGCGGCCAATAAAGATCTTTTCGGAGAAGAACATCCAGTCGCAATCACCATCATCGGTGTAAGATCCGGTAATGATCCTCATAAAAAATATAAGAGGACATTCAAGATGCCTGAAGAATGGGGTAGCCAGATCAAAGTCGAAGGCTATGATGAATGTATCTATATGGCTCAATTCAACGTCCTTCACCAACTTCTCGAAGCGATAGTGAAGGATCCGACTGGCAATAATTTTGAAGAAGATCAGAAGCTATTTTGTGATTTTACTTACGAAAAATATCAAGATTGATTTTGTGAAAAATAGCCTAAGTTAAAAATCCATTCAACTTTTTCTCTAAAACGCTCCACTTGGGGCGTTTTTTTATTAACCCACTACAAAATTTTATCCATTTTTCATCTACATATTCAGCTTATGTTATAATAAAGCCATTAAGGTTGTTGGGAGAAAAAATGCGATTCAAAAAGCATTATTCACGTATAATTTTTATCGGCATTTATCTTTTTCTATTTGCCATCTTTGGATATTTTGGTTTACAGCCACATAATGTTGAAGCAAATTCTAATCTTATTTTGGAAGCACCAAAAATCAACCTCAAATCAGCAATTAAGGTTTTAAAATTAAATAACGACTACACCCTCACCTCACCCGATCACATCGCAGGGCTATATTACGCCGCCGAAAATAATACTTTCATTATTGGTCATTCTTCCACGATTTTCGGCAATCTTCATAATCTCAAATTAAATGACCAAATTAAATTTGATAGTCACACCTATAAAATCACAAATCTCTATATTCAAAACAAAAACAGCATCAGCATGTCAAAAGTTTTGGAGCCAAAATCCACTCCAACCCTGACTCTGATGACCTGTCATGGCGAAAAAATTGCTGAGAACGATTATACCGAAAGATTAATTATCACCGCCGAGCTAACTAGCTAAATTAGTTAATTAACGGTCCCATAATTATACTCTGAAAATCCTCAAATTATTTTACGTTTTTTAATCCGAGAATTCTTGCTAAAGCCTAATACCCTTTGACTAATCTCACTGCAAATCCACCCCCAGCAGCCAGCCAAATATCCAAAAAATCATCCTTCTCAATAACTCTTTTTTCCACTTCAATATCTAATGGATTCTCGCAATAATCACTTGCCTCAGCATCACGATATATGTAAGCAGTATATTTTATCCCCTCCTCTAAAAATTCCATATTTAAGTTAACCCGTCTCGAGTCTTCGTTAGTTACTCCTGCCACATACCAATCTGACGAATTTCGGTCTTGTCTTGCCACGACATAGTACTCACCAATTTTTCCAAGTAGTGGGATTGTCGTCTGCCAATTCACTGGCACCTTCTGTAGAAATTCAAATACCGTTGGCTGTTTTTCATACATTTCCGGTCGATCTGCCAACATCTGCATACCAGAATAAAAAACCACATAATACGCCAGTTGTCTTGCTAATGTTGTATATACACGTTTAGCTGGATTTTTTAAGTCAAAAATTCCCGGTGTATAATCAAACGCCCCGCAGAGCATCCTAGTGAATGGTAAAATCGTCGCATGATTTAGTTTAATCTTACCGCCTTCATACTCCTGCCCCTTCGCTCCTTCCCGTGTCAGAATATTCGGATATGTTCGTTCTATGCCAGTCCCTTTGATCGGCTCATGAATATCCAACATAATCTGATACCTCGCCGCCAGTTCCACCGTCTTTTGGTAATGTATTACACCCGTCTGTGAATGATGATATTCTTGTTTTCCATGAATTAACATTTTTGAACCAGTGTAGCCAGTTTTAACATAATGAATTCCGTTACTTACAAGATAAGAGAAAGCGCTCTCAAGTTGTCTTTCATAATTATCAATTTGACCAACTGTTTCATGTTGTGCAATCAATTCAATGTTATATTCTCGACTTTTTTCGGAGACTTCTTCCATATTAAAATCAGCCACTGGGTGGAGATAATCTGTAAATTTTCCGTTCATTGACCACTCACCACTCCAACCATTATTCCACCCCTCAATCAGAAGCCCCGAAATACCAAGTTTTAAACACCAATCCAAGTATTGTTTTGCATGCTCCGTAGAAGCACCGTGTTTTTTACCCTCCGCCCAAGTCCATTCCCCCACGTACATCGCCCACCAAATTCCCAAAAATTTCAGTGGTTTCACCCAGCTAAAATCATCCTTTGGTGGATTATTTAGGTTCAAAATCATTCGATTGACCGTCAACTCTATCGCCGAATCCGCGATCATAATTACTCGCCATGGCGAATCAAAAGGGAGATCAACATAAGCCTTCATTCCATCCGACAATGGTGTAATGTCCGTCTGCAAATGTTTATCCATATTTAGTTTTAACGTCATAGATCCATAGTTATAAAGTGCCGCCTCATGGATTACGACGTATTTATTGCTATTTGTTTCAACCGTGAGCGGCGTATGTACTGAATCCCTCAATTCATAAACCGGCCATTTTTCATAATTTAATTCGTATTTTGTTGCTTGATAAGCAGGAATTCTCCAAGCTTGACCATTTAAATCCAAATTAAACTCCGTTAGCTCATCCGTGACAATAATACGTTGAAAACTGGGCTGCGGCGGTATTTCATAACGAAAAGCCACACCGTCATTAAACACCCGAAAGCGCAATGAAAATAATCTCTGTTTTTCCGTTGTTTCCGTTAGATAAAATATCGTCTCGTTATATTCATTACGAATTTGTTTCTCCTCACCCACTATCGATTCCCAAACCGTATTTTCGCTCTTGTTTTGTGCACGCACGAGAGCTAAATTCTGCCCCAAATCATTTTCACCATATAGTTTAAAACCAAGTCGTGACTCTCGCACTAAAATGTCATTATTTTTACTTACCTCATAATAAATACGGCCGCTAGCTATTTTGACTCGACAATTAATATTCTTATTTGGTGATTCAATCTCGAAATGTTTTTCTTTAGACTTCCGACTAAAGAGTTTAATCTTAAAACTCATGCTTAAATTATACCGCAAGTTAAACTTATGTTAAAATAAAAATAACATTAAAATGTTAACTTGGATGATTAATCATGACTTCCAACAATTCACCTTATAACCAAATAAAAACCAGAAAAACTAAACAATCTCTTGAAACAAAAGCCCGCTATCGTATACCTTTTTTGGCTCTTGTTTTTGGTTTTATCTTTATAATACTTAGCACAATCACAATATTTAAAAATTTTTATCATAAAGATAGTATATATAATCTCGACGAAACTACTTGCCTGTCTAATTTAAATCTGAAGTTTCTCGATCAAAATGTAATCTGTAATCAACTTGTAGATAAACTTAATTTTTCTGACTTCAAACTCCAAGATACTCAAACTTTTGAGCTTACCTCAACTTCAAAAGATCATCTAGTTGCCAAAATCGAATTACCAGTTACGGATTTCTACAGTTCTTTAACTAATCTCACCACCGATCAATTTACCGACCAAAATTTTCTCAAAGAAAATCAAATCACCCTCATTCAGCCCGATCAACTTACGCCAACACAAAAGCTCCTCAGCTATCAAGATAACTATTACCTCGACAATCAAACATCAGGTGCTCGTTTTACAATTCTTGATATCAAAAAAGCTGATTCTTCTACATTCGAAGATCAGACCAAGATACAGACTATCTACAACCTTCTTACTCCGCTTTTCTCCAAAAACCAGCCAGAGCAATTAGTTTCCTTTGCTGAAACTGGCGTCACTGCGCTTTCTCGTCGTCTGACATTAAAACTAAACCAAGTAAATAATGGATCTTATTTTGCAGATTATCTCTCCGATTTTTTAAAAACCAAAACTTTTACTCATATTAGCAACGAAGTTAGTTTCAAAGAGAATTGTTCAGGCGGATATCAAACAATGGTACTTTGCGCCGATTGGCGTACTCTTGACACAATTAGCGCAATTGGTACGGATATCGTAGAACTCACTGGTAACCATAACAATGATGCTGGCACAGATAATAATCTCAAAACTATCGCAAAATATCATGAATTGGGACTAAAAACCGTCGGTGGTGGCGAAAATCTTGAAAAGGCCAAACAGCCGCTCGACCTCAACCAGTCTATCCGTCTTCTTGCCTATAACCATTCCACAAGCAGCGTCGCCAACGGCCAAATCGCCACCGCAACTACTCCTGGCGCCAATCCCTATAGTGAAGATCAAGTAAAGTTAGATCTAACTGCCGCTAAGTCCGAAGGTAAGTTTACCATTGTTAATATTCAATATTTTGAGTGCTCCGCCTATCCAAACCAGCCAGTCGCCTACCCAATTTGTGATCAACCTATTCAAAATCAAAAAGAATTTTTCCGTCATCTCATCGATCTCGGCGCTGACATGATTGTAGGAACTTCTGCACATCAACCTCAAACCTATGAATTATATAATCAAAAACCAATCTATTATGGACTTGGCAATCTTTTCTTTGATCAAATTTATTGGCCAGACACCACACGCAGTCTCATTCTCACCCACTATTTTAAGAATAATAAACTCTTACAAACACGTATTTCACCTACCATTTATGATAATACATTCAAACCTCGTCTTCTCGACTCTACTGAGACTCAAAACTTCCTAGCCCGCTTGCTTCTAGCTTCGCCAAAAGGGAATTAATATCAAAAAAATATAATCGTCAAAAGGAATTTCGATGCCATCAAATAATCCAATCCCAGAAAATTTCACCCCAAATGAACTATCAAAACATAGTATGCCAAAATTTGGTAAAATCCTTCTTATCATCATTTTTACGACCATCGGAGTTATCGCTCTTTCTTTTGGTATTGTCTATCTCATGAAATATCTCAACGAACAAACTACAAAACCCCAGCAAACCGAACAAACAATCAAACATTTTAAGAAAATCGATCTACAACCTACACTCGATCGCTGGCTCACTGCTCAGATCAATAAGAAAAATAATAGTATTCTCGTTTATGATCTCAATAATCAAGAAATTATCGCAAGAAATAATGATTTTACACAAAACAATAGTCTTGGCGTCGAAAATCTTTTTCTTGCTTATCTCGCTTATACCAAATTAGAACAGGGAAGCTGGAAGAAAAAAGATATCTTAAACATTAATGGTGAACAAATTACTCGCGACAATTGTCTTTCCAAAATTCTGCAAGAAAATCACCAAGGCTGTGCTTTAGCCCTAATTTCCGATTTTGGCGAAAATCACCTTAAAGATTTTCTCAAAGATCAATCTTACAATAATACAAATTTCGCAAATCACCTTACTAACACAGCAGACCTCCTAAGTCTTTCTAAACGTCTCCAAGATCACCCCGATTTCTCCGATCAGCTTTGGCAAGATTTTAAGACCAAACTCACGCCGACTAATGATATCAAGAATCCTCTGCTTACTGGCTTTTCCAGGCTCAATAGTTACGGTCTCTTTGGTGCACAAACCAACGACTCCACTAATGTAAACCTAAATTACCCAATTTTTAATAATATCTACTTTCTTGAAACAAAACAAGATGACCCAGCAAAAAGGCGTACATTAGTTCTCATTTTTCTAGCTTCCGATATTAATGCCACTTCGTTAATCGACTTAGCCAAAGCACTTGAGTCTACCATTTTAGAACAATAAGAATTACCAAAAATTCTCTGTTTTTACTAACATTTTTATCATCTTAAATCAACAAAAATAGACTCGCTTAGGAGTCTATTTTAAGTCAAAACTTAGCTATTTAGCATCATTCCAACGCTTAATTGCAGCCTTAATAACTTCTTTGGCAGATTCTATGCCTTCAAAGCTTTTTACGACAGTTGTGCCAGGCTTCTTTAAATCCTTATAGTGATTAAAGTGAAATTCAATCTGCTTAATCAATTGCTTCGGTAGATCTTCAAGTGTTTGATATTTATCACCATTATTGCGGTCATCAGCAGGAACACAGATTATCTTGTCATCTACTTCATCCGAATCAACAAATTTCATCACACCAAGCACACGAGCCTTAGTGTAAATACCGGTAGTAAGTGGCTGATCAGTTATCATTAAAACATCAAGCTCATCACCATCTTCGTCAAGTGTCTGTGGAATAAAACCATAATTACATGGTTTAGCAAAAGCCATTGGCTCTACACGGTCGAGCATAAAACAAGCGTTTTTGCGATCCCACTCAATCTTATGATTAGAACCAGTAGGGATTTCAATCACCACGTTAATTTCACCGTCTTCAAAATTTCCTGGGGTCAAGATTTTGTTAAAATCTGCCATAGCTAAACTCCTATTTAGTTTTAAACTCATTATAACATGTTGTCTCTTTGACGCAAAAAATATTTCTATGATAAAATAGATATATTAACATGATTCTCTAGGCCAAAACTGCCCAAAATCAACACTTTTCAATAAAATCAATAACCAAAAATGAGGCTTTATGACAAAACAACCCAAGAAAAAACCAAAGTATAAATCGACAATTCGACGCACGCTCTATTATTTCTTAAAAGCTAATAGTAAATACAAGTGGCTTGCCCTTGGCGTTCTCATTATTACTCCTATCGTTATTTTTGTACGCACTATTCTTGCTCCACTCGTGGTCGCCAATATTATTGACATTCTCTCCTCTGCCAAGCCAGAAGATTTTGTAAATTCTGGCAACATTTTTCAGATTCCACTCGTCCAGAAAGTTCTCCCTCAAGGAATTTTTCTTTTCCTTTGCCAACTCATTGGTTCTGGTATTCTAAGTAATCTTCGCGTCTATCTCGCCTGGAAAATGGAACTTTTAACCATCAATGATCTTTCCATCCAATGTTTTGACACAGTCAATAATCAATCTATGCAATTCCACTCCGACCGTTTCTCCGGCTCTCTCACCGCCCAGGTTGGTCGTTTCACTCGTGCCTACGAACGTTTTGCTGATTCTATTATTTTCAATATTATGCCCCTTATCGTTACCTTTTCATCTATCTTCGTAATTTTAATCAATCGTGCTCCTAGTTTTGCTATTCTCCTTATGATTTTTTCTATAATCTTCGCCATAGTTTCTTCCAAAAGCTTTAAGAGAATTGGCGAATGCAACGAAAAAGAAGCTGCCGCCCAAAATAAGCAAACCGGTCAACTTACCGATTCAATTACAAATATTCTTTCCGTCAAGTCCTATGCTCAAGAAAATTATGAACGTGCCCGCTATACAAAATTCCAAGCCGAAACCCTGGCTGCCGGCGAAAATTCCATGCGCGCCACCATTCACCGCGATGTTATTTTCGATTCTATATTTCTCTTAATCTACCTCCTCATGATCATCTTCATTGTTATTGGTGCGCCAGTCATGACTCTCCCAATTTCCACAGTCATCCTAATCTTCCAATTCTCTCAGACTATTTTAATGAGCCTTTGGGACGTTAGTAGTATCTTTAAAAATTTCACCCGTGTCTTCGGTGATGCTCACGAAATGACTATTATTCTTGACACCGTTGATACCGTAGTCGACGAAAAAGGCGCTAAAAAACTCATCGTTGATAAAGGCGCAATCAATTTTGACCATATCAACTTCAGGCACGCTGATGCCAAAGAAGATATCTTTCATGATTTTGATCTAAAAATCAAGCCTGGCGAACGCGTTGGTCTTGCCGGCCTTTCCGGTTCTGGCAAAACCACCCTCACTAAACTTCTCTTACGTTTTGCCGATGTTGATCAAGGCGCAATTAAAATTGACGATCAAAACATTAGAAAAGTCACCCAACATAGTCTCAGGAAGAACATCGCTTACGTGCCACAGGAAGCCTCACTTTTTCATCGCAGTATCGCCGACAATATCGCCTACGCTAAGCCCGACGCCACTATAACAGAAATCCAGCATGCCGCCAAACTTGCTAACGCTGCCGAATTCATCGAAAAACTCCCTAATGGCTATGAAACTATGGTAGGCGAACGTGGCATCAAACTTTCTGGTGGACAACGTCAACGCATCGCTATTGCCAGAGCTATCCTAAAAGATGCTCCGATCCTAGTCCTTGATGAAGCCACCTCCGCCCTTGACTCTGAATCCGAATCTCTCATCCAAGAGGCCTTGCTTCGTCTAATGCATGGTCGCACTTCCATTGTAGTAGCGCATCGTCTTTCTACCATCTCTAGCTTAGATCGTATCATTGTTCTTGATAACGGTCAGATCATTGAACAAGGTTCTCATGATGAACTTCTTAAAATAAAAGGTGGGCAGTATAAGAAACTTTGGAGTCGACAATCTGGTGCTTTTGTCGAAGAAACAAAATAATAAAATATCTCAATACTTTTCAGAATATTAAAAAATTCACCTCAAAAAATTCAGATTTGTTGAAGAGTTAAACATTGCGGTACAATAAATCTATGGATGATTTTAATACCAAAAGACGACCCCTTGCCGAGCGTATGCGCCCATCTAATTTAGCTGAGGTAATTGGGCAAGATAACATCATTGGTGACAATAAAATCCTCACTGAAATCGTCAAGAAAAAGGAACCCGTTAATTTAATTTTTTGGGGTCCTCCTGGGACTGGCAAAACCACTCTCGCTCGCATTTTAGCCAAAGAATTTGAAGCCGATTTTATTGAACTCTCCGCTGTCACCGCTCATAAAAGCGACGTTGAAGCCGTCGTGGAACGCGCTAAGCAAAACTGGAATCTCAAAATCCGCACTCTCCTTTTCGTAGATGAAATTCACCGTTTTAATAAAGCCCAGCAGGATGCTTTTCTTCCCCACGTTGAATCCGGTCTTATTACTCTAATCGGCGCTACTACCGAAAACCCCAGTTTCGAAATTATCCCTGCCCTCATTTCAAGATCACGCGTCATTGTCCTTAAATCTCTAGATAAAGAAGCGATTTTAAAAATTTTACATCATGCCATTGAAATAGAAAAAGCCGAAACAAGAATCTCAGATCAAGCCATAAAACTTATTGCCGAATTAGCAAATGGCGATGCCCGCTCCGCGCTCGGCGATCTCGAAATCTCTCTATCTCTCAGTGAAAAAGTCACTCCGGAATTAGTTCTCGAAGCCGTCGGGCAAAAAATTATCAACTATGACAAAGACGGCGATTATCACTATGACACTATTTCCGCCTTCATTAAATCCATGCGCGGCAGTGATGTTGATGCCACACTATATTATCTTGCACGCATGCTCGAAGGTGGCGAAGACCCTAAATTCATTGCTCGTCGCATGACAATCTTTGCCTCCGAAGATATTGGGCTAGCAGGCAACGGTGCCCTCGGACTCGCATTTTCAGCTTTCCAAGCAGTTGAACGTATTGGCATGCCAGAAAGTGGCATTATCCTCTCTCATGTCGCCATCGCTCTCGCCAAATCAAAAAAAGATCGTAGCAGTTATGACGCCTGGAATCGTGCCAAAGACCTTGCTAAAAATACTCGTAATTTACCAATTCCTCTCGGCATACGCAACGCACCGACCAAACTTATGGAGGACCTCGGCTACGCCAAGGGCTATAAGTGGGAGGCAGGCTTCCATCATGATGTTAGTTATCTACCAGATAAAATTAAAGATCAAAAACTCTATTTCCCCAACAAATAAGATTAACCAAGTCAATTAAGCTTAGCTAAGAAATCATAAAATACACCACATTGACGTATTGAACTTAACCAAGAATTTCATGGACTTTCTGCCTTAACATAGGCACTACATCTTTCTCAAACCAAGGATTCTTCGCCTGCCAACGAAAATTTAACGGACTCGGATGTACTATTGGAAAATATTTTGGCAAATATTCTTGAAAACACCTCACTGTCTCCGTCAAATTCTCTTTTTTTGTATCTTTCAAATAGTTTTTAATAGCATATTCACCAATTAAAATCGTCAATTTAATTTTTGGCATCAAAGCTAACATTTTTTCATGATAATCCTCAGCAATAAATTTACGTGGCGGCAAATCACCAGTTTTACCTCTGCCAGGAAAATAAAAATCCATCGGCATAATTGCGATTCTTTTTGAATAAAAAATCGCCTCATCCACTCCCATCCAATCACGTAATTTTTCACCAGATTTATCCATAAATGGGATTCCATTCTCCTCAACTTTCGCTCCTGGTGCTTGTCCAATAATTAAGATTTTAGCTTCCTCACTTACCTGATAAATTGGTAAAATTCCACGCTTCGAATAATCACTGTTTCGCTCATCCGAAATCAGTGCATCTCTTATTTTCGTAAAATTATTTGTCACATTATTCATATATTTACCTCACATTTATTTTACTACCTCTAGGCTTTTTTGACGATCTTTGATACTATAAGCTCATAAAAAGGAGTCTCATGGAATTATTTATTATCACTCTCGTACTTGTTTTTCTCTTGGTGGTCATCCCAGGTGTTCGAGTTATCAACCAATACGAACGCGGTGTCGTCCAGCGTCTTGGTCGCTTCCGTAAAATTCTTGATCCAGGACTTCATGTCATCATTCCTTATATCGACATCATGCGCAATGTCGACGTTCGTACCACGCCAATGGACGTACCGAAACAAGAAGTTATTACCAAGGATAATGTCACCGTTAATGTCGATGCGGTCGTCTATTTCCGCGTGATTGACGCTAAAAAAGCAGTCTTTGAAACTACTAATTACGCCTATGCCACCTCAACTTTTGCTCAAACCGCACTCCGCGACGTAACCGGTAATTTTGATCTCGATGAGCTACTCTCGAAACGCAATGAAATTTCAAAACAAATCAAAGAAATCGTTGATACGCAAACTGATAAATGGGGAATTGATATTGAAAATGTTAAACTCCAAAATATTGAACTCCCAGCTGACATGAAACGTGCTATGGCAAAACAAGCTGAAGCTGAACGTGAACGTCGTGCTGCAATCATCTCTGCTGAAGGAGAAAAAGCCTCTGCCACTGCTGTTGCTGAAGCTGCCGAACTCCTCGCCAAAACACCAGGTGGTCTCAATATCCGTACTCTCCAGACCCTGGAGAAAATCAGTACCGACCCCTCTCAAAAGACGGTCATTTTATTATCTTCGGATCTCACCGGTAGTATCAAGAATATAATCAAATAAATTATAGTTCTATATATTGATTTTTTAAACATAATATCTTATGCAATATTTCTTTAGCTATCAGACTCCCGACCAATTTGATGACATTCTTATGACCAGTGATGGAAGTTATCTCACAGGGCTCTCATTTAGCAATCAAAACAATATTAAAAATCTCGCAACAAAATCTCTGCCAATTTTTCAAGAGACCTGTCATTGGTTAGATATTTATTTCAACGGACAAAAACCTACTTTCAACCCAAGATATAAAACTAATGGGATCACTCCGTTTCGTAAAGAAATACAAGGCCTGCTTCTAAAAATCCCTTTCGGTGAAACCACAACTTATGGCAATCTTGCCAAAAAACTTGCTGAAACCCATCATCTAAAAAAGATGTCCGCTCAAGCAGTTGGTGGCGCTGTCGGCTGGAATCCTATCTGTATTATTATCCCATGCCATCGTATTCTCGGGGCAAACAATAAAATTACTGGGTATGGATGCGGAATCAAAAATAAAATCGCCTTACTTAGACTTGAGCAAAGCTATTTTTTTAGATAGAAAAAACTTTATACTAAAACCCGCCTCACAATAACTCCATGGCTCAAAATTATTGATACTATTTGTCTTATAAGAAATACACTATAGATAATTACTACAAACGCAACTGACTAAAATTTATTTGATTTCTTCGTTTAATATTTCAATAAATCTGGTTATTTGTTTATCCATAAACGCATCTTTTTTAGAATTGTTCAACATAACCGCCCACTGTGTAGCTGAAAGATTTTTCTCTGTTTTGTTAAAAAGCTTCTCATCAATTAATCTATTCAAAACTCTACGAGTATAAGCCATAACGTCGCTATATTCTTCAGAATCTTGTCTCGCAGCCCATATTTCACCCGTTGAATATTCTGAGATAATCCATTTATTGTCAATATCTTTGATATTTGCCAAAAATCTATTAGCTTTCTCTGATTTAAAATATTCTAATTTGGCATTATATCGTTCTGAGATCTTTTCAAATATCGTCAGTATATCAAATGTAGCACTTATCGCTGTTTCACTTAACAGTTCACCATGTTTTTTAATATCATCAAGAAACGCTTGCTTATCTGCATTAGAATAGCCATAACTATTACCACTAGATTTTTTCGAAATAACTTCTTTTTTAACTTCTGCACCATATAATTTCGGAATAATAATTTCAAAATCATCATACCTGTAATATTCGACCTCTACCGCATAAATATCAAAATGTGAATTTTGGTTAATATAAACAATTAAATCTTTCAAACGATTATGAAGTTTATCCATCAGTACAACAAATTTAATATTGCCTGAGTTGAGATTATCAGCTATGGCAACTAGTACATCGATTATATCTTCCATGCCGAAAAAGTCAGCGAATGACTCTCTAAAGTTCTTATCGAATTGTTTACTTGTGTGACGATTAAGCTGTTCAATAAAAGCTTCAAAATCTGTAGAATGCCGCCAAAGCGAAGCGCCATAGTCAAGGGCCTGTGCTACGACTGTCCGTTTATCAGGGTTGCGGAATAATTTTGTCTCTACGACATAAATATTACCTTTTTGATCGAAGGCCAAAGCATCTATTGGTCCGCTATTTGTTTGAAATTCACGTGCCGCTACAAATAATCTAATATCACTATCCACTTCATACATCGGAATCATATCAGGATTATCATAAATATATTGCTGAATGTTTTGCTCTAATCCGAATTCCTGCTTGTCTAATCGTTGTGCATTTTTATTATTACGTGATACTATTATCGACATTTTAACCCTTTCTTTATTAAGAATAAATATAATAAATCCACCATATGATTCTATGGTGGATTTGACTAAAATCTCAACTGGCTGGGGATGAGGGATTCGAACCCCCGAATGGTGGGACCAGAACCCACTGCCTTACCACTTGGCGAATCCCCATCGGTATCCCTATCATATCACATTTTTTTCAAAAATATATCTATTATTTTCTAAAAATCACTTTACAAAATCAGAAAACCCAGTTATACTCCTATTGACAGTCTGGTATCAGACTATTTTTTATGGAAGGAGCAAATGGCAAATATTACTCGTATCAAAGCCGGTGAGTCCAGGGACACTAGGGAAAAAACTTCTCTAAAAAGCCCCACACCGAAAACAACTAATAGTAAATCCGTAACCGGAACTACAAGTCATACTCAACACACCGAAGTTTCAAAAGTCGACAAAAAGCTCACTAAACTTGAAAAGGCGCAACAAAAATACGAGAAAAAACAAGCAAAAAAGCAGGCTAAACTAGCTAAAAAAGCCAACAAGAAACCGATGCCCAAAGTACTCCGCATCTTGACTGCTCCCTTCCGTAAAATTGGTGGTTATTTCCACGCTTCTTGGCAAGAACTTCGCCAAGTTCGCTGGCCAAATCGTAAAATGACCTGGAAACTTGTTTCCGCCGTCATCATCTATACTATCATCTTCGCAGTTTTTATTATGCTACTTGACGCAGGATTTACTTTATTGTTTAATAATTTATTGAAATAGGAGAATAAAAATGGCAGTTAACCGTTATGATGACACCCTCGCATGGTATACGATCAGTACCTACAGTGGTTACGAAGACAAGGTTGCAGAATCAATCAAACAACGTCTTGATCGTCCTGAATTCCAGGATAAGATTCTAGACGCTATCGTTCCAAAGGAAAAACAAATTGAAATTAAAAACGGCAAACGTAAAATTGTCGATCGTAAAATTTTTCAGGGCTACGTATTAGTTCAGATGCGCCTTTCCGACGAAACTTGGTATATTATCAGAAACACCCCTGGTGTGACTGGTTTTGTCGGTACTGGCACTCAACCAACTCCAGTTTCCGAAAAAGAAATTGCTAAAATCAAAAAGCGCATGGGTGTTGAGGATCCAAAATATTCCGTCAACTACGCGCTCAACGAAGTCGTCTCTATCACTGATGGACCATTCAAAGGCTTTGAAGGTACCGTTTCCGAAATCGACTCCACCAAAGGTAAACTCAAGGTCATGGTTTCCATGTTTGGCCGCGAAACACCAGTCGAGCTTGACGCTCTTCAGGTAAAGAAGATCAGTTGATCTTAGTTTAAATAAAGTGAAGTTTTAACTGCTTCACTTTTTTATTTTTACATTATTATTGATTTTCAGTCTATTACGTTTACTTATTCCGGTTATGTTATAATAAAACCATAAAGTCCACAAACATAAACGGAGAACAAAATGGAACCACCAATTCAAGTCAATTCTGAGATCGGGCGCCTCAAGACCGTCCTTCTTCATCGTCCTGGTGAAGAACTTGAGGCTCTCACTCCAGATTACATGGCACGCATGCTTTTTGACGACGTACCTTACTTAAAAGTCGCTCAAGAAGAGCATGATGCCTTCGCCAAAGTTTTACGTGACAATGGTGTCGAAGTTCTTTATCTCGATAAACTCGCCGCCGAATCCCTTTCGACTCAAGAAGTTCGGGATCGCTTCATCGTCGAAATGGTTCGTGCCTCCAAACAAGAAGACACTTATTCCACCTTCGCCATTGTTAATTATTTACAAAGTCTCGATCCACTCGCAATGGTCAGAAAAGTGATGGCCGGCGTCAAAAAGAGCGAAGTCGAGGTTATGGAACCAAAAAACAAACAACTTCATCACTACATGATCGACGACTATCCATTCTATCTCGATCCGATGCCAAATCTTTATTTCACCCGCGACCCAGCCGCCTCCATCGGCAATGGTCTTACCATCAATAAAATGCACTGGCCAACTCGTCGTCGTGAATCCCTCTTTATGCAATACATCATAAAGCATCATCCACGCTTCATGAGCAGCAATGTACCAGTTTGGTATAACCGTAATAATCGTTTCTCGGTCGAAGGTGGTGACGAACTAGTACTTAGTCGCAATACTCTCGCTATTGGTATCTCGGAGCGTACCGAGGTTGAAGCCATTGAACGCATTGCGTCCAGACTCTTTCACGACTCAGACTTCACTTGTGTTATAGCTATGAAGATCCCAAATAAGCGGGCTTTTATGCATCTTGATACCGTCTTCACTATGATCGATTACGATAAATTCACTGTCCACCCTGAGATTCTTACTGGTGAAGGTGAACTTGATATTTATTTGCTTGAAAAGGCCAACACTCATGTTGGTTACGAAATTAAACACCGACGTAGTCTCAAAGAGACTTTACAGGAAGTGCTTGGACTTCATCACGTTCATCTTATTCCATGTGGTAACGGTGATCCAATTGCTGCCGCCAGAGAACAATGGAACGATGGCTCTAATACCTTAGCCATCGCCCCAGGTGTTGTTATTACTTATGATCGTAACTATGTCACCAACAACGCTCTTCGCGAAGCTGGTCTCAAGGTCATCGAAGTCACTGGTGCTGAACTCGGTCGCGGTCGTGGTGGCCCACGCTGTATGTCAATGCCAATTTTTAGAGAGGAGATCTAATGTTAAATCTTAAAGGCCGTTCATTCTTAACCCTTAAAGACTTCACTCCCCGTGAAGTTAGGTTAATGCTTGAAACCGCAAAACAACTTAAAAATAATAAACTAACTGGTGTCTCCAATAAACATCACGAAGGTAAGACCATTGCCATGCTCTTCGAGAAAACTTCCACCAGAACCCGCTGCGCTTTCGTTACCGGCGCTCGTGATCTTGGTATGCATGCTGAATTTCTTGGTAAAGATGACATTCAACTTGGTAAAAAGGAATCTGTTCGCGATACTGCCTTAGTTCTTGGACGTATGTTCGACGGTATTGAATTTCGTGGCTTCGCACATCAGACTGTTGAGGAGCTGGCAAAATACGCTGGTATTCCAGTTTGGAACGGTCTCACTGACAAATATCATCCGACACAAGGTCTTGCCGATATGCTTACGATCAAAGAACATATTGGCCATCTCGAAGGCGCGCACCTTACTTACGTAGGCGATGGTCGCAATAATGTAGCTAATACGTTAATGATTGCTTCAAGCTTACTTGGCTTACATTATTCTGCCGGTACACCAAAAGAGCTTTTTCCAGATCCAGCCCTCGTCGAGGAATGTCGTACTCTTGCTGAAAAATATCAAACTGGTGCCACCATTCGGGTCGTCGAAAACCCTTATGAAGCAGTCACCGACGCCGATGCAGTCTATACCGATGTTTGGGTTTCTATGGGCGAAGAAGATAAGTTTGAAGAGCGCATTAACCTTCTCAAAGACTATCAAGTCAATCGAGACCTTATGCTTGCTACTCGCAAGAGCAATACTAAGTTTCTCCATTGCTTACCAGCTTTCCACGACAAAAATACTAAGATTGGAAAAGAAATTCTAGAGAAATACAATCTTGACGCCATGGAAGTTTCCGACGAAGTTTTTTACAGTAAAAATAGCGTCGTCTTCGACCAAGCCGAAAATCGTGTTTATACAATTGAAGCCGTCATGGATCTCACTCTCTAAAATAGAGCTTAACCAGATATAAAATAAATCCCAGACCTGGGATTTATTTTATATGCTATACTTAAACCATAAGTATTATTAAAAGCTAAGACCAAAGAAGGGAAGATTATGGTCGACAAAGTTAAAGCCGAAACGCCGGCTAAAGCTACAAAAACAAAACGCCCAAAACGCAATCGTAAACATATAAAAATGCTTTCTGCCTTCGCCGTACTTTTCGGCATCATCGCAATAATGGCATGCCTTACTTGGGTTATTCCATCTGGTAAATATAATTTAGTCCCCGATCCAAGCAACCCCTCTGAGACCATTCGTGAAGCTGGTACTTACCGGGAAATCCCTAAGGTCGAAACTACAACCAACGAAGAAACTGGCGAAACTACAACCGTTGATCATCGCCAGGGCCTTTGGGACATTTTTATGGCCCCAATTAAAGGCATGTCAGATCGTCTTGATGTTATTGTCTTCGTTCTCATTCTTGGTGGCTTCCTTGGTATAGTAATGAAGACTGGAGCCCTTGATGCTGCCCTTGGTGGGCTACTCAAAAAGATGAATGGTAAGGAAAAGTGGCTCATTCCAATTTTGATGACTCTTTTCGCTATCGGTGGCACCACCTACGGTATGCAAGAAGAAGCAGTCGCTTTTTATGCCCTCATCATACCAGTTATGATGGCTGCTGGCTACAACGCGATGACCGCCGTCATGATTATCGTTCTTGGTGGTGGTGTTGGTGTGCTTGCTTCCACGGTTAATCCATTCTCAACCGGTATCGCCGCTCGCACCGCCAATGTCCAACTTGGCAGTATTCTTTGGATTCAAGGTATCATCCTTGTCCTCATGCTCATCAGTGCCATCATCTTTACTATGCATTACGCTAAAAAAGTAAAGGCAGGAAAATACAAAGACGATTCCACTGTTGCTTCAACTTTTAAAGCTATTGATCTCAAAGCTGTTCCTGAATATACCGGCAAACGTAAGCTAATCATGGGTGTTTTTGCTTTCACCTTCCTTATCATGATTATCTCTCTTATTCCGTGGACCGATTTTGGTATCACTATCTTTAACGACTTTCATACTTGGCTTGCTGGCATTCCAGTTCTTAGTAATATCCTCGGTGTCGGCCATAATGTTGCTCTTGGTTCCTGGTATTTCAATGAGATTTCTGCTCTCTTCCTTATCTCTGCCCTAGTCATTGCTTTCATTTATCGTAAAGGTTTTCATGAAAAAGAAATCTCTATCACTGATACTTTCATCGACGGCTCAGAGCAACTCCTCAGTGTAGCCATCATAATCGCCGTAGCTGCCGCTGTTTCCATCGTTATGCGCAGCGGTGGTATTGAAGATACAATTATTCACTGGGGTGAAACTGGACTTAAAAACTCCAACGGTGGCGTTGTTGGTATCCTTGCCTACCTCTTCTATCTTCCACTTTCTTTCATTATTCCATCCTCTTCTGGTCTAGCCGCCGCCTCCATGCCAATCATTGCACCGGTCGCCGATCTCGTAGGCTCTACAAAAGAAACCATGGTTGTCGCCTTTGCTACTGCCAATGGCTTACTTAATATGATTGCTCCGACCATCGCCTCTCTCATGGCTGGACTCACTATCTCTGGCGTCTCATACAAAACTTGGTTTAAGCGTGTTTTTCCAGTCATGATCCTGTTTATAATTATCAGTCTTATTGCCGTCTTTACCATGGGGGTTATTTAATGGCTAAAATTGTAGTCGCTCTTGGCGGTAACGCCTTATCAAAGGATGGTAAGGCTACCGCCGCTGATCAGTTAGCCGTCGCAAACGAAACTGCCTCGGAATTAGTAAGGCTCATCACCGCCGGACATACTCTTGCCATCGTTCATGGTAACGGCCCGCAAATCGGTAATATCATCCTTCACGAAGAAGCCATCAACACCGATAAAACTCCAACCATGCCAGTTGATGTGGCGGGCGCCATGAGCCAAGGGCAAATTGGCTATTGGCTTCAAAACGCACTAAGAAATCAGCTTGAACAACTAAAAATTAAGAAACCTATTGCTTCAATCATTACTCAAGTTCTCGTTTCTAAAGATGATCCAGCCTTTAAAAATCCTAGTAAGCCAATCGGTCCGTTCTATGCCGAAGAGGAAGCCAAAAAGTTAGCTAAGACCCGGGGCATTACCGTCAAAGAAGATGCTGGGCGTGGCTGGCGCAAAGTTGTTCCTTCTCCAATGCCGTTGTCGATTATTGAATCTGACCTGATCAAAATCGCTATTGGCAACGGTGCCATTGTAATCGCCAGTGGGGGTGGTGGCATACCAGTATATTATGATAAGCATGGTCGCCTCACCGGGCTTGAAGCCGTTATTGACAAGGATTTTGCCGCTGAAAAACTTGCTGAAACTATCGACGCCGATATTTTACTCATCTTAACTGCAGTCGATACCGTTAAGATCAACTATCAACAGCCAAACGAAAAATCGATAACTGAGATCACCGTTGATGATGCTTTTAAATTAATTGCTCAAGGTCAATTTGCCGCCGGCAGTATGTTACCAAAGGTTGAAGCTGGTATTAATTTCGTTTCCGGCGCTAACAAACGTGTTTGTATTATCACTTCCCCAGAAAAAGCCTCAAAAGCAATTGAAGGTAAAGCCGGCACCCGCATCATAGCAAACTGATTAGTTTACTTTTTTCTCGAAAAATAGTATAATAGCTCCGTTACGCGCTCTAATTAGGAGTAATATATAATATGGCAAAAAAAGTAATTGGTAACCTAAAGTTACGCATCCCTGGTGGCAAGGCCACCGCAGGACCTCCAGTTGGTTCTACTCTTGGTCAGTGGGGTCTCAACATGATGGATTTCATCAATCCATTTAACGAAAAAACCAAAGAATATAACGGTAAAAATGTTATTGTCCACATCCAGGTCTTTGAAGATCGCACTTTCGCATGGACTTGTCTCGGACAGCCTGTCGACGATTTAATTCGTGAAGAGCTCAAAATTCAAAAAGGTTCTGGTCGTCCAAATACCGAAAAAGTTGGTAAAATCACTCGTGAACAACTTGAAAAAATCGCTAACATCAAGATGAAACAACTCAATGCTATTGATCTTGAAGGTGCTATCAAAGTTGTCGCCGGTACCGCCCGTTCAATGGGTGTCGAAATTGCTGAATAAATTATTTATTCAAATTAACTATTAATATTGGGAGGGCTAAGTCTAAACCTAGTCCGTTAGTACCACAGAAAGGAAAAATATGACTGAAGAAAAAGTCAAAGCTGAAGAAATGATCGTTCCCGAAACCGTTGAGAATTCAGAGACCCCAGCAACTGCTGAAAAATTTGCTAAAGCTGGCAAAAAATCAAAAAAACATCTTGAAGAAGTAAAAGCCGAGGAAGAGCGCAAGGCTCGTGCAACTAAAAATAAATTAGCTGAACTTGAAGTTAAGCCAAAAGGCGAAAAACCAGTTACTCGCTCCGTCTTAGAGCGTCGCGGTAAGAAATATCAAGCTGCCTACAAAGACATCGATCACACTAAATTTTACAATTTAGCAGAAGCAATCACTCTCGCATTAAAAACCAACCCAGCAAAATTTGCTGCCACTGTCGAGATCCACACCCGTCTTGGAGTTGATCCACGTCAAGCAGATCAAAACATTCGTACCACCCTCGTCTTACCTCATGGTAACGGCAAGGAAGTTCGAGTTGCAGTTTTTGCTCCTGAAGATGAGTGTAAAAAAGCCAAAGCTGCCGGTGCAGACATTGCAGAAGATATTGAATTCATTAAGCAACTTGAAAAGGGAATTATCAATTTTGATATTTTGATTTCCACTCCTGCCTACATGCCAAAACTTGGTAAATTTGCTCGCCTTCTCGGTCCAAAGGGTCTCATGCCAAATCCAAAAGCTGGCACTGTTACTACCGATATCGAAAAAGCAGTTAAAGAATCCAAAGCTGGTAAGATCGAATATCGTGTCGATAAACAAGCTATCGTCCATCTTGGCCTTGGTAAAACCAATTTCACCGAAGCCCAATTACTAGAGAATGCAACCGCTTTCCTTGACTCCTTGAAGTCCATGAAGCCAGCTTCTCTCAAGGGTCAATACATTAAGAGTATTTATATTTCCTCAACCATGGGTCCATCCATTGCTGTTGAAAATATTTACAACTAATTTGATCATTTTAAAAAATACCACCGCAAGGTGGTATTTTTTAGATCCCTATCACCCTTTTCTATTGACTCAAAATCAAAAATACCCCGAAGGGTATTTTTCTAAATTCGTAGACTCGATTTTTTAATTAAGCTAATTCAACAGTAGCGCCGGCTTCTTCAAGAGTTTTCTTAAGAGCTTCAGCTTCGTCTTTCTTAACTTTTTCCTTGACAGTTGCAGGAGCACCATCAACGATAGCTTTTGCTTCACCAAGACCGAGACCAGTAGCCTCTTTGACGGCCTTAATTACAGCAATTTTCTGAGCACCAGCGTCTTTAAGAACGACGTTGAATTCAGATTTGCCTTCTTCTTCAGTAGCAGCGGCAGGAGCAGCAGCAACAGCAACAGCGGCAGCAGCAGGCTCAATACCATATTCATCTTTAAGAGTATTTTTAAGTTCGTTAACTTCAAGAACAGTAAGATTTACAAGTTCTTCAGCTAATTTTTTAATATCAGCCATTTTAGACCTTTCTATCATTAAAATTTTATATTTTGTTCATTAAGAACATTACAACATTGATTGTTTTAATATGATCTGAAGATTCCAGAATATATCAAACTTAAGCCCCCAGTTTTGCTTCCAAACCGGAAACAATTCCAGAAAGTCCACCAGAAAGACCAGAGACAGAATCGTTGACTGGTGAAAGCAATTGTGCGACCACCTGTGCGACCAATTCGTTCTTGGAAGGAAGAGCAGCCAGTGCAGTAATTTCAGCCGTGTTGATCATCTGACCAGCATCACTAAAACCACCAATTAGCTCCAATGCCTTATGTGTCTTTCCAAATTCAGCTAAGACCTTTGCAGGTGCCACTTCGTCAGAATCAGAAATTGCATAAACCAACTGGCCAGTTAGATGAGTAGTATCAGTGTCTTTATAGACAGCGATTTCATTCATCGCAACCCGCACTAAGCGGTTTTTTACAATCTTGATCTTTACACCTTGTTCACGAGCAGACTTACGCAATTCTTCTAGCTCAGCAACGGAAAGTCCCTGATAATTTGCGTAAGCAGTTAGCTTTGCACTCGAAAGTAACTTAGTTAAATCAGCAACCAATGTATTCTTTTTATCTTTTGAAATTGCCATAAAAAGTTTTTCCTTGATTGTTAAGAGTCTACGAATTTTTAAAATCCGTTACCAATTTATAAGATTTTTCCTCGGTGACATTATTAAGATTTGGCTAAACCACTGCTATATCTGCATAAAACCCAACCAAGATCCGTCACTGTCTATGGTAACTGCTCCCATTATATCAAAATTTTCTCAAAAAAACAATCTGAACACACCAATTCGAGGCTCGCACGACAAGTAAAACTCATTAGATCAAAACAAAAATTACGGCTTCTGAGTAAAATAGCCTGGTGTGCCTGGCGCATCAATACGAGCATAGTCTTTAAAAGTATGCATGATGCTATATTGTGTACCATTACCGCCTTGAAGATTATTGTTTCGCAAAAATAACTTTGTATTAGAAGGCAAAAGTGTGGTGACAAAACTTGGTGAAGCATAAATAGTTTTAATCATACTATTACCAAACATAAAGTTAGCTTCCTTCAAACTACGGGTGTCAAAGCTAGAAATGTCCAATATACCATTTACAGGATCTACCATCGATTTATTAAACATTAGGTTCATATTAACAACTTTTTTAGTATCGAAAGAGTTAAGGTTAAGACTAGTTAATTTTTCTGTACCTCTAAACATACCCGCCATATTAGTAACATTTCTCGTATCAAAATTGGAAAGATCAAGGCTAACGAGGTTTTTTACATCAGCAAACATACCTACCATATTAGTAACCCTACTAGTATTAAAACTTGTAATATTTAATCCAGTGAGATTAATCATATTATAGAACATATTATGCATAGTTGTAACCTGGCTAGTATCAAAATTGGAAAGATCTAAATTAGTTAAAGGCTGAACCGAGCTAAACATACTTGACATATCGACAACACTACTTGTATTAAAACTTGATAGATTAAGATTGGTCAGCTGCGCACCAGCGAACATAAAAGACATATCTGTAACGTGACTAGTGTCAAACATAGTTAAATCCAGATTAAGCGGAGAGTACATTCCGCTACCATTAAGATAATTAAACATGCTATGCATATTTGTAACATTAGCAGTATTAAAATTTGTCAAATTAATACTTGACGCTAACATAGCATTAAACATATCTGACATATCTGTAACGTGACTAGTATCAAGATGGCTAAGGTCTAGGGCCATATGTATTGTATCAGAAAACATCCCCGACATGTTAGTAACATTGTTAGACTTAAAACCTTTAAGATTTAGTCCACTTGCATTAGCCGTGTAATTATTACCAGCAAACATTCGGTACATATTCTCCGCACTCTCAGTAGAAAAATCGTCAAGATTGAGTATTTCTATATGATTATAAGGCTTAATATAGGCAAACATCTGTGACATATTTTTTGTGCGCGAGGTGTCAATCCCTCTCATATCGACACCAATAACAGATGACGGATCATTAATTATCGCACCAAACATATCTGAGCTATCCTCGTTTGTATAAACAACATCAGCATCACTCCACCAAAAAATATCATGGTTCTCCGTCCAAAGATAGATAGGGGCATTTGAATCGGTAGTTGATACAACCGCAGCATTTACTTGCATTAGATTCGGGGCGGCACTAGCTTTTTTAAACATACTACCCTTTGAATAAACATTGCCATTTGTAACATCTCTAGCTTTTTTAGCAAACTCTGGGCCTGGCAAAAAAGTAGCTATTTTTTGTGTAGTATTAGTCATTGTGGTAAAGAGAATCTGCTTAGAATAGGTGCCTGGAACGAGACCTGGAGCAGCTTTAACTCCAAATTCGACGACATACTTAGAGTGATCTGGAATATTATGTATATAAGCCTTCTCCGGACTTGAGCGTTTAGGAATAGGATGAAAACGGCTATCTGGAACAGAAAGACCATAACTTTTATAGCCCCAAGACTTAGGTGTAAAAGCCGTCTCAGATAATGGGGCGGCCAGAGAATCAAATTTCTCAGTAATTGAAGGATTTGTGTGATTAAGGTGCGTATCCTCGTCAATGCTAGAGATATAAGACGAAGTACCCGTGGGATTATTAGTTTCTACATAAACAAACATCTGTTTATTTTTAAAAGTCGAAGAACTCACTTCTGCTGAAGTGAAAAGAAAATCTACACTAGGATCAGAGACTGAAGTAGCAAGAGTGATCGGAGTTGGCGGTGTAGACGGAGCTGCAAAAGTAGTATGCTGAGAGATTAGCAAAAGAAATACAGAAAACATCGCCGAAACAATAATAAAAAGAATAACTGGTAAGGCATAAAGGCGTGATTTAAGAGATAATGAACGCGCCCCTTTAATCATTTTCTCCAACTCCTCTCAAGTATTCTAAGTCATTCATATCTAGATTAGATTATAGCACAAGAATTATCTCATCATACATTTCATAATTATTATTTACATATGGTGATATTTGCCACCATTCCAAATCTCCTGTGCACGGTACACCTGCTCCGCTAATATCGCTCGTACTAACTGATGAGGAAAGACTAGCCTCGAAAGGCTCCAAACCAAATTTGATTTTTGACGAATCTCCTCACTTACCCCAAAAGCTCCACCAATAATTATCACTACTTCTCTACTATTTACAAACTGCTGCGATAAGATCCCCGACAACTCCGGTGAAGACAAATTTTTGCCACGTTCATCCAGCAGAATTACATACTGCTGTCCCGAAAATGGCCATTTCGCAAGATATTGGTTTAATTTCTCTTCTTCAATCAACTCCCATTCAATATTAAATGGCTTCTTCAATCTTTTTTGATATTCAGACACCGCTATATTCACCCAATCCAAATGTTTTTTACCGCCAGCAATTATATGGATCATATCTTTTATTAGCCTCATTTTAATTAGTATTATTATATCAAAGACATTTTTATTGTAACAAATACAACACTAATCTATAAACAATTTCATTATTTATTACAACATTTATCAAGTTACCACTGTTAATATTGTGGAAATCTCCATGATAATTATTTGTTGACTTTTTTACAAGTCTGACATAATATAATATCAATATTATATTAAACAGACAGGATGCGAGGTGATGTCTGAATTACCAGAAAAACAAATAAAACGACTCCGCTCGCTTATTCAAGAAGCGGAAACTAATTTAGCCGCAGCTAAAGAACTACTTATTTCGATAGTTGGCGATGGTGATGTAATTACTGCCCCACGAGAAGTCGTGGTTTCTGGACCCGAAGGTAAAATCATCGAAGGTGTTTTTGACGGTCAAATTATGATCGATCAAGACGGCAAAAACTATCCAGTTCCAGCTAACTATGCTAGTAAATCAAAACTCGTCGAGGGTGACATTATGAAACTAACCATCACTCCTGAGGGCAAGTTTCTTTACAAGCAAATCGGCCCAGTGGAACGTAAAACCGTTATCGGTACCTTAACCCATCACGATGACAAATATTTTGTTGAGGTAAACGGTCGCGAATACGAAATTCTCTATGCTTCAGTTACTTATTTTCGTCTTCGAGAAGGCGCACAGGTCTCCGTTGTTATCCCTGCTAATAACGACCAAGCCAATTGGGCAGCCGTCGAAGCCTCGCTCTAGTCTTTATGTTATAATAATCTCCAATGAAGGCTCTATATCGAAAATATCGTCCACTTAAGCTCGCTGATGTTGTTGGCCAAGATAAAACCATTAAGCAACTTCAAGGTGCAATCTCTCAAAATAAAATCTCTCACGCCTATTTATTTATCGGCCCTAGAGGGTGTGGCAAAACTTCCGTTGCTCGCATCTTTGCTCACGAAATTAATCAATTTGAATATCAATTAGAAGATTCTTATGTTGATATTATCGAAATTGATGCAGCAACTTTTACCGGGGTTGATAACATTCGCGAACTCCGCGAAAAAGCGATGATCGTTCCAACTACTGGTAAATATAAGGTATATATCATCGACGAGGTTCACATGCTCTCGACCAGCGCTTTCAATGCTTTATTAAAAATCCTTGAAGAACCGCCAGCTCATGTCGTCTTTATCATGGCTACTACCAATCCTGAAAAAATTCCAGCCACTATTACTTCTCGTACACAGATCTATCGTTTCAATCTTGCAGAGCCCGCCGTCATGCAAAAATTTTTAAGAGATATTTCCGATCAAGAGGGAATTAATATTTCTAACCCTGCGCTTCAAATCATTAGTGAAAGAGGTGGTGGTTCTTTCCGCGATTCTTTATCCATTCTTGACCAATTAAGTACTATTTCTGAACCTATTAAAGAGATTGACGAAACAACTGTTTCCGAAGCTCTTGGTATTCCCAGTCAACAGGGAATTTATGAGCTACTTCAGGCCTATCAAGCCTCTGACACTCAAAAAATCACCAAACTTCTTTCCGAACTTTTCAATGCTGGTTTCACCGCCGATTCGATCACAACAGAATTAATTCAGCAAATCATTAAAACCCCAACGAAGGAAACCTTACCACTCATCAAACAATTATTTACTGTCACTGGAAGTTTTTTAGAGGCTAAACTCACTGTTGCTCTCGTCGCATCGCCACACCACGACACAGCAAATTTAACATCCATAAAAAAGACTGCTGAATCCTCCGAAGCTTTTATCAACATTCGAAACCAATTGGTGAAAAATGCTAAAAATCACAAAGCTGAACACGCTCCCCCTTCTATTGATCCAGAAGATCATACTCAAGCAGCACCTCCGACTTTACCCGAAGCCGTCGTTGATTCTGCCGGTAGCTTTAATTTCAATGGCTTTGTCACTAATGTCACCAATGTTAATCCAACCTTGCTTACTGCCCTTAAAAAATCTTTCTTCTTAATTAGTGGGAAAAATTTTGATATCTATCCAGAAAAACCCGTTTATTGGCGTATTCTCAGTCAAAAAAATAATCTTGACGTTCTCCGAGATGCCACTAGCTCCATTAATCTCACTATTAAAAACCCCGACACTGATATTATGCCTAAAACCGTCGTCTCCTTTGACCAAGCTACAGCAGGCCAAACCATCAAAACTAACTCTTCCTCTCAGAATCTAAGTTCACTATCTGCTATAATGGGAGACATCCAGGAGGTCACCGATAATCCTTTTTAAGGGTCAGTGGTTATGAATATGCCAGATTCAAAAAACACTACAGAGAAAAAATCTAGAAAAAAGACCATTTCACAAAATGATCCAGAACTTTTTGGTGGCCGTATTCCGCCTCAAAATATTGACGCCGAACGTTCTCTCCTTGGTGCTATTCTTCTTGATGACTCTGCTTTTCCAGAAATTCTAGAAAAAATTAAACCCATAGATTTTTATGAAAAAAAACATGGCACAATCTATCGCGCCATGGTGTCACTTTATGAGCATAGTCAACCAATTGACCTTCTTACTTTAAGATCAGAATTAAATAATCAAAAACTTATTAAAGAAGTTGGTGGTGCGCCCTATCTAACCGATCTTACCAATGTCGTTCCGACAGCTTCCAATGTTTTATCGTATGCCAAATTGGTTGAACAGGATTCAATCCGTCGACGTCTAATTCGTGCTGGCACAGAAATTACTAATCAGGCCTATGATGGTTCTACCGACGTCTCTGTCATGCTTGGTGCTGCCGAAAAAGAACTATTTGCCGTTTCCGATCAAACCACCAAAACTGAATATGCTGCTCTTGAAGATCTTTTGGTTGATGCTTTTGATCGCATGGAAGCGCTACATACTAATAAAGGCGCACTTCGTGGATTAAAAACCGGCTTCCGCGATCTTGATAATAAAACCGCTGGCTTTCAAAAAGGCGATCTTATTATCATCGGTGCTCGCCCAGCCATGGGTAAGACCACCTTTGCGCAAAATCTTGCCTACAACATTGCTGGTATCAATAAGCGCGGCGTTCTCTTCTTCTCAATGGAAATGGCTAAAAACGAAATTGTTGATCGTATGATTGCGAGTACCTCTGGTGTAGACTCTTGGCACATCCGCACCGGCAATATTTCTGCTGATGACTTTGCAAAAATTGGCGACGCCCTCGGTGAAATGAGTGAGATTCCACTCTACCTTGACGACACTAGTTCTATGACTGTTCTTGAGTTGCGCAATAAAGCACGTCGTGCCGCTCACGACCATGACATTGGTCTCATTATCGTCGACTATCTTCAGCTAATCTCCGGTTCCGATCGTTACGCCGGAAACCGTGTCCAAGAAGTAACTGAAATTTCTCGTGGCCTCAAAACTCTCGCTCGTGAACTTGAAATACCAGTCATTGCTCTCGCTCAGCTCTCACGTGGTGTCACCGGACGTGATGACCCTCGGCCAGTTCTTTCTGACCTTCGCGAATCCGGCTCTATCGAACAAGATGCTGATCTCGTCATGTTCCTACATCGTCCTGACTACTATCACCAAGAAGATGGATACGAACCAACCAACATTACAGAACTTCTAATGGCCAAACATCGTCATGGGCCTATCGGTAAAATTGAACTCTACTTCCATCCCGAACTTTTGCGTTTTATGTCACTCGATAAAACCAGGGAATAGCACGAAAAAAATTTTCATGCTAAAATATCTACGTGGGTAAATTAAATCCAAACAAATATTTTCTTTACAAAAATCGCTTTATCATCGGCTACATTCTTCTCGCCGCCAGTTTTCTTACCCTTATTCTTTTTGTCCCCAAAATCGCCCTCACTGGTCTCTCCTCCAGTGAAATATCCTCCGCCACTACTAGCCAAAATCTTAGTCTTCGTACTATTTTTGATGGCAGCCTCACAGATCTTCCGTATCACCTCTTACAAAAAATCATCTTTAAATTATTCGGTATCACCACCTACACTATAATCCTTCCAAGTATTATTATTGGTGGTTTTCTTGGCTTTTTTCTTATTCTCCTTCTTAATCGTTGGTTTAAAAATAATACAGCTATCATCGCCAGTATCATCACCGTTCTCTCCTCAAGTTTTCTTTTTCTGGTTAGCAACGGTACACCTCTAATTATGGTGGTTTTTTGGCCGACTCTATTACTTTGGCTTGGCTCCAAGGTTCAGGGTAAAGAACGTCCTGCCCCCATCTGGTCCTTCATTTTTGCCATCACTCTCTTTTTTTCCAGTTTCACACCCTACATGATTTATCTGATCGCCCTAGTCCTTATCTATACCGTTATCCATCCTCATCTACGTTTTACAGTCAAGAATCTTCCAAAACTACCTTTTATTCTCGTTGCTTTATTTATTCTAGTCGGCTTTGGCTTTATGGGCTACATTTTTATGCGACATCCTGAAGCTATCAAACCACTTCTTTACTCTGGTAATTTCAAATTCTCTACTTATCTTCATAATCTTAAACAAGCCTTCTTGCCATTCTTCACCTGGCACGGTATTATTGAAAGTATTTTCTTAGCTCCTCAAATCAGTTTACCTGCCACCCTCATTGCCGTCATTGGACTTGTCTCTACTTTCAAAGGTTTCTTCGCCAGTCGCAATTCCATTGCTATTTTTCTAATTATCTTCACCATTCTTATTTCAGGTTTTCATACTGATTATGCCGCTCTTCTTATTTTACCTTTTGCCATCCTAATCGCTCATGGTCTTCGTTATATTATCTACAAATGGTACAATCTTTTTCCAGAAAACCCATACGCCAAACTCTTCGGAGTTATTCCAATCGCCATTTTCCTTTTTACTATGATCACCTCAGATCTCTCTCACTTTATTTCCGGCTATCGCTATGCAGCACCTGTCGCTAATCAGTTCAATAGCGACCTTACGCTTGTCCTTAATCATGTCAAGTCCGGCGACCATCTCTTGCTAGATGAAAACGATGATTTTTCAAAACTACTTATTACAGCAAATTACATCAAACCGATTTTAAAAAATCCACTTAATTTTCACATCACCACTGATGCTAATAATCTACCCAAAGATCTACAAATTTTCACGATCGGTAAACATCATAACGAAAAGTTTGATCTTCAAAAAATCTACACTTCATCAAAGTCTCAAAACTCTGACCGTCTTTATTTATACTCAGTTAAGTAATCTGATATAATATAAAAATAATAAATATAAGGAGATGTTTTATGGGTGCTACTTTTGACCAGATGAAAATGATCAATACATTAAGAAAAGCTCAAAAAGATTTAAAAAATGAAATTGTTGAAGTTGAAGCTGGTGATGGTGCTGTTGTAGTCCAGATCACTGGTGAACTCAAAGTAAAAAAAGTTTCCATCGACCCTTCACGTATTGATCTTGATGATATTTCTGAGCTTGAACGCTGGATCGAAAACTGTTTCCGCGACGGCTATGCAAAAGCACAAGAAATTGCTACCGACAAAATGAAACCTCTCATGGGTCAATTAGGCGGTCTTTCTGGTCTTGGTATGTAACTAAAATGCTACCTCAAGCCCTAGAGAATACTATTGAAGCCCTAGGTAGCTTACCAGGTGTCGGTCCACGCACCGCCGAGCGCTACGCTACCTATCTTTTTCGCGTCGATCCCAAAATTTCGAGCAATATCATCGACGCCCTTACCCATCTCCATTCTGACGTCAAAATCTGTCCTATTACTTTTGCTTTAATAAATTACGACGAAGACATTTCTCCGCTATATAGCAAGGATCGCGATAAAACCACCGTTCTCGTCGTCGAAGAGCCACTCGATATTTATGCTATTGAGCAAACCAAACAATATCATGGTACCTACCATGTTCTCGGTGGCGCTATCTCACCTATCGACGGTATTACTCCCGATAAACTTCATATCGAGGAGCTAATTTCACGTGTCGAAAAGGATTCTGTTCAAGAAATCATTATCGCCACCAACCCAAGCGTTGAAGGTGAAAGTACCGCATTACTCTTACAACGTGTTCTCTCAGACAAATACCCCAACCTTAAAATTACTCGTCTCGCCCGTGGGCTACCTCTTGGCGTTGATCTTTCTTTCGCTGACCAAATCACTCTTGGCACTGCCCTCACTAACCGCACGCTCCTCTAAATATGTCTAGGCTCAATCATTATAATATATAACTACTTCATTTACTTCTTCTTAATCCATTTATGCTAAAATCAAATCATTACTAACTTGGAGATTTCATGTTTTCTGACCAAACTTTTTTATTAAATCTATCTATTCTTATCATCATCGGCCTACTTATCTTGGTTTTAATCATTAGCCTAAAAAATCGAACAAAAAATAATCAGACCGATCTATTACAACTACTCGAAACTATGACCAAAAATACTGATCAAGTTGTTGAAGCTTCCAAAAATCTTCATGAACGTATGATCCGTGTTGAAGCCACAGTTGATAAAATCACTAAGGGTGTTGATGACGGCTTTCGTGACAATCGTAAAGAAATTGCTACTAACTTACAGACTATTCAGAAAACTGTCGACCTAAGAGTTAAAGATCTTCAAACGGACAATGCCAAAAAACTCGAAGAGATGCGTCTTACTGTTGACGAAAAACTTCAAGCCTCTGTCGAAAAACGGTTCAATGAAAGTTTTAAAACTATTTCCGAGCAATTAACTAGTGTCTATAAAGGTTTAGGTGAAATGAAGAATCTTGCCACAGGCGTTGGCGATCTAAAAAAAGTAATGGAGGGTGTCAAAACCAGAGGCATCTACGGTGAAGTTCAACTTAGTAGTATCATTTCTGATATTTTAAACCCAAATCAGTATAAAGAAAATATCAGCACCAAACCCGGCTCCACTGATCGAGTTGAATTTGCAGTAAAAATGCCTGGTAGGGAAGAATCACATGAAACCTATCTTCCAATTGATTCTAAATTTCCAGTTGAAAACTACTCTCGTCTCATTGCGGCTTATGATCAAGGTAATAAAAACGACATCCTCACTTTTCAAAAAGCTCTAGCAACCGATGTTAAAGAGCAAGCTAAAAAAATCTCCACCAAATATATCGAGCCGCCTTTCACAACTGATTTTGGTATGATGTTCGTACCTACTGAATCACTTTATGCCGAGATTCTTCGTATTCCTGGCCTCTCTGACGAGATTCGACAGAAGTATAATATCAGCATCACCTCGCCATCCACCTTGCCGGTAACCTTATCTGGTCTTCTTATGGGCTTCCGCACCGTAGCTATCGAAAAACGTAGTAGCGAGGTTTGGCAAGTTCTTGGTGCTATCAAAACTCAATTTAATAAATTCGGCGACCTTCTTGAGGCCACCAAGAAAAAACTTCAAGAATCCGCCAACAAAATTGATGCTGCAGCCATTACTTCTCGTCAAATTGAGCGTCGCCTCAAAGAGGTTGAAAGTCTTCCTACTACCGAAAGCGTCAAATTGATCGGCAAAGTTGATGATAATTTCTAGAGCCACCAAAAAACTTCGTATCTGATATAATAAATCTAATGTACGATAGTTTCACTAATTTTATTGCAAATAAATCTAAACTTTGCATCATTCAAGCAGAAAATCCCGATGGCGATTCTCTTGGCTCCGCCTTAGCTCTTGAAACATTATTAAAAGATAAACAAATTTCTCAATTTTGCCCGGTGAATATTCCGAAATATCTTCGCTATTACAAAGATTGGTCAAAAATCACAAGCGACATTGACTATCAAGCCGATGGCTATATCATTGTTGATACAGCTGCTGAAATTCTGCTCAGTAAACTTATTGATGATCTAGTCATTAAAAATCTCCTCTACACCAAACCTGTCTTCGTAATTGATCACCACGAAACTCCTGACGATCTCAATTTTCCGCACCAATCAATCATAGAGCATCTACCTTCTTGTACAAACGTCATCTATAACATTGCCAAACAAATCAATCTCCCCATCGATCAAACTACTGCTGAATATCTTTTTCAAGGTCTCCTTTCTGATACTCTTGGACTCACTTCCGCAGGTGTTACTAGTGAAACTTTTCGTCTTGCTGCCGACCTACAAGATCTTGGTGCCAACATAAGCGACCTCGAAGAAAAACGCAAAGAATTTATGAAAAAATCTCAGCGTATTCTCGCCTATAAAGCAGAGCTGATCCAGCGGATTGATTATTCTTTGGATGGACAACTTTCAACTATTCATATTCCCTGGGAAGAAATTCAGGAATATTCTGATGAATATAATCCGAACGTATTAATTCTTGAGGAAATGAAAATGGTAGAAGGAGTCAAAGTTGCAGTCGCTATTAAAACTTATCCCGACGGCAAACTTACTGGTAAAATTCGCTCCTCTTTACCGATTTCTGACAAAATCGCCGGCTTCTTTGGCGGTGGTGGACACCCATACGCTGCTGGTTTTCGAACTTACGACACTAATTATCAAGATACTTTACGAGAATTAATCTCTTGTACTCATAAATTAATTGAAACCTGCGATCAGCCTCAATCCACCACAGAAACCACTTTTATTGGAAGTTTTTAAAATGCGTCTATATAATACTCTCACTAAAAAAATTGAAGAATTCGTTCCACAAGACCCTCAAAATGTAAAAATTTATACTTGCGGACCAACCGTCTACAGCTTCGCTCATATTGGTAATTTTGCTGCCTATATTTACTGGGATCTCCTAATTCGCACTATCAAGCTCCATGGTTGGATACCACATCGCGTCATGAACGTCACAGATGTTGGGCATCTCACCTCTGACGGCGATGAAGGCGATGACAAAATGGAAAAAGGAGCAAAAAGGGAAAATAAGACCGTCTGGGAAATTGCCGATTTCTACACTAAAGCCTTTTTGACAGACTTTTACGCACTTGATCTAACAGAACCCACTAAAATTGCTCGTGCCACAGACTATATTAAGCAAGATATGGAACTCGTACAGTCCCTAATTAATAAAGGCTTAACTTATGAAACATCTGACGGCATTTATTTTGACACCAGTAAATTCTCCACGTATGCCGATTTCGCTAAGCTTAACCTTAATCACCTTAAGGCTGGTGCACGCGTAGAGTTTAATCCCGAAAAACGTAATATTTCTGACTTCGCGATTTGGAAATTTATCAAAGATGGAGAAGACCATGCTATGAAATGGGACTTTCAAGGCCGTCCAGGCTACCCAGGCTGGCATCTCGAATGTTCTGCCATTTCACACGCAGAACTTGGAGAACCGCTTGATATTCATACCGGTGGCATCGACCATATTCCAGTTCATCACACAAACGAAATCGCTCAATCCGAAGTAGCTTTCGATCGTCAGATGTCTCGTTTTTGGCTACACTGTTATCATATCACTAGTGAAGGTCAAAAACTCAGTAAATCTCTCGGTAATACCTATTCTATTGCCGATCTCAAAGAAAATGGTTTTTCGCCACTTGATTACAAAATGTGGGTCTTACAAGGCCATTACCAATCTGAACGTAATTTTACACTTACTGATTTAGGTTCTACTAAAATTCGTCGTCTCAAATGGAAAAATCAAATTGCAGAATTATTACAAACCGACATAACCGACATTAAGTTATCAGACCAAACAGCTCTTTCAGGTTTATTACGTGATTTGCTTAAAAGAAATTCTAAACCTCAAACAGAAATCTCACAAAAAATCTTTACTTACGTAGATAATAACCTCAATTCTGCTGAAGCTTTTTCCTTTATTGACCAACATCAGCTTACACTAGACGATTGGGCTTTGATTGAAAATTTATTTGGCATTGGGCTTTTTAAAGAACAGTGCTTACCAAGCAAAGAAATCCTAGATCTCATCAATAATCGTCAACAGGCTCGTCAACAAAAAGATTATAAAACCGCTGATGAAATTCGCGAAAAAATTGAGCAAACTGGATATTCTGTCAAAGATCGTACTAATCAGCCGATCTGGCAATATCTAAAATAGCTTATTTATTTTTCAAACAAACTCAGCTATACTAAATAAAAACAGAGGAGGAACATGTCACGCACAATTGAGGTCGATACCAAAACCTTTATCCGCTTTTGGTTTGTCATTATTGCTTTTGCAGGTCTCGGTTACCTAATCTTTAAAGCTGCTAGTGGCCTAATTATCATTTTCATTTCAGCATTTTTAGCTCTAGCGCTTCGCCCACTAGCAAAATTCATAGATAAAATTGACCGAAAAAAAGAACGTCCTCAACTTTCCGCCATTATTGCCGTCCTCGTCGTAGTTTTAGGTTTTTCAATCATCGTTGCTGTTGTCGGACCAATGATTATCTCTCAGGTCTCAATTTTCCTCGCCTCTGCACCTCAGAAAATATCTACCGTAATTGGAGGTTTTAATCTTGATCGCGTTGGAGAATATTTTGGTATTCCAGATCTTCAAGCCCAATTATTAACCGCTCTTCGTAATTTTTCCAATACTCTGCTTAACAATCTCAGTGGCATCGCCATCAGTAGTGTAGGCACAATTGGTACTATTCTCACCAATATCATTCTAACTATTGTACTTACCATCCTCTTTATGCTTGAGGGCCCAAAACTAGTTGAAGATTTTTGGCGCACCGTTTCATCTTCTCGTAACGCTCAAGCCACCAGAGTTTGGCATCGTGTTACCTCCAAGCTTAGCACTGTCGTTGCAAAATACGTTTCCGCACAAGTCCTGATCGCCATGTTAGACGGTACGTTAACTACTATTAGTGTCTTTATTATCTGTCTCATCTTTAATGTTCCTGGCGGTATCGCTATTCCCCTCGGACTCATCTCCTTTCTCTTTTATCTAATTCCAATGTTTGGACCCGTCATTGCCTGTATCATTAATACAATCCTTCTCTTTGTTAATTCTCCATGGGCCGCTCTCAGCTTCTTCCTTTTCTATCTCATATATCAACAAGTCGAAAACAACATTATCGCCCCCCGTATTCAAGGCAAGGGCTTAGGACTCCCTCCAGTAATTATCTTAATTTCAATTATTATTGGCATGTACGCCTTTGGCTTGATCGGCTGTTTAATCGCTATTCCGATCGCCGGTTGTATTAAAGTAATTATTGATGAGTATTCGGCTATTAAAAAAGTTATAGACGACTAATTTATAGACTATTTATTTCGTCTATGACATAATTATTTAGAATTAATTTTAAGGAGTATATTATGGAACAGGTATTACCATTTCTTGAAGGCATCTTTTTAATTGCTACCACTGAACAAGATCAACCGCACGTTCGACCTTTTGATGCTGCTGGTATTCTTGAGGGTAAACTTTATATTGGTACAAAAAACAATAAAAAAGTTTTTGCCCAAATCAAAGTCAATCCTAAGGTTGAGATTTATGCAAAACATGATAGTCTCGGCACACTTCGAATCATCGCCGAAGCCTACCCTGTCGAAGATAAAACTTTAAATCAGGCTGCCTACGAATCCACTAAAAAAGATTATACAGGCCCAGATTGTGCAGCTGTTGAACTCAAAAACGTATGTGGTACCATCCAGAATAAGCTCGGTGAAATCATCAATGTTAAGTTTTAATCATCCCCACGAAACGGTTAGCATTAAGCAAACTACTCTTATCTACCTTACCGCTATTTCTGCCGGTATCTTATTAATTTCCAATCTAGCCGCTACTAAACTTTGGAATATGTTTGGAATCGCCGTAGATGGAGGTATTCTTTGTTTTCCAATCTCTTACATCTTAGGCGATATTATTATTGAGTTTTATGGCAAAAAGATAGCTAAATCCGTTATTCTTTCTAGCCTATTACTAAATATTTTTGCAGCCCTCGTTTTTTGGGCTGTCTGCCTTCTGCCTCCTTTTACGGGTACCGAGGAAATGCAAGCTTCCATTGTTAGTGTTCTAGGTTTTGCGCCACGCATCATTCTTGGTTCACTTACCGCCTATCTCTTTTCTCAATTTTCTAATAACTATATTTTTGAAAAAATTAAGAAAAAAACCGGCTCAAAATTCTTCCTAGTTCGCGCTCTCGGATCATCTGTCGTAGCTCATTTTCTCGATAGCCTCATTTTTGAAACTATCGCTTTCTTTGGCGTTCTAGCTTTTAATGACTTTTTAAACCAAGCACTCTTCGCCTATCTACTTGGCCTAGGTCTTGAATTAATTCTGTCACCAATTGAACTTTTCATAGTCTCAAAAGTGCGCCCATACTTAAAAGAAGAGCAAAATACATCAGCAACAAAACTAGTGGCTAAATCCTAATTAGGAATAATCTTAGATGTTTAGTTTTCAAATTGAACACAAAATTCCCGGTTTCCTTGGTCGAGCTGGAATAATAAAAACACCACACGGCGAAATTAAGACACCAGCCTTTATGACCGTAGGGACTCAGGGTTATGTACGTTTTCTCCAGCCAGAAGATCTAGTAGCAATTGGCGCACAGGCAATGCTTAGTAACGGTTATCATCTCCGCCGAACTTCATTTGAAATTGCAGAACAAAAAGGCTTGTCAAATTGGTCCGGCTGGCATGGCCCCACACTAACAGATTCCGGTGGATTTCAAGTCATGTCTCTTGGATCAGGACTTGGTAAAGTAGTTTCTATGGACAAAGAACGCGGAGTGACTAATACTGCCCACAAGGAACGTCTCGCTCATGTCACTGAAGATGGCGTTCATTTTACCGACCCATTTGACGGTCAACCAGATTTTATTGGACCGGAGGAATCGATGCAAATTCAGTGTCGTATTGGTGCTGATATTCATATGGCTTTCGATGAGCTCACTTCGCTTGCTGATGATTACGAATATAATAAAGAAGCTCTCGCTCGCACTGAACGCTGGGCAAAGCGGAGTTTAAGTGAACATCTAAAACTGCGCGATTCACTTGGTTATAGACAAAGCCTTTATGGCGTCTTACAAGGCGGTCGATGGGAAGATTTAAGACGTAGCACAGCTATAAAATTAGGATCTATGCCATTTGATGGCTACGGATTAGGTGGCGCTTTTCTCAAAGAAGATCTTTCTGAAATTTTGCGTTGGTGTAACGAAGAATTACCAGAGAACAAACCTCGTCATCTTCTTGGACTCTCACATCCTGATGATATTCTAAATGGCGCCGAAATGGGAGCTGACACTTTTGATTGCGTGGCACCCACCAGGGAAGCAAGGCATGGCAAAATCTACACCAAACATGGTGACATTAATTTACGTAAGTTTAAAGATTCAAATCTATTATTAGATGAAGAGTGTGACTGTCCAACCTGTCAAGCTGGTTATACTCGTGGTGAGCTACGTGCGCTCTGGCGCTCTGGCGATGGAAGACTAAAGGCTAAGTTTTATCGTCTAGCCTCTATACATAATTTACGTTTCATTATTCGACTGACTGAACAAATTCGTAGGGCCATTCTTGAAGATCGATTCCAAGAATTTAAACAAAGTTTTCTAAAAAACTATTATTCAAATTAGAAAATCCTATATTTTTTATGCTAAAATGAAAAAGTGAATAATCAAGTCTCCTTCATTCGAAGACACCCAATTCTAAAAGATATTTTTAGCTTGATTGTTTTTGTCTTTTTCGTCATTTTAGGTACCTATCTTCTTAATACTTACATTATGAGATCATACAATGTCGTAGGCGCCTCTATGGAAAATACTTTACACGGTAAAGACCGACTCATTGTTAATCGCGCAACCGTCTCTTTCTCTCATTTCTTTGGTAAACCATATATTCCTGAGCGCGGTCAGATTATCGTTTTTTTAAACGGTGATGCCAATGGCCCTCTAACTTGTGGCGTTGAAACTTCTATCCGTGATCAATACATCATTAAACGAGTTATCGCATTTCCTGGTGAACGCGTGGTAGTTAAAGACGGCAAGCTAACCGTTTATAATCAAGAACATCCCGAAGGTTTTAATCCCGACGACAGTACTAGAAAATCTGATACAGACGGTCCTAAAAAATATACAGCCGGTGAAGTTGACATGATTGTGCCTAAAGACGAAATTTTTGTTGCCGGCGATAACCGTGAGGGAACACATTCCTATGACTCACGTTACGGCCTCGGAACTATTCCATTTTGTCGCATCATCGGCCCCGTAATCCTACGTCTCTATCCTTTTGACAAAATTCGTTTATTTTAGGATATAATATTTCTATATGTCAGACTATATTTTAATACGTAAGGGTCGTAATATTGCAAGCGCGATACTTCATGCATTTTTTAACTTAGTTTTAGGTTTAGGATCCGTTTTTATTACATTTTCTACCGCTAGCTGGATTCCAGGTGTTATTTTAGTAATTCTTTCAAAGTGGCGTATGTTTGCCGTTCGTCCACGCTATCTTTTTCTCAACCTTAAATCTAATTTAGTTGATCTCATTGTTGGCTTTTCATTTATTTTTATCACCTACTGCTCGGGACCCAGTTTATTACCAATCCATTTTATTCTAGCCATTTTTTATTCAGCCTGGCTCATCGCCCTTAAACCTATGTCATCAGAACGTGCTTCTGAGTTACAATCATTGCTTGCTGTCTTTCTTGGCACCACTGCCACCACCCTTATGACCGCCACAGCAAATTCAGTTTTTCCAGTTTTTCTCAATTTTCTAATCGGTTATGCTGCCGTTAGACATGTTCTAGTTCAAGGTGATGATCCAGATTTTTCCTTACTCTCTCTTATTATTGGGCTTCTTTTTACTGAAGTCGCTTGGCTCTCTCAGTCCTGGTTAATCGTCTATACTTATCGTGAAATCGGTTTTCTTCTTCCACAATCTGCCATCCTTCTGACCGCTGTCACTTTTCTTCTTGGTTATATGTTCAAGAAGTATTCAAGTAGTGAAGATTTTTCTTTTTCTAAAATCGCCGCTCCTGCTATTTTTGCCATCGCTCTCATTGTCGTCATCGTGCTATGGTTTAGTAAACCATTATTTAATGTCTAATATATACAAAAGGAGGTAAATAATATGACTAACGAAACTCATTCAGATAATAAAAAAACTGAATCTAATAAAGAAATAAATCAGACTGAACCCGTTACCATAGATAATTATCAGTCGTTTGAGCCTAATTCATCTAAAAAATCGAAGACCAGTCCTGCTGTTATTGCTCTAGTGGTTATTGCGCTCTCTAGTAGCCTTTATAATCTACAACTAACGAAAAATCTTTCGGCAGATCTTAGTTCCCGTCTTCATACTTCGGCCTCAAATGGTAATTCTCTAAATTTTACCGAAGGCTCTATCGCTAGTGTTGCAAATTCAGTTTCAAAAAGCGTAGTTTCAATTGTTACTAGTACTACACAAAGATCTTTACTTAGCTCCGAATCATCCACAACGGCGGCTGGTACCGGTTTCATTCTTAGCAGTGATGGCTACATTGCTACTAACAAACACGTTGTATCTGGCGCTAATAAAATTGGAGTATTACTTGATGATGGTACAGCTTTTGAAGATGTCGAACTAATCGGCACCGATCCGCTTAATGATTTCGCAATTATCAAGATAAAAAATGCTAAGGATCTCACACCAATCAAACTTGGTGACTCTAAGACAATCACTGCGGGTCAACAAGTTATTGCTATTGGCAACGCACTTGGTGCTTATCAAAACTCTGTTACTTCTGGAATTATTTCCGGCAAAGGTCGTAGCCTAACTGCTACCGATTCTTCACGAACACAATATGAAACACTTTCCGATATGATCCAAACGGATGCCGCAATTAACGGTGGTAATTCTGGCGGGCCACTCCTCAATGCTGCAGGCGAAGTAATTGGCATCAATACTGCCTACGCCAGCCAAGGCAATAACGTCGGTTTTGCAATTCCAATCTCCAGTGTTAAAGGTATTATTAATAGCGTACTCAACGGTCATGGTTTCGAACGCGCCGTCATTGGCGTACGATACGTTAATCTTACTCCGTCCATCGCCAAAGAGAAAAAACTTGATATAACGCATGGTGCCTTAATTTCATCTAGTAAAAATAATTCAGCCATTATACCAGGCAGCGCCGGTGATAAGGCTGGGCTTAAAGAAAACGATATTATTACTGCCGTCAATGGTGTCGAAATAGGTGTTGCTGGTTCACTTTCAAGCCTGATCGGTGAATATTCGGTTGGTGACACAGTTGAACTCACGATCGTGCGTAATAATAAAACCGAAAACATAAAACTCACTTTAGCGACCTATAAGTAGTAGCTATCTAAAGTAAAAATAAAAATAGACCGTTACGGTCTATTTTTAAACGACTTATATTCTAATATTCAAACCAGGTAATCAGCCCTTCTGAACCAACAAATTTAAGACCATAACGTTTTGCATAACGAATAATCTTCTCCTGTTGGCTCATATCCGACTCAAGTAGTAAGTATTTCTGATGAGTTATCTTTTCCTCAAATAAGTGTGCCCACTTCTTTCGGATCTGTCTAATCAACTTATAAATTAACTCCAAACCATTCTTTTCTGCAAAAAGTGCCACGGTCGGTTCATACTCGATTTCCGGCGACTGCCATTCCCAAGCCCGATTCACATACGGCAAATTAGCCATCATAATGTCAGGCACTGGAGCATTCTCTTTAACATTTTTGAGTAGATCTCCGATTGCTAAATGTAGGTTCTTCACTTTAAACTGCACTGCGTTATGTGCGGCAACTTTTAAAGCTTCCTTTGAAATATCAATTCCAATAACTTCAGCATTTGGACAGGCTAAAGCTGTTGAAATAGCCACACATCCTGACCCCACACCCACCTCAAATATTAAAACCGGTGACATTATTTCTGTTTTTAACCTAGCGTATTCTTCCTTAATCGTCGGATTATCTGGCCAGCTCGGCTCAATCGCACCAAATTTTTCTTTGATCAAAGAATCAAAAGTCTCGATTTTAGTTTTCAATTTAAAACTATATAACTTAATCGCGAGATCAACCATCATCTCAGTTTCCGGACGAGGGATCAAAACATCTGGATTGACCTTAAACTTATGTCCATAAAACCATTTTTCACCAGTAATATAAGCTAACGGTACATGTTGTGTTCTAAGCCCTAGCATTCGATCCGCGGCCTGGCGCTCTTTATCGGATAGAACTGATTCTTCGTGAGCCACCAAATATGTGCGGTCAGTAGCTTTAACCACATTAGTTAGAATCAACTCTGCATCAATCGGATTAACCAACGTTTTTGCCTGCGTTAGCCATCTTTTAACTGTTAACGCCATCTAAATCCTTACTCTGAAATACCATTTTCGTCGCGAATCATTTGCATTTCATATTTCTTTAATTCTGCCAGAATATCATCAAGATCACCATCCATCACGGCGTTAATATTTGACCGTGAATAATGGATACGATGATCAGTTACGCGATCCTGTGGGAAGTTATAGGTGCGAATTTTTTCTGATCGATCACCAGTTCCGATTAATGACTTACGTGCCGCCGAAGCATTTGCAGCATCTTCTGCTCGTTTAATCTCATTTAAGCGCGTACGTAAAACCATCATCGCTTTCTCTTTGTTTTGTCTAAGCGATCTTTCATCTTGCATTGCTACCACTATTCCCGAAGGATAATGCGTAATGCGTATAGCCGAATTAGTTGTATTTACCGACTGTCCACCGTGACCACCAGAATGATAGATATCAATCCTCAAATCTTTTTCGTCAATTTCGATCTCCGATTCTTTAACTTCAGGCAATACCACCACGGTTGCTGTCGAAGTATGGATTCGCCCCTGAGATTCGGTTACCGGCACACGTTGTACACGATGGACGCCACCTTCAAATTTTAAATTGCCAAAAGGTCTCTCTCCAGAAATTTTTAAGACCACCTCTTTTATACCACCAGCCTCATTAGCGTTCTCAGACATCAGTTCTGTTTTTAGTTCATGTTTTTCAGCATATCTTAAATACATTCGGTAAAGCTCAGCCGCAAATAATGAAGCCTCGTCACCTCCAGCTCCTGCCCTAATTTCCATAATAGCTGGTTTATCGTCATCTGGGTCACGTGGAATCAATTTTTCCTCCAAACTAACCATCAAGTCTTCAATCTTTTTCTGATTTTCCTCGATATCTATTTTTGCCATCTCGGCAAGCTCAGTATCATTAAGTAACGTTTCAGCGTCTTTAATATGACTTTCGCACTGCTTAATTTCTTTATCAATATTTATAATTTCATTAATCTCGGATAAACGTTTCAATTTTGAGGCAAAACTCTCATCCATGTAGGCATTTGGGTCAGCCAAAAAAACTGTAATTTTTTCAGCTTCTTCAACCAAACTCTTTATTTTTTCTTGCATAATCTATTCTGGTGGGTCTTACTGGGCTCGAACCAGTGACCTTACGAATGTGAATCGTACGCTCTAGCCAACTGAGCTAAAGACCCGTATGTTCATTATAACAGGGAATTAACAAAAAAATAAAGATAGTTTGTACTATCTTTATTTTAATTGGATTAGTCTTCTTTTGCAGCTTTCTTCTCAGCCTCTTTTTCAGCTTTTCTTGCCTTATTGGCAAGTGCAACTTTGCGTTCTTCGGCCTTTTTGGCACGAGCCTTGAAGCGATCGACACGACCTTCGGTATCGATAATCTTTTCTTCACCAGTGAAGAATGGGTGGGAAGCTGAAGAAATCTGTACTTTCACGAGTGGATACTCATTCCCATCAGTCCACTTAATAGTCTCGTCGCTTTTTGCAGTAGATTTAGTTAGAAAAGAGAAATTCGCTGCCTCATCTGAAAAAACTACAAAACGATAATCTTTTGGATGTAATTCTTTTTTACTCATAATTACCCAAAATAATATCAGATTATCCCCAAATTGTAAAGTTATTATCCTGCCTCTATACAAAACCCTAAAATATAGTATAATAAAGACATTAATAATTTTAATGAAACAACTTCGCACGTTTTCCTGAAACAAAAGCGAAGTGAAGGGAAAGGAAAACATGTCTATTAAGATCGACATGAAAGAGCTCCTCGAAGCTGGAGCACACTTTGGTCATAAGACCTCACGCTGGCACCCAAAAATGGCTGAATATATCCACAGCAAACGCCAAGACACTCATATTATTAATCTCGAAAAGACTGTTGATGGTATTGAACGCGTTCTTCCAGTCATCGAGAAAGTTGTAAAAGACGGTAAGAAAATCCTCTTTGTCGGTACAAAGAAACAGCTCAAAGCTATCGTGAAAGAAGCAGCTGAGTCTACTGAAATGCCCTACGTCACTGAGCGTTGGATCGGCGGCACTCTTACCAATGTCGAAACTGTTAATCGCCAGATCAAAAAACTTAAAGACCTTGAACGACGTATGAAGTCAGGTGAACTTGAAGCACGTTACTCAAAACTTGAAGTACAACGTTTCCAAGAAGAGATCGAAACTCTTAATACCCGCTACGGTGGCATTAAGGATATGACTGATCAGCCAAGCCTCGTCATTGTTACCGACGCTTGCGAAGACAAGAATGCTATCAAAGAAGCTAAGACTCTTAACATTCCAGTCGTTGCCATCTGCGATACTAATATCGATCCAACCGATATTGACTTCATTATCCCAGCCAATGACGATTCCACTAAGACCGAAAAATTAATTCTCGGCTATTTTGTCGAAGCTATCAAGCAAGCAAAACAATAATTTTAAAGGAGTATAAAATGGCAGAAATTACCATTGAAGCAATTAAAAAACTCAAAGAGCTTTCTGGCGTTGGTCTAACTGATGCTAAAAAAGCCCTCGTCGAAGCTGCTGGCGATTTTGATAAAGCCCTTAAAGCTATGCGTGAAAAAGGTCTTACTAAAGCTGAAAAGCGCGGTGATCGTGAAACTCGCGAAGGCGTCGTTGCCTCCTATATTCACGACAATCGTCTTGGTGCCATCGTTGAGGTTAACTGTGAAACTAGCTTTGTTGCCAATACTGACGAATTCAAAGAGCTTGCGCATAAATTAGCTATGCAAATTGCTTCCATGAATCCTCTTTACGTTTCCGAAGTCAACATTCCAGAAACTATTTACAAAGAAAAAGCCGCTGAATTTGAAGCTAATTTCAAAGGTCCAGAAAACATGAAAGAGCAAATCATCGAAGGCCAAATCAAAAAAGCCTTTGCTGATAAAGTTCTCATGCTTCAACCATACATTCTTGACGATTCTAAAACTGTTGCAGAATTCATCAAAGAGATGATTGCAAAAACTGGCGAAAACATCACTGTCCGTCAATTCAAGCGCATCGAACTTGGTGTCAATGAATAAAAACTTCAATAAAAAATAAACCCTGCAGGGTTTATTTTTTAGTTTCACAATCAAGTTATGATAATATATTACTTATGAATATAGTATTTGGGATTTTGGTTGGTTTTATCGTTTTAACCATTTTAGTCGTCTTGCATGAATTAGGACATTTTCTTACTGCCAAGAAAAACGGCGTAAAAGTCAACGAGTTTGGGATTGGCTTTCCACCACGCGCCATTGCCTGGATTCATCTCCCAGCTAGTCAAGTTGAAAATTACTTAGAGAATCTCTCGGAAGAAGGAAAAAGACAGATTAATTTTCAAAAGCTCCAAAAAAAGCTAGCTAAAATCAAAAGTTCACAAAAAACTGATAAGAAAAAGTACTATTGGCTTCGTTTTCCAAAAGCTGAATACCAAAAACCTCAAGAATATTTAATTTTTAGTCTAAACTATCTGCCAATTGGTGGCTTCTGTGCTATGGATGGCGAGTCTGCTGCCGATACTAAGAAAGGCACTTTTGGCGCCACTAGCTTCTGGCAAAAAACTCAAATTCTTTTTGGTGGCGTTATCATGAACTGGCTTACTGCCATCATTATTTTCACCATTCTTGCTTGGACTGGTATGCCAGAATTCTTACCAAACCAATTCTCTATAAAAAGTGACGCCAAAAAAGCAGATCAACCTGTTATTATCTCTAAAGTTCTTGAGAATTCACCCGCTGAAAAAGCCGGTATTAAACACAATTCCTGGATTATTAGTATGCAAAGCAATAGTGAAAATCCAATTAAACCCACTAACTCGCAGGTAGTCGTCGATTTTAACAACACACATAGGAACCAAACCGTCACTTACCATCTTGAAGATCTTAAAACCCACAAAAGATACTCTGCTACTGCTAAACTTGGTTCTGGAGAAAATAATCAACCTGCTCTTGGCATCGCTTTGCAGCCACATTTTACTGAAGCTAACACTAAATATACCTGGTCAGCCCCACTTGTCGGTATTGGTACTACAGCCCAAATCACCACTAAAACCTTTGAAGGCTTTGGTGAATTGATAAAAAACATTTTCCAAGGTTCACTTCGTCAATTCAGCGGCGACAGCCATACTAAGGAAGAGGGGAAGCAACAGATGAACAAAGTCAGTGAATCGGTCTCCGGTCCAGTTGGTATTATTGGTGTTCTTTTTCCAGCTTTCACTAGTGCCGGCCCTACTAACCTCGCCTTTCTTGCTGCCGTAATTTCTATTTCACTTGCTTGTATGAATGCTTTACCAATTCCAGCCCTCGATGGCGGCCGTTGGTTTTTGATCGGTTTTTTCAAACTTCGTGGCAAAAAACTTCAGAAACAAACTGAAGAAAAAATCGTTGGTCGCGCTTTTTTCGCACTCATAGCTTTGAGTATCCTTATCACTATTCTTGATATTATTAAAATCACAAAATGAGTATGGACCAGATAAATTACAAAGAGGAGAAAAAAGAAAAAAGCTTGAAAAAAATATTTTCAAAGCTTAAAAATCTACCTCAAATAATTTTATATCTTACTTCAACCTATATTATTTCCTTTACCAGTGAAATAATTATTGGTTATACTATTATTTATACCATCGGTGCAGCTACTTTTAAAACTCCAGTCATGATGACTGTCTATACCGCACTTGCCTACATATTTACTTTTATCGTCTTAGCTATTCTCCCAAAAATAATCCTAAAAAAAGAAAAGACAAACACTCAATTGAATCCCCTACAAAAATTGATGAAGCTTTGGCAGGTTGATAAAAAAGATCTTGGGATTGTCGGCCTACCCACCTTTTTCGATATCACCATTAGTTTTATCGCCTTTGTCGGTTATATGTTTATTTCATATTTTCTCCTTGAAATATTTAAGAGATTTTCTTGGTTTCAAGTTAATCAAACTCAAGACGTTGGCTTTTCACATTACTTGGTCGGCATCGATCGCATATTTGCCTTTATCGCTCTCGTTGTCCTCGCCCCGATCTTCGAGGAGCTAATTTTCCGTGGTTGGCTCTTTAGTAAATTACGCAAGGAGCTAAAACTTATCCCTGCTATTCTTTTAACTTCTCTTCTTTTTGGGCTTATGCATGGACAATGGAACGTTGGTATCAACGTTTTTGCACTCAGTCTTTTTCTCTGTGGACTACGTGAATATACTGGCAGTATCTACGCTAGTATCCTTCTACACATGATAAAAAACGGTATTGCTTTCTATTTCATGTATGTCATCGGTCTATAAGCTTTTTAAACACAATCTTTTCATAAAAAAGTAGCACCACTAATCTACTATTAATACAAAACAATACCATCAGGTATTATTTTTTTAGATATCTTTAAGCAATGGCAATAATTTCGCCCTCGTTACCATTTGGTAAGGTATATTTTTCACCAACTTTCTTACCCATCAAAGCCTTACCAATTGGAGAAATATCAGAAATCCGACCATTCAGGGGATCAGCTTCGACTTCACCCACAATTGTATATTCGTGCTCTTTGCCCAAAATCTTAATTTTTACTCTAGCGCCAACCGCAACTTTCTCAAAATTGCCAGATTCAATAATTTTGGCGCTCTTTAAAATATCTTCAATTTCCAGAATTCTTGTTTCAATCTGTCGCTGTTCATCACGCGCATCTGTATACTCTTGATTTTCTTTAAGATCACCAAAAGATCTAGCATAAGCTAAACGATCAGCAACCACAGGACGTTCGGCAATCAGTCTTTTCAGCTCTTTTTCAAGCTCTGCCTTACCATCTTTAGTCAAGTTTACGATTTTTTTCATGCTTAATAAAATACACGTAAGTATTATAAAAGTCAAGCTCTTCTATGATATAATCGATCCATTACAATTAAGAAAGGTGAGAAAAATGAAATTAAGTCAATCTTTTATCAAAACCTTCCGTGAAGTGGGCAAGGAGGAGACCGCTCGCAATGCACAATTACTCATTCGCGCGGGCTATATTCATAAAGAAATGGCAGGTGTCTACGATTTTCTCCCCTTAGGTCTTATTACTCTCAATAAAATTCAAGATGTCATTCGCGAAGAACTTAATAAGCTTGGTTGTCAAGAATTCCAAATGACCGCCTTGCAAAACCCTGAACCTTGGATCAAAACAGACCGCTGGAGCGATCAAGTAATTGATGTTTGGTTTAAAACCAAACTTAACGCCGGTGGAGAATTGGGGCTTGCTCCAACCCACGAGGAACCTATTACTAACCTCATGACCAAATTTATTTCCTCCTACAAAGATCTCCCAGTTTATGTTTATCAGTTTCAGACCAAATATAGAAATGAACTACGTGCCAAATCTGGTATTCTACGTACCCGTGAGTTTTTAATGAAAGATCTATATAGTTTTAGTATTGATGAAACCGAACATCAGAAATTCTATGACCAAGTTGACCAAGCTTATATGCGCATCTACGAACGACTTGGTCTTGGTGACTGTACCTTTAAGACCTACGCCTCTGGTGGTGCTTTTTCAAAATACAGCCACGAATATCAGACTTTACTACCAGTCGGCGAAGACATCATCTATCTCAATCATGATAAAACCATTGCCGTTAACGAAGAAGTAATGAATGAAGAAGTACTAAATGACTTAGGCGCAAAGCGTGAAGACTTTACCGCCACAACTGCTGCTGAAGTTGGTAACATTTTTACCCTTCGCTATAAATTCTCTGAACCAATTAATCTTAAATTTGACGATCAAAATGGCAAAAAGAAGACCGTCTTCATGGGTAGTTACGGTATTGGCGTTTCTCGCGTCATGGGTGTCATTGCTGAAAAATTTGCCGATGAAAAAGGTTTAGTCTGGCCAGAAAATATCGCACCGTTTAAATATTACGTTATTGGTATCGGAGATCAAGGTGAGGATCTTGCAAGAGAATTACATCAAAAACACTCAAAGAATGTCCTGCTCGACGATCGCAATCTCCGACCAGGTGAGAAGTTTACCGATGCTGAATTAATGGGTATACCCTATCGTGTCGTTGTTTCTGATAAAACCCTTGAGGACGACTCAGCTGAAATCACTGACCGTAAAACCGGTGAAACAAAAAATATCTCAATACAAGAGCTCAAACAGCTATTATCAGATTAATCGCTTCTATGGTACGATATTAATAAGAAAGAATAAAAGGAATATTATGTTTGATCACACTGAATACCAACAAGCCATGGAAGCTATTATTGAACGGTTCAAATCGGAGATGCAGAAAGTACGTACCGGTCGTGCTCACCCCGACATGTTAGGTAGTATAAAAGTTGAAGCCTATGGACAATATCTGCCCCTCAATCAAGTCGCTAACGTCACCGCTGGTGATGCCACTATGCTTTTAATCACTCCCTTTGATCCATCGACCATTCAAGCTATTGCCTCTGCAATCCGTGCAGACCAAACCTTAGGATTAAATCCTGCCGATGACGGCCGCGTCGTACGCGTTCCCGTACCTCCGCTCACTGAAGAACGCCGTAAAGAAATTGTCAAATCCGCCTCAAACAAAGTTGAAGAAGCCAAAGTCGCTCTCCGTAAAATTCGCGATGATGCTAGAAAAGAACTTAAATCCACTGACGACCTTTCTGAGGATATCAAGAAGCGTGGAGAGAAAGAAATCGATGAACTCATCAGAAATTTCTCCAGCAAAATCGATGAACTCTTCAAGGCCAAAGAAGTTGAAATTATGAAAATTTAAACTACTTATTCTATTAAAATTAAACTGTTTCTTGAGGTGAAACAGAGACATGGTATAATCAAGATATGACAACAATTAGCGATTACAGAGACGAGCGTCTGCGTAAATTAACTGAGATTAAAAATCTTGGCATTGATCCTTATCCAGCCCACTCGAACCGCGACACTAAAATTTCTGAAATTTTAGATAATTTTGATCAATTAGACCAGAAAGAAGTCACTATTGCTGGACGCATTGTCGCCATTCGTAGCTTTGGTAAATTAGCCTTTATTAAAATTCGCGACTATTTTGGCGAAATTCAACTTTTCATGAAACAATCTACTGAAGAAAAAGAAGGTCATTTTACTATCAAAACTCTTAAATTACTTGATCTCGGAGATTTTATCGAAGCTAAAGGCATTGTTGGCAAATCTCAAACCGGTGAAATCTCAGTTTTCACAGATGCCGTTCGCTTACTCACTAAAGCCCTTCGTCCGCTCCCTGGTCGCGACGGTTTCACTAACAAGGAAGAACGCTATCGACGTCGTTATGTCGATATGAATGTAAATCCCGAGGTACGCGAACGTCTTGTTCGTCGAAGCCGTTTCTGGCAGGCTACCCGTGATTTCATGAACGAACACGGTTTTATTGAGATTAATACCCCAATTCTGGAACACACCACAGGCGGTGCTGACGCTGCACCTTTTGTTACACATATGGATGCTCTTGATGAAGATTTTTACCTACGCATTTCTCAGGAACTTCCCCTAAAACGTTTGCTTGGTGCTGGCTTTGAAAAAGTCTACGATATCGGCCCTCGCTTCCGCAATGAAGGCGTTGACGACGAGCATCTTCCTGAACATATCGCCTTTGAATCCTACGCTGCTTTTGAAGACTATCGAGATGGTATGAATTTCTACGAAGAAATGATTAAATATGTCGCCCTAAAAACTTGGGGCACTCTTCAATTTACTGTTGGTGGATTCAATATTGATCTATCACAAAAATGGCCACGCATCAAATATGCTGACCTCATCAAGCAACATTTTAATATAGACGTCTTTAATCCAGATCGCACTAAAATTATTCAGATTCTCAAGGCTAATAATGTCGAAGTAAAACAAAACCAAGCTGATTCCCGCCTCATTGATAATCTTTGGAAACTTATTCGTAAAGAATCTAGCGGTCCGTTCTGGCTCATCGAAGAACCGCTCAGTCTTTCACCACTTGCAAAAATTTCTCCAGAAAATCCATTAGTAACTGAACGTTTCCATCCTATTATCGCTGGCACAGAAATGGGCAACGGCTATTCTGAATTAAACGATCCAATAGATCAACTTAATCGTTTTCAGGAACAACAAGCTATGCGCGATTCTGGCGATGATGAAGCTCAAATGCTTGATATGGATTTCGTCGAGATGCTTGAATATGGTATGCCACCTGCCTGTGGATGGGGTAATTCCGAACGCAATTTTTGGCTTCTTGAGGGCGTTTCCGGTCGTGAGGCCGTTCCATTCCCGATTATAAAGCGCAAAACAGATAATTAATTGATAGTCTCAAAAGAAAAGAGGTAAAAATGTTAGATATTAATTTTATTAGAGCCAACCGTGAACTAGTTCAACATTCCATCAACGAAAAAATGTACAAAAACATTGACCTTGATAAGCTATTTACTCTCGATGACCAAAGAAAATCTACTCTCCAGGAAGTCGAAGCTCTTCGTAAAGAACGCAATCAAAATACCGAATCTATGAAAGGCGATAAACCTACAGAAGAACAAATCAACCGCGGAAAAATACTAAAAGAACAGATTGCCAATCTTGAAGCAAAATTAAACGAAGAGGAAACTAATTTTAAAAATCTCCTAAAAACTGTACCAAATATCATTTTTGATGATGTTCCACTTGGCGACGAAAGTGCTAGTGTAGAAGTGGCAAAATGGGGTGGTCAAAAAACTGAAGGTGTTGATCATTTAGATTATGCAGTGTCACGCGATTGGGTTGATTTTGAGCGTGGTGCCAAAGTGGCTGGAGCTAAATTTTATTACGTTAAAGGTGGGCTTGCTCTTCTTGAAAATGCCCTCATCCAATTTGGCATTAAAAAAGTCACCGAACATGGGTTTACTTTGATGGATGTACCAGATATGGTAAATTCTCGTGTTCTCGAAGGTACTGGTTTCGCACCAAGAAGTTCTGAACAAAGCGACGAATATTACATTGAAGGTGAAGACCTGGCTATGATTGCGACTGCTGAAATGCCGATCACTGGCTACCATATGGATGAAATCATTGACGAAGATAAGCTCCCCCTTTTCTATGCTGGTTTTTCAGCTTGCTTTCGTAAGGAAGCTGGCACTTATGGCAAACACACCCGCGGCCTCTTCCGTGTCCATCAGTTTAATAAATTAGAGATGTATTCTTTTTGTCTTCCAGAACAAAGCAAGGAAATACATGAAAAAATTCGTGCGATCGAAGAAGAGATCTGGCAGGAAATTGGTATTCCATATCACGTGATTAACATTGCTGCCGGTGATCTAGGCGCGCCAGCCGCTAAAAAATATGACATCGAATACTGGTCGCCAGTTGATCAAAAATATCGTGAACTTACCAGCTGTTCAAACTGTACTGATTTCCAAGCTAAAGGTCTCAATATTCGTGTCCGCCGCAAAGATGGTACTATTGAAACCCTTCATACACTTAATGGTACTGCTATCTCTCTCGCTCGCACTATGGTTGCAGTTATTGAAAACTTTGCTGAAAAAAATAGCAAATTAAAGATACCTGCCGTTTTGAAACCATACCTTGGAGTTGATGAATTATAAGACACATAATTTTTAACTTCATATGTTAAAATAAGCGAAAGGAGTATATATGATTGAAAAAATTGATATTAGTGGCAGTAATTACAAAGTTGAAGAAAGTTTTCAGAAGTACGCTATCAAACGCATCGGCAAGCTCGACCGTTACCTACCTCGTGGCAGCAAAAAAGACGTCATTGCAAAAATTGTTGTCACCGAAGTTAATCGTTCACATGGTAATAAATATGAAATTTCCGTTGCCATGGAAATCCCTGGTGGTAAAGTTATTGCCGCCAAGGATGAGTGTTCAAATGTCTTCGCTGGTATTGATATCCTTGAGGCTAAACTTACTGGACAAATCCGTCGCTATAAAATTGAAACTAATCCTCACCTACGCAAGAATCCACTCCTTCGTCTTTTTCGCCGCGAAAAGTAAATATAAAACACGCGAAAATCAAATTTCAAACTGCATGGATCACTTATTCATGCAGTTTTTGTGATAAAATACATTCATAATATAATACCGTTTTTGGAGGTTTTGACTGACTATGTCGAAAAAATTAAAAAAAGAAAAGAAGCCAACCGACAAATTGGCTGATAAAACCCTAACCACCCGCGTGCTTCAAGGAATTTTTGGTGATCCCGAAAAACGTAATCTCAAGCGAATGAAGAAAATTGTTCAAGACATCAATAAACTCGAGCCGAAGTATCAGTCCATGTCTGACCAAGAGCTTCAAGAGCAAACTAACATCCTTAAAGAACGTCTTTTATTTCTCCGAAAAAAAGCTGAAGCCAAGGTTGCACTTAATAAACAAAAGCAACAAGAAAAAAAGATTACAAAATCTCCAAAAAACAATAAAGACCAATCTGCTAACCTTGCCAAAGAAGAAGATAAAGTTCTTGATCAACTTCTGCCTGACGCCTTTGCACTTGTTCGCGAGTCTACTTTACGTATTTTAGGTATGCGTCATTTTGATGTTCAGCTCATCGGCGGTATCGCTCTTCACGAAGGTAATGTTGCTGAGATGAAAACTGGTGAAGGTAAAACCCTTGTCGCTCTTTTACCTTCCTATCTTAATGCACTAACTGGCCGTGGTGTTCATATTGTAACGGTTAATGATTATCTTGCTCAACGCGATGCCGGCTGGAACGCACCAGTTTACCATTTTCTTGGACTTAGTGTTGGTGTTATTATTGCCGACGCCAGTTTCATTTACGATCCTGAATATATCAACGAAGAACATGATGATGAACGTATGCAGCACCTTAAACCATGTACCCGCAAGGAAGCCTATGCCGCAGATGTAACTTATGGCACCAATAATGAATTTGGGTTTGATTATCTTCGTGACAACATGGTTAATGAAGTTGATTTTCTTAGACAACGTGAACTTAATTTCGCCATCGTTGATGAGGTCGACTCAATTCTCATCGATGAAGCCCGTACACCACTTATTATTTCTGCTCCTGCAGGTGATAATCCGGATTCCTATTATCAATTCGCTAAAATCGTAGCCAAACTTGATGCTACCGATTACGTTCTTGACGAAAAACATAAGTCTGTCACCTTAACTGACCAGGGAATTGAAAAAGTTCAAAGTCTACTCGGCATTGATAATCTTTATTCTGCCGAAAATTCTCGACTCGTTTATCACTTAGATCAAGCACTTCGAGCGCAGGTTGTTTTTAGTCGTGATCGTGATTATGTCGTTACAAACTCTGGTGAAGTTATTATCGTTGATGAACATACTGGTCGTCTGATGCACGGTCGCCGTTATAATGAAGGTCTTCACCAAGCCATCGAGGCCAAAGAAGGCGTCGCCGTTAAAGAAGAATCTATGACTCTTGCTACTATCTCTTTCCAGAACTTCTTCCGTCTCTATCGTAAACTTTCAGGTATGACCGGTACTGCCTTCACAGAAGCCGAAGAGTTTCAGCAGATCTACGCCCTCGACGTTATTCAAATTCCGCCAAATCGTCCGATTATTCGTGTCGATAAAGACGATTTAATCTTCCGTACTGAAGCTGGCAAAATTCGCGCCATCATTAAGGCTATTCAGGAATACCATGCAAAAGGTCTACCAATTCTCGTTGGTTCTGCCAGTATCGTCAAAAACGAATTAATTGCAAAGCATCTTGACGAAGTTGGACTTAAATATGAAATTCTCAACGCCAAGAATAACGAACGTGAGGCCGCTATTATTGCCAAAGCTGGAGAAAAAGGCGCAATCACTCTTGCTACTAATATGGCAGGACGTGGTACCGACATTAAACTTTCTGAAGAAGTTAAAAAGCTGGGCGGCCTCGTAGTCATCGGCTCAGAACGTCACGATTCACGTCGTGTCGATAATCAGCTCCGCGGTCGTTCTGGTCGTCAAGGCGATCCTGGTATCACACAGTTCTTTGTTTCCTGTGAAGATGATCTTATGCGCATCTTTCAGGGGACACAGCTTGGCAATATTCTCCGTTATGTTGGCTTAGATGAAGATACACCTATTCAAAATCGTGCAGTCACTCGTAACCTTGAAGCTGCCCAACGTCGCATTGAGGGGTTTAATTTCGATTCACGTAAAAACGTCGTCCAGTATGACAATGTAATCAATCGACATCGTCGCGTCGTGTATCTAATGCGCCGCAAAATTCTTGAGGGAGAAAATATTTTCCAAGAAATCAAGCGTCTGATGAAAGAAGCCACCGAAGATCTCACTATCGAAAGCTCTCGCGTGAACAAGAAATTTAAACAAAACTTTCTTCAGGTCTTTAACATTGATCCCGAGCTCGTTGAAACTATCGGTCAAATGCGAAAACCTACCGATCGTGCCAAGCTCGCACTGACCGCTGTTAGTGAAGCTTATAACTCTCAAGAATTGGACTTTGGCCCAGATGTTATGCGTCGCATTGAACGCGAAGTTTATCTTAAAGTTCTAGATGCTCTCTGGATGCAACATCTCGAAAATATGCAGTATCTTCGCGAGGGAATTCACTGGCGCTCGATCGGACAACGGGATCCACTTGTTGAATATCGTACTGAGTCACAAAAACTTTTTGAAGGGTTGCAAAAAAATCTTCGCGAAGAAGTTCTCAAGATCCTTCTTAGTATCACCAAACAAGAGGCCATTACTACAGATGTTATAGATGGAAAAGAATACGATACCGAGCTCACTCAAATGGCTGAGTCTGCCACCAATAAGGGTGTAAACACTATTGACTCTGGTGTAAAAAATCTCGATAATGAATTTAAAACTGGCTCATCTAATAAGACAAACCTAAATCATGAGCGCAATACTGCTCGAAAACTAAAGAAGAAACAACGTCAAAACAAAAAACATAGTAAGCGTTGATCATGAAACATTTTGTTGAAGAAATCGAGCTCAAAAACGGCGCGAGAGGACTACTTATTGACGTTCCTGGCGCCTCTGTCATGAACATTAAAGTCCAATTTCGTGGTGGTATGCGTTTTGCTAAAACCCCAGATCTTTACGAAATTGCCCATGTTGTTGAACATCTCAGTTTTGGTGCCAACTCAGTCTTTCCCGACGAGCAAGCCTACGAAGCTGATTTTACCAAAAATGGTGCCTATCATAATGCTTGGACTTCAGATTATTCAGTCTGCTATGAGGCTGAATGTGCAGATTTTGAATGGGAGCGTATTCTAAATTTAGAACGAATCGCCATTACATCACCAAAGTTTAACGAAGAAGAGTTAAAAAGTGAAAAAGGCAACGTCAAGGCCGAATTGACTGGCTACATGAATGATTATGCCAGATTACTTTGGCCAAGACTTCAAAAAGCTATTGGAGAAGATGTTCCCAATCTTAAAGAACGCCTCGCCACAATCAATAATATTGAATTAAAAGACATCCGTGAACATTATCGACGTACTCATACCGCAAAAAATATGCGTCTCATCATTGCCGGACAAATCAAACATCGCAAAAAAGATATTCTACGTAATCTTGAAGACTGGGATTTAAAAGAAGGTAAACGTTTTGAAATACCTAAGGATAAACTCCACTCTTCTCCCGCCATTTTAGTCAAACGCAAAGATGCTAGTAATATCACCTTTGGTTTTTCCATGGTTACCCCAAGACGCCTCTCTAGTCAAGAAACTCAGGCCATGGGCGCACTTAACCATATTCTTAATGGCACTATGAGTAGTCGTATTTTTGGACAAGCCAGAAAACGTGGTCTAGTCTATGGTATGGGCAGCGGCATCAATAGTAGTAAACATTATTCTTCATGGGATTTCGATGGTGAAGTTAATCTTGAAACTGCTGACGAACTTTTTTCACTCATACAGATTGAAATGGTTAAGGCCTTAAATGGTGAAATTTCCGACGAAGAAATTGAAGCAGTAAAAACCTATGCTCAAGGGCGCTATCAAATGGGAGCTCAAACGGTTAGTCAAATTTCAGATTATTATACTGACGACTATTTTATGACCGAAAAATTTGAACTTTATGACGATTTTCCTCAAATTATTAAAGAAATCAACAAACCATCCATCGTAGAACTAGCCAGAGAGTTTGCTGGTTCCGGCATTCATGCCTTCGTTACCGTTGGTTCCGTCGAAAAATCTGTTATCAATCAATTAGCAGAGTCTCTTAATTTCTAAGCCAAACGCTAAAAACCAAGTATAATAGAGTTATGAATATTGCAATTTTAGGGCATGGTCTCGAAGGTCAAGCTATTGAAACTTATTTCAAATCACATTCATCCAAAGATTCTCCTCATCATTTCACTTTTTTTGATCACTTCGAAGATTATCAAATTCCAAGTTTTCATTTGGAGAACTTTGACCTAGTTTTTCGTAGTCCCTCAGTTCACCCACAATTTGTTTTAGATTCAAAGGATCGTGGCGCTTCTTCAAATTGGACTTCTATTACCAATTATTTCTTTAAACACTGTAAAGCTCCTATTATTGGCGTAACTGGTACTAAAGGCAAGGGAACCACCTGTTCGATGATTACTAATCTACTTCGCCAATTCCCCGAACGTTTTGAGAAAATTCATCTTGTTGGCAATATTGGTACACCTGCCATTCTTGAATTAGATAAAATCACCAAAAAAGACCTAGTAGTCTATGAGATGAGTAGCTTTCAATGTTGGGATCTTCAAAAATCTCCTCATGTTGCCGTAGTGCTTCGAATCGAACCTGACCATCTTGATCGGCATCGTAATTTTGAAGATTATGTCGCTGCAAAATCTAATATAGTGAACTTTCAAGTCTCTTCCGACTTCTGTATTTATTACGCCAATAATGCTGAAAGTACTAAAATTGGCCAAAAAAGTGCTGGACATAAAAAGTCTTATCCAATTACCACTCATCAGATAGAACTTAAAAGACTACTTGACCAGCTTAAAGTCCCCGGCGAACACAACCGTGAAAACGCCGAAGCAGCCATTTTAGCCGTCTTAAGCATCTTAGACTTGTCATTGGAAGAACTTTTTAGTGACGGGCAAAAGGAAACTTATCAAAAAATTTCGCATGGTCTCGCCACATTTGTTGGACTGCCTCACCGCATCCAATTTATCCGTGAACTTAATCACGTTCGCTATTATGATGATAATTATTCATCTGCTTTTCCAGCTACCGATGTTGCAATCAAAACTTTTGAAGCATACCCAACAGTTTTAATTGCTGGCGGTAAAGATCGCCATCTTGATCTTTCTAACATGAAACAACGCTTCTCCACTGCTAAAAATCTTAAAAAGGTTATTCTGATCGGCGAAACTCGTTTTTCCTTAGCCAATGGAGAAGATCCCGAAAAATTTATACTCTCCGATTCTCTTGAAAATGCTGTTTTATATGCAAAAGAATACGCTGAAAAATATGCTGCTAATTTAGAATCAAATTACGATCTCTGTATTCCATCCACTCCTGAGGCTATAAAAAATCAATCTGCAAAACCTGTCATAGTATTAATGAGTCCTGGCGCTGCAAGTTTCGATATGTTTAAAGACTTTAGTGATCGTGGTAATCAATTTCAACAAATCGTAAACGCTTTTTAATGCTAAAATATTTATAATGATTACTTCAAATATCTCATCTCTATTCGGATCACTCAATAAAAAACCTGCTCAGCCTGTTTCTACCCCTCCTAAAGACGCCATGTTTCGTTTTCTAAGTTACTATTTTGATCGCTCCACTTATACCGCTACTTTTGTTTATCAAGGGATCGATAATATAATTTTTACAGAAAAAGTCTATTTTGCCCCAAAACCTGGTACCAACACCAGTTCTTTCAACTTATTTGACGACCCATCCCTTAATCAGTTGCTTGATCAGGCCATGTTTCTCGCCTTTGTTCTAATTGGCACTAGCTACTATAAAGCTCATCCGACAGCAAATATTAGGTTAGATCGTCACCTTGATGAATTTCAGGCTAGTTTCTTTTCAACCGTCTATCAAGAAGGTCTCTCGCAATATGCTTTTGAAAATCGGCTTACTCGTCAAGATCTTGCGACTTTTAGACCAACTCCAGGTTTTCAGAATAAACCAGCTATAGAGTATCATGGTCATGGTGTTCTCGCACTTCAATCCGGTGGTAAGGATAGCCTTCTTGTCGCAGAACTACTTAATGAGAGCAAGATCAGCTTCGTACCATGGTATGTTAGTAGCAGCCCAGATCGCTCGCATCCAACCATTATCGACCATCTTGACGACAATTTTAATCATCAAAAAGCAAGCATAGTTTACCGTCAAATCGATCATCCACATTTGCAACAAACCGGTGGACACAATGGACACGTTCCTGTCACCTTTATTGTGGAATCCCTTGCTCTTATCCAAGCTATCCTTAACAATCAAGATATTATCCTAACTAGTATCGGTCGTGAGGGGGAAGAACCTCATGCCATGATTGGTGATCTACCAGTCAATCATCAATGGTCAAAAACTTGGCAAGCTGAACAGTTGATGACCGAATATCTAAAAAGATATCTTTCTCCAAATCTTCATTTAGGTTCTCCAATTCGTCATCTCAGCGAACTTCGTATTGCAGACCTTTTTGTACAAAAATGCTGGCAGAAATATGGCTACAGTTTTAGTTCTTGTAATGAAGCTAACTATAAGCAAAATAATCAAAATAGTACTTTAAAGTGGTGTGGTCACTGTGCAAAATGTGCAAATTCTTATCTCCTGTTTTGTCCATTTATCCCGCCTCAATTCCTACAATCTCTTTTTGGCGATCGAGATCTCTTTCTTGATCCAAATCTAATTCAAATCTTCAAGGGCCTTCTTGGTATTGGCGGAGAAATGAAACCCTTTGAGTGTGTTGGCAGTGTTGAAGAATTACGCTCCGCTTATCACCATCGTATGACCACTCCGCCAATCCCCGTACCAAAAAATCCCAATCAAAAAAATAGTAGTATAACCTACTGGCAACCAGTTTACGCCAATCTACCGTTTAAGGTCCCCGAAAGTAGTTTCAATTATTTGGCTGAATCCGCTAATCAGGATTTTTTCCATAATTTCTTTACTCACTACCAGACTTCACCTATCTCAGAGCAAACAGTTACCCAAAATAAACAAGTAGCCGAAAATCATCAAAAAGCTGATCAAATTTTAGCAATGATCGAACGTCGTAAAAAACTCGAACAAATGAAACGCAGTGGCCGTCAAAGACAACGCGAACTATAAAAACCAGGTAAGTCTGTATTTAATCCATTATTTCTACACCTTATTTTTTATATCATTTACTTTTTAGTCTGAAAGCGTTAGAATAGAAAAAAGCATTAACAGAATAAAAATATCATGTCCAAAACAACTACAAATAAAAAACAGAATGATACTAAGGTTAGTAGAACTCCGAAAAAAGCTACCACTAGTATAAAAAAGACTACAAAAGCCACTAAAAATATGGCCACTCAAAATGCCTATTTCTGGGGCGGGATAGGGATTATCCTCTGCGCTACTGGTGCTCTACTTACTCTTCTCTGGGGTATCGGCAATATGTTAAATAGATAATTTAAAAGTGGTGGGTGAATGAAGTTCTACATAGTACGACATGGACAAACCGATTGGAATAACCTAGGATTAAACCAAGGGTGGTCTGACACACCGCTCAATGCTCTTGGACAATTTCAAGCTCTCAAAGCTCGTGACGCTTTAAGAGATGTACGTTTCGATATTGCTTACTCATCACCATTACAACGTGCTGCCAAAACCTGCCAAATTATTCTCGGACGCACGATTCCCGATAAGTCTATCTTTGATAATCTAGATCTTGAAGATGCTATTGAATTAAACCATATCTACCGCCGACACAATGATCTAAATGCTAATTGTTACATTTATTATATGGAGGACCTTATCGAACGTGGACTTGGTGTCTTTGAAGGCAAAGAAGGGTCAAGAATTCATGAAATTAGCTGGAAAGACGGTTTTAACGCTGATCGCTTTAAGATGGAATCCGTTCCACACATGTTTCGTCGTGTAGATCGCGTCCTTAAACAAATCCAAATTGATACATTAGCAAATTATGGTGAAGACGCAAAAATACTCATCACTTCCCACGCCGGTATTTTAAGAATTGTCGATTACGTTCTTCGCGGTGGCACAGAGCAGGGTTTGTTCTATTCTGCACTTTACGATAGCGCAATCAATCTTCATCTAAAAAATTGTGAATTTAAAGTTTATGAACGCTAGATCTGTATCTATCTTTTGTTAAACTTTTCAAAATCCTACAAGATGTGGTAAAATATCTACAATCTATTGGACCTTCGCCAAGTGGTAAGGCAACGGGTTTTGGTCCCGTCATTCGCAGGTTCGAATCCTGCAGGTCCAGCCATAATTAAAGCCTCTCTGGGGTCTTTTTTATTTCACAATTTTTATAACACTCCTCATGCTACAATAAGCTTATGGATAATATCAAGATTTTACAACTCAACGTCTGGGGTGGCCGTATTAAAGATGGTCTATCCAGTTTTATTGCCGAAGGAAACTACGATTTAATTTGTTTACAAGAAGCTGTTTGGGATAAAAACCAAACTAGAGCACTTGATCAATTCATGGATACTGTTGACAAAATTAAGGAAAAATCCGGCTTTACACATGAGATTCGTAGTTCACATTTTGGCATTTCGATATTAAATGGCACCGTCCAATACGAAAGTGGCAATACTATTCTCAGTAAAATTCCATTCACACACTCCGAAGAAAAAGTTATTTTAGGCGATTATCAAGTTGCAACCGATCTTTCAAGTTATCAACAAGTCATCACTCATAATCGCTATATAGCTCAAAAAGTTACTCTAAAAAATAAACTTACCATTGTCAATTATCATGGTTATTGGCAAAAAGACCCTCTAGGGAATGAGACTTCTGTTCAATGTATGCGTTCCGTTGCTGACATGGTAAGAGACGAAGATCTGCCTGTAGTAGTCTGCGGCGATCTAAATGTAATTGCTGAGTCAAAAGCCATGCGTAAATTTGACTTTCTTACAGATCTTACAGCTATTTATCATATTCCAACCACATTACGTAATATTCGTTTCAAAAAGAATGTCTCCTGTGATCACATCTTAATTAGTAATGACTTGTCCTACCAAAATTTTGAAGTGATTGATGCTCCAGTCTCAGATCATCGCGCCTTGATCATAGAACTTAATTTTTAAGTAAATTATTCTTCCGTAAAATCCGCATCCATCGTCGCATAAATTCTGTAACCCGGAAAAGCTTTTTGGATTTTTGCTATCGCTTCTTTAAATGCAACCGTTCGATTTTCCGCGTCAAAGCTAACTACTAAATCAAATCGCATTTTCTTTTCTTTTTCAATTAAGTAGAATCCATGTATCTGTCGAATATATTTTTGTCTAAGTGCAATTTCTTTGACCTGCTTCTGTTTTTCGATTACTTCTTTATCCTTGGTGTTTACTGAATACACTCCAATCGCTGTCAAAAGTACTCTGTGCTCTTTCATAACCTTTATCGTAATCTCGCGCAACAACTGATCCAAATCCACCACCGAAATAGTGTCTGGAACTTCAATATGTACCGACCCATTCCAACGATTTGGCCCATAATTATTCAACACCAAATCATAAACCCCCAAAACCTCTTTAAAACCCATCACCGTCTTCTGGATATTTTTCGCCATCTCCACATCATTTTGTTCACCTAAAAGCTGCGAAATCGTCCCCTTTAACATCCCAATACCAGATTTAATGATAATTATCGAAATAATAGTACCTAGATACGCCTCAAGCGCCAATCCAAAACTCATAAAAATCACCGCTGCTATCAGTGTCGAAAAAGAAATTACTGCATCCATCGTCGCATCGGCTCCAGAATTTATTAACGAATCAGATTTTACTTTTCGCCCAATTTTCTTCACATAAAAACCTAAAACAATTTTCACCACTACCGCCACAGCAATAATAATTAGCGATGTAAAATTATAATCTGGGGTTTCTGGTTTGATAATTTGTTTTACCGATTCAATGAGTGAGGTTGTACCAGCATATAGAATAATCACTGCAATCACCATTGCACTTAAATATTCAATACGTCCATGCCCAAAAGGATGTTTTTTATCTGGCTCTTTTCCCGCTAATTTCGTTCCCACAATAGTAATCACTGAGCTAGCCACATCTGAGATATTATTCACTGCGTCTAGCACGATCGCAATAGAATTCGAGAGTAATCCAATTACCATTTTAAAAACCGCCAATAAAATATTCGTTACAATACCAATAGCACTAGTTTTAACAACAATTTTTTCTCGCTCATCATTTTTATTTATTTTTCTAAGTTCACTTAAGGCCGTCATATTTTTCCTTATTTTCAAAATATCTTTAATCTTACAATTCTAACACATCAAACCACTCTTATTTTTTAACAAGATCATTCTTTTGCTATAATTATCTTATGAATGATCTCGAAAAACGCCTTACTTCATTACGGCTTGATTTAGACACTACTTGGCAAAAACTCCAAATCGATCAAAAAATAAAAGAATTAAAAAACCTCGAAGAGCAAATTTCCGAACCTGAACTTTGGCAAAATCCCGATCATGCCAAAAAAGTAAACACTAATTTTAGCCGGCTCAAGGCTGAAGTTGAACCATGGCAGGTTCTCAAAGTCCAAGCCACCGACTTACATGATATCATTGCCCTACAAGAGCCCGACTTATTAGATGAAATCGATCATCAACTTTCCTCAATGGAACAAACTCTTATAGAACTAAAAAAAGCCCTTCGTTTTACCGATCCGCTCGATGAAAAAAACGCTATTTTACGTATTACAGCTGGCGTAGGTGGTACTGAGGCGATGGATTGGGCTTCCATGCTAGAACGCATGTACCTGCGTTTTTTTGAAAAAAATCATTTCAATGTTGAATTAATCGAACGTACTACTGGGGAAGAAGCCGGTATTAAAACTGCGGTCTATGAAATTTATGGTAATCATCCTTATGGCAACCTTAAATCTGAACATGGTGTCCACCGCTTGGTTCGTTTATCTCCTTTTAACGCCGACAACCTTCGTCAAACTTCTTTCTCATTAGTAGAAATCTTGCCCATTCTTGAAAATGAAGAAGATTATAAAATTGATGAAAAAGACCTCAGAATCGATACATATCATGCTGGCGGACATGGCGGTCAATCCGTTAATACCACTAACTCTGCCATCCGCATCACACATCTTCCGACTAACACAGTTGTCGCTATCCAGAACGAGAGATCACAACTTCAAAATCGCGAAAAAGCTATGGAGATTTTACGAGGTAAGCTGATGATGCTACAACAAGAACAACAAGCTGAGTCCATCAATCAACTTCGTGCCGGAGAATCCGCCAAATGGGGTCAACAAATCCGTAACTACGTTCTTCAACCATATAAATTAGTAAAAGATACCCGCACAAAATATGAAGAGACTGATGTCGATGCCGTACTTAACGGCAAAATCGAAGGCTTTCTCGACGCCTATCTTGAATCACAAATTGGTAGCTAATTACTAAACGAGCAACCTTCAACTATTCGCACCTCTATCAAAAACCCACTTTAGTTCATATCACGTTTATGCTAAAATATAAATATGATATTGTTCGACCACGTCACCAAACATTATCACGGCGATAGCCGAGCCGCTCTTGATAATATCTCAATGCACATTGCTGCTAATGAGTTTGTTTTTCTTGTTGGTAAATCTGGTGCTGGTAAGTCTACTCTCTTAAAAATGATCACTAAAGAGGAAAGTCCTGATTCTGGTAAGATCGTCATTGGCGGTATCGATCTCGACTATGTCAAAAAGAAACACATTCCCAACTATCGTCGTCGCATTGGTGTAGTTTTTCAAGATTACAAACTCCTTCCCACTCGCACAGTTTACGAAAATGTAGCCTTTGCTCTAGAAATTGCCGGCATGAGTAACCATGAGATTGAAAGCACTGTACCAAAAGTTCTCGATCTCGTTGGTCTCTCTGAAAAAGCTTACCGTTTTCCAGATAATTTATCCGGAGGTGAAAGACAACGTGTTTCTATTGCCCGTTCCGTTGCAAGACAACCTAAGATTTTAATCGCCGATGAGCCAACCGGCAATCTTGATGTCTTAACCTCAAAGGAAATTATCGATCTTTTACAAAAAATTAATGACTACGGCACCACTGTTCTAGTTACCACACACGACGCCAGTATTGTTAATCTTTTGAAAAAACGCGTCATTACCATGAAAGATGGCAAGATTATTTCTGATCAAAAAGATCATGGCATTTATCGACTTGACGCTAACAACGATGGTATCTCAAGGCTCCCCCATCCAGGATACATGCGCGCCACTTCATATCTATCACCTGAGGAAAATCATACCAGACATCAAAATTCTACCCCCAATAACGACGAGGATAACAGTATAGTGATACACATGACAAAAAATCAAGAAAATACTGAAAATAAAACGCCAAAACGTCGACGTCTAATTCAATAGGAGAACCATGACTAAGAAATCAAAAAATAGTACCATCGATCGCTTAAAAACCATGTCAAAAAACAGTCGTGGTAATTTTCTTCGCAATAATTTACGCATCTTAAAATACGGTATTATCGGCTATGGTCGTAATATCTGGCTCTCTATTACTTCAACTTTTGTCATGACGCTCACCTTAATTCTTCTTTTTGTCACCGTAATCGCCAGCATCATCCTTTCCACAACCGCCGATAGAATGCGTGACAAGATCGATATCACCATCTTCTTTAAACCAGGCACCGAAGTTGTTGCCCTACAAGAAATGACGGATATTATCAAAAAAGATTCAAATGTCAAATCCGCTGAATATTCTACTTCAGATCAAGAATACGAAAAAGTAATTGAAGACACCAAAAAAACTGGCGACGCTGCACTTCTAGCAACCTTAAACGACGAGGATATGAAAGAAGCTATGCTTAAATCTATGCAATCCACTCTACGTATTAAAGTTTATAATGCTGATCGACTAGAAAACATTAAAAATATTGTCAGTACTAACAATACATTTAAAGAAAATCTTGACCCAAAGAGAGAACCAACTTATGACACTAATAACACAGCAATTGAAACTATTGCTTCTTGGGCAAATATTGCTAAAACCGGTGGTTTCGCTCTCTCTGGCATCTTTCTTGTTATTTCTATTTTAGTAATCTTCAATACCATTCGTATGGCAATCTACTCTCGTAGTGAAGAGATCTATATGGAGAAGTTGGTAGGTGCTGACAATCACTTCGTTCGAGGTCCATTCCTCGTCGAAGCTATGATCTCAGGTATCTTGGCTGGTATTTTTGCAACCATTCTTGGGTTCCTTACTTTTGGCTTTGCCGCACCAAAGTTGACTTCCTACGATATTGACGTTAGTGAAATTAGCAAAATTATTTATTCACCAAGCTATTTTCTTGTTTTTCTCGCTCTCATTCTCCTCGGCATCATTATCGCCTTTACATCCTCAAGACTTGCTGTTTCCAAATACCTTAAAAGAGTATGAAAATAAAAAATAGCGATTTTCATAAAAACCATTACCTTTTTGACATCACACTATACTTATGTTAATATCTATATGATATAACGTCCTGAAAGGAGGTTACAACAATGGCAAAAATCAAAAAAACAATCAATAAAAAAACAAAAAAATCCAGGAACTCAAAATTTAAAAGTTTTTCTATTTTTGTCGTCATTTTGACTATTTTAATTACATCGGTACCAAACCTTTTTCCGACCAACAACCTTGCATCTGCCATTGAAAACGAAGCCTACTGTACTTCAAGCGCTTGTCGTGCCGCCAAGAAAGCAGAGAACGAAGCAGTTGCCAAGGCCAATGAAGCCTCCAAGGCCGCCACTACGCTTGAGGGCGAAGTAGAGCGTTTACAACAAGAAATTAGTATGTACGAAGCCCGTATTAAGGCTAACGAAGCAGAAGCAGAGGATTTAAAATTAAAAATCGAGGAAAGTACTAAAAAGCTCAAACTACAACAGCAGGCTCTTGCTAATCTTCTGATCAATATGCATTTTGAAGAAAAGGGCGACGCTATCATGATTTTAGCTGGCTCAAGTTCAATTTCTGACTTTGCCGAACGTCAATCACGTGTCGATACTGCCAAAAGTCAGGTTACTATTTCCGCCCAGACTGTCAAAAGCATCAAACAAGATCTTGAAAAGCAAAAAACTGAGATTGAACGCGTAATTGCCGATCAACAAATTCAAAGAAAAGCCATTGAAGATAAAAAAATCGAACAACAGTCCCTTATCATAAAATATCGTGACAATGCTGCTGCTTTCGCTCTTGAAGCCGCCAGCTCCCGTGAAGAAAAAATTAAGTTAATTAACCAAGAATACCAAAATCATCTACTTAGCCTACGTAACCGCGGTGGCTTTGGTACTGTCGCTGACGGATACAACAGCTACGAAGCCTTTATTGGAAATTATGGTTTCGCCTGTCCACGCGATAATATTCGTGGCATCCTTGATACCTACTACACCTGTCAATGTACCAGTTACGCTGCCTACAAAGCCGTAGAATACTGGGGACCTCGCGTACGTGTAACTGGCTGGGGTAACGCCTATAGTTGGGCCTCCGCTGCCCGATCCCTTGGTTATCGTGTCGACCGCACACCAAGCGCTAATTCAATTGGTCAAACCGCTTCTGGAGCCTGGGGACACGTCTTCTGGGTCGAATCCGTCAACGCCAATGGGACAATCAATGTTTCCGAATACAACAATGCCTATTCCTCAAGATCTGGACAATGGGGTGATTTCGGCTATCGTGTCGGTGTTGACCCCTCGCAGTACTATTTTATTCACTTCGACTGAATCTTGTAGAATTATGACGCTTGAGCTATGTTATAATAAAAAACATGAACAAGAAACCAAGACAAGTTAGTCTTAATACTACTATTTTTGCCAGCTTCATCACCTTTGTTATCGGTATTTTCCTAGGTGCTAACTGGAACAATTTATACCTACAATTTTCACCATATATTAATCCAGCACAAAAAATTACAAGTAATATCAAATGGGACGATTTAAATGAAGTCTATTCTCAGATTTCCTCGAACTATGATGGTAGCCTTGATAAAACTCAATTAATTGAAGGAGCTAAAAAAGGTCTCACAGCTGCACTTGGTGACCCTTACACTGTTTATTACAATTCTAAAGAGGCTGCCGAGTTTAAATCTGAACTCAAAGGGGAAATTAAAGAAGCCGGGGTTGGAGTTGAGATGATGAAACAAGGTGATTATGTTGTTATTACTCGCACCCTACCCAATAATCCCGCTAGAAAAGCTGGAGTCCACGCCGGTGATATTATCTATGCGATTAATGACGAAGAAGTCTGGGATAAAGACACCGAAATTATTGCCAGCAAACTACGTGGACCTTCTGGCGAAAAAGTAAAGCTCACTGTTGCAAGAGATAAGCATAAGCTTAATTTTGAGCTAACTCGTGAAAAAATAAATAACGTCTCAGCAGACGTCACCTATCAAGACAAAACTGCAATTATTTCAGTTTATCGGTTCAGTGAAGACACTGGCACTCTCGTCAAATCATTTGCTGATAATTTTAAGAGTAAGGGAATTAATAAAGTAATCTTAGATCTTCGGAATAATGGTGGTGGTTACGTCAATGCAGCCCGCGATTTACTTTCCCTTTGGCTAGATGGAGATAAAATCCTTACGCAAAAATCAGCTACTGTCGGTCAGACTATTACTTACGCTAAACGCGGCGAAGCCATTCTAAAAGACATAAAAACTATCGTTTTAGTTAATAATGCTACTGCTTCATCCTCAGAAATTGTTGCTGGCGCCCTCAAAGATTACAAAAAAGCTACAATTGTTGGTACAAAAACTTATGGTAAAGGCGTTGTTCAAACTATGCTTGAATTATCTGGAGGGTCCTTGCTTAAAGTCACCACTGCCCACTGGTATACTCCAGAAGGTCAAACCATCAATAAGACCGGCATTTCTCCAGATATCGAAGTTCAACGTTCATATAATGATATTAATTCCGGCAAAGACCCTCAACTTGATAAAGCAAAAACTCTTTAAATTTGTTATAATAAAATCGTTATGATAAAAGTTTATACTACACCTACCTGTATTTATTGTCACGCACTGGTTAATTGGCTTGATGAAGAAGGGATTGAATATCAAGAACTTGATGCTGCTTCTATGCCAAACATCACAGCTGTTCCAGTCACCATCATTACTGATCATGAGGATAAAAACCCAATCCAGATTATCGGTTTTGATCGAGACGCTATCACCGAAGCGTTAAATCGATACAAAAAACAATAATAAGTATCCCACCTAGAAAAACTTACTCAAGATTAAGAAAGGACAATGTGCAAAAAAAGCAAAAACCTACACTTTTATTTGTTCACGGTTTTCGCGGCAATCATTTTGGCTTGTCTGAAATTATCCAAAAATTTAAAACACTTGGCTATTCTACCTATTGTCCAGATATTCCACCCGCCTTTAATACTCAAGACGAACAGCTACCAGAACTCAGCAATTTTACCGCCGAGTCTTATGCAACCTGGCTCGCCGATTACATCTTAGACAACAAACTAGATCATCCAATACTAATTGGCCACTCAATGGGGTCACTCATTACTGCCGCTACTGCAGAAAAATATCCTAATCTTATTCATGAAAAGATCTTCTTTCTTTCTCCAATTTCAGAACCCACCCCAAAATTCTTCCGTCCCATCATCCCTTTGATAGCCTTTATTCCTAATAAACTAGTTGGGTACATTGTTACTAAATATTTAATTGGTACTCTTGGCAAACATCAGCTTCCAAAAATCCTTGAAACTACCTATTTATGTGCCAAAAAATTCACCAGCCTGGCTGATGAGATTAAGGCCGCCAAATTCTCGGTCAACCATTCAATTTCCGATTTTGATTTCAATAAAAACTGTTATTTTATCGCTGGCACAGAAGATCGTCTAAATCGGCCAAAACAAACCCAAAAAGTTGCCGAAAAATACCGAGGTAAAACATTTTTTATTAAAGATTCTGGACATCTCATTAATTACGAGGTACCCGATCAAGTTTTTGAACTTATTCAGGACAATCTTTAATTATATTTTTTGATATTAGCTACAGCTAATAGTTTTAAATATATATCTTTTTAGTAAACTAGCAAATTTTATTCCTTTACCCAACGCACTAGATTTTTATATTCTGTCGAATTCTTATCATATGCATCCAAGATATCCTGAACATAAGTTTTACCATTAGAGATGTTTAAAGTTTCTACATCTGGACAAGAAGCCAGTAAACGGATAATTGCTTCATCCGTATCAATATTTGTCATCGATTTTTTTTCGCCACTTCTATATGAAGCTACCCGCAATTCTTTATAAACAAAACGTTTAATTCCAGCCTGTAAACAATATTTTAAACAGTTTTCACAAGTCGCCATTTTATTATATAAAGTGCATCCAGTTAAATCGCGTCCTGCAAAGATTAATGCATTCATCTCAGAATGAATCGCAAAATAATACTTCATCGGACGCTCCGATAAAGTCAATTTCGATTCGTCCGCGCCTTGAATTGTACCATTATAGCCAAAAGAAACTGGACGCCTCCTGGCGTCTACTATGACACAACCGTTTTGTGATGATGGATCTTTTGAACGTTTTGCCACCTCCTCAGCAATCCCCATAAAATAACTATCCCAATCTCTACGTTTCTGTGTCTCTATATTCATCACACTCCTTTTGTAAAAACTCTACCCTAGTCCGTTTTTTCTGTCAATTACGAATGACTTTAATATCTTGCTTACGCTAAGTGTTATTTACAACATACAACAGAGAAGAATTATCATTTTTAGCGTTTCTCCTTCCATTCACCTTGCACTTTCTCTTTATCCGTATAATACTATAACCAACCTTTTCCAAACCTAAATCTATCTTGAGGTTTTGGATGCGTAGATTGTTCAAATATTTTTTATGTTCGTTCATTTTGTGCTTCTGTTTTTACTCATTGTATTTAACTAGAAATACGCTCTCTCTTTCCAATAACAACTCTTTCAGTGAATCTTGTGTTGATTATTTTATAATTTTTGCGAGAGGCTCCGGTGAATCACTTCATATAAATATTGATCACCAAGCTTTTCAAAAAGCCATTACTGATGTTTTTAAGAAACTACCGAATCTCAGCTATCGTTACTACCAACTAGGCGAGTCCACTAACTTTGGTGATCCCTATCCTGCTATTGGTATTGAGGATCCAAAAATCATTTCTGGCGCTATTTTAAGTGGAGGCAAAGCCTATGAATTTGGACAAAGCGTAAAAGCTGGTATTAACGAACTTGTTAAACTTTATCGTAATATTACCAAATCTTGCCCGAATACTCATTTTATTCTATCCGGTTACTCACAAGGCGCTATGGTAATGACTTATGCCATCCGCCATCTTAATCCTGAAAAAATCCTTTATCTTGCCAATTTTGGTGACCCCAAACTATATCTACCTGAAGGAAAAGGAATAATACCTGACGCCTGTCAAAATTTACACTTTTCACCTTATCGCCAAAATGTTCCTGATTGTTATGTTGAGCATGGTATTCTAGGTGGACTCAATCCCTATATTTATAAAAAATACCAAAACAAAGTTGGAGTATGGTGTAATGTTGCTGATTTTATTTGCGGTAGTACATTTGATCCTCTAGGGTTATCCGACCCCACCCAAAATCCAGAGAATAATCTATTCGCTAGAATCTTTAATGGTCATGTTTCTTACTCTAGACGTGGTGCCTATACCCAAGCCGCTAAAATAATTTATCAAAAAATTATCAAACAGCATGAAAATCAAGAAAAAATTATACAGGACTCGTCATTAATTTATTATTATCATCCCAATCAACTTACAATTAGCCCTTCATTCTCAAAACTCTATCAAAATAATACTCACTCAAACAAACGTGAATATCAAAATAATGAACTTGTTATTATGTTACCCACTTTTCCAACCGACCCTGGAGACGCCAGAGACTACCTTCTTCTCAATCAACTATTTGACAAATCTTATAATCATCATTTCAGCATTCATCTCTATCTTTATGGATTCTTTCCAGTTGATCTTCCAGACTCACCTATATATTTTCCGCAAAAACTTGACCAAAATGCACCACAAACCTACAAACAAGGAGTTCGCTATATTGCAGGCGTGAATACAACGGACATGAGCCCAGAAGGCTGGGACCAGTTAATTAAAAATTTACGCAACAGAATACACAATCCTCCAAATATCAATCTTCAAAACTTAATCAATTCTTCTCTCTATGATGTTATCAAAAACACCCCATGGAGCACTCAATCGAACCACTTACTCTTTCTATTAACACCAAATCAAACATCAACTTTTTCTCATTCCGATGACACTGCTAGCCCCATTCACCTCGTCGACGAACAAATTCGACAGAAAAAACTTTCTACTTTTGTTTATAATTTTAATCAATCACTCCATAAATACTTTTCATCATTTAATTCCATTGAGTCTAAACATCTTTTTAATATCCGTCATTCGGCTGACGATATCATTCAAGAAATAATTCAAACTAATCAGTCTCTTCAAGTTGATCAAATTATAAAACCTCGTTTTGACTATCTAGATTTAAGCTATTCAATGCAAGGTTTTTCTATTCTTAATACCACAAATAAAACAAAACGATTATATAGCAACACTCGAAGTACATACCTAAGATCTACGGCGTTATCACAGCCATTATATCAATGGACTATAAATCAAAAAGATCAGCAAATTCAATATCAAACCAGCACTGCAAGACTTCACCTTCCAATTCAATCGCTTACACCTCAACAGGTACAGTTAGTCGACCAAAATAAACAGATACACCAAACTAGTCTCACTTTTTTGCCAAAACCGTTTTCACCTAGTCGATCTTCAGATAATTTGACTTTCACTATCTTTCCATACCGACTAATCATTATCGATGACTATATTGCAGGTTTTACAAACCAAAAACATTTAACTTTCAAAAATGTCGATCCCACCTCCTCACATACCATTCAAGAAGTTGAATTTAGTAGTCTTGGTCGAATCATTAAGCGAAAGACGACCATAATCAAAAAACAAAATAGCCACATTGCAGCAAAGGAAAATCCTACAAATATCCCTCATATCTCTTCCAAAAATACCACCAAACCATCACTAAAATACTCCGATCATCAAAACAACTCAGAAGAGAAAAATCTAATCAACAAACTCCCTAATTGTGGCGTAAAAACTTTTTTACCAGTTCCTGAGACTAAATATTTTACCGCCTATTTTTATTAATATAGCTATTAGAAGAAAGATGCCAATGATTACCATATTCGCAATGATAAACAGCTAATTCAGGCGCACCATAATCATGAGCCGCTACTTGTGCCGCAACCTCAGCTTCTTCACGCGTGGCATAACAAATTTTCTGGCTATCACCAACCCAACAACGCTTAGGTTCAAAACTACCAAAATTAGTCTTTTTCATACTCTGTTATTATACTATCATCTCTATAAAATTATGTATAAAATACAACAAAAATATAAGCATTTTCCATTGACACACTACATATAGTGTCATAAAATAATCACAGACACTAAATATAGCGTCACCAATAATAGACTAATAACAAAAATTTAATCAAAAAACATTGAAGAAATTTTGGACACAATCAAGGAGGTAATTTTTTATGTTCAAAAAAATCGTCAAACGTGATGGGAAAATCGTTGATTTTAACTTAGCGAAAATCACCGATGCCATTACTAAAGCTGGTGCTGCAACTGAAGAATTCAAGCACGATCGTGCTGCACAGTTATCTGAAAAAGTACTTAAACTTGCCGAAGGAACTATTAAAGAGCGTACTCCCACTGTTGAACAAATTCAAGACTTAGTTGAGAAAGTTTTGATGGATTCAAGTTTCAAACGTACTGCAAAGGCTTACATCACTTATAGACAAGACCGTAATAAAACCCGTAACGCTAAATCAAACCTTATGGGTATCTACAAAACTATCGCTATCGCTGATGCTTCTGAAGATTCAGACGTAAAACGTAGTAATGCTAACGTTGATGGTGATTCAGCAATGGGCAAGATGCTTCAATTTGGCGCCGAAGGCTCAAAGGTCTTTGCAAAAACAGTACTTCTAGACCCCCGCTTTGCTGCAGCACACGACAATGGTGATATTCATATCCACGATCTAGATTTTTATGCTACTGGTACCCTCACTTGCTGTCAAACCGACCCACTTAAGCTTTTTGCTAACGGTGGATTCAATACCGGACATGGGCATCTTCGTACTCCAAATTCCATCGCCTCCTATGCCGCCCTTGCCGCTATTATTCTACAAGCCAACCAGAACGAACAACATGGTGGTCAATCAATCCCAAACTTTGATTACGCCATGGCTCCAGGTGTCAACAAATCTTTCAGAAAAGCTCTTCGTAGTAATCTTGATAAATATAATAAATATTCTGGCAAGAAAATTGACATTAAAATTCCAGATGACATTAGCTATGGTGATACTGAAACTCTTAAGAAACTTAAAATTCCAGAAACCGTTATTGAAACCTCAAATGAGGATGTTGAAAAGCAAACTTTCCAGGCTATGGAAGGTTTCATCCATAACCTTAATACTATGCACTCACGTGCCGGCGCTCAGGTTCCATTTACATCAATCAACTTTGGGACTGACACCACACCAGCTGGTCGCTTAGTCACTAAGAATCTTCTTGAAGCTACAGATAAAGGTCTTGGCCACGGTGAAACCCCAATCTTTCCAATTTCCATCTTCAAGGTTAAAGAGGGTATTAACTATAATCCAGAAGATCCAAACTACGACCTCTTCAAACGCTCGATGGAAGTTTCCTCAAAACGTCTCTTCCCAAACTTTACTTTCATCGATGCACCTTTTAATCTTAAATATTATAAAAAGGGCGACTATAATACCGAAATCGCAACTATGGGCTGTCGTACTCGCGTTTTCTCTTCCGTCTTCCCAGAATCTGACGGCATCGTCACTGGTCGTGGCAACAACTCATTCACCACAATCAACCTTGTTCGTCTTGGCATCAAACACGGTATCGCCCTCAAAGAACGCAAAGAAGCTGACTGGACTGGTTTTTATAAAGAGCTTGATGATCTCATGGATCTCTGCAGAGACCAGCTCCTCGAACGTTACGAGTTCCAAGCCAACCAGCATGTTCGCAACTTCCCATTCCTCATGGGCGAAGGTAACTGGTTTGGTAGCGAAAAACTCAAGCCAAACGACACCCTACGTGAAGTTATTAAACATGGCTCACTCTCCATTGGTTTCATCGGTCTTGCCGAAACTCTCGTCGCTATGACTGGTAAACATCACGGTGAATCTGAGGAAGCTAGAGAATTAGGCCTAGACATTATCACTCACATGAGCAAGCGTTGTGATGATTATGCAAAAAAATATCACCTCAACTTCACTCTCCTCGCTACACCAGCCGAAGGTTTGTCTGGTCGTTTCACAAAAATGGATCGTAAAGAATATGGTGTAATAAAAGGCGTAACTGATCGTGATTATTATACTAATTCTTTCCACGTACCAGTCTACTACCCTATCTCTGCCTTTGAAAAGATTGAAATTGAGGCACCTTATCACGCTCTTTGTCCAGCTGGACACATTTCTTATATTGAACTTGATGGTGACCCTTCACAGAACATTGATGCCTTTGAGGCAGTTATCCGTAAAATGCACGACTCTGGTATCGGCTACGGATCAGTCAATCATCCAGTCGATCGTGACCCAGTCTGTGGTTTCTCTGGCATCATCGCCGACAACCGATGTCCATCCTGTGGCCGTATCGAAGACGATGTTCCCTTTGAGAGACTCCGCCGCATTACTGGCTATCTCGTAGGTTCTCTTGAACGCTGGAATGATGGCAAGAAAGCTGAAGAGCATGACCGTGTTAAGCACAACGTTTCCGGTACCTACACCAAAGCTCAAAAAGCTGCTCGTGAGCATGCAAAAGCAAATTCAACTGCGGCCATTGGTAAAGAATAAACAAGACCAACATTAAAAGTTAGGAGCTGGTCTCCTAACTTTTAATTATTAATTTAAAAAGGAATAATATGACTCAAGAATTCGCCTCGCCAGTTTCCGGCTCCAATAGTCAATATCTCAGACTATCCGGCCCCATCGAGCACGATAGTATCGTTAATGGCTACGGGTTACGAGCTGTAATCTGGACTCAAGGTTGTTTTATCGGCTGTGAAGGTTGTCAAAATCAAGAAACCTGGGATCCTGAAGGCGGCGTTTTAGTTAGCGTAGAAGATATAAAAGATGAACTCCGCCAGCTAAAAGGACAGGCTGGACTTACTTTCTGTGGCGGAGAACCATCAATCCAAGCCGCTGCCTGTATCGAGATTGCTAAATTCGCCAAAAAAGAGTTAGGCTGGAATGTTTGGTCTTTTTCTGGCTATACCTACGACGAAATTAAAGCCAAAAATAATCTACAATGGGAGTTTTTCAAGACCTTAGATGCTCTCATTGACGGTCCCTTTGTTCTAGCAGAAAGAGATCTCACCTTAAAATTCCGTGGCTCAAGAAATCAAAGACTACTACATTTAAAGGATGGTGAAATTACCTCTATTGAATAAACTTCTTCTATCTAAGTCCTGAACCTTATCTATCTTATTAGATTTAAAAATAACCTCCAGTTCGTCATGAGGTTATTTTTAAATAAAAACTTTATCTCTAAATCTTATTCAGAAGTTCATTTGCACGAACAATCATTTCATCAGATTCATCAGTTTTGATTACATAGATTGGTTTTGAACCAACAGTCGCAATATTACAATGTCTTTCATTCATTTCACCAGTATTCTTTTCTTCATCAATCACAAAACCTAGATACCCCAACTTCTGCACCACACGACGCCTAACATCATCTGACCTCTCACCAATTGTTGCAGTAAAGACTAAAGTATTAATACCGCCTAGAGAAGCTACCATCTGTCCAATAGCAGATTGCAAACGATAGATATATAGAGCATGCGCAAATACACCCCGCTTATCGCCCTCATCTCTCAACTTAATAATTTCGCGCATATCGTCACTCTGCCCAGAAACTCCAAGTAAACCACATTGCTTATTGAGATATTTTTCTAATTCATCGTCAGTTTTTAATCCCAGTTCACGTTTAATTGCAAGTGCCGCCGCTACATCTATTGAACCAGTTCTAGTAGCCATCATTACCCCCTCGAGTGGAGTATAACCCATCGTCGTATCATGTGATTTACCGTTATAAACTGCCGTAATCGAAGAACCTGAGCCGATATGGCAGACTACAGTTTTTTCTCCTAAAATATTCTGTTCACACATATATCTCGTAATCGAACCAACAGAAAGTCCATGATAACCCCAACGTTTAATATCAAATTTATTAGCAAGCTCAGTATCTATGGCATAAGCTTTCATTAATTCTGGTCGAGAAGTATGAAACCCAGAGTCCGAAATCGCAATCACTGTTGTATCTTTAAAAGTTTTTTTCAATTGTTCAATTTCGTTAGCAATTACTGGTGCGTGAAGTGGTGCTCTTGACTTCGCAATTTCAAGTTGCGTCAAACACTCCTCATCTACAATATGATCTTCTGCAAAATAACTACCAGGAGCTGCTACTCGAGCTAAAATTGCATCTAATTTGGTTGGTCCACCAATATATCCTTCTTCGACTAAAATCTTTTCAAGTCCAGAAACCACCGCGTTGAGAGTTGTAAACTTCGTTTCAGTCTTTACTTTAGTATTATCTGCCTTTTTTAGTGTGTAGACAATTTTCTCTCCTTCAAACTCAAAGTGCAAAGAACATAGAAAATTATTACCACGATACAATGCATATTTCCGAGAACTACTACCAGGGTTAGTAATTAGAATTAATCGATCGTTATTCATCATTTACTCCTCTTTTATATTCTCATTATATCCTAAAAAGATTTTTTATGTAGAGAATATTTAGCACTCTTGCATTTTGAGTGCTAAAACACTATAATTAATGTTAATTATGTCAACACAAAGAGATTATTATGAAGTTTTAGGCGTATCTAAGAACGCTTCTGATGATGAAATTAAAAAAGCTTACCGTAAGTTAGCTTTTAAATATCATCCCGATAGAAATCCTGGCGATAAAGAAGCTGAGGCTAAATTCAAGGAAGCCACTGAGGCTAACGAAGTTCTATCTGATAAACAAAAACGCGCCCGTTATGATCAGTTTGGACATGCAGGCGTTGGAGGCAATTCTTCTAGCGGCAATCCATTTAATAGTGGTAGCTATTCTTTTAATGGCCAGAATTTTAGCTTTGACTTTGGTGGTGGCGACGGTAATCTGGATGATATCTTTAGTACACTCTTTGGCTTTGGTGGCAGCCGCACTCAAAGACGACGTGGTGCAGACTATCGTACTGTACTAACTATATCTTTTGAAGAATCTGTCTTTGGTGTCACTAAGGCAGTTCAAGTCGATGGTAGAGAAATAAATCTCAAAATTCCTGCCGGCATTGACGATGGGCAGGCTATTCGTTTACGTGGTCGTGGTGGCCCCGCACCAGATTCAACAGGTGAAGCTGGAGATTTATTAGTACAAATTCGTGTCCGTCCCCATAAAACTCTTACTAGAGAAGGTTATATCATTCTTTCTGAGCAACATATCTCAATGATCGATGCCGCTTTAGGCTGTGAAGCTGAAATTGAAACTATTGATGGTAAAATCACTATGAAAGTTCCCGCTGGAACACAATCTGGTACTCCATTTAAACTGTCCGGACATGGCATACCTATGCGAGGAGAAGAACGTGGTCCGCATATCGTTAATATTATCGTTGATACTCCAACCAATTTGTCTAAGAAGCAAAAAGAGTTACTTGAAGAATTTCGTACAGCCAAAAAACGAGGCTTCTGGAGCTAATTCTTTTTAAAACCCTTATCGCATTTAGAACTAAAGATTAATTTTCTCATGTTCGCCTTATGCTATAATTAACTAAAATGACAACTGACTATACAGCCACAAAGACAAATCCTCGGCAGACTCCACATTTAATCATTTCTCTCTGGATCACTATCATTTTGTGTTTTATTAGCAGCATCTCGTATTCAATTTTTAATACACCAATTGTCCATGCTGAAGAATACGACCTAACCTCATTAACCCACAAAAAATTAAATGATGCTGAAAGGGGGAGTATTTCAACAGGGTGTTCCTCAATTCAAACAGGTCTCAAAAATCTTCAAAGAAATGATTCAAAAATCCGCGTTCTACTTGGCACCAGCTATCAGACTCTCTTAACCAACTTTATCTCAACCCTAAACGTACGTCTCGTAAAAAATAATTTGCCCGACCCAAATCTTACTCGCATTCAGTCCGAAATGTTCACGTCGCGTAATGATTTCACCAATCTTTTTGTTATTTACAGTCAACATCTAGAAAGCCTCATTTCGCTGGACTGTAAAAATCAACCCGACAATTTTTATTACGAACTGGAAAATGTACGATTTTTACGTGACAAATTAGAGACTTCAGTCGCAAAGACTAATAATATAATCACTTCTCATCTTCAAGCTGTTGATCAATTAAGACATAATCTTAACAATTCCGCTAAAAAAACTGAGCAGGAAAAGTCAAAGGAGCAAAATTAAGTGGTTAATTTCACTTCACGTGGAGGTAAGGCTCTAATTCGGCTCGGAGTTCTCTCTACAATTATTGCTATTGCAACAACAGGCTTATCTTTATATCTCTATCATGCGAGCGGTGATATCTATATTGATCGCTCCCGCCCTGGCTTCTTACCAGAAAAACATGAAAACGAACAAATTGACAATAACTCTTCTTACCGCTTTTCTGAAGACGGTAATCTTTCCGAAAAAGAAATCAATGAATACTTAGACAGCGTTAAACCAATCATTAATACTATCAATGAGATAAAGAAACCTTTTTCCAAAGAGAGTCTCTCCGATCAGTCGCTAGGCATTTCTAAATAATTTTCGCCAGAACGTCATAGATCATAGCCATATCTTTTTTATACTTTCACGACATATACGCATAGCACTTTACAAAAATTATATTTTATTTTAAAATATTAAAAATCTAGTTATTTTTGAGCAAGGAGAAGTTGAATGGGGTCGCTACGGGAAGCGCTATTAAAAAATGGCGTATTTTATTTTGAAAATGACGGAACAAGATATACGATCGAGAATGGGGCCGGCTGTTATATGGTCGCAAGAGACTCAAGCGGTATTGTTCGCTATCACATCGAAGGGTCAGAGTTAAGTTCTGATCTTGTTGTGCGTGATGTTTCCTCCGGATTAGTTGCTTTCACCGTAAGTCCATCCTCTCTTTTTTAAAACAAAAATCTTTTTGCTATAATATACTTATGGCTATAATAGTACCAATCGCACTCTTTCTACTCTTTTATCTACTGAGAAGACATCTAGGGTCTCCCAGTTTAGCTTCAATTGCCGGAGCACTAATCTACAACCTCTTTATCGAAGATATTACCCATTTAGCCTCAAGTTTTATTCCAACTATTCCTATTTCCTATGTTCAATTTTTTACACTTTCTCTTCTTACTCTTTTACTTCCTTTTATTCTTTACCTCAGGCAGCCCCACAGTTCATCAACTGGACTTCTTTACATTATTGAATGTCTCGGTTTGACTGGTTTTATTTTTATACTGTTGGCACCGCACTTGCAACTGTTTTTGCCATTCGATCAAGTAAGTACCAATATCTTGCATACCATCACTCCCTTTTATCGACTGATTATTTTGACTTGTGCTGTTTTTGCTTATATCGACATCCTTTTTTCGCAAAAAGAAGTATAAAATTATTACCAAAAAATATAACAAAAGAAAACTTGTATTATTTTTCTTCACATTAATTGATAATATTTGCATTCCACTAAAGATCTTAATTATATTAATCTGCGATCTTAAAAATCCAACGCCACTCCCCATCAAAAAATAGGTATATTGGTACAGTCGATACGGTAGAAGTCCAATCATCGCAACACTAAATAGAATCATCGGCATCAGTGGAGTCAATATTAGTGTAATAAATATAGAGATTAACGAAAAATGTCCAAATCTATATAAAATAATTGGTAGAACCATCATATTTACAGCTATCGCTATAATAAATCCTGAACGAAAATTTAAAATGACATTTACTTTGGTAAGCATTTTTGCAATATAATTCTTTTTCTTAATACTTCTTCTTTTATTTAAACCTTCTCCAAACAAGAAGCTCTCTATCAACGGATCAAGAACTAAGATACCAATATATGCTAACATCGATAACTGCCATCCAAGATTATCGATATAATTCGGATTCACCAGTAATGTTACGACAACCGTAAAAAATATAATTCTTCTTTTATCTAATTTTCTACCAAAATAACTTACAAATAATTGGCAAAATATCACAAATCCTGCACGCAGCAATGAAGGTGTCAGTCCTATCATCCCAATATAAAGAACAATAAATAGTACGCAGAAATAGCTTTTAACAAGTCTTGAAGCAAATCGCAATCCTTTTGATATTATTTTTACTAAAATCGCAAGGTGCATTCCTGAAATCACCACTAGATGAGCTATTCCTACTTCATCTATTTCTTCTTTTAGGGAATTGCTTAATCCACTTTTATCACCCAATAAGTAAGCAATAGCCAAGCTACTAATATTAGGATCGAGCCGCTCTCTAAGATTATTTTTAATATATTTTCGGAAATCATCACTTGATCGAGAAGCCTGCAAATTATCTTGTCGCAACATTCTTATATTTTTATCAGGAGAGCGACAGCTAACCCTTACACATGTAAGGATAGCTACGATGATAATTAATATTTTACTGATTTTATTCACCATAAAACCTCATTTAATTTCTACCTTCACCTTATCCTGCCTTACTATTTCAATCAAGGGTATTTTATAAAAACACACTAAAAAATCACTCTTTAACAGAGATAAAAATCTCTAGCATAAGCAAGTTATTATTTAAAACCATAAGCAAGATATTACTCAAGACTATAAACAAGATATTGAAAGACTCATTAGCTGACATCTATGGCGCTTGCATTCTCTCATTCCACGATATATGCTAGATCTAATGAGAAAAAAAGAACCTAAAATTGCCACACTCGAAACCCCACTTCATATTTCCGACTTCGCAACTACCGGACAGGGAATTGGCACTCTAAAATCCGATCTAAGCATCAATCAACAGACATACACCGAGCTCAATGGCGTCAAGGTCTTGCTTTGGAATGCTTTACCAGGCGAACTGGTTACTAAATTCCAAGTTGTTACTCAAAAACCACATTTTATTGAAGGAATCGCGTTGGAGTTTACAAAGCAATCTACTTCACGTGTCAACCCTAGAGATGAACAATTCCTCTCAACCTCACCATGGCAAATTCTCAACGAAGATGCTGAACTAACCGCCAAATCTCGTATTCTCACCTCGCTTTTTGAGCATCTAGGAAATACCCATCCGATTAACAAACAATTCACCTCGAAGATCCTCGTCCATCAGTCTCCAAATAATTATTTTTATCGCAACAAAATGGAGTATTCTCTTTACTATAACCACGAGACAGAAAAGATTCAACTTGCCGTTCATTATCGTGGTTCACATCGTAAGATGCCGATTAAGAAATCATCTTTAGAATTACCAAATATCTTAGTTCGTGCCAACCAAATTATTGATGAATTAAATCGCACTAAACAAGAAGCTCGCACTTTTCAGTCATTGCTCCTTCGGGCTAATCAGTCTGGCGAGGTATCAGGTGGATTGCTTGAAAATGGTAAATCTCATCCATCTTTCAAAAAGCTCACAGACACTCTACTTGGTAATTCCTATTCATATTCTCCCGGTGGTTTTTTTCAAATTAATTTACCAGTTTACGAAGCTGCCCTATTAAAAATTAAAGATTTTCTCATTAATTCTGCTTCTGTCTTAGATTTATATGCTGGAGTTGGAACCATTGGTTTATCTGTGGCAAGAGATAAAAACTTAACTCTTATTGAGGTCAATAAATCAGCCTTTGGAGAACTTGAAGCAAACGCTACTCACGTTACCCAAACTACTCAAAATTTTTTCATTAAACCAATACTTGCCAAATCGGAGGAAGTTTTAGACCAAATCACCAACGACACTAGTGTTATCTTAGACCCGCCCAGGGCTGGCTGTGATAAAAAACTCATCAATAGGCTCTGTGAAATCAAGCCTGAAAAAATAGTCTATTTGTCATGTAACCCGATCACCCAGGTTCGTGATCTCAATATTTTACTAACTCAATATACTATTAGTTCTATTGAAGCTTTTAATTTTTTCCCACGCACGCCACATATCGAATCTCTAGTTTTATTAACACGCAAATAAGGAGCCTTATGCCACTCAACGCCAAGCAACAAGAAGCAGTCAAATATCTAGATGGTCCACTCCTCGTCCTAGCTGGTCCAGGTACTGGCAAGACACAACTCCTTTCAAAAAAAGTTGAATACATTCTCCAGAACACTGACACTGACCCCAGTATGATTCTTTGTATTACCTATACTGAGGCTGGAGCAGAAAATATGAAGGAACGCTTACGCAGTATGATTGGCCAAGCCGCCGATAAAATTGACATCATGACCTTTCACGCCTTTGGCCAAAAAATCCTTGGGTTGTATAATCAATTTTCTACTGAGCCTACACGTATTTTTAATGAGCCTATCGAAGAAGTTTTACAACTCAAAATTCTCGAAGATTTACAAGCAACTCTCCCAAATTCTTATCTTTTAAAAGCCGAGCAAAAGCAAAAAAATCTACTTAATATCATCAGCAAAATAAAAATTTCTAAAATTACACCGGCAGAACTTAGGCAAATTGCAGATCAAAATCAAATTGACATTAAAATTATAGATAAAGAACTTTCACCGATTCTCCAAAATTTACCAGATAAAGCTACTGGCAAAAATGCCTACGCAAAACTTACCGAATCTGTTTATATACCACTTCTAAAAAAACTAGGCGAGCTTAAGACTGATCAGCCAATCATTGGTCGTATCTACTCTCTTTTTGATGTTTTTTATGAAAAAATATATTCACTAATTGAAGAACAAACAAATTCTGAAAAACCCTCTGTTAAAAATATTAATAACTTTATCAAAAAATACTTCTCCAAAAATCAATCTGGCATCTATAAATTTTCCGAACTTGCAAGTAATAAAAGGCTCATGGAACTAGCTGAACTCTATGAACTATACCAAAATTACCTTGAATCACATGGATTATTTGACTTTAATGATATGATCGAGGCACCAATCAAGTACCTTGAGAATGATATCGATTTTCGCCGTAAAATTGCACAAAATTATCTCTATATCATGGTTGATGAATATCAGGATACTAACCCCTCTCAAACCAGATTACTAGAGTTAATCGCCGATGAACAAGAGTCGCCAGCCGTTATGGCCGTCGGTGATGATGATCAATCAATCTTTGAATTCCAAGGCGCTAAAGCTAGCAGTCTTATTCATTTTAAAAATCATTTCGATGCAAAAGTCATTGTTTTGACCGATAACTATCGTTCCACTAATGAAATTCTACAATTTTCTCGCAAAATTGCAGATCAGCTTGATGAAAGCTTTATTAAAAACGAGACTATGCAGCGTAGCCTTCATACGGATAATCAAACCACAGAAGAACTTAAAAAAGAATTAACCGCAATCAGAAGTCAAGATATCTTAAAAAAAGATCCAGAAGATTTTATATTTGAACAAAATATTTATTCAAACAAAGATAATAATTCCACTACACCTAATTTGGCATCTAACAGTCAACTGAACAAATCTGTTACTCAAAAAACTTTTATTGAGAGACACCAATTTATTAATCAAGATGCAGAATATGATTGGATAGCAAATCGTGTTCATCAACTAATTCAAGCTGGAACAGATCCATCTGACATCGGCATTCTTTTTCCAAAGCATAAGTATGTCACCGCACTAATCCCATACCTACGTAAATATCCTGAAATTAACATTGCTTACGAGCGCACAGAAAATATTCTAGAAAATCAACAAATTTATGAATTACTTACCCTTTGCCGTTTTATCCATCAACTTTCTCAAGGAGAAAATCCCAGCTATATGTTACCAGAAATCCTTTCCTTTGATTTCTGGGAGATCTCTAGCGAAGACATGATCCTTGCCATTCAATCTATCCATCGAAATCGCCGACCAGCTCTCGAAATTCTACAAAATTATCTCGATAATCCATTCTTTACTGAATTAGCTGCGTTTTTTGCTGAATTAACTAAACAAGCCCTCAATTACCCCCTCGAATTTCTCCTTGACACTATTTCTGGTACCTCCCCAATTGATATCACTGTTAATCAACGAATCAAATCTTTTACCTCACCTTTTCTTAGTTTTTACTCAAAAGATCTCTACTCAAAAGCAACCTTCGACTTTTATAATCGTCTTCGTCTGCTTCGCAATCGACTACTTTCACATACTAAAAAAGATAAACTTCGTCTTGCTGATCTTATTCAATTAATTGACGATTATGAAAAAACTGAGACCAGTATTACTGAACAAACTTTTTATCAAGATTCTGATAAATCCATCAATCTTATGACTGCTCATAAATCAAAAGGGCTAGAATTTAAGCATGTTTTTCTAATCAATCTTACAGCTTCTGCTTGGGATGGGTCTGGTGGTCCAAATACCTTACTACTACCGTTAAACCTTGAAGTCGTCAATGACGCAAGAAACACCTCAGACGGTAAGAAGCGTCTTCTATTCGTTGCCATTACTCGTGCTGCCAAAACATTAACCATGACCAGTCCAAAGTTTGCCGACGACTCTGAAAAGAAAAACAAACCCCTCTCTTTTCTTGACGAAAAAGTCATCCAAGAATCCGATCGTGCCTATATTCAATCACCATTCACTCCAGCCAAACGCGTTATCGAACACAATAACTATCTATCTGACGAAGACAAGGTTTCAGCAATTCGTCGCATATGGTTAAATAAATTACTCGATCCATCCGAAAAAATTGAGCCACTCTTAAAAGAACGAGTAAAAAATTTTCGACTTTCTGCCTCTCATATTTCATCTTTCATTCGTCTCAGCTATGGTGGACCCCTCAATTTTTATCTCAATAATATACTTAAGGCCCCCAGTGAACCAACCTCGCTTACTATCGCCTATGGCAATCTGGTTCATAAAGTTTTTGAGGAAATCACCAATAATCGTCTCACAAAAGAAGCCGCTCTCACTCTCTATATGAATGAAGCTGAGAAACAGGATCTCTTTGAGGAGGATATTCAAACTTTACTTGCTCGCGGTAAAGATGAGCTCCCCCTTGCGATTGACGAATACCAGCCCATATTGCAAGACGAAGGAGCTAGAGCCGAAGTCGATTTTAGTTCTGAACATTTAACCTTTGATGGTATACCTATCACCGGTAAGATAGATCATCTCAATATTGACGAAGAAAATAAATTAATCGACATTTACGACTTTAAAACTAGTACTATTTCTGATCGTGACAACTGGCAAAATAAGGAAAATCTTTATATTTATCATTTCCAGCTATTATTTTATCGTCTCTTGCTTAAGGAATCCAAATTTTATCACGATTATACTATTCGTTCCATGAATTTACTTTTCACTAAACCCAATCGTCGCGAAACTCTGGATCATCCAGATGGCAAAATACATCAACTAACTTTAACCGAATCAGACATAAAAAAAGATGGCTTCCTTTTTGAAGATCTATTAAAAGCCATCTACTATCAAATCACCACTCTAGACTTTCTTAAATCTGATTCGTCTCTTAATATCGCCGATCTCCACGGCTGCAACCTCACTGATATCAAAAAGTTTTGCCAGAGACTCATCGAAGTATATAAAAATAGTTGACTTCTATGATATCTATGTTATTATATATAAAGCAACGTTGAGAAACTGTCGCTACGGTATTTACTTTGACTTTGTCTCAAAGTAGATTCTATTTTAGATCTTACCCAAGGAAGGGGGTGAGTGCACTTTAATTTTTTGGAAAAACACGAGAAGCTATAGCTACCTTCAAATTCTTATTAAAAAATAATTAATACAATCGTTAGTCATAAAAATAGCTATACTTCTCGTTGGATTCCATGCGAAAGGGGGTGAATATGCATGGGATGGGTAATCACAGACCAGGTAACTGGTCATTCTTACGATACTGATCGCGATGGCTATGAAGCTGTTGCCGAAGTATTGTATCTTAATCCTGAGCGTTTTCCTTCTGTAACAGCAGAGGAAAAACGCCAAATTAAAAAAGGTGCCGAGATCCTCGGCTGGAACCCACATTATTAATGCTCTAGCCATAATACAGCTCGAACATTTTTTCCTCACAGGGAGCGAATCAGCTCCCTCTTTTTTATTTTTAACATATCCATTATAATAAAACTATCTTGTCATACTTCGGTCACTGACAATGAGAAAATTCAAAAGCTTTAAGTATCGTCATTTATACTTTTAGCCAGGAGCCAATAAATCAGGCTCGCATAAATGACTCCAACTAAAATTTTTACAAGGAGTTACTTATGAAAAATAATATTAACAATAATCAAGAACGCGTCGAGGTGATGGCTCTTTTCGGGTACGAAATGACCCCATGTCAGCCATTAAATTTCAAAAAGCGTAGCGGGGAAGAGTTTGAAGTTACTGAACTATTACAAACCCACATTCGCTTCATCGGCAACACCGCCATTCATATTTTCGACGTTATCGCAGGACGCAATAATTACCAATTGTCCTTCAATGCCACTGATCTCTCATGGCATCTCCGTCTTGCGTAAGTTCAGAAAGAGACTTCAGGTCTCTTTTTTGAAGCCCCACAAAAATTAGTCTCAAAAAAGACTAAACTTTCTAGGCTTTTATCCCTGCATCAAAAATTCATCAATCACCGACCTTAGCTCGCCAGTATTTTTGCAATCCATTAATTTTACTCTTAAGTCCGAAGCCCCATCAAACGAATTAATATATATTTTAAACATTCGTTTCAATGGCTCAAACGGATAACGCGAACCAATCGCCTCAAGCTCATTCTTTCTTATGTCAAAACGCTCAAGATGATATTTAAATAATCCCATTAGCTCCCTTACTGAGATATCACCACCCTGTGATATTGGTACACGTCCAGTAAAACAATAAGGATTCAAAAATACGCCACGTCCAATCATAAAACCATCCACCCCCGGATATATTTGATGTAGCTCCTGAACCTGTCGATTATTCATAATATCACCATTAATCGTCAATCTTGTCTCAGGCGCAATTTCATCGCGTAATTTTAAAATTTCCGGAATTAGCTCAATGCGTGCAGGAACCTTTGACATTTCCTTACGAGTACGTAAATGAATCGTTAAATTCGCCACTTGTTGCTTTAAGATTATCGGCAGCCAATTTTTATATTCATCTACATAGGTAAAACCTAGCCTCGTCTTAACCGAAACCGGTAAGTTTGTATTTCTTTTCGCCTCATTAATGCAAGCTACCGCTAGTTCTGGCGTACGAATCATTGCTGCACCACCACCAGCCTTATTCACGTGTCGATCCGGACATCCCATATTAATATCCAAACCTTGAAAGCCTAACCCTTCCAGTTCTCTTGCGATCAAAGCAAAATGTTCTGGTATTTTTCCCCAAATCTGCGCAATGATTGGCGCATCTTTTTTACAAACCGTCAAACGCTCTAAGGCGTCATGTCGTCCTTTATCGGAAACATAAGAAGTTACATTAGTAAATTCCGTGTAAAACAAATCTGGTCTCCCCGCTCGTTCAATCACTTGACGAAACACCACGTCCGTCACCCCCTCCATCGGGGCCAAAACTGTAAATCCTTTAGGTAAATTCTGCCAAATATTCATTTTATTCTTCTATGTTTTTTAATATAATTGCTTGTTGGTAAATTTCTTCAAACCGCGCAATTGTTCGTTTCAGGTCATGCCGTTTTGCAATCTCAATTGAAGCTAATTTATATTTTCTCAAACGTTCCGGATCCTGTAAAATTCGCTTCATTGCATAGGCTATCCCTGTCACATCTCCCGGTCGACAAAGTTCACCATTCTTACGATTTTGACAAAGTTCCGACACCGCTCCGGCATCCACCGCCACTAGTGGCAATCCTACTGCTGCCGCCTCAATCAATACAATACCCTGTGTTTCAGTTTCCGATGCTGTTACAAACATTACTCCAGCACGATAAATTTCAATTAGTTCTGGCGGCATAATTTTACCCAAAAACTTTACTTTTTGCTCAATCTCCAGCTCACCTGCCAAAGCTTTTAAATTCACAAGATCAATCCCATCCCCCACAATCACTAATTCAAGATTTCTTGTATCGATTTTCGGCAGTTCTAATAATTTTTTAAAAGCTTTTAATACCACACTAATACTTTTTTCCGGATCCACCCGCCCAACATATAAGATCTTCTGAGTTTTTGCCGTTAATCCATATTTTTTCAAAACACTTCGATCTGGTTTCTTTGGATAAAATTCGCTTAGATCCACCCCATTTGATAGCGCCTCCACAGTCACTTTAAAATGTTTACGATTTTTTGGAATCAAATCACCAATTGCCATCTCGGTTGGCATCGTAGCATATTCTGCATGCTTCAAAAAACTTGACATATAAGCTCTGAGCATAGCATTTGAAGCTTTTTTAATTAATTTTGGCTTCAAGATTTTTAGCTGATCCGTAATATTGTCCGGATAAGCATGGCCAGTAGAGACCAGAGGTACTTTATATTTTTTTGCATACCATACCACCGCCAAGGCAATCGTTTCTGCCGTCTGTAAATGAATTACATCTGGTTGAAAATCTTTTAAGACTTTCTTAATTTCATAAACTGGATTTACGGACCACCAAATACCATGTCGATAAGCCAATCTCGGCATCGGAATTCCCAAAAAATCTCGTCTTTCTGGCACCTTATTAATTTGATCAGGATAAAAGGGGAATCGTAACGAAGTTAAAAATGCCGTCTTAACACCACTTTCGGGATCAGTTTCAAGATGAAACTTTCCGTTAAAACTAGGCGAGAGTACTAGTACCTCATGGCCAGCTTTCACTAGGCCATTCGCTAAATTATGCGCAAAAACCGCCACTCCATTTGTCATTGGATAATAAATATCTGAGGCAATTACAATTTTCATTTCCTCCATTATATCAAATCCAATAAGATCTTTTACTTCTGTTATAATACCAATATGAAGAAAATCAAAAAACCCATAAATCAGATTTCCGTTAATCGGCGGGCTAGTTTTGATTATCATCTTGGCGATAAAATTATTTGTGGTATGGTTCTATCTGGGCCAGAAGTTCGTCTTATCCGCGATCATCATCTACAGCTTAAAGGTTCTTTCATTACTTTAAGGAATAATGAGCTTTGGCTTAATAATCTCACTCTTGGCGCCGAAACTGCCAGAAATATCAAACTCCTCGCCACCAAAAAACAGATCCTTTCACTCCAAAAGTCCAAACTCCTCGGCAATACCATTATCCCAACCAAACTTTTTGGTGGCTCCCGTCACATCAAACTTGAAATTGCCTTAGCTTCTGGTAAAAAGAAATACGATAAGCGTCTTAGTATTAAACATCGCGATCTTGATCGCGAACGCCAACGTTATTAGGAGAAAAATGCAGTACTCTCTCTATTCTTGGAATGTCAATGGCATAAGATCCGTCCTTAAAAAAGGCGTTCTTCAGAATTTATTACAAAATAGAAATCCTGATTTTCTTTGCTTACAAGAAACCAAAGCCAAAAAAAATCAAATTGAAGTTGATTTTGCAGATTATCAAGAAATCTGGAATTCTGCCGACCGTGCTGGTTATTCCGGCACTGCCATTTTTGTTAAAAATCAACATAAGATCCTACAGACAGAATTAAACTTTACAAATTACCTATCACAACAAACCGATCCTAAAATTTTTAATATTCTAGATAAGCTCCACCAAGATCAATATGGCGCACCACTTACCGAGGGAAGAGTAACTACTGTTGAGACAGAATATTTTTATCTCGTCACTGTTTATACCCCCAACTCTAAAAATGATTTATCAAGACTAGGTCTCAGACACGATCTTTGGGATCCCCTCTTTCTTCACTATCTTCAATTTCTCGAACAAACCAAACCAGTAGTTTTTTGTGGTGACCTCAATGTCTCTCATCAAGAAATCGATCTAGCCAGACCAAAACAAAATACCAAAAATGCCGGTTTTACCAAAGATGAACGCGCTGGTATTGAGAATTATATCCAGAATCACTTTCTTGACACCTTTCGCATTCTTCATCCTAACGATATCAAATATTCCTGGTGGTCGCATTGGGGGCATGCTCGAGAAAATAACGTCGGATGGAGAATTGACTATTTCTTTATTTCTGAACAACTTAAAAATAATTTAACTAGTGCTAAAATTCATGATCAAATTTCCGGATCTGATCATTGTCCAATCTCTATTACTTTAGATTTTTAAAGAAAGGAATTTATGCAAAACTCAGACTATTGGCAAAAACTTGAGTCAGTCAGCAACAGCTCAATCTTGTGGAATATTCCAGAACAAAAAACTGGACGCATCGCCATCCTTGGAGGTAATCTTCAAAACTGCATGGTCGCTATTAAAAACACCGAATTTCTTAACTCTCTTCCCATTAAATCTACTAACCTTCTTTTACCCGATGCTTTACAAGGTAAACTTCCCACTTTTTCTTCTCTTTATTTTGCTGAGTCGACCGAATCTGGCTCATTTGCTCGCTCTGTTGCTTTGGAAAATTTTGCACTTGATTCCGATCTTGTGCTTTTCTCCGGAGATTTTTCCAAAAATTCCATTACTGAAATTGCAATCACTGATACCATCAAAAAACTCCATGCAAAACAAATTGCCGTCCTTTCCCGTGACACTATCGACCTAATCACTGCTGACATTCAAGGTATCCTTGAACGTCAAAATCTTATCCTTATTGCTAGCCTCACCCAACTCCAAAAAGTCTTTCGTGCCGCTCTCTATCCCAAGATGATCCTCCTCTCCATGCCAATCTTTCCAGTCATTGAAATTCTTCATAAATTTACCCTTAGTTATCCCTGCACTATTTTCACCTTTCATCAAGGCCAAATTATCATTGCTCGCTCTGGTACCGTTCATAGCATTCCCATCGACAAAACTTCCTATACCCACTTATCACTCTGGTCTGGTATTCTCGCCTGTAAAATCTCTGCTCTCACACTATGGAATCCACAAAATCTATTTGAAGCCACCGAAACTGCTCTTTTCTGGGATCATCGTCAAAAATAACAGCTATAACTAATCGTCAAACTCAGAAAAATATGTTAAACTAATCATAAGTATTAAGAGGGGTTTAAATTTATGTCAAACAAAGTAATGGTCATTGGAACCGGCAATGTGGGTGCAAGTATTGGCTTTTCGCTCGTCTCTCAACGTACTGCCGTCAATGAACTAGTACTTGTTGATCTCAATCAAGCTGATGCCGAAGGTGAAGCGATGGATCTACGTGACACTCTTGCTGTTAGTCCAACTTATCTTAAAATCTCTGCCGGTAGTTACGAAAAAGATGCCAAAGATACCGATATCGCAATTTTTACCGCTGGTGCAGCCCAAAAGAAAGGTGGGGAAACACGCATGGAATTACTCGCTCGTAACGCAAAAATTCTTCACAGTGTAATCGACCAACTTCTTACTGCCAATTTTCATGGTATCTTTCTCATCGTCACTAATCCAGTCGATGTTATGAGTTACCTCGCCATGCAGTATTCTGGTTTTCCAAGTCACAAAATTATCGGCTCTGGGACTGTTCTCGACTCTGCCCGTCTCCGCTATTATTTAGCCGAAAAACTTAAAGTCTCCCCAAAATCCGTTCACGCTTATCAAATAGGTGAACATGGTGACTCCGAATTCACTATCTGGTCTTCTGCAAATGTAGGCGGACAACCAATTCACAAATTACTCAAAAAGGCCGATCTCTCCACTATCGAAGAAGAGACCAAACTTACAGCCTATAAGATCATTGAAAGAAAAGGCGCAACCTATTATGGTATTGGGGCTTGTGTTACTAGTATCGTTAACTGCATTTTTAATGACGAATGTAGAGTGTTACCAGTTTCCACCTATGATGCTTTCTCTGATACTTTTTTTGGTTTCCCAGCTGTGGTAGGAAGAAAGGGTATAATTCATCGCCTTGATACCGAACTCACCGAAGTGGAATCACTTAAGCTCCAATCCTCTATTAATGTCATCAAAAAAGCCATTAATAGCATACCGACAAATCTCTCATAGTTTGTTATACTTAAACTATGATTCGGCAAATTAAAAATATTCTCAAATTTACTCTTATCATTAGCCTAGTTTCCCTTATTATCCTAACACCACCAGTTGGTGCTAAACGTCATCGTAATGATTATAATATTGCCGATAATTTTATCTTCAAGAGCTTCACTGGTGATTACTACATTACTCGTGACGAGAATAAGCTTGCTAAGATGCATGTTATCGAAACTCTTATTGCAGAATTTCCAGATCATAATCAAAACCATGGGATTAAACGTGTTATTCCAGCCACTAGCAATGGTGGTAAAAACATCGTCATTTCAAACCCTTCCAAATTTCAAGCCAAAGTTAAACGTAATGGCAGCGATGAACCCTATACTACCTCTTTTACTGATGGCAATATTATTCTCAAGATTGGCAATGAAAAAACTTACGTCACAGGAGAACAAACTTATACAATTGAATACAACTTTGAAAATGTCGCAAACAATGTCGAACTAAAGAAATCCGATCATGATAAAAAAGATACAGTACATAAATTCCAAGAAATCTATTGGAATACCAATGGTAATGCCTGGAAACAACCTTTTGGAATTGCAATCGCCAATGTACACGTCGATAAAAATTTATTACCAGAGCTTTATGACAATTACATCTGTTTAAGTGGTAGTTATGGTTCTCGTAATAAATGCACTAACGTAAAAGAAACTGCTGATGGCTATACTTTTGCTACAGAAAATCTCTACCAAGGAGAGGGAATGACCTTTACTATCGCCTTTTCAGAAAACACCTTCACACTAACCCCTACTCGCATTAGCTATATAGCCTACTTTGCCTTTGGTGGTATGACACTAGCAATAATTATTGCAATCTTCCTAATTGTTCGTCGATACCTTAAAAAAATCGCCCCCAAACGACGCTTCTACAAACACCTCCTTACTGCCCCACAATTTACGCCGCTCAAAGATTACACTATTGCCGAAGTTGCTAGTTTATATCTAAAGCCAGCACAAAATCCTAAAGTTGCTTCCGTAATTGAGCTTGCCATACAAAAGAAGATTGAGATCATCAAGATCGAAAACAACAAGAAGAAACTCTTTAATAAAGAATCTTGGGCTATTCGCATTAAGGATCTAAAGGGTTTGTCAAAAGAACAACTTACTTTGCTTAATATTATGAATGGTGGCATTAAACAACTTTCTCAAGATCAAGTAATTAAACTTAAAACCCATAGTTATAGTAGTACTCTTAGCACCCTCTATAACCAATTTAATACCGATATTGAAACTTCTCTTCAAAATAAAAAAGATTTCGAGCCAGAAACTAAATTCTGGGACAAAATAAATTGGCGACTCATATTACAATTATTCACCGTCAGTATTGTTGTCTTTATAATTACTTTAGCTACCGTCATTAACCAAGAATGGTTTATCAATACTTTTGGTGAATATAGCTCAGTTGCCGTTAAAGAAAATAAAGTTCTTCTCGATATCGCTTTTTATATGATACCAGCTTTTTTCCTCATCGTTTCATGCGGTGCAGCCATTGGTTGTCAGTATATTAAATATACCAACCAAGGACTCGAAAAAGCCAATTATCTTGCTGGTCTTGAACTTTACATTAAAATGGCCGAAACTGATCGTCTAAGATTCTTACAAAGCGTTGAAGGCGCTGATATCACAAACGAGGGAATCGTCAAACTTTACGAAAAGCTCTTACCTTATGCTATTATTTTTGGACAAGAAAAGTCTTGGCGCAAATCCCTTGAACGATATTATCAATTAGTCGACGAGAGAGATATTACTCTTCCACTCTACTTTAATCTATCAGATTCAAGCTTCCGCAGTCTAAATAGTAGCCTTTCCAGTTCCGTCAATTTTCCTGGCAGTTCTGGCGGCTCCGGTTTCTCAGGTGGTTTCTCCGGTGGCGGCGGCGGAGGAGGCGGAGGCGGCGGCTGGTAATGCGCATCGCCCTCTTTACAGACGTCTTTTTAGAAATTCCAGGTGGCATTCCATCTTCAATTAAAGCGCAAAAAGTTGCCTTAGAACAACTTGGACACCAAGTAACCATCTTTTGTCCAGGGAATCAAACAAAGAATACTGACAAAACTCTATGTATCGTTCCCACACATCGATTCTTGCGTCCCAATCAAGCCCCACTCGCTAAAAGACCCCAGACGATCTTACGTTTTTTGAATAAACTTTATCCAATTTTTTCCAACCACTTCGATCTTATTCATGTACATTATGAAGCTAGTTGCAGTATTGCCGGAGTTAAACTTGCCAAAAAATATCATATCAAACTGATCCAAACCATGCACGGTCGCGAAGATATTGCTATTAATACCAACTTGTCATCTCCAACCAAATTCATCATTGCAAATCTTTTAAATACCCTGCACCGAATCAGTCTTGGTAGACTTTCTAATCAAAATCCAGATCTACCAAACAAAGATACCTACTTAATTCAAAATTCTGCTTGTAAAAATATGTGGCAACTTATGATTAGGCAGGCCAACTTAGCCGATGCCGTCATCTCTCCAACTGCCCATTTCGCCAAAAATCTCAAACATTATGGCGTTAAAAAACCAATTCATGTTATCTCTAATGGCATTGATGATCAACAACTACAAAATATCGACTATTCAATTCGGAATTTTCAGCAAAACGAAAATCTTCGCATTATCTGGAGTTCTCGCGTTTCTAAAGAAAAACGTATCCTTCCTTTTCTCGAGTCCGTAAAAAATTCCAAGTATATAAATAGGATCGAACTAACCATCATAGGTGATGGCAACCAAATGCAAGAAGCTAAAGAATATGTTACAAAATATCTAAAGGAATCTAAGATAATTTTTCTTGGCCTAATTCCACATGAACAAATTTTCACCTATATGCAAAATCAACATCTCTCCGTCATCAATTCTTATGGTTTTGATACTCAGGGTATGACCATTCTTGAAGCCATAGCTTGCGGACTCCCAATTCTCTATGCTGATCCCGCTATGCAAGAAGTAGTTCCAAAACACGGTGGGATTAGAGCAGTCGACGAGTCGGTCCTAGCTATGAGCCATTGTCTAGACCAGATCTTTAAACAACCCAAACTAATTCAATTAATGAGTCGAGCAATTTTAAAATCAAGATCAGCCGTCCTAGAATCAACACAAATTAAAAAACTTTTAGAGCTCTATAGTAAATAAAGTTTTTCCTTATATCTAAAATTTTCTAAAAATCTTTTTCTCAATTATCTTATCTTGGACAAACCCAATAAAGAATTTATAATAAATTACTGCAAGTAACCGTTCAAAGAAAATCATCGCTGGAAGCACTAGACATGCTGTTACAGCAAAGATAATCCATCCAAGATAAGAAATTTCAAAAGTTACTCCAAATAAATCTTGTAAGAAAATCATACAGAAAATCATACCAAATCCGCATCCTCCTACAATTAATTTCTTCCAAATATTATCGAATGGTCGACAAACTCGATAAAGATAAACTAATCCTACAACTTCCCAAGCCAAAACACATAACATCCCTAATTCAGTACGATTTATATTTAATGCGCGCGTCACAAAGACTAGAGCCCAGATCACTACCACATTAGTAATGGCTGCCGGCGTCGCCTTTGAAAGAACATTAAGGATGAAGTTACCCTTGATTAAGTTCTGATTTGGAATCTGCGCCAAAAAGAAGCTCGGTACACCAATCGTAAACATTGTCACGAGAGAAACTTGCGTTGGCAACAATGGATAAATCATTCCAAAACTAATTGATAAAACTGCTCCAATAAACGAAAAGATATTTTTGACCAAGAATAGGGAACCAGACCTTTCCAGATTATTTACTACCTGACGCCCCTCTTTTACAATTGCCGGCATTTTCGCAAAATCAGACTCTAATAACACTAGCTGTGAAGCTTGCACGGCAGCCTGAGAACCAGACGCCATCGCCACTGAACAATCGGCTTCTTTCAATGCCAAAACATCATTTACACCATCTCCCGTCATTGCCACCGTACGCCCAGCAGCCTTCAAAATCTTCACCATTTTTAATTTTTCTTCTGGCTTCACTCGTCCGAATACAGTATAATCTAAGACTGCCGCCTTGAATCCCTTAGTATCCTTCACGGTTGAAATATCAATATATTCTTCCGCCCCTTCCACTCCGGCCATTTTTGCGACTTCAGACACTGTTCTTGCATTATCACCAGAAATCACCTTTATTTTTACGCCTTGCTCCTTAAAATACTGAAAAGTTGCCGGTGCTGTTGCGCGAATTTCATTAGAAAGCACTATAACAAGTAACGGTACTACTTTTTCGGTTAGCTTCATTTCGCCATCATCTTTTTTCGTCTCTAAACATCCCTGATATTCACCAAAAACTAAAGCTCGGTATCCTTTCTCCGTAAATTGGTTAAATGTTTTTGCATATTTTTTAAAATCATCTCTCAGGACAAACTCAGGTGCACCTATTACTAAAGTCTTTTTCTTAAAACAAACGCCACTATATTTATATTTGGATGAAAAACCCAGTATTTTCACTACCGATCCAGTTGCATTAGTAAGCTTTTTTCGCACTTCATTTGTTATCTTTTTATTATTAAAATATCGTTTTATCGCCTGCATGGTTTCGTTATCGTCAGCCTGTGCCTCGACTAATGTTGCAAGCAAAGGCTCAAAGTATTCACGAGAAACATCAATTACCCGATTTCCTTTCCCCATACTTTCGATTTCTTCAATTCGCTCAACGTTCATCCTGTCACTCGTAATCGTACCGGTTTTGTCCACACATAATACATCGATCCGTGCTAAAGTCTCGATACATTTCATGTCGTGCACCAAAACTTTCTTCTGCGCCAAACGTACTGCTGAAAGTACCAGTGTTACTGATGCCAATAAAAACAGCCCTTCTGGGATCATCCCCATAATTGCCGCCACCATCGCTTGGATACTTACCTTTGCCGTAGCACTTTGCAGGAAATATTGTTGTCCAAACATAATAATACCAATAGGAATGATGGCAATCCCTGCCAGTTTAACGAAGCTATTTAACGAACGCAAAATCTCTGATTGCTCCCCAACTCTAATTGCCTTAGCCTTCATTGTTAATTTTGCAGCATACGATTCGCTCCCCACCTTTATTACTTTTGCATAGCATTTCCCATATACCACAAAGCTACCTGAAAACAGCTCATCCCCCTGTTTTTTTACAATATCATCAGACTCGCCAGTCAATAATGACTCGTTAACCGCGACCTCACCGTCAATCACGATCGCATCCGCCGGAATCTGAAAACCCGAGGTTAAAACCATCACGTCATCCATTACAAGACTATGCGTCTTTATAGTCTTTTCCTCACCATTTCGCATTACACTAATTTCTGGCGCACTTAGAACTGTTAATTTGTCCAAAATCTGCTTTGCTCGCAACTCTTGCAAAATGCCAATCAGGGAATTAATAAAAATTAATGGTAAAAAACTCAGATCTCGAAACGAACGCACTGATATTAATAATGCTGCAAGTACCAAAAAAACAAAGTTAAAATAGGTAAATACATTGGAAGCGATAATTTCACCAATCGTTTTCGATGGTGCCTCCACTGCTTTATTGATTAGCCCAGCTGCTTTCCTTTCTTGCACTTCCGCTTCATTTAAGCCTAGTTCTCTCTGTTCAATTTTCGTTTTTTCCATACTTATTTTTTCTTCTGTTTCTGTTCAATCGAGAATAATACTCCCGATATTACTAATGACGTCACAATGATTAATATTCCTCCAATAAATAATGGCATTGATTTTCCCATTGCTTCGTTTTTAATATTGTCATATTCACGTTTATTAATTTTCAATAATCTTTCTTCCAAGTTCGCACGATTTGCCTCTTTTTCTTGAATTTGTCTAGACTTAGCGTGATATTCTGCCGTTTCACCATTTTTTTCATACTCATCTAGCATCTCTTTTCTTAATTTGTCGATTTCTTGATAGCTATTCTTAATTTTTTCTTGGAGCTTTTCGGCAGTAGGAATATTTAATTTCGTGTATTCTGAATTCATGTTTTGATAAACTCCAAACGCAATCAATAAAATCCCCAGTAGCACACCACAAACAACAATTACGGTTCGATTTATCTGTTTCTTATTTCCCATTTTCTACCACCTCCAAAAACTGTTTTCATTATAACAAATAACAAGATCTAGGTCACTGTAATTAAAATGTCTAATTTTGTCAAAACCATTATTTTTTATCAAAAATACAAAAAATCGACCATTCAGGCCGTATTTGGTGGGCGAAGTGGGAATCGAACCCACACTCCATTGCTGGAACTAGATTTTGAGTCTGGCGCGTCTACCAATTCCGCCATTCGCCCTCTGTACTATTCTACCATAAAACCCATTTTCTTAATAATAGTTTTGTTAGACGCGATCTTCAATGCTATAATTAAAACATGAATCCAAAAGATGGTGGGTTATCTTCCAGCGATCGACAAAGGCAAACTGTCACTGAGCTCGCTCGCAAAAAAGTCCTGGCTGCTTATTCTAATAACAGTCCTGTTTCTGCTGTCCAAAATTCTACAGCTCACAACTCGCCATTAAATAAACTTCAACAAACTAGCCGATCCTTTGCTGCTCTCTCTTTTCTACATAATAATCAGCACAAAGTCGAACATCGCATTTTAGGCGAACAAACTCTTCGCAGTAGTCTAATCCAGAAATACAATACCGAAAATCGCAGTTCACTTAAACAAACTCCTATTAACCTCAATAATCAAACTAATAATTGGCAAAAATATCACTCTGATTGGCAAAATTATTATCAAAAATATTACAGTGAATACTATGCTAAGGCTGCCCAGAAATATATTGAAAATGAAAAAACAAAGATTTCGAACCACACCGCAACTCCTCAAGAAGTCCTCTCTCAAGATACTATTTCTGGAAATGCTACCGAATCCAAGCAAGTAGAAACCACTTTACGCGAGAAGATCCGTCAAAAGGCCAACTCTAGTTTTAAGCTCACCAAACGACATAAGCAGCTCGTTCCACTCTTTGCTGGCGTTTTTTCTGTACTTTTTATTCTATTTTTACAATACAATCGTCTCATTTTTGCTCCAATCATGGCTTACATTGCACCAGGGAACACTAAAGATACTGGCATCACCGCTATTGATCCCACCGTCTCCGAGGCTCCTAGTGCCGATCCAAGACTCCTCATCCCTAAGCTCAATGTTGACGTTCCAGTTCTTTATAATCTTGCCACCGACACCGCCACTATTAACGATGCAATGAATCGTGGGGTTGCTCAATTCAAAATCCCTGGGGCCGATGCTATGCCTGGACAAATCGGTAATCTCGTTATCTCTGGGCACTCAGCCGGAGACATTTATAGCAACAATCAGTATAAATTTATTTTCTCTGGACTTGAACGTCTTGTTGATGGAGACTTAATTTATATTAATTACAATTCGGTTCGTTATACTTATAAAGTCTTTAAACGTGAAACAGTTGAACCAACCAATGTTGCCGCCCTCACTCGTCCTACCGACAAACCATTACTTACCCTCATCACCTGCACTCCGCTTGGTACCGACCGTTATCGTCTTCTAGTCACTGCCGAACAAATCAACCCTTCATACAATAAAGCCGAAACCCCGAATATTGCCGAAAATACTCAAACCGAGACAAATACTAATGATAATACCAAGACCGCTAATCAGATTATGCCAGCTAACGACTATTCCTTCTTTGAACGCATTTGGCGCTGGTTAACCGGCCAATCAAATTAAGATATCCTCAATTAGGCAAAATTAGATGCTAAAATTTGAATAACTAAACTTAAAATATTTTCTTCAGCTTAGAAGTTATTAGATCAACTTATCTCGCTGCAAACTATATCCATTATCAGTTTTCACTACATAGTACAAATAACGATTATTTGAATTGATCACTGCATCAAATCCAGCAGCTACATTCTTATTTAGAATCGTGCGACGATTAGCACCATCAAAATCAAACACCTCCATTTTGCCATCAACCACATCAAACATCAGGTAATTATCTAACCACGAAATATTGCTATTCTGGTGATCTACATAGCTCAGTTCCTCAAGATCAAGATTATAAATCATAAATTTTTTATCACTCTTCGCGATAAAAAACTCACCATTATCCGATCGCACAAGATCATTTGGTATAAAAGCCAATTTTTCTTCACTAATCTTCTCAAAGTTATTATCATTATTACCATAAGTCGGGTATTCATTAGCACGATAGATCGTCAACTGTTCATCTATCGTAACACATAAATATTTTTTACTATCAAACTCAGAAAGAGCCAGCCCTATCACCGCATCTTTTTTTGAACGCACAATAACCTCAATATCAATTCCACCCTTATCTCCCAAACGATAAATTCCTACTTGACGTTTATCTTTCTCATGTTTTGTTAGATAAATTATTTGCGAACCAGACATCTTAAACTTAGCAATATTTTTCAAATATGCTTCCGAAAACGTTTTCATCGAAGTATCAATTTCTCTCAAAGCCCCATCAATCAATGCAACAAATCTACTTGCCGTCGCATCACTAATCACAACTTGTGTTAGGTTTCTTTTTACTTCAGTAATTTGTTTTCCGGAAACTCCATCAGTTTTTTTCTCTGCATTTTTTTCCGTATATTTTAGGATCGCCTGCGTTAAATTTATACTTTCGCTTACTTTTTTCAAATTAATCACTCCCCACTCAGAATTTTCGCCTCTCTTCACCTGCATAAGTATTTTTTCGCTTGTCTCGTTCCAAGTAATTTGCGAAACTTCGCCAGGGAATTTACCATCACCTGTGCCAGAAAAAATATTCTTTACATCCACTTCTTCTATAGTAACCTTATCTGCACCAAGAGCTGTCATGTAATACCATTTCGTCGTGTCATCAATTGCAGCCAATAAACTTCGGTGATCTGGAGAAGCGTATAGAAAACGTAAACTTGAATATTTTGCCACTTCTTCCGTTATTCGATTCTGTTTAAAAAGACGTGGATGCTTCAATCTTGTCAATAATCCTGGGGCAATATTAATTTTCTTTGTCCAAGAATCAAAACCCTCTTTCCGCAAAGTAATTTCATGTTCGCCAGCTGATAGTAATTTAGAAATATTAGTTTCATTAAAATCTTGTTTACCATCAATTACAACCTTTGCCCCAGTTGGTAAAGATTCAATCTGTGCCATACCGTTTTGTTCTAACTTCAAGTTGGACCCCAGTCGCCACCCCTCCACTATTGCTACAAGTACAAAAACTAGCCCCACCACAGCAAGCGACATGATAATATCTACAAAAATAATCTTAATCAGTTTATTACGCTTACGTTTTTCAATGTCCATATTAATCTCATTATAGCATGACAACTTTTCTAAATTTAATTAGTATTGATTTTCCAAACCGATATAGTTTATAATAACTACAAGCGTAATAAAAGAGTGAGGAAGACAAGATAAACATGCAAAGACAGTTACATACCCAAGAAATTTCAAGTAGACGCACTCATCATAACATTCAAGCATCCGCTACCTTGAACCGTCGCTACGTACGTCGTCCAGTTTCTAACCTCACAAAATCAACATCCTCGCAGTCCACTGTCTCGTATACTAATACACAATCGTATACTCCCACTCAAAAGCAATCCTCCATCCAAATCTCCCCTAATGATAATTCCATTAATATTACTTTTAAACATAAAACCCCTGCAAAACCTTTAGCCAAAAAGACTATCTCTATTCCTGTTTCTAAGGCTCCTGTTACTAGTACCCCTGAACCCAAGATAATCACAGTTCTTGACGACGCTTCCGTTACTACAAACACTCGTCAAGCTACTCCTACCGCTCGCATCGCTTCTTCAACTACTCCTATCTTCAATCAACAAGCTAAAATAGATCACGCATTTGCTCTAGTCTCCAGACAAGAGCAAGAAACACTCAATCAAGCCATTAGTCCAGCGGCAATTTTTACAAACTCATATAAAAAACGTCAAACATTTAAAGCTCCTGCCAAAACTCTTGCAGAAATTGAACAATCCATTACTAAACCCCTCAAAAAGCCCAAACCGCTCGATAAAAAAACACAAGCCCCATCTAAAATTCCTGCTTCCAATATGACAGTCTCCTCAGTCGAATCTGCGTTTAAACGTATCCAGAAACCAGATCAGAAAAACACTATAACAACTAAGGCATCCGTACAAAACCCTCCTAAAACCACGAGTTCACTGGCTAAACATCATAAAAAAGGTGCTCGTATTTTCTTTGCTTTTCTTTGTTCCTCCGCTGTAGTCGCCGCCCTCTTCTTTGTCGTTCAATCTAATATGCCAGATATCTCCGTTAAAGTTGCCGCCATGCAAACCGGAATTCAGGCTACCTATCCAAACTATATTCCACGCGACTATCGTCTTTCTGGCGTTTATACTGCACAAGATAACAGCGTCGCTATGGATTTTGTCGGCCCAAATCAAGCCAAATTCACTCTCGCCGAAGAAAAACTCCCCTGGGATAGCACTGCTCTCCTAAACCGCTTTGTCAAACAAAAGTGGGGTGAAAATTATGATTCGATCAGGGAACAGGGAATTACTATCTACATCAACGGATCCAATGCTACCTGGGTTAATGCTGGTATCGTCTATAAAATCATCAATCACCAAGGTGAACTCTCTAAAAAACAGATCAAAAATATCGTAACTTCTCTCTAGTAATCAAAAGTGATATACTAGATCTATCATGAAGAAAACTCGTACCCGTTTTGCTCCTAGTCCAACTGGCTATATTCATATTGGCAATATTAGAAGTGCTATCTATCCTTTTTTGATCGCTAGGCAAGCTGGTGGTCAATTCATTCTTCGCATTGAAGATACCGATCAGGCTCGCTTTGTAGAAGGTGCAACCGAACTAATTCTTGACACCATGCGTTGGCTTCATCTTGACTGGGACGAAGGTCCTATCAAAGGTGGCCCTTTCGCTCCGTATGTCCAGTCCAAAAGAAAAGATATTTACATAAAATGGGCTAAAAAATTAATTGCCGACGGTCGCGCTTATGCCGATGATACTACTAGTGAACAAATTGAAGCATATCGCCAAGAAGATGAGGCCAAAAAGATACCTTATCTTTATCGTAATCATCGCCCCAAAAATTCTCCTGAATGGAAAGAAGGTTTACCTATTCGTTTCAAAACTATCCCTAAAGAATACAGCTGGCATGATGAAGTAATGGGAGATATTCATACTGGACCCGAAGTTTGCGACGATATTATTCTAATCAAAAAAGATGGTATGCCAACCTATAACTTTGCCCACATCATCGACGATACTTTAATGGAATGTAGCCACATCACTCGTGGTGTAGAATATCTCTCCAGCACTCCAAATTATCTAGCACTTTACGATGCTCTTAATTTCCCAAGACATCTCTTTGTTTCTCTACCCCACATTTTAGCTCCGACTGGGAACAAAAAACTTGGCAAACGTGATGGAGCAAAATCAGTGACCGAATATCGTGATGACGGCATTCTTCCTGAAGCTATGCTTAATTACCTCGCTTGTCTTGGTTGGAATGATGGCACTGAGCAAGAAATTTACTCATTACCCGAATTAATTGAAAAGTTTTCAGTTGACCGCATTCAAAATTCTGGGGCTCGTTTTGATGAAATAAAGATTCTTTGGATGAACGGACAATGGATTCGCAAAATTGCCACCGAGCGGGGAATTAATGAGCTCTTTGCTAGAACCTGTGAAACCGAAGATTCAGAAGATTTTTCTCGTTATGATCTTTTTAAACCTATCGATTTCTGGCCAGTTTCTGCTCAACAAGAAACCCTTGAATATAAAAAATCCGTCCTATCCATCATCTATGATCGATTAAAAACTCTCTCCGATCTTCGCACAATGACCACTTACTTTTTTGAAGACCCTGTCATCGATCTTTCAATGATCACTGGTAGTAAATTCTTAAAAAAATACTCCGAAACTGAATTAATTAACTTATTGACTGAAGCCATCGAAGTTCTTAATGATATTGAAGATACCGACTGGACCGATAACAATCTTCAAAATGTTCTTAACAACTTACTTACTAAAACCGAAAAGAAACCCGCAGAATTTTTTAGTCTTATTCGCATTGCTGTTAGTTTTGCTGCTTTCAGTCCAGCACTTCATCTTACTCTTCGTGTTCTTGGCAAAAATCGCACACTTGCTAGATTAAACAGGGTTCGTACTGCCCTTTCTAATAATTAAGGAGTCAACAGGTGGGAAAACAACAAAAATCTTCAAACAAAAATCTACAACCAACCAAAGTAGAAAAAGCTCAAACCGTAGAAGATCTTATTATAAATGAAAAGGACCTAAAAAAATCATCTAATAAAAAGCCTTTTCCCAAAAAATTAATTTTCAGCATTACTACTGTTATCCTTTTACTTATAATTATTACCAGTGTGATTTTTCTACTATTATCAAATACAACTAATACTCCGGGGTCTGACCCTAAACAGCTCACCGAAGTCGAAGGTACTCCAACTTGGTTTTATGACAACTTAACTGGTGAAGCAATTTCTCATTCTGGTACTCAATACGATCAATCTGGCACTGCAATTTTAGATGAAACCGGAAAAACCAAAAAATTGACAATAAAACAAGCAGAGCAGATTGCAAATGACATTAATTCTGAGCCCATTTTCTGTATCCAAATCCCCAACGGTGCAGATGGTGCTCGACCTCAAGTTGGACTTAATTCGGCCAGTATTGTTTTTGAAGCTATTGCCGAAGCTGGCATCACTCGTTTTGCAGCTATCTTTAAAAATCCGATCAATCAAAGTGCCATTGGCCCCATTCGTTCACTCCGAGTCTATCATCTCGATTGGGATTCTCCTTTTGATTGTACCATTGTTCATGCCGGTGGCGCCGATGACGCCCTTTCTGCCGTTAGCACCGGCTATAAACATCTCTCAGAATCTTATACCTATATGTGGCGAAGTAGCGGCCGTTGGACACATTCCGGTTTCCTAGGCTATTATGCCCCCAATAATCTTTTAACTTCTGGATCGCTCCTCGCCAGGTTTCACCGCGAAAAAGAAAACGATCTAAGATCACACCCTCAGTCTTTTCCTAGGCTTACTCCTGAAGAATCCACCAATCAACAACAACTCGTTCAAAAATCAACTGAACAAACCGAACAAACTACCCCCACCCATAAACAGATTTCCAACATTCACATTAACTTCAATTGGCAAGCGAATTTCAATGTAAGTTATCTCTATAATCAAAATACTAATACTTACTTTCGTAGTTTCCAAAACGGCGAAAAACATCTCTCTTACACTTGCGAACACACTAAAGAACAACCCTCTCCACATTTTGATTGTCCAGCCCCCACTCAGATTAATCCCGACGTTGTTATCGTCATGCGTGTCAAGCAGCGCACCAGTCCATTAGATCATTATCATGAAGATATTACCACTATTGGTTCTGGTTCTGCTTATATTTTCCAAAACGGCACTGTTTTTGAAGGTAGCTGGCATAAATCAGATCGAAGCTCACAAATTATTTTTAAAGATTCTAATGGCGAAATTATCAAACTCAAACCTGGTCGCACCTGGATTTCCGCCATCCCCGAAAGCTACGGTAAAATCTCTTACGATTAAACTCAGAATTTGTTATAATCAATTCAAAATAATCAGGAGTTTTGCATGAGTGGTCAATATCGCACCAATATTGGTGAACCAAATAGTAAAATGTCTGAAGTCTTTGAAGAGACCGTTGACACAAATGCAGATTCTTGGGATTCTGGCGCCAATCAGCCAGATTACTTTGATCATACTACTTACGATAAAAATGATCCTAGCGACGATGATCATCTTGAGGATGAAGGGGATGAAGATAATTTAGGTAATATGTCTGATGAAGATTTTCGTCGTCAAAACAACGGTATTGATCTTGGCATGAGCGGTAAGCCTCGCACCTTTGCTGAACTTGATGATCTCGACTATAAAGATCGTACTTTTGATTGTGACTAATATTTAAAGGGCTTAAAAAATATATTTTCCATTTTCATACCTTCCCATTTTTCTCTTGCCTTTTCACCCATAAAATGTTAATTTTAATGTACTGGTTCCGTCGTCTAGTGGTCTAGGACGTCTGGTTCTCATCCAGAAAATCGCGGGTTCGACTCCCGCCGGAATCACCACAGCAAGATACTTATATCAGAAACGCTCGCAAGAGCGGTTCTTTTTATTTATATTTTTTAAAAAAAAGTACATATCCCAAAAAATCCAAAATAACACACTGCAGTTCGACATCATGAATAATAAATATCGTATTAGAGTTACACCATATTTTTCACATTTTACAAGTTAATAGTCCTATGCTAAAATATTCCTATGAAAAAGCTTCCAATTGTGGCATTAATCGGTCAAACCAATGCTGGCAAATCCAGCCTTCTCAATCGTTTGGCCCGTAAAAATATTGCTATTGTCGCTCGTGAGGCCGGCACTACTCGCGACAATGTAATTGCAACCATCGATAATGCTTTCACCCTTATTGATACCGCTGGTCTCAAGAATCCTGAAGACGATTTTGAAGCATCCATCCAGGATCAAATTGAAGACGCGATTGAAGTTGCCGACCTCATTTTGGTCACTATCGATTCTACCAAATATCCCGATTTTCGCGATCTCGAGATTTCTCGTTCCGCACTAAAATCCAAAAAGCCAGTCTTTCTCGTGCTTAATAAATCCGACCTCAAAGAGTCTCTTGATCCTTTTGAGTATCTCAAATTCGGCATCAAAGAAACCGAAATCTTTAAAACCTCTGCCACTACTGGTTTTGGTATCGCCAATCTTAAACAGCATATCTTCCAAAAACTTCAGATTACCCCTAAAACTGAAACCGCCGACGATTCCAAAATCAATCTTGATGAAAATGGCAACCCTCTAATTAAACTTGCCCTCATCGGCCGTCCAAACGTTGGTAAATCCAGCCTTTTTAATCGCCTTGGCCAAAAACAACAAGCCATTGTTAGTTCAAAACAGGGAACAACTCGTGATATTAATCGTATTCGCATTAAATTCAAGGGGCAAACCATTGAGATTCTTGATACCGCCGGACTTAGAAAACCTGGCAAACGCGAAGTTGGCATTGAAAAGTTTTCAGCTATCCGCACCTTGGCTGCCATTGAAGAGGCCGACATCTGTGCACTTCTCATTGATTCTAAGGAGCCTCATTCTAAACTTGATCAATCCCTCGCTGGGCAGATTATTGAAGCCGGCAAAGGAATCATTATGGTCTTAACTAAATCCGATCTCCTTGATAATTCCACGCCAGTCACCTCAAATTTTGAAGATAAAACTAAAACTGTCGAGTATACCGAAATTGATCATATTCTTAATCAACTCGAACGTGATTACAATTTCTTGTCATTTGCTCCAGTTCTCATTACTAGTTCAGAAACTGGCAAAAATATCACCAAGCTATTTGAATTAGTTACTGAAATTGATCTTGCAAGACATACTGAGATAAAGACTTCTGATCTTAATAAAATTCTTCATGAAGCTACCGCTTCTCATCCCCCAGCCGGACTCAAAAACACACACCCAAAACTTAAATACATCACCCAGACCGACACTTGTCCACCATGGTTTGTTATTCATGGACGCGAAATGGAATTACTTCATTGGTCTTACAAGCGTTATTTAGAGCGCAAAATCCGTGAAGTTTATCCTTTTATCGGAACTCCAATTATTTTCTCCTTCCATAATGACCGCGCCAGCGGCCCCCGCAAATCTTATCGCGAACAAAAAGACTAACCACTTCCAGTTCATTTCCCTAACGCTTGTGTATATTAATCGTTATGCAATAATATCACCAAGTGGGTATATTACCTGCTTTTTCAGTAATTGGTGCTTTTTACTGTTTTTCTTACAAAAACATGAGAAGCACCCAGTTAAGTTCTTTTACAAAAAGGAGGAGTCTCATGAAAAAGATAGAGACCACGCTACCAACCCGCACCAGTTTTATTCGTAATCTTTACGAATGTGATTTTATCGATTATCAGACCGAACGATATCCTGTCTATATTATCGATAAAAGTATTCTATTGACTTGTCCGGAAATCATCCCAACAAGTCAGGGTTGGCATGTCGCAGATGATAACCTGCAAGTTAGCTGTAAACATTTTGTAATCCCCACTTCCGTAATCTTAGAATTGGAAGAGCAAAAGCAACAAGAGGGGCTTGATAGTTTTACGTCCAAGATTTTACTTCATAGACTACACCAATTATTGGTCGAGACAAAATACCAAACTGAACCAGGTCATTATCAAGATCTAGTTTCAGGTATCTATTTTCCTCATACCAATACATTTTTTTCGGTTTATTATAATTTACCGAATGCAGAGTTTGATCCCCTTGATTCAAGGTTTGATTTAGATCAGTGTAAAAATCAAGACGAACACCAAGAGATCCGTACCACTCAACTAATTACAGCAGTCTGTAAGATCTCAAGATCACTCTTTAATTACAGCAATAAACATCTCAATGGTTGGCAGAACAGTTCCCATAATCCTACCTATCAGATACCCGAAGTCACAATTTTAACTTGTAATAATCTTGTGACTATTCTAGCCCGCGCTCAAGGTGTTAAAACTAAACCTTTTAGCATTAAAAACCGCCTTTATACCGGTAGAAGAGAAACTATCGTTCCGCTTGATTTATACAATGAATTTCTCAGTACCAAAGATGGTATTGACTATCAAATATGGCAAGAGTATCTTCCAGATGAACCACCTCTTACTATTAATGAATTTATTAGTATGACACCAAGGCTCGAATCTAATGTCATGGATACTACCCCACTCGCATACGATCAGTACAGACATATTGGTCGCTTTGACCAGAAGACTAATAGAATCGTTCATTTAAGTTACTATAAAAATTTTGGCATCAGACTAAAAAACGAAGGTCAGGTTATGTACGCCGAAGCCATCTCTCATCCTGATATTTCCGTAGTTTTTATTACCGGTTCGGCTGGTACGGGTAAAACTTTTCTTTCTGTACTTGGGGCTATTAAGGCTTGTGACCTAGGTCAATTTCTGCAAGCTACTGTAGTTCCGTGTAGTATTGATGTTCAGCGCACTCTTGGTTTTTTACCTGGTGACCTTAATGAAAAGATTGAGCCAAATATCGCGCCAATTAAAAACGCAATTCAAAACTACATCAAATTAACCGATGGAAAGCTCAATAAGTCTTTGGAAGACACCACTATTAACGACAAGCAACGTAATCTTAAAGATTTACAAACCAAGCTTAGAAAAATCTACGACAAATATTTTAAAACTATTCCTGTCGAAGCAGCCAGAGGATTAGATTTTTCCGATATGTTTGTCATCTACGACGAATTCCAGGATCAAACACCCGATCAGGCTGATATGTTATTAAAACGTATCGCGAAAAATTGCAAGGTCGTCATTTCCGGCGACATCAAGCAAATTCATCAGCATGGTTTATCGAAGCAGAATAATGGTCTCTCCTATGCTAAGCAATTATGTACTGGACTACCTATGGTAGCTCAAATTGAGCTTAAAGATATCGAAGTAGTACGCAGTGATTTTGTTCAAGCTATCGTTGAAAGACAAGGATAAACATTGAGACTCACAATATTAAATATTTCTTCATCATATATTTAATATTAATTTTTCCTTTCAAAGCCACCTTTATGGTGGCTTTTCGTATTTTACGCTATAATTTACATCATGAAGCTAATTGTTGGGTTCGGCAATACTGGACGTGAATACGATTTTACTAGACATAACATAGGTTTTCTCGCGTTAGATTATTTTTTTAAGCTCCATGGACTATCTTGGCAAACCAGTCAAAAATTTCATTCCATCTGGGCAAAACACAATGATATAGTTTTCCTCAAACCTCAAACTTTTTACAATGAAGTTGGCCTCGCTGTTAAGGAATGTACCAATTTCTTTAAAATTGATCCTACTCATATTATTGCCGTTTGTGATGATTTTAATCTAGAATTTGGCCAGCTACGTTTTCGAGAGAAAGGCAGTGATGGTGGTAATAACGGACTCAAATCTCTAGCCAATCATCTTCATACCACAGATTATCAACGTCTTCGCATTGGCACTGGTAATTCCGAGCTTCGTAAGAAAATTGGCGATGTTAACTTTGTCCTAGGACATTTTACCGAGTCCGAAAGGGAATTACTTCCTAAAATATTATCTGAGACTTCTCTCCGCCTCTCTGAATTGATTAATTAGCTACTCAGTTTTACCCTACCTTTAAACGCTCCCGTTTATTTTTATTTACTGTAAGGACATAGCTAATATTACGATCAATCTTCCATAACATCTTTCCCAATACTACGCGTTCATTATGTGTAAAACCCTTAAATAGTTCATCCAAATATTTCTTCTGTTCCATCACAATATAGCTTGCTACAAAATTACCTTCTCCCGCTACGATCAAATCTAAGCGTTTTTGATTAAATTGTTGACTACGCCGATGAAGATATGATCTCTCTTCTAATCTCGCAATCGAGCGCGACAGTGAAGTCTCCCCCATATTATGACAATCTAGAATATCACTGAGGCCACGTTTTAATTTATTACATCTAATCTCTGTCAAACTTAAGTTAAAACGATTCGCTACATTCATCGCATGATTTTTACGTAACTTATCCATTTTTGCCAAGATATTCACCGTATCCGTATTTGAAATACTTTTTGGTAAATCAACATCGTGCATAGTTTTTTCCTCTAATTAACTAATAACCATCGATTACCACCCATCGCTTTGATCCGTCCTTTTATCTGCAAATCAAAAACTGTTGTCGTAAACTCCGAAACATTCATCATTATTCCACTCTTCAAAATTCTCTCCAATATCTCTTCTCCGTCCGACACGCCTTCTCCCAATTTTTCCAAAATTAGCGTTTCATTTTTCGTATCCCCTTTCAATTCTTTAGTCTTTTTCGATATCACTTTTTTTGAATTAATTCCTAGATCCAATAATATCTCCTCAGTTTCAGAAAAAGCTACCGCACCTCTTCCCAATAATCTGTTACACCCCCGTGAACTCATTCTTGTCACATCACCAGGAACCGCATAAACTAAGTTACTCTGTTCAAAAGCATGATGTGCTGTATTAAGTGATCCAGACCTAAGGTCCGCTTCTACGATCACCACAATATCTGACAAGCCAGAAATTAAACGATTTCTCAGTAAAAAAGCACTCTTGCGTCCTGACTGTGATTGCAATATTTTCGTCATTTTTTCATTTTTTAAAACCTCCTTCCATTCTGGGTATTCCGACATAATTAATCCATCTTTTTCAATAATTTCTTGTGCAAGTCCCCTGTGACAAGTCGGGTAAATCTGGTCAATTGGCGTACCTAGTACTGCCACCGTTATTCCGCCCGCATCCAAAGCTGCGCGATGTGCTACCGAATCAATCCCAAAAGCTAGCCCAGAAACTATCACCACACCCTGTTTTGCCAATTCAAAAGCAATTTTATAAGCTTGATCCCGTCCATAGTCTGTACACTTTCTCGCCCCCACAACAGCCACCGTCTTTGGTCGCCCCCGTCCTTCAAAGATATATCTAGATTCTATCTCCTTAAAACGTTCATCTGACTCTGGCATTTTTCCATAGTAATACAATTTTTTAGGCTTAAGCACAATAGAAGATAATCGCGCAGTAAACTGCGAATCCTCAGGTATAATTCTATTGATTTTCATACAAATAGCCTCCATTTTTTACTTGATTATTTATCATCTTTAGTTTTAAGTATTGACATATATATTTTTGTATGGTATACTTCAAAAAGTTAGAGGTCGAGGCACAAAAAAGGCACGATCTCTACACCGCACCTAAATAAATCATAATTTCTGTTACCAATATAACAGAAGTTGCGTGTTCTTAAAAGACTTTCAACTTACAATTTTTCTTTTATCGATTGTAAGTCAATTAGTATTACCTCCACTACGAAAGTCCCCTCTTTAAGAACATAGCAACCCCTATAACCGGCGGGCCCCATAGTTTGTGAGGTGGGTCACGCTCCGGGGAGTCTCCCGGTATCAAATGAGATGCGTTGTAGGGTTAAATAGCCCCAAGTGATGCCCACCCTTACTTGGGGCTTTTTGATGTTTAAACTTTGTCATTAAATCAAATTCCACATTCTTATGAAAAATTATATGAAAAAGAACCCACTTTTTGGGTTCTTTTTTATAAGTCTATTCAAGAACCAAAACAAACAATAATTTTCCTCGCAAACATATAATATATTAGTTGTTTGTTACTGCAGTTAGTAATAAAGTATTTGAATAAGTACCAGATGGCACATTTGTAGTCGCACTTGCACCGATTGTCAAAGTCTTATTATCGCCAGAAGGCGTAGCAGCGGTCGTTTGACTAAAAACTGCACTGTTATCAGTCGTGCCAGTAGCTTTTACTGGATTAAACTGAGCAGCATCATTTGACCAACCCCATCCAGTACCGGAAATAGAAGATCCACTTGCAGAAACTGTAGGAATCACAGCCGATACGCCCATTGCACCTGGCTGTTTCAAACTTGTTTCAGTCGTACTAGAGGTAATATAGGTTGTATAGCCCTTTACATTATTAGTCGAAATCACCACATTACCATTCGCAGTTCTAAATTGTCCGGAGGCAGTAGGGGTAATATCCATCTCAATATTTGGTGAAGCCGTAATCGAAATCACCGGATCGATAGTCACATTTACCGTTGTAGTTGCAGACTGCGAAACTGCTGATGTCGGTGCGCCATTCAATAATAGTACTGGCATCGCAATCAAACTCGCGATTAACATACCGCTTATAATTTTTATGCCACTAAATTTTTGTTTTTTTATTCCCACAGCAAAATATCCTTTCTGTATCTAGCTGCCAGAAAAACCTTCACTCTATCCATACTTTAACATAAGTTTTTTATTCTGCCAAGTCTATTTTTAGCTTTTTATTGACTTTTCAAACTTTTTGTTCTAATCCTCAATCGAACTAACTCTTGACAAGCGTGCTAATATATAAATATGTCAAAGAACTTAGTTATTGTGGAGAGTCCCGCCAAGGCTAAAACTATCGAAAAATATCTCGGCTCTGATTTTAAAGTCTTGGCCTCCGTTGGGCACATCAGAAAAGATACCAAAGTTGATGTCCACAATAATTTTGCCGTTACTTATGAAATCGATCCTGATCATAAAAATATTATTTCTGAATTAAAAAAGGCTACAAAAATTGCCGAATCCATCTGGCTCGCAACTGATGAAGACCGTGAAGGAGAATCTATCTCTTGGCATCTTCTTGAGGTCTTAAAACTTCCTAAAACTACTCACCGTATCACTTTTCACGAAATTACAAAAACTGCTCTTCAAGCCGCTATCGCTAATCCTCGTACTGTTGATATGGATATGGTCTCCAGCCAACAAGCCCGCCAAACATTGGATATGCTTGTAGGTTACGACCTCTCCGATATCGTTCGTAAAAAAGTCCCCGGTGCTAAATCCGCTGGCCGTGTACAATCTCCAGCCCTTCGTCTTATTGTTGAAAAAGAACGTGAAATCGAAAAATTTTCCACAAAATCCACCTTTAAAGTTACCGGCAAGTTTTCTAATCAAACTACTAATGTCACCGACCCTAATTCTTCCGAAATCTTTGATGCAAATCTTGAAAAATCTTCCACGCAAAATCAAAATGAAGTAAAAGACCTTTTCGCCCAACTTGCTACCGCTGTTTTTATCGTTCAAAATATCGAACAAACTGAGGGAACTAAGGCTAATCCTGTGCCTTTCACCACTGCTGCTCTCCAGATTGAAGCTAACAGTCGTCTCGGTTATAGTGCAAAAACCACCATGTCCGCCGCGCAAGGTCTTTATCAGGCTGGTCTTATTACCTATCACCGAACCGACTCACTCAATCTCTCCAACGACGCCTTAGTATCTATTTCTACTTTCATCAAGCAAACCTTTGGGGAAAATTATCTACAAGTTCGTCATTTTCACACCAAAGACGCTAGTGCTCAAGAGGCCCACGAGGCTATTCGCCCCACCAATATTACTCAAGAAATTGCTGGAAAAAATGATTACGAAAAGAAACTTTATCAATTAATCCGTACACGCACTTTAGCCACCCAAATGAAAAATGCAATAGTTGCAAAAACTAATGTCGATATCATTCCATCAGAAAAACCAGAACTTACCTTTAGTGCTAAGGGTGAAGTGGTAGTTTTTGATGGCTTCCTTAAAGTCTACGGCAAAAATAAAGATACTCTTTTGCCTCAATTAAATATTGGTGATCAATTAACTCTTCATAATCTTATCGCTAAACAAGTTTATTCAAAGCCACCAGCAAGATACACAGAAGGTTCTCTTGTCAAAAAACTTGAAGAACTTGGTATTGGTCGTCCAAGTACCTACGCCTCCATCATTAACGCCATTCAGACACGCAATTACGTCGTCAAAGGTGAATCTGAAGGTACTGAACGTGAAATTCAAGAAATTATCTTACACGGTAAATGCAGTGTCATAGATCCAGATGCTATTCCAAATTCAATGACTGAATCTACACTTAAAGAAAAGACTGGTGCTAATAAAGGCAAATTACTGCCAACACCAGTTGGTGAATTAGTTTCTGATTTTCTTTGCGAAAACTTCAAAAATATTGTCGACTATGATTTTACCGCTGGTATTGAAGAACAACTTGATAAGATCGCCGAACATAAACTCACTCGTCTAAAAATGCTCCGCGATTTCTATACTCCATTTGCTGAAACTGTTGGAGCTTCCGCCATGGCTAACCGCTATAATTCTGCCACCGAACTAGGTATTGATCCAAAAACCCACAAAAAAGTTTACGCCAAAATTGGTCGTAACGGTGGCTTCATTCAACTTGGTGAAAATGAAAAAGAAACTGGCGAGAAACCTATTTTTGCTCCTCTGCCAACTGGTAAAACCGTTAAAACCATCACTTTAGAACTTGCATTAAAGCAACTCGAGTTACCTCAACTTCCAAGACTAGTTGGCAGAGCCGATGATGGAACTGAACTTATCGCCGCTAACGGTCCTTTCGGCCCATATCTTAAAGCAGGGAATTATAATATTCAGCTAAATCGTGCAAATAAGGAAGAAAGTCCCTATACGATCAGTTTTGAACTTGCTGATCAGCTCTATCAAAAGAAAAAATCATCCATTATTGCCGACTGGGGAGATATTAAAATCATTCATGGTCCTTTTGGCCCTTACATTAAAGGTCCTTCTATCAAACCCGCCTCTAGTAAAGGGCGTCCACGTCCTAATAATCTCAAAATTCCAACAGATCTTGATCCTAAAACTATTACCTTGGAACAAGCCACCGAACTTCTTAGAAATAAATCTATTTCTGCTAAAAAGCCCCCTAAGTCTCGCACAGGAAAAAATATAAAAACTACTAAAGCTACAGCCAAAAAATCCACTAGCAAAAAAATACAGCCAAAAAAATAGTCACAAAAATACTCCCGCTTTTTTATTTTGTCCCATATCTTTTACCTATTTTTTATGTTTCTAACATAACATAGTATAAATATCACACCATAAAAATGCTTATACTTATATTTAAATAAAACTTATTAGGATATGTGTAAAATTTATGGTACAATAGAAAACATAAAAACCTAAAAGAAAGCCGAGCAAAGACCAGATATTTACAGAGATATATCGTTGAATTTCATTACTTGACAAATAGCAATTTAATGTTATTATATTATAAATTTCAGTATTATTCAGTGGTGGAGAAAGGGAAGAAGATCTAAAAATGGGTCAATACGAAGATGTAATCAAAGCAGCCATCTATGGTAGCTTAAACATCATTGAACAAGATCGTGAAAAAGAAATTATTTCTCGCCGCTTCGGTTTAAACGGCGATCGCGAGACTCTCGAACAAATCGGTGACTTCCTTTCAATTACTAGGGAACGTGTTCGACAACTAGAAAAGGCCATCATAGTTAGACTTCGTATTGCCGCTGAAGATGGTAAAATTCCTGAATTAGCTGCAGCAGAGAAAATTCTAATTAGAAACCTCACCGAAGAGGGAAGAATTGCCAAAATCTCCGTCTTAACTAACAAGATTTACAGACATGAGGCGACTAGTCTCGAAAAGTCTTATCTTATCTTTCTTGGTGAAATTTCCGCTAATCTTACCCTAATTGAAGAAACTGAAAAATATTACGGTGCTATTGGCATTTCTGATTATGGTAACGAAAAAACCATAAAAAAACAGATTGATGAAATTGTTACCCTTATTAAAACTAAGAAAGCTCCACTTTCCTTGGAAGAGCTTGACAGTAAGTTAAATTATGAACACCCTAACTATATTCGTGCCATCGCATCAATCTCTAAACAATTATCTTCCTTAGATGACCAGTGGGGTCTCACAAAATGGCCAACTGTCAACCCGAAAAATATTCGCGACAAAATTTATGTCATTTTACAAAATAAAAAGGAGCCGATGCATTTTAATGACATTGCAAGTGCGATCTCCTCTTCCAAATTCCGCAAAAAAGACGTTACTTTGCAAGCTATTCACAACGAACTAATCAAAGATCCTCGCTTTGTCTTAATTGGTCGTGGCATCTACGCCCTACGTGATTGGGGTTATAAAAAGGGAACTGTTTCTCAAATCATCACCAGTATTCTCGAAGAGTCCAAAACCCCACTCACCAGAGAAGAGATTGTCAAAAACGTCCTCAAGGTTCGCAAAGTTAAAGAAACCACCGTTTTGCTTAATCTTCAAAACAAAAAGCTTTATCAAAGAGTCGACAAAAATACCTACACCGTCGCAAAATCCGAAAAATAACAGAGTTTTCACGGCCTTTTAAAGTTTTCCACTCCCAATAAATAACAGCTAAAACGATAAACTTTTTTTATTCCTTTCGTGCTAAAATATAGATATGATCATTGAAATTCTTCACTTTCTTTTAATGCCAATTGTTTGGCTACCAATCGTAATTGTTTTAGGTATTTTAACCTACCGTAATTATAAAAAAATCAACCAACTCAAGGTCCTGAATGTCGATTCCGTGCTTTTAATGTTAGAAATTCCAAAAAATAACGACAAGCAGGAACTCTCCGCCGAGCAAATGTTTGCTTCACTACATGGCATTTTGCGCGATGCAGAATCCCTAAAGGGATCTGGCGGCATTCAGGAACATCTCAGTTTTGAAGTTGTTAGTACAGGCGGACAAATCCGTTTCTATGTCTGGACTCCCAAGACTCAGCAAAGTTTTGTTGAGGGGCAAATCTACGCCCAGTACCCTACAGTTCAAATTTACACTATTGATCATGATTACGTAGATAATCGCGACAAACATGAAGTAATCTATACCGCCGAACTAGGGCTTACAGAAAATACCGCTCTTCCTATCAAAACCTTTGAAAATTTTGAGGTTGACCCATTGGCCGGTATTACTGGGACTCTTGCCAAACTCGACCCTGACCATTCTGAAGAGTTATGGATTCAAATCCTTACTCGACCAATCGCTGATTCTTGGCATAAAGATACCGATAATTGGATCAAAGTTCTTAAATCCGGCAAAAGTTCTTTTCGCATCTTTAATATTGATATTACTTGGATTCTGCAAGCTATCTCTGCTCTCTGGACTCCACCAGCTGGTGGGACTACCTCTGAGACTAAGATCGAGCTCTCTGAACGTACAAAGTCACAAATTACCGCCGCCGAACAAAAAGCTACCAAATTGGGCTACGAAGTAAAGATTCGACTCGCCTATCTTGGTAATAGCGAGATTAACGCTAAACTTAATATGCAGGCTCTTGTTGGTACCTTCAAACAGTTCAACTCTACCAATCTTAACGGCTTCAAGCAACTTGGTGGTAGTTTTAATAAAGAAGATCTTGACGCCTACAAAATGCGTCAATTTACAAACCCTGGCTTTATCCTTAATATTTCCGAGTTAGCCAGTGTTTACCACCTTCCTCACACTTCAGTCGAAACCCCAAACATCGTCTGGGCAACCTCCAAAACTGCTGAGCCACCAGCCAAACTCCCTCTCATCACCGGCATCACCAGTACTGACGAAAATATCTCCGCTTTTGGTCTCACTAATTTCCGTGGCATTAATCACCAGTTCGGCATGTTGAGAAAAGACCGTTCAAGGCACGTTTACATTATCGGCCAAACCGGTGCTGGAAAATCTGGCCTACTCGAACTCTTTGCTCTCTCTGATGTTTTTTATAACCAAGGTTACTGTATTATTGATCCACATGGCGATTTCGCAGTCAATAACCTCCGTTTCATCCCACCACATCGGATAAAAGACGTTGTTTATTTCAATCCAGCTGATACTCAATTTCCAGTCGCTTTTAACCCTCTCGAGCTTTCTGATATCACCAGAAAGCCTAATGTCTGTTCCGAGGTGATTGGTGTATTAAAACGTATGTTTGGCGACTCCTGGGGACCTCGCCTTGAGCATATCCTTCGTTACACTCTTCTAGCTCTCCTTGATCGCCCCAATTCCACCTTGCTTGATATCTCTCGCATTCTCACCGACAAAGATTTTCGTAAAGAAACTCTTGATTATTGCACTGATGTCACTGTCCTACAATTCTGGAAACAGGAATTCGGTCAATGGAATGAGAAACAAGTTAACGAATCTATTGCCCCAGTTCTTAATAAAGTTGGTGCTTTTACCGCTAATCCAATCATCCGTAATATCATCGGCCAGCCACGTTCCAGCTTTGATGTACGCAAGATTATGGACGAAGGTAAGATTCTTGTTGTTAATCTCTCTAAGGGGCTCATCGGCGAAGATAACGCTGGCATTCTCGGATCTTTCTTAGTCACCAAGATACAGCTCGCCGCTATGTCTCGCTCAGATATCCCAGACGTCTCAAAGCGTCGACCTTTCTATCTTTACGTTGATGAGTTTCAGAACTTTGCTACCGATTCCTTCTCCGTTATCCTCTCAGAAGCTCGCAAATATGGTTTAAATCTCACCGTCGCCAATCAATATATTGCTCAGATGACCGATTCGGTCCGCGATGCCGTTTTCGGTAATGTGGGTACTACCATCTCTTTTCGTGTTTCTGCTGATGATGCACCAATTCTGGTCAAGCAATTTGAACCAACTTTTGACAGCTCTGACCTTATTCAGATGAACAATCGTCATTTTGTCATCTCCATGATTATTAATGGTGAAAAAGCTCCAGCTTTTTCTGCCACCACACTCAATATTCCTAAAGCCCCTACCGATAATCTAGACGCCATCATCGCTAACTCACGTAATCTCTTCTCTAGGCCACGCGCCGAAGTTGAGGCTGAAATCCGTGCCACTATCGAACAAAGCGAAAAATACAAAAAAGAACTCTCTGACTCCGGTCGCAATCAAAAAGAGGTAATCACCCCAACAAATCACTCTAACACTCCGCATTTTAGACCAGAATTCATTAAAGAATCTAACTTTGCATTTAATAAAAAGTTTTCGCCTAACACCATCGCAGGGAAGAGCTCTCTTACACTTAAAGATCTTGGCAGCGCACTTAAACAGCTTGATTCTACTATCACACCAATTACGTCTAACGGTATCAAATCAGCCACTGACCTAGCTCGTGAACAGAAAAAAGATCATGATAAAAATTCATCAAAAAAACAGGGGAATAGCCCTTTTGAAAGAAACCAAAATACCAATATTAACAATACTTTCTCCTCTCAGTTTAACGTTGATAATCAAACCAAAGAAAAGCAGGGAAACAATCCTAAAAATCGCTCAAAAAATAAAAAGCCATTCAAAAACAAGGAAAAACCCACTTTTGAACCAGTTCCACTCACCCCTATTGCAAAACCAACAAATCAAAATCACAGCCCCACCCACATCGATTCCACAAAACAGCCCTCTCAAAATTCAACAACTTCAGATTCAGCACGAAAGGTTAATTTTGCCTCTGATCTTCACGATGGTCGCCCTGGTTTTGCAACCAGTCAGAACTTACCAGGGAAACATCAGCTAGGAGAAAACGGTTTCCGCCAAAATCTGCAGGGAGATCATAATTCCCCAGATAGCGGATATTTCTCTATTCATCATTAAATAAATAACCCCCTTAAAATAGGTTATTTATTTAGATAATAAGAGATTCTTATTTTTATCACATATTCTTCTCTATCTCCCATCCGTATATAATTCTCTGTCTCCTGCCTTTTTTCTCTTTCGCAATATTCTTTTCGTAAGAACACAGCAATTCTTTTCATTTAAAACACATTAAATAAAAGAGAAGATCTAACAGCATGAGCTCACAATATAGCCTTTTAATCTATCTCAAAGGTCAAAAACAAAGCCCCAACCCTACTACAACATAAAGGAGAATTGACACACGCAAAAAAAGTTCAATAAATTCCATTCGTTGATTATTTTGTCTAATTTTTATTTTTTAAAAGGTATAGTTAATCGTTTTTTGTCCATATTTACAATGTCGTACAATAACTATTTTACGACGCATAAGATGAAAATTCTTCCGTGAAAATTCATTTTTTACCAAATTTCACGGATTTTTCCGCCAAAAATTTGTTTTCCATGTTTCCCTTGTCGAATCCTTTTCCCTCTTTATTTTGTTTAAAATCTTACTCCCGCTTTAGCTTTTTTCATACAGTTAAACCTTCTAAAAAACGTTTTTCGTTTGTTTCCCTATCTCCGAACAAAAACCGAACAGAACTATATAGCATCTCCTTTAAGGTCTTTACATTCTTCGGTTAATAAAAATAAGGCATTCCTGCCCTATTTTCTTACTATTTTTTTTCAATCAACTTTATAACTTCTTCTTCCGCAACTCTCTTGTAAAGAATTTAATTCGATCCCCCAGTTCAATTACTAATTTTTTCTCTAGTTTAAATGCAATACCACCAGTTTCTCCAGCCACTAATTCATTGACTTGCATTTTTTCTTTTTGTACCGAATCAACTTCAACTTCGCCGATCAGCTCTTTTTCATGGTATACGCGCCCCAACATACCAGCGCTTACTCGACCAGTTAAAATTTCTCCGCCAGCAATAATTGCCGTACGTTCAGTCCTAAAGACCCCCTTAATTTTCATTTCGCCGGTCTCTTCCTCAACTATCTCATCATCAAGTAATTGCTCCATCGACTGTTTAGCATCATCTAGTAGTTCATAGATCACTCGGAAATTACGGATTACTACACCGTCTCTAGCCGCCAACTTTACAATATTAGTTGGAATATTCACGTTGAAACCATAGATCACTGTATTGTCGCCCTCAGCCATGTAGACATCATTTTCCGTCACGTCACCAACTCCAGAAGATACAATATTCAGTGTGATCTCACCCTTAGTATCAATCATTTTTAAAGAATCAACCACAGAAGTCACAGAGCCGAGTACGTCGCCCTTGATAATCACGTTAAATATTTTTGAGTTATCTGCAGTATTCATCATTCTTAGAAGGTCTGAAGACGTCACATTTGCAGAAGCCAACTCTGAAGCCTCTGCCTGTGCATTCAAAAGAGCCTGCTTTCTAGCCGTTTTTTCATCTTTCACCTCAATAAAACGATCACCAAAGTTTGGCAATTCCTTAAAACCAGTTACCGTCACAGGAGTTGACGGTGTAGCTTTCCCCTTTGGTTTTCCTCTAAAATCCATCATCGTCCGAATCTTGCCATAAGCACTACCTGCCACTACAAATTTACCAGCCTTCAATTCCCCACCGGTCACCAATAAATTCACAACTGACCCCTTGCCAACTTCCATGTGTGATTCAATCACTAAACCTTCTGCTGGAATTTCCACATCAGCCTTCAGTTCTTCGATATCTGCCGTCAATAGAATCATATCTAGTAGTTTATCTAAGTTATCCCCACGTTTCGCAGAAATTGGCACCATTGTTACATCGCCACCCCACTCCTCTGGTTGCAAACCATGCTGTGCAAGATCAGCCATTGTACGTGGGATATCTGCCCCCTCACGATCAATTTTATTAATTGCTACAATAATTTTCGCATTAGCACTTTGTGCAAATTTAATCGCCTCTATTGTCTGTGGCTTCACACCATCATCAGCTGCCACTACAATCACTACAATATCTGTCAACATCGCTCCATGTTGACGAATCGCCGCAAAGGCCTCATGTCCAGGCGTATCCAAAAAAGTAATTAAACGATCATCATGTTTGAGTTGATAAGCTGAAATATGCTGAGTAATCCCCCCTGCTTCCCCCTCCACGGTCTTTTTATGTAATAAAGAATCCAATAAAGTAGTTTTACCGTGGTCGACATGCCCCATCACTGCTACTACCGGAGGACGCAAAACCGCTTTTTCTGACAGTTCCCTATGAAAATTTGAAGTTTTTGTCGCCGTATTCTTACGTTCTAGTCTTACGTCTTTTAGTTTTAATTCATCAATAATCAAGCTAGCAGTATCAAAATCCAGGCGTTGATTAATCGTCGCCATAATCCCCTGTTTAAATAATTCACCGATCAATGCGGTTACCGAAAGGCCTAACGCCTCTGCTAGTTCATCTACTGTGATTGAACCTGCAATCTGAATGATCTTCTCTTGGGTCTCCGCCATTTTTCTCCTTCCCTGTTTTGCCCATCATAAAAAACAGGCTTAATGCGTAAAAATTAATCCTATTTTACCATATTTATAGAGAATAAGAAAATGCCAAAAACTAAAAAGTTAAAACTAATCCGCATAGCCAGCAACACGTGCTGTTTCCATATTGGCCGCCACAGTCGATTTTGCATTTTTCGCAATAGAGTTAAGTCTTGCTTGTTCCACCTTAAGATCATCACGTTCTGCCTCTAAATTAGCAATCTGTGCATCCATTGCACTCATCTTATAATCATATGTCGTTACTTTTGATTGTTCAGACACATAAAACAACCCAATCATAAAAACTTCGATTACTAAAATTGCAATTGCTGAAATTCGTCCAATCCCCCTCGCTTGATGTCGCACTGTATTACGGTTACGAGAATAACCCGAACTCACCGCATTAGCCAAGTAACTTGTCTTAGGACGATCACTCGTATTACGCAAACTCATTCCTCGCAAATTACCAAACCCCTGTTGTCGCACAGTTCTCGCTCCACTCTGCATTTTTATTTTTCCTCGCTTTTTATCTTTAAAAACTCTCGCTAAAATCTTCTCAGCAAAAACAAAGGTTTTAATTAGAGTTTTTTAAATTATTGTTATTTGTTTTGTTGTTTATTTTAGTTCGGAGTGCCTTCGTTTAGCGAATTTACCCCGTCATAGACCGAAACCCCTTACCAACCGCACCACCGCATCGTTGATAAGAGTTTTCGGGAAGGTCATATCTTTTTTGTTAAACACTTATCCCAGTTGACTTAACAACCGTGTCGGGACTCTGTCGTTTCCGAAAGTTTCCCGATAGCAGGCCCAAACGGGCCTGAAGCACCCAAAATTATAGCCTTTAGACTAAAATTCTAGATCATTTTTTCTCTAGCGAAAATTAACTTTGATTTTCTGTGCTCGAGATGAGTTTTTGACAATGATTTGCTTTGGCATATTGCCTCCTTTTTATTTTTATTTTTATCATCCCAAAAACCATCGACCCATCCCCGTTCAGACTAGCTTAGCAATCTGCTAAATTTTTCTAGCTGCCCTCAGTTTTGCGCTTCTAGCTCTTGGATTGATAACTAATTCATTCATGCCCGCAACTATTGGTGTTTTATTTAAGATTTCTAATTCAGATTCTTCGCCCAGTGAACTGACTCGCTTAAAATATTGTTTCACTAATCTATCTTCTAGACTATGAAAAGTAATAATCGCAATACGTCCACCCGATTTCAGTAATTTCGGAATTAACGGTAAAGTCCTCTCGATTAAGCCCAGTTCATCATTTACGGCAATTCTAATCGCCTGAAAAACTTTAGTCGCTGGGTGTTTTCCATACCATCCTTTCGGACTTAAAGCCTCAGCTAACTCTTTAGTAGTTTTCCATGGCCGGTTATACACAATTTCTCTTGCGTGTTTTCTTGCCAGGCCTACCGATTCTTCTCCATATGTCTCAAAAATTTCAATTAATCTTTTTTCCGACCAATGGTTCACAATCGTTTCCGCTGACAGATCCTGCGCTTGATCCATTCGCATATCCAATTCCCCCTCATGCATAAATGAAAAACCCCGCTCCGAATTATCCAGTTGCGGTGAAGATACTCCAAAATCAGCTAATATCATATCAAAAGTTTTTCCACACTTGATTAAAGACTGCGCCGCATTATAAAAATCTTCATGCAAAATTTCCAAACCAAATTCACCTTCCGGGTACTTCTTTGTTAGAACTTTAATTGCATTTTCATCTCGGTCGACTAAAACCGATTCTTTATAATTCCGCGTAACCGCCAAAATCTTTCCCGCATGACCTGCATAACCCGCCGTCAAATCTAAATACGATTCACCCGTACCAGGCTGCAAAATCTCGAGAACTTCCAATAGTAACACTGGCTTATGAAGCTCTTCCATGCTTCTATTATATCAAAGAGTTTTATTCTCTGTTATATTGAAGCTTTTAGTTTGAGATCGCTCAACTAGAAATTTTAGCGTGTTTGTGTTTGTATATTTTTTGTTTAAATGATTAAGAGCTTTTACTGGTTCTTCTTAATCTTTCTATACAATAAATGCTGCTATAGTTTTATTCAGTGCAAGACCGAATATATTATCTATAACCGTTGAGAGACTTATTGTGTAGGTTGTTTGTTGAGTTAATTGGGAGGTGTTTATAGATGTACTAATGGTTTTGATGACGCGTTTCCTAAACGCGCGCCAAGACTCCTAGTTGATCGACCTCAAACGTTTTTTAATGTGCCAAAAAGACCGCTCTTTAACTATTGTTCTTTTTTTACCAAGCGAACCACTTCATAATCTTGATTATTTTCCATATTCTTTCTCGCTTGATTATTCATTGTTTTAATCTTTTTGTTTGTGGTTTTTGTTTTGTTATCCACTGACCTTAGTTTAGCGCCATTAGCTATATAATGCAAGTGCTTTTTGAATATTTTTTACAAGTTTTTCAACTTACTTTTCCACATGTTCATATATAATGCAAATCTTTCTCTGTTTTTCTCAGTCATTTTTATTCATTCCTACCTCTGTTATTTTATGACAATTTATGTATTCACTTTTCCACAATTGTGCAAAACTTTCATCTCTTCCCTATAACTTTTTTAACTCACTCCGCTTTATTACCTTGCAATTTCTAATTTATATTTTATAAAAAACCGAACAATAGATACTTGATCAAAGATATATTTATTCAATCCATTACTTGCTATTTTTTAGCTCTTATTTTCTAATAAAAACTATAATTCTCCCAAAAAACCGAACATAATTAAAACAACTCAGCTACTTAATATTTCTTTAAAAGGATGATTAAAACTCTATTAAAGCCTCCCGTTCACTATTAAGTTAAACCCCCCTCAAAAAAACACCGTGGTTCAACACCACGGTTTCCTCTCTATTTATAGCTTAGACTCTTGTCCTATAAAGCTTTATAGTAAGCACGCCCTTCGATCCTCACGTCTACATAACTCACTTTTAGCTCTCGTTTCTTGAGATATTCGATCATTCTCATCACATCTTCCAGCGTTTCTGCCGTTCCACGATCCAAATTACATTTATAAAACTCATCACGCCCCTCAAAATAAAGATCTACTTCTCTCGTCTTACCTGTCGGAATAATCGCTTTTATAATCTTAAGTCCACTCTCTTTTGCATCTTTTTCAAACAACCCAACATATTGCTTAGTACGTTCAGTTATATAATTTGAATCATCTTCATCAATAATACTCACCGTTGGCACATACTTTACAGTCTCGACCTTCTTCTGGCTAGTCATCGGCACTCTTTTTACTGCACTTTGAATAATCACCACCCCTATTAATACTGTAGCTATAATTACAACACCAAGTAATAATAACTGTACTCTTTTCTTTTTCTCTCTCTTTTCCAATAACTTCTGTCTCGCTATCTCGCTCTCGACTGATTCACGGTCGCCTGCAATCGTTCTACCTAGTTTCATTCCTTTTCTACCCGTTTTTTATTTTTTGCCTCTACAATAATCTCCATCATTCTCTTTGATGCATCTGATTTTGACAGATCATGTAGATTCTTTGCTAGCTCCGCCCTCTTTTCATCATCTTCAAGCAGTTTAATTATTTTGTTCAGCAAAAGTTCCGGTTTTTCCATCATCTTACCATCCAAAATCATTTCTACTGCATTTGACTTATTTAGCCTTTCCGCATTTTTTGTTTGATGTCCACCGGGTAATTTTTCAAAAGGCACCAAAACCACTGGTTTTTCCAAAGCTGCTAATTCTGTAATTGTTGTAGCCCCCGCCCTTGATACCACCAAATCTGCTGCTCCTAGAATTTCACTCATTTTTGGCGAAAAATTCCACATCCTAAAATCCGAATTTAACTTCGCCTTACTCCATTTTTCAAATTCTTTAAGTTCCAGCATATCGTCATAATATTTTCTTCCTGCGACGAGTCCCACACTTGCCTTCTCAAGTAACTTTTCTAAAATCTCATTTACAACCAAATTTAAATGCTCTGAACCCTGTGATCCCCCCGTAATTATCACTAGCTTCTTTCTAGAATTAAAACCAAGTTCTCTTTTTAAATCATTTTGCACGGAAGCTGAAACTGGTACAAATTCTGGTGCTACTGGAATCCCCACCCACTCAATCTTTTTCGCCACCTCTTCTCCATACTTTTCAGATTCAACTGGTACACCAGTCGCAATTTTTACCGCCTTCTTCATCAAAATACGATTAGTCAATCCAAACACCGCGTCCGACTCATGCAATACGTAAGGAATTTTCAAAAAACCTGCAACCAATCCTACCGGCAACCCTACGAATCCACCTTTCAAAAAAATAACATCTGGCCTTTGTTTTTTATTAATCAATCGAAAAAATGATTGTATATATCCTATACCAAAACCAATCACACTAACAATATTTCCAAACACCACGTCAAAAAATGTTCTTGCCCCTTGGTCAAAATAATCCTTTATTTTCAAACCATGATAACGTCGAAATTTTCCCGCAAAA
>ERZ773062.6-NODE-6-length-309753-cov-14.422650_pt1 | contig 309753 bp, 239 predicted proteins | sample MGYA00580626_ERZ773062 | MGnify/ENA primary metagenome ERZ773062 (study PRJEB29015, sample SAMEA2738003) | human oral metagenome | biome: human oral; feature: human-associated habitat; material: dental | place: China | collected 2058 ... | reverse complement strand
CAGATAGTATTTTGACGAGAAGATAGCGCTATCTTCTCGTCAAAATACTATCTGCTCGTGGTATAGCAACAGGCTATGCGTCTTCCTTCTGTTGTTCGGCAAGCGCATCAAGATCGGCACGCGGGAAACCGCCGCGTTTTTTCGCCAACACCACGTAGAAAACGGAGATAATGGCAAAGAACACCACGCCCACCTGCACGGATACTACGGCGCTCGAATCGGGAAGCATGAAAAGGGCGACCAGTGTAGCAAGGACCCCGGCAAGCCCCACACCCGCCGTAATGCGCCCACCCCAGACGGTGAATCCTGAGGAGTTCCCCTGGTGCTTCTTGTATGCCTGATAGGTCAGCAGAATCATAATCCACACCACCAGAACACATAGGGTGACTAGGGCCATCAGCAGCTCGAAAATATTGCTGATCTCTGCCACCGCCATAACGGATGCGATCACCACCCCCAGGAAGGAGAGCATAAGCGCGGTGACGGGCACGCCGTTATGGTTCGTGGTGCCCGCAAACGTGGGTGCCATTTTATCGCCCGCAAGCGCGTGGAGCAGGCGGGTTGCCGCATACAGCGAGGCGTTCGCGCCCGAAAGCGCAGCGATCAGAATCACGAAGTTGGTAATATCTGCCGCATAAGGAATGCCCAGTTCAGAGAACACCATCACGAAGGGCGATTGGCTGAGGTCTTTGCCGGTCTGCGCCGCCTGCTGCCAGGGCATCAGGCACAGAATAATCAACATCGAGAGCACGTAGAAACTGGAGAGCCGCCAGATCATGGCCTTGACACTGGTACGCACCGAACGCGCCGGGTTCTGCGCCTCTGCGGCGGAGATGGAAAGCATCTCAACACCGCCGAAAGAGAACATCACAATTGCCATCGAAACCCAGACGGCGCCGAGTCCGTTGGGAAGCAGCCCACCGTCGTTCACGAGGTTTGCGGTACCCACCGCAGTGTGTCCGGGCAGGCCAACGAACACAAGAAGCAGCCCCAGCACAATAAAGACGATAACCGCAATTACTTTAATGGAAGAGAGGAAAAATTCGAGGGCGCCGAAGGATTTAACGCTTACCAGGTTCAGGATGAGAATCAGGATGCCGGAGGCTGCCACCGTCACCCACAGCGGAATTGCGGGGAACCAGTACGAGAAATATTTGCCAACCGCCACGAGTTCGGCGCCGGTCAGCGGCACGGTAGTTGCCCAATACGCCCAACGGCCAATATATCCGGCGTAGGGGCTGAGGTATCTGGTTGCGATGGTGCCGAACCCGCCGGGAACGGGGTGGCGAACCGCCATTTCGCCCGCGCATGCCGCGATAATAGCGGCGATCATGGACCCAACAGCGTAGGCGATGATAGCACCGGGTCCCGCAATTTTGATGGCGGAACCAGAGCCCAGAAAGAGGCCGGTTCCCAGGGCGAGACCCATCGCGATCATAGTCATTTGACCGTGCGAGAGGGAACGTTTCAGTTCGCCGTTTTCTGCCGGTGCCGTCTTAGGTGCTGAGGCGTCCTGTGCTTTACTCATCAGGTGGTGCTTTCCATTTTTTCGTTCATCGGTTGGGCGCCTGCCCTCGTATGTCGCGTCGAAACCGAGCGCGGCTCGGTACCCGGTCTGCAGCAAATGTGGCAAAGGCGTATCGAATAACTATCCCGCGTCGAGCATCATCTATGCAACTTTTTGCATGGGTTTGTGCGTGGCGAAACAGATTTTCCCTATGATTCTCAGAGTTTGGTTATTTTTGGGTGTTCCACGATGTAATGCAAATTTGTGCATAAGATGCGCCACCCACCGCACAAGGATACAGCGCCACAAATATTAATGGCGAGAAGCAGACAACCCATCTGCTCCTCGCCACATCATCAATTTTTCACGGCGGTGTTCGGCATCAGCCTAACCGTCGTACTCGATTTCGTGCCGTTTGAACCAGCCAATCACCGGGTAACTGATAGGCATGAGCACAATCTCAACCAGGCACTTATACACATACCCGACCAGGGTGTAGCTGATGAATTGATCCAAGCTGGTAATCCCCAGAATAGGCGAAGCAATCGCGCAGAAAATAATGGTATCTGCCAGCTCGCCCACAAGGGTTGAGGCGATCATACGCGCCCACATGAACCGCCCGGAGGTGGCCTTCTTCATGGCAACCATCACCCATGCGTTCAGAAGCTGACCTGTCAAATACCCCAGCAGCGACCCGGCAAAAATCTGCCATACGGGACCGAGAATAATGGCGAACGCCTCTTGATTCTCATAGTAGCTGGCGGGCGGCAGGGCAACAGTCAGCAGGAAGCATCCGGCAGCGAACGCCGCCGCCACAAACGAGGCGATAATAGCCCGGCGAGCGCGCTTAAACCCGTACACCTCAGAGAGCACATCGCCGAGTACATAGGCCAGCGGGTACAGGAAGAAACCGCCATCACTGGGGATAAAGTTGCCGTTCGTGAACGGCGGGAGCTCAAATGGGAGCGGCCCAAATTCGATCCCTTTTGTAGCCGCAATATTCGAAATAATCAGAATCACGCAGGATGCGCCCAGCAGCAGATCAAAATAGCTGCGACGCTTTGCCCACGGCGGGGTCGTAATATCCTGCGGTGCCTTAGCGGGTGTAGACATAGTTCTCCCTGAAAGGTTTGATGTGAATGTTGTTTTGAGATTATGCTCGTCTGCCACCCGAGCACTCACTATCTTACCCAGTAACTCCTTTTGGGTGAGAACCTAACGAAGGCTCTTGAGGCGATAAAGCGTAGTTTCGCCGCTTTATTCGTATTACGAGCCTTTTTACGGTGCAGGCTGCCGCCTCTTAAACTAGAAATATGGGTCACCAAGAACCTGCTCGCTCATCCGTGCGCCGCACAACCGCGCACATCCCGCGTTTGCCCCGAAGCATTTCGGCGGCGATGCGCGGTGCCCGCCGCGCCGGTTCGGTTCTGGAGCCCCTGCTCGTTTCCTCCAGCGAACTCATGGGGTACCTCCCCTATCGTGCCTACGGACGAACCCTGCACTATCGGGTCGATAACGCACACTATCTTGAGGCTGCCCAGGCCGAGCCGCCCGGAATTCTTTTCTTCTTCGACGGCGATTACCTGCTTCGTTCCAACAGCAGGCTGCTCAGCCGCACCTCCAGTTTGCGCCGCGACCTCGCCGATATTGCCCGCGAACATCGTATGCTGTGCGTGCCCGTGCTGGCACCAGGGACCCTTGAAGCACCTGTTTTCAATGACCCCACAACCACCTGGTGGGTGCGCGCCCGCAGGAACGGTCGTGTTTTTCGCGCTCTTGCCGCCGACCTCGCCGAACGCTACGGATACGATCGCACGCGTATCTGGCTTGCCGGGTATTCGGGCGGGGCGGAATTTATTACCTACGAACTGCTGTCGCATTCCAACGACTGGCTGCTGGGCGGGGGCGCATCCATGATCGGTGGAGGCGGTTCCGACGGTATTCCGCAGCGTTTCCGTGGGTCCAGCCGCTCCCTAAACGGGATGCTGCTCAGCTGGCATGTGGGAGACCGCGACGGCAAAGCACCGGCTTCTGCAGGCCAGATCTGGTCAGCGCAGCGTGCAGCTCATGAGGGTGAAGAGTTTTACCGGGGACGGCAGGCACGCACTATGCTGCGTATTCTGCCAAAGCAGGGGCATCGTGGGTATCCGCTGACCTCTTTGATTCGGGACGATTTGCGTGCCGCCACACGGCTGGGCTACCTCTAAGCCGGGGCTTCTAAATTTTTCGGGAACAGTATTTTTACTCCTAGTCAGGGCGTGATGCGCTCGTTGAGAAATATCTCAAGTTTTTCGGTAATTTTTTGTGCCACAGTCGCAATTTATTGACGTTCTGCGGTAAAGTGTCACTATGCCTCGTATTTCTGCCGCAACAAACGCCGCTCAGCGCGAAAACACCAAACGCGCTATCCTCGAATCTTTCGGTCAGCTCCTCTACTCTCGAGGACTCCCCGGACTCACCATGACCGACGTCGCCAAAAACGCCGGTATTGGTCGCACAGCAGTCTACAATTACTTCGCTGACATGGGCGAGCTCCTGGTTGCCTACGCCCTTGACGAAACCGAACGGTTCCTGCACGAACTTGATGAAGGGATCACCGGAGTCACCAACCCCATCGATCAGCTCGCCGTCTATATTCGCCTGCAGATCGAAGACCTCGCCCGCAGGCACCTTCCCCCCGGACCCGCCATGCGCTCCATGCTCTCACCCGAGTCTTACGCGCGTCTAGGCAAACACGTGAGCGAACTGCAAATGGTTTTGGCAAACATCCTCTCCGACGCCATCACCGAAAAATACATACCCGAAAACGACATTCGCGAACTCGCGATGCTCGTGCACGGTTCGCTCTCCTCAAGCGCCGGACGCGCCGAAGACGCCCCCGACGTACAAACCCGCGAACGCCAGATTCAAAGCACCATCAGGTTCATCCAGATGGGGCTGGGCGCTCGGTTTGATGCAGACGGAAACCCCCTCAAAATCGAAGAAACTCAAGCAAACAAAAGCGAGAAAACGACCGACCTGACCGTCGCATCCTAAAGGCTCCCCGTTCGGCAGAAAACGAACCAGCATCAAACGCGAAAGCCCCCGACCGCTACGTCAGGGGCTTTCTTCATCTCCACAAGTTGGCTACGAGGAATGAGCGCGCATCCGGCTAAAAACCCGGAACCTGATCCAAATCAAGCACCCGCGCATACATCACCGCACGCCGATGCAAAGCATTACGCAACGCCCGATGCACCCCATCCTCCAGGTACAAATCATCACGCCACTTCACCACATGCGGAAACAAATCCCCATAAAACGTGGAATCCTCCGCAAGCAGCGTCTCAAGGTCAAGCGTCTTCTGCGTCGTAATCAGCGCATCAAGACGCACCTGCTGCGGAGGCACATTACCCCAATCAGCATGCGACAAATGATGCTCAGGATACGGGCGCGAAGAACCAACCTTCTTGAAAATCATATCTACATTCTAAAATGCCGCTCCCTCAGCCCGAAAAGTCACGCCCACAACACACGGCATAACGCCACAATAAAACCCGGTCAGCGCGTCCAAACACAAAAATCCCCGACCTCGAAAACTCGAAGCCGGGGAAAGAGCGGAGGATGGGGGATTTGAACCCCCGAGGGCGTGAACCCAACACGCGTTCCAGGCGTGCGCCATAGGCCGCTAGGCGAATCCTCCAACAAAACGCCCAAAAGGGCGAACGGGTAAAACTATACAGGGAACCCAACACTAAGGCAATTCTGCCCCAATGAAAGTGCCCAATGCCACTAGGTACCCCAAGACCCCGACACCAAGTTCACAACCACCACAAAATCAGGTAGACTGGTACGTGCCTCTTACGTGGCGTTATCTTGGAAAACTCCCCCAGGACCGGAAGGTAGCAAGGGTATTCGAGCTATGACGGGTGCGTAAGAGGTTTTTTATATCCAAAAACATTCGCAACAGAAACACACCGTCATAGTGCGCTCACGCGCCCGCTCCGCTCACGCTTCGCGGCTTCAACCTCAGATTTATTTCCTCGCGCGCTCGGAATCTGAGGCTTCAGCGGTTGCGTAAGAGGTTTTTTATATCCAAAAACATTCGCAACAGAAACACACCGTCATAGTGCGCTCACGCGCCCGCTCCGCTCACGCTTCGCGGCTTCAACCTCAGATTTATTTCCTCGCGCGCTCGGAATCTGAGGCTTCAGCGGTTGCGTAAGAGGTTTTATCGTTAAACTTCGGATGCATTACACAGTGCATCAGGCTGACAGGATTTCCCAGCTTTACAGGGACCCTGTCAGCTACGCTCGTTCCTCACTTGCTGACATCCCTAGGCGCTTAGAAATCCTGTAGCCATGATGCACCTGCATCTCGTTTCCCTTGGGGCGGGAGGGGCAAGTGTTTCTGGGTTTCTAGTGTTTTTTGGCAAAATGATGTTTTCCGTTTCAGCGTCGAAGGTGGATTCTAGGTTCTTCTATACTTCGGGAGCGTTTTCTTCATTCGGGAGCACTTTAATTGCTCCCGAATGAAGAAAACGCTCCCGCTTTATGCCTTCAAGAGACTTATCTGAGATAACCTGCCTGCCATTTCTCACAGGCGAGAATTTAGGCATAAACCATCCCACGCCGATGACGAAACCAAGCCCCAAGCGTGCATCCGTGAACTAAAATAGTGTAGAACCCCGCATCGTCAACCAGAAGGTCACCCGTGAGCACAGCACTCTACCGCCGTTACCGCCCCGAGACCTTCGCCGAAGTCATCGGGCAAGAACACGTCACCGAACCGCTCATTACCGCGCTCACCAACAACCGCGTCAATCACGCCTACCTCTTCTCAGGCCCGCGCGGATGCGGCAAAACCACCTCCGCACGAATCCTGGCACGCTGCCTCAACTGTGCCCAAGGACCAACCCCCACCCCCTGCGGCGTATGCGACTCCTGCCGCGAACTCTCCCGCGACGGCGGCGGCTCCCTCGACGTCATCGAAATGGATGCGGCATCCCATGGCGGCGTAGACCATGCCCGCGACCTGCGTGAACGTGCAACCCTCGCACCCGTGCGCGACCGCTACAAAATCTTCATCATTGACGAAGCGCATATGGTCACCCGCGAAGGGTTCAACGCCCTGCTCAAAATCGTGGAAGAACCGCCCGAGCACATCAAATTCATCTTCGCCACCACAGAGCCAAATAAGGTTCTTGGAACCATCCGCTCGCGTACCCACCATTACCCGTTCCGGCTGGTACCGCCCGAAGTTCTTCTGCCCTACCTCGAAAAGCTCTGCGGCGAAGAGAGCGTACCCGTCGAATCCGGTGTGCTTCAACTCGTCATCCGTGCTGGCGGCGGCTCCGTGCGCGACTCGCTCTCCATTCTTGACCAGCTTATCGCCGGTGCCAACACCGAATCCGGCATTAGCTACGACCGCGCGGTCGCCCTGCTCGGGTACACGCACGCCCAGCTTCTCGACAACGTGATTGATGCGTTTTCCGCCCAGGATGCGCCCTCCCTCTTCGAGGCGGTCTCGCGGGTGGTGGCGACCGGGCAAGACCCCCGCCGTTTCGTCGAAGACCTGCTCGAACGCCTGCGTGATTTGATTGTGGTGCAGGCGGTACCGCAGAATGCCGCGCAGATTCTGCAGGGCGTTCCCGCCGACCAGATAGAACGCCTCAAAGCGCAGGCGCAAGCCTTCACCACGGCCCAGCTGACCGGCGCAGCGAGCACCGTTAACGAAGTGCTTAACTCTATGACCGGTGCCACCAGTCCGCAGCTGCAGCTTGAACTGCTATGTGCGCGGCTGCTGGTTCCTGCGGGCAATTCGGGCGGTGCTGGCGGCGATATTACCGCCCTGACCTCCCGGCTGGATGCGCTCGAACGTCGTCTTGCCGCCGGTGGTGCGGGTGCGCCTCAACGTGGGGGACGCTCGGGAAATCCCGCAGTGGGTCAGAGTACGCCTTCCGCCGCGCAGAATAACGTATCGCCCAGCGCTGGCGGTTCTGCCGAACGTCAAGCTCCCGCGCAGCATGCCGCTCCCCCGTTGGCGGCAGGCGGCGGAGCATCAAAGAAGGTGGCTGGTGCCGAGGCTACGAACGCATCGGCGCAGCATCGCGGCCCCGTTTTAGGGCAGAACACGAATCAGCAGGTGCCTAAGTCTGAAACGGAAGGCGAGCAAAAAGGGACGCCCCAGAATCAACAGTCTCAGGGTTCCGCGCCTCAGAATTCAGCGCCGTTGGCCCCTGCCGCAGGGAGTACAGGTTCGTCCGAAGCTGCCCCTTCGGAGCCCAAACCGTCCCGTTCGGCTCCCTCAGAACCATCGGTCGCGCAGGAACCTCCCGTCAAGCGCGTTACCGTCGCGGATGCAGAAGACCCGCTTGCCTCGGTGCGTGCCAACTGGCGTGCCGTGATTGCTCGGGTGAGTGCGCCGGGCGCATCCGAAAAACTGTTGCAGGTTGAGCCCGTGCGTCTGATCAGCGGCGAACTGTATGTGCGGGCAGATATGCCTACGCTCAAGGCGGTCGCTTCTTTTGTGCCGGAGTTGAGCGCGCGCGTGAGCGATTTTCTGCGTGAGCAGGTGCGTGTGCGTGCCGAGGTTGCGCGTCCCCAAGCCCAGCCAGATGCGCGACCTGCCCAGGCACCCGCCGCGAACCAGGAATCTTCTGATCCCGCGCCTATTGCTGACGGCCCGCGTGGCGGCGTGGATGCGTGGAACCGTCACGGGCAGCCCGTCCCGTCCGGGCAAGAGGCGGCATCACAGGGTACAACCAACGTGGATGCGCCCATTACGGCCTGGGAGGTCGCGCCTATCCCGCAAGATTCCGAGGATTCCCCCGCTGAGCTGAACCCAAACGATGCGGCTGAGCGCCAACCCGCCGCAGCATCACAGCCCGGTTCTTCCCCGCAAGATACAGCGCCTCAAGATTCCCCGTCTCGCCCCAGCACATCATCGGAGGCGCAAGCGAACTTGCCTCCCGAAACCGAGCCTGTACCCCCTGAAATACCCGAAGATAGCGGGAATACGAGGGTTCCCGAGGGCGGTTTTGGCGAGCGCGATTCCTTCGCGGCCTCGGGCAGCGGGATTCCGCAGCAGGATTCTCCGAGTCCGCACGAACAGGGCGGGGATAACGGTAATACAGATCCCCAGGATGCCGGTAGCCGCAATGAACCGGTGGACGATTCCGCGCCGGATCCGGGTCAGACGCAGGGTGAGGGCTCTTCCCCCTCAGTTTCCCTTGAGCCTGTAGATACCGCCGAAAACGCCGAGTTCAGTAATATTCCGGTGCCGAGCGCATCCGCACCGCTGGCTGCGGGGAATAAGTCGGCTCAGGAGGCTGCCGCATCCGCCCCGGTCTCACCTTTACCACCCCTGGCTCAGCGGCCGGATTCAGCGGCAACAAAACCCGAAGAGCCGCCCGCCGAATCCGAGCAGGAGACTGCCCCGGCACGCGGACAACGCGCGCAGCAGGAGCAGAGCGATGAAGAAGATGTCGTTTCTGATGACGACGAGAGAATTGAGAATAGCGTTCATATCGGTTTGCGCGCCATCGAAAAGGTTATTGGCGGCAAGGTGATCGACGAACGTCCGCTCCATCAGATTTAGCGCGGCACAACGCGCTCACAGCACACACAGACGAGGAGAAGCATGTACGAGGGCGCAGTCCAAAATCTCATTGATGAACTTGGTCGCCTGCCGGGGGTGGGTCCCAAGTCGGCGCAGCGCATCGCCTTCTATATTCTCAACTCTGACGCCTCAGACATGGCACGCCTGACCAACGCGATTTCGAAGGTCAAATCGAGTGTGAGCTTTTGCGAAATATGCGGCAACGTTTCGGAGACGAAGCAGTGCGTTATCTGCCGTGATGATCGGCGTGACCCGGGCCTGATTTGCGTGGTTGAGGAGTCCAAGGATGTGGTGGCGATTGAGCGCACCCGTTCCTTCACTGGGCGTTACCATGTGCTGGGCGGGGCTATTAACCCGCTGGCGGGGCTTGGCCCCGAGCAGCTGCGCATTCGTGAGCTGGTCTCGCGCCTGGCAGATGAGCGTATTCAAGAGATTATTCTGGCGATGGATCCTAACCTTGAGGGCGAAGCTACCGCAACTTATCTTTCGCGAATGCTGGTTCCGCTGGGCATTCGCCTCTCACGGCTGGCGTCCGGTCTGCCCGTCGGCGGCGATCTGGAATATGCAGACGAGATTACGCTCGGGCGCGCGCTTGAGGGGCGCCGCGTGATCAGCGAAGGCGCGGGTATCGCTCAGGGGAATGCCGCCGAAGATTTTGAACAGGTGGTTGACGAAGAGCAGGCGGAACGTGAGCGCGCAGATGCCGAGCCAAAGGCGCCACGTAAACGCTGGAGCGGGAGCATGTTCGACGACCTTGATGATTCCTCCCAGGGCGAGCCCGAGGACTCTTCCTCTGATAATCCGCACGACGCGGAGAACGATAATTCTCGTGCGGATAGTTCCCCTTCACCTGGCACGCAGACTACCGTTGATGAGGCGCTTATCGAGCAGGCGCTCAATGATTCTGCCCAGGCAGACGCCCCGAGTTCCGAAGACTCGCCAGATTCCCCGAAAGAAGCCCAGCCCGAGACCCATAAATCTGCGGCTCAGGCTGAGCAGATTCCGGTGGATATTACGCGCGCTGATGCCTACCGCCTCCACGCGCACCGGTCGGAGGATTATGAGGCGCGCATCCGCAAAATCCAGGAAGAGCCCTTACGCACGCCCACCCCGGAGGTTCCACCCCTGCCCGGCACCAAATACGTTAACCCGTGGAGCTAACAAACCTTGCCGTTATAGAAAACGAGATTTGCACCGTACAGTTCTGTAGATCTCCATCCGTAACAGTTCTTCATATTTCACGTTCTAATACACATACGTGCACAATTCCCACCGCGCGCCGCACCCGCCTACTATGTAAAGAGCCGGTAAACTAGCCGGTGGCATACTCAATACTGACCTGGAGAATTCAATGAGCCTGATCGTCCAAAAGTTCGGCGGTTCTTCCGTCGCGGATGCCGAGGGCATCAAACGCGTCGCCCAGCGCATCGTGGACACCCAAAAAGCGGGCAATGATGTGGTCGTGGTTGTCTCCGCGATGGGCGACACCACCGATGAACTACTCGACCTTGCCGCTGAAGTAACCGCTACCGTTACCCCCTCGCGCGAGCTCGACATGCTCCTGACTGCGGGCGAGCGCATCTCGACGGCTATTCTGTCGATGGCGGTCAATGATCTAGGCGCGAAGGCGCAGTCTTTCACGGGTTCCCAGGCGGGCATGATTACCGACGGCGTACATGGCGCGGCGCGGCTTGTGGAGGTCAATCCAGACCGTATTCGCCGCTCCGTTGAGGCCGGAAACATTGCGATTGTGGCGGGGTTCCAGGGTGTTAACCGCCAGAGCGGTGACATTACGACCCTCGGTCGCGGCGGTTCAGATACCACGGCGGTCGCTCTTGCGGCGGCGCTTCATGCGGATGTGTGCGAGATTTATTCGGATGTGGACGGCGTGTTCACAGCCGACCCGCGCATCGTATCAACCGCGCATAAACTCAATACTGTCACAAGTGAAGAAATGCTTGAGATGGCGGCGAATGGCGCGAAGATTCTGCATCTGCGCAGCGTGGAGTACGCCCGCCGTTTCAATCTGAAACTGCATGTGCGTTCGTCATTCTCGAATCTTGAAGGCACTCTTGTTATCCCGGAAAATTCCGCGGAACTAACCCCCACCCATGTGAAGGAGATTCCCTTGGAACAGCCCCTGATTTCTGGCGTTGCACACGACCGTGGACAGGCAAAAATTACCGTGGTGGGCGTGCCCGATATCCCCGGCTCTGCCGCTAAGGTTTTCGGTCTGCTCAATGAGGCCAAGATTAACATCGATATGATCGTGCAGAACGTCTCGACCGACCGCCCGAACGTGACCGATATTTCCTTTACGCTCAACCAGGCGCAGGGTCCGCAGGCGTTGCAGGTGCTTGAGAAGACCCAGTCCGAGATCGGTTTTGAAGAGGTTATTTATAACGAGGCAGTGGGTAAGCTTTCGCTTGTGGGCGCGGGCATGAAGACCAACCCGGGTGTTTCGTTTACCTTCTTTGAAGCGCTGAGCAATGCGGGTGTGAACGTCGAGATGATTTCGACCTCCGAGATTCGCATCTCGGTTATCACCGAGCTTTCAAAGCTTGATGAGGCGGTCCGCGCGGTACACACCGCCTTCGAGCTCGATGCCGAAGGCGAGGCCACCGTATACGGCGGAACAGGTCGCTAAACTTCTTATCTTCCAAGAAGGGTTAGGGGCGTCGGAAGGACATTTTTGTCTTTCCGACGCCCCTACTTCTTAAACTCATCTACCTTCTTTATGTGAAATATCGATTTATGTGCTTCACTTATTTCAGATATTTGATACGCTGGTATTTGTAACGCTAGTGCACCATTGCAGCTGGTTCCCGTCGAAACTCTTATTCTTCATGGTCACCGACTGTCTGCGCACGAAAGGAAAGCTTATGTCTGTAACTATTCCCAATCTGCGTGATGAAACTATTTCTCAGGCTCGTGCCGAGGCACAGCACATCCTTGCCCAAGCGAAGGAAACCACGATTTCACTCAGCGTTTCCGGAGCAGAAAGTGAACAAATCGGGGATGCGCTCAATCAGGTCATCTCTCAAGTTTTGCATGCTTTGGCTCAAGGGCAACACATCGACATTCAGACCATCCCGCACGATCTGACGACCACAATGGCCGCACAGCGCATCGGCATTTCTCGCCCTACGCTCATGAAGGCAATCCGCTCAGGAGAGCTGCCCGCTCACAAGGTAGGATCTCATTTCCGCGTTCGCACCGAAGATGCCGATAGGTTCCGCAAGAAACTACTGGAAAAAAAGGTTGCCGAAAGCAAACAAGCACTCCAAGACCTCTGGGCACTCGAGGAAGAAAACAACCTTGTAGATGTACTCGGGGCCCTGCGTGGTAACACGTGATTATTCCGTCCTGCTCGATACCAATATCCTGATGAGCAAGATCTTGCGGGATTGGATCTTAATGCTCGCAAAAGAGTCCAAATATCAACTCTTCACGCCATATATCTCATGGGGAATTCTTGATGAGTTTGGGTACAGAGTGCGCCGCAATGAGCCAACGCTTGATGACAGAGTAATATCCACATGGCGAAAGCAGATTCTCAAAGCAACCGGTCAGCCACTCGAAGGTTTTCCTGTAGGCTCTATCGAGGGGTACCCCGACCAAGATGATCTTCATGTACATGCTGCAGCCCAGTACTGCGGTATGCACATTCTCGTCACTGATGACGTAAAGCTCCTTGCCTATGCGAGCACCAAAGAAGCAGAGCTAACACAAAACTATGAGACCTTCAGCGCCGACGATTTTCTCATGCACCTCACAGAGCTCTCGCCACCTTCCCTCTTCGCTCAGGTGTACGTTAAACATGTAAAGTACGCCCTTAGTCGCGGCTATAAAGATATCGATGTATGTAAGGCGCTAGACCGCACAAAAGATAGACGAGGGAATATTCAGAAACCTCTCGCGCCTACGTTTGCCCGATTTTTACGAACAAATATTATTAACCACCCGGATGTTGCCTCTGCTATCGACCGAATTCTTACGGAAAGCGCCAATGTTCCGTTCCCTCCGTCATCATGATCTTGCGCTCCCTTATACGCCCCGCGCAGCAGATAGTTTAGTCTAGAAGGATGACTCCCAAAGTGCTACAGGTACTTGACGGCTCGCTCTGGCGTGCTTATGCGAAAGAGCATGAGCGCCGGGCGGGTCGTTTTGCTGACCCGTTTGTGCGGCGGCGCGAACAGGGACAGGCGCATCCGGTTGAGGATTTTCTGTTTACGTACTACACGCTCAAGCCCGGTCAGTTCAAGCGCTGGCATCCGGGAGCTGGTGTCATTCTGCTGGATGCCGCCGAACGCACCAGCTGGAAATTCTACCGTGCGGCAACCGAAAACGAGCTCCTTTCAGCTGGGCTCTCCCCCGAGGATGCGCACGCCCATGCCGAACGCGGCGACGCAGTTCTTGTGGACGTATCCCAATTCGTAGACAAACGCGGCACCGCCCTCACGTTCACCCGCGAAATTCTGTCAAATACAGCCGATAAAAAAGCGTTTTTTGGGTGCTTTGGTATGCACGAATGGGCTATGGCGTATAAATCAGTTCAGAACAATATTCGTCACGACTACCTGGATTTGCGCTTGGGTGCCGAAGGCACCGACCGGGTGGTTGAGTCGCACCGCATCCGCTGTTCGCATTTCGATGCGTTCCGGTTTTTCATGCCTCAGGCGGCACCCATGAACGAGCTACAGCCCACCCGTGAATCGCAGCGCACACTAGAACAGCCCGCTTGCCTGCACGCCAATATGGACGTCTACAAGTGGGCATATAAGCTGATTCCACTCATCGATTCGGCGCTCGTGATGGACTGTTTTGAGCTTGCCTGGGATGCGCGCGAACTCGATATGCGCGCCGCACCGTACGACCTTCTCGATTGGGGCTATGAGCCCATCAAAGTAGAGACCTCCGAAGGTAAAGCCGAGTATGTGCGGTATCAACGCGAGCTTTCGGAGCGTTCGGTAACGCTGCGCCGTCGCGTCTTGAGCCGGGTTGAGGGCGCTCTCGATCGCGCCACCGTGGCTTAAACTAATTTCTCCCCCGCCGGAAAACGAGGGAGAAATACTTGTGGTTGAGTTTATCTATCGCGATAGCCTGTCTTTTTCATCCCGAGGAGCATCTTCGAGCTTTTATGAAGTGCCACACTCCTCAAGCCCGTATGTATTCGGTGAATATTTTCAGCGATCGTTATTTACTTAGTGGTGATTGTCCTGCACGGCTTGTGCGGTGACTCAGCGCGGTGCATCACCGCCCACCCCGGAAATGATGGCTCATTCCGCTCGGTGGAACGGAGTGAATTAACATAGCCGCGCGCTATGCCTCTTCAAGCCACGGTGGTTACGCGGTTGATGCAGCTCAGGGTTTGCCCGTTTTGTTTTCTGCCAGTGGTGATGACAGGAGTGCGATGAGGCGCCGCTTGAAAACTGGCGCGACATCATACACGTTCTTAGAGAATTTGTAATCATATATTCTCTGTGAACATAATCACTTTAAACAAAATGTGAGCAAAATGAATCGTTGATGTCACTTTTATGGAGCAAAAGTTTACAACGGAAATATACTATACAGCATGCGAGATTGGTTTTTATAATTTACATGTAAATAGTTTATGTGAAATCAACAACTTTGAGATTAGTTTACTACTCAAGCATACTTTAAACATTGACACGACGCTTGAAAACTAGCTGAGGCGCGCATCCTGATATGCATAATCTCCAAAATTATTCTTTAATCCGCAATTCTGAAACATCACCTGCTAGAGACTTCAAAATTCCGATGTTCGCTCACAGAGAACGATTTTTGAGAAGAATTATTACGCTTTTCTACAAGGAGTTTTGATTCCACACTTTCTTCTTGGTAAGGCATAGCTCACCATGGGTATCTTCATATTTCTGCACATCTAGTTTTACGTTCCCGTACCCGCCTCTCTTTCACTGAATACTGCGGTCAAAATTCGCTCGCCGAGCGGGCGTCAAGAAGCGTGTTTGCGGTAACATTAAGACGGCTCAATCAGAACTCATGCACCCAAGGAGTGCCCGCACATGGCCCGTATTGTTGTTGATGTTATGCTCAAGCCCGAAATTCTTGACCCGCAGGGTAAAGCTATCGCTCACGAGCTGCCCCGTATCGGCCTGAATTCCTTCACCGACGTTCGCCAAGGCAAACGTTTTGAGTTGACCGTCGAAGGCGAAGCTACCGAAGAACATCTTGCGCAGGCACGCCAAGCGGCAGAAGAGCTACTCTCAAATCCCGTCATCGAAGACGTTGTGAACGTCTCGGTTCTGGAGGACTAAGAGCATGGTAGAAGCACTCGCAGCACACGAAGTTCCCCTTGTTGGCGACTTCAGCGTCTCGGCACCCAACCCCGACTTTGCTGATGCACGCATCGGCGTTATTACTTTCCCCGGCACCCTCGATGACCGCGATGCGGCGCGTGCCGTACGGTTAGCGGGCGGAACCGTCGTCGAACTTTGGCATGACGACGAAGATCTCAAAAACGTTGATGCCGTCATCATTCCCGGCGGTTTCTCCTACGGCGACTATCTGCGTGCGGGCGCTATCGCGGCGAAAGCACCCGTCATGCATTCGGTCATCGCAGCAGCAAATACAGCGGGAACATCGGGCTCTGCTCCCCTGCCGGTGCTGGGCATCTGCAATGGTTTTCAGATTCTCACCGAGTCGCATCTGCTCCCCGGATCCATGATTAAGAACGATCACCGCAAGTTCATTTGCCGTGACCAAACCCTGCGCATCGAAAATAACGCTACCTCGTGGACCGGATCTTACGAACCCGGGCAAGAGATTGTGGTTCCGCTCAAGAACCAGGACGGTCAATACGTGGCGGATACCAAAACCCTAGAGGCGCTCGAAGCCGAGAATCGCGTGGTGTTCCGATACGTGGGTTTCAACCCGAACGGTTCACGCCACGATATTGCCGGTATCAGCAACGAACGCGGAAACGTCGTCGGTCTGATGCCCCACCCAGAACACGCGGTTGAGCCCGGTTTTGGTCCCTCATCCTCCGGGTTCGGTGATGTTTCACTACGAGGCGGTGCCGACGGCTTGGGCGTCTTCACCTCCGTTCTTTCCAACCTGATTAACGCCCGCTAGACGCACGACGACAAGGATAGACACAAGCGATGAGCGAGAAGCAGTTTAACCTCGATACCGTCGAGCACGCGGCGGAAACCCCCGATACTGAACTCCCCTGGGCAGAGCTGGGGTTAAAGGAAAACGAGTTCGAAGACATCAAGAAGATTCTGGGCCGCCGCCCGACCGCGGCTGAGCTGGCCATGTACTCAGTCATGTGGTCCGAGCATTGCTCCTACAAATCCTCGAAAGTACACCTGAAGCAATTCGGCGCCAAGGTTACCGATGAGATGAAAAAAGACCTGATGGTCGGCATCGGCGAGAACGCTGGCGTAACCGATATCGGCGACGGGTGGGCGGTAACCTTCAAGATCGAGTCACACAACCACCCCTCCTATGTTGAGCCTTATCAGGGTGCGGCAACCGGCGTGGGCGGTATTGTGCGTGACATTATTTCGATGGGTGCACGCCCAATCGCGGTTATGGATCCGCTGCGTTTTGGCGCTATCGACCACCCGGATACCGCCCGCGTGGTCGGCGGTGTGGTTGCGGGCATCGGCGGCTACGGTAACTCTCTGGGGCTGCCCAATATTGGCGGCGAGACCGAATTTGACGCCTGCTACCAGGCAAACCCCCTTGTCAATGCCCTGGCAGTCGGTATTATGCGCCACGAAGATATTCGTCTGGCAAACGCATCCGGCGTGGGCAATCAGGTAGTGCTCTTCGGGGCACGCACCGGCGGCGACGGTATTGGTGGCGCATCCGTACTGGCTTCAGAATCCTTTGACGATACCAAGCCCTCCAAGCGACCCGCAGTGCAGGTAGGCGACCCCTTCGCCGAGAAGGTTCTGATCGAATGCTGCCTGGAACTTTTCAAGGGTTCCGTGGTCGAGGGCATTCAGGATCTCGGCGCTGCCGGTATCTCCTGTGCAACCAGTGAGCTCGCCTCCAACGGCGAGGGCGGCATGCATGTAGACCTTACCAAAGTACTCTTGCGCGACCCCACCTTAACCCCCGGCGAAATTCTGATGTCGGAATCACAGGAACGCATGATGGCGGTCGTTTCGCCCGAGAACGTCGAGCGTTTTGAGGCGATTATGAAGAAATGGGGCGTGGAGTACTCCTTCTTGGGCGAGGTGACCGATACCGGCCGCCTAACCATTGAATGGGACGGCCAGGTGATCGTTGATGTAGACCCGCGTACCGTGGCGCACGACGGCCCCACCTATGAGCGCCCCTATGCGCGCCCGACTGGTCAGGATGCACTCCAGGCAGACCATTTCACCGGCTCCACTGCCGACGATGCGCGCCCGCGCGGCGAACAGCTGGGCGAGGCTATCAAGGCTTTCATGGCATCTCCGAATATGTGCTCCAAGTCCTGGATCACCAATCAATACGACCGCTACGTGCAGGGCAACACAGCCCTCTCTATGCCGGATGATTCAGGTGTGGTGCGTGTGGATGAGAACACCAACCTGGGGGTCGCGCTGGCGACTGACGCATCGCCGCGTTTTACCTACCTTGACCCGTATGAGGGTGCACGCGCATCTCTGGCGGAGGCCTACCGTAATGTAGCAACCGTGGGTGCCCGCCCGGTTGCGGTTTCGGACTGTTTGAATTTCGGTTCCCCCGAAGATCCGGACGTCATGTGGCAGTTTGCGGAAGCCGTGCGCGGTCTTGCCGACGGCTGCATTGAGCTAGGTGTTCCGGTCACCGGTGGTAACGTCTCGCTGTACAACCAGACCGGCGGTAAGGCCATTAACCCGACCCCTGTGGTCGCAATGATGGGCGTAATGGACGACGTTACCCGGCGCACCCCCTCTGGTTGGGCGCCGGAACACGATGGTCAGGCTATCTACCTGCTGGGTACCACGCGTGACGAGCTGGACGGTTCAGAATGGGCACGTTTCAAGGGGCACTTGGGTGGTCTGCCCCCGAAGGTTGATCTGGCGGTCGAACGTCAGCTTGGCGATATGCTCGTAAATATGTCGCGTGACGGCATGATCGATGCGGCACACGACGTTGCCGCCGGTGGCCTTGCCGCAGCACTCGCGGAAGCCTGCCTGCGTTTCAATACCGGGGCGCGCATCGGGCTGGGCGAAGTTGCCGAACGCGACGGGCTCGACCTATTCACCCTGCTGTTCTCGGAATCCTTAGGTCGCGTGGTGGTTTCCGTACCGCGTTCTGAGGAGGTGCGTTTCAAGGATATGTGCACCGCCCGGCAGTTCCCGTTCGCGCGCATCGGCGTGGTGGATGCGCTCTCGAACGCGCTGGACTTCCAGGACGAGGTCTCCATCAACCTTGATGAGCTGCGTGCCGCTCACGAAGGCACCATGGCAGCTCACTTTGGTGAGGTGGCGCAGGGCTAGATCCCTCTATCGGCACAGCTAGGCTCTTGATGTGAATAAAGCGGAGTTTCCAACGCTTTCTTCACATCAAGAGCCTTTTTCTGCCTCAAGGCACTCCCCACCTGCGCTTTCACACGCTAGACTGGAGGATAGGTTACATAAACCGTTCACACCGATAACGCATTCGCCCCGCCGAACCGCATCTAAAAAAGCACAGACACAACAGAAAGATCACCATGACCGCAGCACCATCCGTGCAGGTCTTTGCGCCAGGCATACCTAAAGCGGGCAGAATAACACTCGCGGCATTCGCCCTCTTTGTTATCGGTTGGCTTATCTATATCGAGTTCACGGGCGGACTAGACTTCAATGTCTACCGTTTCGGTGCCATGACCATCTTCGATAACGACGGCATGCACAAAGATCTCTACGCCCGCAATCTCCTGGAGTACGGCGACTTTAGGTTGCCCTTCACCTACCCGCCCTTTGCCGCGCTCGTGTTCTTACCGTTCGCTTTTCTGCCCGCATGGGTGGGTATCGCCATCATGTATGCGATCAGCATCGGTGTTGCATGGTGGCTGGCAACCCTTATCTATAACTACGCCACTGACCGCGGATACAGCATCCCTTTCCAGGAAAGACTCGGCACATACGGCATCATCGCCGCTCTCACGTTCATCATTATTATGACCGGACCATGGCGGCGCGGGTTCTCGCTGATACAAATCAACCCCATCATCCTTACGCTGGTGCTTGCCGATTTTATACGACCGGCAACCCGCATTCCCCGGGGTGTACTTATCGGCATTGCGGGCGGTATTAAGCTCACCCCGCTTGCCTTCGGTCTTATTCTGCTCATGCGCAAAGACTGGCGCGGCATCTTCACCCTAGGCGCTTCTTTCGGCACGACCATTCTTCTTGGATTTATCTTCCTTCCGCAGCAGGCAGCTACGTTCTGGACGAGCGCCGTTTCGGATTCCGGTCGCGTTGGAGGTATTAACTTCGCCGATAATATTTCGATTCAAGGCTGGCTGATGCACCTGGGTCTGCGCGAGCCCACTCTGAGGCCTGTATATTACGCTCTTGCGCTTGCTACGATCGGTCTCTGTGCGGTGCTTCTGCGCCAGCTTATTCGCCGTAACCTTGTGCTATCTCAGGTGGCGGTCGGCGGGTTTTTGATGGTGAGTATCTCTCCCATCAGCTGGTCGCATCATAACGTCATGTTCCCGCTGATTATCATGACGCTTGTTCTTGATGCTTTCCCTCTGTTTTTTGCGCACCTGCCCGCCTGGTTATCCGGTATCGCACATGTTTTGACGTGGGTGGCGTTTATCGGTCTATATATTTCGCCTATGTGGCTGGGTGCCGCCATCGGTGGCGGATTCAACAGCCTCAACCATCTTGCGCAGTATGCCTTGTTGTTTTCGACCGTGCCGATCCTGTGTCTCTATGCGGTCATGGCTCTTTGGGCAGGTTCGGCGCTCACCCCGACCGTGCGCATAGCGCAGAATCGTGATCGCGCGGTCACGGCGGGGCCCAAACCCGAGCCTCAGGCCGCGTAGCAGCAGGTAGTGCTATGTACAGGTGAGTTACAACGCGTATACCGGCACTAACAAAGGATGCGGTGGTTTTCTCTCTGGGGAGCCGCCGCATCCGCATGACGGCTATCAGGAAGCCTAAAAATCGGAAATATTCTGCCGAGAAGCGTAGTTTTCCACCCTCTAACCCCAAAAACTACATATATCGGCAAAATATTGCCGAAGTATAGTGTTTTCACCAATTTTCATGCCATAATGGCATGAATTCGGAATTATTTTGCCGATTTATAGGGTTTCAGACTCATGGAAAGGATGTGTTCGTGCCACGGGACTTAAAGGGCTCGCTCGCCCAGATCGTTCGCGAGCATCGCCGCGAACTTCGGATTACGCAGGAGTATTTGGGGCTTCTTGCTGGAGTCTCGGAGCGCACGATCCGCGATCTCGAAAAAGGGCGCGAGTCTATCGCCTTTGACAAAGTAATCGCCGTACTCGACACCCTCGGCATCGATCTCATCCCTCGGGAGCGCTAATGCATGAAATCCTTGCAGACGTCTATAAAAAGGGGAACATCGCTGGCTATCTTTCCCGAACAGACCACGGCGATACAGCGTACACATATGCCGAAAACTACATAGAGTCCGACGGCAAACCTATATCCTCTACCCTCCCCATACGCGCGGAAGCATACCTGTACGGGAGTGGTGCGTTACCACCATTCTTTACAGGTCTTCTTCCTGAGGGCCGTCGGCTTACCGGACTGCGTCAGCATCTCAAAGTATCCTCGGACGACGAGCTCCGCATGTTGATTGCAGTAGGAGCCGATACTGTTGGGGATGTGCAGGTGGTACCTCATGGTGACCAGCCCACCCAGCTTGTCGTCCCCGATGGGCATGACATTATCCAGGGCCAAAACTTCCATGACATTAGGTTTTCAGAAATTATCACTCAGCAAAGCGTTATAGACCCTGTCTCTCTACCGGGCGTTCAGGATAAAGTTTCGGGAAAAATGCTTACGATCCCGCTGCAAAGTAACGAAGATTTTTATCTTCTTAAAGTCTCTCCTCCTGAGTACCCGCACGTAGTGGAAAATGAAGCATTTTTTCTCACGATAGCCCACGGAATACATGCATCACCCGGAGTCGTTTCTCACCGTCTTGTACATGATGCTACTGGGCGCCCCGGGCTCCTTATCCGTCGTTTTGACCGTTATGTAGATGAGCATGGAATGGCCCACCGCCTTGCCGTTGAAGACGCATGCCAACTCAATAACCGCTATCCGGCGGATAAGTATAATCTGACGGCTGAGCAATGTGCCCATGTCATTCTTCGACAGGTCTTTTCGACCCGCCTTGCCGCCCCCGAAATTTTTCGGCAGTTTGTCTACGCATGGCTTACCGGAAATGGGGATTTACACGCTAAAAATCTGTCAATCGTAGAAAACCGTAAAGGACAATACGAGCTCTCGCCCATCTACGACATTCCGTCTACGGCACCTTATGGGGATAAAAACATGGCGATTCTTCTCAGCGGTAAACGTGATGGGCTATCACGCCGCAAGTTCCTTGAATTTGCTCATGAACTAGGAATATCTGCCAAAATTGCTGACCGAGTACTTCGCGAGGTTCTTTCCGCTACCGAGAGCATGCTGGAACAGGCTCAGGAAGAGCTGCCCTTCGATTCCCATCGCCTGAAACAGCTGACAAAAGTTTTGAAGAACCGAAGGCTGTCGCTTCTTCCCTAACGTGAGAGATAGTGCCTCTGTAACGAAGGATGCGGTGGTTTGCCCCTCTGGGGAACCACCGCATCCTTATATGTCCGCGTCACAGGATGAATGCCTAAGTGCGTGTCTAAATCTGCCCTATAAGTGTCATATAACGGTTATTTACGTATATTTTTCAGTGATAATAAACACTCTGAGGCGCTGTCTACACAGGTGTAACAATTTGTCACAAATGGTCCCGATATACCTCAAACGCGAACTTTAAACATCTATCGAGACGCTTACAGACGGCCACTCTGCTCCCTTAGCTGGGCAAAAAGTGTGGCATTAATACGGAATCCTTCCATAGCCTCGTCAATCAGGGCTTCACGCTGCTCTTCACTCAAAGGAGCGCGATCAAGAAGCTCCCGATATTCATCCTTGAAGACCTTCGGCTTGGGAAGCTGAGGGAACGAGTACATGGTCAGAGCATCCCGTGCAATGCCGTAATGGCGCGCCACCAAAGCCGCCACCGCCTGCCCGCCCGAGAGGTCCCCCAGATAACGCAGATAATGATGCGCCAAGAACCGCTCGGGAGCCTGCGCGGTCGCCTTAATGCGCGCCACGTATTCGATAGTCGCTGGCAACGGGGAGTCAATCTCGGCCTGCCCTAGAGCACGAATATCATGGTGAATCGCGGCGGTACGATCCAACCCTTCCAGCGTGAAAGGATCGGTCAGTGGGTTACCGGATTCACGCAGATTCCGAGAGATTTCCTCCAGCGCCTCATAGATATAGGTGTACTGGTTTATCAAGCATAAATACGCCGAAGTATCAAGTTTTCCGCCCATCAAATCTTCCATAAAGGTAGAGTGCTCGGCATTGTCATGCACGCGCTTGGTACTAGCTTTTAGCCGCGCCGAAAACCGCTGGTCGGCAGCATCGGGTGAGATAGTTTCGGGGGTAATAATGGCGGTCATGGAACGCCTCCTGGTTGAGTTGAGATTCATATATTTTTGATGACACTATGTCACCAAAGTTGATAAACGACATAGTGTCACTAAATTTTTGGTTTTGCAACACCGCTGCCAAAAAATTTTATTAAGGGGAACCTCATCATGAAGCAAAGTACTACAATTAAGCTACACAAGTCTTAGCTAATAGGTCTAGACTAAGACTGCTCATTACTAAAACCACGAATAGAGGACACACATGTCTATGTCGCATAACGCGAAGCGCTCATGGGCGTTTCTAGCGTCTGCCGCCGTTGGCCTCAGTGGCATCGCCGCCACTCCCGCCCTAGCGAATCAGCCCGCACCAACCGCGCAGATCGTCTCTGAGCAGGCGCCAGCTGCCGCATCACAAAGCCTGCAGGATGCATCCGTAGATTGGGGCGTCAAATCCTCATTCCGCAGATACATCACCGGTCCTGTCGCTGGTGGTTCGCAGGAACTAACCGGTGCTACCTCCAATGCGGATGGTTCTTATCACTTCACCGCCGCTGAAGGTACCGTCGAAGCAGACGGTTCGTACCACGTTAAATTCACCGGTTCCAGCGTGAAGTACACCGGGCACCACGGCGTGCTCGAAGTAACTATCAGCGACTTAGAACTTGTCATCAAAGACGGGCAAGGCAGCCTATACGCAAATATCAGCGAACGCCCCTATAACGGCAACACCACCCCGAACCCGCCCGTACAGCACGATCACACGCTGATTGGTACTTTCGATGCTTCCTCCCTGAAAAACGAAGGTGGGCAGCTGACCTTGGCAGCATCTGATGCCACCAAGGTGAAACTCAGCGCAGAAGCAACTTCGGTGTTTGCCGGGTTCTATCAGGCGGGGCAAGAGCTGGATGCGCTGGCATTCTCCGCGAAGCTCGTTACCAAGCAGGCACCGGCACCGGAGAAACCTGCTGATCCGACCCCGGAGCCGACTCAGCCTACTCAACCCGAGCAGCCTGCACCAGAACCGAGTAGGCCTGCCGATCCTACTCCTGAGCCATCTCAGCCTGCGCCAGAGCAGAGTAAACCTGCTGAAACACCGGCTCCGCAGCCTTCACAGAGTTCCGAGGCTCCGGCACCGCAGCCCTCTCAGACTTCTGAGGCACCTGTCTCAAACCCTTCAAAGCCCAGCGAAGCACCCAGCTCTCAACCGGCACCGCAGCCCTCACAAAGCTCGAAAGATGCTAAGCCCGCACCGGCTCAGCCTCCGGCTACCAATGCAGCGCCGAGAACCGACGTGCCGAGAGGACAGGGGCACATTATTGAATCCGGCAACCTGACCTGGAATATTCGTGATTCCTTCCTGCACTACCTCAACACCATTGCGCGCGGTAACATCACCGTCGAGGGTCTGTCGAAGAACGCGGCGGGCGGGCTCGATTTTACCAGCGCATCCGGCTCGTACGATGAGGCAACGAAGACCGGTCAGATCAACTTCGCGGGCAAGGTGCACATTAGCGGGCATCACGGCCAGCTCAACAGCAGCTTCGAGAATACCCGCCTAGTCATCAAAGAGGGCAAGGGATACCTGGTTGTCGACGCCGAAGCGCTCAACATGCAGGGTGAAAATCGCACCTTCAAAGATCTTGTACTCGCCGAGGTCGATCTGAGCGGTGCAACCTTAGAGAATAACGTGCTCTCGGCTAAGAATGCAGCCGTTACCGTTACCGTCGAGGGGTCCGAGGCGATCTTCGCCGGGCAGTACAATGATGCCGACAAGCGTGCTATGGCTCCGCTCTCCTTCAGCGCAAAACTCGGTTCTCAGCTGGTGGAAAACAAGGTTACCGACACCACGGTTAAGGGTTCTAACACCGGCAGCGGTTCGGCGAACCTAGGTAATAACGCGAATGCGGGTATTGGCGGCACGAACTTTGGCGGTTCCGTGAACAATGGCGACGGCAGTGCCTCCCCTTCCCGTAACGGCTCTGCCCCGGCTGCACACCCCAACGGCGATAAGAGTGGCTCCTTCAGCAGCGTCTCGAAGAACCCCGCCCAGCCCGTCTGCACCCCGGTGACCGTAACCAAGCAGGTTCCCGTTAAGGCTGCGAACAAAGCACCGGCCGCATCCGCAGATGGTAAGGTTGCCAGCGCAGACCTCGGGTGGGGTGTACGCGATTCCTTCCGCAACTACATTCGCGGCGGCATCGCTAACGGCAGCTGGGATCTGAACGGCACCACCTATTCCAATAACGCCTTCCAGTGGGCGAAGGGCACGGGTTCCTTCAAGGATGGTAAGGGATCGATTTCCTTCACCGGCTCGGTGCATTTCACCGGACACCACGGAATTCTGGACACTACCATCTCAAACCCGCGTCTGGAGATCAACGGCAAGACCGCCGTTCTCTACGCAACGATGGTCGGTAACGATATGGACGGCAAATCGCATAATTACGGTGAAGTTGCTCTGCTCAACGTTGATGTAAGCGGCTTGCAGGTCTCTGGCGATAAGATTTCCATCAGCGGTGCAGGCACCACCATTACCTCTGAGGGTGCCAAAGCATTTGCAGGTTTCTACGAGGCGGGTAAGGATATGGCTCCGCTGAGCTTCTCAGCCTCGCTTTCGGGCGCACAGCCCGCGGGCAACACCACCAAAACCCAGGCCACCCAGACTGTGACCGAAACCGTATATCAGGGTCAGGGATGCGAATCCCTCAACGCACGCGGCTCTCATGGTCGTCTGGCGCATACTGGTGCCAGCGGTGTAGAGGCTGGGGTTGCTAGTGGTCTGGCCTCTCTGGTTGCCGGCATTGGTGCCGTGCTGTACACGCGCCGTCGCAAGTCCTCCAGGATGTCTGAGCGCTCCGAATAAACCTAAGATCGGCCTATAAACCACCGGCATATGCGGCGGTTCTTAGGCTCGGGTTTATTCCTCGGTGCAGCATCCGCACCTCATAACTCACCGGATGCGCCAGGGTGCGGGTAGTATCGACTACCCGCACCCTCACCCTAAGCACACGCTCTTATCACGAATACATACACTCACAGTTTTAGCCGATAGGAACTCTTCATATGGCTTTTCGTCTCTCACACCCCGGCGCAACAACACGCCCCAGACACCGGCACGGCAGAGCGAGCGCATCGCAGAAGATCACCGCCGCGCTATTAGCGGCATCCATATTTTTTATCTCCGGATGCGGCATCGGCACCCAAAATCCGGGCAGCACGAGCGCATCCTCGCATTCCGTGGTTAATGAACAGACCACCAAGTCTGAGCTTGAGAACCTTGCGCAGGAGCTCAAGAGCAATGTTTCTTCCGATCCGAAATCGCTGACGGGTCCCAGCAGCGCGAAGAACACCCCCGAAGTTCAGCCGATGGTTGAGACTCCCACCCCGCAGCTTCCCGTGACTTTCAAGGATTTCAAGGGCGATGAGGTGACTGTTAAGTCGGCGAACCGCATCCTGGCTCTTGATCTGTACGGCACTCTCGCGCAAGAGGTCATCTCGCTGGGTTTGGGTGATCGTCTGGTCGGTCGTGTAACGTCTTCAACCGAGTCTTCGCTGGCGAAGCTGCCGCTCGTCACTCAGAACGGCCACGATCTGAACGCAGATGCAATTCTCGCGACGAACCCCGATCTTGTGCTCTGGGATAAGAGCAATGGTCCCGAAGAAGTTGTTGAACAACTGCGCGATGCGGGCGTGACTGTGGTGGTGTTCGACCATGAGAGGCGCATGGATAAGATCATTCCCCAGCTCAAGGCTGTGGCACAGGCTTTAGGTGTGCAGGAGGCGGGCGATAAGGTTGCCGAGCGCGTGCAGAAAGACCTTGATTATGCCCTGAATACCATCAAAGAAGTTGCCCCTGAAGGCGATAAGAAATTGTCGATGGCGTTCCTGTACGTGCGCGGTAATGCCGGGGTGTTCTTCATTCTCGGTAAGGGCTCCGGCGCGGATGATCTGATTGCCGCGCTTGAGGGCAGGGATGTGGCTTCCGAGCAGGGCGCGCGCAACATTGTTCCCGCGAATAGCGAGGCGCTGGTCAAGGTGAACCCGGATGTCATTTTGACCATGACTCACGGCGTGGAATCCACCGGCGGCTTGGATGGATTCTTGGCACGCCCGGGCGTTGCCGAAACGAACGCGGGAAAGAGCAGGCGCGTGGTTGATATGAACGACGGGCAGATTCTATCCTACGGTCCGAATACCCCCGCTGTTCTGCTTTCCCTAGCCCGCGCTATCTACGCACCCCATCATTAAGAGGTTTCACCTGTGACTTCGTCCAACCGCACCGATGCAGCGGCGCCCAGCGCGGATTATCGCAGCAAACACCGCATCCGTATTCTCGCAACTTTTGGCTTTCTGAGTATTGCCCTGATCGTCATAACCGTGGTGTCTGCGGGGTTGGGTCAGTACAATATTCCGACCGATCGTGTGGTGGCTTCGCTGGGGCGCCGCCTGGGTATGATTCCCAAGGATCCGACCGCCTATCTTGAAGACAGTACCCTGTGGAATATTCGTTTTCCGCGTGTGCTTTTGGGGCTGCTCGTGGGCGCCGCCCTGGGATGCTCAGGCGCGGTCATGCAGGCGGTTTTCGGCAACCCGCTGGCCGAGCCCGGGGTTATCGGTGTGTCTTCGGGCGCCGCAGTGGGAGCATGTGTAGCGGTCGTTTTCAATCTCGAATTCTTCGATATTTACACGGTTCCAGCTTTCGCCTTCGGCGGTGCCCTCGCGGCAACAGCACTGGTTTATGTTCTCTCGCGTTCCTCAGGTCGGGCGAAAGTTCTTTCCATGATTTTGACGGGTATTGCGGTAACGGCGGTGGCAAACGCCGCAATCGCGTTCTGCCTGTACCTGGCCGATAATGTCAGCCGCGACCGCATCGTCTTCTGGCAGATGGGATCGCTCAACGGGTCTACGTGGAAGGCTCTTGCCAGCGTGTGGTTCGTGATCGTGGCGGGGTTGATCATGTGTTTGATGATTTCACGCAAACTTGACCTGTTGGCGTTGGGCGAGCGCGCGGCACAGCATTCCGGGGTGAATGTTGAGCGTCTGCGCGGTGTTGCGATTGCTGCTACGGCGCTTTTGACGGGTGCGGCGGTGGCTCATGCGGGCATTATCGCCTTTGTGGGACTGATTATTCCGCATCTGCTTCGGCTTATTTTGGGGCCGTCTAACCGTTTGCTGCTGCCCGCTTCGGCACTGGGCGGGGCGCTGTTAATTGCGCTTTCCGATTTGGGGGCGCGCACGCTCATTCCGGTCTCTGACCTGCCGATCGGTATTTTTACAGCGCTCGTGGGTGGCCCTACATTCTTCTTCCTGCTGCGCCGTTCGATGGGGAAGGGCGGTCTTTAATGCTTACTGTTGATGGGGTGTCGCTGTCGGTGGGCGGGCGGAGCATCTTAGAGGATGTCTCTTTTGAGGTTCGGGCGGGCGAGGTTGTCTCGCTCATCGGTCCCAATGGTGCCGGTAAGTCCACGATTTTGGGGGTTATTGCAGGCGATATTAAGCCCGATTCCGGTTCGGTGCTGCTCAAGAATAAGCGGGTGGGTGAGTATTCGTATCTTGAGCTTGCGCGCCTGCGTGCCCTGCTGCTGCAGAAAACTCAGGTGGCGTTTTCGTACCTGGTTCACGAGGTAGTGGCGATGGGGCGCACCCCGTGGCGCGGTACCAAGCGTGCGCATGAGGACGACGCCGTTATCGAGCAGATGATGGCGCGCACGCATACAGAGATGATGGCAAATCGCGATGTGACAACCCTTTCGGGCGGCGAAAGCGGGCGCGTGCATTTGGCTCGTATTTTTGCGCAGCAGACTCCCCTAGTGCTCTTGGATGAGCCTACGGCGGCGCTGGATATTAAGCATCAGGAACAGACCCTGCAGATGAGCCGAGAGCTTGCCGCTGAGGGTACGGCGGTGTTGGCGGTTCTGCATGATTTAGATGTGGCGGCAGCGTATTCGGATAGGATCGTGCTGCTGGATAAGGGTCGTGTGGCTGCCAACGGTACCCCCGCTCAGGTGTGTACCGAGGAGCGGCTGAGCCGTGTGTATCAGCATCCGATTGAGGTTTTGGAGCATCCGGTGACGAAGCGCCCTCTGGTTCTGCCGCGGCGCTAGAGCGGCACTGTGCTTTGAGTCGTCCTTTTTCGGGGTTGCTACCCCGGATATTCCATGCCGGTATCCGACGGATTTTCAGTATATTCCCAGTTCGGCATATAAGCCCTGTACCATGGTTACTTGTTAGAATAAAGTAATGCCCGGCGCAGGGTTATTTTTCGTGATAAGAAGTCTGAACTCGCCCGGGTGCAGCCCAAACTATATGTATTACTCTTCCCCTACCCCACGAAGGAGAGTACCCCATCCATGAGTTCTGACCAGCACAAGACAATGCTGTCTGAAGCCACAGGTTATGTCCCCGAGTATTCTGCTCAGGCACACAGCGGTTCCCAAGAGCTTGCTGTTCACGGGCTCAGCAGCGATGAGGTTGCCAAGCTCACCGCCGCCGGTAAGGTCAACGCTCAGAATAATAAGTCTTCCCGCACCTTGTGGAGCATTATGCGGGCACACTTATTTACGGTATTTAACCTGGTGCTTGGGCTGTGCGGTCTGGTTGTGATTCTGTACCAGCGTTGGGCTGATTTGCTCTTTCTGTTCGCCGTGGTGGCGAATGTGATTATCGGTTTTGTGCAGGAATACAAGGCTAAACTTGAGCTCGACCGTATCTCTCTGCTTGACCGATCCCCGATCACGGCGGTGCGCGATGGCGCTATGATCGAGGTCCCTATGGAGTCCCTGGTCGAGGGCGATGTGGTAGTACTCAAACGCGGCGACCAGGTTCCTGCGGATGCGGTGGTCCTAACCTCCGACTCGCTAGAGCTAGATGAATCCCTGCTGACCGGCGAGAATGACCCGATTCCGAAACGTCCGGGCGATATGGTGCTTTCGGCATCGAGCGTGCTCGGCGGCACCGGGCGTGTACTGCTCTCGGCGGTGGGCTCCGAGTCCCGCGCAAGCAAAATTTCCGATGAGGCCCGTGAGTTCTCGCGCATCCAGTCTGAGCTTCGCGATGCGCTCGACCGCGTGGTGCGGTGGATTACCTTCGGCCTCGCGATCATTATCCCGATCGTGCTGTGGGGTCAGGTGCGCGCGGCAGGCGGCCTTGAGGTCGTCAATCGTGACGGTCTCTGGGAGAACGTTGCTATTGCGGTAGTTTCGTCAGTAGCATCTATGATTCCGCAGGGTTTAGCACTTATGACAACTTTGGCGTTCGCGGCGGCGGCTGTGGCGCTGGGACGTAAACATAATATTTTGGTGCAGGAACAGCCCGCCGTTGAGGTGCTCGCCCGCGTGGATACGGTGTGCTTCGACAAGACAGGCACCCTGACCGAGGGCGGCGTGATTTTCGATTCGGTACGCCCGCTGACGACTCCGGCCGAAGCAAAAGCACCCGATGAAAATCAGACGTGGCGCGGATCCCTGCCGCAGGGCTGGGACCAGGCGTTGGCATGGTTCGGTCATGATGAAAACGCGAACCCAACCGCAGCAGCACTCACCGGCGGGTTCGAGCAGGCACCCACCGAGCAGATCAGCGGCATTGTGCCGTTCTCATCGGCGTTACGCTTTAGCGCTATCGAGTTTAAGTCCTCGGGAGCCTGGCTTCTCGGCGCTCCCGAGGCTCTGCTGAACCATGGCACTGAGGAACGTGAGCGGGCCCGTGAACTCGCATCATTGGGTCTGCGCACGATGGTACTCGCGCATGCATCCGCCGTGGTGCGCAACGATGACGGAGACCCGGTGCAGCACATCCCCGCAGACCACACCCCCGTGCTCTTCGTGATTTTCCGCGAAAATGTGCGTTCCGATGCCCCCGAAATCGTGGACTACTTCAATCGCCAGGGCGTAACCCTCAAGGTGTTCTCAGGCGATAACCCGTACACCGTGCAGGCAGCTGCGAAGACCGCCGGTATGGATATTTCTGCGGGCGCGATTGATGCCTCTACCCTGCCGCAAGACGGCCCCGAACTCGCCGAGGCCGCCGCAACCCACAATATTTTCGGCCGCGTTTCGCCCGAGCAGAAGAAGAACATGGTGATCTCGCTCAAAGAGCAAGGGCACGTCGTGGCAATGACCGGCGACGGCATTAACGATGCGCTCGCCCTCAAACACGCCAACCTCGGCATTGCGATGGGCAACGCGGCACCCGCAACAAAAGCCGTCTCGCGCCTGGTGCTTCTGGACGGCAAGTTCTCTTCGCTTCCCGCTGCCTTGGAACAGGGCCGCCAGGTGATTGCGAATATCGAAATGGTGGCAAACCTGTTCCTGACGAAGACCGGCTTTGCGATCCTGCTGGGTGTGGTCTTCGGTCTGATGGGGCTTATCTTCCCGTTCCTGCCCCGCCAATACTCGACCGCAGATTTCCTGATTGTGGGCGCTTCCTCTTTCGCGCTGGCGCTGCTGCCGAACTCGCGCCGGTATGTGCCCGGATTCTTGCGCCGCGTGCTGAATTACACGATTCCGAATTCTATTATCGTGGTGGCGATGTTGGTTCTGGTAAACCTGGCGGCGCTGTTTATTTTCCGCCCGGAAAGCGATATACGACAGGTTCAAACGGCGTCGTTTATCACCCTGGTGATTATGGGTCTGTGGAACCTGGCAGCGGTGGCACGCCCGCTTAATACCGCACGGATGCTTCTCTTCGGAGCGCTTCTGAGTGTCTTCTTCGCGGCCCTTCTGGTACCGCTTCTCGTCAAGTATCACCAGTTTGAGATGCCGTCGACGGAACTTCTTATGCTCTCTATCGGCGCCGGAGTACTGGGTGCCGTGCTGATTGAGGTGAACGCGCATCGTAGTCGCCGCTGGCAGAAACGCAGCTACCCCGAGCTTGAGGTGGCTTCACTGAGCTTCTTCCCTTCCGTGACGAAATAGCTCAAGATCGCATCTTCCCCTCAGCAGTCGTCTAAGAACCGGTGCCGTAATATCAGAATGGCACCGGTTCGGCGTTTAAACTCTTTCGGATGCTCTGCCCCACCGTAAGACGATACCCACCGCAGACCTGAACGGCACATTTTACACTTTCTGAACTTTCAAAACCTCATCTTGCACTCGCGCAGGTTTAAGCCTAAAGTTACATGCAGACATTGTGATTCTTAGAATCACACAACCATAGAACACAGGGTTGTTACTGGTAAGGCAGGCAAGACCTGAGTTGCTGAATCCCTTGAGGGAATAGATTCCCTAGGGTTCATCGTTATACCCACGATGTTTTAACGCATCACGGTACGGCGGCATGCAGCTCGGGTCTTTTTTTGTTTCCCTCGGGGCGTTTTGCTCTGAGGATGCCGCCGGTAACATCCCTAACACACTATTCACCGTGCAAGGATAACAACGTGAAAAACCACGAACTTGGCGAGAAGATTCTGACGGGACTTGGCGGTTCCGAGAATATCGCCCACTTTACGCACTGCGCAACCCGTTTGCGCGTAACTCCCGCCGACAGGAGCAAGGTCAATACGGACCAGATTAAGAGCATCCCCGGAGTGCTCTCGGTCATTGAGCAGTCCGGTCAGACTCAGGTCGTGCTCGGCGACCGTGTTGAGGGGGTCTACAACGAGATGCAGACCCTGCCCGGCATGGCGAACCTTGGCGAAGATAATGCTGGTTCCAAGAAGGCTTCCGGGGGCAAGAAGGCTGGCTGGCTCACCAATATCTTCGATGTGCTCTCCGATTCCTTCCGTCCCCTGCTGTGGGCGCTGTTGGGCACCTCCATGATTCTGACCCTGATCGTGTTCTTGCAGCAGTTCGGTTTCTTCGGTCAATACACCGACCTGACCGGCCAGAGCGTGAACATCGATATTGTGAACGGTCCGCGACTTTCCGATGAAGCCGCCGGTAAGGCGCTCGAAGCCGAATGGATGAAGCAGTTCGCTTTCTGGTACATCCTTAAGGCCGCCGCTCTGTCGGTGCTGAACTTCATGCCCATTATGCTTGGCGCAACCGCCGCAAAGCGTTTGGGCGCGAATATGTGGGTTGGTGCGGCTATTCCGGCGGCATTGATGACCAGCACCTTCCAGAGCCTCACCAAACTTGCTGACCCGGCTACTAAGATGCTTGACGTATCCATTATGGGTCTACACCTGCCGCTGTACGCCTACGATTACACCGGTCAGGTATTCCCGCCCCTGCTGGCGGTTGCCCTCTTGGCACCTCTGGAGCGTCTGTTGAAGAAGATCATTCCGAATATGCTGCAGATGGTCTTCGTGCCCATGATTTCCGTTATTATTCTGGTACCTGTGACCGCCTTCGTGGTAGGTCCCATCGGTATTGGCGTGGCTATGGGTATCTCCGACTTCCTGAAGAATGTTAACGATGTAGCTCCGGGAGCTGTGGGTGCGCTAATCGCGGGTCTGTACCTGTTCATGGTTCCGTTGGGTCTGCACTGGCCGCTGAACGCCGTAATGATTAACAACCTGCAGACCTTGGGTACTGACTTCATCCAGTCCCCCATGGGTGCTTACAACTTCGCTGTCTTCGGTGCGGTCACCGGTGTTGCTATTAGGGCTTCACGAAATAAGGAGCTTCGCCAGACTGCGGTGGGTGCTTCTATGTCCGGTCTGCTTGGTGGTATTTCGGAGCCCTCCCTCTACGGTGTGGTTCTGCGCTACAAGCGGGTTATTCCCCTCATCCTGGTACCGGCTGTGGTAGGTGGTGCCACCATCTCGCTGCTGGGAGTCAAGTCGCATGCTTTCGCCTTCACCTCGCTCCTGTCGATCCCCGCAATGCAGCCTTCCGCCCTGTATGCTCTGGGCTTGTCAATTGCGTTCGGTGGTGCGATGACGGGTGTTCTGCTCTTCGGGTATGAGTCCAGGAATGCAGCAAAGGCTGCTGATGCTCCTGCAGATTCCGCACGGGATGCGGCGGCAAGCGCATCGGCGAAGAAAGATTCCGCCGATCAGGCCGGGTCAGCATCCGCAGCTGCAACCGCTGCAGCACCCGCTCTAGAGGGAGGTACCGTTCTTGAGGTGGCTTCTCCCCTAGAGGGTAAGGCCGTGGCGCTTTCCGAGGTTCCAGACCCGATTTTCGCTGCCGGTAAGCTCGGCGAGGGTGTTGCGGTTGAGCCGACCGGCACCACCGTGGTTGCACCCGCAGCGGGTAAAGTCGCAGCTACCTACCCCTCCGGTCACGCGGTTGGCCTCAAGCTGGATAACGGCGTGGAACTTTTGGTACACGTCGGTTTGGATACCGTGAACCTCGATGGTGAAGGCTTTACCGTCAAGGTGATGAAGGGCGAGCAGGTTGCCGCTGGCGATACGCTGATCGAGTTCGATCCTGCGGTCATTAAGAAGGCTGGTTACCCGCTCATCACTCCGGTGATTGTGACCAATACCCGCAAGTTCGCCTCGGTTGAGGGCGTTGTGGGTAATGCAAATAACGCATCCACCGTTTTGAAGGTGACTACTAAGTAGGTTTTCCGATGTGGCAAAAGCCTCGTGTGCAGTTCAGCTGCATGCGGGGCTTTTGTGTGTTCCTCTGTTGTTTAGTCATAGCGGCGGAGCCTCTTAAGCCTCCGGTTTATACTACGATTTTTTCTCCCACCCCACGTTAATCCACACATTGGGGTCGTAGTAGGGTGCTGCGAAGAGCGCGGGGCCATAGTTGGCGAGTTTTTTGCGCACCGCAAGATAGTTGGGCCCGTTGTACAGCGGAATATAGGTGGCAACATCCTGCTGATGCTTCTGTTCAATGGCGTTGGCGCGTTCCAGCTGCTGGTGTGTATCCTCGGTTCCCAGCATCTGCGCCGCCATGCTGCGAATTTCTTCGGTGCTCCAGCCTTCCGTGGCGGAAGCGTACAGGTAGTTAACCGCCTCCACGGGGGTTGGGGTGATGCTGTACCCGGTGAAAACCGCATCGTAGTCGCCAGCGGCGAGCGCAGTGCTGTATTCGTTGGCTGGGCGGGTTTCAACCTTGGCGTCAATCCCCATGCGCTTGAGTTGTTCCATCATGAAGTTGCTCATGGAAGCCACCGCTGGCTCGGTCGTGAAGTTGGTGATGGTCAGGGCGGCTTTTTCTTCGCCTTTAGTGTAGATACCTGCGCGGGTGTATCCGGCTTTCTCAAGGATTTTGACGGCGTTTTCGATGCTTGATCTGCTGGGATAGTTGTTGCGGTACCCGTTTTGGAGCGGTAGGAAGCAGAGCGAGCCGGGCAGGGTTTCTTTCCAGCCAAGCTGTCCGAAACGTATATGCTGAATCTGTTTGCGGTCGATTCCGGCAACCACGGCCTGGCGTATGGGCAGTGGAACTTTGCGGGGGTTGAGCTGTAAAACGCCCGCGTAGAGCGCCATTCCGCGGCGAATTTCGATGTCTGCAACACTCGTGATGTCGTTGTAGGCGCTCACGGTGCTCACGTTAACAACATCAAGTTCTCCAGTTTTGAAGGATGCGCGTTCCTCGGCGCTGTCTTCTATCTCGTACCAGGTGATGCTATCAAGAAGAGGCTGTGTGCCCCACCACGCTGGGTTTCGTTCGACTCTCAGGTATCTTTCGGCGGTATTCCACTCTTGAACTTTGTAGGGTCCTGCCCAGTATTTATCAAGGGGTTTATCAAAGCCGTTGTTGAAGAGCTCGGGGTCTTTCAGCGCCGGGTGCAGGAAGATGCAGAGGCTTCCATCGGCTGGGTACCACGGGGTTTTCATGGTGATGCTGATGGTGTGTTTGTCGCCTGCTTCTTCGATGGAGGCTATCTGTTTCCAGGCTCCCCCGTCGTGTATTCGGTAGTCGTTGCCGCCGTCGTCTTTGCCGCGCAGGATTTCCCAGGTGGTGCGTAGTGCCTCAATGTCGATAGGGGTTCCATCGTTGAACGTGGCTTTTGGGTTGATCTTGATGCTGATGGTTTGTGTACCGTTCGCGGTTTCGGCTTTGAACTCGGTAACGTAGTCGGGGTTGGTGGTGAGGTTTCCGGCGTAGTCGCTTATCCATCCTCCGGTGGCGGCTGCCGAGTTTACGGCCGCGTGAATAGTGAGCATTGAGATGCCATACCCGAATTCGGAGGCGATGTTGAAGTTTGGTCCGATAGCGGGATATGACAGGTTGAGGTTGCCGCCTTCGCGCAACTCGGCTCTATCGCGCGGATTGGTTGCTGTTGCTTCTTGAGAGTCTGTTCCCCAGCCCGAGCCGGGCAGTTCTGAAGCACTCGTTCCAGCCTGGCAGGCGGTTAGCACGCTGATTCCTGAGAGCGCGAGAGTACCAGTGAGCAGGGTTCTGCGGGTGACAGATACGTTCTTCATCGAAGCTCCTGAGGTTCCGGGGAGAATCTGTGCCGGGTGAGCTAGTTCGCCGTGGATGGGTAAAACATACCGGATGCACAACAGTGAAACATCCTTGCTTAATTATATCCCGGTTATCCTGCCTTTTGAGCTTATTTCACGCGGTTTCTTACGGCTTTCCTAAAGTAGTCTTCAAGAGATTTTGAGTTGGAATAGGTAGTGATCAATCGTGTGATCACCCAGACGGAATGTTAGCAAAAACTTTTCGCAACTCTGAGTTCCTACCACAGGAGCTTCCAAAGCGAATAGACAGATATTCTGGCTCCAAAGTCATCCAAAATGAATAATCCTATTAATAAAAGAATAACCTCCATCAGAAAATTTCTATTCATACCCCTTATATTTATCAGCTTCAACAACATGAACACCATCCGCATAATTTACCTCAACCACATAATCAAATTTATTAATAAGAGAATTATCGTATTTATGAGATATATAAATCATACCATCAAGGTTTTTCAAAAGGCTATCTTCTATATAATTAGAATTTACACTATCTAAAGCAGACGTTACTTCATCTATAATAGCAAAGCGGTAACCATGAGCAAAAAGTCTTGCCACCAATAAACGCTGTTTCTCCCCACCTGAAATTGCATTAAGAGAGTTATCAATAAAATAATCTTCACCCTTGCTCCTAACTAAGGGCATTATGTAAGAATTTTCATAGGCCTTATTCAATATGTTAGTTGAAATATTTGAATCCCACATTGACACATTATTACGAATACTCCCTGATAGTATTCGGCTAGATTGAGATATATAACCTATATTTCTATATATACAATCTTTTGAAATTTTAGATACATCGATCCCGTTTATATATATATCACCCCTGTACTCCTGAGTGATTCCCAGCAAAGGAGAAAATAATGTAGATTTCCCGACACCACTCTCACCAATCACAAGATACTTTTTGTCTAATTCCACAGTAAAACTAGCCGGGTTATATTTTAAGGCACCATAAGGAAGACTGAAATTCTTATACTCGATAATCTCTGGATTTTCCACAATCTTTATATCAGTATATACATCAGGAATAAAATCAGTATTCTTATTTACGAACTGCAAAGTCTTACGACCAGATTGAAATTGTGTAAATAAACCTGAAGCAGAATACAAAGGGATAGAAATATCACTTAACAATTGAGCAAAAGCAACCATCTCACTCAAAGTCATAGAACCCGCCATGATCAAGAATCCACCTAAAATCCAAGCTCCAAAATATAAAGCATATGTCAAAGTTCCATTAATGGAATCAACTCGTTCCTGCACTTTAGCTTCTTTTTTTGCGATACCTCCCCAATGGGATATAGTCTTCAGTATTAAACTTTGCGCGTTAAACGACTGATCATAAGTTCTCCAGTCAACAAGTCCATTAATTGCATCAGAAATGCTTTCATTCAAAGAATCAGTCTCTCGAGCAACATCTTCTGCAGCTTTTTCGATAGATTTCTTTGAGAATAATGGAACAATTGCAAAAGGAGAACTTAAAAATAATGACAACAAAGCCATCATAGGATTAATAATAAATGCTATTATAACAGCAAATAAAAACTGGAAAAATAAATACATACCCCAAAAAAATACATCAAAATAATTAATTTTTACTGTTGGAAGATGCGAGTTAATCTGAGATATATACGAATCAAAGCTTTTATTTTTTACATTGCTTAGAGGTGCTGAAAAAATACGCCTGATGATTATATTGCGCGTATCATTTATTAACTTAATTGAAAAAATAGCGGAATAGCGTTGCCTAATATAACGAAGAAATCCACCTAAAGCTATATAAATAACTGTGATACCAGCAACGATATAAAATTTATTCCACTCTGTTTTAGTAACGCTATCAGTGAGCTCCTTCAGAAGAAAAACGTTACCAACCATAACAAACGCAAGAAAGATGGTGAGAGTGACTAGAAATATACTAGACTTCCAACGTTTAATCATTAGATTCAAAATATATGTATTACATACTGATGACATTCAGTACCCCATTCTTAATTTTTGGATTTTTAATATATTTCAAAAAATTAGAAGCTTCACTATAGTCTGAGTTTAAGAAACAATATATACTCAACTTAGCAATATTCTCATCATCAAACATAGAAAAGTCAGCATAATTGTAAACTTTATAGCTATAAATTCCAGAGTCGATAATATGTAACGCTTTATGTTTAATATAATCAGGATCTAAGCTACCATATTTAAAATACTCTACCCAAAGATCATAATCATGGGGTGTCTCAGATATACATTTCTTAATCATATTAGATTTTAGGTCAGACGGATCTAGCAGATAACTATAATTTTTCGTTAATAAAGAACGATACAAGTCAATTTCATGATTTTCTAAATCAACTATATTTGGAATTTTATTTATAATATACTCCTTTGCGGTCTGTTTACCGGACGTTTTCAAAACCAAAAAAGAGAAACTATTCTCGACATCATAGATGTTAGTTGATACATCCTCCAGAAAACGGCAATATTTCCATGATTTCGCATAATCTCCTTTACGTATACAGACATTTATAATAATTTTAATATAGGCATATAATATGTGAATATCATAGTTGTTACGATATTCATTGACTATATATTCAATTTTGGCAGTATCCCATAGGTTACCTTTGAAAGTCTCTTCATTATATGAATACATATTCTTCACGTCGCTATTTTCGAAGTACGTATACTTTTCATATAGACCACGTTTAATAACTGTTCGTAAATTATCACGGGTACATATTTTAGAAGAACTACTGTCAAAAGTAGAATCATTAGAGTTGTTGGCAAAAAATTCAATATTATAACCTATACCACGTGCGAATCGAATCATTTTTAAAGACTCTTCATCAATATTGTAAGAATACCCGCCATAGCAGCCTATTTCTAGTTCATCATCTACATTATTATAGATGTGTATAAGAGAATATAATATATTCGTCCTATATATATCTAGAATAGTCTTCGTAGGTGATGATAGAGAATATTTCTTTGACATATAAAAATTAATTTCCCATAAATCATCAGACAAAAGATCTAATCCTCTACAAGGATTATTTAAAAAATTCTTATCTCGGAATATGCTAAAAACTTGCCATTTATTTCCATACAATTTCATACTATAGTTCCTTCACAAACTGATATTTTTGAGGAGAAAAATATCCCCTCTGGTTTAGGAAGGGTATATTTTTCCCTTCCATATAACAGATTATCTGTTCCGCTACTAAAGAAGTTGTTGCAGCGACAACATGATAGGGTGCTTTTTCTCTCTCACCAGTTACCAAAAGCTCCTCTTTATTATCTTTTGGCGGCTCAGGAAGGTCGCCAAAAGTGAATATAGGTGTTGTAACCGTGTTTGATATGTAGCCACTATTCAAGATGCAAGGGATGGACAGTATCTGAGAAGATTGATATACAATATCGCTCACATATTTTGAGGTGGGATAATCTGCTGCATCAATGATAATATTAATATTATATTTCTCAGCTATGTTTAAAATCTGGTCTATATTTGAAATTCTTACATTTTCATAGTGTATATTTTTATTTTTATTATCTCTTCTAATCAAGGCTTCGTACTTATAGAGCCCAACATCAATATCACTATAGTCTTGTCGATATAGGTTAGATGATTCTACCCTGTCATAATCTACTAGTACGATTGAATTCATATCAAGTGAAGATATATACCTAAAAATATGACTTCCTGCTGTTCCTAGTCCTATAAGTAAACAATTTAGTGGTTTTTTATTACATGATTTATCATCTACTACTTCAAAAATTCCCTCTTCAATGAATCTATCTATAATTTCTTTGATATTAGAAATATGACTAAAGTTATTTTGCAATTCTAAAACACTAGTTACTTTAGTTGTCGACATAAATTTAAATATATCTTCCAACGTATCTACATAGTCAATTCCATACTCTTTCTCACTGTCATATATTGTTATAGTTAACGTCCCTTCACTCGTTTTATATAGATGAAGAGATGACGGTAGTTTTATCTTTTGTGAAGTGTACTCAGGTTTCTCGGCCATTATTTTTTATTTTCCTTTACTTTGCCCATTTCTATAACTTAATTATGAGGGTGTGGTATATCCAGGTATATTTGGATACACCACACCCTTACAACTTAGCTAATCAAGTTCCAGCTATTACCCTGTGGGGGAGGCCCAAAGGGTTTAAGCGAGCTAAGATCAACCACAACAGATTCCTCAGATTCACTTGTGTAGAAGTTGTTCATTTTTTCCACCTCCTTTCCTACTTTATATACCTTATCAAGAAAGAATTAATTATGTCTATAGAAATATGAATTATTTTACTAGTTAAATTTTATGACAATCATTATCAATATTTAATATTTTTAGAAACATTTTATATGTAAAACAATAAGATTAATTATTTTTTTAGAGGTTATAACTAGGGTCTATGAGCGATATTCTGATATGGGTTATTCGTTAAGATCCCGATCCCCCTAATGTATAAAACATCGGCTCCCCATCCGCCAGTACGAACAAATCTAAGACCAATTAACCCATCACGCATATACGGGAAGAAACCGTTTTTCAGGATCTTCTGGACTGTTGACATTTTATCTACTTGGCGACTCGCACAGGATGGGGACTCATCTTGGGCAACACCATCTATGTGGCGTTTCTGGTGGGTATGACCTACGCCCACACTGTTCACAATGATGCCCTGCCCTTCGCCTTCGCAACACTCTTCACTCTTTTAATCTTCGCCACGCTAACCTTGCCGGTGGCTGTCGGCGGCGGAGGTATATACCGCCTTCACTGGTTGGAATTGCGTAGGACCAGCACAGACCCTCAAGGGCTTCATCTTGGCGACTACTAGTATCTTTCAGAAAACAGCCCAGCAAAAGCAAGTGCCCCCAACCGCATATCGGTCAGGGGCACTTCGGCTCAACAGCGCTGCAAGATTGATTACTCCTGCCAGCCTACGTTCATCCAGTAATCGGCGCTCGTGTAACTCGTTTTGAAAAGGCTCGGTCCATAGTTAGCCAGCTTAGACTTGACGGCATAATATTCCGGGCCATTAGCATAAGGAAGGTACATCACGACCTTTTCAAGGTGCATCTTCTCAAGTTTATTGGTCATCTTGAGCTGTTCCTCACGCGATTCGACGGTCAGAAGCTCTTCACAGAACTTATCGATCTCGGGATCGCCCACGCCGTTGTTATTGGCGGAATGGTAGAGGGAAACAGCCGACTCTGCCGGGTCAAGACTGGTGCCGAAACCGCCCAGCATCGCCTCGTAAGATTTTGAGCCGATGACCGAGGTGTAATTTGAACCTGGCTGATTATCAGTATTCGCCTTGATTCCAGCCCGCGACATTTGCTCGGCAAAACTACGTGCCAGGGCCTGAGTCGCGGCCTCACCACCGAAGTAGGTGATAGAGAATTCTGCTTTTTTACCGTCCTTCTCATAAATATCGCCATTGAGCTTATACCCGGCTTCTTCCAGAATCTTCTTGGCGGCATCGGCGCCGGTTTCTTTGGGGTAGTTATCCTCGTACCCTCTTTGGAAGGGCATAAAGACAATAGAGCCAGGCATCGGCTCGCTCCAGCCAAGCTGAGAAAACATAACGTTCGCCAGTTGAGAGCGGTCTAAAGCTGCGGCGATCGCACGGCGCAAAGCCAAGTCAGGAATACGCTTGGGGTTCAGGTGCACATCGCGTACTCCGGTATGCTGACCCTCGCGAATATCGGTACCCGCTTGCCCCTTGAGCTCGGCATAGGTGTTGTTTCCGGTGAATTGAGTAGCGTCTACATCACCATTTTTGAAGGCCGCACGAATAGCATCGGCCGTCATTTCACGCCACACAATACGGTCCAGAAGGGCTTTCTTCTCACCCCACCAATTCGGGTTTGGCACAAGGGTTAGAGTCTTCTCCGCGGAATTCCAGCCTTTTTCTGCGACCTTGTACGGGCCTGCCCAGTACTGGTCGAGAGGCTTATCCACAAAGCCCTGGTTAAAGAGTTCCTTATCGGTCAGCGCCGGATGCACTGCGGTAGCAAACAGGCTTTCTGCCGGATAGTAAGGGCTCTTGGTCGTGATTTTGACTGAGAACTTATCACCATCTTCTTCGATGGATTCAACGAGTTTCCACGCTTCAGATTCGAGGAGTTCGTACCCGGTTTCTTCGGTAGTCTTTCCGTAGAGAGTCCAGCATGCACGCACCGCTTCAATATCCATCGGGGTGCCGTCGTTAAACTTTGCTTTGGGGTTAAGTTTCATGCGGATAATCTGTTTACCGTCTTTGGTTTCCGCCTTATGTTCCAGGCACAGATCCGAGTTGAGGCTTAGGTCTCCGTTATAGTCGACATTGAAGAAGCCAGCACCCGAGGGGATATTACAGGCGTTAATGGCATCCAGGTTTGAGCTTGTGTACCCGGTCTGAGTTAGGGTATTGAAGTTTGGTCCCAATGATGTAACGACGAGGCGTAGCTCGCCGCCCTTCTTCAGCGAAGAGTACTCTTGTTTATTCACGTTCACACGCGAGAGAACATCTGCAGAATCGGTAGCGGCAGTGCCGCCCGGTTTATTGGATTTACCGCCTCCGCACGCAGCCAGCAGGCCTGTAGTTCCCAGGGCAGCTGTTCCCATAAGCAGGTTGCGTCTCGACACAGGTGTTTTCATGATTTTCTCCTTAAGAGGGGTTAGGAAGAAGCGCCGCTGCTACCTTCCAGAAATGGTCACCCACTGGGGATTTAGAGGTATCCCAGGGGCGAAAGATGCTTTTAGTATAACCCATTGTGAGACATATCTATGATATAAAACATATTATGAAGCCTTTAAGGAAAGTTATAGAAAATAAACACCTGCGATAAACATAACGCGGGTGCCTACCTCACAATATATTGTGAGGTAGGCACCCGCGTTGATGAGCCGCTAAAGACTATTCCTGCCAGCCTACATTGACCCAGTATTCTGCGTTCGTGTATGTTGTTCGGAACAAGCTGGGACCGTAGTTTGCCAGCTTGCTCTTTGCAGCAGTGTACTCGGGACCGTTAGCGTACGGCAGGTAAATAGCAACCTTTTCCATGTGGAGCTTCTCTACCTGGTTGGCGAGCTTAATCTGCTCGTCTTTAGATTCAGTTTCCGAGATCTTAGCAACCAGCTTATCGATTTCGTCGTCACCCACACCATTGTTAATGTCCTTGGTGTAGAAGTACTGGGCGCTATCTGCCAGGTTTGCACCTACACCCCAGCTGTTAAACAGGCATTCATAGCTCTTGGTACCTGCCACGGAGTTATAGTTCGCATCCGGCTGGTTATCGTTCGTAACCTTAATTCCCGCCTTCTTAAGCTGCTGCTCAAGATTTTGGAATTTAGCGTTCGTCGTAGCGTCGCTACCAAAGGTGGTAATCGCAAACCCTGCGGTCTTGCCGTCCTTCTGATAGTACTCGCCGCTCATGGTATAGCCAGCTTCTTCCAGAATCTTCTTGGCGGCATCTGCTCCCGAATTCTTCGGAACGTTATCCTCGTATCCCTTCTGGAAGGGCATAGCGAGCATAGATCCGGGCATCGGCTCTTCCCATCCGATCTGCGAGTAAATAACCTTGGCAAGCTGTTCACGATCGGTTGCAGCAAAGGTCGCGCGACGAAGCGCTAAATCCGTAACACGAGTCGCGTTGAACTGCAGGTTATCAACATTCGTCCGCTGCCCCGTACGGATATCGGTGCCGCTCTGACCCTTCACAGTATTGTAAGTGGTTGCTCCAACGAAGGTGATAGCATCCAGCTCGCCATTCTTGAAACCGGCGCGGTAGGAGTCAGGATCCATCTGACGCCACACGATGCGATCCAACAGAGGCTTCTTCTCGCCCCACCATTTGTCGTTAGGTACCAGAGTCAAAGTTTTCTCTGAGGAGTTCCAGTTACCCACTTTGTAGGGACCGGACCAGTACTTATCCAGAGGCTTATCGACAAAACCGGTATTGAAAAGCTCTTTATCGATCAATGCAGGGTGCGCCGCATAGGTACCGATGACCTCTGAGAGGTAGTAGGGCGTAGCCATCGTGATCTTTACGTGGAACTTATCGCCATCGACAGCTTCAATGCTCTCGATCTGCCCCCAGAAAGGGTTGGGAATGATGCTATACCCAGAGTCTCCGCCACCCTTATAGATCTCCCAGTACGCTTTGACAGCTTCAACATCAACGGGAGTGCCGTCATTAAAGACCGCCTTGGGGTTGATTTTATACTCTGCAGTCTGCACACCATCTTTGGTTTCAACCTTATATTCAAGGCAGAAGTCCTTATTCATGCTATCTTCGCCCGCGGGATCAAGGTTATAGAACCCCATAGTAGCCGGTATATTACAGCCACCTACTGCTTCTAAGTTTGATGACGTGTAACCACTCTGAGTCATAGTATTGAAGTCCGGACCCAAGGCACTTACGGAAAGTTTCAGCTCGCCACCCTTCTTCAGTGAAGAGTAGTCCTGCTTGTTGATCTGCAGATTATTAACAAGATCTTCAGCATTGGTGGCCGCTTTACCACCAGCCTTGTCATCTTTTGAACCGCCACACGCAGCCAGTAAGCCAACAGTTCCCAGGGCGACAGTGCCCGTCAGCAGGGTGCGGCGGTTGAAGGTTCTCTGAACGTTCATGAGGATTCTCCTTTACTGCCTCGAGTCTATACGATGTGACACATCACCTATGATTCAAGGCACATACAACAATGTTGCTTTTATAGTACAGAACCCCCTACCCCACCGCAAATAGTTTTCACGCCTTACCAATCTACGGAATTTCTACCGTGTAAACCTGTAGATTCTCCCCCGTCATATATTCGCTTTTTTAGAATAAAACTAATTTTTATCTGCAGGTAAGATAAGACGCGAGCAGATAATATTTTGTCGAGCAGACAACAATCCGCTATCTGCTCGACAAAATATTATCTGCTCGCCGGGTTAGGGTGAGTGCGAATGTACATAACACCCACCCCATCCGTCAGAGAGCAAGTAAAACTACTTCACCCAACCAACCTTAGTCCAGTCGATGGTCTTGAACAGGAACGCACCATAGTTAGCGAGACCCTTCTTCGTGAAGACGTAGTGAGGACCGTTAGCGGCGCATCCTAAGAAGGCAAGTTCGGCGGTATGCTTCTTCTCGATCTCGCCGCATTTGAGGTTCCGTTCTTTATCGTCCTCAATCAAAAGCATTTCATCGATCATGGCGTCGATCTCAGGGCTGCCGATGCCGTCGTTATTGGACGAGTGGAAGAACTGTTGAGTGGCGACCGTAGCATCGGGGTTTTTCGCCTCGTATCCCGCAAACGTAATGTCGTACTCCCAGTTGCCCAAGACCCGACCGAAATCGCCTTCGGGATGCTGATCGACCTCAATATTGAGCCCGGCTTCTTTCATATTCCGCGTAAAGGTCTGAGCCATACCCTTATCAACAGGATCGTCGCCAAAGATCACGATCTTGTAGTGAATCTGCTGCCCATCTTTCGCGTAGAACTCGCCGTCTTTGGTGTATCCGGCGTCCTCAAGCACCTTCTTGATGGCATCTTTGGGGCTACCCTCTACCTTGGGGAATGCATCCTGATAGTACTCCGAGAAAGGCATGTGGAGCATCGATCCGGGTATCTCTTCTTCATAGGGCAAGCCCTGGTACCGAATCTTGGCAAGGGCCTCCCGATCAAGCCCATAGAAAATAGCCTTCCGCACGGCGGCATCCTTGACCCGCCGGGGGTTCACATCGATACCGGAAACATGCAGGCGCACTCCCTTGTGGAGTTCCGTGCCTGCTACCGCCTTAAACTCGGAGTAGGCAGAGGCGGTTCCTGCAGCCGCAGCATCGATTTCGTCATTCTTGAAGGCCGCTTTCTTCGCTGGTTCATCCATCTGCCGGAAAATAATCTTCTCCAGCACGGGCTTATCACCCCACCATTTATCGTTCGGCACCACCGTAATGGTCTTCTCGGAAGAGTTAAAGCCGCCGTCTTTGATCGTGAAGGGTCCACAGCCCCACTCGGGATGCAGATTATCCACAAAGCCCTCATTATAGACCTTAGGATCTTCCAGCGCCGGATGCAGAATAAAGGTGAACAGGGCGTTCAAGGGGTAGAAAGGCTTCGAGAATGTCACCTTTACGTGGAAGTTATCTTCTTCGGCTTCCACGCTTTCAACATATCCATAAATATCCGAGGCCACAATATTGTATTCCCCGTCAGCCTTTTGCTGAGTTTTCCAGGTGGTCTGCAGGGCTTTCACATCAATAGGCGTTCCGTCGTTAAACTTGGCCTGGGGATTCAGCACGATCTTGACGATAAGCTTCTCACCCTCTTTGCCTGGGGTAAAAGACTGAGCATATTCTTTCCTGAGGGTCGTAGTACCGTCAAAGTCTAGGGTCCACAAGCCTGCATCATGAATAGTGCTCATGATGGTCTGGGTATCGGTCATATTGCCCGACGTAGTCCGGGGGTTGAAATCTGGCCCCATCGACCCGACCGGCAGCCGCAGGGTTCCGCCCTGTTTCAACTCAGAAACCTCGTGAGCATTGATGTCGTAGAGGTCTTTAAGGTTTGCGCCCTGCCCGGGAGCGGTAGTTTTTCCGTCCTTCGCGCCGCCACCACATGCGGAAAGCACACCGACGGTTCCAGCTGCCGCAGCTACGCTCAGCAGAGACCGGCGAGTCAGTGCATGAGGAATGAACGCTGCTGGGGTTTTACTGATGCTCATGATGTGTTTCCTTACGTGTATGCGCCCTGCGATGGGCTTGGTGTTTCAAAGGCTTTGAGATAACTTATGCAGTATTATGCATAAATTATTTATACCCAGAACCATACACCAAGCTTCACGCAAAGGGTAAGGAAAACAGTAATAATGTGTTGTAAATTACATATTTTTATGCATATTTACACAGGGTTTGAGTGTATATTTTCTTATTTTTTCAGGAAATAATGAGCATAACTTACAATAATCTAGAATATTTACTGAATATCATGTGTGACTATGAGGGCACAGACAAGGCGCATCCCCACTCCCCCGCGAGGGAATGTAGGATGCGCCTTATGCATATTTGTAAAACGTTCCCTAATTTCTAGGGGCTATAGCTCAGCAGACTAGTTTGTGAATCCGATGCGCGACCACGCCGAAGGGTTGTACTGCGGATCGTCGAAGAGAAACGCACCGTAGTTCGCCAGGTTCTTCTGGCAGCATACGATCTGCGGACCGTTGTAGAAGACGCTGCTCGTAGCAAATTCCTCCATATGTTTCTTCTCGATCTCGTTGCACTTGAGGTTACGTTCTTTAGCATCCTCAATGGAGAAGAGCTCTTCAATCATGGCGTCAATCTCTTCGGAACCAGCCCCATCGTTGTCTTCGCGGGAGTAGAACTGCTTGGTGCCTTCAGTACCATCGTTGCTGCTTACGCTGTACCCAATGAAGCTCAGTTCGTGCTCCTTGGCAGACATCACCTTACCCAAGTTACTAGCAGGCTGCTGATCGACATCGCTCTCAATGCCCAGATCACGAAGCTGCTGAGAGAGGAAACGCGCCAGAGATTTTATGGTGTTATCCTCACTAAAGTTGTTCACCACTACTTTCGCGCGTTTTCCATCCTTTTCATAGAAATCGCTGTTTTTAGCGTATCCGGCCTCTTCAAGAATCTTAGCGGCCGCAGCCTTCCGATCGGCTGCCTGCGGCATACTATCGGCATAGTACTCCGAGAACGGCATATGGATCCTCGATCCGGGCAGGGTCTCGTTGAACGGCAAACCCTTAAAGCGAGTATCGGAAAGCGCCTTACGATCCAAGCCCACCATAATGGCGCGGCGAAGCGGAGTATCAACTTTGACGGGGTTCATCACCACACCACCTGCAAAGAGGCGCTGGCCCTGGCGGAACTCGGCATTCTTAACATTTTCGAGTTCCTTGTATACGCTCACGACGTTAGCGTTTACGGCATCAAGCTCGCCATTGGCAAAGGCAGAACGCTGCGCGGGGGTATCGAGCAGGCGGAACGTAATGGATTCGAGAACCGGTTTTTCACCCCACCAATTGTCATTTCGTGTGACGGTCAGCGTTTTCTCGGTTGAGTTCCAGCCGTCTTTGGCAACCTTAAACGGCCCTGCCGCATAATCGGAATTCGGCTTATCCACTAGACCATTGGCAAAGAAATCGGTATCCGTCATTTTCGGATGCACCACATAGCTGAAGAGGCTGGCAATAGGGTATGAAGGCTTCGACATCGTGACCTTCACGCGGGTTGCGCTGCCGTCTTCTTCAATAGACTCAATATTCGGGTACAGACCCGTGCTCTGAATCTGATAAGTCTTGTTGTCTGAAAGAACTTTATGAGTCGCTCTCAGAGCTTCAATATCGAGCGGAGTACCATCGTTGAATTTTGCCTTTTCATTCAACGTGATATGCAAAACCTGTTTGCCGTTCTCCATTGCGGAGGTGAACTCGGTACAGAAGTCGGGGTTAGGTGAAGTTTTACCTTCGTAATCTTGCTGCCACAGACCACTCGTGAGCAAAGAATTATACGAAGAGATAGCACGAGTATTATCGCCAACGGCGCCCTGAGTATGCAAAGGATTGAAATTTGGTCCCAAACTGGTAACCGCCAGACGCAGCTTTCCGCCGGATTTGAGGGCAGAAACATCCTGCTTATTGATTTTCACGAGGTCTGCGATATTCGCACCTGCCGTTGCTGCAGCCTGAGTAGAGCCGGAACCGCCGTTCTTGCCGGAGCAAGCCGCAAGCATACCAGCGGTGCCCAGTGCAGCACCGCCTGCGAACAGGGTGCGGCGGTTCAGAGTGGAGTGAGCTTTCACGAGCGTAATCTTTCTATCACCGACAAACGCACAGTCTAGCGCTACCGCCCGTGGTAGCGGCGTTTGATACACCTTAATTGTATTCATGGAATTACAGAGCGAGAATTTATTTCCTGCAATCTCAAATACTGGTAATTCATATCACTATTTCGCTTTATCGCATAATATAAATTTTTAGCTCTTTAAAACGTTGCGGGGATGATTCTCATAGAAGAATCACCCCCGCAACACACATGCGGTTCTACGAAACCGACTCTAGCGCTACATCGGGAAGGTCTGCACCATCCGGGTAGTAGCAAGCATAACCGTGGTCTTCGCCGTCAAGCGTGATAACCTCGGGCTTTTCCTCCAGGCACCGCTTCTGCTTACCCTCAGGAAGCAGCTTGAAGATGGGGCACCTGCTGGAGAAACCGCATCCTACCGGTGCATTAACCGGAGTGGGCAGGTCGCCATCCAGCATGATGCGCTGGCGCTTAGCCTCAACCTCTGGGTCTGGCACGGGAATAGCCGAAAGCAAAGCCTTGGTGTACGGGTGAATCGGGTTATCAAAGACCTGATCCACGTGACCAATCTCGACGATGCGCCCCAGGTACATAACCGCAACCCGATCAGAGGCGTGGCGAATCACGGCGAGGTCGTGCGCCACCATCAGGTAACTCAGACCCAGGCTCGCGCGGAGTTCCTCAAGCAGATTAATCACACCCGCCTGAACGGAAACGTCCAATGCCGAGACAGGTTCGTCCAGCACCACAAGTTTCGGGTTCACGGCAAGCGCACGGGCAATACCAATACGCTGGCGCTGACCGCCCGAGAACTGGTTCGGGAAGCGGTTCACGTGATCGGGCTGCAGACCCACGATCTTCATCAGCTCAACCACGCGCTTTTTAATATCCGGACGCTTCATGCCCTGGTTTTCCAGGGGCTCAGCAAGAATCTCGTACACGGTAAAGCGCGGGTCGAGGGCGCCCGTGGGGTCTTGGAAAACCATCTGCTGGTTCTTGCGCAGTTCAAGAAGCTCACTGACAGATTTATGATCCTGCGTAGAGACGCCGTTAATCAGAATCTCGCCATCGGTTTTCTTGCTGAACTCCATAATTTCCAGCAGCGTGGTGGTTTTACCACACCCGGATTCGCCCACGATCGAGAAGCATTCACCCTCACGAATATCGAAAGATACGCCGTCCACGGCCTTCACGGTGCCCACGCGGCGCTTCATGAGAGAGCCCTTCATGAGCGGGAAATGCTTCTTCACGTCGCGCACTTCAAGCACCGGCGCGCGATCTTCGCGCGGAGTGCTGGCGAATTTCGAGACGGGAGTTTCAGGAACGGTATAGAGTTCTTCGGCCGTCTTACTGATGAGGTCCTGCGAGATAGTGCAGGAGGAGTAGTGCCCCTCACCAGCGCCCTTGAGCGGAGCAAGCTCGGGCTCACCAGCGTCGTCCTTGCAGCATTGACCGCCGTTTTTGGCGACGGGGCAACGCTCACGGAACGAGCAGTGATCCACCGGGTACAGCAGATTCGGCGGCGTGCCCTCAATGGGCACCAAAGAGGTTTTCTGCGAACGATCTACGCGGGGAACCGCACCCAATAAGCCAATCGTGTAGGGGTGGCTGGGGTACTTATAAAGGTCTTCAGCCTTAGCAATTTCTACCGGTTTACCCGCGTACATCACCAGAATGTCATCGGCCATACCGGCGACAACACCCAAGTCGTGGGTAATCATGATAGTTGCCGCACCGGTTTCATCCTGCGCCTTATCCATAACCTCAAGCACCTGCGCCTGAATGGTGACGTCAAGCGCGGTAGTAGGCTCATCCGCAATAAGCACGCGCGGATCGTTGGCAATCGCCATTGCGATCATGATGCGCTGGCGCATACCGCCGGAGAACTCATGCGGGAAAGAGCGCAGACGGTCGGCTGGGGAAGGAATACCCACTAAGCGCATGAGTTCGATAGAGCGATCTTTAATCGCCTGCTTGCTCATACCCTTATTGTGGATTTTGAGGACTTCGGCAATCTGATCCCCGATAGTGTACACCGGAGTCAGCGAAGACAGCGGATCCTGGAAGATCATGGAGATGTGCTTGCCGCGGTACTGGCACATTTCCTTATCGCTCAGACCCAGCAGTTCGGTGCCGTTGTATGTGATAGACCCGGTAATATCGGCGGTCGTGGGGTGAAGCCCCATAATCGCCATAGATGCCACGGATTTACCCGAACCAGATTCGCCAACGATACCTAGGGTTTTACCGGCGTAAAGGTCAAAATCAACACCGCGCACCGCATGTACAACACCGTTTTCGGTATTGAAGCTAACATGCAGGTCTTTAACACTCAGAACGGGAGAAGTGCTCATGAGTTTTATGCCTCCTCATTCTGGGTGGATGCCTGAGCATCGGGATTGGGGTCGGTTGATGGTGCTGCAGCGCCGGCTTCCTGAGCCTCCGCTTCCTCGATCTTAGATGCCGATTTCTGGCTCTTAGGTTTCTTTGACTTCTTGATCTTACCGACCGACATGGAAGTCGGGTCGAAGGCATCGCGCAGGCCATCATTCATGAGCGAGAGCGGCCCCACCAGCAGGAAGAAGAAGATAACGGGGAACCAGAACATATGCGGCAGGGTATTAAGCTGCTGTGCAGCATCGGAGATCAACGACCCCAGCGAGTAGTTCGGGTAGGTAATACCAATGCCGATAAAGGAGTACGCAACCTCAGAGAGCACAGCAATCATGATGCCGGTCGTGAAGTTCAGAACGAGCATCGAGCCGATATTCGGAACGAGGTGCCGCAGCACGATCTTGAAGGGATGTACGCCCATGTAGCGTGCTGCCTTCACGTAATCGCGCCCAATCAGGGATTGCGCCATCGCACGAATCACACGGGCAGGCCCCATCCAGCCGAATACAATCAGCACAGAGGAGAGCACAATCCACGTGGGAACGGTCTTCTGAATCTGCTTACCGATCTGACCGTTGATGAAAATCGCCAAAATCAACAGCGAGGGAACCATAATCATGGTTTCCAAGAGGAAGAGCATAACCCTGTCGATCCAGCCACCAAAGTACGCCATTACGCAACCGTAAATTGCGGAGATAATGACGGTGGCGATACCCACGACCAGGCCGATTTCCATTGAGGTCCATACGGCTTCGCTCATCATGGCGAAGAGATCGTTACCGCCCACGGTGGTGCCAAACCAATGCTCTGCGGAGGGACCTTCACCGCCGAGGGTCATAAAGTCAGATTCGGTTGCGGAGTACTTAGAAACATATTTGCCGAAGTACCCGAAAAGCCCCACACAGATAAAGACGATAAGCCCGAACACCGCAGCCTTGTTGCGCAAGAAGCGGCGGAGGATAATCACGTTCTTGTTGAGAACTTTAAAATCACCATTCTGCACGACAGGTACCGTGCTTGTTTCAGTTACCTGGCTCATGAGATCCTCACTCGGGGGTCGACGATCGTAGTCGCGATATCGGCGATAATGGCACCGATGGCGAACAGCACGGAACCGTAGGCGAGAGTAGCGGTCGCAGCGTTCACATCCTGCTGGCCGATCGCGTCAATAGACCATTTACCAATGCCGGGCCATGCAAACACGGACTCCGCGAAGAAGGCACCTGCAAAAATGGTGGGAATGGTGTATGCAATCGACTGTGCCACCGGGATAAAGGACACACGCAGGGCGTGGCGGGTAATCGCCTGGTTACGGGTGAGCCCTTTCGCGCGAGCGGTACGCACGAAGTCTGCGTTCACGTTATCGAGCAGGTATTGCCGCTGAGCAATCTGATAGCTGGCCCATCCGAAAATCGTCATACAGAAGGTCGGCACCACATAGTGCGCCGCCATGTCTATGGTGGTATCCCAGAAGCCTGTTACACCGGGCGTCGAAATACCGGTCACATAGAAAATCTTTTCGCCGCCGTTTTCAACCACAATGTTGTTAATGGCGGTCGCTCCCTGCTGCACCACGAAGTATGCCACGGGGGCAGGAATAATATAGACGAGATAGGAATACCCGGTAATAACCCGGTCGGAAAACTTGTACTGACGCGCTGCCGAGTAAACACCCAGCGCCACACCGATAATAATGGTCAAAATAGTCGCTGCGAGCATCAATCTGGTAGAAACCCACAGACGCTGACCAAATTCCTGATTGATATATCCGCTGTTTGGGCTGCGTCCCCAATCAAATTTGGTGACAACATTCGTCAGCCATTGAATGTATCTGTCCCACGCACTCATTTCGGGGTCGAGTCCGAGGGATGCGAGGGTGCGGTTCACCTGCTCAGGCGAGGGACGCGGCACCTTTTCCTGCTCCAAAAGGGCAGGTTTTAGAGTGGTAACAGCCGCAAAATAACCCATAGTCGTGGTTAAGAAAACCATCACGAGGTAAGTGAGCGACCTCCGGAGGATGTACCTAAACATGGGGCGGTTCCCCTCCTAGATATTTTGGTTTCGTAGGCATGTGTGTAATAGCTTCCGTCATCGGATAATCCAGTGACTATAGTCACTAGAAGCGTAGTTCCTTTATCTTATATTTACATTCGGGTATCCACCAAACCCACATCGCCTTAAGATCAGCCGACAAACACCGTTCTGCGGGGTGCTGCGAGGATCTTAGAGGCGGCATCCCCGGTATCGCTATCAAAATATGGTTTGGCAAAAAGTTACGAAAGATTTACACACACCGAAGATTTGTGGCGTCATATTTTTTCACAACGCCTCAAACCCTCTCCAGACCCCAAAAAATCCACGAAAAACCATGTAAACAGGAGCAAAACCAACATCTAAAATAAGTAGGTCCTAACTTATATTTTCGGGATTTAGGGCAAAAAATTTTATGAATTTCATACCAAAAGCACCCCGTATCCTGTGATTTATGAATGGCATCATAGGATGCGGGGTGAGAATGTATCTCTTTTACACGTGACTTTCTACGTTCGTGAAAATTCTAGAACCGGTTACGGTACTCGCTCTCAGCAGCACCGGTGCGGAAAGCACGAATATTGTGGGCGATCAGTTCCTCCGGATTTACGGGGCGCCCACCGGCGGCATGCGGGGTAATCACGATATTCTTCGCATCCCACAGGGGCGAATCGGAGGGGAGCGGTTCGGTTGCCGTCACGTCCAGTGCCGCACCCGCAATCGAGCCGGAGTTTAGGGCGGCGACGAGTGCATCCTCATCGACAGTGGTACCGCGCCCCACGTTAATCAGGTAGGCGCGCTTGGGCAGCAGCTGCAGCTTATGGGCATCGAGCGCCTTGAAGGTCGAATCGCTGGTGGGAAGCACCATCACGAGAATATCCGTAGTTGGCAGGTATTCGTCGATCTGTTCGGTAGCAATCACCGGGAAACCGGAGCGCTCCCCCGCGCTCTGCGCAACGCCGGTTACGTTCGCACCGAAAGCCTTGAAGAGCCGCGCGGTCTCTTGGCCAATCGAGCCGAATCCCCACACAAGCACATTGGCATCAAGCAAGGTGGTGATCTGGTCTTTCGGGTGAAGTTCCTGCGCGCCGCCGAGCTCCTCAGCCCAACGATGCTCGACCGTTGCCTGCGCCAGCGTCGGCAGGAAGCGTACAAAGTTCAGGGTCAGCGCGAGCGCATGTTCCGCAACGGTCTTCGAGTGCAGACCCACACCCGCACAGATGGCGGCATCTGGGGTGAAGCCCGCCGCGCGCACCGCATCCGGCCCCGCAAGAAGCGCCTGAATAAGCCCCACATTTTTCATGCGGCGAGCGGAGTCCGCGAGCTGATCGGCGGTATTTGCCCAAGCAATCAGAACTTCGGCGTCGGTATCTTCCTCGGCAATAGGTTCTGTGGGGTCGTAATGCCGCACGGTATCGCCGGGTTCAAGCCCTAGTTTCTCTTCGTCGAGCGTAATTGAGGTAGGGATCAGAATCTTCATGGGTCCTCCTGTGGAATGGTGCATGCGGGCTGATGTTCAGCAACGAAGGCGACCCGCGTCCCGTGTGAGGGGGTTAACAGTTATTCCCCTCCAGCATAGCGTGCGAGGGGAATAACTGTATAGGGTTACCTAAGAAGCCGTTAGGGCTTGGTTCTGTGCGAAGGCTTGCCGGTGTCCTCTCGGCCCTCGGCACGAGGCTCGGTTTTCGCCGGTGCATCGGATGCGCTACCGGCAAGTTCCGGGTCGATCACGGTGCGTGCTCCACCCTGCATTTTCTTCAGGCATTCGGCATCTTTCGCTGCCATTTCGGGCGTGATTACCTCAATGGCACCGGTTGCCGAACGCGCCACATCGGTGGTGGTGTGCGTTTCGATGGTGGTGGCGAGCGCATCCTCACGGATGAAGAGAAGCAGAAGTGCGGAGATTAGCCCGAGTGGTGCCAGGTAGAGGAAAAGTGGAATCAGGGCATCATTGTAGGCGTTCACGATAATGCCGTGAATCGGCTCGGGAATCCGGCTGACGAGTTCGGGAGTCAGGGAGGAGGTTCCGTGTTCCCCTGCCGAGGCTACTGCTTGCGCGGGCATGCGTTCACTGAGCAGGCTGCTCAGGCGTGAGGTAAACAGGCCGCCCACGAGTGATGCACCCACGGTTGAGCCGACCTGGCGGAAGAAGTTGTTTGCCGCGGTAGCGGTTCCTACGACGGTGACGGGGAAAGCGTTTTGCACGATGAGGGTGAGGAACTGCATCGACATGCCCAGGCCTGCGCCCATGACCGCCATGTAGCTGCAGAAGATCCAGGTGGGGGTGCTCGGGGTGATGGTGGAGATCAGGTAGAGCCCGAGCGCCACGAGTGCGGTACCGGTGACCACATATGCCTTGTATTTGCCGCGTGCGGAGACCAGCCGTCCGGTAATAATGGAGACCACGAGCAGGGCACCCATGAGGGGAATCATGAGCAGACCCGCCACGGTTGCGCTCACGCCCAGTGACATTTGCAGGTAGGTGGGGATGTACTCGACGGCACCGAACATGGCAACACCGAGGGAGAGAGAGGCGCCCAGGGTGAGCAGGAAGTTGCGGTTGGTGAAGAGGTACATGGGCATGATCGGCTCTGCGGCGCGGTTTTCAACCGGAATGAAGATCAGGGCCGCGACGACGGATGCGATGAGAAGCCCAATAATCTGCGGGGAGTTCCAGGCGTACTGATTGCCGCCCCAGATGGTGGCGAGCACGAGCGCGCTGGTTCCTGCCATGAGAATAATACTGCCCAGGTAGTCGATCTGCCGCTTTTCGCGGTCTTTGAGCGCGGTGTGCGGGAGCAGAAAAATGACGGCAAAGATTGAGAGTATGGCAAGCGGCAGGTTAAGCCAGAATGCCCAACGCCAGCCGGGGCCTTCGGTGATCCACCCGCCGATGAGCGGTCCGGCGACCGAGGAGAAGGCGAAGACGCCGCCGATGATACCCATGTATTTACCGCGTTCGCGGGCGGGGATCACGTCTGCGACCACGGATTGGGAGAGAATCATGAGGCCGCCACCGCCGACTCCCTGGAGTGCACGGGCGACGATCAGCCAGGTCATATCGGGAGCGAGCGCGCCGATGATAGATCCCGTCATGAAGGAGAGGATGGCAAAAATCAGGAAGGGTTTACGCCCGAACTGGTCGGAGAGTTTGCCGTACACCGGCATGGTGATGGTGGAGAGCAAGATGAAGGTGGCAATTACCCAGCTCATATGCTCCACGCCATGCAGTTCGCCCACAATGGTCGGCAGTGAGGGTGCGAGGATGGTTTGGTTCAGTGCCGACATGAGCATCACGATGACCAAGCCGGAGAACATGAGCGCTATTTGATGTTTTCTAGCTTCAGCCGTGGTGGCTTCAGCGGGTTTGTCTGAATGCGACGTCATTCCTAGTTTTCCTTCAGCAGGGCTTGAAAAGTTTTGACGGTGTTGTGGATGCGCCGCTCGACCTCGTCTTCGTCGGCAATATCCTTGGCGAAGTGCAGCTGCCGCAGCACCGCGGATGCGAGCTGGACCGTGGCACGGGTGCGTTCTTCGGCAGTTTCTGTCAGCGGCATATTCTCGGGGCGGGCGGTGAAGGGGCCGCGCCTTCCTGCGGCATTGAAGGCATCCCAATCGACGGTATTGAGATAGTCGATGAGCACCTGTTCGCAGCTGATATGGTGCACCTTCAGCCGGTGCCTAAATTCGGGGAATTCATCGATGCGCTCCCGGAATTTCGCGTGATTGGCAAAGTTGAAGCTGTGCCGCACGATGTACAGCAGCAGATGGGTGATACGCACGATGAGGTTGTCGTTCTCGTGCGCCCGGTCGCTGGCGAGCAGCTCGTCGGTGATGGCGGGGGCGCGCAGGCCGAGCACCGCATCCTCTTTGGTTCCGAAGTAGTTGAAGAAGGTGCGGGGCGAGACTCCGGCTTCCGCCGCGATGTCTTCGACGGTGCTGCCGCGCATGCCGTGCTGGCGGGCTAAGCGCAGGGCGGTTTCGTGAATGTTCACCCAGGTGCGTTCGCGGCGGCGTTCACGCAGGCTTGTCTCGGTGCGACTCGGCTCAGGTTTTTGCATAACTGCAATTATTGCATTTCTGCATTTTTTACACAACTGCACTATGCAGGCGACGCAGCGTGTCCTGCCTCTCCCCCACAGAAACAAAATGCTAGGCATAATAATAAGGTGAACTTTTTTTCATCCGGATACCTCGACTTCCTACCCGATTGGCTCAGGATTATTCTGTTCTTCGCAGACCTGAGCATCCGTGTGCTGTCCCTATTCTGGCTGCCCTACAACCGCAAGCCCGTGGTCGCACTCGGCTGGCTCATGGCTATCTTCTTCATCCCGTTCATCGGGTTCCTAGCCTTCCTGATTTTCGGGTCCTCTCACCTTCCGCAATACCGGCGAGCCCGGCAGCACGCCATGAACGACCTGATCCGCGAGACCACCGGCGGCACCCCACAGCTCACCGACTCCGACGGGCTCAACGAAGCAACCCTGGTCGCCAGCCAACTCAACTACAAGCTCGGTTCGCTCCCCCTCGTCGGCGGAAACTCCTTCACCCTGCATAACGACAACCACGAAGCCATGCGCATCATGGCGCAGGAAGTCAACAAAGCCCAGCGGTACGTTCACTTCGAGTTCTACATCACCGCATACGACGAAGCCTCCAAAGTACTCTGGGATGCCCTCTTCGCCGCCCAAAAACGCGGCGTGCGGGTGCGCGTACTCATCGACCATATCGGCTCGCGCAAATACCCCTCATACCGGCAGCTGACAAAAATGCTCAACGAATCGGGTATCGAATGGCGCCTGATGCTGCCCATCAAACCCTGGCGACTACAATGGCAGCGCCCCGACCTTCGCAACCACCGTAAAGTCCTTGTGATCGACGGCGCAGTGGCTTTCTCAGGCTCGCAAAACGCCATCCACCGCTCCTACGACCTCAAAGAAAACGTGCGTAAAGGCCTGGAGTGGAAAGACCTCACCTTCTCATGCACCGGTCCCATCGTCGAAGAGCTCAACGCGGTATTCGTCTCCGACTGGTACTCCGAAACAAACCAGCTTATCCTCGAAGAAATTGAGGCGAAAATCCCCTACGTTCCAGGCTCGATGCGCGCCCAAGTAGTTCCCTCCGGCCCCGGGTTCGAGACGGAAAACAACCTGCGCCTAATCAACTACATGATCTACAACGCAGAAAAACGCATCACCATCTGCTCACCCTACTTCGTACCCGACGAAACCCTGCTGCAGGCACTCACCAACGCAGCATTCTCAGGCATCGAAACCACCGTGATCGTCTGCGAAAAAGGCGACCAGTTCCTCCCCAATATGGCGCAGCGCTCCTACTACGAGACGCTGCTGCAATCCGGGGTGCGCATTCTGCAATACCCCAGCCCCACAGTGCTGCATTCCAAGTTCATGTACGTAGATGACGAAATGGCGTTTATCGGCTCATCAAATATGGACCCCCGCTCATTCTCGCTCAACCTCGAAGTATCAACCTTTATCGCAGACCCCGCTATGGTGGATGCACTCGCCGACGTTGCGCGAACCTACGAAAGTATCTGCACGGAACTGCGTTACGGCCCGTGGTCCTCACGCCCGCAGCGCATTAAAGTCACCGAAAATATCTGCCGACTCTGGTCATCGCTCCTGTAAAACTCGGGCTGGAAACGCCCGTAATATGAGGGAGTTCAGCATGACTGCGCTCTCGAAGCGGTACCTGCGGCTGTGGTGATGACCGTGTGCAAGTGCACCTCTTGCCACCCTTGAAAGACCAGCTGACATGGGGTTTTATACCGATTCGCCATATCCGCGAAGTTTTCCCCGCGAATGCAGAAAACGCACGATCGCCCGCACCCGTCGCGGACGCATCGCGCGTCGTCCATTTCTACCCAAAAATATAGTATATAGCCTATCGCCACAGGCGATTTCCCGTATGTATCGCCGAGGGTTTAATCTGCAGCCACTCCGGACTGGGCAGCCGCACGGCCTTCTTACACCCAGACAGAGCCGTGATAATCGACTCGCACCGGCGGTTGAACTCAACCGTATGCCGCTTATCCACGATCTGTCCCGGAAAATGGCGGTGCATCTTCGACACCGAATCGCTGCTCTCCTGCAGACCGTGCCCGGTATGGCCCGGCACATGCTTCACAATCACCCGATGCGCCCGAATAGCCGCAGTTAGCTGCTCCATCTCGGCGATAACCCGGGCATCCTGCACGCCCTCACGCACCCAATAATCGAAAGCCCAACGGCTGTGCGCCAGCCGAAGAAGAAAGGTCAGCGCGCCCAAGGAATCGGTGTTAATAATCAGGCGGCGACCGCCGTGATAAAACACGTGAAACGCCGCGAGCATCGCCGAAAGCTCACCGGTCATAATATTCACGGCATCATAATGGGTGTGAAAATAAAAGCCGTCCTCGCTCACCCCGGCAATGCCCATGCGCCCACCGCGCAAATACTTCTTATTGTGGGTGGCGCGAAAGGAACAATCGGTAAACACGTTATAGTCCACGAGCTGATTTTCAGGAACCTCTGCCAACGTATCGGCGATCATCTGTTCGGTCAGCTGCTCGGCACGATCCTGAAAATAACGCATGGTCTCGGCGGCATCCGTACCGGCAAGGCGCACATGCACCTCACCCAACGAATGGTTATCGTACGGGTCAAGCACCTTCTCAAACGCCCGGTACTCCATCGCCTTCTTAAGCTGCTCACAATTACGAAAAAGAAGCTTCAAATCGTGCCGGTCGGCGGCAACCGTCACCAGGTGGTGCGTATAATCCGAAGGAATAACATCCCAGGCATTAAGCACAACGCGCCCCAAAGTCTTCGGGTGCACCACATCGCATGGGTCAAGAAGCGAATGCATACACGATTCAACCACCGGCTCCTGGTTGATGACGATGCGCTCACCATTTTCACGCGAAATATAGACAAGAGCCGTGAGGGTGCTGTAACAGTACCCCTTGGTCTTACGGGTGTATTCGGCAACTGCAATCACAGCCACGCCCCGAGTTGTATAGCCCGCCGGGTATGAGGTGCTGTAGTCGGGCGCCTCCCAGGTTAGGGTGCACCGTTTAATATGAGCCGGTGAGAATCCCACGTGTGTACACCCCCTTGCCGCATAGTCTCCTTCTTTCGTGTAGTGAGGAATTGTTCCACTATCTTTTATATGCCCGCCGGTGTCTGTGCGCAAACGTTGAACAGGTTATTTTACAGTCAGCGAAGAACCTTAAAAAGGGAAGCTAAAACCGTTTCTTGGCGGGAATTATGCGCGGTGAATGAGAGGTTCTGCCCCGCTCTGGCGCGCATCTGTGCGACGGTGTAGGGTTGGAGTTATCCGGTATATCTAATTGAGTAAGGAGCGCCCCATGATTGGTGTTTATGCAGGTGTTTCGGTCAAGCCCGAGCACGTTGAAGAGTTCCTGGCATCCGCCCCCGCCCTCGTCGAGGCATCGCGCAAGGATGCGGGCAATATCAGCTACGATTTCGGCCCCGCCACCGGTGAGACCCCTGCGGGTGAACCGCGCGCCTTCGCCTTTATTGAGCGTTGGGAGTCACAGCAGGCACTCGAAGCACATATGGCGACTGAGCATTTCGGCACCGCTGTGAAAGCCTGGGAGCCGCTGCTCGCCGCAGAGCTGGATGTTCGCATCTTCGAGATGTAGCGCCCGCTCTCCCTGTTCTCCTCTGCTAAAAAAAGAGCCTTTATTTGAATAAAGAGGGTTTTTCGCCGCTTTATTCGTATAAAGGCTCTTTTTATGCTCGGTCAGTAGGCGATTAGATTCCTTCTGGTAGGATGCGCACCCCGCCCTTGTCTGCAGAGGCGGCCAGCATCCCGTAAACCTTCAGCGCATTCGAGACCTGACGTTCACGCGGCTTAGTGGGCTTCCACGGGAGGGCGCCCTTCGCCTTGCGCCGCGCCTCCAAAACCTCGTCTGGCACATTCGCCCGCAGGATGCGGTTGTGTACGTCGATCTCGATCTCGTCGCCGGTTTCCAGCAGGCCGATAGCGCCACCGGCGGCAGCCTCCGGCGAAACGTGTCCAATCGAAATGCCCGAAGTACCGCCCGAGAAACGCCCGTCGGTAATGAGTGCGCAGCTTTTGCCCAAGCCCAGGCCCTTCAGGTACGAGGTGGGGTACAGCATCTCCTGCATGCCGGGGCCGCCCTTCGGACCCTCATACTGAATCACCACAATATCGCCGGGTTTCACGTGCTTCGACAGAATCTCAAACACGGCTTCATCCTGCGACTCAACCACAAATGCCTTACCCACGAAGTGGAAGAGTTCTTCATCAATACCGGCGGATTTGATGATCGCACCGTTCTGGGCGATATTACCGCGCAGAACCGCCAGACCGCCGTCTTTCGTGTAAGCATGCTCCACAGCGCGAATGCACCCGTTTTCGGCGTCCGTCTCATGCGATTCGTACTTGTTTGCGGTCGAGAACGCCTGCGTGGTGCGCACCCCGCCGGGCGCGGCAAGAAACAGTTCGTGAGCCTGCTCGCTCGCGGTACCGGAACGGATATCCCATTCGGCAAGCCATTCGTCCAGTGAATCCGCATGAACAGAATGAACGTTCTTGTGCAGCAGCCCGGCACGGTTCAGCTCACCCAGCAGCGCGGGGATACCGCCCGCACGGTGCACATGCTCAATGTGATACTTCGTAGAGTTCGGCGCAACCTTCGCCAGACAGGGCACATGGCGCGAAATACGGTCGATATCGTCCAGCGTGAAGTCAGCGCCGGCCTCATGCGCAATAGCCAGGGAGTGCAGCACGGTATTGGTCGAACCGCCCATAGCCACATCCAACGCCATAGCGTTCTCGAAGGCTTCCTTGGTGGCGATCGAACGGGGCAGAACGGACTCGTCATCCTGCTCGTAGTAGCGCTTCGCCAGGCCAACAATGCGCTTACCCGCCTGTAAAAACAGCTCTTTACGCGCGATCTGGGTCGCAAGCGTGGTACCGTTGCCGGGCAACGCCAGACCAATCGCCTCGTTCAGGCAGTTCATGGAGTTTGCGGTAAACATGCCCGCACAGGAACCACACGTGGGGCAGGCGTTCTTCTCGATCTGGGCGAGCGCGGTATCGCTCACGGAATCGTCCACCGCCATGACCATCGCATCCACCAGATCCAGGCGGTGCTCCACAACGCCTTCAACGCCCTCGCCGGATTCCATAGGGCCGCCCGACACGAAAATCGTGGGAATATTCAGGCGCATTGCCGCCAAGAGCATGCCGGGGGTGATCTTGTCGCAGTTCGAGATACACACGAGCGCATCCGCACGGTGAGCGTTCACCATGTATTCGACCGAGTCGGCAATGAGGTCGCGTGAGGGCAGGGAATAGAGCATGCCGTCGTGGCCCATCGCAATGCCGTCATCAACCGCAATGGTGTTGAATTCTTTCGCCACGCCGCCAGCCTCACGAATAGCGCCAGCCACCAAGTCGCCCATATTTTTCAGGTGCACGTGACCGGGCACGAACTGGGTGTAAGAGTTGGCAATCGCAATAATCGGTTTGCCGAAATCATCATCACCCATGCCGGTTGCGCGCCATAGAGCGCGGGCACCCGCCATATTGCGACCGTGAGTTGAGGTGCGTGAGCGTAATTCGGGCATGTCTTTACCTTCCGTTGTGATGCATCTATAGATTCTACGCGCAGGCGTGCGCCCAATCATCGAAGGGTTACTTTGGTTTCATATGTTGGCATGCCGTGATGCTTGGTCATGAGCTGTGCCTGTGGCGCGCCGAAGGGTGAGTGTGGATGCGGCGCGCACCTTATGCCGCGGGGCGGGCAAGGATGCCGGATCTGCGGCAGATTTGCCCCCTTGAGAATATATCCCCGTGCAGCGTGGAATGAGTCTATTATGCCCCCTATGCTGGTGGGGTAAGAACTCCCGCCGCGTGATTTGCGCCAGCTAGCGAACAAACGCTACGCAAGCGCACGAAGGCTCGTACGGTCGCCCCCTTTATCTTCTCCATTGGATGTATAGATGCCTCACTCCCCCGCCTCCTTCCGCAACACCGTGATCTACCAAATCTACCCGAAGTCATTCTATTCTGCGCACGGGCGGCCAACCGGCGATATTCGCGGCATTATCGAGAAGGTGCCCTATGTGGCATCGCTGGGGGTGGGCATGGTGTGGTTCAACCCGTTCTTCGCCTCGCCCCAGCACGATAACGGCTACGACATTTCAGACTACTACGCCATTAACCCCGAGCTGGGCACGATGGAGGACGTCGAAGAGATGATCGCCGCGTTTGGGGAGCACGGCATCGGGGTCATGTTCGATATGGTGCTCAACCACGTTTCGACCGAGCATGAGTGGTTTAGGCGGGCGCAGGCGGGCGAGCGCGAGTACTGGGGTTATTTCTATCTTCGCCCGGGGCGGGTTCAGCCTGACGGCACGGTGGTTCCGCCCACGAACTGGGAGTCGAAATTCGGCGGTTCGGCTTGGGCGCCTTTCACCGATACGGAGGGTGAGGTTTATCGGGACAAGTCGGGGGCGCCGCTGTACTATCTGCACCTTTACGACGTCACACAGGCTGATCTGAACTGGTACAACCCCGCCATGCGTGAGGAACTCTATAAGGTCGTCAATTTCTGGTATGACAAGGGTGTTCGCGGGTTCCGCTTCGATGTCATTAACGTGATCGGCAAGTCCGAAGAGCTTGAGGATGCGCCCGCCGGGGTGATCGATAAGACCCTGTATACCGACACGCCCATCGTGCATACGCGTCTGCGGGAGCTGAACCGCGCATTGTTCGGGCGGTATGGGGATACCGTAACCGTGGGTGAAATGTCCTCCACGAGCATCGAGAACTGCGTGGGCTATTCCAACCCTGAGAACCGCGAGCTCGACATGGTGTTTAGTTTTCACCATCTGAAGGTGGATTATGAGGACGGCGAGAAGTGGTCGAAGGTGCCGTTCCGCTTTGCTGAGCTGAAGGGGCTGCTCAACGATTGGGCGCTGGGCATGCAGGCGGGCGGCGGGTGGAATGCGCTGTTTTGGAATAATCATGATCAGCCCCGCGCGCTCAACCGTTTTGGTGACGTTCAGCGGTACCGGGCGGAATCTGCGACCATGCTGGCGACCGTGATTCACCTGCTGCGCGGCACACCCTATATTTATCAGGGCGAAGAGATCGGCATGATTGACCCTGTGTATTCTTCGATTGACGACTACGTGGACGTTGAGGCCCATAACGCTTTTAAAGCCCTGCGTGCGCGGGGTCTCTCAGAAGGCGAGGCGCTTGAGGTTGTGCGTGCCAAGGCACGGGATAACTCGCGTGTTCCCATGCAGTGGGAGTCTGGTTCCGGTGGGGATTACGGCACTGTTGGTTTTGGTACCGCTGCCCCCTGGCTGGCGCCCGCGCCCAGTGTGGATGCGGCAACCGGCGCGGGTATTTCGGTGGCGGATGAGGAACGTGACGGCGTGATTTTGCCGTACTATCGCGAGCTGATTCGCCTGCGCGGTCAGTACCCTGTGATTTCTGAAGGCAGTTACGCGCCCTATGCGCTCAGCCATGAGCGGGTCTTCGGGTACTTGCGCGAACACATCACTAAGGGCACGCGCACACGGCTGTTGGTGCTCAACAATTTCTTTGGGGACGAGACGGCGGTGCGTGTTCCCGCCGAGTTCATGCCGGGCGAGGTTCTGGACGCGCTCACCGACGGTGAAGGCTCGCGAGTTCCAGCGGACGCACGGTCTGCACGGGTGCTTTTGTGTAATTACAAGAATCCGCTCGGTCAGATTAGCGGTATTTCCGGCCCAGATCCCCACGAGGTTGAGGTTACGCTGCGTCCCTACGAGTCACTGGCTCTGATCGTGGAAAAGCCCATAGCTTCTTCTTAGCTCGTCAGATTAATTGCTCGGTTACCCGCGCGGCTACACGGGCATTTATCTGTATGGCTACAAGCGCGAGCAGGTGGTTTTTGGTCCGAGCAGGTGTGATTTTCCTACCTGTTCGGCAAAAAACGACCTGCTCGCGGTTTACAAGGCGGTTAAAGTGAGAGCATGAGTTTTGATTACATGCCTTCCGAAACCTTCCAACGTGCCGACCTTGACTTGCTTCTGAGCGTGCGGGTTGACGTGGCTCAGGTGCCGGGCGGCGCATCCCAACGGCAGATTTTGGATGCAGTACGCGTCTTCCTGGGGTCCCTCACTCATGACGATTCCGCCGATGGGCACGCGATTGACCCGGTTCTGGGGTTTGCGCGTCCCTACTATGCGGGCGGATTTACGGTGGGCGTGGTGCCCGCATCCGGGCGGGGCAAGGTGGCGCTCGCTGGGAGCCATGAGGGAGCACAGGCTGTTGGTTCAGGCAGGTTCAGTGGGCCTTCAAACGACAAGGCTGGCTGGCGCATCGTGACGTCGGTGGTGGTCTCTAGCGCGGGCGAGGATGTGCTGGATTCCCTAGAGGCTGGCATCGAATACCTGACGGATGCGCTCGATAACCTGCGGGTAGGCCTCTCCCTCACGGAACTCCCGGCCGTTTAGAGTCCTCTCCCCTCTCCAGTTTCTCCGACCGTCAAACCGTCAAAAGAGCCTTGATGATGAATAAAGCGGGATTTCCAACTCTTTATTCATCGTCAAGGCTCTTTTTATGCGCCCGGAAGAATTAGTGCGTAGGCGCAGGGTCGTCCTGCGCATTAGAAAAGACGGTTCCGCCGCGGGACATGCACACTTCTTGCGCCCGGCCCGAGTCAATGTAGTCGAAAAGTAGTTTCTGATCCTCTTCAGAGTAGGCCTTAGCCCAACGGTTATTCAGGATGCGGAAGGTTAGCTGGGCTTGGAGATAGGCTAGGTTGGCGCATACGCTTGATGCCTGCACAGAGCTTATATCTCGCCCATTATTGACTATTTTGCCGCTCCCCTGCAGGACAATTCCGGTTTCATAACCGTCATCATAGACGTTGTATCCCGTAATGTTCTGATATTCAATCTTATTTTTATGCCCTTTGAAGGTACAAGTTTCAACAAAGATACGAGTTATCATCACATATGTATTAAAATAAATTAAAGTTACGCCAATAACTATTATTGCAACAACAAACATAATAGCAACAGAGACATATATGTTCGTGGAACTATATAAGGATGCAAAAAGCATGATACCCATAGCAACTAGGCTTAATAAAAACTGCACGAGACCAAGAGGTTTTATGCGTTGTTCCTTAAAGTTGTCTGGATCATTCTTCTGACTACTCTTCGACAGATATTCTTTAAGACCGTTTGACATTTTAGAAGGCTGAAAATCTTCCATGATAAATTTTCCTTTCTTCATTCATTTTTATCGCAAGAATTGACAGTAAGATAATCTGGTACGTCTATAAAATTACTCCTTACTTTCCCGGTATGGACTATTATCGTTCTCTGGGAAAACAAAACCACTTTGCTCCAAACAAATCTCACGCGCTCGACCCGACGACACATACTCCTGAATCAAGTTCTGATCCTCATCAGACTCAGGCTCAGCCCACCGCTCATTCACAATACGAAACGCAAGCTGCCCCAACACATACGACATATTCACCCAGTTACTATGAAGCTCTATCCCTTCATCAAAATATCCTTCATCATTATAGGGACCATCAATATATAATCCATCTTCAAAATTATTGTCACGATCCGTCCGCTCATAGTATCCAAAATCACGAATACGACGATATTCAACCTTTTCAACGAAACGGAGAAAAGTACGCCGCAACACATACGAACGCGTTATCTCCACATACGCATTCCGATACCACGCATAAAACAATAGACAACTAAAAATAATAACCAATTCTGCCGCAATAAAAGCTATAATTCCACCAGAATTAAGCCATCCCCTAGAGAAATCGACAATAAATATTATCAACGCCACAATACTCGCGATGAAAAATCCCCAAGCGGCAACCAGCAAAAATCCCATCCGGTGTATATTCTTTTTACCTGTAGACTTCCCTCGATTACGTTTCGACAGAAAACTTCTGCCTAGTGCAGATATAATAGGACCTAAAAATGCTTTATCCACAACGAGCTACCTGTATTGGGACAAATCTATTCATCGGAAGAGTTTTCCTCAAGTGAGTCTTGATCTGGTTTTTTGGTATTCTCAGGGAACTCCATTCCATCATGCTCCAGACACACCCTGCGAGCCTGCCCAGAGGAAACGTACTCCATAACCTGCGCATGATCCTCATCAGAATCAGGTTCAGCCCACCGCTCATTCACAATACGAAACGCCAACTGCCCCAACACATAATCATAATTAGCCCACACACCATGCAATCGAACTCCAGGAGTAGGAAAACCTTCCTCATCATCTGGACCATTTAAATACAGTCCATCATCAGAATCAATCCCCCCAGTTGGCTCCTCATGATACCCGTATCCACTAATATGCCGATACTCGACCTTATTAACAAACCTAAAAAGATCTCGCCGCAATACATACGAACGCGTAATCTCCACATACGCATTCCGATACCACGCATAAAACAACAGGCCAAGCAGAATAAGAACAACCTCACCGACCGCGAATATCATAATGCCGGTAAAAGTAGTACCACCACCGTTAATAGTGCTCCCAGTAAAAAATATTGCTAAAGCAACACTAAAAATCCAAATACCCCAGGCCATAATAATCATCAGAGGCATACGCTGAATATTAGAATTTACCTTCTTACCCCGGTTATACCTCGACAAAAAGGTACGACCTAAAGCGGAAAGAATAGGACTCAAAAACGCGTTATCCACAGTAAACCGCCAAAGGTGAATTAGTTGCCCTCATCAGATGAACTCTCCGAAGATTTCTTATCATTTTCAGGAAAATTAGCCCCACCAGAAGACATAACCATCTCCCACGCCTGCCCCGAACGCATATAATCCCTCAGCATACCCTGATCATCATCCGAGTCAGCCTCAGCCCAACGCTCCTGCTCCATACGAAACACCATCTGAGCCTGAATATACGCCAAACTGGCCTGCACACTCGTCACAAGTACCGATCCCGTACCAGCAGAACTATCACTAAATAAAACTATCCCAGATTCCTCACGATTGCCATACGCACGAAACATATTCACATCTTTAAAATAAACCTTCTGCACACGCCTCAATAGATCACGACGCAACACATACGTACGCGTAATCTTCACATAAGCATTCCGGTATAAGATATATAGAAAAATACCACAGACAGAACAAACTAATACTGTTGAGTAAAATTCAAAAGCAAGGGGTTTATTGAATAAAACCTGTGTTATTAATAACACTAAAGCCCCAAAAGCAAAAATCCAAAAACCACAGGCTGCAAATAAGAGCAAACCTATGCGGTGAACATTAGATTTACTCGTTTTATTCTGGTTACGCTTCGACAGAAAACTCCGTCCAAAAGCAGAAAGTAGGGGACCCAAAAATGCGTTATCCATAAAAGCCCGCCTGAACCATGAAGATCCTACTCATTAGATGAGTCTTCCTCAGACGAATCTTTATAAGGGCTATTATCATTCTCAGGGAAGACAAAACCGCTTTGCTCCAAACAAATCTCACGCGCTCGACCCGACGACACATACTCCTGAATCAAGTTCTGATCCTCGTCAGACTCAGGCTCAGCCCACCGCTCATTCAAAATACGAAACGCCAACTGCCCCAAAACATACCCAAAATTAGCCCAATTACTATGAAGTTCAACAGACTCAGCAGAATACTTATGCCCCTCTACTAGGGGACCACCCAAATATAAACCATCCTCAAAATTATTATTATGATCGTACCTCTCGTGATACCCATATTTGCGAATACGACGATATTCAATCTTTTCAACAAACCGGAGAAAAGTACGCCGCAACACATACGTACGCGTTATCTCCACATACGCATTCCGATACCACGCATAAAACAATAGACAACTAAAAATAATAACCAATTCTGCCGCAATAAAAGCTATAATTCCACCAGAATTAAGCCATCCCCTAGAGAAATCGACAATAAATATTATCAACGCCACAATACTCGCGATGAAAAATCCCCAAGCGGCAACCAGCAAAAATCCCATCCGGTGTATATTCTTTTTACCTGTAGACTTCCCTCGATTACGTTTCGACAGAAAACTCCGCCCGAAAGCAGAAAGTAGGGGACCCAAAAATGCGTTATCCACGTAGGAATACTCCTTACTATCTCTAATCTGCTGCACTCTCTGGAATTACACCATGACTTCCTGTCGTATCAGATGTATTAGAGGCTTGAGAAGTGTTTGAAGGCTTAGAGTCTTTTTTAATATTTGCATTAAACTTGGCAACGGTTTTGGGATCCCACTGCTTCTTCAACTCATCCACCGCTGTATCACTCGCAATCTCCCAAGCATTTTTGTCCTTAACCTGAGCACGATTACGAGCATCAGGATTTTCCCCTGGATGCTTTGCCATATATTCATCCCTATCCTTACGCAGAATTTCATTCTGTAAAGGAGCTGTAGCTGCAGACTGAGGAATATCGACCATACGATTTAGCCCTTCGGATGCCGTATTCTTAAGGGTAGCGGAACCCCAGCGCTGCAACTTGCTCCCCTCTTTTGCATTACGGACTATGGGGAACTTTGTGTAATCGGTGCTATCAAGCTTCATTTTAGGGATTGTCTTGATGCCAGATCCGAGTCCTTTCATCGTGCCTCCGGTTGCAGCACTCAGCATCATGCCACGCACACTCCAGTCGTCCCCGGCATTCTTACTGTAGTCGTAGGCTCCTTCAATAGCTCCCGATGCCATGTCGCCGACGATTTCGCCTCCTTCTTTACCCAAAAAGGTAGTATGGCTCTTAATATAATTGGGATCAAGAACATCAGGGTGCTTCGTCTCTAACTTATTAATAGTTTTATCCGCCCAGCGACCAGGAGCCCTATTTTTCAAAAAGTTATTAGCTTTAATTCGCTGTGCAGCCTGGCCTTTTTCCCAGAGGAAACCTCCACGCCCTACCGAAAGAATCTTTGTTGCGGCACCGGTTGCTCCACCTACAATACCTCCAATAAGAGCATCTTTCCCAACGTCGCCCCAATCGATACCCCCGTCGGCACCGACCTTATCTACTGCCGATGCTGCAGCGGAAGCTGCACCCGCGATCGCGCCCAACGCAATTACCGCCACCGGACCTGTAAAGGCTACTGCAGCTACAGTAGCCACTATAGCTACGAAGTTAAAGGCAGCCTTCGCCCAGAACCTCTCCCCCGCATGCTCCAAATACTTATCGTATTCCTCAATCGACACGGGTCGCGTGCCCCAGGGATCCATGAGTCCTACGGGGTTATTGCCCACGAAGGAATACGAGTCTGCAAACCAGCCGGTACCTGGGACCGATTCAAGCGGGTCGAGCGAGAGGAAATGCTTCGATGCAGCATCGAAGGTACGCACACCCATGACGTCCAGACCAGCAACGTTTACACTCCCGGCACCCGAGAAGGCGAAGCCTTGAGGAAGAAGAGACTCCGCCACGGAAGGCACCTTTCCCCAGGGTTCCTGCTGTGAGGGAGTTCCCACGCCCCACGGGTTAAACCCGCCCGGAACGCTCACCTGCGAGAACCCACCGTCATGACCGGGTGCAGGAACAGAACCGGCACCCAAAACTTGAGGAATCGGTGCGGTTGGATCCCAGAGCAAAGGCACGGATCGACCATCAAGCCCCGTCACCTGAGCAAGCTCACCCACGGCATCTGTCACCAGGCGCACATGAGAGTGCGCTTCCGTCGAGTGCCCCGCCTCGGCAGTATCCGTAACGGCGGCAAGAGAATCCCACACGCCCCACGAGTACTCACGTGTTCGACGGCTTCCCTGGCTTGTTGTTACCGTCTCCTGAGAACGGCGCCCAGCGGCATCGTAACTGTAAGTTGTAACCGTTTCCAGAGGATTATCCTCGCCCACATTCTCGCGAGCGATAATCTCAACAAGTTGATTGAGCGCGTTATACCTAAACGTACGTTCACCCAGCAAAACGCGCTCAGAGCTTTGCTGTTTGCTCTCCCGCGTTTCAGGCTCAGTGGGGCGGCGGTACAGACGTTCACGAACCATGAGCCCGGCGTCGAAAGTCCATTCAAACTCCCGTTCACCCTGGCGAGCGCCCGTCAGCTGCCCAGCGGCATCATAGGAATACATAACCAGGGAGTTTTCGGTATCGAGCCCGATAATCCGGCCTTCACGGTCACGGATAATTTCAGTCCGTTCCGTATGAGGGGCATGTTCCGCGTCTTTCCCGCTGTGATGAGGCGCGGTGCGGGTGTAAGAAGACACCAAACCAGAATCGCTGTCAAACTCCCAGGTGGAAAGGGTATCACCCAGCTGAGCACGCACTAGGCGCCCCATCACATCGTAGGAATACTCCGCAACCGTCATCTCGTCGTTATGAGAGGACGATGCTTCACGACGTACAGCATGACCGGCACCGTCATAAACGGTCTGTTCGGTACCGTATGGGGTAACCATCATGGTGCGGTAGCCGTCTGCATCGTATTCGAACGTAAGCGTATAAGCGCCGGTCGAAACGAAAGTACTCAGGCTCTGGGCTTTCGCATCAGTATCCGCAGAATTGTGGAAGTTCTCGGTCGCTTCTGCGCCAATAACACCCGTGCGGGATCGTTCGATGAGGAATCCTCGGGCATCATACACATACCGATGCTCAAGGTAGGAACCGTCGGATGCCTGGGGGTCGAGTTCCTGCGCGGTGACATAATCGCGCACCCATAGCTCACGATCCCCGCGTTCACGCCCGTATTCGGCGAGCAACACACCGTTGCAGCTGGCGCTCTTGAGGTTACCGCCACGCTTGTAGTTATAGGCGTATGCATAATCTTGAAGACCGTTGAAGTAACGGGTGGGACGACCAGCGGCATCGTAGGCGTACTCTTCCACGATCTCGTGGGATGTGCCGGTGCCTCGCGTCACGCGGGTTACCCGGTCCATAGCATCATACTCGTAGACGGTAACCTGACCGGTAGCGTCCATAACTTGCGCCACCCGTCCGTTTTCGGTGTATGAGAAGTGGGTGCGATACCCCAGCCCATCCGTTACACGAACTATCTGTCCGGCGGCATCGTACGTGAAGGTGCGGCGACCGTAGGTTGTATCTTGGACTGAGGTGATACGACCGCATCGGTCATACTCGTAGGCGGCGACTCGCGCACCTGAAACTACACGAATAACACGACCGCACGAATCATAGACGGTTTTTTCTTCGGTGCCATCGGGGTTGATACGCCGTACAAGCTGAGATGCGGCGTCGTACTCAAACCGGGTGACCGCCCAGCGTGTGGGTTCTGCCTCGCGCAGTACCCCTTCGGCATCAGGAATGCGTTTGGGAGTATCTAGTCCAACGGCATGCGCTGCCGTACGTCCAGCGGAATCATATTCGTAGGTCTCAACACGACCTGCGGCAGATACTATGCGCAGCGGGCGTCCAGCCTTATCGTGTTCGATGCGTGTCAAGCCACCGGAGGCATCCAAAATTTCTACGGGACGACCAGCGGCATCATAGGTCACCAAGTCTTCCACATGTTCTTGGCCGCGGCTGGTCTGTGTTCCCTCGGTGGTTACGCGCCCGAGCACATCAAGCCGTTTGAACGAAGAACCAGAAGCGGCAATAGTACGTTCAAGGCCACCTTTACGCTGTACGAAACGTTTTGCTTTCACACCGGTCGGGTCTGTGACACTGGAAATTTCACCCGCAAAGTCATAGGTGTATCGAGTAGTAGCGCCCGTGGGATCTGTGATACTGCTCAGCTGCGATAACCCATCCCAGGTGTATTCCCAGGTGCCACCCGAAGCGTTTACGTAGCGCGCAAGGTTGCCCCAGGTATCGTAATCCGCCCGAGTTACACGCCCCAGAGGATCGGTCACAGATACGACGTCGCCGCCTTGGTTATAGGTAAAGCGGGTTGTGTTCCCCTCGGGGTCGATAACCGCTGAGGGAAGGAAACCGCGGGTATGCTCTACACCGTAGCGTTGCTGCGCCTGCTGTACGAGCGCCGGAGTGTCACTTTCAGCAGAGGTCGGATAAATAAACTTCCACCGGGCACCTTCCGGGTTCTGGATAGCGGTTACTACTCCCGAGCTGCTGTAGGTCAGTGTATTTTCATACCCAAGACCATCAATAATTGTGATAACGCGCCCGAACTCATCACGTACAAGGCGAGTAGTATCGCCCGCGCCATTGGTGATAGCCACAAGATCCCCGTGGGAGTCATACGTGAAATCGGTACGTACACCGCTGGGATCGATCTGTGCGATGAGGTTACCACGTTCGTTCCAGTCAAAACGCGTGGTTGCGCCGGTACCATCCGTCACCGCGCTGGGGTTCGGATTCGCCGTATCATCGTATTCATAGGTTATCGTGGTCGGGTCGCCCAAGTTGCGCCGGTCGCGTGCATCCCGCACTGAAATACTTGTCAGACGGTCATAGTCATCCCAAACATACGTGTAATCCGCGCCTTCGGGGGTGCGTTCTCGGGTTATGCGGCTGCGCGAGTCAAAACGCCGTGTGGTCAAAGAGCCATCACGCCCCGTCACACTAATGCGGTTGCCCCAGGAATCATACCGCATGGTTTGTTTACTACCGTCCGCCGCAGACAGTGCAACTAAGCGTCCCTTTTCATCACTGCGCCAGATATTGGGGTTCTCGCCCGTTTCAGCGTCAGCGACAATAGTCATCAGCCCCTGAGCGTAGGTGTATGAGACCTCACGCCCATATTCAGTAAGCTGATGGATCACCCGTCCGGAATCATCGTAGGTGTTTGTCACCTCAACGTGACCGTTAACGTTGGTAACTTCGCGGATTAGCCCTTCGTCTGTATGCGAGTATGCGCGGGTTCCGGCGTTCGTGGTCGCCGATACCAAGTGTTCGCCTTCGTAGGTATACTCCACCACGGCAAGCTCTTCGCCAGCGCGGTCGCCGCGAGTGTTGTAGGTGTAAGCAGCTACAGGACGTTGTGCAGTTGAATCACTCGGGTTCTCGCCGTAGAGCACGTAAAGACCGCGTTCAGTAACCGGATGCACAAGTTCCGCAATCCGGTTCTGATCATCTCGACAAGCAATTACCGTATTTGCCGTATGCCCTTCAACGGTACCCGCCCAATCTCCGGCAGGAGTGAAGAAAATCCGATGGTGTTTAGCGTTAGATACCACCCAGTAGAACGGTGCCGAGGAACCAGCGGTACCAGTCTTCGCCTGGGAATATGCCTTATCACGAAGTTGTGCAAAACGCTCGTACTGATCCGCCCCAATCGTCACCTTTTCCAGCCACCAGGGCTCGTGGGTGCATCGCGCATACCCCTCACCTTCGCGGGCGAAGAAGAGGATACGACCATCGTGGGTGTGCCAGCGGGCTTCCTGAGCGGTAAATTCCATGTGCTGGTCTAATGTGGATGCCCACCCGGGACCAAAAACACCCGAAGGTATTTCATCAGGATGCGTAACCGCCAAGCTGTTGTACATCCGTTCCAGGCGCAAAGTACCCGAACCAGTACCGGGGAAGGAAAGGTCGAGCTCTTCCTCAATAAAGTTACCAGTAGCAGCGTTCACGGGGTCGTTTACATATCCTGAAGAGAGCGTTGCGCCCGCAACAGTTGCAGCGGGAATATCGAGTTCACCTCGTTCTTGTGCCTTCACACCGGCACTCGCTAGAAGCTGTTCCACCATAGAGCTATCGTAGGTCGCCACCATATTGCCGGAGGCACCTGCCTGACGGAAAGCCTCAGCGATCACGTGTACGAAGGATGCATCCTCCATATTTTTGCCAGCCCAGTCACCCGTTGCTTTGAGCAGACCCATAATATCGAACTGACCCCAGGAGGTATTTTCCATAAACCCCTGGTATTCCTTTTGAATGCTTTCAAGTTTCTTCCCCAAGTCCTCGCTCAGGGCGCGTGCTTGATTGAAGTAAACATCAAGATTATCGGGGATGGCAGAAGTCATTGAGACGCCCGGGCCGCCCACCTTAATATTTTTCCTAGCCGGATCCAGCGTATCCATCACCATATCAGAGACGGTTTCCAGGAGAGAGCCGCCCTTGCCTTCTCCCCCTTGAGAAGAGTTCTCGGTCGCTGGCGGCGGTGTGCGTAAACTGGGTCCAGTCCTGTTGATATCGGGGGACTGCTTACTCTGTAACCAATCAGTAAATTGCTCAATCGGATTACGTTTCTCCCAGTCACGGACTTTCTGCCGGTTCTCTTGCTCTAGACGGGCAAGCTCCTTATATTTCTGAAGCTCATTGGCGGCATCGGAGAGCGCATCGCCCAGCCGTTTTCCATCGCGAAGAGCAGTTTCCGTGTTGTGCGCGAAAAGATCCGCGTACGGTCCGGCAAATTCGGTCATCGCCTGATCGCGAGCGCCTGAACGCTGGGTGGAGTCCGTGGTGTGCAAATATTCGGAGGCTTCACGCAGCTGACGCATCAGCTGGTCTGCTCTACCGTTATCGAAGTGCACGTCTTCTTTTGAAGCTTCATATTTCTCAGACATCAGGAACTCCCCGGAAGTGTGTAGTTTCAGATGGTGTGATGCTCACGAGCGCGCTCTGCCCGCGCCGAAGCAGATGGGCATAATGCGCCACGCCTCTTTAACTGAGGCTTGATCAGGCATGACATCTTCCGTATTAAGCAGCGATCACTGGTGTATTCGCGCTCTAATTCCTTGAACGCATTCACATTTCATGGACTACGGAAGTTTCACTCAAGGCTATCTACTTTAACGTTGAAGGTCAAGGATATTTGGGAGCATTCTTGAACGTGTTTCATCGTGCGTATACAGTTGTGGTGCCCTCTAGTACACCACCTACACAAAGAGCTTTGATCGTGAATAAAGCGGGATTACCAACGCTTTATTCACGATCAAAGCTCTTTGCATTCCAAGGAATGGATGCCCCAACCGATATTCTCTGAGCACCAGAACCTAGCGGTATCCAGCACCCAGCGCAGAAAAAGAAGAAAGGCTACAACAACCCCTTATCCTTGAGCCAATTTGCCGCTGCCGTGGATGGGTCCAGTTTCTTATCGCCGGATACCTCGTCATTGAGCGAGCGTAAATCGTCGGTTGTCAGCACCGCGCTGATGCGGTTCAGCACCGCCTGCGCATCCTCGGGTACCCGTTTGGTGTTGATAATGGGGAGTACCTGCTGCGCCGGAATCATGTTTTTCGGGTCTTCGAGCATCACAAAATTGTTCTGCGTAATTGCCGGGGTGGTCGAGTACAAATCTACAACCTGCACGGTGTTATCCTGCAGGGCTTTGACGGTAAGTGCCCCTCCCCCGTCCGCAAGCGAGACGAATTCCGCCGGAACGCACCCGTACTTATCTTTGAGTCCCGGAATTCCATAGGCGCGTTCGGCAAATTCGGGAGCGGCCCCAATCTTCAGTTCGGTACAGACCTTCGCCATATCATCCAGGGTGTGCAGATTGTATTTTTGGGCGGTCTGCTGGGTGACGACTAAGGTATCTTTATTTTCCGCCTGCGAGGCGTCCAGAGCCTTGAGGTTTTTATCTAGCACCCCACCGAGCGCCTGCAGAATCTCTTGTTTAGTCTGCGCCTTGGAATTCTCGTCAAGATACAACAGCAGGTTGCCCGAGTATTCGGGAACCACGTCGATAGCCCCGGAGGTAAGCGCCCCCAGGTAGGCTTCACGCGCGCCAATCCCCAGCTGGGTGCTCGATTTAAACCCATTTTTATTTAGTGCTTGGGAGTATACTTCGGCGAGAATCTGCGACTCGGCGAACGCTGCTGACCCCACGATAATACCGTCGTGTTCACCGCCGAAAACGTTTTCGCCGCTCAGCCCGCAGGCACTCAGCGCTCCTAACGTCCCAAGGGCGCCAACAACACCCAATGCCCGCCGCCTGGTAACGCCGCGTGCCATTCCAGTCTCCGCCGTTCCATGGTTTTTCGCGTTCTTTCCGGAAAGAAAAGAAAGATCGTTCGTGTTTCGGCGATGCGCCAGGCTCATGCGTGCGCCCCTTCCGTGTGCGAGTTTGCCGCATCCAGTGCGCTCTCGTGTTTCGGTTGCCTATGACGTTTGGATGCGCCTCCGCGCCCGCTTCCACCCCGCAAGGGCACGGGGGTCACGGCCCGCTGTGCTAGGGCCATGAGCGCATCCACCACAAAGGCGAGTACCGCTACCAGCAAGGTTGCCACGAGCATACGCGGATAGTCCCGCACCGCGAGCCCATCGAAAAGGTACCGGCCCAGGTTATTCCCATTAATGTAGGCAGCGATAGTCGCGGTCGCGATCACCTGCAGCACCGCGCTGCGCAGACCGCCCATAAACACCGGAAGACCCAGAGGAATCTCAACCCGGCGAAGAATCTGCCCTTCGGTCATGCCTTGGGCGCGTGCCGCATCAACCACATCCGGGTCAATCCCGGTCACGGCTTCGAGAGTATGCGCCAGCAGGGGCGCCACCGCGATAATCACGAGCACCACGAGCGGCGGAATCGCATTAACCCCAAACCAGAGAGCCAGCAAGGTTAGCAGACCCAGGGCGGGCAGGGCGCGCAAAGCGGCGGTAAACCCCAGCAGAGCGTGCCCACCGCGGCGTGTATGCCCAGCCCACAGCCCCAAAGGCACGGCAATCACCAGGGCAATCGCAACCGCAAACACGGTGATGCCCAGATGCTCGACGGTGCGCGCAAGAATGCCCTGAGAGCCTTGCCAGTTGGCGCCATTACCCAGAAAAGCGAAGGTACGTTCTATAACATTCATGCGGTCCTCCAGGCGGTCAGGCGCCGTGCCGTGAGGGCAAGAAGCGCATCGGCGAGGTAGGCTAAGGCGGCGCTGAGCACCACACCCGTGATAAGTTCGGCGGGGATGCTACGCGCCAGTCCGTCGGTAAAAAGCGTGCCGAGCGAAGAAACACCAATAACCGCGCCCACGGATACCATTGCAATATTTGCCACCGTCGCCACGCGGATACCGGCAAAAAGCACGGGCAAAGCGAGCGGTAATTCCACCGTGAAAAACGCACGAGCCGGGGTGTATCCCAGGGCGCGAGATGACTCCACTACGTGCTCGGGAACCGCGTTAAAAGCGTCTACTCCGGAACGCACCATCAGCGCCATCGTGTAGATCGTGAGCGCCACGAGCACGTTCACCGGCGAAATAATGCTGGTTCCTAGAATCAGCGGCATGAGCACGAAGAGCGCAATCGATGGGATTGTGTAGAGCAGCCCGAAACCGTGCACCAGGGCGTGCGCACCACTCCGGTAGGTTTTTGCGCCGTCTTCCCGCGCGCGGCGTCGGCTCGCATACCGCGCCACCGGAATCGACAGGACGGTTCCCACAAGTACCGGAATAATGCCCTGGTACAGGTGATTAAGGGTCAAATCAAGGACGCGCTGGATGTTATTTCCCAACCAGTCCCAGTGCATCGAATCTGCCAGCAACAGGTTCATACTATCCCCGCCCAGAGGTTGATGCGGCGCCCTCGCCCGATACTGCGGCTTCGCGTGTGCGGCGGTAGCGTTCGCGGCGAATATACCGCACCTGACGCATCACATCGGCAGGCAGCAAGGCACCCACGGACTGGCTAACGAAAGATTCCACAAAATCATTAGCGGGATTCGTCAGGATCTCTTCGGGAGCGCCATATTGGGCGAGCTTGCCGCCGGGGGCGAAGACCGCAATATTATCGCCGAGGAATAGGGCCTCATCAATATCGTGGGTTACGAAAACAATGGTCTTATGCAGCTCGCCCTGCAGGCGCAAAAGTTCTTCCTGCAGTTCGGTGCGCACGATCGGATCGACCGCAGAAAACGGCTCGTCCATGAGCAGAATGGAGGCATCCGCCGCGAGCGCCCGTGCGACTCCCACGCGTTGGGCTTGCCCGCCGGAAAGCTGAGCCGGGTAGCGCTGCGCTAAGGACGCATCCAAACCCACGGTGCCCAGAAGGTCAAGAGCGCGTTCTTTCGCCTGCGATTTGGAGGTGCCGTTCAACAGGGGCACGGTCATAACGTTCTCAAGCACGGTACGATGCGGCAGCAGCCCGCCGCTTTGCATGACGTACCCGATGGATCGGCGCAGCTTGTAGGGGTCTTGATCTGCAATATTTTGCCCGCCGATGGTGATCGTGCCTTCCTGCGGCTCGACCATGCGGTTGATCATGCGCAGGGTGGTGGTTTTACCGCACCCTGAGGAACCGACGAAAACGGTGGTTTCACCGGCGGGGATGCTCAGAGTCAGGTTATTGACCACGGTGTTAGCGCCGTAGCGTTTGGTGACCTGGGAGAATTCGATTCCCGCAGTGCGTGTTGCCTGCGCGGAGTTCGACGGTATGGTGTCTTGGGGAATGGGTGCTGGCATTCGATCTCTTCCGTATGCGCCGGTTTTGCCGCCGTGTGTAGGTGTTGTCCAAAATAACACAACGTCTCCACCCTAACGGAAATTCCAGGAAATTGAAACGAACCGGCGTGTTTACCGGTCTGCCAGCTACTACTCTCTTCTTCCCTGGTGTAAAAAGAGCCTTGATTTCAAGAAGCGTCGAAAAATACTCTTGCTTGAAATCAAGGCTCTTTTAGCAGAAAAAGGCTGCGGGCGCACAAAATATAATGCGCAAGACATAGAATACGCAGGCTTGAGAGCAGGGCGCGGTTAAAGAAAAAATCCGCCCCCACTGTAGAAGCCTGGAGGGCGGATTGTGGCTCCGACCGGCGTCGATCCGGTGACCTTACGATTTTCAGTCGCACGCTCTACCAACTGAGCTACAGAGCCTTGCGCATCGAAGCAGATACGCAACGAGCGCGTCTTCGTGATGAATTTCTTCACCTGAATCACGCGGCCAGAGCGACCCCGACGGGACTTGAACCCGCGACCTCCGCCGTGACAGGGCGGCGCGCTAACCAACTGCGCTACGGGGCCTTGTTGGATTCGGCAGGGGTATAATCTGCTTCTTCAACATGGCTTTGCAAATCTAAGGATTTGCAAGTACCCCCAACGGGATTTGAACCCGTGCTACCGCCGTGAAAGGGCGGCGTCCTAGGCCGCTAGACGATGGGGGCCTAGTCGATGCGAACGGGTTCTTTTTCGTCCCGTCGTTCGAACCTCAACTAGTCTATGACAGATTTTTAAGCCGTGCAAGCCGGATTCTTCAAAAACTTCTTCATACCCGCCACACTCCCCCTTCTAAGATACCCTGCTCACCTACATAGCTACTAGTCAGAACGTATTTTATAGTCACCAGAAATTTCTCAAAATTTTTCTGAATAACCCCCGCAAACAGCGCGAAATGACCGAGTAAGCGCCGCGCATCCCCTACACAGGTTCAGCAAAAAGGCGTAGAATATGCCGCGCGCACGCGCACACCATGATTTTGATACAAGAAATCCCCGCCGGTTTCGGGCTGTGCCGAAGACCCGGCGGGGATTCTTCATTGCGGCTCATGTACCGCGGAAAATCGCTGCGTACAGCTATTACTCGCCGCGCGAAATACGAATCATCTCATCACGGTCAACAACCTTCACACGCTCACGTGGCTCGCCCTTCGCATCCTGTGATGCTGCACCGAGCGCCTTTTCGTGATCGTCCAGACGGTGCCAGCCTTCCCAAGTGGTGTAGCGAATACCCTTAGAGTCCAGGTAATCGCTGAAGGTGTCAGCATCCGGTTCGGGAGCGGTGTACAGGTTCTCGCGGTCCTCCAACAGGTGGGTGATGGTTTCAAGTGCATCGCCCTTTGTGGAGCCAATCAGGCCCACCGGTCCGCGCTTAATCCACCCCGTAGCGTACAGGCCGGGCACGTGCTCGCCGTTTTCATCGACCACACGGCCCTCAACGTTAGTAATCACGCCCTTATCAGCGTCATAGCCAACCTCGGGCAGCTCAGATCCGAAGTAGCCGATCGCGCGGTACACGGCCTGCACGGGGTAGTCCACGAACTCGCCGGTGCCCTCAATACCGCCCTTACCGTCAAGCTTATTGCGTTCCATGCGGATGCCCACAACCTTGCCGTCCTCACCCAGAATCTCGTGCGGGGACTGCAGGAAGTGCAGGTGCAGACGGCGCGATGCGGTCTGCTCGCCCTCCTCCTGGTCGGTAAGCCAGGTGGTGAGGGTCTTCATCATGGTCTTAACCTGGTTATTCGTCTGAATAGCCTCATCCGAAGCCTCGTCGAACTCGAAGTCCTCTTCGTAGAGCACAATATCGACATCGCGGGAATGAGAGAGCTCGCGCAGCTCCAGGGGGGTGAACTTAATCTGCGCGGGGCCGCGGCGGCCAAAGACGTGCACATCGGTCACGGGCGAAGATTTCAGCCCCTCGTACACGTTCTCGGGGATTTCGGTGACGAGCAGATCATCGGCGTGCTTGGAGAGCACACGCGCAATATCCAGCGCCACGTTGCCATTACCAAGCACCGCGATTTCCTTCGCGTTCAGCGGCCAGGTGCGCGGGTAATCGGGGTGACCGTCATACCACGAGACGAAGTCGGCGGCGCCATAGGAACCGTCCAGGTCGATGCCCTTAATAGGCAGGGGCGCATCGTAAATAGCACCGGTCGCAAAGATAATGGCATCATAATGCTCGCGCAGGTCGGCTAGGTTCAAATCTTTACCGTATTCGACATTGCCGAAGAATCGAATATCACCGCGGTCAAGCACCTTGTGCAGGGCGGTGATAATGCCCTTGATGCGCGGGTGATCGGGCGCCACACCGTAGCGAATGAGCCCAAAGGGCGCGGGGTAACGATCAAAAATGTCGATAGAAACCTCAACGGCTCCAGAGCGTACTTCCTCAGATTTGGTGAGCAGATCGGCGGCGTAGATACCCGCAGGACCCGCACCGATAACGGCAACGCGCAACGGGCGTGCAGCTTCAGACACGTATTTTTCCTTTCAAAGTTCACCCATAGGGCGAGCTTAGCCTTAACATCCTTGCTTATTTTAGCGGTCATGCCTGAGCAAACGCAGGAAACATGAGCTGAACCACTCAAAAGACACATTTTTCATGTTTTTACCCCAGGTTTTGAGGTCTCATCATAAATATTCCTGTCACGACTTCGGAATATGTGTGCGAGCACAAAAGTCGTCACCTGCGTTACGAGAGCACACTAAAAGTTCAGGATGCTCATAGCGAGCGCCTAAGGGTACATCACCACTAGGCGGTGCGGGTCCCCTTGTTAAGCGAAGCATGAGCATCCTGAACTTTATAACGGGCATCAGCTAAGCCGCAGCGACTTTACGGCTCTCAACGGGGTATTCCGCATCCGGTTCGCCGGTGAGGCGGTTGCAGCACAACCCGAAAGTCTATAGAACACCACATAAAGCCACAAAAACCCTAATAGTTATTTTCTCCTGACCTGTATATTTGTAGGGTAAAGTTTTTCAAAATATTTTTCCGTCATAAAACGCAATGAAACCCACCGATGCAGTCTCGGTGGGTTTTATTAGCCCGCGAGCAGGTGGCTTTTGGCACGAACAGGTAGGAAATTCCTACCTTTTCGGCGAAATCCTACCTGCTCGCAGAATGAATATAGAGGTTAGACTGCGTGAAACTCCACGACTAATTCTTCGCGCTCGCCAAAACGCACAAGGTGACGCTCCAGCACGCCTGCAAGGTTCTGTGCTTTCTCGTCGTCTTCGGCGCGAACCTCCATGATAAGAGCATGGTTCGCATCATCGGCCACCAAGTCTCCATACCCGCGAAAGATGCCGTCGCGATTAAAGATTAAGCGCAATCCGCCAGGAATTTCCTCGGTACTAATTTTGCGGCCCATATGTGAGCCAAGCTGTTTAATATAGCGTGCCGGGCGGTCGGTACTGACCGTGGAACGCTGACGAACGGGCAGAGATTCTGCGGCTGGATACTCACTCATAACAACCTTCTTCATGCTTCAGGATGCGCGCCCAGCGCCAATTCCCAGGCGGCACATATCATCCTTAGGTAATCCTTATCTTAGCAGTGTTGTGAGCGTGTGCCGATGGGGTTTCGCCTACAGCGCGGGTGGTGCCCTCACGGAAAACTTACCGCCTAAAAGTGACCATCATGCGCAGACACAAAGAAGTAGCCTTTTACGGGTTACTCACCCTAGAATGTTGTAGTAACAAGAGCGTCACGCCCCACGGCTGGCGCTTTTCTTATGCGCATCCCCAACCGGCGGTTGCGCACCCTACGAGAGTATCTACGGATTTTCACGAATGTCTTCTGAGAACACCGCGGCTCCCCAGACGCCTAAACCCAGCAGTTCGGGCGGCACACTGGACCGTTACTTCAACATTACCGAGCGTGGCTCAACTATCAGCACCGAAATTCGCGGCGGTTTAGCGACCTTCTTCGCCATGAGTTATATTGTGGTGCTCAACCCACTTATTCTCGGCCTCACGCCCGATTCATCCGGACGTTCCCTCGGCGTGCCGCAGGTTGCCGCCATGACCGCGCTTGTTGCAGGCGTGATGACCATTCTTCTAGGCGTTTACGCCAAACACCCCTTCGCGATGGCGGCGGGACTGGGCGTGAACGCACTATTGGCGACTACGATAGCCACGACTCCTAACCTCACCTGGCCGCAGATTATGGGGTTGGTCGTGTGGGCGGGCGTGCTCATGACCGCCCTCGTGCTGACCGGTTTCCGCACCGCCGTTTTCGACGCCGTGCCCGAAAGCCTGAAAACCGCAATCGTGGTGGGTATCGGGCTCTTTATCGCCTTTGTTGGGCTGGTGAACGCCGGAATTATTCGCCGTGCAGAGACCGGCTCAACCCCTGTCGTGTTCGGTGTTCACGGGCATCTGCTCGGCTGGCCCACTCTCGTGTTTATTGTGGGGTTGTTCCTGACCATTATTCTGTATGTTCGTCAGGTGCGCGGCGCTATTCTCTACGGCATGCTCGCATCCACGGCACTTTCGCTTATTCTGGAGGCGGTCGCCCCCTCCGGCAGCGTGCAGGCTAACCCGCTTGGCTGGTCGCTCAATGTACCCACCTGGGACGGCAGCGGTTTTGGTCTGCCCGATTTTTCGCTTCTGTTCTCCGCAGATCTTTTCGGCGCCTTCAGTTCTTTGGGTGCAATGGCCTCAATTCTGCTGGTGTTTACCATCCTCATTTCGGCGTTTTTCGATGTGATGGGCTCCATCATGGGTATGGCAGTCGAAGCCGGTTCTATCGATGAAGACGGCAAGATCGAAGACATCGACCGTCTACTTCTGGTAGATGCGCTGGGCGCGGTCGCCGGTGGCGGCACCTCAACCTCAACCAACCAGGTATTCGTGGAGTCGGCAACCGGTATTGGCGCGGGTGCCCGCACAGGTCTGGCAAATGTGGTGACAGGTGTGCTCTTCCTGGGCGCTATTTTCCTCTCTCCCCTGGTGACGATTGTCCCCTTTGAGGCGGTCGCCCCCGCAATGGTGTTCGTCGGGTTCCTGATGGTGCGCCAGGCGGTTAATGTCGATTGGAACGATCTTGCCCTGGGAATTTCGGCCTTCTTGACGATCGTCATTATGCCGCTGTCGTATTCGATTGCGCACGGTATTGGTGCCGGGTTTATTTCGTACACGGTTATCCGTGTGGCGACTGGTCGCGGACGTGAGGTGCACTGGCTCATGTACGTGGTTTCGGCGGTGTTTGCGGTGCATTTCGGAATGGGCCTGATTGAGGGGTGGATGCGTTAGAGCATCTTTCTCTCTCCCCCTCCCATCGTAAAAAGAGCCTTGATCGTGAAAACTTCAGTCACAATCAAGGCTCTTTTTATCACCCATTTTTACCCCTAAAGGCGGATATACATCCCCGCACCCCGCTAAAGACCTGGGAATTTCCTGTCAGTAGCGCGTTGAGGGTTAAACGTCATAGAATAATGTGGTAACAAAAGCGTCACACCCGCCATAAGGGTTGGGCGCTTTTCTTATTGCGGCGCAAACCCGCGCGCGCACCCTACGAGAGTATCTACGGATTTTCACGAATGTCTTCTGAGAACACCGCGGCTCCCCAGGCACACAAGCCCAACGCATCGGGCGGCGCACTGGACCGTTACTTCAAAATCACTGAACGAGGCTCATCTATTTCAGCCGAGATTCGTGGCGGTCTCGCCGCGTTCTTCGCTATGAGTTACATCGTCGTCCTCAACCCCCTGGTGATCGGCACCGGCGCAGACTCGGCGGGAAATACGCTTGGCGTGCCGCAGGTCGCCGCCGTGACCGCGCTCGTCGCCGGCGTGATGACTATCCTCATGGGCGTTATTGCTAAACAGCCTTTCGCAATGGCGGCGGGACTGGGTGTGAACGCGCTGCTGGCGTCCACGATCGCAACCACCCCCGGGCTGACCTGGGCGGATATTATGGGCCTGGTCATTATTGCTGGTCTGATTATGACCGTGCTGGTGCTCACCGGCTTCCGCACCGCCGTATTCGAGGCGGTCCCCGAGAGCCTCAAAACCGCAATTGTGGCGGGAATCGGCTTCTTTATCGCCTTTATCGGACTGGTTGATTCCGGGATCATCCGCCGCATGCCAGATGCCGCAGGAACTACCGTTCCCGTCTCGTTCGGCGTGGGTGGTCACCTACTTGGCTGGCCTACTCTCGTGTTTATTTTCGGTCTTTTCCTCACCATCGCCTTGTTTATTCGCAATGTGCGCGGCGCTATCCTCATTGGTGTGGTGGCATCTACCGCGCTGTCTATCATCCTAGAGGCTATTTTCCATATCGGCAGCGGCAAGGGAAACCCGACCGGCTGGTCGCTCAACGTTCCCGCGCTCAATAATTTTTCCTTCTCAGCCCCCGATTTCTCGCTTATCGGGTCTGCACGATTCGGCGCGTTCGGTGCTATTGGCGTGTTGGGCGCATCCCTGCTGGTGTTCGCTATTCTGCTCTCGGTCTTCTTTGACGCCATGGGCGTTTCGGTGGGCTTAGCAACCGAAGCGGGCACCATCGATAAGGACGGCAAGGTCGAGAACATTAACGAGGTGCTGCTCGTGGATGCGGTCGGTTCCGTGGTCGGCGGCGGCGCATCCGGCTCTGCGAACCAGATTTTTGTGGAGTCGGCAACCGGTATTGGTGAGGGTGCCCGCACGGGTCTGGCGAATATCGTAACCGGCGTGCTGTTCCTGGTGGCGATTATCGCCTCGCCGTTGGTGACGATCGTTCCCTTTGAGGCGGTCGCCCCCGCTCTGGTGGTTGTTGGGTTCCTGATGGTGCGCCAGGCCGTGCATATCGACTGGCAAGATTGGGGTCTGGGTATCCCGGCGTTCATGACCATTATTTTCATGCCGCTGTCGTACTCGATCGCTAACGGTATTGGTGCAGGGTTCGTCTCGTACGCCTTTATCCGTCTGGTTCAGGGCCGCGGGCGCGAGGTGCACTGGCTCATGTACGTGGTGTCGGCGGTGTTCGTCATCTACTTCGGCATGGGTATTATCAACGGTTTCACGCACTAGCGTTGGCTGAAATCCCGGGTATATATCGGGTGTAAAAAGGCTCTTTTTGAAGAGAAGCGGCGGAAAACTACGCTTTATTCAGAAAGAGCCTTTTTATACACCTATGGGGGTGTGGATATGCACTCGAAAACGTCAGAAATTTCACGGCTGCAGGTATACAACTTCACCCGTTTTTCCTGGTATTCTTCGCATGGGTTTACTTTCAGGTAGACCCAATTCAACGCACCTATACACGCAGACAACGCGTTTGAATGCGAGCCAGCCCTGCCCTCTTGCTCAGAGACGGCGCGGGCTGGCTCAGGTTAAACCAAGAATTCTATCGGTCGCTTGGGCGGCACAATTCTTTCATAATGCGCTCGGCCCTCTCTTGTGCACGCTCATCCACCGCGTCAATATCGCAGGTATGCAGCAGGTCTGCCGCCACGTGCAGGCGCAGCACCCGCGGAAGGGTGGAAACCTCACGCAGAATCACGTTCGCCTGCTCGGGAGGGGCAGGTTCCAAACCCCAATTCGGGGCAAATTTTGTGAGGTCGCTGGGCAGAATGTAGGCGTCTATTAGAGGGGTTTTTATCCCCGAAAGTTCGTGCCGAGCCCCGGTGAGCGCGAGCGCATTCGCACCGGTTCGCAGCAGGTCGCTCGTATCGTAGGGTGCCACGTAGTAATGCACGGTCATCCCGGTGCGGTGCGTGTACTGCCGGAGCGCATCGAGCCCGCAGGCGCAGAGGATGCGGGCGCGTTCAGCAGCGATGCGGCGCGCATCCGGGGTAAGCAGGTGCCCTCCCCCGTTGAAATAGAGGGCGAGCTCGTCGAAAGATTCCTGCGAGATAACGTCACTCATGGCATAAACATAGCAAACGCAGGACTAGTTTTTGAGACTTTCATCGAGGAATATTTCTGCCATGCCGCACGATGGGGAAACGCTTAGCTGACCTCGCCGTCTAGGTAGTACCAGATGCCGTGTACTTTCTCGAAGCGGGATTTTTCGTGCATGGCACCTTTCACACGTTCTTCGGCGGGCGTGCCAGGAACCGAGCGGTAGTACGCCGCGAACTCGACCGTGCCCGCCGCATCGAAGGGACCGCCCGAAGAGCCCAGAATATCCAGCCGGTACCAGCGCAGCGTTTCGTCCAGCGTTAACTCGGCGGGGCGCGTGTGGGGATGCCAGCTCGCCAGCAGGTAGGGCGCATCGTGAAGGGCGAAAGCGGTAAATCGCGAGCGCATCAGAGCCAGCGGCGTGGGCGCGCCCAAGGTTCCGGATGCGGCAAACTCGCCCAGGTACCGCCCGCAGCAGGCACCGTATACCTCGCCGCTTGTGCAGGGGCAGCGGGTTTGAGGATCATACAGGGTTGTTTCGCTCATGCACCCCATTTTAAACGTGCGTAAAAAAGAGCCTTTATTCGAATAAAGCGGCATTTTTAATGCTTTATTCAAATAAAGGCTCTTTTTATCATCCCAGGAGGGAAGATTTTACAACCATGCGTGCAGGAACAGCGGGTTTAGTTCGCGATAGCGCGTGCCGGTGTATCTGCCGTGGAAGGCTTACCCACATAGGCGCCGCGGTACTTCGCGGCCGGGTGGGAGTCTGCAACCTTAGTCTGGCCCTTACCGAACAGGCTTTCGCGCAGGGTCTCACCCTCGTAGGAGGTGCGGTAGCGCCCACGCTTTTGCAGCTCGGGAACCACGAACTCGATGAAGTCCTCGAAGGAGCCGGGTGAAACGTGGTATGCCAAGTTAATACCGTCCAGTCCGCCTTCATCAATCCAGCGTTCGAGCTCGTCGGCCACCTGCTGCGGGTCGCCCACAATAACCTCGCCCATACCGCCGAGGGTGCAGTGCTCGGCAATATCCTTACGCGTCCACTGCTTATCCTTGGCCTGCAGGGTGAAGGGGGTGAGGAAGGACTGAACCGACTCGGTCTTCACATAGTTGAGTACCTCGTCTTCGTCGAACTGCGAAAGGTCCACGCCGGACCAGCCGCCGATAATGGCCTGCGAAGATTCCAGGTTCACGTACTTGCGGTACTCTTCGTACTTTGCCTTCGCCTTCTCTTCGGTTTCGTCCACAATAATGGAGAGCATCGCGAAAACCTTGATTTCGTCGCGACCGCGGCCGTTCTCTTCTGCGCGGTCACGAATGCGGTCGGTAATAATGCGGGTCAGATCGGGGCGCAGCGCACCGATAAACACAACCTCGGCATGCTTGCCCGAGAACTTCTGCCCGCGGCTGGATGCGCCCGCCTGGAAAATCACGGGGGTGCGTTGGGGGCTGGGCTCGGTCAGACCCGCACCAGGCACGCTGAAGTACTTGCCCTTGTGCTGAATCGGGTGCACCTTGGCGGGGTCGGCGTAGATACCCTTCTCGCGGTCTTTGACGACCGCGCCGTCTTCCCAGGAGCCTTCCCAGAGTTTGTAGCAGACATCCAGGAACTCTTCGGCGAGTTCGTATCGGGTGTCGTGCTCAATCTGGGTTTCGAGGCCCTGACATTCGGCGGCGGAAGGCAGGTATGAGGTCACCACGTTAAAGCCCACACGCCCGTTAGTGAGGTGGTCAAGAGAAGCGTACTTGCGGGCAAGCGTGTAAGGCTGCTCGTAGGTGACAGCTGAGGTCACGCCGAAGCCCAGATGCTCGGTCACGGCGGCCATTGCGGAGATCTGCATGAACGGATCGTTCACGGGCACCTGCGCGCCACCTTCGATAGCGGGTGCGGCGGAGTTCTTGTAAATATCGTAGATGCCCACAACATCGGCTAAGAATACGCCGTCGAAGAAGCCCTTCTCAAGGATCTGTGCCAGGTCGGTCCAGTATTTGATGGTGTTGTACTCGGTAGCACGGGAGCGGGGGTGGCGCCAGAGGTCGAAGCTCTGGTGACCCACACAGGTCATGTCAAATGCGTTAACTGCGATGCGCTTCTTCTGCTCAGCCATCTACGTATCCTTTCGCGAATGTTCAGGTGTTCCTGCACCCCGCGCGCCGCCTCCTTTATAGGTGGTGACCTTCTTGGTAGTCCAATTTGTACAGGTGGCGCATTCGCGCCGTACTTGCTTCGTGTCCCTTGAAGCCAGATCATCATCTGGAGCACCCCGCTACGGGAGAGGGTTGCCGCCCGGCTAGCCAGAGCTTTACACCGGGACTCATAATCCTTGATTTTGAGTGTATAAGGGGTGTCGTGGTTGGTGCGATATTATGACGAATATTAATGTTTGTGACTGTCGCCCGTAATATTAAGGGCCGCGTACGTCGCCCGGCGGACAGCAGTGTTCTTTCGAATGCGATGGCAAAATTCGGGAGCAATAGTTTGCAGCGGGAGCGTGTTTCGACCGACTCGTTACCCGTCAGCTTCGGAATACTATCTGGCGCCTCGCACGTTCAGAACAGCGTTAATCAGCGGCTGCAAACTATCGCTCACGGAAGGACTCTTTAGGAAATAAGGTCCATTTCGCGGGCATCATCCGCAGTGATGGGGTTTATTTCCACCTTGGGCTCAGGGATAGTCTCGTCAGCACCTCGTCCAAACACAGCTCCAAAGCTCAATTTTTTCAGGTCGCTTGGTGCCGTCAGCCAGCCTTTCATTCCGTCACGGTTAAGATCAAGAGCGTAGATTCCATGGTCGATTTCGCCATTACCGTTGAGATCAACCGGTCCATCTGCTGGCCTCAGTACGGCCTCTGAATTGGGCCGATACATGTACCCACGCGCTTGGGGACCAAAGCCTTTGCGTTCGTCCAAGGCCCATTCTTTAAGGGTCGGCATATCCTGCTGCAGGTATCCGAAATATTTGGTTCCATCCGCCTTGGGCACACCGGTAAGCTGATAGTTGTAATTCATAACGCTGAAGTACTGTGGTTTACCTTTTTCGCCTTTCTCATCGGCATCACCACCGTGCTGCAGGCCGAGGTTATGCCCCAGCTCGTGAATAAAAGTACCCACGCGAATATCGCTCATATTACCTTTATTGTTATTCCAGTGTGTCTTCCCCACAGTCACCATGAAATCACGACCTCCCAATTGTCCCAATCCTGATGAGCCGCTCTCCCCATTTTGTTGTTGCACGTAGTAGTCGCCCCAAACCATATAATGAAAGAGTCCATCACGACGCTGATTAAAATGAGAAGCTTTAAACCTGGCCCAGTTCCCAGCGTTGTTACCTATATCGTCGCTGAGCACTTGCCACTTGACCTGTTCGCCTCCTCCCAAGTTGTACTTAGGTCCCCGGGCGGCACCGGCATCCAAGTGCAGATTAATACCCGTTCTGCCGTCGGGATTGCTGATATTTATATCCGCGAAAGATTGCACGATTCGATCCAGCTCTTCCTCACTGGCAAGCTCACCGGGCATATAATCCATCTCGACAAAAATGTCTTTATGGTTGGGATCCGCGCCCATCTTAGGGAAATCGATCTCTGGTATGCCATCGTTGTTGATATCGTACCCGTCTCTTTCCAGCTCGTCGGGAATATGATCGCCGTCGCGATCACCCGAGTTGGGGCTCTGAACGGGATCTATATTCTGGTTCTGCGCGGGTGCAGGCTGAGCGGGCTTCGCCTCCACCGCAGAAACGGGCAGAGAACTCAGAGGGGCAAGAAACACTAGGCTGACAAACGCCAGCATCAGGCGCACTATAGTACGTAATTTCATGAGAGATATTCCTTAGTGTCATGTGTTGAGTGAGAGGGAATCCTACATAGAGAGTGAAGTGAGCGATAGTCATCGGCGAGAACCTGCGATGTTGCGGGTTCTCGGATGCGAGTGCATTTTAGATGGCATCACGATGCCGTTTGAGCAAGAGAGTGGTATATGAACGGTTGTGCGGGGTAAAGCCCGGGAGCGAAGAGGCGCAGCGAGAGCGTGTTTCATTGGCTCGTTGCCTCACCAGCTTCGGAACGTTATGTATGTCCTCACACGCTCGGATTAACGTCCCTTAGCCGCTACACCTCTTCGCCCCCGTTTTAGGAAAAACGCCGCATGATTTAGGGAATAAGGCCCAGGTTGCGGGCATCATTCGCAGTGACGGGGTTTTCCTCTGCTACAGGCGGGGTCACAGGACCGCCAGCTCCAGCCTGAGCAGGCTTTATATCAAAGTTGAGCTTCTTCAGATCACTGAGAGCAGTTAGCTCATTTAGTATCCCATCGCCATTGAGATCTACCGAGACCGGAGAATTATCAATAACGCCGTTCCGGTTGAAATCGATGGGTTGATTTGCGGGCTGAGTAACGTCTTTCCCATTTTTATCTTTGTGCGTATACAGGTATTCGCCCGCTTGGGGGCCAAAGCCGTCGCGCTCGTTCAGTGCCCATTCGTTAAGGGTTGGCATATCCTGCTGCAGGTATCCGAAGTATCGGGTTCCGTCCGCCTTGGGAATGCCAGTGAGCTGATAGTTGTAATTCATCACGCTGTAGTACTGAGGCTTGCCGTTGAAATCGTCAGTACCACCGTGCTTCAGGTTGAGGTTATGCCCCAGCTCGTGGATAAAAGTGCCCACGCGAACATCGCTGTTGGCTCCTTCCCAATAGGTTTTTCCAACGGTCACCATGAAGCCGGGGGCACCTAGAAGCCCTACTCCTGATGAGTTTCGATTTCCGGTTTTATTATCCACATAGTAATCGCCCCAGATCATGTAGTCGAAACCGCTGTTGTAGCGGGCAGAATCAAAATTACGAGCCCTGATATTTGCCCATTCCCCAGAAGACTCCATATCGTTGCTGAGCATTTGGTGCGGAACCTGGTTGCCGCCTCCCAAGTTATACTTGGCACTCCGGGCAGAACCTGCATCTAGGTGAAGATTAACGCCTGCCCTGCCGTCAGGGTTAGTAACATTCAAGTCAGCAAAAGACTGCACGATGCGGTCCAGCTCTTCCTCACTGGCAAGCTCACCAGGCATATAGTCCATCTCAACGAATACATCCTTGTGGTAGGGATTTGCACCCATTTTCTTGTAATCGACTTCAGGTCTACCATCACCATCAGCATCGTATCCGTTGATTTCCACACTGTCGGAAAGCCCGTCACCGTCAGTATCAGGTGAAGTCACCTTCGGGGCGACACCCGGGTTACCAGGGGCGACTGGCAACGTGTCTGCCGAGGCGGGCAGGGAATTCAGAGGGACGAGAAACACCAGGCTGACGAATGCCAGCATCAGGCGCGCTATAGTACGTAGTTTCATGAGAGATATTCCTTGTGTCGTTGTGTTGAGCGAGAGGAAATCTTTCTATGAGTGAGCGGTATTCATGGTAGGGAACCTATGGTGTGGCAGATCCCCACATGCGACGATGCGCATTAGTGGCATTGTGGTGCCGTTTGAGCAAGAGAGTGGTATATGAACGGTTGTATATGAATAACCGATAGATAAGATTTCACCTGCATCCTAGCACCGTAAAATTTTATAAATCTGTGACATAAAACAAGTTTTGGGAGCGGACCATATCACAGGAACAAGTAAAGGTTTCTGGCAACATAACCCACTCCCGCACGCTGGCAGCATACAAGGCTAGAGAATAAGACCTTGCTCTCGTGCATCATCAGCCGTTATGAGATTAATCTCAATCTCTGGTGGAGGTTCAGGGCTTATCCCACGTCCGTGACTGACGGCTTGGGCCGGGAACCGCATCGTTTTCAGATCGCTGGGTGCACTCAGATAGAACGTGCCGTCTTTTTTAGGAACGCCAGTGAGCTGGTAATCGTAGTTCATCACGCTGAAGTAATGGGGTTTGCCGTTCTCGCCATCATTACTGCCGTGAGACACCAAGGTTTGCCAGAGCATCCACGCGACAATAGGCCCGAAATGAGCGCGGAATACAGAATATCTTCCGTATAATTTGAGGATGCTCAGATCCGGGTGAGTGAGCGTTTTATCGTAAAGATTTCATGTGTATCTTACATTGTTTAGGATTTTTGGGGTATATCCCGTAAAATTATTACTGGCGTGTAATCCGAGCGCCACTTATTCACCCAACCACTCATAGGAGTCATTGTGACCCACGCATCTACGCGGGGAGGTCTGACGCGCCGTCGTGTTCTGGCGGGCGCCGCATGGACAACCCCAATTATTGTTTCTTCCGCTGTAGTTCCGGCTTATGCGGCTTCGTATGATGACACACGCCCTGACTACGGTATCTTTACCCAGGCGTTCGTCACCCACCAGGAACTAGACACTAACAGTTTCCTGGGGCTAGATTCATTTAGCGGCCCGGTTGCGAACGAGCAGGCCAATGTTCCAGCAAGTTCCAGCGGTCTCTACTCGGCTGGCGGCGGTAAGTTTACCCCCGGCGGCAGCATCGGCAAGGCAAAATGGGGCGGCGCAGGTTTCTGGTTCTCAGCGCCCAAGGCAACCACTAAAGACGGTAAGCAGACCTACTACTCGGGCACCACTACCCTGCTTGCCGGTGCACGCCTGCGTTTGGAGTACCGTTTCGTTTTCCCCGACTGGGCCGAGATCGACGGGGCAGAACCTCCGGGCTGGAATAAAAATACTGACGATTTTGCGGTTTCCCTCGTCGTCAATCCCACGCCAGAAAACGGCGATAATCCCCAGCTCGTCGCCTTCAACGGTGGTGCTATGCACGGTTACTTCAGCGAGATGACCGCCAACGGCAATGAGCTGATAGGCTACGTCGATATTACGCTTGACCATGATGTTGTAGCTTCCAGCCACAATGGCGGCGGAACTCAGGTTTACAACCAGATCTTGGCCAGCCAGTTCGGTACACATTTTGAAGATTTCTATCTCGAACACTACGGACTGACCACCACCCTGACGATCCTCAACGGTACTCTGCGCTATGAGCCCGAGAACGGTGCCCCCAAGAGCGATATTGACCTGACCGGTCAGCAGGCTGTGGCCTCCATCGATCATGTTGGCGAACCTGAGAATCCAGATCCGAGCACTCCCAGCACCCCCAGCGACAAGTCAAAGGGCGGCGGTTCCAACTCGACGGGATCAACGGGTGACCAGAAAAACAAGGATCAAGAGAGCGACTTCACCGTCCGTAACGACATTCAGATCGATCCTAACGACTGGTTATCCGGGCAGAAAAACCCTAACGGAGCCTCGAAAGGCTCAACCAACGCACAAAAACAGAACTAATCGGTAATTTTGGGTGAGTAAACGGCACTCCCACCGGATAAATCCTCTTAAAGAGGCGCATCCCGGTGGGAGTGTTTTTCTTGTACTGTTCGCGAGCAGGTGGTTTTTGATCCGAGCAGGTAGGAAAATCCTACCTTGTCGGCAAAATCCTACCTGCTCGCGGTATGCGGCATGGGGTGGATGCGTGGGCGCAATATTGCGGAATGTTACAAGCCGACCGCAAGATCGCGCAATATGACGGGATGCCTTTGCACCTGCGCCAGCTACAAGGTTTACTAGATTGGTAATCCATCTAGAGCGACCGAGAGACCTGGCTCGACGACGTCGCAGCAACCTCGCCTGCGGTGGCGCATCATGCGCCTTCATAACGCCGAAGGTGCTAACGCCAGCAACCGATGGGAGATACTGTGGGACTTCCCTCCCCTTTTTCATTCACGAATCCTCTAGCACCCACCCCCAACCCCGCGCACGAATCTGACGAGGCGCGGGTAGCGTTCTGGGAAAAACAAGCCGAACGCCTAAGCTGGGGCAAGACTTGGGACAACGCACATACCTTCCAGAAACCGCAGGTTATCGGAACCGACGCTGAGGGCATCGAAGAATACTCCGTACCCGAGATTAAGTGGTTCGAGGGCGGCAAACTCAACGTCGCCTACAACTGCGTGGACCGCCACGTGGAGGCGGGCCGCGGCGACAAAGTAGCCCTCTATTTCGAGGGTGAACCCGGCGACCGTGAAGCTATCACCTATGCCGAACTGCAGCGACGCATCGCCCGCGCCGCCAACGGTCTGCTCAAGCTCGGCGTGCGTAAAGGCGACCGTGTAGTAATCTACCTGCCGGTTATTCCCGAAACCATTATTTTCACGCTTGCGTGCGCGCGGATCGGCGCCATTCATTCGCTCGTGTTCGGCGGGTTCTCGGCGGAGGCGCTGAAATTCCGGGTGGAAGACACCGGCGCGAAGGTTCTGATCACCACCGACGGGCAGAACCGCCGCGGCAAGGTCGTGCCTGTGAAGGTGAACGCCGATGAAGCATGCTCGGGTGAGAACAATATCGAGCACGTGATCGTGGTGGATCGTACAAGCGCCGCAGACCCCGTGGCGCACGCGCAGGTTCCCTGGACGACCGGGCGCGATATTTGGTACCACGATCTGGTGGACGATCAGCCCGATACCCATGAGTACGAGCTGCATGATGCCGAAGACCCGCTGTTTATCATCTATACCTCCGGCACCACGGGCAAACCCAAGGGTCTGGTGCACACGATGGCGGGGTATTTGGTGCAGACCGCATACACCCACGCGCTGCTGTACGATCTGCTGCCAGACTATGTGGATGACGACGGGGTGCTGCGCCCCGATGAGCTGTCTGCCGTGAACGACCCGGCGAAGGTCGAATCGACTGTGCACTGGTGTACCGCCGATCTCGCGTGGGTGACCGCGCACACCTACGAAATCTATGGTCCACTTGTGAACGGGGTTACCGAGGTTATTTTCGAGGGTACCCCCAATACTCCGCATTACGGTCGTCATTTCGAGGTTATCGAACGCTATGGTGTCACCAATTATTACACCGCACCCACCCTGATTCGTTCCCTCATGGGGGCTTTTCCTGACGGCCCCGAACCCGGAAAATACGATTTCTCATCCGTGCGTCTGCTCGGGTCTGTGGGCGAGTCCATTAACCCTCAGGCGTGGAAGTGGCTGCGCAAGCACGTGGGTGGGGGTACCGCATCGTTTATCGATACGTGGTGGCAGTCCGAGACCGGCTCGACCATCTGCTCCCCGCGACCACATGACCCCGCCTTCGCACCCGAAGGGACCTTCCCCGAAGGTACCCCGCACTGCACTCCCCTTCCCGGATGCGCCACCCGCGAAGTCCCGGGCGTCTCGGTGCGCGTGGTGGACGAGCACGGTGACCTCGTTGAGCCCGGCAAACAGGGCTTCATTGTGGTTGATAAGATCGGTCCCTCCATGGCACGCACTGTCTGGGGCGACCCGCAACGCTACCTAAATTCCTATTGGAAGCACTATGGTACGCGCGGCTGGTTCCTCGCCGGTGACGGTGCGAAGGTCGATGATGAGGGCAACGTGTACATCCTGGGGCGCATCGACGATGTGATCAACATTTCTGGGCACCGTCTTTCGACCATCGAAATTGAGTCTGCGCTCGTGACGCACCCGGCCGTGGTGGAGGCTGGCGTGTGCCCCGTGGAGGACGAGCTAACCGGCCACCAGGCAGTCGCCTATGTGACGCTCACCGACGAAGGTCGGGCACTCACCGAAGATGAGCTGAAGGCGGCACTCACCGAGCATGTGCGTGAGCATATTGGTCCTATCGCTAAGCCCAAGGATGTGGTCGCGGTCGCCGATATTCCTAAGACTCGTTCGGGGAAGATTACCCGCCGTCTGCTGGGTGAGCTCTACCAGGGGCATAAGCTGGGCGATATTTCTTCGCTTCAGAACGAGGAGGCGCTCGGCGCTATCGCACAGGTGCTCGTGGACACCGGGCGAGTAGACCCGGATGCGTTCGCCGAGGATCAGGCGGCATAGGGGTTACGCTCGGCAGCGGCATCGCGCCGAATCTGATAGAAAGGTTCTCTGCGAGCGCGAGTGTTTTGCGGAGGCAATAGCTCCCGCTCTCAATAACCTGATGAAACTACAATGCGGCATATAACCTGCTGGTTATATGCCGCACTGGCTATATATACTAGTCAAATAGTATATTCCTCAAATGGAATTATGGCTTAGAAGGATTTTTTGCGTCCTTTTCCGAAGAAATCGGTTGCGTCTCGTCTGCGGGGCGTGCCTCGGTGGAGGCGGTCACCTCTGCATCAGGATCGACACCGGAAGAGTTTGAGCCGTCCCGTGCCGAGTCAGCTTCCGTTTGTGGCTCAGCGGCATTCTGCCCGGATGTCCACGCACCTTTATCCACCGGCTTGGCGAAGAAGAGACACGCGACCATGCCCACGACTGCCAGAACCAGTGCCAGCATTAGTGAGTCGTTCATCGCGGTGGCGATAGGTTCACGCAGGAAGTCGGGAACCTGACCACCGGATATGCCTTCACCGCCGACGGCGGGGGCGTTCATGGCGCTTCCGCCTGCGCCGGCACCTGAGGGGCGCATCCGCTGCATGGTCTGCGCAATCTGGTCGGCGATCAGACCGCCCATGAGCGTGGCAATACCCGCCGAACCGAGCACACCGGCAACCTGACGAGTTTCGTTATACACGCCCGACCCGGCACCAGCTAAACGAGGCGGCAGGTTGCGGGTCGCGGTCACCGCCAGCGGACCCCAAATCATAGAGTTACCAATACCCAAGATCGCAAAGGGTATGAGCAGAAGTGCGAGGGATTGATCCGCCGTCATCAGAGCGCGCAGAACGACAAACCCGACTACCAACAGGGCAAACCCTGAGACCGCATACCATTTGGGGTTTGACGTGCCTAAACGCTTGCCAATGACCGGAGAGAGCGCACCCGAGAACAGGGCGAGCGGGGCGGTCATGAGTGCCGCCTGGGTGGGGCTCATACCGCGCACCTGCTGGAAGTAAATAGTAGTTGGGAATGCCATTGTCAGGGTGTGCGCACCCATTGCCGCGATAGCAATATTCGATACCGAAAAGTTGCGGTCTTTAAACAGCCCCAGCGGTACCAACGGTTCTTTGCGGTTAACGGCCTGCCACACAATAAAGAGGGTGAACACGATTATGCCCGCGATAATCATGCCCCATACACTCACCGGGATTCCGGTTCCCCACAGCGACTCGGTGATAGTGCCCCAGTCGTAGGTGGATCCCTCCTGAATACCGAAGACCATTAGGAACAGGCCAATAGCGGAGAGAACCACGCCCAGCCAGTCGAAGTTGTGCTGTTTGGAGGGAAAATGCGGGATATTCCGAACCGCCAGATAGGTGCCGACCACGCCGATAGGGATATTAATGAAGAAGATCCACGTCCAGCCGGGACCGTCCACGAGCAGGCCGCCAGCGATAGGGCCCACGAGCGATGCGATACCGGCCGCCGCACCCCACACGCTCATTGCTACCCCGCGTTTATGCGGCGGGAACATGAGCGTAATAATCGACATGGTTTGCGGGGTCATAATCGAGGCGCCTATCCCCTGCACCACACGCGCAACGATCAGCATCTCCACATTGGTCGAAAGACCGCACCACAGCGAGGAGAGGGTAAAGACCACCATACCGAGCAGGTACATCTGCTTCTGCCCGAACCTATCGCCTAAGCGACCGGTAATCAGCAGCGGCACCGCATAGGCGAGCAGGTAGGCGCTGGTCACCCAGATCACGGCGGAGAGCGAGGCGTTGAGCTCATGCTGCATATGGGGCAGCGCCACGGTGACGATAGTGGTATCGAGCAGGATCATAAAGAACCCGATCACGAGTGACCACATGGCAACCCACGGCTTCTCGGCGGTTTGCTCCATTGATGGTACGCTGCGGTGCGTCTTTGATGCGGCTGGCTCTGCCATAAATCCCCTGCCTTGTCTTCTCGGCGGTACCGCCGGGCAATAAAAACCTAGCACTTCATCATAACGCCGGCTTGAGCCCCGCACGAGAATTCTCATCATGCGGTGCTGTCTGAGCGCATCAGCACAGGGAACGCGGGTATCTGTTGTTCTCAGGAAGCACAGAAAGACCATAGACATTGCGGCACAGCAAGCCTATCCTGGATATACAAGTATTTTTCAACACACAGGGAGGATACGATGGCTAACGTTACGATCATTGGCGGGCACGGCAAGGTTGCTCTTCTGGTAGAACCGATGCTTCGTGAACGCGGACATACGGTGAACGCTATTATTCGTAGTGAAGATCAGTCGGCAGATATTATGGCGACCGGCGCTAACCCGGTGGTTGCCGATATTACCACCCTAAGCACTGAGGAGATGGCGAAGCTCTTCAAGGATTTACATACAGACGTGCTGGTGTGGTCCGCGGGTGCGGGCGGTGTAGGTGGTCCCGAACGCACCTATGCGATTGACCGTGACGCCGCAATTCGTTCTATGGAGGCGGCACAGCAGGCGGGCATTCGACGGTACATTATGGTCTCGTATTTGGGGGCCGGAACCGAGCACGGGGTACCCGCAGATAACCCATTCTTCGCGTATGCGGAGTCTAAGGCGGAGGCTGACCAGCATCTTCGCGGCACCCGGTTGGAGTACACGATTCTAGGCCCCGGCACGCTCACGACTGAGGATGAGGGCGGTATTACCGTGGGGGTCGATCCGGTGTACCACTCGGATTTGAGCTCTCATACCCCGCGTGCCACCGTGGCGCGGGTGCTCACTGAGGTGGTCGATGATTCCAGCACGATCGGCAAGAGCATTCCTTTCACCGGCGGCGATACCGAGATTCGGCAGGCTCTCGCTCAGGCACCGTCAAGCTCACAGCTGCGCTAGGGTTTGCCGGATGCACCCGCCCCGGCTGAGTGCGGATGCGCCCCGAGCCTCTTCACGGGTTCGGGGCGCGTTTTTCTCTCGCGCAAGGTTGGTTCGCACGCCGGAGTGCGGGATGTTTGGTACTTGTCCCCGTGTCTGCGCGCGGTCGCGCTCTTGTCATGTCAGGTTTAGTCCGGCAGCGTGCGGGTGTTATCTCGCGATGAGTTCCGGGGCGGCTATTCCGTTGGTGCCGCATCGCTCGGTATCCTAAAGTACCAGGTATTTTTAGAGCAACTGCAGGGAGGTTCCCGTGGGATTCTTCGATCTCTTCGCCGACAAAACCCCGGAAGAGCCCGCCGAGGCTCAGCTCACCGCCTACGTTCAAGGCAAGGTTCAGGGTGTGGGGTTCCGATGGTGGTGTGCCGGGGCCGCCAAGCCGCTGGGATTGAGCGGATACGCCGAAAACCTGGACGACGGTCGGGTGAAGGTGATCGCACAGGGAAGCCGCGCATCCTGCGAGCGCCTGCTGGAGACCCTTAATTCGGGCGATACCGCCGGGCATGTGGATTTTGTGGATGCGTCTTTCACCGAACCGCAAGGCACGTTCAAGGGATTCGGAACCCGTTAGCGCACTCTCCCTACTGCCTCACACTAAAAAGGCTCTTTATGTGAATAAAGAGGCGTTTCAGACGCTTTATTCACATAAAGAGCCTTTTTATGCTCCCGATGCGCTTCGCAGTATGCCCCAAACACCCGGTAACGTGGAATAATAGTTTACGCACTCATATCATTCACGTATTTCATGAAGGTCTTTGATGACACGCTATCGCTGGGGCATAACCGGTGCCTGCATTCTTTTCTTAGCCGGAGTTATTGTTTATAACCTGCGCGAATTTCTGGCATATGATTATCTGGTTTATTATGCTGGGGGTAAAAGCGTTAACTGGTTTCTTGATTACCCCAGCAGCCTCTATGATCTCGATCTTCTTCGTGAAACTGTGCGGGCAGAAAACTTTAGATATATTTTCGGTGATGACGGCCTGTGGCTTGCGTTTACGTACCCGCCGTTTGCCTCGCTCCTCTTTATTCCCGCATCGTTCTTGCCCCTGCGGGTAGCAATCGGTCTTCATCTGGCATTTTTCGTGCCCATTGCCTTCTATTGCGCCAAGGTTCTGCGTGACTATCTGGTAAAGCGCAATTCTCGGCTGCTTTTTGAGAAATATCTTTCATCTTTTTCCTTTATTGTTTTGTGTGCCGCGCTTATCTTGCTCTCGGCACCGTGGCGCAATAATTTCTTGTACGGTCAAATAAATCCGTATCTGCTGGCGCTTATTTTGTACGATCTTTTGCGGCCGGGTACCAGAATTCCGCGCGGCGTTTTTATTGGTATTGCTGCGGGCATTAAACTTACTCCGCTCGCCATAGGAATTCTTTTTCTGGTGCGTAAAGAGTGGAAATCCATTATTGCGCTGGGAGTTTCGTTTGCAGGCATCATCGCGGCAGGGTTTGTTTTGCTTCCGCAGCAGTCTCTCACCTATTGGGGCAGCGTCATCTGGGATCCGTCACGCGTGGGCAACCCAATATCGAGCAACAGCGTGGCGATTCAGGGTATTTTAGGGCGCATGACCTTTCAGGATGGTACCGTACTGAAGGCGCTGTACGGGATCGCGGCAATCGCGCTAATTGCGGTGGTGGGGTACGCCCTGTGGAAGATGGAGCAGCACAACCTCTATCTATCGCAGATCTCGTTGGCGATTCTTGTGCCGGTGTTTATCTCGCCGATCAGCTGGTTCCATCATGCCGTGATTCTGCCGATTTTTATGGTGTGCGCGGCGGTCGATTTCTTGCCGCTGGCGGCTCGGTGGCGTTCTCGTGCGGGGCGCATCCTGTGTTATCTGTGCTATGCGCTGAGTTCTCTCATGCTGATTAATACGCTTCTGGACTGGGGAAAGCTCGTGGTGCGCTTCTGGCGGCGTGTCGATTTTTACCCGTTTACCGGCAGGTATCCGGGGGTGGATGCGCATACCCTGCTTCTGCGGGCGGCGGATGAGCAGCCGGTTATGTTTGTGACCTCAATTCCGGCGTTGGCGCTCGTGGTGTTGGTTGTGCTGTGGGCGGTACTCTTACACCGCCCTGTTGAAAATATGCAGTAATCAGAAGGCTCTTAATGCGAATAAAGCGGGATTTCCAACGCTTTATTTACATCAAGAGCCTTTTTACGCAGTGAGAGCGGCAGAAAAGCGAGAAGCCAGGACGCAAACGCCTTAATCACGCCAGATCTCGGCGAATTGGGCGCGTGTCATCATCGCCTGCCGCACGGCGACAGCCACCCGGTTGCCGTACTTATCGGGACGGGCCGCGCTGGTGCTAATCCCGTTGATAATATTCGTGAATCCCGCCTTTACCGCCACCCGTTCGGATGCCGTGTTCCCCGCCAGCGCCGTCCATCCGATGGTGTCTAGGGCAAACCCGAGCGGGTCGAAGCCGAAGCCGAGGACTGTGCGTACCGCATCTGTCATGATGCCGCGCCCGCGCATCTGGGGAGCCGTATAAAACCCTAAGTCTGCGTGTGTTCCGGGCGCGTTTGCGGAGCCTCCGGGTAGGCGCAGGGTGATAACCCCTGCGAGCACCCCGCTGTAGTCAATAGCCCAGGTGAGTTCACGCCCGGCTGCTGCGGCGCGCTGGGTGAAGTTGAGGAAGGTTCGCGCATCGTCGCGCGTATAGTTCAGGGGGATGGTGGTCCATCGAACGGTTTCGGGGTCGGTGCAGATATGAACCAGTTCGTCAAGGTCGGATTCGCGCAGTGACCTGAGGGTAAATTTTTCGGTGATGAGTTCCGGAATTCTCATGACATGACATTACCAGTTTCTGCACTGTTTTGTGAGGTGTACTGTGTCTGCAAATCCCCCAATCGCCATATTGTGTGACTCAAAACACTTGTAACATACCGATGAACGGTTGATTATTATGAATTACTCATATTAAAATGAGGGGGATTCCTCTTGTGAGGAGAACAGAAGAATGCCTCAAGGCCACCGAAGTCACACACGAACCAGCCTTGAGGTACCCATCTAGATCAGGAAAGAAGAACACTATGGCTGTGCTAACTATTGGCGACCAGTTCCCCGCCTACGAGCTGACCGGCGTTGTTCCCGGCAAGCTCGCCGAGATTGAGGCAAACAAGCCCGAAGATTACTTCACCACCGTTTCCTCCGAGGGTCTGGACGAAGACACCTGGCGCGTCGTATTCTTCTGGCCCAAGGACTTCACCTTCGTCTGCCCCACCGAAATCGCCGCATTCGGCAAGCTCGCCGATGAATTCGAGGCACGCGACTGCCAGGTTATCGGCGTCTCCGTGGATAACGAATACACCCACTACGCATGGCGCCGCTCCCACGAAGAGCTCGTAGATCTGCCCATCGTCATGGCATCCGACCTCAAGCGCGAGCTCACCAGCGCCCTGGGCGTCCTCAACAAGGACGGCGTGGCAGACCGCGCAACCTTCATCATCGACCCGCACAACACCATCCAGTCGGTGTCCATTACCGCAGATTCCGTCGGCCGCAACACCGACGAAGTGCTCCGCCAGCTGGATGCGCTCCAGTCCGACGAACTGTGCGCCTGCAACTGGAAGAAGGGTGCAGAAACCATCGACGCCTTCAAGGAGATGAAGTAATGAGCATTGAGAACCTGCGTAACGCGCTGCCTTCATACGCGAAGGACATGAACCTGAACCTGTCTTCGCTGCCGCGCATCACCTCGCTCACCGAGCAGCAGCTCTGGGGCGCAATCCTGGCCACCGCAGCGGCAACCAAGGTTGATTCCGTTATCGTTGAGATCGCAGCAGAAGCGAAAGAGCACCTGAGCGACACCGCCTACGATGCGGCACTCGGCGCGGCAACCATCATGGGGATGAACAACATCTTCTACCGCACCCGCGGCTTCCTCGACGGCGCCTACGACGATCAGCGCGCAAACCTGCGCATGCAGATCATCGGTAAAAACGGCGGTATCGACAAGCTCGACTTTGAGATGCTGGCGCTCGCAGTTTCTGCCGTGAACGGTTGTTCGCACTGCGTGGCTGCCCACGAGCACACCATCCGCGAGGAGGGCGCCTCCAAGGAGCAGGTTAACGACCTGATCCGCATTGCGGCAACCATGGGCGGCGTGGCACAGGGTATTCAGCTGGCTGAAGCACTGGGCTAAGCACACAGAGCCCTACGGCCTCGCCCCCGCGTAATCTCGCGCAAGAAGAGCCTGATAGTGAATAAGCGTTAGAAATTCCGCTTTTCACTATCAGGCTCTTTTTCGTGTGGGGCATAGGATAATACGGGTATGCAATACAGTATTTTGAACGCCGAGAATTCCCTACCAAGCACCGAAGAGCTCGTTGAACTGTACGATGCGGTGGGCTGGAGCGCCTACACTCGCGCACCCGAGCGGCTGGTTCCTATGCTGGATGGGTCGCGGTACCTCTATGTGGCACGTGAGAACACGGCGGAAGGAACCGAACGGCTTATCGGTCTGGTACGTGCGGTGGGTGATGGACAAACCATTGCGTATATCCAGGATCTACTGGTGCACCCGCAGGCTCAGCGCCACGGTATCGGGTCGGCTCTACTGGGAAGAATCCTCGCCGATTTCGACCGGGAAGGCATTCGCCAGAGGTTCATCACTACAGATATTGTGGACACACCCGTCATCGAACTCTACCGGCACTTCGGCTTCACTCCGGTGCAGGATAACGGATGCGTGACCCTCGCGAAGTATGTGTTGTAGAGGAAATACAGTGCAACAGCCGTACTTATTCTTCGAACTTAAATCTCATAAAGCATATACCGCGCTCCTGCAAAGAACTCCTCATCACCAAGCACTAAAGGAGTGGATCCATCAAAAATTTTTGCCGGAAGCATGCTTGCTGGATGTTTACCTATTGGATGCTCACCGCCACAAACAGTAAAACCAACTTTCTTGAAAAATTCTATAGCTTGTGGAGTAGTCGCTGCCAAGGCTATATATTTCAACGATAAATTATGGGAAATTTTTACAGCATACTCCATGAGTGCCTGCCCAATACCTTGGCCTCGATATTCAGAGGCAACTGAAATATTGTCAATATAGATACCTAGTGACGATCCCTCACGTAGCATTTTTGTCTTTGCACGTACTCGATCGGGGTCTGAAAATTCATCAAATACATACAGATAACTATTCATGTTGAGAGCACCAACTAGAACGTTGTCAATATATGCACCAAGGACGTAAGCATAAAGCGTTGAACCTTGTGAGCAAGAGGGGAAGGAGCTTTTAATCTGCTGAATTTTCTGAAGGTCCTCGGCATTAGAGGTCACCTCACCCCTAAAATTAGCAGGACAGTTCTGATGGATAAACTTCCTTACTTCTTCTTGTGCGTCGGACTCAATTGTTTTAATGGTTAATGAGGGAATACGAGGCGTCATGATATTAAATCCTTTAAATATATGTTCACTACAAGATTGGTATTTTCCAGCCTAACTTAAGGATATTTATCTGGCATAATGGATACATTAAAAATTCTATATATCCTTTACTTATGCACCAAACTTCACTGAATCGAATTCTATAATGTATTTATAATGCATATTTATGTCATATTAGAACTATAGGCTTTCACTACAAGGGTTCTTCATATGAACATGGCATGAATGCTCTATACGCTCACCCATCCCATTAGTCAGCAAGAGCTTGTAGACTGAACAGGACGGTTATCAAGTTCAAACTCCGTCCGCGCACAGACCGATCGTCTAGCAGAGGTTTTTGTTACCTTTGACAGAAAAGACTTTCATGTCTTTCATGCGATCAAAACTGGGGAAAGGAACTAAGACCTATGACTACCTACGACGATACATACTTTGAAGAGATGGCGGAGGCAGCTGAAAAGGGAGAATTTACTCCCATTCCTAACACTCTATTCACCGGGGAAGAAGCTCGGCAGTCTGCTTTGGCAATGCTCAAAGCGGCAACAGGAACCGATAATTATACAGAATGTTGAAAGCCTTGAGCTTATACCGGTAAAAAGGCTCTTGATAGTGAATAAAGCGAATTTTTTAACGCTTTATTCACTATCAAGAGCTTTTTTCGCACGAGGTAGGGGTATAAGAATGTCGAGACCCAATACTACACCGCTTCCTGCCTCTGAGGCTGTTCCTTAGGCTTTTCTGCGGGTGCTTTCGGGAAGCCCATCACCGCCGAGAGCAGGACGAACGCACAGATAATAGAGACCATCAGAATCGTCCTCTCCCCCGGAATTACCGCGAGCAGGAGCGAGGAAATAATACCGCTTCCATATTGGAACGACCCTAAGAGTGCCGCAGCGGAACCGGCGATGGCAGGTTCCACAGAATTTAGGGCGGCGGCGTTCGTACAGGCGGCAACGATGCCGTTCATGCTGAACACCAGGAATACCGGAATCGCCACGCCCCACAGGCCGCCCACATCCGCAGCAACAGTTATCACGGCGAGTATAGAAGCCGCCCCGGCAACCGCAGTCGAAATACGCAGCAGAAAATCCAGACTATAGCGCTGCACAAATCGTCGATTGAAACTGCTGAGCACCATAACCCCGATAATATTCACGCCGAAAAGCAGACCGTAATAGCGCGGATCAACCCCGAACCGCGTAATATACACACTCGACGATGCCGTGATAAAAGCGTAAATCGCCACGTAGAAGAAACACACGCACAGCACGTACCGCATAAAAGTGCGGCGGCGCAGCAAAAGCGGATAACTTCTAAACGCCGCAAGTACCGAACTGCTTTCACGTTTATTCTCAGGCAGGCTCTCAGGCAAGAAAAAGACTAAGAGCAGAATAATGGCGCTGATAGTTGTAATAGCCCAAAAACTCAGCCGCCATCCGCCAGAAACCACCAAGAACCCGCCAAGAAGCGGCCCGGCAATCGGCGCAATCGCCATAATAAGCACAAGGGTCGAAAGTACCTGTGCCGCACGCACGCCCTGATACATATCACGCACGATAGCGCGGGCAAGCATGGGACCCACGCACGCACCGACCGCCTGTACCAGGCGCCACAGAACCAGTTCGGTCGTGGTTGAGGCGAGCGCGCATCCGGCAGAACCGACGGCAAAGATTGCCATGCCCAACACCAACGGAATTTTACGCCCGATGCGGTCGCTGACAGGCCCCCAAATCAGCTGCGCGATCGCGAACCCGATGAGGAATCCCGTAATCGTCAGCTCGATATTGCCGCCCAGTTGCGATTCGATGCTCGGCAGGCCCGGCAGGTAAAGGTCGGTCGAGATAGCCGAGCAGGCCATGAGCGCACTGAGTGTTGTGTAGAGAAAAAGCATGCGGCGCGGATTCTCCACCGCACCCTGTGAATGCGTTGTCACGAAAACCTGAATTCTTGGTTGTGTCTGTGTGATGTTTGCTTGCTGTCAGAGGTTCCCTGAACATTGAGAAAGAACCCGTGAGAGGCATCTATTTGATTCTACTCCCCTCTTCCCGAGGATCTAAGGGCGCTTTGGGGGTTTATTCGCGTAGGTGAAAGTTATGGGTGCTGAAGGCTCGCCCACTGCCTTCTTCAGGTAATATGCCTAACTCGTGAATCTTATGTATAACGTGAGCACGTCACGCATAAAACCACTTGTCAGTTGAATTTTAGACCGACCGGAGCGCCGCATCCCAGGTGGAGGCGAGGCGCACCGCGGCGGAGGCGAGCGCATCCAGCTCACCGGCGTAGACAGGAGTGGATCGCACACCCGCGCACCAGTCAATCGTGCCCAGACCCAGCCAGGGTTTGCCGGGGAAGAACTCGCGCCGCAGCGCCACACGGCGTTTCCCCAAAGCCCGACGACCGGGCACATAACCGCCGCGGCTAATGAAAAATTCATCCCGGCGTTCAGCGAGAACCTGCTGATCCAGCACCCGCAGAGCATTAATCCAGCTGGGCTCCCCCGTCTTGGGCAGGTCGGTCAATTCGGGATATTCTTCGTCACGCTCGGTCACGCTCACGCCCAAAATGTACTGATACCGCACCTGATCCAGCTCGCCGGGAAGCCCACGGTCGGCACTCTGAACCGTTCCGCACAGATGCCGTGCCACGGGCTCGCCCGCCAGATTCACGCCCATCAGCGGCAGCTCGGGGCCGTCAAGATACAGTCCCACCGCGCCGGTTCCCGTAATATTTGGGCGCACCGACCAGCCGGGCAGACCCTGCTCTAGCACCGGATGCACCCGCTGAAGAACCTCAAAAACCTGCTCACGTGAAACCGCCATTGCGTTCCTCTCAGCACTTTCAACCTGCGTTTACTTTCTTCCATTGTCTCGCACAGGTCTGGTGTATGCGGCACGCCACAAGCCTGCGGGTATCGTAGCGGCAGCACACGCGGTAAGATAGCAGACGTTGCGCCTAAAACTGCGGGCCGCACTCCTCTACTCCTGAGCCGTCGAAAGGAGGCCGACCGTGTTCAATATCGAGCCCGAGACGCTATTCCGCATCGTAGATATTGCAGCCGTGGTGGCTAATGGCCTGCTCGGCGGAGCGGTGGCGCGCGCCCTGCGGTTCGATATGGTGGGCTTCTTGCTACTGGCGGTCGTCTGCAGCATGGGCGGCGGCGTGATTCGTGACATCCTGCTGAATGTGGGGCTTCCAATAGCGCTCACCGACGGCTGGTACTGGGTAGGTGCTATTACCTCGGCGGCGTTGGCGTATGTGCTGGATTTGAGCTCGAACTGGGCCACCCGCGCCCTTGTGGTCGTAGACTTTCTGGGCATGGGCTGTTGGGCGGCTACCGGCACCATCAAATCCCTTACCCTAGGACTGCACTGGCTCCCAGCAATCGCGCTGGGGGTGACAACGGCGGTTGGCGGCGGGGTGATCCGCGATATTATGGTGAACCGCATCCCCGCTATCTTCGGCGGGAACTCGCTCTACGCCACAGTAGCGTTCGTGGGTGCCGCCGAAACGGCAATCTGTTTCAGGATGCTGGAACGCCCTCATGTGGCGATCGCTATGTCTGTGCTCACCTGCACGGTGTTGGGTATTGTGGCGCGATGGCGCGACTGGCGACTGCCGATGCCCACCACGCTGAAGGTTCAGCGCCCGCGCCTGCTGGATGTATTCCGCCGCGACCACGAACACCTTGAGAACGAAGGCTGGGCACCGGGTACGCCGCTCACAAATCAGCTGGATGTGATTACAGAGGACCAGATTCAGGCGTACCGCGATCAGCTGCATCGTGAACGGGAACAACGCGGTAAGTAACGGGCCTGTGTTGCTTTGTCCTGACAGGTTCCTCAACGCTGTTCGGAAAGAAACGATAAAGGCGGCGGGATGCTCATGTGTGCCAAGCACCCCACCGCCACAAAAGTACCCTGCGACCGCCGCGAAAGCCCCCTGTCGCAAGGCACTCGTATTAGCATACCCATAAAGCTATCCCTAAGGGTAGGGTTTTAAGCTGTCAAGTGGTTAACCCGATTTAGATTTTCGGGTGGAAACAATATAAATATATAATTTTGTGTTTCTGACGATTAATTTTCTTCGGCTCGATGCGCCAGTGCCTCATTCAGACGGCGAAAACCTTCTCGGGTATTGTCAAGAAGTTTAGGCATGAGGGGCACAAGCAGACCACTGAAGATTTCGGACTGTATTAGGTGAGTACCGCCGCCGGGCAAGGGGTTCAGTTCAAAGCGGTGCTGACCGTCAAAAATTCCCGGGATTCCAAGGCGACCCAGCCATTCAAGACTCTGATTTTCGGATGCTTCCAGCACGGTAGGGCGGAAGGTCATGGGGCGCTTGCCCGGTTTCATCGTGAGTGTAAGGCGTTCTCCAGCATGCGGCACACCTTGCGCCCGAATAATAAAGGGGTTCCACTCGGGATACTCTTCAAACCGGGTCAGGATTTCCCAAACACGATGCGGTTCCGCCTGGATAGTAATCTCGGCACGGATGCTGCGGCTCATCATCAACACTCCTATACACAATAACCATTCTTTTTACTATGTATTCCAGTGTATACGATGAACTTCGGGGGCATCAGGTTATTCACGACAGAGGTGGAAGCGCACGACTATCTTCCCAAGCGCGGGCTTTATCTTTTACTCATGCTGGGCACTATCCAAAAGCGGGAGCGTTTTCTTCATTCGGGAGCAGTTAAACTGCTCCCGAATGAAGAAAACGCTCCCGGAACTCAGCTTTCAGCCGCAGATCCGAAGTACTACGCCGTGACCTGGCGTTTCGAGGAAATCACGCCGGTGTTGAAGCCCGCAAGGTGCAGACCACCGTGGAAACGCGCGTGCTCGATTTTCACGCATCGGTCCATGACCACGTTCAGCCCAGCCGCCTCACCGATAGCGGCAGCTTCCTCATTCCACGAGCCCAGCTGCATCCACACGGTCTTCGCGCCCAGATCAACCGCCTCCTGAACCACACCCGGGAGGTCTTCATTGCGGCGGAAAATCTCGACGAGATCGGGCACCTCAGGTAGATCCTGAAGCGAGGCGTACACCGGCTGCCCCAGTACGGTCTTGCCTTTCGCCGCAAGAATCGGGTTCACAAAATACACTGTATACGGCGACGAAGACAGCAGGTAGGTTGCCACAAAGTTTGAGGCGCGCGAAATCTTATCGCTCATCCCCACAATCGCGATCGTGCGGGTATTGCGCAGAATGTTCAGCCGCTCGGGGGCGCTCGGGCCTACCCAGGTACGTTTCTCAGTCATTAGTTGCCCTCCTTCGCGGGTGCATCCTTGGAATCTGAGGCGCCCGAAGCTGCGGTGCTATTCGGCAGTGCGCAGGCGGCGCCCTGCTGCGGGTCAGCCTCTTCGGCGGCGAGAGCCTCTTGCGCCGCAACGAGCTTATCGGCGCTGGATTCGCCCACACGCTCACCCGCGTGGTTCAGGCCAGTCGCGTGGGTGAGTGCCTGGTCAAGATCCCAGATAATGTCTTCAACATCCTCAAGCCCAACCGAAATACGGATCAGGTCTTCACCCACGCCCGCCGCGGCAAGCTGCTCGCTGGAAAGCTGCTGATGCGTGGTCGAACCCGGATGCAGCACCAGAGTGCGCGAGTCACCAATATTCGCCAGATGCGATGCCAACACAAGCGCGCTAATGAACTCGCCGCCAACCACGCGGCCGCTCGCCTTCTCGGTACCCTTCACCCCAAAGGAGAACACAGACCCAACGCCTAGCGGCAACAGTTTTTTCGCGCGTTCGTAGTGCGCATGCCCCGGCAAGCCTGCGTAGTTTACGTAGGCGATGCGCGCATCCTCAACCAGCCAATCCACGACCTTTTTCGCGTTGGCGAGGTGCGCATCCATGCGCTGCGGGAGGGTTTCGACACCCTGAAGCAGGTTGAATGCCGACTGCGGTGAGAGTGCGGGACCGAAGTCGCGCAGCTGCTCGGAACGCAGTTTTGTGAGGAACCCGTATTCGCCGAAGTTCCCCCACCACGAGACGTTATTGTACGAAGGCACCGGCTCGGTCATGAGCGGGAAGTTGCCGTTCGCCCAGTTGAACCGTCCGCTCTCAACAACCACGCCGCCGAGGGTGGTTCCGTGCCCGCCCAGGAATTTGGTGGCGGAGTGAATCACAATGTCGGCCCCGTGTTCCAGCGGGCGAATCAGGTACGGGGTTGAGATGGTGGCATCCACAACGAGGGGGACTCCCGCCTCATGGGCTACAGCGGCGAGCCCTTCAAGGTCTGCGATCTCGCCAGAGGGGTTAGCGACAACCTCCGTGTAGATTGCCTTGGTATTCTCAGTCAGCGCCGCCTTGTAATCCGCGGGGTCGGTGCCTTCCACGAAAGTGGTTTCGATACCGAACCGGCGCAGGGAGACATCCAGCTGGGTGACTGTTCCGCCGTACAGCTGGGAAGATGCCACAATATGGTCGCCCGCCTGGCAGAGCGCGGCGAAGGTGATGAACTCGGCGGCCATGCCGGATGCGGTCGCTACCGCCCCAATACCGCCCTCTAGGGATGCGATGCGCTCCTCCAGCGCGGCAACGGTGGGGTTCGATAGGCGCGAGTAGACGTTGCCGTATTTCTGCAGGGAGAAGAGGTTAGCCGCATCGTCGGTGTCTTTGAAAACGAACGAGGTGGTCTGGTAGATAGGGACCGCGCGGGCGCCGTGTTCAGCGTCCGGGGTGCCGCCCGCGTGCAGGGCGCGGGTGCGGAATCCGAAAGTATGTTCAGCCATGCATGACTCCTGGTTGGCTTAGCGCAGCCGAATGATGCGCCAAGGTCGAGGAACAGAGGTACTCAACCCTATACTGTGCCAGCAGGCAGGGGCGTGCCAAGTGCGCGTAGCAATGTGTCGTTTGTGTCGGATTATGACGGGAATTAGAACATGCAAGCAATTGCGTCACCAGCGTATATATTTCATGGTTAGCAACTCGACCACTCAAAGATCACGTTTGAGAAATCGCCCGCCGCCAGCTGCTCGGGCGTTATCAACCAGTTTGCGGAGCCCGCATCGCCCCAGAGGAGTTCCGGAGTTTCTTCCTCTGACTCCCAGTCCGCCTCAGAAACAATGGTCAGCAGGTTCACCGTGTGCCCCTGCAGGTTCTCGTCGAAATCCCGCGGGTCATTCTGAATAAAGTAGGGGTAGCCGCCAATCCGGGAGTACTCATCGCTCTCCTCATACGGGAGAGTAAGCTCCTCAACGGCGTCCGTCCGCTGAATCCTCGCCTGCTCGTCGTCTCCCGTGGGCAATTTATCCTCGGGGTACAGCTCGTCCCACACCCGTGCAAAATCGGGATAATAGTAGTGTGCAGTACCGGTAACTCCCTGCTCGACCAGGTTGAACGAGAGCGCAAATTCCACGCTCTCCGGTTCTATAGGCCAGCCGATCGTGTCCCAGTTGATCACCGGCAGCGGCGCATCCGGGTTCGGCTCACCCACGCTCTCGTGGTAAATCACCCGCCAGTTCTCTTGAACCGCAGGCTTGTTATAGTCATACCCCCACACGGTGTCGTGAGGGTCAATCCAGAATTGAAGCATACCGTTCTTTGGGTAAATATTATTTTGCGGCAGCTGCGCACAGTTAATCTGCGCGATCATGCCTAGGGGCTGGCCGAATGCGTTCGTCGGTGCGGATTCTCCCACAGGCAGGTACGGCACTCCCCCGAATTTGGAGGCGGTCTTCGGCAACGGCTGCTGCGATGGGGTTGCCGTAATCCTGATAGCCTGCTTGAGTTTTCCCTTATTCATAACGTCGAGGACTCGACGCACCTGCGCTTCGGTGTTTTTCGCTGCGTTCTGCTCGGTGGTATTCATATGTTCCTCCGGGTGGTTGGTTCAGTGCTACAACCATCAGAACACATTTTGCGGTGCCGTGCTCAGAACTTCGTCACTCGTGCGCTTATTCAACGGTGTATTTTTTTGGAAGGCCACACGCTGCATGATTCGGAGCATGACTCTAGGCGCCCAAAAATTCAGGGGGTTGGTGGTGTATCAAGTATCTCGAGTACACCACACCCCCTTGCATAAGAATCATTGCGGGTCGGTTAGCTGCTTGACCACTCAAAGATCACGTTTGAGAAGTCACCCGCCGCCAGCTGTTCGGGCGTTATCAACCAGTTTGCCGCGCCTCCACCGCACCACATGAGCTTAGGCGAACCGTCATGGGGTTCTGCCCAGTCCACCTCAGAAACAATGGTCAGCAGGTTCACGGTATGCCCCTGCAGAGCCTCGTTGAAGAACCGGGGGTCGCTCTGCACAAAGTAGGGGTACCCGCCAATCTTCGAGAATTCGTCGTTCTCCTCAATCGTGAGGGCGGCACCCTGCGCCTCCTGGTAGCTTTCAAGCTGCGATTCGGGGTACATCTTATTCCACACGCGCGCGAAATCTTCATAGTAGTAATTGGCGGCGCCGGTAATACCCTGCTCGATTACCTCGAACGAAAGCGCAAACTCGGTCTGTGTGGGTTCAACGGGCCAGTTGTCCTTGGGTTCCACGGCAGGAAGAGTCGTGTTCGGGTCTGGCCTGCCCACGTTCTTGTAATAGATAACCCGCCAGTTCTCCTGGGATGCAGGCTTCGCGGCATCGAACCCCCACGCCTCGTCCTTCGGGTCTATCCAGAATTGCACCATGCCAGTTTTTGGATAGATATCATTCGGCGGCAGCTCTGCACAGTTAATCTGCGCGATCATCCCCAAGGGCTGACCACTGGAGTTTGTCGGCGCCGAAGTACCCATAGGTACATAAGGAATGCCCCCAAATTTTGAGGCGGTCTTTGGCAGCGGGGTCTTAGAGGCAGTTGCCGTGATGCGTACCGCCTGCTTGACGTGGTCTTTATTGAGAGCATCGGCAACATGCTGCGCTTTTTCTTCTAGAGTGCTCATGGACATCCTCCAAGGCGTGGTTAATGGCATGTAATTAACCATGAGAACACACTTTTTTATAGTATGTCTTGAATATCGTTGTGGGGTGAAAAACGAACGCATCCGCATACTACACAATGTGAACCAGTAGCAACAGCACCCTTGCTCGGAATTCCTGGAGGGTTCCGGGCAAGGGTGCTCTCGTTGTGATGTGCATACTAGATATTTTTGTCGATTTCCTCGATCACGCCCAGAGCTGCGGTAATTCCCGCGTTCAGGTAGAACATATCGGAATCTACCTTATGAGCGTGCTTCTCCTTGACCGCTTTCAGGCTTTCCCACAGCGTCTCAGAGGTGAGCTTGGATTCGTCGCCGCCCTGCACCCATAAATACATGTGGGTTTTTCCATCTCTTTATCAACCCACATAGCTATATTCCAAAAACGGTATATAAACTTGTCAGAGTATATATTCCACATTCCCTATCTGGAATATATGCTGTATAAAACCTCTCTTGGCGGCTCGGCACAGTTAAAGTGTCAGGGTGCCTAGGTACCGTCGAGGTATCAGAAAAACACCCCGCACTTTCACGGGGCGGTACCCTACCGAGAGAGAGGATCAGCACCTATGGCACAGCACCCCCTGAGCGCATCCCGCATCGTTGCAACCGCCGAGGATATTGTTAGCGCCGATCATCAGTTCCTCATGTCCACGGGAACGCTCGTACACCACGAAACCTTCGATATAGAGGCCATTCGCCGCGATTTAGAACAGCTCATTGCCGAGCGTGTTTGTCTGCAGGTCGCCCCGGCGTCAAATTCCTGCACCCGGATGCTCGCTCAGCATCGTTATGGCGAGGCCGGATTTCAGCAAAATCTTCGCGAATTACGCCGGGCGGCGCAGAACGCTATCCTAATGGTTTTCCCGCACGATCAGCTTGAGATTGGTCTTCGTTTCGAGCGGATTCAGGGCACCAAACTGGCGCTGACGCATATGTATTGCAGCCCCCGTTACGGCGATGCCTGGTATAAGCATTGGGCGCCGCGGGTGCTGCCCTTGGAAGGGTATGCTTTCGCCACCGAAAGCCGCCCGGGTTCCGGTGATTTTAGGATTAATACCGCGCAGTTCCTCAATATGCTGGGCCTGCTGGAAGTCGCCATGATGGGGCTTGATGTGAGTGAATGGGACCTGTGGGAATGCGAAAACCCCAAGGACGCCTGCACTAAATTCAAGCGGGAACGCCGGGATGTGCGCCGCCGCATTCGCGAAGATTATGGCATGACCGCTTAGGGTTTTCGGGCAGAGCAAAGCTCCCCACCCACCGAACGATGCGGTGCGCGGGGAGCCGCACGGTCACGAATTAGCCACGGTGTGCGTAACGGTACAGGAACGCCGCCATAGCCTCACGACTGATGCTCTCGTGGGGACGGAACGTTCCGTCATCCCAACCGGTCGTAATCTTGCTGTCATGCAGCCAGGCAATTTCACGGTAGAACATGTTCTGTTCGGGAACATCCTTGAAAGGCGCATTCTGCACTTCAACCGGCGGTTTCCCAGAGTAACGGTAGAAGAATGCGGCCATAGCCTCGCGGCTGACGGGGTCGTGCGGGCGGAAGGTCTTATCAGGCCAGCCGGTTGTAATACCTTGCTGCTGGAACCAGATGATTTCCTTGTAGAAGGGGTCGCCTTCCTTCACGTCGGTAAAGGGGGATTCCCTCGGCAGCTGTACCTCGGGCGATCCGGACATACGATAGAAGAACGCCGCAATAGCCTCACGTTCGATGCTTTCGTGCGGGCGGAACGTGCCATCGACCCAGCCGGTCGTGATGTTCTGCCCGGCAAGCCAGGTAATCTCGCGGTAGAACATATCGCCTTCGTGCACATCCGAGAACGACTGAGCGGGCTCTGCCGGTTTACTCGGCTCAGGTTCGGCAGGCTTACTGGGCTCCGGCTCGGTAGGCTTCGAAGGTTCCGGTGCGGGGGCCGTCGGGGTCGGGTCAGCTGATTTACTCGGTTCAGGGGTTGGAGCAGGGTCAGCCGGTTTGCTGGGCTCAGGCGCTGGTGCCTCGGAGCTTTCCGATGGCTCGGGAGTCGGTGTTTCAGCCGGTTTGCTGGGCTCGGGCGTGGGTTGCGTCGGCTCAGGGGTGGGTTCCGTGGTCGGATCAGCAGGTTTCGGCTGTTCGGGGGGTGCCGGTGTCTTAGCGGTATTCACCAGGCGGTTGAGCCACAGGTTAGATTCCAGACCATCATTCTTCTCAACCATCGTGGGGAAGATAATATCCCCATTCGGCAGCTCAAGCGCGTTGTACGACCCGCTCTTATCGGTCGAACGCAAGTCAGAGAGCGGCACATCGTGATCAAATTCAAGGGTCTTTGACATCCAGACCAGGCGGCCGTTTGCGGAATCGACCGCCACAATCTTGTCGCCAGCGGTGAAGAACGATGCGATCGCCCCCATACCGTGCGGCGCTGTGGAGCTTTCGCGCACCGTTGTGAAGGAAGAACCATCGTACTTGAGAACCTGCACGGCACTGGCGCTTGCGGCGTAGTTATTCCACCGGTAGACATATCCGTCCGGGGTGGTGAGCAGGCCGTTGAGGCTGGCTGCCTCTTCCGCATCCTTGGGCTGGGTTTGCTCAACCACCGAAATACCCTGAGCGCTCAGGTGAAGCAGCTGACCGTTCTGAATCTTATTGCCCTCTTCGTTGTACACAGATTTATTGGGGCTGTATAGGAACGAGCCGTCGGGCAGCGGCGCAAGCGTGCGGGTGCTTCCGGTGAAAACGTCGCCATAGTATTCGCTCAAGTCATCGGCGTGTGCCACCGAGGGGTCAAAGTCCAGCGGAGATTTGACGGTTTGCGCTTTCACCGTGCCGTCGGAGGCGACGTTGACGTACCGCGCCTGCCCGCTGCTATCGGCGGTGAGCACAGCCCAGCTGTTGGTCGCTTCGTTGTAACCGAGCGCCAGAATATTTTCGGATTCGCTGAAGGTGACACCCGCGAAAGCACCCTGAGATACGAGCTTGCCGGATTCATCTACCCGGTAGCGTTCCAAGGCGCGAGTATTCGCGTTCACAAACACGATATCGCCGGTGGCGGGGTTGGCGGCAAAGTGCGCGCTGGAACCCATCGGCAGGGTTGCAGAATCGGTCTGCTGCAAAGTCTTTGGGTCGATGACCGCGTAGCGTGCATCCGCCCCGCCGCCGAAGCTTTTACCTGCCGCGTAGAAAAGATAAGAGCCCGCACGCACGGTATTTTGCGGGTTATTAATATCGGTACCCGAATTCAGGCTCTCGCCCAGTTTATAGCCGCTGTTTTGGGCATCTTTCGCCTTAGTACCGGAATACGAGAAAGTAAGAGCATCCAGCCCCACACCGTCTTCGTAGAAGTTCGAGAATGCGTGATTACCCTCGGCGGTGAGATTAGCCGCAACATTGCTCCAGGTGACAACGCCGTCTTTTTCACTCTGCTGAGCGGTTTTGAGCGAGAGCTTCGCCATCGGGATTTCGTGGGGTCCTTCCCACTGCCCGGAGGTGTAATTTTTGGTGCGTACAACCATGTAGAGTGTGCCGGTGCCCTGTGCCGCATCCACCTCGATGCGCGGGTTTGAGAGCGTTAGGTTCAGCGAGCATTCTTCGGGTTTATTGCGGTCGGCGCAGTGCGAGATATATTGAACTTTGCCGGATCCCTGAAGTGAAACTTGGTTACCGTCCTCGGAAACTTTGGTTTCTTGGTTGGGGAAGGTGAACAGGTCGGTGGAGTTGTAGCTTGCACCTTCGCTAACCTTGTACGGTTCGCCGATGTAGTTGCGGAATGAGGTTTTGATACCCCAGGTGATATTTCCGGTGCTCTGGTTCTGTTCGGCGGCTACCGCTACACCGGAATCGGCGTGAGCGTTCACAGCCAAAAGCGGAGTTGCGGGCAAGAGCATGGCGCCTGCGAGAGTGAGTGCGCAGATGCGTCTGAGGGTGCGCTGGCGTGATGCAAACGTGAAAGACATGTGTAATCCTCGTTGATCTATTGAGTTAGGACACCCTTAATGTAGCAACATCCTACCCTTAATACAAAAGAGCTTAACGCCACTCTGTGACGAGTTGTCGCTACAAAGTGTTCATACACTACAATGCCCTCACTTCGCTGCAATAGAGCGCTACCGACAACATGCAGACCACCGAAAACTCTAGATTTTATTCGATATTTCTAATACTAAATACCGTGAGAATATTTTTAATATACTCTTCTAAAATGCTTAATATTACGGCTAGAACCAGCCGCGCTTTTTAAAGAAGAGATACACCACCACACACGCAACCACCATGAGCACGAGCGACGCCGGGTATCCGTAGGTCCATTTCAGCTCGGGCATATCCTCAAAGTTCATACCGTAGATAGACCCAATAATCGTAGGCACCACCAGGATTGCGGCACCCGCCGAAATACGCTTCATATCTTCGTTTTGCTGCTGCGCCACAATCGTATCGTGCACCGTAAGCGTATTCTGCAGGGACGTGCGCAGATCCTCTAGGCGCTCCTTAACCTGCACCACGTGATCCTGAATATTGCGGAACTGCCGCTGCAGCTCATCCTTCTCCTGCGCGATTTCGGTTGCGGTAGCACCCATGTAGGGGCTGACGTCAAGCACGCCGTCACGAATCTGCTGCATGATGCGCGCGAGCATCATATCGAGCGGTTTGCAGGCACGCTGAAAATCGGCAACCTGGTTGAGCAGTTCGTAGGTGCGGCGTGACAGTGTGCGGTCGCCAGCGCCGGTTTCTTGGAAGAGTGCATTCTCAATTTCATCGCCGTCGTTTTCGAGCCCTTCGAGCACCGGCATGTAACCGTCTACCGTCTGGTCGATGATGCGGTGCAGCAGGCGTATGGGCGAGCCGTCCGGAGTGGCGTAGATCAGGTTGAAGCGTTCGTACACTGCCTGCTGCGGATGTATCTGGTCGTTCACGATGCTCAACAGGTAGTCACGCCCCAGGAACATGTGCATCTCGCCTAGACGCACCTCTTCTTCGGCATCCAGGTAGATGGCGGGGCGTACCACCGCAAACAGGGAGCCTTCGTAGCTTTCAAGTTTGGCGCGCTGATGCCCGTGCGAGGCGTCTTCGAGCGCAAGTTCGTGCAGGTTGAAGGTTTGCTGAAGCTCGCGCAGCTCCCGCGCGTTCGGGGTCATGTAGCCGAGCGCCACGCTTGCGCCGCCCTCACGGTAAGCATCAAGCGCCTCGGACTGGGTAACCCCCATACGGATGCGGTCCTGCTGCGGATAAATAGCACCGGTTACATACGACATAGGTTAAGTGTAGGGGTAGGCTCCCAGGTGCTAAAAAGAGCCTTTATTCGAATAAAGAGTATTTTTCGCCGCTTTATTGGAATAAAGGCTCTTTTTATGCAGGGAATTTATTGGATGCGCCGGTAGATCTGAGTTGCGGGGTCCCGCTCAAGTATTCCGTGATCCACGCCGTAGCGACGCACCAAGGCAGGGTCATCCGTGTACCGCCTGATGCGCTCGTTCACCTCACGCTCCGAAAACTGCTCGGAGGCAGGAATACTCTTTTGAAGAATCCAATGCAAAAGAGCATTCTTATCCTGCGCACGTGAGGGCCAGGTATGCACTCGTCCCTTGACTAAAAACCGCTCAACATCATCTGTTACCTGGTTTTTCGCGGATTTCAAAAGACTCAAGTAGTCGGAGAATACCTCGGTAGCCTGCCAAAGCCCATCCTCTGACCTCTCAATGAGCCTGACTGCTTCAAGACGCGCCAACAGTTTACGATCACGATAGTTAGGCGTTTTCGGCACATCCTGCACGATAACCTTGGCATACATTTCTCGGGATTCACCATGCGCCAGTGCAGCTATCACCGGCAAAATATTCTGCACATTATCCATCATTTAATTCTGCATCATTCCTACAACGTAAAAAGGCTCTTTATTCGAATAAAGAGTATTTTTCGCCGCTTTATTGGAATAAAGAGCCTTTTTTGGGAGGTAGCGGGAAAGAACCTAATCCATCAAGTCGCGGACCACAATGGTTTGGTCGCGGTCGGGGCCTACGCCGATCGCCGAGATGCGGCAGCCGGAAAGTTCTTCAAGCTTATGCACATATTTGCGGGCGTTCTCGGGCAGTTCGTCCAGGGTTTTCGCATCCGAAATGCTCTCGTTCCAGCCGTCGAAGTACTCGTAAATCGGCTTCGCGTGGTGAAAATCGGTCTGCGTCATCGGTATTTCGTCAAAGCGAACGCCGTCCACCTCATACGCCACGCATACGGGAACCTTCTCAAGGCCGGTGAGCACATCCAGCTTGGTAATAAACAGGTCGGTAAACCCGTTGATGCGCACCGCCTGGCGTGCAAGCACCGCATCGTACCAGCCGCATCGGCGCGGACGCCCCGTGTTCACGCCAAACTCGCCGCCGGTTGTGCGCAGGAAATCGCCCATCTTATCGAAGAGCTCGGTGGGGAACGGACCGGCGCCCACTCGGGTAGTGTATGCCTTCTGAATACCAATCACGCGGGAAATTCGGGTGGGGCCAACACCCGACCCCACGCAGGCGCCCCCGGCGGTCGGGTTTGAGGAGGTCACGAACGGGTAGGTACCGTGATCGACGTCGAGGAAGGTCGCCTGGCCGCCCTCCATGAGCAGGGTTTTACCCTCATCAAGTGCCTTATTGAGCAGCTGAGTAGTATCAACGATCATGGGTTTGAGCCGCTCGGCGTAAGACATGAAATAATCCACGATCTCGTCTGCCTCAACATGGCGGCGGTTATAGACCTTCACGAGCAGCTGGTTTTTCTGCCGCAGCGCGCCTTCAACCTTTTGCCGCAGAATCGACTCATCCAAAATATCCTGCACGCGAATACCCAGGCGCCCTACCTTATCCATGTAGGCGGGCCCAATACCACGTCCGGTCGTGCCGATCGCGCGCTTCCCCAAGAAACGTTCGGTGACCTTATCCATCGTCTGGTGGTATGGCGCCACTAGGTGAGCATTTGCCGAGATTTTGAGTTTAGAGGTGTCGGCGCCGCGCGCCTGCAGACCCTCAATCTCAGAGAAAAGTGCCTCCGGGTTCACCACCACGCCGTTTCCGATCACGGGGGTTGCGTTCTCGCTCAGAATGCCGGCGGGCAGCAGCTTAAGCTCAAATTTTTGGCCGTTCACCACCACGGTATGCCCAGCGTTGTTGCCGCCGTTCGGCTTGACCACGTAGTCCGCGCGGGGTCCGAGCAGGTCGGTTGCCTTACCTTTACCTTCATCGCCCCACTGGGCGCCCACGATCACAACAGCTGACATTCTTGCTCCTCTAGGATGTACTCCCCGCCGTTTCGGCGGCCGTGCGCGGGTTCTTTAAACCCTCTTAGGCACACATTTGTTAATCATAACGCGACCCTGTGATGGTGCATCTATTATTTAGCGATTGCAACACATCTTTTCCGTGAGTCTCTGCGGCGTAAACCCCGTGATTCGGCGTTAAAAGCCGCTTTGGAGGGCCAACATACAGGATGCGCGCCCGGGGCAACCTGCCGCGAGCGCGCATCCATGAATTATGCCCGGGTATATGCCCCAGGTACCGCATGAACCTTCTTATTTGAGAATCTTGATGAAGGTCATGGGGTAGTCGTACATTTCACCCCGATTAGCGGCGATAGCGCCTAAGATGTGGAAGATAATCATGAGTATGCCGGTGACTGATACCACCAAAAACCATATCGGAGACATGATGAAGAGGGTGATAACCATCAGGAGGAATGCGGCGGTGTTAATAACCCACATGGAGAAGTTGAAATTGAAGGCGCGGCGCGATGATTCTTTGGTGAATTCGTAGCCGGGCTTGTCTTTGTAGATGAGCCAGAAGATGAGCGGAGCTATGAAGCTCAGCGTGTTCAGCGACAGCAGCATGGCGAGAAGCGATGAGAGGTGCGCGAATATCGCCATGTTTTTTGCGTCCGGGGTAATACCCCGGTTGTTATATTCTGGCCGTTGCGGGCTGTAACCCGAACCCGACTGTTGGTTATAACCAGGCTGCTTCTGGTAGTTCGGCTGTCCGTTGTTATAGTTAGGGTCGTAGGTCATAAGAACCTCCTCAATGCAGCGTGTTGGGCTGTGTTTTACAGTATATGCCGCCTACCTTAATGCAACATGGGAATCGTGGGGAGAGGATATTTGTAGTCCTCACCAGAATTTGCTTTGACCGCCCCGATAATGTGGAACACGACAGCGGTAACGCCCAAGCCTGCGATCAGAAGCCACAGTATGGGAAACATCGTAAAGAACAGCATAAATGGTTCGCCGGATTGGCTTTGCGCCCCTAGGATGAGGGATATTACCATCAGCAGAACCAGCAGCAGGAATGAACTAAAGATAATGATAGCTAGGGTCACGCCCAGGTTGAATGTTCGTGCGGCGGCGCTGCGTACCCGCTCATAGCCGGGTTTGTCTTTGTAAACCGCCCAGAAGATCAGCGGAATTAAGAATCCTGCAATCCCGGAAAGATGCGCGAGCATCGCCATGTTGTTAACGTCGGTGGGCTGCTGTATCACATAGACCGGCTGCCCGTAGCCCGGTTGTGGGTAGCCTTGGCTCGGCTGCTGTGGGTTGTATCCCGGCGGGTATGGCTGCTGACTCTGGTTAGGCTGCGGATTCTGTTGGTAGGGGTCTTGGTTGGGGTCAAAGTTTGACTGGCTCATGTTTTCACCCGTTCTGTGTGTTGTCGTCTCTGTGTTTCGTGGTCTCGTGTACGAGTTTTACCTCGGCTCTGTCTTCGATAAGGATTGAGGTAAAACCCTGCCCGATGCGCCCGCCGTCTCGGTACTATCGCAGGATAGGCAAGGTGGGCAGAGGGTACTTATAGTCTTCACCGGAATTTGATTTAACCGCGGCGACAATCTGGAAAATAATCATCAAAACCTGAACAACGCAGCTTATCAGAACCATGAGGGTTATGGGTGCGAACATCCCCATGGCACTGGAAACAGCGGTGCTCGGATCGTTAGTCGACGCCATACCGGGTACGACCATCGTAAAAATATAGACAAACCCGCTCAGCAGGGTGATAAGAACAATCAGGTATCCCGTCAGCCCAAAATTGAAGGCCCGCGCGGCGGCACGGCGTGCCAGTTCGTACCCGGGTTTATCTTTGTAGATAGCCCAGATAACGAGCGGAATAATAAACCCACCTAAAAGCCCGGAAAGATGCCCCCACATGGCGACCGTGCTGACATCGTTGGTTTGTTGAGTCACATATATAGGCTGCCCTGGTGGGTACGGCTGTTGGTACTGTCCCTGGTTAGGTTGCGGGTTCTGCTGATAGGGGTTGTGGTTGGGATCAAAATTTGGCTGACTCATGACAATATTCCATTCTTGAGGCTGCTGCCCCACCCCGTCGGGTCTGATGCAGACTTCCATGCGAGCCGGGCACAGCATCCTTACCGTGCTCGACGATACGAGCAACTCAGCTTCGACAAGGTTTTTATTCGGTGTTTTTGGTCTTTTTATCATAGCGTGCACCGTGTTTATACGGTAGATTTTTGTGGCACGAATACCGGGTGTTTTGAGGGAATATATAAAACTATAGAAGTAAAGAATTTACATTTATGTATAAATTTTATAAATATTTTTAGTGTCCTTGATAAAACTCTAGAGTAAAACTTCTTAGAATTGATAGTGCAAGACACATCGTTGTTTTTTAAAACGCGATGCGCTCGCATATCACACCGAACCATAGTTACCAAAAGTGCTGACTCGGGTTCGACACTATCAAACACAAGGAGCATCATGGCATCCACCAACACCTGGCGGGCGTGCACCCGCATCGGGTTATCGGCGGTTCTGGGGCTCGGTCTTATCGCCTCCACGGCGGTACCACTCAACGCAGCAGAGACACCGTTGAGAGGGCAAGACCCAGACCTGAGAACCTCACAACAGCACACGCAGCAGCAGGTACTCTCCCCCAGCATGCTAAAGGCGCAGGGCACCATACCGGTTTACGTCAAGTTCAAGGGTCAAGGCGCCTATGAGCAGACCCAGCCGCGGGCGGTTCTGCAGAACAGGCAGGCACCCGTGAACGCTCAGGCACAGGTGCAGGCGATCAAGACCCGCGTAGAGTCACAGGCGCAGTCCGTAGCGGGAGAATCGCACGCGAAAGTTCTATACACCACCCATAACGTGATGCCGGGCGTGGCGCTCATGGGTGATGCCCAGGCGATTCGTGATCTCGCATCCCGCCCGGATGTTGAGCGCATCAGCCCGATCGTGCCGAAATACCGTCAAAATGCGGGTTCTGTCGTCGATACCGGAGCCGCCGAAAATTGGGCGCGGCAAAACACCGGGTACACCGGCAAGGGCATCAAGATTGCGGTGATCGACTCGGGCATTGATTACACACACGCCGACTTTGGCGGGCCCGGTACGAAAGAAGCCTTTGACGAGGCCACGAAACTCACCAATATGCCGGAAGCATCGTCCGGTCTCTACGACCCCGCGAAGTTCTTAGGCGGGTACGATCTTGCCGGTGACGACTATAACGGCCTGAACACGGCAGTCCCCGATAACAACCCGATCGACTGCATCAGCGGCGGTCACGGCACCCACGTGGCGGGTACCGCGGCAGGTTGGGGCGTGGATGCGCAGGGCAAGACCTTCCGCGGCGACTATTCCACGCTGACACCTGAGAAACTGGGCGAGATGAAGATCGGCCCCGGTTCTGCACCGGATGCCCAGCTGTACAGCTTCCGCGTCTTCGGGTGCAGCGGTGCCACCAACCTGGTGGGTCAGGCTCTCGATAAGGTGCTCGACCCCAACGGCGACGGCGATTTCTCAGACCGCGCGCAGGTGGTAAACATGTCTCTTGGCGGCGAGTTCTCGCCCGAAGATGACCCGGAATCCTACGCCGTCGAAACGCTGTTCCGCCAGGGTGTGCTCGCCGTTGTCTCGGCGGGTAACGCGACTGGATACAACGGTGTAGGCGATACCTACTCGGACTCTGGCCAGCCCGCGAACGCCATTTCGGCGCTGACGGTGGCGAACTCGGTGGGTTCAACCTACGCCATGGATGCGGCGCAGATTCTTGCGCCCAGCCAGATTGCCGGGAAGATTCCGGGCGACTATTCGGTGGACTACAACTACTCGAAAGCCTCCGAAGAGACCCTGCGGGGTCAAGTTGTTGCGGCGCCTGCATCAAATAAGTTCGGGTGTGAGGCATTCAGCGCCGAAGACGCCGCCAAGCTCAAGGATCGGTGGGTCTTTATCGAGTGGGCGAACGAGGACGGCACTATTTCGTGCGGCTCGAAAGTCCGTTTCGACAATGCTGAGAAAGCTGGCGCTAAGGGCGTCGTCCTGTCCTCCCAGGAAGAGCGCGCCGAACTGGGGATCGCCGGGAACGAAACTATTCCGGGCTTCAGGGTGGCGAAGAGCGCATCCGATAAGGTTCGCGAGGCTGCACAGGCTGGCACCCTAGAGATTCGCCTGGGCGAAGACCTCAAGGGTGGTCTGCGTGTTCAGAGCGGTAAATTTGATGAGCTGACAACTTCGAGCGCACGCGGGTTCCACGGATCGTACGGATACACGAAGCCCGATCTCGCCGCACCGGGGAATAATATTTCCTCTGCTGCCGTGGGTACCGGAACGGGCTCGATTCAGTACACGGGTACGTCGATGTCTGCACCCTTTGCCTCCGGTGTGGCGGCGCAGGTGTTGCAGGCGCATCAGGATTATTCGCCGGTTCAGATCAAGGCGGCGATGATGAACAGCGCAGATCATGACCTGCACGATGCCGCCGGGCATATCTACGCGGTGGATCGCGTGGGTTCAGGGCGCATTGATGCGAAGGCCGCTGTTGATACCCGCGTGCTTCTGTACAACGCGAACCGTCCCGAGCAGGTCTCGCAGACTTTCGGTGTGCTGGAATATGCGGCAGATGCCGGTCAGCAGTCGCTCACCCGCGAGATGACGGTCGAGAATTTCGATTCCAAGGCGCACACCTACTCGATTTCCTATGCGGGAAGCACCGATATGCCCGGTGTTGAATTCTCGATGCCTTCCAGCATTACGGTGCAGCCGGGTGAGAAGAAGAATTTCCAGGTGAAGGTCACGATTGACCCTGCACGCTTGGAGAAAACTATGGACCCGGCGATGGAAAAGACCCAGTCCTCCATCGACCTGAACACGGGTAAGACCGTGGTTCCCGAGCAGGCGCGGCAGTTTATCGCCTCCGAATCCGGGCGTATTAAGCTGACCGAAGGCGACCAAACCCTGCGCGTTCCCCTGCATGCAGCGCCCAAACCGGTTTCGACCATGAAGGTTGCGGGCAATAACGTGCAGGTTCCCGCTGGCTCCTCCCAGACGCGAGTCACATTAGAGGGCGCCGAGCTGAACCAGGGCGGATACCGCTCCCTGCTGGGAGCCTTCGAGTGGGGCGCATCGGTGAATCGTGTTAACCCGAGCAACCTGTGGGTCAGCAGCGATATGAAGGCGAACCTACAGCATGTGGGTGCGGCCTCGAACGCGCCCGCGCTCAAGGGTGCGGGCAAAGACCCGAACGAAGGCACGCTTTCCTTCGGCATCAGCACGTGGAGGAACTGGGATGTGATCTCTGAGGAAAACACCTTCACGGTCAATATCGATACGGACGGCAATAACCGCGCCGATTATGTGCTCAAAACCGACCGTTCCGTAGGGTTGGACTTCCCGATTGTGCGCCTGATGGGCTACAAGAACGGGTCTTTGGAGCAGCTCGCCTACTATCCGCTCAACGGTGCTTGGGGCGATACCGACACGAACATGATGGACACAAACACACTCATTATGAGCGTGCCCCTGAAGGATCTGGGTTTGACGGCTGAGAACGCCCCGCAGATTCGCTACAGCGTTGAGTCCATCACCCAGTACGAGTGGGAGAACGTCAGCCAGACCGACTGGATTACCTACAGTCCCTTCGCCCCGAAGGTGTGGTTCAGCGGTACCGAGTCGAGCATCCCCGGGCTTTTCGCGGATGCCCCCGCCACCGAGCTGACGCTGCACCGCGCCTCGGATGCGGGCTCGGCTAAGGCTCTCTTCCTGCACCTGCACAACGGCACCGGGGACCTCTCGGGTTCCCAGGGTGCAAGCGGCGAGCGCGCCCAGGTGCTTCCGGTGAGCGAGCAGAGCACGGAGACCCCTTCTGCCCCGCGCTTCACGGATGTGAAGGAGGGCGATATGTTCTACACCGAGATCGCTTGGCTGGCGCAGCGGCGTATCACGACCGGTTATCCGGATGGTTCGTTCCGCCCCGCCGAGAATACGAGCCGTGCCGCCATGGCGGCGTACTTCTACCGCTTAGCGGGTTCGCCGCAGTTCACCGCGCCGAGCACGCCCACGTTCAAGGATGTGGCTCCCGGCGACCAGTTCTACAAGGAGATTGAGTGGTTTGCGGCGCAGCGGCTGACGACGGGGTATGCGGATGGTACCTTCCGCCCGCAGGATGCGGTTAACCGCGATGCGATGGCGGCGTTCTTCTACCGGTATGCGGGCAGCCCGGCCTTCACGGCACCGGATAAACCCACGTTTAAGGATGTTGCCCCGAACAGCATGTTCTACCGCGAGATCGAGTGGCTTGCCGCGCAGAAGGTGACGACCGGGTGGCCGGATCAGACCTACCGCCCGCTGGAACCTATCCATCGCGATGCTATGGCAGCGTTCCTGTACCGCTACAACCAGGGCGTGCTCAAGGCTGAGGGCTAGTCCCTTCCCCTAATCCACCCCGCGAGCAGCGGATTTTCGCCCGAGAAGGTGGGAAAATCCTACCTTTTCGGGCGTATCCCCGCTTCTTACGAGGGTTAACACATATTCACTCCGAATCATCTGTACATTGTTACCTTCAAAGGATCAAGGAGTATGATATGCCTCCGAATCATCGCAGACGAGGCGCCTTAGGGTGCCTTGCCGCCGCGACAAGTATTCTGTTAGCGCTTGGCACACCTGCCAGCGCAGACATAAACCCGGGCGGTATCAACGAAAACGGGCAGTACCTCGCAACCCCCACACCGCAGAATTCAGATGCGCTCTCCCCCACCATGAAAAAGGCGGAGGGAGATGTGCTCGTCTTCGTTAAGTTCAAGGGTCAGGGTGCCTACGAGCAGACCCAGCCCGCCGAGGTTCTGCACAATAAGCAGGAACCCGTTAAGAAGCAGGGTGAGGCCACCTCTATCAAGGATCAGGTCGAGAATCAGGCTCGCCAAGCGGCTCAGGATTCCGGTGCAGAAATACGTTATACCGTGCACAATACGATGCGCGGCGTAGCCCTGCACGGCGATGCCGAGAAAATCCGTTCTCTTGCCGCGCGGGATGATGTCGAGCGCATCACCCCCATTGTGGCGAAAAAGAGCATGAATGCGTATAGCGATATAGACTCTAAGGCCGTGCAGGCTTGGGCTGAAAGCACCGGGTACACCGGTAAGGGCGTCAAGATCGCTGTAGTCGATTCCGGGATTGACTACACCCATACCGACTTTGGCGGTCCCGGCACGAAAGAGGCTTATGAAAAGGCCAAAACCCTGACGGACCTGCCCGATGCCGACTCAGGGCTTATCGACCGGTCCAAGGTGGTTGGCGGTATCGACCTTGTGGGGGATGACTACAATGCTCTCGACGCGGGTTCGACCCCTAAGCCCGATAACAATCCGCTCGACTGCCGTCCTGAAGGGTATGGAACCGGCGGGCACGGCACCCACGTGGCGGGTACCGCGGCGGGGTACGGGGTGAATGCCGACGGCAGTACCTTCCGCGGCGACTACTCCAAACTCAACGAAAACGATCTCAAGAACATGAAGATCGGTCCCGGTTCCGCCCCCGAGGCGCAGCTGCTGAGCATCCGCGTGTTCGGGTGCCAGGGCAGCTCAAACGTGGTGATGCAGGGGCTCGACCGTGCCTTAGATCCCAATGAGGACGGCGATTTCTCGGATCGCGCTAATATCATCAACTTGTCCCTCGGCAGCGAATTTTCTCCGGCTGATGACCCCGACTCCGCTATGGTGGATGCCCTCGCGCAGCAAGGTATTCTCACCGTCACGGCGGCGGGTAACGCCAATGAGTTCAACGGCGTGGGCGATACCTACTCGGATTCGGGCAGCCCCGCCAACGCCGCATCCAGCATTTCGGTTGCGAACGCCAACGGCACTATGAGCGTGTCTGATCAGCTCAAAATTGTCAGCCCCGAAAACGGAATTCCCCTTGATTTTATTGACGGCACCTTTAGAGACTTTAAGTTTATTGATGGTGACTATTCGCTCAATTTCCCCCTCGATAAGGCACCTGCCGATAAGCTCACCGGCTATGTCACCCTCGCGCCCGAACGCAACCGTGACGGCTGTAAGCCCTTCACCCCTGAAGAAGCTGAAAAGATCAAGGGTAAATGGGTGATGCTCGACTGGGAGGTAGACTACAGCTACAAGGTCGAGTGCACTTCCGCCGAACGTTTCGATCATGTTGCCCAGGCGGGTGGCACGGGCGTGGTGCTCGTCCTCAAGGACTATCCTGCCCAGCAGGGATTTGGCGGTAACGCCACGATCCCCGGGTTCCGCATTAACACCGCCTTCGCCGCAGATATAAAACCCTACGTGGAGGCCGGAACTTTCAAGGTTGAAGCGAATGAGGCTTATAAGAAGGCAACGCATATTCCTACTAGGCTCGAATTCGGCCTCAATTCTATGAGTTCTCGCGGCCAGCACGGCACCGAAGGATTCATCAAACCCGATGTTGCTGCACCGGGAGTCGATATTTTTTCGGCATCAGTCGGCCAGGGCACCGAAGGGGTTTACAACACCGGAACCTCAATGGCGGCACCGCATGTCTCCGGCATTGCCGCGCAGGTGATGCAGGCGCATCCAGACTATACCCCGGCTATGGTGAAGGCTGCGATCATGAACAGCGCAGACACCAATATAACCAACAATTCAGGATATAAATATGCTGTTGATCGTATGGGGTCTGGCTTCGTGAACGCCAAGAAGGCGGTCAACGCGAAGGTTCTGGTCTACGATGAGGAAAATCCCGAACGGGTTTCCCTATCATTCGGCGTTCTCGAATATCCCCTCGATGGTGAAGACCATAACGTAACCCGCAATATCGTTGTGCGGAATATGGATTCGGTAGCTCACACCTACGAGCTTTCGTACCAGTATGGTCCCGAAATACCTGGTTCAAGTCCCTGGGTACCGCCTTTGGTGACCGTAGAACCGGGTGAGACCGTAAAGGTTCCTATCACCTTCTCGACCTACACCCCCTTCCTAGAAAAGACCATTGATCCCACCCTGGAGAAAGAGCAAACTGCCATGGCCTATGTTAATGGGCAGTACCAGCCTATTATCTCGGGCAAACGTCAGTATATTGCGAGCGTCTCCGGTCGTATACTCCTTAGGGACGCGAACCAAGACGATTGGGAGGAGCTTATACGCCTGCCCGTTCATGCGGCACCGAAGCCTATCTCTACGATGAAAGTTCAAGGCTCCGAGATCCAGTTTGAGAATGGTAAAGCCACCGAAACCACCGTCAAACTCGCCGGGCAGGATGTGAACCAGGGCGGCTACCGATCCATGATGGGAGCCTTCGAGTTGGGGGCTGCGAGCCCGCGCATCCCCACCGAGAATTTGGATCTTCCCTCAAGCCAGAGCATGGATCTGCAGTATGTAGGTGCCGCTTCGGATGCTCCAGTGCTCAAGGCAGCCGGGCAGAATCCGAACGACGGTAAAATCTACTTCGGTATTTCGACCTGGGGTATTTGGGATTCCATGCACCCGGGACGTCAGCTTCAGGTGACGCTCGATACCAACCGTGACGGTAAGCCCGACTACAACCTTGAGGTGGGGCCCGAAAAGGGTCTGGATTACCCGCTCGTGAAGGTGTGGAAGGCGAACGGGGATACCTGGGAAATAACCAACCGGTACCCGCTTAATGGCGCCTGGGGCGATACCGATACGAACATCATGGATACCAACGTGATGGTGCTGGGTGTGCCGTTCAAGGATCTGGGCTTGACAGCTGACACGGCTTCAAGCATTGACTATGCGGTTTCAACGAACACGTGGAGCAATGCGAAGGCTGGCGGCGACTATGTTGATGCCACCGAGAAGATCTCTTTCAACCCGTTCGCACCGAAGATATGGTTCGAGGGTGAGAGCGCGGGTGTTCCGGGGCTCTTTGCTGACCGTAACGGCGGCGAGGTGAAGGTGCACCGCGTTGAGGGCGAGAAGCCTTCGGCACTCTTCCTGCACCTGCACAACGGTACCGGAGATTTGAGCGGTCAGAACGGAGCTGCCGGTGAACGTGCCCAGGTGGTTCCGCTGAGCGAGCAGCAGCAGAGCAGTCTGCCGGGTCCCTCAGAGCCTACAGAGTCTCCGAAAGATAGTTCGCTGCCGGGTCCCTCAGAGCCCACGGAATCTCCGAAGGCAGATACGTCTTTGCCGAAATAGCGTGCAGAATACGCCAACTATGCGTTAGCACGCTGACCTGGCTGTATACCGATTCTGGTATATAGTCCACACGGTATATAACCGATCACGAATATGCTCTCGGTTCCCTCAAGAACAAGGGTTCCGAGAGCATATTTTTATATTCCGATACTGATATAAAGCCTTGTCCGTGCCTATGCGTGAAGTTTTGGCGGGTCTCTAGCACATCGGTTTCACCACGACAGGTTATCCAGAACGATGAAGCAATACCCCCGCAGTAAAAAGCTCCAGGTTTATCAAAGGAGCGTCTCACCGCAGGGGTATTGTTATCGACTCTAAAAGTCTATGCTCTAGGCCTTACTAATCTTTCAAGATCTTCAAGGCGGGCAGCGGGTACTTATAATCCGTCTCTCCCGCATTGGCCTTCACCGCGCCAATAATGTGGCATACGAAAGCAGCAATCCCCCATATACCAATAACGATTGCCACAACCACCATGAGAATAAGGGCTACAACCGCGAGCCCACGGTTGTCCCCAGCTACAGCAACTACTACCAAAATAATGGGAATAATCAGACCCACAATCGCTGCAATCGAAATAGTAATCGAGACGTTGAAGGCACGCGCTGCGGCACGTTTAACAACCTCGTATCCGGGCTTATCCTTATAGATCGACCACATAATAAGCGTGGCGACCCAGGTAAGCAGAATGGATATATGCGCGAACGTTGCCTTGCCCTGCGCATCTGGTGCCTGTCCCGAGACCGGCTGAGGCATACCCTGTGCGGGCTGTTGGCCATATTGATTGGGGTCAAAGTTATGTTGGCTCATGATAGTGTACTTTCATTCGAGGTCTATCGGTGCGATGTGTGAGGTTCACCGAATATTAGGCGAACCTACCCTAGGCTAACAAAAATGCAAATAGTTCTGTCTGTTTTATACATCGCGACACTTTGTAGTATTTCTAGACTAAAAACAATAAAAAATTAGCTCTTTGTAGCAAAAGATTCGGCCAATCTTTTAGATTAGTTGCATTAACTTTCGTTCCCTCAGCAAGACGGCGCCCGCGTACACTAGAAATATGCGTGAACTTCAGGAAAAAATCGTGGCACAGATGGGTGTTCGTCCCAATATGACCGAAGAGCAGGCGCGTGAGGAAGTACAACGGCGCGTACAATTCCTCTGCGACTATGCAAAAGCAACCGGCACCCACGGATTCGTGCTCGGCATTAGCGGCGGCATCGATTCCACACTGGCGGGCAGGCTCTGCCAACTCGCCAGCGAAAAACTCAACGCTGAAGGATACCAAGCTCAGTTCATGGCGGTGCGCCTGCCCTATAAAACGCAAGTCGACGAAAAAGACGCACAAAAAGCCCTCGAATTCATCGCCCCCGACCGTGCCGTCACCTTCAATATTGCGGATGCGGTCGATGGCTTCGATACCGCCTACACGGCTGCCGTGGGTACGCCTATCAGCGACTTCAACAAGGGAAATATTAAGGCGCGTGCCCGCATGATCGCCCAGTATGCGCTCGCTGGCGACCCGTCCCTGCTGGTCGTCGGCACCGACCACGCGGCGGAATCCGTGACCGGTTTCTTCACGAAGTTCGGCGACGGAGGAGCGGATATACTGCCGCTTTCCGGACTGAATAAGCGGCAGAATCAGCTGCTTCTGAGGGTTCTGGGCGCATCCGAGCGGCTGTGGGCTAAGCCGCCGACAGCCGACCTGCTTGACGGTATCCCCGGGCGCACCGATGAGGATGAGCTCGGCATCACCTACCCGCAGATCGACGACTACCTGGAGGGTAAAGAGATTGACCCCGCCGTCGCCGAGAAGCTAGAGACTATCTACCTGCGCAGTCGGCATAAACGCACGGTTCCAGTGGGTATCGCCGATACGTGGTGGAAGTAAACCTTGGGTGAGGCTCGTTGCCCGGCGGCTTATTCTGTGCTTACGCTTTTTCAAGCTGCCGGATGAGCGTGCGCCCGCTCGCCCAAAACAACGCCACCCCGAGCGCGCACGCCCCCATCTGCGTGACGGGGAAAGCCCAGGTGAGGCCGATAAATCCAAAAAGTGTATCGCCCGCGAAGACCGTGACGAAAAAGAAAACACCCACACTCGCGGTCAAAACTACCGCCGCCACGCCTTTGCCACAGGCTTGGAACCAGGCGACGAGCAGCATCACTAGCGCATAGAAAACGGTTGAGAAAAGCAAGGCGGTGAGTACCTGGTCCCCCGCCGTGATGATGCTGGGTCCGCCCGCAAGATACAGCGCCCAATCGCGGAACGCCCAGACCGGAATCGAGAACACTGCCGAGGTTCCGACCGAGAGCAGCACCGCGACCTTGAGTGCGGCGCGCAGACGCTCCCGATTCCCTGCACCGTAGGTATATGCAAAAAGTGGAATACTGCCCATGCAGATACCTGTACATAGGGTTTGCGGAACCATGATCAGACGGATCGAGACGCCGAAGGAGGCGACCGCCGCATCGCCGTATTTAACCGCCAGGTTATTGAGCACTAGGGCCGAGACGACGAGGAAAAGGCTCGATACCATTTGTGAGGAACCTACCGAGAGCACGGGTTTAAGCACATCGGCAGAGAGCGTGAAATCCTTGAGCGACCACGAAAAATTCTTGCTCTTCGCGGTCAAAAACAGCATGTAATAAATAATGCAGGCGACGTTTGTCCCCATGAGAGCCCAGCCAGAGCCCGCCGCGCCCATACGAAAAACGCCGATGAGCAACACATCCAGCACGAGGTTGGCGAGTACTCCCCACAGCAGGCCGTACATGGATTGTTTGGCATAGCCTTCGGCACGCACCAGCTGTTCCAGGGTAAACATACACATCCAGGGCGGGGCGCCAAGGAACAGCACGGTCACGAACCAGCGAGTCGGTTCATAGGTGGCACCACCGGCACCCATCAGCCGAGTAAGCGGATCGACGAAGAAAATCCCCGCTACCGCCAGCCCTACACCGAAGATTAGAGAAGCATAGACAGCGAAAGAGGTAACGGCAGGAATACGGGCGGTGTTGCCTTCACCCAGCAATCGTGCCGTGAGGGTGGATGCGCCCACCCCGAAAAGCCCCGCCAGCGCGGTAATGACGCCTACCACCGGGAATCCGAAGATAAGCGCGGCAAGGTCTTCAACCGTGCCAAAGTGCCCCACAAAATAGGAATTCACCACGTTGTAGATGGCGGTAATCGCAAGCCCGGTTGCCATAGGAATACCCAGGGCAAGCAGGGCGCGCATCACCGGGGCGTCTTTGAGGAAGTAAATGTTTCGTGAGTCTTCACTCAGGCTGTTTTGATGAAGAACTTCGCGGGAAAGCTCGTCTGCACTCGCCGTCGATGCGGTATCCCCGGCAACCTGTGTTTCGGGTACACCGAGATGCTCGGCTTGGGGCACGGTGTACCTCCTTATAGGATAATGGTCGGTAAACGTAGGCGGCGTGTGAACGCATGGAGTATAGGCATATAAGCCTGACAAGGGTATATACCCAGTCTGGAATAATCCTGCGGCATATGTACGTGCCATGCAATAACCTCACATAGCACCTATACCGAAAGTTTTTCCTTATATGCCGATAAACGCATATAACCGGTTGGCTCCCCTGAATGCGGGGCTGCCGCCTCGCTTATCATACACGGCTGTGCCTGTATGGGGCATATGCAGGTCGTTCCATGACGGAATAACTTCTGATACTGCGCTGCACGGCAGAACCTTATATGCGGTTTTGAGCATATTATTCGAGCTGCTTTGCCCGATATACCAAAAGCGTTATACAGCGGTGAAACTCTGTTTCCAGGGGTCACTGCAATATAACGCTTCAAGCATACACTCAGGTCAGAGCGTTTTCACGGGTGCGAATGAAGAAAGTGCAGACCACGCTACTCAGACTCAACCTTAATCTCGGTCACGCCGTGTTCGGGGGTGCCCGATGCGGGCGCATCCTTCACCTTAGTACCGCCGGTTGCGAAGAAGAGGATCACGCCCAGCACGCACGCCGAGATCTGGGTGAAGGGGAACGCCCAGGTGAGGCCGTCGAAGCCGAACCACATATTGCCGAAGATGACTGCGGGGAAGAAAAGCAGGGCAATGCCCAGGGTCATGAGCGTGGCGGGCAGGCCTTTACCGGCGGCCTGGAACCACGAGACGAACACGATGCTCACGGCATTAAACACGGCGGCAAGCATGAGCGCGACCAGTACTTTCTCGCCGGTGGCGACCAGCGAGGAGTCGCCCACGAGCTCAAGAAGCTGGCGACGGAATATCAAAACGGGGGTGGTGAAGATAATGGAGGTTGCCACCGATACCATTGCGGCGGTTTTCAGGGCCGAACGCACGCGGTCTCGATTGCGAGCACCGTAGGCATAGGCGAAGAGCGGAATACCGCCCATGCAAATACCCATACACAGCATTTCAGGTACCATGTTCAGACGCATCGCCAGCCCAAAGGCGGCCACAGAATCGTCACCGTATCCTGCCGCAATATTGTTGAGCACCAGCGCGGAAACGGTCAGGTTTGCACTCTGAATCAGTTCGGCGGCACCCACGGCGAACACGGGTTTAATAATGTCGCCGGCGATCACAAAATCGCTGGGTTTCCAGGAGAAGTTGGGGCTCTTGCGAATAAGGAACTGCAGGTAGTACACCATGGATGCGGCGTTTGCGGCGAGCATCGCCCAACCGGCACCGGCGATACCCCAGCCGAGAACCGCAATCAGCAGAACATCGAAAATTGAGTTGATGACGACGCCCCAGATAATGCCGTACATGGATTGTTTGGCGTAACCTTCAGAACGCACCAGCTGTTCCAGGGTAAACATGCCGACCGAAAACGGCGCACCCAAAAAGAGCAGGTGTACGAAGGTTTTGGTCGGTTCAAAGGATGACCCGGAGGCGCCCATCAGGCCGGTAACCGGGTCTGCGAACAGGAACCCGGCAATGGCGACCACCATGCCACAGGCGAGCGCAGAGTACAAGGCGAATGAGGTCACATTGCGAATACGTGTCTCATTTCCTTCGCCCAGCAGACGCGACGCCAGGGTTGATGAGCCCAAACCGAACACACCCGCGATCGCCATGATGATACCGAAAACAGGTACGCCATATCCGGTGGCGGCGAGCTCTTCGACGGTGCCGTAGTGCCCCACAAAGTAGGAGTTAATGACGTTGTAAATGCTGGTGATCGCCAGCCCTGCTGCCATGGGGATACCCAGGGAAAGAAGCGCCTTGAAAACGGGGGCATCTTTGAGCAGGTATATGTTTTTGGGATCGTCCATATTGGGCATCCCGGGGTCTGTATCAGGTGTGGGCACAGCCGGGATGGCGCCAGTGGTGGAGGGTACGGTTCCTGTCACCGCCGGAACTGCACCGGTGACGGGCGGGTTCGCCTCGGACGGCGCCGTTATACCAAGTTTTGCTGATGCGTTGGGTTTGTCTGCCGCGCCGGTATTTTCGGGCAGGGCGTGTTTAGGTTTATGTGTCATGAAGATGCGTTTCTCGGTCTGTGGAGTGCGCCCGTCTCTGGGGCGGCATGGCTCAGGTAATATCGGTCGGCGCTACATGCCGGATGCGGGCAGGGGACTCTATTGTACCCGTTTCCTGTTGAGAAGTAAGCCCTTCCTCCCGCTGTTTTTCCTCCCGACCCTCTCCCCTGCTTCCCTCTCTAACCTCCCACGCAAAAAGGCTCTTTATGTGAATAAAGAGAGTTTTTCAACGCTTTATTCACATCAAGAGCCTTTTTACACGCTAACGCTTTTAAAGGGGAAAATTTTTGCCTAAAGCATACGGTAAAGATTATGAGTGACCTCTTCCCGGAATGAGTCACCGGCACAGGTTGCAAATATACATTCCGTGATGACTCTCGGGGCGGAGAGGCGGTGAGACAGGTGCTGCTCTACGAGATAGTAGAAACGGCTCAAGCGATCCTTATCAGCTACATTCTGATTGATGGATCGGCTCAAGCCGTTTCTAATGTCGTAGAAGCTATCTCAGTATTCCTTAAGCGACTGAGGGAGGGAGCATCTGCCTGACTAAAGAGGGGTTGGTAGTTAGCGCTATCGACCCCTCTTGCCCTTGAAGGGCTAATAACAGTTGCAAATATGATTCCAGCGTAGCACACCGCCTCAGCACCATTGGGCTTCTTAGCGTTCCTTATACCCAGCGGTTCTTGGGTTCTTAGGCAAGGAACTCGGGCAGTTTTTGTTCAAGCTCGGCGCAGGCACGCTCAACAGCGACGTCTGGGCCAATATTTGGATCCATGGTGCCTTCGGCACGCACAATATCGGTCGAATCGAACCCGAGCATCCCAAACACGGTCCGTAGAAAGGGGTACGACTGCTCCAACGGTGCCAGCGGACCGGTGCTGTATACGGAGCCGCTTGACTGCACGAGCAACGCCTTATGCCCGCCCATGAGACCCTGCGGACCATTCTCGCTAAACTGGAAAGTCTGCCCTCCCATAATAATGTTATCCACGTAGTCCTTCAGGCGTGAGGTCACCGAAAAGTTATGCATGGGCATAGCGATAATCAGCCGATCAGCCGCTTTAAACTGTTCAATGAGTTCAGCACGGCGCGCAAGAATCTGCTGTTCCCGCTTACTCAGGGACGATTTTTCATCATATACCGACCCGTAAAGCGGCAGGGTTTCGGCAGTAAGTTCGGGAATATCCTCATTGTAGAGGTTCAGCACGGTTGCATCCGGCAGTTTCTCGGTCAGGCAATCAACGAGGCGGTTGGTGCAATACGCAGTTTTATTCTGGGGATCCGGGTGGGCGTTAATAATAAGGGTCTGCATGGGGTCTCCTGGTGATTGAATAAGATATTGCAGAATTTACAAAAAATCCGGGATGGATATTTCTATCGTAGATTGGGTGTAACGCTGGTATCAACGCTGAGTACAGGCAAAGTTATGGAATAAAGCTTTATGACGCAATATTTCTTCAAGGAATGTCCCTAGTGCACGTAAAAAGAATTTAAAAATGGAAGAATCACATTTTTACGCATTCTCCAGAATCACACGAAATTTCCTCGTAAAACATACGGTAAGGTTGAATTAACCCTTTTCACCGGGGTAGAGCACACGGCACACACCTGAAATATACCCCGTGATGACTCTTAGGGTGGAGAGGGGGTGAGTGGGAATGCTGTTCTACGAGATAGTAGAAACGGCTCAAGCGATCCTTATCAGCTACATCCTGATTGATGGATCGGCTCAAGCCGTTTCACATGTTGTAGGCTTTATCTCAGCTTGGATTAAGAACCTGAGGTAACAACCTGCTCACTGGAGGGGCTTGGTAATTGCAGTTACTAAGCTCCTCCGCATATGAGCATTTACACCTGAAATATGGTTCCAGCTTAGCACACCGCCAAAAGACCATGAAGGCGCTGCCCCGGAGAGAAATGCCCCATTTACCTCTCAAGTGCCGCCCGCAGGTCCGCCAGAGTTGTCGAGCGCATTGTACCGAAGAATTGTGCATCTACCTGCTCGACAGCGGGAATCGCCCGAATCGCAATATCCTGCCCCGCGTCCGTAAGAAGAACATTCTTTGACCGCCCATCCGTGGGGCTTGAAACACGTTGTACAAGCTCGCTTTTCTCTAGGCGCCGCAGCACGTCAGAGACCATTTGTGCATCCATGCCAGCAGCTTTAGCAATATCGATCTGTTGTACAGATTCGGTCTTTTGAGTTAGCCAGTAGGCGCAGGCGAGAATCACGAACTGAGTCTGCGTAACACCCAACGGTTCCAGGGCATCAGCTACCGCTCGCTGCCATCGCTGGGTTAGTTTCCACAGCACAAACCCCGGGCTGTCGGCGCCGGGGTCAGCAAACCTGCTAACACTCATGATGCACGTGCCGCCTTAATAAGCTCGTTCATCTGGGCGGGAAAATCAGCGCTTATACCAGGCCCTATGTGTGCACCTATGGTATCTGCCTCATCCCCTGTGATTTCTAGGGTGTGAGTAATGCGTGCGCCTTCCTTGACCGGCTCAAACTCGTGACGGAATGTCAGGATTAGACCGTTAAACGGGGTCTCATCGGCGTAGCGCTTTTCAGGCACGAATTCGGTGACCGTTGAGATGACCTGTTCCTGACCGGCAGGAGTCATTGCGATGCGTGTACCCACTGCGAGTTCCCGTTCAGGTTCAAAATGGTCGCCACCGGGCAGGGTAAGTTCGCCGCTGTGCACCGCAATAAAGGTGCGCCATAAAGCAGATATGCTGACATCAGTAATCTGAGAATGCTGGGTGCTCCACATCGTGTATTCCCTTCTTACGAGAGTGTTATGTTCCATTGCGTATATTAGTAAATACATTGATTATCAATGCATTTACTAATATATCAAAAAGCGCCTCTCAGAGGAACCAGGAAGCATGGTAGCCTAACGCCCCGCTACCTTAGCCCTTTTTCATATCTTCGAGCACCCGCATCAGCTCGGCGAGGCCTGCATCCAGCTGACGGCGTGTCTCAGCGGGCAGCTTTTCCAGAATACGCCGCTCATTGTCCACGTGTTCGAAGACGACTTTTTCCACCAATTCACGCCCGGAAGCCGTCAGCTTCACGAGCATACTGCGGGCATCGTCCGGGTTGGGGATGCGCTCAACCCACCCCCGCTTCTGCACATTCTGCAGGCGGGTTGTCATAGTGCCTGAAGTAACCATGAGCGATGCAAAAAGCTCGGTCGGGGTCAGAATATAGGGCGCACCCGCGCGGCGTAACGTCGCCAGCACGTCAAAGGCGCCATTACTGAGATCATAGGCAGCAAAAACCTCGTCAAGACGCGGCGCGAGTAGGATGGAGCATCGCTTAAGACGCCCGATCAGAGCCATATGTTCAGAAGCCAACTCGGGGAGTTCACGTTTCCACTGATCGATAATAATATCCACGGCATCGGGGCGGTTACTGCGGGAACGGGCGCTCGACATATTCCTCCTAAAATCGACTCACTACTATTTTATCTTGCTTTCAAGACAAAAAGTGATTAGGATTTATCTTGAACTCAAGGCATCTATCCGACTGCGAAGAACTATGAAAAACCGTCTTCCTCTGCTGATCATCACGGCGTTCGTCCCCATGGTTTGGGGATCAACCTACCTCATCACCTCCGAATTTCTGCCGCCCAACCGCCCCTTCACCGCCGCGCTGATCCGTGTGCTGCCAGCAGGGTTGCTGCTACTGCTCATCACCCGAGAGTTCCCGCGCAAGAACGAGTTGGGCCGAATTATTCTTCTCGGCACCCTCAATATCGGTCTATTCCAGGCGATGCTGTTCGTCTCTGCATACCGCCTGCCCGGCGGACTGGCGGCGATTCTCAGCTCAACACAAACTATTTTCGTCCTCGTCCTCACCCGAACGGTTGCCAAGAAAGCGACTCCCGCATCGGCGTGGCTGGCCGCACTTATGGGCATTATCGGCGTTATTCTGCTGGTCGCATCCCCCAGCACCACCTTCGATGTGATCGGCATTCTTGCGGCACTCACCGGGGCTGTCGCCATGGCGTGCGGTATTTTCTTCACCTCCATGGGCACATCGTCTCTCTCGACTCTCGCCATGACAGGATGGCAGCTGCTCGTGGGCGGAATATTCCTGCTACCCATCGCCCTACTGACCGAGGAACCGCTGCCACCGCTCACCGCCGCAAATATCGGCGGATACACCTTCCTCTGCCTGGTGGGCACAGCGCTCGCCTACTGCGTGTATTTTCATGGGCTCTCGAAACTGCCGCCCGCGGTCATTGCGTCCCTAGGACCGCTCAGCCCGGTGACCGCGTTTATTCTCGGCTGGATTTTCTTGGGGCAAAGCATGACGCCGCTTTCGATGCTCGGCTTCGTGCTGGTGATTGCCTCCATCCTCGGAGTACAGCGCGCGATGATGGGCGCTCGAAAAGCGGCTCTTTCCCACACAAAATAGTTTTCTCGCCGCCCCACACACGATATAAAAAGGCTCTTGATACGCATAAGCACCAAGAGCCTAAGGTAATTGTTCTACCCGTAGAGAGGAGTTGGCAGTTAGTGCTACCAGCTCCTCTCGCCATAAGGCGTATAACTCATAAAGATAGAACCAGCTTAGCATACCGCCCCAGCGCGCCGATTAGCTGTCAGTCGGCTTAGAGGGCTCAGCGTTATTCCCGGCTGTTGTCTCTTTGGTTCCGGCCGCTTGTGAGTTCCCCTCAGCACGGGCTTTTTCACGCTCCGCTGCCTCACGCTTGGCCTTCGCCTGCTCGTAGAGCTTCGCCGAGGATTTGTTGATACCTGTACCCTGCCCTAGGGAAGGATCGTTCGGGCGTTCCGCTAAGATCAGGGTTGCACACACTACGAGGGTGACCACAAAAACCGCGCCCGCCACACCTAAGGCCAACACAAGGTTGGGGTGGTTGCGGGTGCCGCCGGTTGCAAAAATAAATACGGCGAAGAAAGCCGCTACAGCCAGAGCAGCGGCAACCAGCAGGGGACCTTTTACCTGCGCTTTAAATCCGCGGGGGCGTTCTTCAGCCACTCATTCCTCCTCTTGTGTGTGTCTAACCAGTGTACGCGCCGTTGCAGTACACCTCTAAAACCTGGGCGATTATGAACTAGGGTTTTGTTCGGTCAGCGCCCACTTTCTCGCTCGGACCCAGAGAACCCACCAGCAGAAAAACGCCGATAATCAGCGCCCCGCCGCCGGGAACTCCCAGGGTCGCTTTCGCCCCGATCTCCCCCACAAACGGCAGAATCAAAGCAATTGCAAGAAGCACGCCCCCTTCCAGCACCCAGTCGCGCCACACAGCCACCGCACTACGGTAGCGCATACCCAAAAGAAGCTTAATCAGTCCCGGCAGGCCCGAACCGGCGCATACCACCAGAATAATAAGAGCAAGGGTATCCGGTATTATCACGAGCAAAGCCCCGGATGCCGCCTGCACGAGCGCCGCCGAACTGAGCGATGCGCTCGTCGCGGGTCCGTAGTGCATCCTGCGGGCCGTGAGCGCATGTGAGGTGCCGAGTGCGAGCATCCAGAGGCCCAAAAGTATTTTGGTGAAGACATTATCAGGGGTCTGCACAAAAACGGTGATAATCCCAAAGATAAGGTATATCAGCGCGTGCAGCATTAACGATGCGCGCCCTTGCGCGGTACCAACAGCGCGCGGAACTTTTCCGCTCGGGGGCGGGGTCGATGCCGAGGGTTTCGTGCTCACGTGTACCAGAATACCGTGCAGCACCCTAAAATTCCGCATAAACCCCCGGGAGCATCCTTAATATTCCATATACGGAATATAGAATACACCCGGGGTTTAGCACTTCTGGAGCCGTTCGGGGCTACTCCAGCTCAACCGGGCCGAGCACGCGAGCCTCCTCAATATCCAGGATTTCCTGAATCGCGTGGAGCACATTCGTGTCGATTGTGCGCTCATTACGCAGGCGCTTGAGCACGCTGCGTTGCTTCTCCAAATGCCGCAGACGCAGCTCTTTCTCAAGGTCGCTCGCTTCAATAATGCGGCGGGCTTCTTCCGGCGCGTTCGCACCGTGTTTACGAACGGCGTGCAGGTTGCGGTACATACTCGCGTTGTACATCTGTTCATCGGCAATGCGGTCGATAATCCACTGTGGTGCACCAATTTCCTGGCCAATCTCAGCCACAGAGTCGAAGGACTCGGCAATTATCGTGCGCACTGCTTCATTGATCTCATCTTCTTCGGTGGTATCAACCGGAATTTTCGCCCACCTAATAACGAGCGGCAGGAGCATCCCCTGAACCACCATCGACAGCAGAACCACGCCCGCAACAATAAAGATAATAAAGTCACGCGCGGGAACATCAGTCGGCACGGAGAGAGCCACCGCGAGGGAAACACCGCCGCGCAGTCCCGCAAAGGTACTCACTACACGGCCACGGAAAGTTGTGCGCAGCTGCTTCTGCTTTTCTGAACGGTCAAGGGCACGAATAATACCAATCGTGACGTGCAGGAAAATAAAACGCGCCGCAATGGAAACAAGCCATGCCACCACAATCACGGCGAACGTCAAAGCCCACGCATAGTTGTATTCACGAAGAACATCATCCACAGGCGCAGTGGCGCTGGGCAGCTGAACACCCACGAGCACGAAGAGCGCACCGTTCATGACATAGGAGACAAACGACCAGATGGGCAGACCGTAGAAACGGTTTTGGGGTTTGATGGTATCCGGTCCGCGATAGGTCAGGTAGAAAGCGGCGACCACCACAGCCACCACTCCGGAACCTTTCATGCCCTCAAAAGGCTCGATCTCTTCAGACAGGAAGAAAGCAATAAACGGCACGGTAAACATGAACACACTGAAGTTCATGGGGTTGCCGATGTGCGCACGCAGCTTATTCACACCCCATCCGACGGCCAGGCCAACGAGACTTCCGATCAGGAACGAGAAGAAGAACATTCCGGATGCGGTCCCCAGGGCAAGTTCATGACCACCCGCAACCTGCAGGGCGAGTGCGAAAAGAACTAGGGTGGTGCCGTCGTTAATGAGTGCTTCCGCTTTAAGGGTGGTGATGGAAGATTTGGGGAGTTTGCCGTTGAGCGTTGCCACGGCCACGGCATCGGTGGGGGCGAGCGCCACGCCGATAATCAGCGCCACATGCCACAGGTAGACGCCCATAAATGTGTGAAGCACCCAGGCGATAACGAACGCCGTGAAAATTACGAGCACCGTGCCCGAGAGCAGAATGCCGCGCAGACGAGTGCGCGCCTCACGCCAGGAGGTGTTTCGGGTCTCCCAGAACAGCATCACGGGCAGGAAGATTTCGAGAATCACGTGCGGGGGGCAGCCCGGCCTCGCGCACCTCGTGCATGGCGTGAACGGGGATGAGCGCCAGCACAAGCCCCATGAAAATGAGCATAATGGCGGGGGTTATTCGTATTTTATGGGCAAGGATATTACCCAGAAGAATTGCCAGCGATAGGGCAATAATGACTTCAAGCACGGTGATGTTCCTTGATGTGTGTTGGAGGTTGAAGAAAAATAAACAGCGCCAGAATAACACCTGTGAAGGCGCGCATATTCCAACATATCACGGGTAAAAATACGGGGCTTTATGCTGAACGGCACTCTCTTCGCGGTGCTGTACTTTTAGGTGCAAAAGACGCGCGCATGTGAGATGCCCTGTGCAGGGTGCACACCGAGCGGTCTAGTTATCTGTTCTATAGGAGTCGGCTTACGAGGCTTTATAGCGCCGCAAACCTCACGAAATATGACGATTCGTGTCATGCAGACACAAAGATGCGCGCGCATCCGCAGAAATTCCGTTGCAAAGTGAGCGTCCATGCATCGAACGTGAGAAAATGGGGGCATGACTGAACAGACTAATTCCCCAGTAACCGGCTCCCCGCTCGTGAAGCGCGGGCTTGCCGACATGCTCAAGGGCGGCGTCATCATGGACGTCGTCACCCCCGAACAGGCCAAGATCGCCGAAGATGCTGGCGCCGTCGCCGTCATGGCGCTTGAGCGCGTACCCGCCGATATTCGTGCGCAGGGCGGCGTGGCCCGCATGTCCGACCCCGACATGATTGAGGGCATCATTAACGCCGTCTCGATTCCCGTGATGGCGAAGGCGCGCATCGGGCATTTTGTTGAGGCGCAGATTCTTGAAAGCCTCAAGGTGGATTACATCGACGAGTCAGAGGTACTCTCCCCCGCCGATTACGTGAACCACATTGACAAGCACCAGTTCACGGTGCCGTTCGTATGCGGCGCCACCAACCTGGGCGAGGCGCTGCGCCGTATCGCCGAGGGTGCCGCTATGATCCGCTCGAAGGGTGAGGCTGGCACCGGTGACGTCTCGGAGGCGACCAAGCATATCCGCACCATTAAGCGCCAGATCGCCGAGCTGCAGGGCCTGTACAACACCATGCCCGACGAGCTGTACGTAAAGGCGAAAGAACTTGCCGCCCCCTACGACCTGGTGCTCGAAGTTGCGAAGACCGGTAAGCTGCCCGTGGTCATGTTTACCGCCGGTGGCGTGGCAACCCCCGCCGACGCCGCCATGATGATGCAGCTGGGTGCGGACGGTGTATTCGTCGGTTCCGGCATCTTCAAATCCGGCAACCCCGAGGCACGCGCTAAGGCCATCGTGAAGGCAACCGCGTTCTACAACGACCCCGAAAAACTGGCGGATGCATCGCGCGGTTTGGGCGAGGCCATGGTCGGCATCAACGTTGCTGATCTGCCCGCGCCGCATCGTCTGGCGGAGCGCGGCTGGTAAGTATAGGCCGCCACGTGGCGGATGCGTGCTCGCCGATCGGTATATTTCGGATCAGGCGAGCGCCCGGCCAAGGCATGCAGGGGGTGAAGCTCGATGCGGGCTTCGCCCCCCCCCGACTCTGTTCAGATACGTTATCTGCTCGGGTGAGTTTGGTGCTCTCAAACGCAGCCCGAAACCCAACGTTCTACACTGTGCGCAACCTCGTGTTGCAGAAAGATAGGCTCATGAGCGAGACTGAGGTTCTTCCCCCGGCTGCCCTGCCCGGTGCGGGCAAAACCGTGGGTGTTTTGGCGCTGCAGGGCGGCGTTGCCGAACACGCGCGCATGCTCGAATCACTGGATGCGCAGGTGGTGCTCGTCAAAAGTGCCGAGCAACTGGCGAACCTGGATGCGCTGGTTCTGCCCGGCGGCGAATCTTCCACAATTGACAGGCTGACCCGTATTTTTGGGCTGCGTCAGCCGTTGATTGAGGCGATTTCGGGGGGCTTGCCAACCCTGGGAACCTGCGCCGGGCTGATTATGCTCTCGACTACGATTGATGATCCGGCTCCGGGGCAGCAGTCGCTCGGTGTTTTGGATGTTTCGGTTGGGCGTAACGCCTTCGGCTCGCAGGTCGATTCGGCGCAGGTTCATCTGCCGTGGCTTACACCCTCAGGTGAGGAAGTCGTGATCGATACGGCGTTTATTCGCGCGCCGATTGTGACCCGCGCCGGTGAAGGCGTGCAGGTGGTGGCGCATCATGAGGGCAAGATTGTAGGTGTGCGCGCCGGGAACATTATCGGCATTTCTTTCCACCCGGAAGTCACGGGCGATACCACCGTGCACGAGGAGCTGCTCTCGCTGATTCGGTAGGCTCCCTCCTGCCTCTCCCCTGGTATAAAAAGAGCCTTCATGTGGGAGAACAAAAGTTATCGAGACTTATCGGGGGTTATCGGGATTTTTAAGATAAGTCCCGATAGGTTGAGACAAGCGGCAAAACTAGTTATCCCCTTTAAGGGATATCTGGGGATAAGTTGGGATAACTTACCGCGCAGCCGTATTTTCCGAGGCGGTTGCAAAAAGCTGTTGCGCTTCCCAGACAAAGGCTGTATCTAAGGTTCTCTTGCGGAAGAACAGCCCTCGGCAGCCAGTAGGCGGTGTGCTAGACTAAAAGCATATTTCATGATGCAAACGCTCATGAACGGAAGGGCTCAGTAGTTCCCGCTACCAAGCCCCTCCAGTGAGCAGGGTCGTTACCTCAGATTCTTAAACCAAGCTGAGATAAAGCCTACAACATGTGAAACGGCTTGAGCTGATCCATCAATCAGAATGTAGCTGACGAGGATCGCTTGAGCCGTTTCTACTATCTTGTAGAACAGCGTTCCTACTGCGCTTGCGCGCCTTCCGCACGCAGATTTGGTGCCTCGCGCGCTCGGAATCTGCGGTGTTCCAGCTCATCCGCCCGAGAGTCATCACGGGGTATATTTCAGGTGTGTGCCGTGTGCTCTACCCCGGTGAAAAGGGTTAATTCAACCTTACCGCATGTTTTACAGGTAGAACTTTCTCGTTCTTAGGGTTCGCCCCGCATTAGAGTTCGATCACGGTATCGTCCTGCCGGGCAGGCGCATCCTCATCGTGGGTACTCACCAGCACGATTGCGGTATGGGCCGCTCGCTCAATCAGTTCCCAGACACGGGCACGGGTAGGCGCATCCAGCCCGGCGGTCGGTTCATCGAGAACCATGACGGTCGCGGGGCTCAGGGCTTTCTGCTCATTCAAGGCTTCGGCCGCCGCCAAAGTACGCGCCAAGGCGATGCGCCTGCCCTCTCCCCCGGACACGCTGCCGCTCTCACCCGCGACGGCGTCATGACATCGAGCACCACTAGAGGTAAATTCGCTTAGCCCCACCGCCTGCAGATACCGGTCGCATATATGCACCGGAATGTCGCGCCCAAACGCCACATTCTCATGCGCGGTACCAACCAGCAACCCAGCTTCCTGCGGCAAGTAGACAAACCGAAGAGTGCCCTGTGGTGCGCTCATCGACAGGCGAGTGGGGCTATTTGTCGCACGCACCCCAAGAAGCCGTTCTAAAAGCAAACTTTTTCCCGCACCGGATGCGCCACGCACCCAACATGGGCGTCCCGGCTTCACCGTATGCACACCATAGGATGTTTCACTCAGGTTGCGTGCATCCACGCGGAGGGAAAGTTCACCTGTGGTTACGACATAGTCGATGAGATACGCCGAATTCTCAGCGGCAGGAGTGGCTATTTTATGGTGCGCCTGCCGGTAACGCTCCGCCGAGACCGCGATGGTCGATACCCCAAAGCCGACGGCTTGGAGCGGGCCAATTGCCGCCGCGCATACTCCGATGAGTGCCACCGCAGTACCCGTAATCTGCGCCGGAGAGCCTTCACCGAATAATACGGTTTTGAGCACTATCGCGAGTAGGCATAGAGCCAGCATCGCGCCCTGCCAGGTGTGTAACAACATGGTGTAACGGTAACTTTTGAGAGCTTTTGCTTCTACAGGCAGGCGGCCTTGGGCATATCGGTCACGCAGAAAGGGAGCTGCCCCAAGGATTCTGCTTTCACGCCACAGGCGGAGCGTGTTTTCCAGGGTGCCGAAACTGCGCATTGAGCCGTCAAAGAATTCGCCTTGAAACTTCTGATGACGCGCAATCAGCGGCATGCTTCCAGCCAGATATAGGGCTACAAACCCGCAAAATATGCCTAGCTCCGGCACGCCACCCATCACCAGAATTGAGACAGCACCGGCGATACAACCAACTCCGGCGGGCAGAATTGAGAGGTACAAGGTGGCGAGGGTTTCGCGAATGGATGCGGCCTGCGCATCGACAGCATACGCAATTTCGGAGGCGCCTAGCATAGCGCGTGCGCGCGGGTCGGCGCCGATGCTGGTGACGAGCGCATCCGCCATATGGTGCGATTGCATTTTCTGCTCAATGAACCCGTAGGCAGGGTAGAAAAGATACCGAAAGCTCTGCCCGATGAGCCACAGAATACTGTAAAGAATCACGAGGACGGCAAGGTTTTGACGCCAAACTTCGGGGTTTTCAAGGGTGCGCTGAACACCATAACCCAGCAGAATGGGGCAGGCGATCAGAGCGAGCGCAGAGATAATGACGGCGGCTAGTACGCTAAGGTTTTTCGAAGGTGAGACTCGCCAGGCTAAAGTCGTGACGCGAACACAAAATACAAAATATGGTTTGAGGTATTTCACCGAGTTCTCTTTCTCTCCCGCTGCCTGACGCGGCGGGAGAATGTGTTGTCGGTATGTGTGCACCTAGGCACGGTATAACGGTATATATCGTATACTTTCCTGCATATTCGTAGGGTTAAAACGTACGATATGCAGGAAAGTGTACGACTTACGGGCGATAGAGGTGGAACGGAAAGGATGAGACAACTACAACCGATAGAAGCCTTCCACCGCGCGGGTCAGGTATGCCATATCGTGAACGTGGCACATTTCGCGCATCGAGTGCATCGACAGTAGTCCGATCCCCACATCGATGGTGCGCATCCCCAACCTGGTGGCGGTGATAGGCCCGATCGTGGAACCGCAGGGCATATTGTTATTCGACACGAACTCTTGATAGGGAACGTCCGCCGCCTTGCACGCAGCCGCAAAAATACCGGCACCTACCGCATCGGTTGCATATCGCTGATTCGCGTTGATCTTCAGCAGTGGTCCAGCACCGGGAAGCGGGCGCACCGTCGGATCGTGATGCCCCTGATAGTTCGGGTTCACCAGATGCCCGGCATCCGCCGAAAGGCACACCGAATCGGCGAGCGAGCGGCGGTACTCATCCTGGCTCTCCCCGCGAGCCTGCGAGAGCCGCACCAGCACATCCTCTAGGAACGGACCGGCGGCGCCGCTGCGGGTTTCAGAACCGATCTCTTCGTGGTCGAATCCTGCAAGCATCACGGTATGCGCCGAGTCTTCGTCAGCATTCTCGGCGACATAGCGCTCTAAAGCGCACAATCCGGCATGAACCGACGAGAGATTATCCAACCTGCCCGAGGCGAAAAACTCTCCGTCTCGCCCGAAACGGCGGGGTTCCTGCGCATCTGCAAAGAGCACATCGTAACCGACGATCTGTTCCGGATCGACCGGACCGCCCTCGTCGATGGTCTGCTGCGCTAAATAGGCGAGCACATCGTTCTCGGTATCATCCACACCCCAAATGGGGTACATATTGAACTGTTTATCGAGGGTCAGCTCATTACGTTTATGGTCCAGATGAGGTGCCAGCTGCGGCACACGCGCTAACGGCCCAGTCACCACATAGCGATCCTGAAGGGTGCCGTCTTCCCGAAGTACCGTCAGGCGCCCGGCGGCGCGCAGCTCACGGTCCAAAAAGGAATTAAGCAGTGCGCCACCGTAATTTTCGATGCCCATTTGATGCCATCCTGCGGCTGTCACCGACGAACTCGGTTTGAGCTTAAGCGACGGCGAATCCGTATGCGCACCCAGCACCCGGTAACCGCTCGCTTTCTGCGCCCGCCGACCGCCAGCCCAAGCGATGATCGCGCCGTCACGCATCACGAAATGCCTGCCGACGGCAGCCTCATTCTGCCACGGCTCGGTTTCGTTCAGCTCGGTAAACCCCGCCGCCTGCAGGCGCCGTGCCACGGTTCGCGCCGCCAGATATGAGACGGGCGAATCGCAGACGAACTGGGCGAGGTCTTCGATATTTTTGACGGCATCAACGGTCATACTATGCGCCTACTTCTTGGGTTTGGGAATGACGGGGAACGCCGAGGTCCACGGTGAAGCGTCGGTTGATCCCTGCTTATGCGATTGTGCGGCTTCCGGGGAGATTTTCGGAATCGGAGCGGTAGCCCAGGGAACCTCTGAGGTATTCTGGGATTCCTCCTGCTGAGCCCGCGAGGTCTGCGAAACTGCAGCCGAGCCGTCCGCAGCCGCCTTCTTCGCGGCAGATGTGCCCTGCCCGCTTTCCTTCTGCTGGGCAGCTTCTTTCTGCTGAGCAAGGGCCTGAGCTTTGGCACGCTCATAGGCTGACAAGGCATTTTGCACGGGAATGCTCATTGTGGAGGTATCCGGCGCGTAGTTCTTCGAGGAAGGGTTCTTCGTATCGTCTGCCTGCGCTGTGGATGCGCTAGCGGTTCCCTTCTGCGGCGCGGCTGCAGTCGACGCAGACCCCTGTGACCCGGAGTCACGCACCGAAGAACCGGTCTGATTCGAGCCCTGCTGAGCCTTCTGCGCGGAGGCGCGTGCAGCTTTCTGCGCCGCATCCAGATCTATGCCTGACGGAGCCTTTTCCGCTGCTGCGGGGGCAACCACGGCAGGATTGAGTTCGTCGGCGATAGTCCTCGCCTGTGCAGACTGCGCGGGTTTATCGGCAGCAGGCGCTTCTTTCCCGGTTGCGTGGGCTGCGGTATTCGCGGTCGTCGGACGCTCAGCCTGGGCTGACTCGTTAGTGTGTACCGGCTTTTGAGGCTGAGTCGATTCATGAGCCTGTGCCGGTTTGGCAGTTTGCGCCGGTTTCTGGGACTGGGCTGACTCATGAGTCGGCACAGATTCCTTGGCTGGCGCAGGCTTACCGATTGGTGCAGGCTTATTAGCCGGTGCCGAACGCTCGGGCTGCGCGGGGGCAGAAGCCTTGACCGACGTATCATTCTGCTCGCTCTTACGAGCGCCTTCCACAGGCTTCTCGGCGGGTGCCTGTGCAGCCGGTTTCTCCGCGATATTCCGCTCGGACGCACGATGCTCTTCAGCCGTTTGCGGGCTGGCGGGGGCAGCCGAAGACGCCGATTTTACCGAAGCATTATCCTGTGCGGGATTGGCGTTCCCCGCCACAGAGGCAGCAGGTTGTGATTGTACCGGCGCCTGCGATCCTTGCGTTGCAGAAGCAGAAGTATCAGCAGCAGGTGAAGCAGCAGCATTTTTCACGGACATACCGGGCTGTGTGGCCGCGTGCGCAGCGCCCGGAGCCGGTGCTGCGGCTGGCGCATCCGAGGAAGAAACGGGCGGTTCCACGCCCATTGAAGCACCCTCAGCCGAGGAGGCGGCAGCCGCATCCTGCCCCTGGTTCAGAGCGGCTTTTCTCTTTTGCCGGTAGGTGTACATGCACACGAGCCCGGCGAAGGCAAGCTGCAGAATAAGGGCCTGCACAAAGTCAAGCGGCTGTTCCTCACGAACCGCGCCAAAGGGATCCTCCAGACCCAGCAGTCCAAAGATAAAAATCGAAACATTATTCGCAATATGCAGGCCGATACCGGCTTCAAGACCGCCAGTGTACCAGCATAAGAACCCGGCGATCAGAGCCATCGTCAGCACAGAAAGCAGACCCCACAGTCCGTAACCATGCAGCACCATAAAGATAGGCGCTGGAATAATAATTGCCCAAACGGGGTTCTTCAGCCACCGGCCCACGGTCTGCATGAGATAACCGCGGAAGAGCAGTTCCTCGGCGTAGCACTGGAACGGAACTATTAGCAGAATAAGCACAATGTACAGCCAGAACATGCCGGAATTCAGCGGATGCACGCTGTTCTGCGTGGTCAAAGAACCATCCAGAGTCGCGAACCCTACATAGTAAAGACCGAAAATGAGGAACCCAAAGCCTAGGAAAACACCTAAATAGGACCACCGCATGCGGCCCGCAATGGAGTGAATCAGCCCTAAGGGTTTGAAGTTGGTAATTAGGCGCGCAATGAAAATCGCCGGAATCACCGGAATGATGGTAATAAGAAGCGCAACAAAAACAAGCGGGGTCTTAAAAACGTTCGCGTAAATACGCTGCAGATCGGTCAGGTGGTCGTAGGGGACGCGCAGCATCACGGCGAATGCCAGCAGCGCAAAGCTCACAATCAGCAGGAGCACAAAATAGATGCCGGCAATCAGCAAGCCCTCAAGAACCGGGGTGAACCAACGGGCACGCGGGTTCACATGCGATAACCGGTGATAGGGCAGCTCGCTGGCGCGTTCCAGAAGTTCCTTACGGGTAAGGCGGTTACTCCTGTAATACTCAGCGGAGGCGAAGGTAGACTCAGCGCCGTACCCGTAACTTTCTGCCTGATGCGGGCTCAGCATCGTGGGCATATTTTGGGTATTAGTGACTGCGCCAGGTGGTTGGTTTGTTGGAATGAACTCAGAACCGTGATGTCCGGGTTCCTGCTGGTGATTAGTGCTCATAGTATCCATAATAGAGGGGACCCTCCCCCGAATGTCACACCGGGGCCATCTGTGCAGGTTGCCTTACGGTGTAATAATTTACCTGCCTATGAACTTTTCGGGCTTATATTTTATGGGAAATATGCCATAATTTGAGGGTTACCGTAGTTTAAAATTTGAGGCTACTCGTGCCTACGCTTCCGGGTGTTTTTGGCGCCAGTAGTGAAGGAAGGTTCAGATGGCTCTCGTCTTCAATCCGCCCCCAAATTGGCCCAAACCGCCTGCCGGGTGGTCTCCTACCCCGACGTGGCGGCCCGATCCCGCATGGGGTCCTGTTCCCGAAGGTTGGCAGCTGTGGATTGAGGAGCCCGAGCCTGAGCATGAGCAGGCGCCCTCGACGGCGGAGTCTTCATCTGCCGCATCGGGCTCTTCTGAGGGTTCTTCCAGCGCGAAGCCCTCGCCATCGTCAAGCTCTGAGCAGAGCGGTGAGTCTGCGCAGGCTTCCACCCCGAAGCAGCGTACCGCGCCGACCATTTCCGAACAGTTTGCCGAGCAGAAAACTTCCCATCAGCAGACCCCTGAGCAGAAGACTCAGGCGGAGTCTGCCCATGTTCAGGATGCGGCGTCAGCCGGTTCCGAGTCGCGCGAGGTCGCGGGTGAGCGTGCGGGCGCATCCGGTCCCGGTGCAGCGGCAGACTCTTCGGCCGATTCGCAGGTGCGTTCCGAGCAGAGCGTTTCTGAGACCCCCGTGAACCGTCAGAGCGGCACCGCCGAGGCTCCAAAGCCTCAGGTTTCGGAGCCTATCCACGAGCCCGCTCGCGATACCCACAATGCCCCATCCACGCCGGAGACGAGCGCACAGCAGCCGGGAGTCGCGCAGGGTTCGGGTGTTTCTTACGATGCGCGAGAGCCCCTCAGCGACGCACAGGATTCTCAGGGGTCCGCAAGTTCTGCCACTGCAGCAGGTGCCGAACGGCCCGAGGCTGCACGACAGGAGTCTGTATCTTCAGAGTCCGCACAGCAGCAGGTTCCTTCACGCGAGTCGCGCCCCGAGCAGTCTTCGGGTCAGTCTCAGGGTGAGCCTACGGATGCGCGCCCCCAGTCCGATGCGCGCGATTCGGCTGATTCGCGTGGTACCGAGGCTCAGGTATCTTCCCGACCGGTTACTCCCCCGCGCGGCACTTCCCAGGTTCCTCCCACGCAGCAGCGTTTTGAGGGGCAGTCTCAGGCTCCCGTGAATCAGCAGCAGTCGGGCTTTGCCGCGCAGAGTTCTCAGGAGCAGAACGCTCAGAACCGGGGGCAGCAGGCTCAGCCTCAGCAGCCCGCACAGCCTCAACACGTTACTCAGGCCCAACAGCCCGGGCAATCTCAGCAGCCGCAGTCTTCTTTTGAGGCTCAGCTTCAGCAGGATTTTGCGCAGCGTCAGCAGGATTCTACACAGCGCCAGCAGAGCCTCAATCAGCAGCAGGGCTCTGGCTCTGATCAGCCTCAGCAGGATTTTGCGCAGCGTCAGTCGAGCCCGAATGTTTCGCAGTCTCAGACGCCGGGAAGCGGCTCTCAGCAGCAGGGATTTGCATCGCAGAATTCCCAGCAGAATTTTGGTGCTCAGTCACAGCAGAGCTTTGGCGGTCAGGCTCAGCAGAATCGGGCGCCTCAAGCCCAGGGTTCTCAGAACCAGCAGCAGCCTCGCGGGTTCGATGCGCAGGCTCCTCAGCCTTGGCAGAATCAGCCCGGTCAGCAGCAGTTCAGCCAGTCCCGTGAGCAGAATCAGGCTCAGCCGCAGCAGCCCGCACAGTCTCAGCAGGGTCAACAGCCGCAGTCTTTTGAGGCCCAGCGTCAGCAAGAATTTGCCCAGCGTCAGCAACAGGATTCTACACAGCGCCAGCAGAGCTTCAACCAGCAACAGCAGGGCTCTGATCAGCATCAAGGTTTTGCGCAGCAGAACCAGGGTTCCGAGCAGCAGGGCTTAAGCGCCCAGCCTCAGCAGCAGCAGGGATTTGCCGGGCAGAACGCTCAGGAGCGAAGCGCTCAGGCGCAGGATCCGCGAACCCAGAGTACCCAAAGCCAGGGCGCTCAGAACCGAGACACCCAGGGTCAGAGTGCCCCGAACCAGAGTTCGCAGGCGCAGCAGTCCCAGAGTCGAGAGCAGCAGAGCCAGCAGGGGTTCGCTCAGTCGCAGTCTCAACAGCAGCAACCCGGCCAGGTGCGGCCCGGACAATCCCAGTCAGGATATTCTCAGTCCGGTCAGTCGTACCAGGGACAACAGCCTCAGCAGGGGCAGGATCGGTCACGCTCGGGCTTTGGTGCGGGTGCCGCCGCTGGTGCTGTCGCAGGCGCCGCAGCGGGCGCGGGTGCAGCGGCCTCCTCCGGGGCGGGCGCATCCGGCGCTTCGGCTCAGCAGCAGGGTTCTCAGAGCCAGGGCGTGCAGGGTCAGAGCGCGCAGAGTCAGAACGCTCAACAGGATCAGGGCTCTCAGTCGGGGCAGAATCAGCAGCACTCGGTGCAGAATGCTTCGAACCAGCAGGGTAACCAGTTCCAGGGGCAGGGTCAGCCCAGCCAATTCCAGGGCTCGCAGTCGCAGCAGAACCAGCCTCAGCAGGGTCAGTACCAGGCCGGTCAATCGCAGCAGTTCCAGCAGCAGAACGGTGCTCAGAATAATAACGTTCAGAACAGCGGTTTTGCTCAGGGTTCGTACAATCAGAACCAGTCGAACCAGAATCAGCAATACTCCGAGTCAAACACCTCGGATGCGCTCAACGGGTTCACTGCGGCGGCAGCATCCGGGTTCAGCGATTCACCGTATGCAAACGGTCAGACTCCCTTCAACCAGCCCGAGAAGCCGAAGCGCCCATTCTTTGCGACTCCCGCCGGGTGGAGCGTCATCGCCGGTGCTGTGGCGCTGTTGATTATTATCATTCTGGTACTGATTTTCACCCTGCCGCGCGGATCTTCCAATGCAGCAGCATCGGAAAACCCCTCCGAGTCATCATCGGCAGCCTCGGCATCGTCAGAGAGCTCGGCAAGCTCATCGCCCGCCGAGCTGAAGAATGTTGAAGCGAAACTGCCCAGCGGCGATTTCAAGGAGTACAAGGGCAAAGATAAGCAGACCATCGATATCGAGAAGCCCAAGGGCAACGATTCGAAGGCTATCGTCTACTATGAGTTCACCCCCTCCAAAGAATCCAACTCGCGCCATTCCCTGGAGGGGCGCACGGGGGACGATAAAACTTCCAGCTTCGCTCTGTACACCTCCGCGCTGACCAAAGATAAAATCTCGGGCACCCTGTGGATGGACTTGAAGACTTCCAGCCCCACCCGCAAGGTGAATGTCGATAGTGAGGGCGAGTGGCTTATTCGCGTCTACGATGCTTCCTCCGCACCCAAGATTTCTAAGGGCGAGAAGATCAGCGCCGCGTTCAACTCCTACGCCGTGATCTACTCGGGCGGCTCGGGTACCTTGGAGGCTGGCTACGAGCGCAGGCCGGTAATGAACCTGCGCGTGATGGATGCGGCCCGCTCGAACGATGTCATCTTGGAATCCAGCACCTCAGAGTTCCAGGGCACCGCTAAGTTTGACGCCTCCGAAGATGTTTACTTGGCAATTAACTCCTTCCAGGGCACCTGGAACGTCGGTATTCGCTAAGTAGCCGATAACTTCTTGGTCTAAACCGAGATAGAGAAGACCCCCGCATCGTGATCAACGATGCGGGGGTCTTCTGCACGGTTCGCAAGGCTATGCCGAGTTCGGGGCGTTTGCCGACTCTGCTGCAGGTTTGACCGAAGCGCTGCGTGCTTTCGGGGTGAGGGCCGCCCACCCCCACAGCAGAACGGTCACGATAAAGAGGCACACGATCGGCGTGCCCCCCAGCGCAACACCCGGCGCAGCCAAGAATTCGAGTCCGTTCATATTCCACTGGGTCATGCCGCCGAGCACGCGCGGGGAAATATAGAGCCCCACAACGCCCACCCAGGTCAAGATGCGCGCCACAGTCACCGCAGCGGGCGGCAGGTATGTGAAGAACTCGCCGAATGCATCCACAATAAGCACGAGAACCAGAAGCGGCAGAAGCACGTTATGATGCGACCAGCTGATCGGCGAGAGGCTGACCATGAGGAACCCGGTCACCGCAACCTGGGCGAGAACCTTGTTGCGGCGTTCGAGCTGATAGAGAATCGCGGCGGTGAGCACGACGGAGAGCACCGCCAGCAGGTAGAAACAGAGCTTTGCGGCGGTTCCGTTCAGCCCATAGTGCATGAGCCATCCCTGAATCGAAATATTATCGACGAAGTTAATATCGCCCACACGCGAAGGATCTGAAACCGCGTGGAACCAGTACTGCGGGGCTTCTTGCGGCAGTAGCACAAAGCCGAGGGCAATGGTGGCGAGGAAGGTTGCACCGAGGGTGATAATGCCCTTCCAGTCGCGGCGCACCAGCAGAATAAGTCCGAATACGAGCGGGGTTAGTTTCAAACCGCCAGCGATACCGATAAGTACTCCGCGCGGCACACGTGTTGCCGGGCGCAGAAAATCGGCAAGAATTAGCACCATAATGATGGGGTTAATCTGCATAAGGTCGAAGGTACGCCGCCAGGGGCCGCAGAGCATTACCACTATGGTGAGTGCGGCGATCGTGCCGTAACGCCCGAGCTTATCCTGAAGCGGTAAAGGCCGGCCATGTGCATTGGCGTAGGAGTACATGATGCTGGAGAGCCACCAGGCGGCGGCGGTCGTAATAAGCACCATAATCGCCATACCCACCTTGAGTGGTATGAAGGCGAACGGCAGGAAGACCAGCGCCGCAAAGGGTGGGTAGGTAAACGGCAAATCCAGCACGCCGATGCTCACCATAGCGCGCCCATAAAGTTCTTTGTCGAAGCCTTCATTATCAAAAATGGTCATGGCACCCATGCGGTAGATCGAAAAATCCAGACCGCCGTAGGTGTTCACGAAGGCTTCAAAAATATAGCCGCCCACCACCATGAGGATGAGCGCCACTACTGCAAGTTTGCCCAGAACCGGAGTCTGGGCGCGGGATTCAGTCATGGCGTATTAGTACCTGTCTTACTGAGCTGAAGTTCTCGCCCTTTAGTGTAGCGTGGATATTCTGTTCGCCGAAAGATTATATTCCCCTTCAGGCATATACCCAGATGAGAGCCTGTCTTTCTGGGGCGACATCTGCTTACGTTAAATACATTGCTTGGGGCGTGGGATGCACACGCCAATCGCTGACATGCAGCGAATGCGGTTTCTCACCCTATGCGGACAAGCCATCCACGTTATATTCCAAATACAAAATATATACTAGTCAGAAGTCTTTTCCGAAGGTTTTTCGGGCTCAGGTTTCGTGCTGTCGTGAGTCTTACCCTGAGAACTCTGCCCGGAAGACTCGGCGCCTTCACGCGGCTTCACCTTCGCCACCAAGTGTGTACCGCGTTGAGCTCGGGCGCGCCGCAGTCCATGACCTGCCGGTTTTGTTGCCGCCGAAGATTTCGCCGCGGGTTTTTCATCGGTTTTTACGGAGGCGGCATCGTCGCTGCCCTCGGCGGGCGCATCCTGATCGGAAGATTCGGGGTCTTCGCTATCGTCCTGAACCTTCGCCTTCTTGGGCATCTCGGCGATGCGCACCGCAACCTCTAAGGCAAGCACCGTGAACGACGCATAGTAGACGATAATCGAGGGGTACAGATAAGGATTTTTCTGATTTACCCCCACCATCGTGATGGCGAAAACTGCCAACTCAAGGACCACCACCACAAGCTGTTTGGCAGACCCGCCCGGATTCCTCATCATCAGGTACAACGCCATCAGCGTAAAGAGAACGGGAAAGAAGATCTGCCCCGCCACCGCCATTCCGTCTTGGTCGTAAGCGTAAATAGTGAGCGCTTGCATTACGGCGGAAACGGCGGCGAGGGGGGCGAGAGTCTGATACTTCATAGGGCTATTCTAGCGTTTACCACTCGCCGGTACCGTACTGTATGACGGCTCACGCAAAGCCAAAATTCGCATGATTCGGGCAATATAATGGAACTATATGCACTGTGACTAAAAGCGATCGAAAGACAACACCGTGAGCGAGAATCCCCATAACCCCACTCCCTCGGGTTCTGACTCAGAAGGATCAACCGGCCGCGATACCGGTCGTGGCGGCGCATCCTCAAAGCCGAGCGCGGCGCAAAATTCTGCACGGTCCGGGGCCGATGTTTCAGGTTCCGGCAACGATGGACTCACGATTGGGATGCGCCCCACCGAACTCCCCGGCGCCTCGCTAACGCCCGAGGAGATTGCTAAGCGCGCCTCCGGTCGGGGTAGTTGGCACCGCCGCGCATCGAAACCGGTATCGTACTGGATGTTTGGCGTTATTATCGCAATTCTGGTGCATCGCTTTATCCCCAAGGGCGGCTGGCTGATCGTGCATATGGTGACTTTGGGGCTGATTACGAATTCGATTCTGATCTGGAGCCAGCACTTCACCGAAGCGCTCATGAAGATTAAGATTCCTGATTCGGCTCGCGGTATTCAGGTCACCCGTATTTTTGCACTTAACGGCGGCATTGTGCTGTTGATGGCGGGCATGATTCTGCAGGATCTCATGCCGCAGTTCTATCCCCTGACGGTTGTCGGGGCGCTGGTGGTGGGTGCTATGGTCGCCTGGCATGGCTATGCGCTTCTTCGCCAGGTCAAACAGGCGCTTCCCTCGCGGTTTGGCGCTACGATTCGTTTCTATATCGCTGCGGCGTTCCTGCTTCCCGTCGGTGCCGTGCTAGGCGCGATGACGGCACTGCCTGGTTTGCGGGGCACGCTGCATTCGCAGTTTATGCTTGCGCATGAGGCCGTGAATGTTCTCGGGTTCGTGGGTATTACGGTGGTTGGTACCCTGATTACGTTCTGGCCTACGATGCTGCGCACCAAGATGGTCGAAAATGCCTTGGGAACCAGCGTGCGCGCCCTCATTCTGATGTGTGTGGGCGTTGGGGTTACCACGCTCGCTTCACTCTTCGGGATGCGCCTCCTCGCGGGCGCGGGCCTGCTCGTGTATCTGCTGGGGCTGCTGATCGTGGCGTGGGTGATGGTGCGAACCCTTCGTACGAAGCGTCCCACAGAGTTCCCACCAATGTCGGTGGGTGCAGGTTTTATCTGGCTTATTATCGGCGTGGTGTGGACTGCTGGCTTGGTGTTTACCACCCCGTTTGAGGAGCTTCGCATGAGCGAGGTTACCCCCATTTTCGTGGCGGGTTTCCTGCTTCAGGTGCTTCTAGGGGCTATGAGTTACCTGCTTCCCCAGCGTATGGGCGGCGGGCCCGCCGTGGTGCGCGCATCCAATAAGGAGTTTAGCAGGCTTGCCGCCGGGCGTGTGACGGTTGTGAACTTGAGCCTTATTATTTTCATGCTGCCGAATGCGCTTACGGGTTCTTGGGTGAAGGTCGCTGTCTCTGCCGTGGGTGCGCTCGGTTTGGCTTCGTTCCTGCCGTTTATGGTGCGCGGCGTTAAGGCTTCGGTCAATACCCGTAAAGAGATGATGGCGGCGCGGGCGCGCGGCGAGAAGCCTGCCCCTGTCACGGAGGTCAAACAGGAACCTGTGAATCATACCCGGCAGACCCTTTTCGGCGCGCTTGCTGTGATTCTGGCGCTGACCTTGGGTATTGCGGCCGATCCTAGCTCAGTAGGCTTCAACTTTATAGGCGGTTCTACGGCGACCGGCACGGGGCAGACCACAACGCTGAAGGTCAAGGCAACCTCGAATTACCGGTTTACGCCCGATACCGCGCAGGTTCCGGTGGGTAACCGCCTGGTGATTGAGGTGACGAACGACGATCAGGGCATGACCCACGACCTCACCTTCGCCAACGGCGCGAAAACCGGAACGCTGAACCCCGGCGAGACTAAGAGCGTGGATGTTGGCGTGGTGACCTCCGACCTTGAGGGCTGGTGCTCGGTTGCCGGGCACCGCCAGCAGGGCATGGTATTTCATGTGAAAACCACCGGCAATAACCTGCAGGCGAACGGGCATCACGGGGGCGCATCCGGCGGTAATAACGGGTCAAATGGCTCGGGCACAAATACGAACCTGCTGACCGCGCAGAACGCGAATATTGATATGCACGCATCCCCCGGCAAAGATCATGAGCGCCGTGACCCGGTGCTGCGTCCCGTGCCTGCGGGCGAGAAACGTGACGGTAAGACTGTTCACAAGATGACCATGGATGTGCAGGAGCTCGACCGTGAAATTGCACCCGGGCTTGATGTGAAGGCATGGACATTCAACGGTTCGTATATGGGTCCGGTGCTGCACGGTAAGCTGGGCGATGTCTTCGAGATTACCCTGGAGAACAACGGTTCGATGGGGCATTCGCTCGACTTCCACGCGGGCATGGTTTCGCCCGATAACACGATGAAAACCATTGCCCCGGGCGAGAAACTGACCTACCGTTTTGAGGCTACCGGCTCTGGTATTTGGCTGTACCACTGCTCAACCGCACCCATGAGCCTGCATATGGCGGCGGGCATGTACGGTGCCGTCATTATCGACCCGCCGAATCTGGAACCGGTAGATCATGAGTATGTGATGGTTCAGAACGAAACATACCTGACCGATACGGGGCAGACTGCGGCTGACGGCAATAAGCTTGCCGAAGTTTCCTCTGACGGCATTGCGGCGGGCACCCCCTCACTCACCATGTTCAATGGGCACGCCACCCAGTATGTGAATCAGCCTTTGGAGGTGAAAACCGGCGAGCGTGTGCGCATCTGGCTGCTGGCTGCGGGACCGTCGAAGGGCATGAGTTTCCACGTGGTCGGCTCACAATTTGACACCGTGTATAAGGAAGGCGGCTACCTGCTTCGAGACGGCAGAGATCCGTATGGGGAAACCGGCGGTCACTCGCAGGCCCTCGACCTGGACTCGGCGCAGGGCGGGTTCGTTGAGATGCAGTTCCGCGAACCCGGCACGTACACGTTCGTGAATCACCAGTTCGCCGAGATGGAACGCGGCGCCATGGGCAAGATTAAGGTGACGGATAAGTAGTCCGGGCAGTCGGGGAGGTGGCGGGATTATCGCTGTCGCCTCCCCGCTTATCCCATACTGTCCTCCCATACTTTTGTCATGGTTACGGTCGTTTGACAAAAGACACAACCATGACAAAAGTATGGGCTCAGCGGTACTAGCTAGCTGCCGAGTCCTTCCACCGGCGACATCCGAGCCGAGCGTGCCGCCGGCAGAGCGGATGCAACCAATGCTGATGCAAGACCCACCAGCAGTATCAGCGCCAGACCCAGATACGGCAGATCCGGCACGAACTCCACCTTTTGGTCTGTTGCAGCAAGCACCACCTTCGCGCTCACGCTACCGATAAACACGCCCCCAAGGATGCCCAACACCACCGCACCGAGGGTGATCAGTACCGCCTCCGCCGAAATCATGCGGCGCAGCTGCTTGCGGGAGAGCCCCAATGCACGCAGCATCGCATTCTCGCGGCGGCGTTCATTGACCGAGAGAGTCATCGTATTTGCCACGCCGATCACCGAGATCACCACGGCGAGGGCGAGAAGACCCAGGGTGATCCCCAGCATAACCGTCAGAACCTGATCGAGCTGACCGCGCTGTTGTAGACCGCCGGTGAATTCGTTGCCGTCATTAGCCTTATTAAGCTGATCCTGTAGCGTGGAATTCTCAGTAGCGGTCAGCGGGGATTTAGCGTGTACCAGCACCATAGTCTCCGCCCCGGCTGAGGGATTCATTCCCCCTGGGACGGCAGATGCGCCCCGCTGCCCCTGCGCGGCTGAGCCTTGGGGCTGTTCCCCAGCTTCTCCGGGCTGCTGCGGAGTCAAGGGCTGCGGGTTATCCGGGTTCTGCAGTTTAGCACCGGTGGCTGGGTTCACCACATACAGATTCGCGATCTTACTGGTCGACTTAATAGGCTTGAGTTCAATCTCTCCCAAGGGTCCGCGTGCCTTCAGGCGGGTGGAATCGTCAAAGCCTGCATCGTTATACAGAGATTCGGGCACGAGCACCGTGTTATCTTCAGTCGGGTACTTGCCCTCAGCCGGAATAACCTTGGCGAAGTCTTCCTGGCTGAGCGCCACCATACTCGCGGTGTTGCTCATTGACTGGCTGCCGTCTTTCGACGTGAGGGTGTACTCTAGGGCACCGGCGGCTGGAGCCACCGCAACGCTTTCGACATTCTTAATCCCATGCACTTTATCGGCAACCGAGTGCGCCTTGGCAAGGCTCTCAGCCCCCGTACCGCCACCGGTTCCGTAGGTTGCCGTCGCCGAGACGGGATAGGCACGTTCCATAGATTTCGCCGTAGATGCGGTCATAATGGAGTACCCACTCAGTACGGCAGAAACCACAAGCACACCCACCAACACGGCACGCCCAGTCGAAACCGTGCGCTTGGGCGAACGCAGCGCGTTAGCGACCGCCAGATTCCCTGTCTGGGAGCGAATCACCGAACCAAACACGCGAATCAGCGGCGGCAACAACCACGGCAGGAGTAAGAACACGGCAACGCCCAAAAGCAACGCCGCAACCATGACCAACAGCACCGCAACGCTGCTTTGTTGCACACCTACATCCGGTGCGCCGGTCAGACTCAGCGACTGCCACACTGCTGCCGCCCCTGCCGCGGCGGCGATCAGACCCAGGATTAGACCCGCAATGCCCGGCTTCTTCACGGCTTGGGCGGTACCCTCCCCCAAGGCGCTGATGGGCGAAATATTCAGGGCGCTACGTGCCGGGGCGAGCGATGCAATAACCGTCACGAGCGTGCAGACCACCACACCCACCACGAACGCCAGCGGGTTATACGAGACCATGAAATCTTTAAACAACACACCGGCGAGCGCCGCGACCGGGTAAACGAGCGCAGCGCCGATAGCGGAGAAAATGACTCCCACCACGAGCGCCTCAACTAAGAGCATGCGCACCAGAGATTTCCCGTGCGCCCCCAGGGTGCGCAGTAGCGCCAACTCGCGGATGCGTTGACCGACCAGCACTGCGAACGTATTCGAGATAACGAAAGATGAGACCAGCAGGGCGAGCGCCGCGAACGCCCCTAGAATCACACCGATAAAGGCAAAGAATTGTGATGTTTCTTCTTTGAGATCCTGCAGGTACTCCCCACCTGACTTCGCCACGGGTTCGGTATTCTGATCACCGGTAGCTAGCTTTTTCTGTAGCTCGGTGCGTGCGTGGGCGTCATCGTCACCTTTGAACTGGACGAACGTCATGCTAGGGTGCGGTAGCTGTGCCGCCTCCATAGATTTCGGGTCAAGCTGTTTGAGCGCCTCATCTGCCGCGTTCTGATAGGAGGTACCACCAATATAAACGCTATCGTTTGAGAATGAGCCGGAGAACCCGGTGTCGAAAATACCAGCAATGGTGTATTCCTTGGTGGCACCGGTATTAGGGTCGGTAATAGCTGCCACAACATCCGGTGAGGTCACCGTTGAGCCAAGGTGCAGGTTGTGTTTTTCGGCGAATTCTTTTGAGATCAACAGCTCGGTGTCTGTGCCCGGCAGTTTGCCGTCAATGGGGAATGGGAAGAGCTCGGTGTCGGTGGGAGCCGGTGTATACCGCACCTTTGCTGAGTTTTCTCCGTTGCCGAGTTTACCTTGCCCGTCATATATGACCCAGGTGCGCTGAACCGAAGGGTCGTTGGTGATCGTGTCGAGATTTTCGGGCGTGAGGTAATGGTCCGCCGTGTAATTATTTGGGTTGTTAGTTCCAGCCGAGAGGACCACATTATCGTCCTCTGAGAACATATCTCCCATAGCGGCATCCATAGTTCCCTGTAGCGAGCCGAGGAGCACAATAATGGCGGCAATAAAGAATGAGGCAACCGCTATGCCGATGCCGGTCAGAACGTACTTACCTTTAGAAGCACGCAAGTTAGAGCGCGCCACCGTATTCAGAGATGTATTAGTTCGTTTAGACATAGTAGACATGCGGCTATTTCCCCTCCTGTCAGACGTACGAGTGCTTTACCCTTCCAGCTGTCCCATCGCCTGCAGCACAGCATCATGCGTAGGATTCAGCATCTCTCCAGCAATCGCACCATCCTTTAAAAACACCACACGATCAGCATACGAAGCAGCATGCGCATCATGGGTGACCATCAGAATTGTCTGTTTCTGCTCAGTGGCGGCATCCCGCAATAGCCTGAGCACCTCGGCACCCGAATTTGAGTCGAGGTTACCGGTGGGCTCATCAGCAAACACTACCTCCGGGCGCGAGAGCAGAGCACGCACAATAGCGACACGCTGCTGTTGACCGCCCGAGAGCTGTTCGGGGCGATGATCCAACCGATCTGACAGACCGAGGGTTTTGACCAGGTATTCACGCCAAACTGGGTCTGGCTTCTTACCCGCCAACCCCAGCGGCAAATCAATATTCTGCCCAGCGGTCAGGGTAGGCACCAGGTTAAACGCCTGGAAGATGAACCCCACGTGCTCACGCCGGAACTCAGTCAGCTGGTTATCCCTCTGCCCGTACAGTTCGGTGGTACCTATACGGATGCTGGTCTCTGGAATATGATCGGGAGTATCTAGCGTGGCGAGGGTTTGCATCAGCGTTGATTTACCGGAGCCCGAAGGACCCATAATCGCGGTGAACTTACCCCGCTCAAAATCAATAGTGACATTATTCAGGGCATGCACAGTTGCCTCACCCCGACCGTAGGTTTTGAACAGGTTTTTGGTGGACACCGCTGGAGTTTCAGTGCTGGTTTCTGTAGCAGTCATGCTCTTAATTGTTGCAGTTACCCACCGCAAAACTCTGTATTTATACCAGCGGGGAAAACCCCTATATATTTATAGTTTCCACGGATACCATTAAAGAAAAACCCTCAGTGCTTACACCGATGGCGAGGTTGACTCCGTGGCAAAAATCCGTAAATACGCTCTCATAGCACTAGCGATTGTAGCGTTCTTGACCCTGATGTTCCTGCTCTATAAAGGCACGCAGCGGAACGAGGCGACACCCGGCAGAACGGCGACGCCCAGCGTATCCACAAGTCCTGCGCCGGTATCAAGCGCCCCGGTACAGACCCCGCAGGTTTCTGAGCAGAGCGCGCAGGCGGCACCCGCACCGGAACAACCGCAGCAGTCGCAGGGAGCGCAGGATTCACCCTCGGAATCTGCTTCGCCATCCGCAGCGAATACGACCAAACCGTCTCCGAGCACTTCATCTGACGCTGGGCAGGAACAGCATAAAGCCGATGCTACAAGCGCCGCCCCCAGTGCCAGTGGGTCTGCCAGCGCATCCCCGGGGAAAGAACCTACATGCCCGGAGGACGTCTCCTACCAGCAAGTGGCAGATGGAGAGGCTGACTGCACGTTCGACTATTCCAAGGTACGCCTGAAGACCATGCAGGAGGCAGAGCAATACGCGCGTAAATGGCTCTACCCCGAAACCGGCACCTATATTCAGGTGCGGGATTACCGCGAAGCTAAGGTCAGGATTCCGGGTATGGATAAGCCACAGAGCGTATTTGTTGTTCGCGCGGTCGAGCGTTCTTCGGGGGATCAAGGCGGCAGCGGATCCGTCACCTGGAGCGTTATCTGGCCCAACGGTTACTATCTCACCAGCGATGACCTCCCCGACGGTATTGAGGCTCGGTAGGTTCTGGCATATCGGTTCTTGTCTACCCCTTCGTTTCTGCGCGGATACTAGCGCTTAGATCAAGGGACGATATGGAGACGGGATTTTGCTTTCCGATCCGTGAAAACCGCGCCAGTCAGGCTTACTGGGGTGCTAGGCTAGAGGAATGGCGAAGAAGAGCTCACTCAAGACCGCATCCGGCAAGAACATCTTCACGAAAGTGACCGCCGGGGCGCTGGCGCATTGGCAGATTATTGCCTCCGCGCTGCTCCTGGGTACGGGTGTGGTGGGGCTCGCCGCCACCTACGACGACTACTGTGGTATGACCGACTTGACCTACGCGCCGGAAGAGGTGCACGAGGATCTTCGCAAGGCCGGACAGACAGCGAATATCCGCCCGGGTGTGATCGCGGCGCAGCTTGAAACTGAGAGCCACTGGCGCATCAATGCTGCTTCGAGCGCGGGTGCCCGAGGCGTAGCCCAGTTCACCGATGAGGCTTGGAAGGATTGGGGCAACGGCGGCGATATCCTCGATCCGCACAATTCGATTGATGCGCAGGGCCGGTACCTGGAATCGCTCAAGAAGCGACTGGGCAAATACGCCCACAATGACGACGAAGTGCTCGACCTGGCGCTTGCCGGGTACAATGCTGGTCCCGGCGCGGTCGAGAAGTACAAGGGCATTCCGCCCTTCCCCGAGACCCAGAACTATGTGCAGAAGATTCGCGATCTTTCCGAGACAAAATATAAGCTGACCTGCACGCCGGACCACCGGTTTAAACAGTCGCAGATTGTGCGCATTGAAGCTCAGGCTTCCAAGCAAGACTCTACCGCGCCGGATGCTCTCGCCGCAGGCTCTATGCATGCCGTAGTGCCGTCTTCGCGCACCGGGTCTAAGGAAAACTAAAACCGCAAGATTCTTATTCATAGATTTTGCGGAAGAATTCCGCCGCCCAGCAGGCTTAGGCTAAAGTACCTGCGGCGCGCGAAGGCAGGGTTTGGGGATGCTTTGTCGAGCCTCGTAGCAGGGAGTATCACCGGATTGAGCAATCACCGGAATCGAAGGGCGACCATCTCCGACCGTGGCAGTGACCATAAAAATTTTTCATGCACTAGATATGTCTATCGGCGTGTCACTGACCTGTATGTACCCACTAGCCACCAGATTACGAGGCATACAGCCGTCCGCGTGGAGAGCTAGAATCCTCCACCTTCTATGCACTGGGCATTGCATCAACTGGTGCGTGTACGTAGTGCCAATCGACCGACCGACCGGGCTGTCGCTTTCTGATTTGTAGAAGCCTTAAAGTGCTTTATTTACATCCTGCGTGGTGTATCTAAAGTGCTTTAAGGCTTCCGCTTCTCTCCCTTCCCTCCCCTCTCTCCCAGGCTGAGTCGAGGTCAAGACCTTGTGAAGTACATGGAGAGAAGCGGAATATAAAGAGAGTCCGAGCGATAGCGAAGTCCACTTAAGCAGACTTAAAAATGAAAAATGAAGCTGCTAGATAGAATAAAAAAGCGGATACACAGAGGTAAGGCAAATGGGAAATCGCACTGACGCCAGCTTCGGGGGCAAGCCCGAGGTATCACCTCGCAAAAAAGGGCGATCGCCCGGAGAAAGCGAGTTGAAGAGAAGGCTTGAGCTAACGGATTCAAAAAGTGGTGGATTGCTGGGCATGCTAGTTCACATCCACTACGGGGAGACCTGCCCACTACAGCAAACGTGGTTGAATGGCAAAACGCAATCCAGCCCCTAGTTGAAGAGGTTATCTCTGAGATAGGAATGGTCAGCTCCTCCGTTCGGATGTAGACGTTCCTACAAACGGACAATATACAAATGTTTTCCTTACCCCTATATTTAAGAATAAAAGCTTTTTCATAAGGAAGGTAGGCATCATGAAAACCAAAAAATCGAAAGAAATTTTCTGGAGCATCATCTCAATTCTCGTAGGCGGAGGAGCCTGGCTAACCATGCAGAATATTTCATGGGGTGTAGTAGACCCCGCGAAAGTCGGTCTCGTATTCGCATTAATCGGCCTCATTTCGCTTATCGGGGCTCTCTTCGATAAAAACTCCGATAGCTCACGAGCGCACGAGACTATACGTGACACCAATAGGTCAAAGGAGGATTAAGAAAAGACAAACCGGTGGAGCACTCTCAGAATCGATGAAGCCTCTGTCATGCACCTCGGAGTCATAGATACCCCTACTCTAGGTCGCCATGCCGATGCCCTAGCTTCTCGTCGTCCAAGCCCTCAGGAGCTATTCCAATGCTGGGATACGCAACAGTGGAAAATTGCTGACATCGAATTAGAAAAGGACATCCCCCCGGAGAAAACAACCCAAACAAGCAATACCGACAGACACAGGCAACAGGACGACAGGGCAGAGCAAGCAGGCCATCAATAGCCTGCACCACACAAGCGAGACCCCGACGCCGCGGGGTCTCACGCTCTACCCGGCAAGGGCACCTTAAAAAATTGTTTGGCTGGGGTCTTCGGCTTGCGCTGGGTTCGGCTTGGACTCCACCGCGCCGGATGCTCTCGCCGCAGACTCCATACCTGCTGTCGTGCCGTCTTCGCGCGCCGGCTCAAGGAAAGCTAAGTTTATAGGTTTTAGCCGCTCTTCCAGCGATTTGATAACCAGTTTTCTTGCGATAATTTTGATGACGAGTCCTCTACGCATGCTGCAAAATATTCACAAGGTTCCCCAGCGGATCGCGAACAAAGAACCTCCGCACTCCCCAGGGCTCTTCAGCAACGCCATATTCAAGCGTAATACCTGCCGCATGAATGCGAGCGAGGATTTCATCAAGATTATCTACTTCAATCGATAAATCAGGAACCGGTGTACCTGAGCCCCCTCCACTGGCTATGCTGACTTGCACAGTCATAGTTTCCGCATTGCCGTAAGTCTGTATCCATCCGTGGTCCATGAGCAGCTCCAGACCCAGGACATCCCGATAAAAAGTAGCGGCAGACTCGGGTTTATCAGCGGCAAGGTTAGTAACGATACGCTTAACAGCCATAAGCAGCCCTTCCATGAGTGTTTTATCCTGGCAAAATCTTCACGGCACTTACTCTGAAGCCTATCAAAGATGCACGCTGATGGGGTGAAGGCAGGGTTTGGGGCGCACAGACCCTATGGATAAGCCTTCTTATTTTTATAGCTTGAGAAGCTCTTCCTCGTTTGTGACCACCATGGCATACGTAAATTGATGCTTCGACAGGATAGCCTTCATGTCGGGGAGTTCTTTTTCTTTAATCAGCTTATTCTCATGCAGGCTGTATATGCGCAGAGTATCCTTATTGTCCGTTGAGTTTATGTTGTAGAGATATTTATCGGACCAATAAAAGAGACCCTGATCTTTTGACCTCTTATAGTCTTTAAGGGTGAAATGTCGGGTATTTTTTCCGGTTTCTACATCTGTAGAAATAATAGTCCCATCGCCCGACTGCCACCATATTTCGCGACCGATTGCATGGTAATGCCCCTCCTTCGACTGCCACATGTCATTGTTCACGCGCACTGCATGGTCGCCGCTTATAGGAACTTCATGTGCCTGACTGGTATCTGTATCAAATACCTCAAGAAAGGAACCCGTAACATCTTTTGAGCTGCTCCTCTGCGGGTCGCTGCCGGGAGGGTAGGTATCCCGTATGATAACGACTTTATTCCCAACACACGTGATGCCATCGATTCCTTCATTGGGAAGAGAAAACGTATGCTCGGTGACAGGATCATCGGAAAAGTTAGGGTATAGGCGAATCAGCTTAGTCGGTTCGTTTTTATCTTTTGTATCGCCTTGGTTCTCTTTCTGCTTCTGCCCAAGAGAATTGTGTGATTCATTATTGACAGTCCATACACTGCCATTAGCGCACCGTGCAGGGTTCTTAATACTACGGTTCGAGGTGTGAACTTCGGTATTCTGCCCATCATGGGTGACTATTTTATAAATATAGGAGGTTTTATCTTCGGTATAGCCAATATTTTTGGTTGCGATAAATCCACCATTATCCAGCCCCCATACCTCCTCGTTATAAACAGACTCGTAGTTCCTGTCGTAACCTTGCAGTGAGTCTCCTAAAATATAGTCCTTCTTTTTATCCCCGAAATAAAGCTTGTTGTTATAGTAGTCAATTTCTGAGGTCTGAGATCCTTCGTTTGACAGCTTAGTCCACGAGTTGGTGTGCGGATCGTAGAAGCCCACACCTCCTCCAGGATCCTCACTTTCTCGATAGTCACCAGCAACGGAGACCGCTAGGGCGCTATTCTTCAACGATTCTTCCGGGCTCTTAGATTCTTGCGCCTTCGGCGTGCCACACGTCGTAAGACATAATGCGAGTAGCATCCCAAGGACGGTAAACCTTGCACCCGGATAAGCTGCCATTATCTTTTCCCTAGTCCGCATATGAAGGCCTACTCCCTAGTTTCGTACTCATGAGCCATTGGAGAATCGGCGATATCTTTCGGGTATACGCCTGGTCCACCATCGGCATCAAGGTCTATGTTGGAGTCTGCGCTCTTATACGAAGCCCACACTAACTGCGAGCAGTTATAGTTGTCTGAGTTTACCGACTTATTGGCGAAAAACACCCAGTTGTATCCTTTACCAACCTGTTGCTCGGCAAAAGCAGCAGCTTTATCTTTCTCAGAACTGTCGTCGTCATCGCCCACATAATACTTATAAGCAGGAGCTGGCGCATCTTCAGACCCAGAGTCTACACGACGTACATTAGGTGTAGTAGCCTCTACGTATTCATTTTGAGAAACATAAATACCATTATGACCATGTTCAACGCCTATTGTGCTATTGGAAGAGTAAAAAACATCTCCCCTGTGCCGTGCTCGCCCCATAGAAACTTTGTGGCCGCCTCCATCGGAACTACTGCTCACAATCTGAGGTACCAAAGCACCACCACTATCACCCGAGCTGTCACCAGTCTGAACATGCTCTCGTGACTCTTGAGCCACCTGTGATACCGCAGCATCGTAGCTGATATTTCGTTCTTGCGCCGCCTTTTCAAGGCCCTGCTTGATCAAGGCACGGTCACGTTCCTGGGAGGAATCCAAACCGGCGCTAGAGACAATCTCGTCAAAATCTTGAGATTCTGTAGTTCCTGCGTACACGGGAGGTGTGACCCCCGATAGAACTAGAACGACAGCAGAAGAAAAAATTAAAGCATTATTACCATGTTTCATTTCTTTCCCTTCACATACTAGAGCAACCAAGCACTGAAAACAAAATGAAATTAATAATGTATTTATCACCTACACACTATATTTAAACATAAGTGAACTATATTCAAATTTTACTATGCTTCTTACACTAACATCTTCTACGAGCAACGTAAATTACCTATGAGATAACATTTTGATAAAGTTTTTCAGGGTAAACATTAAAAATAAATATTACAGAGGGTTACCTATTAGAGATATCCCTCCTCAAGCTACCCCTACCTAGCACGCACATAAAGACAATCAGCTACTGAACACACATACAGACAGTCTTTATAAACAGTGGATAAATTAACATATTTTATGCATAACATTGAACGTAAATGGTGCATAAATTGCTTGTTCTCTATAAATTTGAACAATATAATGTGATAGTGAGCGTATTCTCTCAACATGTCATAAACCCTAGTCGGCAACTTATGAGAAGAGCAAACATGGCGCATAATGATCACCCGGATAAACAGTCAAAACGTAAAGAGATTCCGTCTTCGCTCTGGATTTTTGCCCTAGTAACTTTCGTTTTAGCGCTACCCCGTATTGGTGACGGTCATATATTGCCGCTCGATCTCACGACTTCTTTTGTTCTCGGCGCGGTTCTTATCGTCTGCGGGTTTTGGATAATGTACCGAGAACACAAAAAATCTTCCGCGCAGAAAAATAAACTCCAGGACCACTAATTTTTCTACGAAAAGACACAACCCATGACTACTTTCTACGCCAAGTCAAAGATGGCATACCCCGAATACCGCTACGATATCCTAGACTCCAACCGCCACCACACCATTTACGAAACCGACGGCAGGCTCCGTCTCGGTGGAAAAAGCGTCGTCTTCACTAAGGCAGATACCGAGGAAAAAGTCATCACGGTCAGCCGTGTACCAGACGCCAAACACCACTACACCGCAGACTTCGCTGACGGAAGCAGCGCCTCTCTAGAAAGGCTAGAGTGGAAACCTTTCCACCCGAGCATCAGCATTAAAACAGCCGATGCAGAATTCCTTCTGGAAGGAAGCAGCGGATCCGGCAAATTCACGATAACCCAGGAAGATAAGATCATCGCCAAAATTACTCGCCCGGGTTTTGTCCTGAAATACAACTACGCCCTCGAAATTCTCGATGATAATCTCCAAGAACTCGTGCTAGCTGCCTTCGTGGTACTCTCCCACTACATCGGCGGCAGGCGCGGCTTTGTAGTAGCCACAGGATAGTCCTGCACTCCCCTTTGCAGGACATTCACACAAGCGGAGGCGAATGTGGCAACCACTCCCAGTTACACCAGTGCTGTTGAAACACTCGCACAGAACGCCCGCGTGCACCGCGCATCCACTACGAGGTGAACATTCCCAAACCGAAGCCGTGGCGAGAAACCTTCGTGGGAGGCCACTGCGCCCAAATGTACCCCGCCTGGCTGCTCTGCTCTTCTTGAGAATAAAGCTCCCGGTAACGGCCCTCAACCATCATTAGGTCATCGTGGCGTCCGCTCTGAATAATGCGCCCATCCTCCATGACCACGATATTCTCGGCGTTGCGCACCGTTGAAAGCCTGTGCGCCACCACAACCTTCGTGCACTGATACTGGGCAATCAGCTCCGTCACCTGCCGCTCGGTCGCGGTATCAAGTGCACTGGTCGCCTCATCCAACACCAATATCCGCGGGTACCGCAGCAGAGCCGTAACAATCGCGATGCGCTGGCGCTGACCACCCGAGAAGTTCTCGCCGCCGCTCGCCATGATCGTATCGAAGCCCATCGGCAAATCCTTCACAAAATCCAGGATGCCCATCGCGAGAATACTCTCTTCGATTTCTTCACGACTACGCCCGTCATCCAGACCTGCGGTGAGGTTATCGTAGAGACTTCCCGACCTGGTTTGCAGCTGCTGAGGCACATACCCGATATGGGACCGCAACTCGTCCAAAGAATAATCTTTAACATCAATTCCGCCCACACGAATCGTGCCAGAAACCGGGCTGTACAACGAACACAACAGCTTAGCCAAGGTACTCTTACCCGAACCTGACGAACCCACAAGAGCAACATCGTGGCCCTCCGGCACGCGCAGCGAGATATCCGTCAGCACAGGTTTATTACCGCCCGGATACGTAAAATTCACGTTCTCAAGGTCAAGGTCGCCATCAGCAATATCGGTGACAGATCCCGTGCTCTTCTCCGGTTCATAGCGCTGAATATCCACGATACGCGCAACCGCACGGTCCACCGCGATAATGCTCATAATGCCAAACATCGTCGAAGCAACCGACGAAAACAGCAGCGCAGAAATACCCTCGGTCGCAATAGCCTGACCGAGCGTGAGCGTTCCATCATTCACCAGCGGTATCGACGCCAACAGCAGAATCAGAGGACCGCCCAGCTGCACCACGGATGCGGCAGACCCGAGCACACCCTGTTGCAGCACCATGCGGCGGCGCATCGACGCCAGCGACTGCATATAGGCTTCGCGCCAGGTGTTATAGGTGGGCGTTGAAGAGCCCGTCATCTTCATGGCTGCAATGGTGTTGATAGCGTCAAGCTCAACCACCTGCGCTTCGGAGGCGTGCGCATACTCGGCGTCGAGCGCCTGGGAGGTGGGGCGCGCCGTAACGAACCAGATCAGCATCAGCACGGCAAGAACCACGAAGGTGATTATCAAAACCTGGCTCGATTGCTGGGCGATAAAGATGAGAATCACGATCATCGTGCCGATGTTAATCACGAACTCGGTCAGGCTTGTAGACAGGAAGTTGCGCAGCGTGTTCACGCTTGAGAGACGGTAGAGAATATCGCCCGGGGAACGCAGCGCGAAATAGGTCAGCGGCAGCCTCAGCAGCCTGTCGAACATATTGCCCAAGAGCTTATATCCGATGGACGAGACGATACTCGCCAGCGTTGCGGCGCGCGCAATGGAAACCAGGTAGTAGCCAATAACACCGACTACCACACCGACCGTTGTTTCCACGACGGTGTTTCTTGCACCCCTGAGCTGCGCATCCACCACGGTTTGGATCACCATGGGCACGGCAAAGGTAACGCTGTAGGTGATGATGAGAAGCAGCAGGAACAGCGCGTACTGGCCGAACATTTTCTTCGTGAAGAAGGTGCCCAGCTGCCAATCTTGAAAGACACTGCGGGATTTCTTTTTGAAATCTTTCCGCGGAGATGGCACCAGAATACTGCCGGAAAAAGACTCTTCAGCCTCCTGAAGGTCCATCACCCGCATTCCCGTGGAGGGATCCATAATATGCACGCGATCCTTACGGATGCGCACCAAAACCACGTAATGGGAATTGTTCCAGTGCAGAATGACCGGCTTGCCAATATCTCGAAGATGTTCGAGAGAGGGCGCCCTGAAGGCTTTGACCTCCATACCTTCCTCGACGAGAAGGTCGCGCACTTGGCGCATCGAGAGGCCTTCACGACCGGGTTCGGCAATCAGGCGAAGGTCTGAAATAGTCTGATAGCGCCCGTAGTGCTGCAGGACGGACGCCCCTACGCCCAGCCCGCATTCGGTCTTCGCCGCCTGAAGAACAGCAGGAAAACCCATACTATCGAACCTCGAACGGCTCGGGGATAAGAGGGCTGTAAGGGCGAGCATTGTCTGCCCGGCGAGCCAGCCAGGACAGCACGCCGGAGGTACCGACCATGAACGAGGGAGTCAGCGAGTAGCGCACGGATTTATCGTCGAGGATTGCCCGAATATCCGATGCGCTGTAACCGTTCTCTATGGCGTCCCGGATAGCCTCTGCACATGGCACGTCGGGGATTCGGTCGGCTATCCAGGCGAGCACATCCAGGGTGCCGAAGTCGCCGTGACATAGGGTGAGGTTGCTTCGGGTGCCGGTGCGGAACGCATGCTGTACCGCGCGGTCGAGGTCGGTGGGGTTGGCGAGTTCGGGCATCCACAGGTGCAGTGCCGCGAACGCGAGGGCGATGCCCGCGCTGCCGGAACACCAAGTGCCGCTGGCATGCTCTTCGCCGCTGTCATGCTCGGTGAGCTGGGCTCGCCATTCGTCCCCGGTGTTGAAGTCGTTGAGGCGGCGCAGAAGAATTTCGACGGCTTCGCGAGCACGTTCGGGTGAGGGCATATGGCGGTTCCAGCGGGCGAGCGCGAAGATTGATCCGCTGATTCCGTAGGCGAATCCGCTGCGGTGCCACCAGTTTTCTTCTACCATACCGGCGATAATGTCTTGGGCGTGCCTGTCTAATACCGCCAACAGAGCCGCGCGGTCGGTGGCGAGGTTATAACCCAGGAGCAGGGCGGCAGCCCCTACCTGGTGATCCAGGTACCCGGGCATAGGATGCTCAACCTGCGCCAGGCGTGCGGCGGTGCGGTCGCCAATCTTGACGGCTGCCTCAGCAAAACGGTCGTCTCGAAGGTTTTCTGCGGCAGCGGCGAGCGCGAAGGCGATGCCTGTTTCGCCGCAGGATATGCCGTCGCAGGTTTCGGGGGGAATGCTGAATAGCCTGTCAGCGAAGACGTCTTGCGCGATGGGGTCCAGTACCCGACGGGCCGTCTGCGTGTATCCCGGTTTTTCGAGCATCCGTGCGGCCTGGGTGAGGGCGAGTGCAGCCCCGGTTGAGCCGGTGTAGAGGTCTATGCCGAGGACTTCGGTGTTCCACAGGCTAAGGTGCTGCTGCCACAGGCCGGGGGTGGGCGCCAGCCAGGTCCAGGCGTCTTCCTCTCTGCCGCCCGGGTGGTTCGTCGCCGTTAGGTGGTCGGCAATAGCCTCGCAGAGCTCTCGTTCATGCTGCACACTCTGCCTGTTTGACAGTAGCTCTGCCGATGCGTCCGCGAGTATGCGATCCGGCGGGTAAGGCGATACGAAGGCTGACCAGATCTGCTGCATCTGCTCTTCAAGGTCGTCTTCACCGAGAGCGGCAATATGCTCCAGGGTTTCATCGAGCGCGCTGCTGTCGATGGTCAGTCCTACGGCGTGCCCGTCGAAAGATATGATCTCGGAGCCATCTGTGCGATGCATGAAAAAGGGAATGTCGAACCGCCAGAGGGCTTCTACTTCGGCCCCGATCATCTCAAGGGGGCGGTTATTGCTCAGTGTTGCGGCACGCAGCGCGATCGTGGCGAAGACTTTTTCGGAGGCCAGCGCTTCGGGGCTGCTGAGCATTTTGAGGATTCGGGTGTAGTACCTGGTGGATTGCAGCAGGGCACGCAGCTTCAGCCCGGAGCAATTCGTGCGGACCACCTCGGTCATGATTTCGCGGTGCTCGCAAACCCACCGGTACATCTGCGTGAATCCGCGTTCAAAGGCACGGGCGCGGGCTGCCTCAGAGATACGCCGGCCCTCTGGGGTGCTGGCGTTAGCTTCTTCGGCGCGATCTGTGTCTTCCGTGGTTGGGTTCTCTGGGCTGGGTTCACGGTTGATGCGTGCCACAGCATCGTCACGGAAGGGATTTGCGACGGTTACTTCGTGGAAGGGGTTCGTCCCCTGTTCGCCGTGTAGGAAGCCTACGTCACGGAACCCTAGCGAGATATCGCGGCGTGTGCGGCGGGTAGGCAGAAATGCGCTGCATGCGATTCCACGCAGCCAGCGCAGGTAAACGCTGCCTTCGGGAGGACTCTGAATATCCTCCGTCAGAATATGCACGGGGTGGAGAATCGTTTCAAGGTCAATCGGAACGGGTTCCGTGCGCAGGGGTATCAGATTCTTGGCGTGCAGGTCTTTAGCCTGCAGGGTGTAGAGCAAAGCCGCCAGCCGCCCGCAGGCTCCAAGGAAATCTTCAGCATAAAAGTCTGCGTCTTCACGTTTAATAAACTCCATGAAACCATAGCCGTCACCCCGAATCACGCGGGCAGCACGCATCGAAGGCGCCCCCTGCGCGGCAAGGTCTTGAACGATTTTCCAGAAGACCCATTCGCCTTCAACATTGCGGGATTTGTAGACCACCACGCCCTGGGTAAATTCGAGAAGGCAACCGGCGCGTCCGCCGCCGTAACGAGTTCTGGGCAGACCGAAGGATTCGAGTTTGAGGGGTTCGTCATCTTTGACGTTAAGAAGCTCGCGAATATCATCTTCACGAGCGCTCACCCGCTCAAAAATCTCGGCAATCATCGCATGAAACTGCTCAATAGTTCTGCCGTGAACACCGGGCAGAAGCGGGTAGCTTGCATAAAAGTCGTCACTAAATTCTTCGCCCCAACGTCGGCAGTAGTCTTCATACCGTTCTTCGGGGGTGTCGCCGTGCAGAAGCCCCTGCGAGGAGATCTTTTTAATGTGCGCAACCAGCGGTCTGAGGTAGAAATTAGTTAAACGCGCGGTCAGGTTCTCCACAAACTGACTAACCAGGAGGGGAAGCCGCGACGGTGCGGCGTAGCCCGATGCGGCAACAGCACGTTCAACATTGTCACGCTCACCCTCGGCAAGCTGGGCGATGAGTGCGTGAAACATGGAGGGCTCGACCGTCGGCCCCAGTGCTTTGAGCACCGGAGCCGACAACCGTACGATAGACTCGGAGTCGGGAGTATTGGATGCGGTACCCAAACGTTCTAACAACGAAGTACTAGATACATACGTTTCTAGGCGTCGGAATTGCTCATCATCCAGTTCAGGAAGAAGTTCCCTGATTAACACCTGGTATCTCCTTATCTATCGTATTTACTTATTCCCCGGACTTAGGAAGAGCTGCCGCCCCAGAAGCCAAAGCCGAAGTTGTAGTTGCCGCAGCCGTTACCGCAGTAGTTGCCGCCGCCGCCGTTGCCACCGCCGGTGGAGCCGCCACCGGAGAAGCCGCCGCCGCCGTGACCGCTGCCGTTAACCTGGTCCAGGTCGAGGTCCGAGATCTCTTCCAGGAGCGTGATATCCTTAGCCATGGTTATCCTCCTTAAATATTCCTGATCCGTTCAGGAATAGTATTATCGGTGTTTAGTTTGATGCTGAAGACATCAAACTATTCTCTGACTGGGTTCCAGGTATTTGCTTTTCCACAGTATTCACCTGGAACCCACTACCCTTCCTCACGGCGCACTAACGCCTCAAGAAAAGGAAGTTTGTAAAATTTGTTACTTATTTTCTATAGCACTGTAAACATAGCTATTGGACACAGGCTGCCAGGGCTATGCCATCTGAATTATGTGGGGATGCCGCGTGTGCTACAAGGTGCCAAGCAACGAAAACCTCACATCTTCATTGACTATGAACTTTCGTCGCGGGCTGCGACATATAGGGGTGGTGAGATATATCTTCTATTCTCATCATGCGGCAAGGTCATGGAACAAAAGTCCTTATCAGAGTCGGTTTTCTCTCTATTGAAATCGGTGACTCTACAGTAACAACTTGATAAACGTGTTTCAAGATGTACTCTAGGGGTCAAAAATTTATTGTGCACTCTTTAAAATGGTAAATAATATTGATGTCAAGCATTTTAAACGTGATTCAAAACAATAATCATTACGATTTTGGGCTGTAATTTCAAGGGATTAGGTTAGTTTACTCAGAAAATAAAGCGCCCGGAAAGTATTCCATTATTTACAGTAACTTTTGTTTTTGTATTAGAAAAATAATTTTGAAAAAGTTTTTGTAACGGTTTGGTATCATTTTTAAGATAACAAAATCATTAAAAATTCCCGAGAAATCTGAGTATTGTTGCTTAGAAATTTAAACTTTATGGGTGAAATATTATGCGGTTTGAGGGAAACTTACCGCGCTGGTTTTTGAAGGAGCACCAAAAAAATTTGGATGCTGTCGCCCAGGCAGCATGCCTGTGCGACAGCATCCACGTTTTTCGGTTGCTCTACGGCTCAGGTTATTTACTCGTGCGAGCCGCTGCGCATATCCATAACGACTTTCCCAAACCGCGGGGTCGACCACGAGGAATCGTCTATGCGGCTATTGGTGATGTGTACTCGTACTCCTCGTGGCTGCTTTTTTCTTCCTGGTAATATAACTCCCGGTATCGGCCATCAGTCGAGATCAAATCCTCGTGACGGCCAACCTGTACCACCCGTCCGTGTTCCATCACCACGATCTGCCGGGCAGGGCATATTGCTATGAAATAGGTGAAATTACCCGTTCAAAAGCTAGATACAACATTAGGGATGACCTTAATGACGCACGACTAGAGAGGGTATAGAGCCTCGAAAAATAGACATCTCCAAATTTCAAAATGCCTAACACAAATTTTAACCGTATACATATTTACTATTTGATTAATAAAATCATTAAGAACCTTACGCATCTTTCATAACCTAATTAAGATACGCTATAAATTTTAGACAAGAATAAATAATCCTAATGAGCTAATATATACATGTATAAGGTTCATTAAAGCAGTCAATCATGTATATAATGTGTGTAGGTTCAAAAGTTATCATCAACGGGAGGAAAGTACTATGACCCTGCAAGAGCTCAGCGAACAAGAACTTGAGCAAGTAAACGGTGCTGGAACCTGCGAGAACCTGAAAGCTCGTCTTGACGGGAAGAAATGGCCTCCAGCTACTCTTGCAGAATCCGTTTATTATTATTTTAACTGCTAATAGCAGCAAGGTTCTTCGTCAAAAAGTTTCTAGATAGTTATTTAAATATCTTTAGCAAAAGGTTAGTCCGAGACCATAAAATATGGTCTCGGACTAACCTTTATATTTTTCTACCCCAACACCACCCTAACCATCGAGTAGCCTGAGATCGGGTAGGTCGCGTTCTCGGTGGCGGGGGCATCCGACTCGTCACCAGGAACAATACTCTCGGTCGCCTTCAGCAGCTCCTCCATGAGCAGGCGCAGCTCCAAGCGGGCCAGCGGCGCACCCGGGCAGACGTGAATACCATCGCCATACACCAGGTTGCGGGACTGATCACGATGCGGGTTATAGGCGAGCGCATCCTCGAACGCGTCCTCGTCACGGTTGGCACTCGACCAGTTAATCGTCACCCGCGAATTAGCCGGAATAGTACGCCCGCCCAACACGGTGTCTTCGGTAGTCACGCGGCGGTTCGTCACCAGCGGGTCTTCAAGACGCATAATCTCCTCAACTGCGGCGGCGATTTCCGCATGCCCCTCCCCCAGTGACTCACGCAGCCGCGCCTGCTCCTGCGGGTTGCGCGCCAAAAAGTTCACGATAATCCCGGCGCACGCCGAAACGGTCGAAAGCTCACCCACCGTCCAGTTACGGATCAGGCTCACAATCTCTTCATCAGTCATGGTACGCGGCTCCTGACCGGGCAGCTGCACGGTGTCGGTCAGCAGCTCGGCGGTCACATCCTGCGGGTTACCGGCGGCAGCCTGCTCGCGGCGCGCATCCAGAAGCTCACGAATATAGGTGTCAAACTCAAGGGCGACCTTGCCGATCTGCTCACGGTCGCGGCGCAGCGTAGCCTCGCGGTTCTTCTCAATCCACTCGATCAGCGGCTTCTCAAGGCTCGCGGGCCAGCCCATGAACGCGTTCTGGATGCGCATCGCATAAGCCTGCGCGAACCCGTCCATCACATTAACCTCAATGCCGCGAGGCAGATCAGCCACCAGGTTCTTGACGACCTCACGGATTTTCGGCTCGAACTCCCTCAGACGTTCGGGGGTGAAGTATTTGTCATTCACAGCACGGAATGTTGTATGTTCGGGCGCATCCATACCGTTTGGCACGGCGATGTGCCTAGTCGAGACGACATTCGAGTAAATGTCGGGATGATCGAGCACATGCTGCACATCAGCATTCTTGAACACGGAGTAGCCCATGAACTCGTCGTGCGCTACAGGGCAGCGGCGGCGCATCTCGTCATAAGCGGCCACCTGGTTCTTCTGAACCTTCTCGCTGCGCAAATCCCAATCATTTTTCTCGGTGTTGGTCACTTCTTTGCCCCTGATTCAGTTGTTATGTTTGGCTCATCGGGTGGGTGGATGCGCGCCATGGGTGTGTGCCGAGAGCCTGCGCGCGTTTGTTTTGGCGTAGTGCCGTCTTATTTGACGGTAGCACTTAACCGCCTGCCCCGCAGGATAGGAGTGCCTTTGCTGAGTGGGTCTGTAAAGCCTAGAACTATCGCTGGTTTACTCCCGTAAGACGGTCATATACCGCACGTTTGCAGATTTAACATATGCGTACAGTAAAGTTAGAAATGCTCTTTCTGCAGGGTAATCCCACAGCCACTTTGCGAAGAATATCCTGTGGAGATTCCCAGGGCGGAAAGGCGGTGGGATACGATGTCTTTCTACGACTACGTAGAAACGGCCCAAGCGCTCTTGGTAAGTTTTGCCCTTACCGATGGAGCTGCTCAGGCCGTCTCGTACATCATGAGCTTTGCTTCAAGCCTCATTAAGCTTCTGAAGTAGTGCTCTACCTACCAGGAAGGCTCAGTAGTTGCCGCTGCTGGGTCTTCCGCTGTACGCAGGTAACTTTGCGAAGATATGTTAAGACTAACACAAGCATTCTCTATCAATGCATCACCTAGAGTAGGACATATGACTGGTCTAGACCCCGTAGAAGAATACGAAGAGCTACTTGATATTGAGGCTCTGCGTAAAGCCCGTGCCGAAGATGATGGTTATCGCATCTCTCTTGAAGACTTTCTAAAACAGAATCCGTAAACCGCATCCAGCGGTCTTATTCTTCCGTGAGCAGGTGGTTATCGGTACGAGCAGGTCGGAAAATCCTACCTGCTCGCGAGCTAAGAGGGATGCCGTCTAACGGGTAGCCGCAAACGGATAGGCGGCGCCCGAGATAACGCCCGCCTCCACGTCCTCTAGGGTTTTGCCGCGGGTCTCGGGCAGGTTACGCCACATGAGCACGGCAATCAGCACGTTCACCACCATGAACCCGAAGAATGAGCCGGTCAGCCCCAGTGCACCCAAAATAACCGGGAATACGAGGGAAAGCAGACCGTTCATCATCCACCCGCAAAATGCGGAAAGGCCCATGCCGACCGCCCGCACCCGAAGCGGGAACAGCTCGCTCATCAGCACCCACGTCGAAACGTTCAGGCAGGTCTGCATCGACCCCACGAACCCAACCACAAGCGCCAGAATAATATAGGGACGCGCGGGGCTGCCCTCCGGCAGGAGCATAGACGCTACCCCGATCAGCAGGTGGAAAAACGCGGTCAGCGAATACCCAGCGATCACCATCGTGCGGCGGTTCACGCGTTCCATCATGCGCAGCGAAAAGATTGAGCCGACCACGGCGATAGCGCCCGGCGCGATATTCGCAATAAGCGCCGAACCCTCGTCAAACCCGGCCTCTTTAAGCACCTTAATGCCGTAGTACATGATCGAGTTAATACCGGTGAGCTGCTGCCCGGCACCCACCAAAATACCGACCAGCAGAATCCGCACAAACCATTTTTCACGCAGGATTTTACCCGTGCTGCCCCTAGTCTCCGCGCCGATTTGGGTGCGGGTTTCCTCAAGTGAACGCGCGATGTCCGCAATTTCGGCATCAGCACGTTCGGCGGGGCGGATGCGCCGCATAATGGCACGCGCATCCTCGGTGCGCCCCTGCGCGATAAGCCAGCGTGGGGATTCGGGCATGCGCAGCATACCGATGAAAAGCGCGAGCGCAGGCAGAGCGCAGACGGCGAACATCCACCGCCATACGCTATCGTGTTCGCCCCAGAGGTTGCCGATGATGGCATTCACGATGAATGCGGCTAGCTGCCCTCCGACGACCATGAGTTCGTTACGCCCGGAGAGTGATCCGCGAATTTCGTAGGGGGCGAGTTCGGCGAGGAATACAGGCACAACTGCGGATGCGCCTCCCACGGCGAGTCCGAGCATCGTACGACCCATCAACAGTACAGCAATGCTGGGAGTGAAGACGCATGCGAGCGCGCCTGCGATGAAGAGGATTGAGAGTCCGATGATGGTTTTGCGTCGCCCGATGGCATCTGAGATGCGCCCGGTGACCATGGCTCCGAGGGCGGCAGCGAAGGCGAGGGAACCTGTGACCCAGCCTTGAATGGTGTTGTCCATGCCGAGTTCGCGGCTCATGGGGTCGAGGGCACCGTTGATAACGCCGGTGTCGTACCCAAAGAGGAGCCCGCCGAAGGTTGCCACCAGCGCGATAACCCCTAGGCGGCGGGTGTGCGCGCCCTGCCCGAGCGGGGGTAGTGCACTGGCGCGGTTCGGCGGCTCGGTGGTGATGCTCATGCGGGTATTTTTATCTTTCATGCGGGTCTTGTACGGCACAGGTTGAGAGACTGCACAGTCTTAAACGCTTACTGGCTTGGGTATATTCCCGATTAGTTATATTTCCAGTTGGCTATATTCACGGCTGCTCAGAAAAGCGCGATGCTTTCAGGCGCTGGGAAAATCTCGTTGAGCCGCGCCAGTTCTTCATCATTGAAACGCACGCTTGCGGCCTGCGCGTTTGCGTGTACTTGTTCGGGGGTGGTTGCCCCGGCGATCACGCTGGCGACGGGGTTCTGCTGTTTGAGCCAAGAGATGGAGGCTTGAACCTCAGAGGTCCCCAGATCGGCGCAGAATTCGTGGTAGGCATCGAGTTGTTCCCAATCGGCTTGCGCGAGTACCTGCGCTTTGGAGTGCGACAGACGTGACCCTGCCGGGATGCTGTCGCGGCGGTATTTTCCGGTCAAAAGCCCGTTTGCGAGCGGGAAATACGGAAGCACCCCGAGCCCGAAGTGGCGGGCGGCAGGAAGAATTTCGAGTTCGGCACGGCGATCCAGCAGGTTGTAGTGGTTTTCGGCGGCGATAAACCGCTCAGTGCCGAGCTCGCGGGCGAGATGCTCGGCGTGGGCAAGCTGCCACCCCGCAAAGTTGGAGTGCCCCAGGTAACGCACCTTTCCGCTGGTCACAAGCGTATCAAGCGCAGACAGGGTCTCTTCCAGCGGGGTGTTCGGGTCGGGGCTGTGGTAGAAATACAGGTCAATGTACTCGGTTCCCAGGCGGCGCAGTGAACCTTCGACGGCACGCATAATGTATCGGCGTGAGCCGCGCGCATCCCAGTCGTTGCCGTTGAGGGTACCGGTGGGAAGCCCAAATTTGGTGACGATGATCAGGTCATCGCGGTTGAGGTTGAGTTCGCGCATCGCGGTACCGAACATGGTTTCTGACAGCCCGGGTTCGGCGCCGTATAGGTCGGCAATATCGAAGAAGCCGATGCCCGCCTCGACTGCGGCGGCGATCACGGCGTTGGTGCCTTCCTGAGTTTGAGTGGGGGTGCCGGGGCGTCCCAGGTTGTTGCAGCCGATACCGACGGAGGGCACGACCAGCCCAGAGTTACCCAGGCGTGCATATGCGGGAGATTCGATGCGTTCCATACATTTACTCTACCGTGTTTGACAGGACGTGGTCGCAACATGACGTTCACGGCACCCTGCAACTCCCTCGCGAGCAGTCGATAGATTTCTAGTGCGAGTTTGTGTGAAGAGTCGTAGCCCCTATGTAATACAGCTCATCCTGCGCAATAAAATTTTCAAACTCGCGGGCGCATTCCTCGCGTTCCCCCGGTCCTAAAAACAACGCAAGATTCAGTACAGCTACATGCAGTGAGCGTGGGTGGCTGCTGCGCAAACGTTTCGCAAAAAGCCGAGCTTTTCGTGCCGCTTCAGGGCTTGTCGAAGCCCATAACCTGTCATGATGTGCCACCCGATTACGAAAAACCGTCAACGATTTTAGATTGCTTTCAAAAGCAGGGACAGGTATTTCCAGCTCGTGGGCAATGGTTTTCCAGAAAAGAATCGGATTTTGCGCATCCGGTCTGTACTGTGTGATAAATCTGCTTAATAGACCCAGTGAAAAGCTATCGACTACTTGCTCAAAGGACGGCACAGGTGCCTCGTGGTGATGAGGGTTCGTTCTGCGGTATTGTCCATCAAGATCTTCTAGAAGTCTTGTGACACTTCCTGGACTAGTTTCCAGATAATAGTGAGGATTGAGATAGTCATAAGGGGTTTGTGACAGTCTTTCATAAGACTCAACGGTGAGTCTGCGCAAAAGCAATTCCGCCTGCATCAATCTGCCAAAAACCAGTTGAGCGCATTGAATATCAAGCTCGATAATGCGAGCAAGACCGGCGGATTGATAGGGTTCTTGCGAAAGAACGACATAGTTGCCGATGTATCCGTCCAAACGCTCAGCACTCATAAAGAATAAGTTCTTACGTTGCTGAGGGGGTAAATTGTACGGAGAAGAGAAATTACTTGGAGCTAATAGCTCAAGATGACGTGCAGAAAAAACCTCAATAACCAACGCTGGTTTTCCTCAGAGTAAGACCGGAAGCAAATAAAGGAGGGCCCCGACATATGCGCATATCCTGTGAACCTGCAGATTCACGGGCAGAGGCGGTCGGGGGACTCTTGCATACAGTTTACACAACATGTTTTCTCAGAACAATACCCGGTTTTTCCTTGTAGAATGTCTTCTCCCTCTCGCCGCCGATCAGCGTACTGTATTCCCCCGCAAGCAGATAGTTTTGTGACGAGCAGATAACATTCCTCTATCTGCTCGTCGACATATTATCTGCTTGCGGCTAAACTTGCGGTCAAATCAGGTGGAGGGTTCAATTCGCCGATCCGAACCGCCGCGAACCCGTATAACGTATTGTTTCGCCGCATCCCACAATATTAAGCGGTTATGACCGTGCGACGACATGTGCCGACATATTCTTGCTGGCACCGCGCATCCTGCCTAGAATAGGAACGTTATCTATCCAGAGCGACCGAGAGATCTGGCTCTTAGACGTCGCAGCAACCTCGCCAGCCTCCACCCGTTAGGTGGACGGACAAGGTGCTCCCGCCAGAACCGATAGAAGTGAATTCCCTTCGCGTCTTGCTAAGATTCGGCGTACCTTCGGGCACGCTTCTATCGGGTGAACACGGAGGAATGAAAATGACGACAGTTCACCCGGCTCTTTCTTACGAGCTGTATCCGCCACGGTCGCACGCAAGCTGCGATTCCCTGCTCAAAACCATTACCGAGCTTGAGCAAACCAACCCGGATTACGTTTCCGTCACCTATTCGGGCGATGCGCAGCGCCGCCAAAAGACGCTGGCTCTGCTCGATCACTTGGTGCATGAAACCTCGCTGAATCCGCTGGCGCATCTCATCTGCGTGGGGCATTCCGTGGCCGATTTGGAACGCTCGGTTCGTCTGATTCTGGGGCTTGGAGTACGCGGGTTCTTGGCGCTGCGCGGCGATATTCCACCCGAAAACACGCGCTCGCTTGAGCTGCCTTTTGCCCGCTACCTGGTGGAGCTGATTCGCAGGGTGGAACGTGAGGATTTCGCGCATCTTGCCGCGGGGAAGGTATCGATTGGGGTTGCGGCATACCCGCATAAGCACCCCGAGTCTTCCTCGCTTCTTCAAGACATTGAGATTCTGCTTTCAAAGCAGCGTGCCGGGGCGGATTTCGCCATCACCCAGGTTTTCTTTGAGACCGAGCGCTATTCGGGGCTGGTGGATGCTGCGCGCCTTGCCGGGGTTGAAATGCCCATTATTCCCGGTATTATGCCCGTTACCTCGCTGGCTCGGCTGACGAAGCTGTGCGAGCTTGCCGGACTTGAATTACCGCGCGAGCTGGCGCATCGCCTAGAAACCGCGAGCAATTCGCGCGAGCTGCACCGCATCGGCGTGGAACATGCACTCGACCAATGCCGCAAGGTGCTTGATGCTGGCGCCCCCGGCCTGCATTTCTTCACATTTAACGAGCATGAGGCTGTGCTGGACGTCCTCGAAGAACTCGACGTTCCGCGCTACTCGAACCGTTTCAAACTCCCCCTAAGCGATCTTCAATACCTCTAAACTCCCCTTTTATTTGACACCCTCCCACAGTAAGGAACTAGGATGACCCACACCCCATTCCCCGCAGCAACCATCGTCGGTTACCCCCGCGTGGGCCGTTTCCGTGAGCTGAAGAAGGCACAGGAAGCGTTCTGGAAAGGCAAAATCACGCAGGATGAACTGCGCCAGGCGGCCGCAGATGTGCAGCGCACCTACTATGACCGTGTGATCGAGCGCGGTCTTAGCGCCACCGATTCGTCTATCCCGGCGACTTTCTCGTACTACGATCAGGTGCTCGATGCCGTGCGCCTTTTCACCCTCGTGCCCAAGCGTCTTGCCGACGCCAAGGATGCGCGCGGCCTGCTCGATCTGCCCGGGTACTTTGCTCTAGCGCGCGGCACCGAGACGCTGCCTCCGCTGGAGATGACGAAATGGTTCGATACGAACTACCACTATCTGGTGCCCGAGATCGGCCCGGATACCGAGATCAAGCTGAATCTTGAGGCTATTGACGAGCAGCTTGAAGTCGCCAAGGAGCACGGGGTGACGGTGCGCCCGCAGCTGGTCGGCCCGCTCACCCTGCTTCTCGGGGCAAAAGCCGAACAGGGTTCGCCCGAAGGGTTCACACCGCTGGATCGCCTGGACGATTTCGTGAAAGCCTACCGGCAGGTGCTCGCCGAGCTGGCGGCACGCGGCGTGCAGTGGGTGCAGCTCGACGAACCCGGCCTGACCGTGGACCGCGACATTCCCAACGCCAAAATCGCCGAATTGGCGCGTAAAACTTACACCGCGTTGGCAGCCGAAACGAACCGCCCCGCAATCCTGGTGACAAGCCCCTACGGCAATCTGCGCGAGAACCTGCCCGCACTGTTAGACACCGGTATTGAGGCGCTGCATCTCGACCTGGTTTCCACGCTCTACGATGCCGAGGCGCTGACCGCCTTCAAAGACTCCGGCGTAACCCTGGTGGCAGGTGCCATTAACGGGCGCAATATTTGGCGTGCCGACCTGCGAGCGCTTCTGCACGCGCTCCAGAACATTAACGGCGGTGCGGTGGCAGTTGCATCCTCAACCTCGCTGCAGCATGTGCCGCACGATCTTGACCTTGAAGACCCCGCCGATGTGCCCGTAGACGGTCTGGCTTTTGCCGACCAGAAAGTTGCCGAGATCGTGACTCTTGCCCGCGGTCTTGCCGACGGTGAGTCTGCGGTTGAGGCAGAGTTGAAGACCGCCGACGAAGCGCTGGCACGTTTCACAGCGGATCCGCGTAAGCATAATGCGGCAATCCGTGAGCGTGCCGCATCCGTGAAACCACAGGATTTTGAGCGTCCCGAACTGAAGACCCGCCGGGATGCCCAAGCCGATCTGAATCTGCCGAAACTGCCGACCACAACCATTGGTTCGTTCCCGCAGACCGGCGATATTCGCCGCCACCGTGCAGAGGCGCGTGCCGGTAAAATCACGCAGCAGCAGCTTGACGAGTTCCTGCGTGAAGAGATCGCCTCCGTTATTAAACTCCAGGAAGATTTGGGCCTGGATGTGCTCGTGCACGGCGAGGCCGAACGTAACGACATGGTGCAGTACTTCGCCGAGAATTTCGATGGTTTCGCCACGACGAAGCACGGCTGGGTGCAGTCCTACGGTTCACGCTGCACCCGCCCGTCGGTGCTTTTCGGCGATGTGAAACGCTCAGGTGAAGGGCTGCGCGGCGAGGCCGTGACCGTGCCCTGGATTTCCTACGCCCAGTCCCTCACCGATCGTCCCGTTAAGGGCATGCTGACCGGCCCGGTGACTATTCTGGCTTGGTCGTTCGTGCGTGATGACCAGCCGCGCGAGGAAACCGCGAATCAGGTTGCATTGGCGCTCGCCGACGAAATCGCCGATTTGGAAGAGGCGGGCATCCGCATTATTCAGGTGGATGAACCGGCACTGCGTGAGCTTCTGCCGCTACGCCGTGATGAGCAGCCCGCGTACCTGAAGTGGTCGGTGAATGCGTTCCGCCTGGCGACGAGCGCGGTCGAGGATAAAACTCAAGTTCACACCCACCTGTGCTACTCGGAATTCAACGAGATTATTGATTCGATTAATGCCCTGAATGCGGATGTGACCAGTATTGAGGCGGCGCGCTCGCATATGGAGCTGCTGGCGGGTATTCCCGAAAGCTATGTTTCGGGGCTGGGCCCGGGCGTGTGGGATATTCACTCGCCGCGTGTGCCTTCGCAGTCCGAGGTTGAGGAGCTGATCCGTGCCGCGATTGGGTACGGAACCATCTCTGACCTGTGGGTTAACCCGGATTGCGGTTTGAAGACCCGCGACTACGAGGAGACAAAGAGGACGCTCAAGAACGTGGTGGCCGCAGCGAAGAAGGTTCGGGCGAGCCTGTAGTCTCTGGCGCGGAGCCTCTCCCCTACCCCTATAAAGTGCCTTAATTACAGGCTTAAACAATCACAATAATTCCGCGAGCAGGTGGTTTTTGATTCGAGCAGGTAGGAAAATCCTACCTTATCGGCAAAATCCTACCTGCTCGCGGTTATATAGAGGGTATGCGCATCCAACATAGGCATTTATGTTCCCTAAGACATAGTCCTATCTCACATAAATAAAAAATTTACTGTTTTGACAGCCTAAAATTGTTATTCACAGAATAATCATTCTGAACATATGTTCACTTCTAGTTTAAGTAACCTGTACATATGCTCTTAAAATTACTATTTCTATAGGTATCTATTCCTAAAATGCGAGCATGACTACTACAGATTCTCCAAAGAAGAAGGGTTCTGTACCCCGCTGGCTTGCTATCCCGACAGCAAAACCTCAACTGAACACAGCAGAGGTCGCATCGAAGTACCCACGCCTACGTTTTCAGGTTTTTATGGGTATTTTTATCGGGTACGCAACGTTTTATCTGATTCGCAATAACGTTCCGCTTGTTACGCCGATTCTGACTCATGAGCTCGGTTTTAGTAATGCGGCTATTGGTGCGCTTTCTACGGCATTGCTTTTAGCCTATGGTTTCAGCAAATTCTTTACCGCTATGATTTCTGACCGCTCTAATGCGCGGTTATTCCTCCCCATAGGATTAGTACTTTCTGGTATTGCAAACGTTCTGCTCGCTATCGCCGGGTACATGGGATCCGGTGCGGCAGCTGCAGGATACGGGGCCGCAATCGCATCCACCATGGCCGCCATTATGGTCTTCAACGGTATCTTCCAGGGTATGGGGTGGCCGCCCTCAGGCCGCGTGCTCGTGAACTGGTTCTCAACGAGCGAGCGCGGGTCTAAGGTTTCTCTCTGGAATACCGCACATAACGTTGGTGGCGCGCTCTCGGGTCTTTTGGTTGCCTGGGGTTTCACGCTCTTCGGTAAAACCTGGCAGGTTGCTTTTTGGTTCCCCGCCGTGATTAGCTTTGTGCTTGCTTTTGTGGCGTGGCTGCTGATTCGCGATAATCCGGAGGCTGAGGGGCTGCCCACTATTGACGTGTACCGCAACGACCCCCACAAGGTTGAGTCCACAGACGAAGACCGTTCTGAATCAACATGGACGACTATTCGTAAGCATGTGCTGACTAATTCGACCATGGTGTATCTGGCTCTTGCTAATGTCTTTGTGTACACGCTGCGCTACGGTGTGCTGGTGTGGGCTCCTAAATATTTGCACGATGTGCGCCACGCCTCCCTTGAGGGCGGTATCGCTGGGTTCTCAATCCTGGAGCTTGCCGGTATTGGCGGCACTATTCTCTGCGGTTTCGTCTCTGACTATGTCTTTAAGGGGCGTCGCTCACCCGCGGGTATTCTCTTCTTGATTGCTACCGTAGGCGCTATTTTGCTGTATTGGCTGCCTCCAGCCGATGCTCCGCTCATTGTCGCCTATATTGCGTTGGCCCTGATTGGCGGTCTGATTTATGGGCCGGTAATGCTGATCGGTTTGCAGGCTATTGACCTGTCGCCTTCACATGTCGCGGGTACCGCCGCAGGATTTACCGGTCTTTTCGGGTATGCCCTGGGCGCTACGTTGGCTTCTACCGGTATCGGCATCATTGTGGATCACTGGGGCTGGAGCACCGCCTTCATCTTCATGATCGTGTGCTCGGGACTGGCTATTGTGTTCCTCTGGCTTGTTAATGGGGCCGAGAAACGCATGATGGCTGAGAGGGATAAGAAACTCGCTGCAGAAAACGCATAGACGTAATTTCAGTTTCCGCGAGCAGGTGGTTTTTGATACGAGCAGGTAGGAAAATCCTACCTTATCGGCAAAATCCTACCTGCTCGCGGTTACCTTTTAAGGACAAAGGATGCCAGCGTTCACCGAATTACGCCCCTGAGGGAATATGCCGAAGAGGTGTTATCTTCAAGGTTCTCGCGCCATAAAGCCCCTAGAATGGGGTCATGGATAATGCAAAGAACTCTGGAATTACGACCGAATGGGTCGATAATACGGTTAAACCGGGCGATGATTTCTTCCGCCACGTGAACGGCCGCTGGCTCGATACCTATGAAATTCCCGCCGACCGTTCCAAAGACGGCGGGCTGTACACCCTACGCGATGATGCCGAAAAGCATGTGCGTGAGATTGTTGAGCGTATCGCCAAGGAACAGCCTGAATCCCGCATCGGCGCGCTCTACAACTCTTTCATGGATACCGAAAAGATTGAGTCCGACGGGTTAGAACCGCTTATGCGCGAGGTTGCCCCTATTCTCAACGCCGCCACAAGCGAGCAGCTCGCCGTCACTCTAGCGCTCCTCTCACGGGCTGGGCTGGCGCAGCTTCTCGGGTGGTACACCAGCATCGACCAGAAAGACCCCGAGCACTACGTCTTTTACCTCACCCAGGCCGGGTTGGGCCTGCCCGACGAGGCTTACTATCGCGAAGAGAAGTACGAACAGGTATGCGCCGCTTATATCGAGCATATTGCCACCATGTTCGAGCTGACCGGTCTTACCGAGAGCTTCACCCTAACCCCTATGGAGGCGGCACAGCTCATTTTCTCGCACGAGACCGAGATCGCCGCGCATCACTGGGATGTCGTGAAAAACCGTGATGCAGAGGCGAAATACAACCCCGTCAAAGCCACCGAACTTGACGAGAAGTTCCCCGGTTTCCCGCTCCAGCAGTGGCTTCTTGCGCTGGGGGCAGACCCCAAAGAGCTGGGCACGGTCATTGTTTCTCAGCCGTCTTTCCTGGAGGGCGTGGCGAACATGTGGCAGTCCACCCCGCTGATGACCTGGAAACTCTGGGCTCTGTGGTGCGCTATTCGTTCCCGCGCACCCTACCTGCCGGATGCGTTCGTGCAGGAAAACTTCAATTTCTACGGTCGCACCCTCTCGGGCACCGAAGAGCTGCGCGAACGCTGGAAACGCGGCGTTGCGGCTGTGGAGAACGCACTCGATCAGGAGCTCGGCAAGGAATACGTGGCGGTGCATTTCCCGCCGGAACACAAGGAGAAAATGCTCAAGCTGGTCAATAACCTGCTGGAAGCATACCGCCGCTCCATCACAAACCTGGATTGGATGACCGAAGCCACCCGCGAGAAGGCGCTGGAAAAGCTCTCGAAGTTTGTCACGAAAATCGGCTACCCGGATGAGTGGCGCGACTATTCGAAGCTGGCCCTGGTGCTCGGTGATCTGTTCGAGGACCTGCGCCGCACCGCCGCCTTTAACAGCGATTTCATGATTGATCGCGCTGGCGATGCGGTGGATAAGAACGAATGGCTGATGTCTCCGCAGACTGTGAACGCCTACTATATGCCGCCCGCTAACGAGATTGTGTTCCCCGCGGCTATTCTGCGCCCGCCCTTCTTCGACCCTGAGGCCGACGACGCAGCGAACTACGGCGGCATCGGCATGGTAATCGGTCACGAGATCGGCCACGGATTTGACGATAAAGGTGCGCTTTATGACGGCGACGGCGCGCTGAATAACTGGTGGACCGAGGAGGATTTCGCCGAGTTTACCAAGCGCACGAGCGCGCTGGTTCAGCAATATAACGCCTACACCCCGGCGAACCTTGACCCGCAGAAGTTCCGGGTGAATGGCGAATTGACTCTGGGTGAGAATATCGGCGACCTTTCGGGTCTGTCAATTGCGTTGAGGGCCTATGAGATTGCGCTTGCCGAGCAGGGCATCACCTCACTGGAGGATGCGCCGGTCATCGACGGCATGACGGCTGCGCAGCGCCTCTTCTGGTCTACCGCGCAGGGATGGCGCACTAAGTCACGCCCACAGCATGCGGAGATGATGATTTCGGTAGATCCACACTCCCCCGACGAGTTCCGGGTGAACGGCGTGGTGCGCAATATCGACGAGTTTTATGATGCGTTCGATGTTCCTGAGGACAGCAAACTGTACCTGTCGCCTGAGGATCGCGTGCGTATCTGGTAACCGCCTGCCAGCTCCCAATAGCGCGAGCAGATAGCGAATTGCTATCTGCTCGCGGGAGTTAAGAAGCGCCGCATCGCCCAAAGCACCGTAGCTGTGAGGGCTAAGGATGCGGCACATACGAACGTATATGTTCCGGTATCTGCCCACGCACTTAAATATGAGAAGAGTAAATTTCCCAACGATGCAAAAAGCGCTGCCGCTAAACTAAAGACAGACATTACTTTTCCAATATGCCCAGCATCGCTCTTCTTCTGCAAATCCGAGAAAATACCAATAGTATAGATAGCAATAATTCCACTCACTATACTTTGTGCAGTAATAACGCTGATAATTCCGGGTATAAGTGCCAATACATACGCGCCACTGATAACCAGCAGTAATATGTGTGGATGCGCCCATCGCCTCAGCGCAGGTATGCGGTTGAGAATAAAAGATGCAGCCACGGCTCCCATAGTTCCCATAAACATACCAAGACCGTAAGCCTCTTGCCCTAACCCCAAATAAGCAATTCGCCCTAGAAGCAGGAAAAGGGTTGAGGCACCCCACATATTGAGGAGGGCGGCGAAGACAAGTTCGCGTATAAAATATGCACTAGAGGCTATATATACTAGTCCAAACCTTAAATCGTGAAGTATATGCGTTTTTTGGAATACTTCGGAGCCCTCCGAGTGTCGGGTAACGACAGACCAAGCGGGCACCATAAAAGTGAGCACCAAAGACAGAATAAATGACACCAGATTGACAATGATTGAAAGCTCTAGGGCATTCGCAAAATTCTGCATGAGAATCATGGTTCCCACGAGGGGGCTCACAGCACGGGATAGTTCTCCCACCATCGAATAGGTGCTATTGTATTTTTCAAATTCTCGATGTCCAAGAATCTCAGGAATAATAGCGCGGCTTGTGGGGCTGTACGCAGTCGCGGCTAAAGACATGAGAGCCGAAAGAATAATCAGTATATAAACGATAAATTCTCCGCGCGCTGACGATAAAAGAATAAGAGCGCACAGGCAGCAGAGGCTATTAAAAATATCGTAGAAAATCAGCAGAGACTTTTTCTTGAACCTGTCAATGACAACAAATCCAAGAATGCTGGCGAGGAATATGCCCGCACCGCTCAACGCATTCATCACCCCAACCATCTGCTGACCGGCGTGCTGGCTGATATACCAGGTCACCACAATGGTGTAGGCGACGGTGCCTATGCGTGAAAGCGCCGTCGCCGGGATGAGATAGTACGCTCTGTTGTGCCTCACCACGTTCTGCAAAACCTCAGAGCAGAAGGCTAGATGCTCGATCCACTACTGCTGCTAGAGCCTGAACCTACCTGGCTGCGGAAGGCTGCGGCAAACCCGCCAATAACCCAGTGCCCGTTTTCATACTTCCCTGTTATATCCACGTCGAGCGTGGTGTTGCGGGAGCTTGAGGGAACATCAGCATCCCTTCCTGAGGTGGCGATAAAGCTGCCCAACCCTATGGTGAATCGGGAAGGCCATGTGTATTCCCCGCCGGATTCCTTGGGCTTCGGCGTGGTGAGGTTGGCCGTCACCTTAGGTTCTTCAAACCAGATCGTTGAAAACTGGTACGAGGACGACTTGACGGAGCTTTTATCTGTATCATTCAGCGCGGTCTGCTCGATCAGGCTGTCGTCACCGCTCTCCATCATGTACTGGGTCGCCGCAGTATAGAACGCGATGCTGGAATACAGCCCTGCCACCGAGTTTTCGTCGGCGTTCTTAGGTTTGATGGGTTTGGGCACGTTCTTCGCGCGTTCGGTGCGGGTCGCCTTACGATACTCCCCCGCCGAGGTATCGTATTCGTCAATCTTCGCTTCGCCACTGAAATCGCTGCGGTAGCTTGCCGTAGCATCCGTCGGGAGCGGTTTCACGCTGCCAACGTTGGATGCGCATCCAACAAAAGCGAGCGCGGAACCTGCGCCCAGCACGCCGAGGGCGGTTCTGCGGGATACAAACGACTGTGTCATGAGAAAGACCTTTCATCGATGGCGACTATTGTTCTAACACTATTATCCCGGATACTCCCGGCCAGTACTATCCTCTGGAATTAGGCACTCAGGTTACCCGCTGAGCCAAAGCTAGAAGACAAGTCGGTATTGGTGGGAATATCGATCAGCAGCCAGCGTCCGTTGTTATATCGTGCCTTAAACTCTCCGTCGTGAACGTCTTTATTTGCCTCGCTGGGAATGTCTACCGCAGTGCCCTCATACACTACAAAATTACCTGTTGAGAATGTGGTCGTTGCCGCCCATGTGTAGACGTCGCCGTTCTGGGTGGGAGTCGGGTCTTTGAGCGTAAACGTCATTTTAGGGTCTTCAAACCACATATTTTCAAGCTCTTTCACACCGCTTTCCTCAAAGGCTTCGGCTCCGTTTATTCCTCCCACAAAGGTAATTTCTTTGAATGGAGAGAAATCGTTGGTCATAATTCCGTAGGTGAAGGCTGCCCCAAGAAATCCAAACAGGGAGTACAGCCCGGCAGAACTTTTCTCGGTCATCATGGCGGTTTTCACCGGTTTCGGCACGTTCTTCGCGCGTTGGGTACGGGTTGCGCGCACGTATTCTCCTGCGGAGGTGTCGTAGCTGTTAAACGTGACCTCACCCGAATAGTCGGCACGGTAGCTCGCGGATGCGTCCGCCGAGAGCGGCTGCACGCGGGAGGCGCATCCGGCGAAGGCGAGCGCGGAACCGGTGCCTAGCACGCCGAGGGCAGCTCTGCGGGATAAGGACGAGGAAGTCATAGGCGGGTACCTTTCTCATGGAAGCGGAAAATACGGCGTCGTTACCGGTATTTTCGTTCGGGGAGTGATGTTACCGTGACGGGCGCATCCTCTATTATCCCGGAGTAGAGCCGCAGTACAGGTAATTATGACACTCCCACCACAAACAGGCCCCGCAGATATAGACCAAGCCCGCAGAAACGCACGTGTTTCTGCGGGCTTGTCCCATATTTACGTCCGATGCGGTTCAGCACGAAAGAGGTTTAGAACCCGAATCCTCCGCCGCTGCCGGAACCGGTGGATGCGCCACCGCTGGCACCAGAAGACGCGGAAGTCTTGGGCTTCAGGTCAATTTCCCAGGTACCATCTTTATAGGTACCCGTAAAGGTATATGGCATTTCCTGATGCCGCGATTTCTCAGGGATATCTATCGCCTGACCATCTCGAACCATAAAGCTGCCCAGATTTATCGATAACTTTCCTTCCCAGGTATAGTTGTCGCCCTCAATCTTGGGCTGCGGAGTATCGAGAGAAGCTTTGACAGTGAAGTCCTCAGACCAAGACTTATCTGGTGCCCCAGAAGATTTCATCTGTTCTTCAAGCGTTGAGACTTGTTCTTTGTTTTTAATATTGCTCTCCTTAAGAGCGCTGCCATCTGCAGTCATAGAGATATACTGCATACCAGCAACAAGAAAGGCAATATTCTGGTAGAAGCCCTCCACCGATTTATCATTCAGGTTATCGGGTTTAATAGGTTTCGGAACGTTTTTTGCGGGATGCTCACGGGTTGCGGGCTCATAATTCCCGGCGGAAGTATCAAACTTCTCAAGCTTGACCTCGCCGCTGTAGTCGTCACGTTTCGACGAATCAGAACCGCCGCCATTAGAATTACTGGTTGAGCATGCGGCAAGAGCAGCCGCCGCAGAACCGGCGCCGATCACACCAAGAGCGGAACGGCGGGTCAGATAATGTGCTGGGATATTCATAGTATTCCTTTCGGCGCCTTACTTATGCCCGGATAACAATAGGGTATCCATGTTTAGGGCAGAGAGCTTAAGCGCTCCTTGTGGTTGGGTTACCTCTAACTATCCTGCCATGCGCCATGATTTATGCTTGGGATTGCCGCAGGTATTTCTGCATATTCCCAGGTTGAGGCCGTTCAGTTGAATATTTGCTGTGTACGCGCATTCGTAATTGTGAACACCCTCAGCGCCTTTATTTCTTTGCCGCCGGTGTAGGTACAGGCGTGGGGGTTAGGTCTTCTACACGCATCCTAAAATGTGAGAAAAGGTCGGTTCTTTCGGGTGCTCCCACAATCTTTTCGGGAACGCTCACCTTACACCACCAGCGGCCGTCACGATGCACCGCGGTGAAGGTGGTCTGGGCAACTTCGTACCGTTTCGCGAGAGAAAGGTTTACGGTCTCTTTCTCGCCCACCTGAAAGGTTCCGTAATCAAGGGTGGTCTTTCCTTCCCAGGTGTAGGTATCGCCTTTGATAGTCGGTTCGGAGGTTTTGAGGGTTACTGTGACCGCGGGGTTATCGAACCAGACGCGCCCTTCACGCATTAAAGAGAACGCTTTTTCGTCTTTTTCGCCATGCATGACACTATGTCCCGGCTCTGCGGCGGCGCTTTCGTCATAAAGTCGGGTGTTGCCGGTGGCGTTCATATATTGGAGGGCGGCGGAAATATAAGCGATCGTGCCGTAAAGCCCCTGCACAGATTTATCGTTCATATGCTCGGGTCTAATGGGCACAGGCACGTTCTGAGCCGGGTGATCACGAGTTGCAGGTTTAAAGGCTCCTGCAGATTCATCATATGTATCGAATTTGACCTCACCAGCGAAATCGGTGCGGGTTTCATCAGAGCTTGTGGTAGATCCTTGGTTTCTTGATAGGCAGGAGGCAATAAATCCCGCTGAGCCTATGCCCAACAGCGCGAGTGCGGAGCGGCGGGGAAAACGACGGGAGGTGTGGGAGGGCATCGAAATGGTGTCCTTTCAGCGCCTTTTACCCGTGCATCAAGGCGCAAACTGTGGTTGGATGTATTCCCATTGTGTACATGATGTAGAAATTCATGCGAGGTTTAAGCGTTCCCTGAGCAAAGATTCAGCTAAGAGCGCGGAAAACCCGCAAGAACACCGTGTTTCCTGCGGGTTTTCTTTAAGTAGGAACCTACACTCGGTTCTCCTAGACGATTGCGCGGTATTGCTACTGTGCCCCGCCGTTGCCGGATGCGCCTTCCCCGGCTCCTTCCTGCGGAGCCTGCTGCTGATCCTGGGCACCTCCAGATTGCCCTGCAGCACTCGGATCCTGCAGCAACCAGGTGCCGCCTTTGTAGGTTCCCTTAAAGATGGCAGGTGATTCTTCCTCTTGTTTGTCTTCGGGAATATCTGTCACTTGTCCGTTAATCACGAAGAAAGAACCATTGCTAGCTTTGATCTTTCCGTTCCATGTGTAGGTATCGCCATCAATCTTAGGCTGTGGAGAATCCAAGATTGCCACCAGCATAAGATCTTCAGCCCAGGTTTTTTGAGATTTCCTCTGCTCAACCACTTGCCGAAAATTATCAGGAGATATCTTATTCCCTTGGTTATCTGCCGCAACCTGCAACAAAGGTTCCGGGTCATTGGCGCCTGTGAAATATTCCAGCGAAGCTATCATGTACCCGATAGCCGCATAGAAACCAGCAACGGATTTCTCACCCATCTGCTCTGGTTTGAGGGGCTTGGGGAAGTTCTTCGGGGGCTGTTCCTTGGTGCCGGGCTCGTACTTACCCGCAGAGGTGTCGTAGTTGTCGAATTTCACCTCGCCACTGTAGTCCTTTTGGTCTTGGCCACCGGATGCGGAGGAGCCTGACCCGCCAGCATTATTTGCCCCGGAACAGGCAGCAAGAGCCACCGCCGCAGAACCGGCGCCAAGGAGCCCAAGCGCGGAACGGCGAGTGATATTCAATGAAGACATGCTAGTCCTTTCGGAACCCAAGCCCTGACACTCGGGTGGTATCGATCATCGGAGGTACAGCATATGCATATACCCGCTATCCATCACGATAACGAGAAAAGAATACTCTCGCCGTAAAATTTCGCTAGATGCCAAACAGCGAACCGGAGCTGCTGGAGCTTGACGGGCTAGCGCTACTAGACGAGGCTGAATCCTGATTTGGGTTCGTAATCATCCATTTGCCGTCCTTATAAATTCCCTTGAACGTAGCGTCTTGGCTCTGTTCCTGGTTCAGTTCTTGGCCCATTCCCCCGCGGCCGCCCATACCGCCAGCTTTCATGGTAACGCTTCCATCCCAGGTGTAGGTGTCGCCGTCCATCTTCGGCTGCGGAGTCTTGAGGCTGCCAGTAATTTTTATGTCATAAAGCCACACGACTCCCCCGGCACCCATCTGCTTGAACTGCTCAAATTGCGACGCAGGCACCTTCTGCCCGGTGTTGTCTGCAATAACCTCCATCATGGGTTCGGGGTCAAAAGACTCGAAGAAGTACTGCATGGATGCAAAAAGGTAACCGATAGACGAGTAAAGACCTGCCGCTGACTTCTCGTTAGCGTTATCCGGCTTCTTGGGCTTCGGCACGTTCTCGGCGGGGTGATCCTTAGTTGCGGGCTTGTACTCTCCCGCAGAGGTGTCAAAGTTATCGAACTTGATCTCGCCGCTAAAGTCGGTGCGCTCACTCGGGGAGCTGACACCGTTAACGCCTCCAGAGCACGCAGCAAGCGCCACGGTCGCAGAGGCTGCACCCGCCAGACCAAACGCGGTGCGACGTGAGAGACGATACGCATGTGTGTTCATGATATGTGTTTCCTTTCAGCGCCCAGGCTCATGCTGAAACCTGGGCGCATATGCAGATGCAACTAGCAGGTCTTAAATAAATTTAGAAACCGAAAAGTGACCCGGAGCTCGATGAGCTTCCGGATGTTGAAGTGGCCTCTGGGTCTGTCATACGCCACTGACCGTCCTTATAGGTTCCCTTGATAGTTATATCGCTTGTTTGATCTTTACCCGCCTGCTGTGCAGCATCAACACTGCTCCCGATCCCATCATATTTAATGGTGCCTTTTGCATCCCATGTGTACGTATCACCATCGACTTTAGGCTGAGGAGTCTTCAAGGAGATCACGACTTTAGGATTAACGACCCATGCGAGGTTGGAGGATTTCATCTGTTTAAACTGGTCATAATTTCCTTGTGAATCCCCCAGAACTTCAATTAGTGGTTCGGGCTCTAGGTCCTCCAACAGGTACTGCATTGCAGCCGCGAGATAGCCGATCGCCGCATAGAACCCTGCCGCAGATTTTTCATTCATCTGAGAAGGTTTAACGGGTTTAGGCACATTTTGGGCAGGTTTGTCTTTGGTTGCTGGTTCATAATTCCCGGAGCGTTCGAAGCTGTCAAACTTCACTTCTCCGCTGTAATCTTTTCCATCTCCATTAGAGCACGCAGCAAGCGCTACGGTCGCAGAAGCAGCACCCGCCAGACCAAACGCGGTGCGACGTGAGACATGTAGAGCGGACATTCTTTTTCCTTTCATGGTGCGGACTTCTTAGCCCGAATATCTGTGTGGTGTTTCTAGAGTGAAAATTCTTGAGACGATCCAGATCCTGACGAACCCGAGGAGCTGCCGTAGATAACCCACCAGCGCCCTTCCGTATAGGTTCCACGGTAGAGGGTATCTGATGTCTCTGTCTCAGACTCTCGGCTTACTCCACTCGGCCCGTAAAAGGTACCCAGCGAAAACGATATTGTTCCCTCCCAGGTGGCACTCGTACCGTTCATCGTCGGTTCCGGACTCTTGAGAATCGCCTTAAATTTGGGGCCGCCAAACCATGATTTACTGCTCGTGGTTTGTTGTTTCAGCTGGTTAAATTTAGATTCCAGGACATCTTTGTATTCTGGTGGAAACGCATCCGCTACAAGGCTAAAGTCCAGGGTTTCCATGGCGTACTGCATGGCTGCCGTCGTATAGCCAATCGCCGCATAAAATCCTGCCGCCGACTTATCGTTTATATCTGAGGGTTTCGTCGGTTTAGGCACGTTCTTTGACGGATGATCTTTCGTGGCAGGCTCATAGGCGCCAGACGAGGTATCGAAACTCGTGAAGCGAACCTCGCCTGCATAATTGCTGGAGCTAGATGAAGAACTTGAACTGGAACTAGATGGAGAGCTGGAACTAGAGCTGGATGCGGTTGCCCCCGCACTCTGCTGCTCGGATGCGATTCCTCTCACTTTCGGGGCGCAGGCGCTCAGCACCATCGCCGAGCCCACCGCACCGGCTGCCGCAAGAGCGGTTCGGCGCGAAAAATCATAGGATCTTTCTGACATATTTCATTCCTTTCGGCGTCTTAATCGTCAACGATTAAGACCCCTGTGATGTGGCTGGGTACCTTACTATTGTGCCGTTAACCCGCACAAACATGCGTTATATGACGTCATCATAAGCTGTTATATTTTTCTCATCATCCCTGCACACGCCCAAGAGCCAGCGCCGAGCGCATCCCTTCCAAGCACGGTACAACGCTATGGTGTAGCTGTAGAGCTCTGTGAGGCTACGGTCTTTGACCGTGTTTCAATGCTCCAGCGCCCGTTGGTATACGTTCCTTTGAAAACCATGTCTTCGGTATTGCTTTTTTGCCGTTCCGTTAGGTCGTTTACCTGCCCACGATCAACACGGTAGTTCCCAAACTCCATAGAAAACTTCCCTTCCCACGTATATGTATCACCTTCCATCGCGGGCTGCGCGGTATTCAGGGAGATAGTGACGCGCGGGTTCTCATACCAGTTTTGCCCCTCCCTCATGCGCGCCAGTATTTGCTCATTTGAGGAATTATGAACATAGTGTTTCTCATCCTCGGTGAGCGCACTGTCATCGTAAGGACCGGTGTCACCGGTGGCGAACATATACTGCATAGCGGCGGCGATATAGGCTAGGCTCGCGTAAAACCCGGCAACGGACTTTTCATCTGCATTCTCAGGTTTGATAGGTTTGGGGACGTTCTTGGGAGGGGTGTCTCGTGTGGCGGCTTCAAAACTACCGGCAGAATTATCATATTTTTCGAGTTTGACTTCTCCGGCATAGTCACTGCGTTCATTCGAGCATGAAGCAACCGTAAAAAGCACCGCACCGGCACCCGCAGCACCCAGCGCGGAACGACGTGTTAGCGCATATTCCACCGTGATTCCCCTTTCGCGCGGCATCAAAATGCGGGAAGTCCCTTCATTATCCACCTTAAGTAGAGGTTTATAGCAGATTTCAGCGGTATGCGCTCTGTGAGATTTCGCTCGATTCTGCCAGAGGATAAAGCGGGAGCGGTGCTTCGCAGACCGATCTTGACCTCCACGTATTTTTATAGATAACCCATAAAACAACGAGGTTTTTACGTTCCGCAACAAAGAAACTGGAGAAGTTATCCACAGGCATACCGGTACTTTTTTATGCAACTTTTATTGCTTTCTAACGAAAGGACGTTCTTCTGCACACTGCGCTGAGTACCATAGAAGAGTATGTTCCGACATGACGAGAGGATATCTCATGGCTGAAATCCCTACTTCCGAACCCCAAGTTGGTGCCCCGCCGGTCGTAACTCAAGCACCGCCTAAACTTAACCAAGCGGGAGCTATCGACCTTGTAAAACGGGAAACGCGTGCCCCTGAGGTTGCAACTATCAGTCATGAAGCAGACGAACTGGCTATCACTCTCAACAACACCGATCTGAAGTCGCCTTCACTTCTCGATACCCTCGAAAATACGATTTCAAGCTACGGTTCCGATACCTTCAACGGCATCGACATGGTTACCCAGCGCCTGCTCAATATGCAGGAGCTTGAGCTTGCGCCGGACTCCCCACAAACCAAGGCATCTCAAAACCTGGCGGAACTGCGTGCACAAATCAACTCGCTGGATTACAGCGCGATTGACGGTACCCCCGGTAAACGCGGCATCGCAAAACGCCTGATAGGGCGCGGCAAAAGCAAAATCGAGAAATTCTTCTACCAGTACGCCAGCGTCAACAGAAATATTGAAGGCATCAGCAAAAAACTGAAAAAATCCACCGATGCGCTCGTCATGCAGCAGGCGGAACTCGTGAAACTGCGCGAGAAACTTCAGGAAGGCATGACGGATTTGAACGAGAAGATCGCAGTTCTTCAACAGTTCTCCGATATGGTGCGTGCCGCCGCTGAAGAAACTCGTCTTGAAGGAGATGAAGAAACCGCGCGCATCTACACCGAGAAGGTTCTGTATGTGACCGAACAGCGCATCAGCGATCTGCTCACTAAACTTGAAATTGCTGGGCAGGCGTACCTGACAAGCGATGTTGTCTCCAGCAACGGCAAAGAGCTCATTCGCGGTATCCGTCGCGCCGAAGACACCACCTTATGGGCATACAAAATGACCGCCTATATCGCCCGTTCCTTAGGCATGCAGGAAGCGGTTCTGCAGCAGCTTGGCGCTCTGAAGCAGACCACCGAGAACGCTATTATGCGCAACGCCGATATGCTGTCTTCGCAGGCTACGCGCATCCAGCAGATGGCGTCCCAACCCGCAATTGACCCGCAGGTTTTGGCGCAGGCACATGGAAAAGTACTTCAAGCGCTCGACGAAGTTTCCGCATTCCGTCAGGGGGCGGTAGAAGCATTCGCTCAGTCGAACCAGATGCTGCGCGAACTGACAGCGGATTCCCTTGAACGCGTTACACGAAGGAATAATGCCCCCGAATCCCCTGCACACGCCAGCGGAACTCCCACAAACCGCGCGCTCACCCAGAATTAGAGGCACACGTGGGCGTTATCAAACGGTTTTTCGGTGTGCCGGACGATTCCCCGGTCCGCTCCCAACAAGAAAGCGTCACGGATGCCCCGGCGCAGGAGTACGCCTCGGCTCATTCTTCTGCCCCGGAGCCCACGTACCTGCGCCAGTCCCAGCATGTGTTGGATGATGCTTCGCATTATTTGGCGGATTTTGCCGTGTCTGTACCCCCGCGCGCACTCGTACCCGCCTTCGAGATGGTCGAAACCTACCGCAAAATAACGGCAGAAACGGGCAGTGATACCCGCGCGACCCTGCCCTCAACGACGGAATACACACTCCAGACGGCGCTAACCACCTATGTACCGAATCTGTTGACTGTCTACACCCGCACGCACAACCCCACCCCGGAGCAAACCTCCGAGCTGGTGCAGGCTCTTACTGATGCAAATCAGGAATTCGTCACAGCGCTTAACCTTGTGCGGGCAGATAACAGCCTTGAACTTGAAACGCACACCCTGTTCATGCGCAAGAGAATGGCGGTATAAATGGAACTGAGCATTGGTCAGAACGTCAATCTTACCCAGGAAGCACCCGATCTTGACCACGTGCTGGTAGGACTGCGGTGGCGCACCGACGAACTGCTTCTACGTGAATCTCTGGAGGCAGGGGTACTTCTCACCTCGAACGGCAAACTAGTTTCGCGGCAAGACTTTGTATTTGCTCACCAGGTCTTAGACCGTGCGGGCAGTGTTCGCCGCCGCGAGCTCATGGGCGACGATCAGGTGCAGTTCGATCTGCACCTTCCCACTGTGCCCCAAGACGTAGATTCCCTGGAGGTTGTGCTCTTCACAAACGGGGAAAGTACCGTGCGGCTCAACCGTGCCAGCGGGATCCGAGCACGCATGATAAACCCCACCACCGGAAAAACAATGTTCCGTGCCCCGCTCGTGCAGGTAGGTCGCAGCGCGGCGGTACGGTTGATGCAGGTGTACCGGCACCGCGGTGAATGGAAAGTGCGGGCTGTGTGCGATGAATGGCATAGTGTATCCGCCATGCTTCAAGGGTTCGGGTTATGAGTCGCTACAGTTTTATCACTGCCTACATAGCGGACCCTGAGCCGCGGGCGCATCCTCAAGCATCCCCCTCTGCTGCCGCAGCAGCAAACCGGGAGCCGCAGTCTGCAGATATTCCCTCTGACCAGCGGGGGCACCGGGGGGCGCAGCATACTCAGCGGAGTATAAGCCGCCAGGCGAACCGAGCGACGAGCGCATCCGGGACAGCGCAGCCGGTGCAGCACCGGCAGATTAAGCCCCCAAATATGAGCAAATCTCGCGGGACGGCAACCTACACCCCGGAATCGGCTGAATCTTGGCAGCGTTCTCAACCTGCAGACACGTCAAAAACCATAACTCCCCCATCCGAACACCTGCGTGAACCGCACTGGTGGGGTCACATCCCCAATATCGCCGACGCTCACCCGAGCGAACGTCTCTTTATGCTCGATGCGGTACAAGCCGCCGTAGGAGAACTGCGTATTACCGGAACCGATATGACTGCATTCCTGCTGAACTGGGATGGTGAGAGTGTTATGCTGTCGGGTTCATCCGCTCCCCCAACTGATGCTGTCTCTCGGATGACCCAAATATCGCTCAACGCAGCAGGCACAGTTTTGACAATTCCCCCTAAATCTTTGACGCTACTCCGATCTTTAAAACTGATCGGCAGGAACCTTCAGCTCACCAATCCCGATATACGCATAACCCGGGATTTAGGAGAGAGTACGCTAATATTAAGTGAGGATGGTTACGTTACCTGTGCCATCGCCCTTCTCAGCGGATATCAACACCATAAATAGAAAGGAAAATATAGTGGCTGCTATTAAGCTCACCAAAGGAAACCCCATCAATCTCACCAAAGAGGCACCGGGTCTGAAAAACCTCACCATCGGCCTGGGTTGGGACCTATCCCTCGCGGGTGAAGCCTATGACCTTGACGCATCCGTCATGATCACCGACGAAAATGACAGGATCCTTTTTGACGATGCATCCCTCATCTTCTTTAACAATCCCACCAGCCTTGACGGCGCGGTCGTCCACACCGGTGACAACCGCACTGGCGATGCTGAAGGTGACGATGAGACCATTATCGTGAACCTCGATAAAGTAGACCCAAAGGTACAGCGCCTTCACATCCTCGCCTCCATCTACGAAGGCGAAAAAACCGGTAAGAATTTCGGTGTAGTACGTAACGCTTATGTACGTCTAATAAACGACGACACTAATGAAGAAATCGCTCGTTACGACCTTTCCGAAGACTGCTCGGCAGCGCCCGCTGTACTCTTCGCAATGGTGTACCGCCACAACGGCGAATGGCGTTTCAAAGCCGTAGAAGATCCATTCACCGGTGGTCTGCCGCATCTGCTGACCTCCTACGGTTTCACCGTTTAACAACCTGCCTTATCTCTAACGCGAAGGAGAGCCTTCTGCCCTCATGGCTTTATTAAAATTCTTCAAATACGATCTCTTGATTACCCTTGCGGCACTTATAGGTGCCGCCTTTTATGGTGGTATTGTCGGCATGGTATCCGCCGCGATCCTGATTGTCCTTGAGATCGTTTTCTCATTCGACAACGCGGGTGTGAACGCAAAATACCTAGACAAAATGTCGCATGCATGGCGCAATATCTTCTTGACAGTCGGTGTGCTAGTCGCTGTTTTTGGTATGCGTCTTATCTTCCCCTTCCTGATCGTCTGCCTGGCAGGCAACGTAGGTCCGGTTGAGGCTTGGAACCTTGCAATGGAACGCGGCGACCCGCATACGCCCGGAACCTACGGGTACATTTTGGAATCCGCGCACCACACCATCGCTTCCTTCGGCGGCATGTTCCTGCTCATGCTCTTCCTTTCCTTCCTCTTCGAAGCTGGTAAGGATGTTCACTGGCTATCCGTGATCGAGAAACCGCTCGCCAAAGCCGGGCACTTTGATTCCATGCCTGTATTGGTTTCCGGGGTTCTCTTAGTGACGGCTTCTCAGCTTTTCGGTGCCGAGCATCATGAACAGTACACCATTCTGCTCTCGGGGCTTCTGGGCATGCTCACCTTCTTGGCGACCAACGGCCTGGCAACTTTTATGGAAGACCGAAACGAATCTCAAGAAGAATCCCTGGCGAATGTTGCCGTACTTACTGGTAAAGCAGCATTCTCCATGTTTATCTTCCTAGAAGTTCTTGATGCCTCCTTCAGCTTCGATGGCGTTCTCGGCGCATTCGCGGTAACCTCAGACCCCATTATTATCGCTATCGGTCTGGGCGTGGGCGCGCTCTTCGTGCGGTCGATGACCATTTACCTGGTCGAAAAGGGAACCCTTCAAGAGCTGCGCTACCTGGATCACGGTGCACACTGGGCTATCGGCGTTCTCGCGCTCATGCTTCTGGCAACTCTCAAGTGGGATATTCCCGACTACGTGATCGGCCTTTCCGGCATCGTCTTTATCGCCGGGTCGATTATCTCCTCCCGCAAGGCAAACCATGCGGAGGCAGCACTCGCGGAAAAGACTGCAGAACCTGACGCTCCGGTGCAGAGCACATAACAGCAGGATCAAGGGCACATAGCCCTCAAGCAACACGGTGGGCGACGATGCGGACGCAGCGTGCGCCGCGCATCCGCCCACCGTATTTTTATGACTACATGACTACATAACTAACGAAGGGTACAAGGCACTGTGGCTATTAACCTGTCAAAAGGTCAGAAACTAGATCTCTCGAAAGACAGCTCGCTCACCCAGGTTCGTTTGGGCTTGGGCTGGGACCCCATTAAAACCAAGGGACTCTTTGGGCGTATCAAAGAGAAAGCGGTCGATCTGGATGCTTCCGTGATCGGCTATGATGCAGCCGGTAACCTGCTTGAGGTCGTTTTCTACGGGTCGTTACGCTCGGTCAATGGTTCTATTATTCACCACGGAGATAACCTGACGGGTGCAGGTGAAGGCGACGACGAGGTTATCGATATTAACCTCCCAGGCGTGGATGCACGCGTTGCTTTCTTGGCACTGGTGATTACCTCATATTCCGGGGACCAATTTAGCAACATTGACAACGCCTTTGTGCGCGTTGAAAACGTTGCTACCCGCCAGGAGATGGCACGTTTTTTGATGACGGAAAAGGGCTCACATACGGGGCTCATGGTAGCCCTGCTGGCACGCGTAGGTCGCGGCTGGGAGCTTCGGGCTATTGGAGACCCGCTGCCCGGCGTGGCACGCACCCCGCGCGATGTTATCGACCCTGTAAAAAGGTACCTTGTCTAAAAATTTGGCGTGCTGTGCACGTATTCAATAGAGGTACGTCAGGTGTACATAGCGGCAGTTTTATTCTTCTTTATGGCGGTAAGAGCTGTCTTTGGAATGCTTCTGTGCGCATAGTACTGATAGCAAAAGCTGGTCCCGCATGCATCAATACGATGCGTGCGGGACCAGCTTTATGCTCCGAAAAGCACAATTATCCATTCAATTACTGGTACCTAGAATGATTTGATCTGCCAGGCACCATCGGAATACTTACCCTGAAAATACACCGATGTTTCTGTCTTACGTTGTTTTTCATCGGTGTAGTCCTCGCTAGTTCCGTCAGGGAAGGCACGAAACTCTCCTAAATCGATGACCATCATACCGCCCCAATTGTAGCCGCCACTGCTTGCTTTTGAGGGACGGGGAGAGCGCATGGCAAACGTTACTTGAGGGTTACCAAACCAAATCTCACCATCTTTGATCCTATCGAAAGAAGATTGATCATTTTTTAAGAAACCATCCTTTTCGCTTTGTGCTAATGCAGACTTATTGATCATTTCGTCGCTTCCCGTCTCAAAAAGATACTGCAATGCACCTGCCATAAAGACTAGATTAGCGTAGAAGCCATCTGCTGAGTTCTCTTTAGCTTTATCATCTAAAACAGGTTTAGGGATATTCTTTGCTGGATGTTCACGTGTTGCGGGTTCAAACGCGCCAGCCGACGTATCGTACTTATCATTTTTGATAGTAGTACCGTAGTCTTTTATGCTCTCCGAAGGTGATGCCGATGCAGAGGATGAGGACGATGAGCTTGACCCGGACGATGAAGAGCTTGAGGAGCCGCTAGCAGCGGCGTCAACAGGTTTTACGGAGGGGGCGCATCCGGCAAGAGCAATGACAGAGCCAGCGCCGACAAAGCCTAGGGCGGCACGGCGGGTTACATCATGAGGTGACATGGTGTTCCTTTCGGGGCTTCCGTAACGCCGCGGGCAGGCGACTGCGGGAAGCACAGGTGGCGAGCGCATGAACTCGCCATGGGTGTTTCTCTCTACTCTAGTGTATCGGGGCTGCGGGAGCTCGCATATCTGCCGTTCTAGGGTCTTAGAATACGGTAGTTTTTTCGCGCAATGCGCCGCGCCGGGGCATTTCACCGCCACACACCAGCGCTCCCGATTTTCTTGCGAATACAAAAAAGCCCCGCAAGATTGTAGAAATCTTGCGGGGCATAAATACTAAGTTAGTAAGTTAGCTGGTATTATCGTGTCCAATTTAGTGAGTGCTGATTATATTCCACTTATTATCGGAGTATGTACCTACAAAACTTACAGATTCCGTATTGGTCCTTTCATCAGCCGAAAAATCAACCGCAGTATCTGCGTTTGCCATAAAAGCACCCTTGTCAGTCGACATTTGGGAACCCCACTTATAACGGTCACCGCTAATTTCGGGCGCAGATGTTTTCAGTTCAGTAGTTACTTTAGGATTATCCAGCCAAATTTCTCCGCTCTTTATTTGAGAGAATATTTTTTTAGTCTCAGGATCTTTATAAAAAGCATTAACCTCTTCTTCGGTAAAAGAGCTCTTACGCAGAGGAGCATCATCCCCTGTGGCAAATAGATATTGTATGCTGGCTGCAATATAACCAATATGCGCGTAGAAAGCCTCGACGGACTTTTCGTTAGCGTTCTCCGGCAGCTTCGGAACAGGAACATTCTTCGCGGGCTCGGTGCGGGTCGCGGGCACGTACTCCCCCGCCGACGTATCGAAGCTGTCGAACTTGACCTCGCCCTTGTAGTCCTTAGCGGGTTCCGACTTACTGGAGCTTGACGAACCGCCGCTGGAGTTCGAGTTTGAGTTCGACGAAGAACATGCTGCGAGCGCGGCCGCAGTGCCAGCACCCAGCACACCCAGCGCTGCGTTACGGCGAGTCACGATCAACGATGACATAATATTCTTTTTTCCTTTCATATGTGCCTCATTCAAAGCGAATAAAGCATAAATCTAGTGAGGCTAAGAAACCCCAGCCGCTAAAACAACAATGTTTTAGATGGAGAATCCGCCGCTTCCAGCAGCACCCCCGCTGCTGCGAATAGTCCACGAGCTGCCCGAATAGAGGGCCTCGAAGGTGATATCCGTATCAACGTGTTGTTTACTGGAGTCCACATCTTTACTCATGGAGTTCACAACGATGTAGGAACCCATATTCATATTCATCGTACCATCCCACGAGTAGAAGCTGCCGCTGCTGCTCGGGGTTGAGGTGTTCAGCGAGAACACAACGGTCGGGTTGTCCAGCCAGGCATTGCCCTCTTTGATCATTTTGAGCATCTTTGAAGCATTAGTGTTACTGGACAGACTCGACTTTTCGGATGACACCAGAGCGCATTTCTCGAAAGGCTCCATATCGCCGGTCTGGAAGAGGTACTGCATAGAAGCCGCGATATAGGCGATGTTTTCGTAAAGTCCGTCTATGGTTTTCTCGTTGGCTTTATCAGAGAGCAGGGGTTTGGGAACGTTCTTCGGCTTCTCAGTACGGGTTGCAGGTTGGTGTTCACCTGCGGAAGTGTCGTACTTTTCGAGTTTTACATCGCCGGTGTTTTTCGAGTTACCGGGCAGAGTAGATGCGCTCGATGATGAACTTGAGGATGAAGCGCTTGACGACGATGAGCTCGCGGAGGACGAGCTCCCCTGCCCGAGGTTCGCGGGTTTGACGGCGGGGGCGCATCCGACAACGACGGTGGCAGATCCTGCGCCCAGCACACCCAAGGCGGCGCGGCGGGAGACATGGTGGGGTAAACGGGTTGGCATGTTTGCCCTTTCATCGGTGCTCTCAAGGGATGCGGTTACGAGCGAGGTTCCGGGTCTCAACACTCTTTTTGCCCAAAACTGCGCAGTCAGGGGCGGAAGATAAGCCTCAACTTCCCAGTTTGTTGCTCCATACCAGAGACATTACGTCGATTGTATCTTAGAGCTTTGTTGAACCCCGGGCTCCTAGACACGTCTTCATCATTTCGTTATCTATTTGCTCTCTATGTGGACTCGCTAGAGAGGCGCTGCGGCACGGCATAAAATCGCTCATGAGTACCATTCCGTATTAGCGGTTGAATATATCACCGAACTGTAGAAAAGTCTCTATATGAGCTTTACGATTAAACGAACATTGATAGTGAGCTAGTACACGGGAGGTTCCCATGAAAGCTGTAGTTGTCCCTGACGTTGTTGATGGCTCGATAAATGTCACCGATGTTCCCGTGCCCGAGGTGGGGCACGGTCAGGCGCTCGTGAAGCTAGAGTATTCCGGCGTCTGCCACACCGACCTGCACGTTGCGGCTGGTGATTTCGGTAAGGTTCCGGGGCGCGTCCTGGGGCATGAGGGTGTTGGTATTGTCACCGAAGTTGGTGAAGGCGTTGAATCGCTCAAGCCCGGTGACCGTGTCTCTATTGCATGGTTCTTCCAGGGATGCGGGCACTGCGAATACTGCACCTCCGGCAGGGAGACCCTATGCCGTACCGTCAAGAATGCGGGCTACACCGTGGACGGTGCCATGAGTGAGTATGCCCTTGTCACGGCAGACTATGCCGTAAAGGTTCCCGAAGGCCTGGATGCGGCGCAGGCAAGCTCGATTACCTGCGCGGGCGTGACCACCTATAAGGCGATTAAGGAATCGCAGATACGCCCCGGTCAGTGGCTGGTCGCCTACGGCGCTGGCGGGCTGGGCAACCTGGCGGTGCAGTACGCCAAGAAGGTTTTCGGCGCCAAGGTTATTGCCGTCGATATTAACGATGACAAGCTGCAACTTGCCGCCGAAACCGGTGCCGACGTCACGATTAACGGTCGTGAAGTTGAGGATGTACCGGCGAAGGTTCGTGAGGTAACCGACGGCGGGGCGCAAGCTGCCGTGGTGACCGCGGTATCGAGGGTCGCTTTTAACCAGGCGGTTGAGAGCGTGCGTGCCGGGGGTACCGTGGTGGCTGTGGGTCTTCCGCCCGAGAAGATGGAACTGCCTATCACAAAGATCGTTCTTGACGGTATTCGCGTGCTCGGCTCGTTGGTCGGCACCCGCCAGGATCTCGCCGAAGCGTTCCAGTTCGGCGCAGACGGGCTAGTAGTTCCCGTAGTGCAGCTGCGCCAGGTCGATGAGGCCCCGCAGATCTTCGAGGAGATGAACGCAGGCAAGATTAACGGGCGTATGGTGCTCGATTTCGCAGGTCTGTGGTAAGGCAAGAAGGCTTCTCACACGGGTGCGTTAGGTATTGAATCTTTGCGGTAGCGCGGGTTGCCGCCCGTTTCTACACATAGGGTTCTGAACCCCTAATGCAAAAAAGCGGTGTCCCCTGGAACATATGAAGATTCCGGGGGACACCGCTCTATATGCGGAGCTAGTGATTAGCTGTCCTGGGTATCGTGGGATGCGGAGCTGTCGGATCCACCGGTTCCATAGAAACCACCAACGCTCCATTTGTTATTGGCGTATTTAGCCGTGAAGTTAATCTTCTGAGTGCGCTTCTGCTGTTCTTCAGGAAAATCTACAACCTCACCATCGTGCACGGCATACTCCCCCTGAGACACGCTCACGTTTACTGGCCACGTGTAAGTGCCGTTCTCTTCCTTAGGCTGAGCATCCTCAAAGTTCATCACAATTTTAGGGTCTGCAAGCCAGCTCTTCCCGCCCTGAAGATCCGCAAAAAGAGCACCCGACAGTGTGCGCTCTTTATCCTCATCACTCATAGCGCTTTCTTTGATCGGAGATACATCGCCGGTCTGCAGTGCGTACTGCAAAGCCGCGCCGATGAATGCGATCGAAGAGTACAGACCCGCGACGGAGTTTTCGTTCATATTCTCCGGCTTGATGGGCTTGGGAACATTCTTAGCGGGAGTCTCGCGAGTCGCGGGCTCGTAGGTGCCAGCTGAGGTATCGAACTTATCGATTTTAGCTTCGCCGCTGTAGTCGCTGCGGGTGCTCGTCGAGGAAGCCGATGTGCCGGAGTCCCCGCCGTTGCCGTTCGAGTTAGAGGAGGAGCACGCCGCTAAGAACGCGGCAGAACCAAGACCCAAGATGCCTAGAGCACCACGGCGGGATACAGAAGTAGTCAGCATGTTGTTATCTTTCAGTCGGTGATTATTGCCTATTTATTATAGAGTGCATACATCGGAAGAACCCATTTAGGGCAAGCTATGTTCCCACAAGTGCGGGGAGTTTGCAGGTTTTGCTGAATGCGCCTGGGGATTACGCGGTATGAGGTGCTGAGGCTTGTAAGTTGCGTACGAATCGGATCTCTCGTAACGCCTCAAACGACTCCCGACCCTCTAAAAACCCAGACTCCGACAACTGCTGCACCGAAGAAGCCCACTCCCCCGTACGCACCTTATACAAAATATGACCAAAAATCACCGTGCCGTCGAACTGCCCCGGATCAAAACTCAGCCGCTTACGCTTGCCCTGATCCCGGAAAATAATACGAATCCACCCGTTGCGGTTGTTATCTAGATACGTGAGCCTATCAATCGAGGTATACGGTGCGGTATAGGTGCGTCCGAGGGAGTTACGCCAAGTGACCGAGTGCTCATCAAACCGGATATAGAGCACATAGTAATTAATAATGACTACCAGCCCCATAGGGGCACCTAATATAAATATAAAAATATGCATGCCAAGGTCGAACCCAAACATAATATCTATAAAAAGAGGAAAGGGTATCAGGATAAAAAGTAATATTCCCCATCCGAGGTAGAGGACAAAGCGCGGGCGGTGTTGCCTCACCCCGACGGAGACATGTGAACCTTTACGTTGGATGCCGGGCATAGCTCCGACGAGTAGGCCGCCAAGCAGACCACCTAAAATACCGTTTTCCATCTCATAGCTCTCTTTCTAGCCCGCCATATCTGCTGATACGTCTTTTCAACTGTACCTTTTCCTTTATGCTCATCATGTACTTTCAGAGAGCTTTGGTGGCCTCATCAGGGCATAAGTAGAGCAAGAGGGTGCGCTCATGCAGGATACACGAACACACCCCTAGCCAATATTAGACGCTGGCTATGATTCCTGATGATGCTCTACATCAGTGGTTTCTTGGCTCCGAAGTTCTTGATCTTCCGGGCGGTTCCGGTCTGTATCCCAACCGGTATAGAACACCCCGATGCTGATCAGCATACTCACAAACATCAACGCGCCCCAGCCTATCCCTGGACCCATAAAGGTGCAGAATATGGTGCAGAGGAGAAATAATATCGTGAGTACTGCCCCTCCGATCATGAGGCTGTACTTATAGATTCTGGTCTCAAGATCCATCAGAGATACCTTTTAGGGGTGGAAGGTGCGCAATATTTATATGTATCAGTATAGTTTCTGTGTGTAACTATCAGGTTTTCAGAAGAACAGTACTCTCACTTGGGTAAACATAGGTTTCCATAGATACTGAATGACTCACCTCTGGACGGTATTCCTGGATGCTCAGGAAAACATAGCTTTGGGATGGTTGATGAGCCATGGTGCATAAATACTGTCGTCCATGGTGTATATAATCTCTCGCAGGTCTTCCCGCGCGTTCATCACGGCCCACCTTCCATGAGTTTGACGGAAGATTATCTGGCTCATCAGATATGAAAAATCTTGACTGCCGATAGATAGTGTCACACTATTATTTTTGTGATATAAGGTTATTTTCTCTTTAGGGTCATGGGTGTAAGTGTATCCCAGTATTTCATCGTATTGTAAGTGGGTGCTCTTAAACGGTTTATCTCTGTAGGTGAACCCTTGCAGTCTGAAATGCGTATAGGGCCAGCCTCCAACTCGCATTCCTACAATACCGCATGCTATAAGGATGGGATACATGATTAATCCTGCTATATCTGTAGAGTCGAGGGTTTTATCTTCAAAATATAAGTAGATTGTAAATATAAATATTGCGAGAGAAAGCAAGGATAAACCTGCTCCCACTATGAATAAAATTAAGGAAGGTCGTCGTTTCTTGGGTATGATGGATTTTGCAAATTTTTCAATATTATCATCAGGTATATTTTCGATATTCTTTGCAATGGCAGAGCGTTTACGCTTTTTATTGCTTGGGCTGGATATGATATCGCCAATAAGGTCGGGTATCGCCGACAGTATATCTGTAAGGTCAATGAGACTCACTAAAACTCCCTGATTAGGATTTGAAATACAACTGTGACCGCACATAATCGCGACCAACCCCAGGGGCAAGGATTCCGCTTTCTTTGACTCTTCCCAAGCAAAACGGGGTCAGTAGGCGCTAACTCAGTTAGTCTAGTTTGAGTTTCCTCTCATAACACAACCGCTTAATACGCTCAAACATCTTCTCATACGACCCAAACCCAGACACCAACTCCTCAACCCGCTCAGGAGTCAGATCCCGCGGCCATTCCTGATGCTCCACCCGAGACAAAACCATCGCAAAGAAGATAGAGGCATCAAACTGCCACGGATCAAAACTCAGCCGTACCCTCTTGATATTGCGGCTGCGTACCCGAAGGTACCCGTTCTTCCCATTACTTTGCAACAGTACTTCGCTAATACTCTCATACGGCATATACCGAATCTTCCACCGCCAGTTGCGCCAGTAGACTCCCGAGACGGTTTGCTGGATATAAAACGCATGACAATGATTCACAAACGGAATCACCAGGGGTCCGCCAAGAACAAACATGATAATAAAGCAAGCGCCTAAATCACCAAACATGACACCACAAAATATAGGGGTAAGGACTAGCGTTACTACCAACAGAGCATAGCCAGCGATATAGGCTATCCGAGGTCGGTGCTGTTTGACCCCGAGCACGGGCTGATCCATCGTACGTTTCAGCGAGGGAAGCTTTTGTACAATAAAACCCATAACTAATCCGGTTAACGCTGGACTAGACATGAATCTCCTTTTGGTATCTTTATTTTACGAGGATTATCTAATCTTTAGACTGCCTATGTTCCTGGTAGTCAGACCATAATTCGCTACGTTTATCCCAGAGATTACCTCGATTCTCCCATAATTTTTCATGATTTTCAGCAAGGTAGCTTGTAGCATTACTGCGTTCATCAAGAGCAAATGACGTAACATTTTCTTTAGAAATACCTACCATCGTGTTTTTGAGTGTGTCTCTACCAAACTGAGTATCGGTGTAAGAGCTTAATGACTTGGGGTGAATTACTCCCATTTGATTTATCGTCCTTGGGTTAGTGAACGTCCCTTGTGGATTGTAGTTTTTATGGGCTTTAGAGAACCCTTCAAGGGTCTTGAAAGCAACTTTATCAGCGGAAATACTCCCATCTTTGCTTTCGCCCCAACTTTCAACCGCTGCTTGAGTACCTGCTAATCCTGTATGTAACCCAATGTCTAGAACTTTACGTGCTGGTGATGCATATTTAGCCAGCTTGGGAAGATTAGCAATAGTACCTGCAACTGGTCGTATAATTTCACCAGCTCCACCAAATACACCGCCAGAGAGTGTAGACACTATATGACCTTTAAGAGAGTATTCCCTATTATCGCCTTCCCTACCATTGACAGTATCAAGAGCTAAATCTTGAAACCCTTGTGTGAAAGAATTAGCAGCGCCAGCGGCACCATTAACCATAACTTTTGTTGTAACCGCTTGTGCACCGCGTGATAGTTTATCTATTTTTAACATTCCTTGTACAGCGGATGCTCCCCGAGAAGACATAATTCTTGTCATAGCGGCACCTCCAAATTTAGCAGCACCTCCACCTAGAGCGCCGAAGGCACCACCGATAAGCATGTCACGCCCAACATTGCCCCAGTTGATACGACCATCGGGGCCTCTTTGCTCATTAATAGCATTAGCTCCAGCCATCGCAGCACCAGCCACAGCCCCCAGCACGACAAGCGCAACAGGACCAGCTACAAAGAACCCAAGAATAGATGCTCCAACCCCAATAACTGTAAGACCTACCTGAATAAGTTGAGAATGGTCGTCGAGCCATTTAGCAGCACTCTTCTCGTACCGGGCCTTATCCAACTCCTCACGAGAAATCGGCGACAAACCCCACGGGTCTACTAGTCCCACCGGATTATTACCCACCAGCGAGTACGGGTTACCCACCCAACCAGCACCAGGCACCGGCAGAAGCGGATCCCGAGACGTAAACGACCTACTCACCGGGTCAGCCACTCGAGCGCCCATCAGCGCAAACCCACCAACCGTGAGCGCACCGGAAGCATCAACACCCACACCCGGCACGGCACCAGCAACGGCAGCATCAGAACCCGTCAGAGGTGTGGTCGGTAACTGGAACGGATCCAACAAGCCCGCCGAAGAAGCCAGCCCAGGCACAGAAGACACCCCAGCATTCGAGGTGAAACCACCCAGAACACCAGCACCCCCGGCAAGCACCGACGACGAAGTACCACGCACACCGGAACCACCAGAAGCAGAGGCACCCAGCATGCTCACACCCGGGGTCGGCACAGGCATCTCGCCCACACCCACCACAGTCGGCACCTCCGCCGTCGGATCCATCACCACCGGAATCCACCCCGAAGCAAGAGAGGAAATACCGGCAACGTCACCTGCTACTCCGGCAGCCACCTGCACCCGAGCACACGAACCACTATCCGCTGTGGTCATCGAGGCAATACTGCCCGCCAGGCTATACCCCATCGTCACCGAAGATCCATCCGAGGCAACCTCACCCGTACGGCGACCGACAGCATCATAAGAATACATCCGCACCAGGGTCAGCGGCAGCCCCTCAACCGTGCGCCCATCACCGGCAAAATTCAGGTCAACATGCTCAGGCAGTTGGGCTGTAAACTCGCTAGCGTTCCCATCAGCGAGGAACTCTCGCACCTGCTCAGCATCAGCATCAGAATCGGCATTATCTGCAACACTAGTGGCGGTGTAGGTACCGATCGCACGCACCTGTGCCGCATCATCATACGCCAGCACACGCACCCAACCAGCAGCCTCAGAGGCAGCATTATCGGTAGCGTCTTCACCAGTAGTAGTGTTTCGGGTGTATTCCTCACGGATCAAGCACCCAGCGGCATCCCACACCCAAGACATCCGCTCGTTTCCGCGACGGGCAGATACTAACTGACCGGCACCATCATAGGCATACGTAATCAGCCCGGCGGCAGAATCTACTCCCACAATCCGGCCAGCTTCATCACGAATAACCTCAACCCGCACATCGGCAGAGTTATCAGCATCCGCAGCGGTTTCGGAGTACCCCGTTATCGCGCCGTGACCATCATAGGTCCACGAGCGCACCGTATCGGCTACCTGCGCCCGTATGAGCGCACCGGCGGCATCATAACCAAGCGAAGACTGCTCACCCGTATCAGTATTCGTGATAGCACTAATATTCCCCACCGCGTTCCGTGTGTAAGCCAGCGCGCCATACGGACTGGTAAACCCAGTGCGGTAACCGTCGGCATCATACGCATACGACAGCTCATACGCACCGTTGGAGGCGGCAGACTGGGCCTCGCCCCACGAGCGTGCTACCGCGGTGATACGTCCGAGCCGGTCCAACTCGTACCGAGATACCCACGGCAGGTTTTCGTCACGGTCATCGGCGGGAATACCGGCGGCATAGTCAGTCACCGTCACCGACCGGGTACGGCTATCACGATCTACCCGCAGCTGTTCAGTACCATCCACCGAATATGCACATGCCACACCAGAGCTGTCGTAGCCCCACGCATGTACCTTCTGGGCTGCATCAACCACACGCAATACACGACCAGCAGCATCGTACTCATACAAGGTTATAGCGCCGGCAGGATCCGTCGTCTTCACCATGTTCCCGAGCACATCGTACTCATAGGTGGTGATACGCCCAGCAGGATCCGTCACCTTCGTGACATTGCCAGCCTCATCGTAGGTATACCGGGTAACACCGCCAAGACCATTGGTGACTTCGGTAACCTGCCCGGCGGCATCATAGCTAAACTTGCGGGTACCCCAGGCAGCGTCTCGAATGCTGCGCACACGCCCACACGCATCATACGTGTAGAACACGTCCCCGCCAGAACCGCCAATAACCGAGATAACCCGCGAGTTTGCGTCATACGTAATCTTCTCGCTCATACCGGGCAGATTCCGCTCGGTCAGGCGCCCGTCGGCATCATAGGAATACCGAGTTGTAACGGCCTCGGCGGTTTCAGCACCCTCAGTAACAGAATCCAAACGCCCACAGCTGTTATACGTGTATGCGATAATACGCCCCGCAGGCGAAATCTGACGCACAAGCTGGGAGGCGAGGTTGTATTCGTACCGGGTCAGACCACCTTCGGCATCCAGGATTTCCACCGGATTACCGGCCGGATCGTAAACCACCAGCTCAGCGGCGGACTCGGGGGTATCGGTTTTTTCTGCCCGTGCTTTAGGGGCCTCCTGAGCTGCCTCCGTCGGGGAGAAAATTTCTTCACGCGCAACAGGGCGGCCAAGATGGTCAAACTTAACCCGTACGCCGTCGGTGCCGTCCCAGCTGGTAACGCTGCCGCTCTTGCGATCTGCCTGAGTACGCACGCGTACCCCGGTCGGATCTGTCATCTTCGTGAGCACGCTGGCGGCGTCGTAGGTGTTCTCCCAGTGACCACCGGCAGGATCGACCGTACGAATAAGCCGTGAGAGCCCATCCCACACATACGAGAACACGCCCCCATTGGGCAGAGTTACTGTGGCGACGTTTCCGTTTTCATCAAAGGTGCGTTCGGTGCGGCGACCGAGCGGATCGATAACCGCAGTCATATCACCGCTGGGTCCGTACTCATAGCTCGTGCGTGCACCAGAGGGGTCAATAACTGCGACCAAACGACGACCAGCGGTGTACTCGAACTTCCAGCGGGAACCGTCAGGGTCTTGCCTCCCGGTAATATTGCCAGCGGCGTCATGGGTGAACGAGGTTGTTAGCCCTAGCGGAGTAGTAACCTGAGCGAGGTGCCCAGCAGTGGTATAGGTGAACGAGGTTGTGTTGCCCTCTTGGTCGGCAAAGCTGGTCAGGTTACCAAACTCGTCATAATTCAGAGTCATGCTGACCCCTTCGGGGCCGGTCAGGGAGGTCAGCAAGCCGCCCTCCCAATTTAGTTCGGTGACCCCGCCCAATGCATCGACAACGCGGGAGGGATTGTGATCCCAAGCGTTAGCGTACTCGTAAGTAATCGTTGAGATCGGAGTGACCTCACCGGTATCAGCCTCAGCATCCGCTGCATTGCGGCGTGCCTGGGTGGCTGCATAGCGTTTCTTCGGGTCCGTTTCAAACGCCGATATAGATACCGCTGTCACGCGATCGTACTCATCGTAAGCGTAGCGGGTATCTTGACCCTCTGGGGTAACATCGCGGGTAATACGTCCGCGGCTGTCGCTGATGCGGGTTGTACGAGAACCATCACGGTCAATCACCCGAATACGGTTGCTGAACCGGTCGTACCCGAAGGATGTGCGCCCACCGTCTGCATCAATAATTGCGGTTAGGCGGCCGCTGTCATCACTAATCCACACATTGGCTTGGGATCCGTCTTCATCAGCAACTTCGGTCACTCCGCCGTCAAGGTACAGGTACCGCACATCGCGACCGTACTCGGTGTGCTGATGTGCAATTCGGGCAGATTCGTCATAGGTGTTGGTCACCTCGACGGTACCGTCTGCAGCAATCACGCGGTGGATTAGCGCGTTGTCATCGTGTTCGTAGGTTCGTGTTCCTGCACCGCTGGTTACGGATACCAGGTGCCCGGCAGCGGTACTGCCTGCGGGGGCGTAGGCGTATTCGACACGTTCCCCTGCCGAGGTTCGTGCTACCGCGACGAGCCCATCCACATAGTCGAACGTGATGGAACGGTTCAACTCATGCACCAGGGATGAGATAAGCCCGTCAGCAGCGCGCGTGACCGCCAAAGTGGTGCCTTCTCCGCCCGTGGAGCCAAGCCATGCGCCGGTGAGAGTGAAGAACCACTGGTGACCTTGGTTATCAGAGACGATGTACAGGTCAGCTTCAGTGCTCAGAGCACAGGTTTCCAGGATGAAACGCCCCATAGGTGTGGTGGCGATTTCGCTGGCACCGGTGCGAGTAAGCCAGTAGGGATCGGTCTCAACCCGCGCAAAACCTTCACCAGCACGGGCAAAGAACAGGTGACGGCCGTCCGGCATAATCCAGGTAGCGCCTTCATCAGAGAAATTCAGGACCGTATCAAGGTTAGAAGACCAGCCCGGGCCGAAAACCCCAGCCAGCGGCGGTAAATCATCGCCATTACCGTGCACAGCCAAACTGTTGTACATGCGCGTGACGGCACACGAGGAAGCGAGGTTGCTAAACGCAATATCGATTTCCTCTTCGATAAAGTTACCGGTCGCAACGTTGACCGGGTCATTCGCATAGCCGCTGGAGGTTGCGCGACCTTCCAACGAAGCGGCAGGAACTTTCAAATCTTCACGATTGTAATTTGCCACTCCATGGCTCTCTAGATATTGCTGAATAGTTTGGTTACTAAGCTTGTTGATTTCATGCTCAGAACCTGCCGTAGCAAAAGCATCGGCAACAACCTGAGCCCATTTAGCTTCGCTTTCGTTGGCAGTAACCCAGGCTTCAAAGGGCTGTAGGATTGGTTCGCAGTCTGCAGTACCCCACTGACATTTATCCTTAAAATCGGCAGCTTTAGCTCGGATACTGTTGGGAGTAGTTTGAAAATCATCATGAAGACTTTGAGAGACTGTAGAGCTTGACCTTAAGTCTGATGGCCTCGCTGATGAGGTATCAGAAGGGTTTCCAGCATTTGCTGCAGGAGCAGGGTGTTCACGTTTTGCAGCTTCTGGCGCGTCAGTGTTAAAAGTTGGAGCCTCTTCATGATCAACTTTAGGTCCCCATCCTGCCCATTCAATGGCTCCCTTAACAACCTCCGGAGTGTTCTCTTCGTAATCGCGCATCTTGCGGCGGTTTTCACGCTCACGAGCGGCAGAGTCTTTGAGCTTCTGTACGCCATCCGCAAATTGCCTTAAACGACCGGCAATTGCCGTACCGTTATCGACAGCCACCTCAATATTGCGCTTATAAACTTCGGAGAAGTGCCCCTTGAATTCTTGCAGAGCGGTATCGGCTGCAGTTTTTTGAGCTGGAATCTTTTCTTCAAGAGCAGAAGCTGCGTCACGGCAGACCTTCATCAAGGCATCAGCTGTTGCATCATCAAATTTAAGGTCTACGGTACTGTGGTCAATATCAGCGCGTTCAAACATGGCTTAGGCTCTTTCACGGAAGAAAATTAGGGTAAAGGAATGTCGGTAATGGGAGATGGGATGCGCAGCACCGCGCATACAAGTTAGGCGTATATGCAGCACAGGTACACTTTAGAGAGTTGTTAGAGACGAAAAGCTTCCCCCGGCTATGAGACGGGTGTATACGCCTGTACCAGGGGAAGCTTTGCGTGCGTGTGAAAAACAGAGTTTTCTTATGCGCCGCCGCCTGCTTGGAAAATGTTATTAGCGATCTGCTGCAGGTTCTTATTCAACTCAGTGAGATCGTCGGAAGCCTTCTGCAGAGACTGGTGAGTGTGAGGCCAAGTGGTCTCACGGAAAGTTGATGCTAGGGGTCCATCCCAGTTATTGGGATCAGAAAGCTGCTGGCCTTCGTTGTTGAGAGCGTTGATCTGCTCGGTGAGTCCACCGTTGATGATGCTCTGAATTTTCTGGATGGCATCTTTGGCGGCTTGGGAACTAAGGACGCGATCGCTCATGGGCGTTTCCTTTCACGTGGTTGGGTTCTGTCTTCGGTAACAGAACTACATGGTGTAGTTTAGGTTTACTTTTTGCAGGTGGTCAAGGACACTGTCGTGCCTTTATCAAATCTTTATTTTTCGTGTCGCGCCGCCCGCAGAGCCAAAATAGGTCAAGACCCCGCTGTTTATATAGCGAGAACAGGTCATTCACACAAAAACCCTAGATAATTGAATGTGATGAAAATATCTAAAATATGTCGCATATTACACCTGTAAAGCATTTCTATACACTAGCATTTCAAAAATTTTTATAGTTACCTATCGAAATAAGTACCACGTATCGCATGTGCAGGCGGCGGGTCGCTCTTTACCCACTGTTGGAGTATTGCTAGTGTTTCACCTCTTGCTAATAATGCTGGTGGTAGTGTGCGTGAGGCTACCAGATACACTGCTGAGACTGTCGCGTACCAGAAGCAGTTCAAAGTGAGCAATGAAGATATCCACGATCCTTCTGTCATGAATCGCTCTAGCGCACGTCAGTATCTTGTGTTTGGGTTGCTGTTAGGAACACCGTCCTGTTTGGCAGTCCTTTTGGGGATTGTACTTTTGATAGCGGATATCAAGAAGAATAACTTGGTCAGTAGTCTTTCCATTGCTGTTTTACTGTTTTTGAGCGGTTATAAGACTCTAATACCTCAGGAGGAGAAGTAGTCCTGGTTGCTGATTCGGTGTAGATCGCGGCGATTAAGGTGCAGAATTATGATTATAGTCAGTTGGTTACTCCCACAATACTGCGGTAGAAGCTCTAGGAGTTGTCATGGCACAGCAAGGTACCCAATGTACTAAAAGGCGGAAAGGGATGGTTAGCACTGTTTTATTAATTATTGCAGCCTTTTTACTTTTGTTTCTTCCGGGATATTTGGCGCGTATTTTTGGTGATGATAGTGAGGGGAAGTATAAGTACTGCACGGTCGAGAAAGCCTGGGCAGAATACCGTGCTGGCGGTGATCTCTCAGGCAATACCGACTATACCCGGGTAGGGTGGGTTGAGACTCGGGAGTGTGGGAAATTAGCGCTTTCAGAGTCCCCGAATAAGGATCAATCAATGGATGATTATATGGCCTCCATTGAACCGGGAGGGTATTACAAGGTGTACTTGAAGAATGTGCAGTTGAACTCTCCGGGGCTGACATCGGTAACTCGGTTAGAGAAAGCGGAGCGTCCCTCGTAAAGGGGTAGGGTTCTTTGGGTTCTGGGAGAAAGGTAGGTTGTGGTGCCTTCTGCGTTGATTGGGTTGTTGGCGGGTCTTTTCGTCCGGAATGTTCCCTCGCTGAAACGTACGATGGGTCAGCCCGTGCTCGGGGTCAAACAACACCGACCTAAGCTTGCTTTCATGATTAGCTATGCGTTTCTTGTAGTTTGTTTCCTTATAGCTCCTATAGTTATCGGTATTATGCATGGGCGTATACTGAATGCTTTCATTATTATGTTTGTTCTTGGTGGACCTTTGGTGATTCCACTGGTGAATCATTGTCATGCGTTTTATATCCAGCAAACCCTCTCGGGAATCTACTGGCGCAACTGGCGGTGGAAGATCCGGTATATGCCGTATGAGAGTATCAGCGAAGTACTCTTGCAAAGTAATGGGAAGAACGGGTACCTTCGGGTACGCAGCCGCAATATCAAGAGGGTACGGCTGAGTTTTGATCCGTGGCAGTTTGATGCCTCTATCTTCTTTGCGATGGTTTTGTCTCGGGTGGAGCATCAGGAATGGCCGCGGGATCTGACTCCTGAGCGGGTTGAGGAGTTGGTGTCTGGGTTTGGGTCGTATGAGAAGATGTTTGAGCGTATTAAGCGGTTGTGTTATGAGAGGAAACTCAAACTAGACTAGCCTTAGCCTACGCTGTTTCGTCTTAAGATAAAGGTGACTTTAGTGGATCTCGATGTTCTTCTCTATAAATGGTTTCTTATGATTCTAGGGGGAATCCTTACCGTTGGAACCTTGATCGCTACAATATTTACTCTTGTTTTCGGTCCGGGAATAGGTTGGGCGGCTTTGATGCTGTTTTGTTCGCTGATAGGAGCAGTTACCTTCTATAGTGGCTGGGAGATAGGTCGAGGACGTCCGGAAGAGCAGGAACCTGAAGACCAAGAAACCTCTGATGCAGGGCATCATCAGGAATCATAGCCAGCGTCTAATATTGGCTAGGGGTATGTTCGTGCCTTGGTACGAGCACACCCCAGAGTGTATGTTTTGATAACTTATGCTTTGCAAGGAGATACAGTAAAGGGGGTATTAGGTTATGGGTTCTGCGTTTTATGGTCTGCTCGGTGGGTTCTTGGTGAACATCATGCCCGGGGCCAAACGCAAACAAGGACTAGAAACCCTAAATGTGGAACAGCATCGCCCACCGATTGCCTATATCATCAGCTACGGGATACTCTTCATCGCCTTTATAGCTTTCCCCATATATTACGACATAAAATATGGTCGTTTTTATGTAGAGGCTCATATTCTTAGTCTTATTGGTTTTGGTATACCTGGTTTTATTTTTGTGGCTCATTGTCATAACTATTACCACTGTTTCACGGAAACTGGGATCCGCTGGCGTAACTGGCGACGGAAAGTCCGCTACTTTGACTACCACAGCATCTACAAAGTTACCTACGAGCAGACGAGGAAGAACGGGTGGGTGAAGATCAGAAGCACCCAACTGCCCAAGCACATCAAGTTGGGGTTTGATACGAATCAGTTTGATGCCACGATTCTTTATGCCCAGCTACAGTATCGTGTGGAGACTGGGGTTTGGGTGCAGGTGTGGGAGGATGAACGATTCCAGCAAATCCTCTCTGGTAGGCCGGGGGTACGGTTTTTACAGGATCATGCTTGGGTCAAACCCCTCGAATTCCCCCATGAGTCCGACCAGACTTTCGAGAGTAAAAGTTAACTTAAGTATGGCGAGTCCTGCTTTACCGGGGTTGTTGGCTAGTCTTGCTGCTAAGAGGCACTTCGCTCAAGCGCACCATGATTCAACATCGCAGGAGTCCGTCTGTGCCCCTATGCCAGGTGCCACAACGTGTAACGCTAGTACAGCCCTCTATCACCGTAATGTCGTAGCAGACCATGACGATTTGGTGCATCCGACAATAATAGTAAACATATATAAAAATATATTATATATTTATAATAATTAGATATATATAATTTATTATCAAATAATATTTGAAAATTTTACACTTGTATATTACCAAGAACGCCGTAATATTACGACACGCGGGAAAAATTATGCATATAAAGGTTTTGAAATACCCAAAACTTATGAACACTGATTCTTATCTTGTAATTCATGATAATAACTACGTTCAACTATATATTTGAACATAGCTTTATTTAAATAACATTTTAATAACAAGGCTTTAATATCCTTGACCCTCACTAAAAAGCAAACATAAACTACCCAATAGAGTTCCCGCCGCACAGAGGCGGAACCCAACCACGTGAAAGGAAACGCCCATGAGCGATCGCGTCCTTAGTTCCCAAGCCGCCAAAGATGCCATCCAGAAAATTCAGAGCATCATCAACGGTGGACTCACCGAGCAGATCAACGCTCTCAACAACGAAGGCCAGCAGCTTTCTGATCCCAATAACTGGGACGGTCCTCTAGCGTCTACCTTCCGTAACGAGACTTGGCCTCACACTCACCAGTCCCTGCAGAAAGCATCTCAGGACCTTACTGAGTTGAATAGGAACCTGCAGAAGATCTCTACCGACATCTTCCAAGCAGGCGGCGGCGCATAAGACACAGAAAACAACCAAGTTTTCACACACCCACATACACAAAGCTTCCCCTGGTACAGACGTATACACCCGTCTCATAGCCGGGGGAAGCTTTATATCCCATGAAACTTTGCAGAAAATCTGCACAAGTATATTCGTCATTCCTTCTTTACTACTAAATTCACTCTTCACCGATATAAAAATATTCTTTTGAGACGAGGTTTTTGCCATGCCTATTCCCTCACCGATACCCAATTCAAGCTCACCGAGTTATTGGATATCGCCCGATGACCCGCATACCCCTTCTTCTGGCACTACCTCGCAGTCATCACCAATCGTGGGAGACCACCACAAAGTCAGTGATACATTCCAAAACCAACATTCTCATGCCTCGGGCACGATTTCCGGTGATGCCGCCGGAGGGTCTGCAAGCGGAAACGTGCAGCAAGATACCTTCGCGCCTTCAGACCAGCACAGCCCAGATCTAGCGCAACAAGAGCCCTGGGCAAACCAGCCTCAGCATACTTTCCCGAACCCGCAGCAGGGTTCCGATGCATCAACAACAGCGAGCAGCCCTATAACCAGCGAAGGTTCTGGTGGAACGACATCACAGTCTTCGCCTATCGTAGGTTCTCACCCTGATTCTGCCGCGCCACCAACCGCAAGCAACGCCGTTTATGGGGGCAGCGGTACCCCTATCGAGGAAACATCAGGCAACGCCGCGCCGCAGAGTTCTGCTAGTGCGCCTGTCTCCACAGGAGGCACAAGCTCTGCTGGAGGCGACTCCGGGGGATTTCAGGGAAGCGGCTCTTCAAGTTCCTTTGACGATTCTTCGTCTACTCAAGGGTATTCTGGAGATTTCCAAGGGAGCGGGTCCTCAAGCTCCTTTGATGGCCCTTCCTCTTCAACAGAGGGATACCCCCAATCTAGCGGAAATGCTTCTGGATCAGCCCCGCTTTCCGGTTTCAATGGGGCTGGAGCCAGCATAGGTGCGGCCACTGCGGCAGGCGCTGCTGGAGGAGCATCAAATCAGGATCTCCAGTGCCATGCAGGTGACCCGGCGCCTACTACCGCGCAGAATGCTGGGGGCACCCCCACCGCAAATGGTGATGCCGCAATGCACGTTAAAGAAAAAGTGCAGTTCAGTGATGCTGACTCCGACACACTTCGCAGCGCCCTCGACGCGGCAGCGGAGCATTTAGAAACGCAACAAGGCAAGCGAACCGGTGATTTCTATACCGCAACAACAAATTTTACCGGTAAATATTCAGAAGACTTCGCGACCATTCATAACCAACTCAAAACCAACGCCACGAATGTCGCTAGTATGCTGCGTTATGCGGCAAAACTCGTAGACTATGTCAAAGAGTGTGCACACGTTGAGAACCGTAACTGCGATAAGGCGCGCGAATGGGACGATAAGAGCTGGTGGCAGGGAGTTCAAGACTGGTGGAACGACAAAGATTCACCTGACTACGAGAAAAACCCTGACAAGCCCGCAGCTCCCGCTGCTCCTGCTACCACAGCTGATACTCCCACGACCTCCGTAATCATCGGCAATGGTGAAGGCATGTCTTCAGCTATCCCAGAAAATCTAAAGACATACACAGACAACGCTACAACCTGTGAGTCTGACGCAACCAGTAAATATAATGCCATTACCAGTGCTCTTGCTGCATACCAAGGTTCCTGCAAACACGGTCAATTAGACATTAGCGCTACCGTCAATAGCCTTAACACCTGGATTCAGCAAAGCCAACAAGTTACGACATGGCTATCAGGGGTCGCTCAAGATTTCCGGGATGCAGGAGCACGCTCTGGAAACCCAGTCCCACTTTCTAACGCTTACCTCGATCAACAGATGCAGGCGCGTGGGCAGGGGAAACCCAATATTCAGCCCATTGAGGTTAACTACGCCGAGGTTTCTGGTGAGGTTCCGTCGTCAGGATATGCAAATGATCCAGTGAACGTGGCGACGGGTAACTTTATCGAACCGGAAACTGATCTGGTCTTCACCGGGACGGTGAGTGAGTCTACGCTGTCGCTGACGCGTATGTATAACAGCCTGGCGATCACCCATGCGGACGAGATGCCGTCGGGCGTGTTCGGGCTTGGCTGGTTCTCGACCTTGGATACCCATCTGAGCTTTGGGGACGAGCAGGCCTCGTGGTTTATGCCTGACGGGCGTGAAGTACTCTTTGATCGGGAAGGCGAAGGGTTCGCCCGCGCCGCCCGGGAGCCGTGGTGGCTGACGAAGGTTCCCGCCACGGATGAGTTATTTACCCGGGTGCGTGATGCGCAGGTGCACGCCTACGAGCAGGCTACAGTCACGGGTGGTTCTGCTGTGGTTCCTGAGGTTCCGTTTGTGTGGATGGCGCACAATAACCAGCATGAGGCGTATTTCTATGCACCCTCCGGTGCGCCGGTGGCGCGCCGACAGGGACATCTGAGCAGCCTAACTGTGTTCGTTCTGGCTGAGGATGGTGCCGTGACGAATCTGGTACATCCGGTGGCGCATCGCGGTATTCATGTGAACTATGAGCCTGCCGAGGAAACCGGTGGCGTGCGCCCGGCGGCGGCATTCACGTACAACACCATTGGTGAACGTGCCGGGGAGCCGGTGCAGAACGTTGCCTATTCCTATACCGAAGCTGTTGAATCCAGTGCCTCGGTGCAGGTATCTGGTTTGCTCACCGGAGTAACGACCGGTATCGGAACGCGTACGTATACGCATACTGAGCGGGGTTTGATTCACCGGGTGATTAACTCGCGCGGCGATCTTGAGGTCACGAACACCTATGATGATTCCGGTCGTGTGATCGCGCAGATCAGCGAATACGGGCGGGATATTTCCTATACGTATACTCCCTCGCTGACCACGATTATTGCCGATACCGGTACCGGTGAGAATGAGAACCTGTGGGTCTCCGACTCGAAAGGTCGCCTGGTAAGCATCACGGCGACCGACGGTACGCGCATGTCGATGAGCTATGACCGATTCAGCAACCGGATCAGCATTACCGAGCGTGACGGATCGCGCCTGGTGCGCACCTCCGATGCGCGTGGCCATATTAAGCGTGAGCGTACCCCTGAGGGTGCCGATTACACGTACATCTGGGATGAGCAGGATCGGCTGCTCTCGGTAAGTGTGCGTGATGCTCGGGATGTGAAAAACCTCAGCGATCCTATGCCGGTAAACTCGTACCACTACGAGGAAAGCTCCTTAGTAGTGAATCCGAACCCGGTAGCTGTTCTTGATGGTGCCGGGGAAGCAACGATATTCGAGTATTCCCCTGAAGGCGATGTCCTGAAGATTATCGATCCGACCGGTGTATTTACGGCTTTTGAGTACGATGAACACCACGATATTGTGGCGATGCTCAACTCTGCCGGTGAGGAAATCCGCTTCACGCGCGATGCTGCCGGTCAAATCACAAGCGTATCGAACCCGCTGGGGGCTACTACTACGCTTGAATACAATGCCGCTGGTGTTCTGACGAGTTTCACGAACCCGCTGGGGGCACGTTGGACGCTCACCTACCCGCAGCAGCCGGTCGGTGATGGCGCGCCATATATGGTGCGTGCACATCAACAGGGCGGCCAAGCCCGTGATGCCTCAGTCGGTGCTTTACCTGAGGCCGTTACCGACCCGGCGGGAAATACCACCGCATTTACCTATACCGCTGGTGGGGATATCGCGACCGTCACGAATTCGGTTGGGGGCACAACCCGGCATGAGTACGATACTTTCGGGAACCTGGTGAAGATGATCACCGCCGGGAACCGGGTGTGGGAGTACTCGTGGGATGGTCTTTCCCAGTTGGTCGGTCTGACCGATCCTACCGGTGCCATCACGCGGTTTGAATACGATCGCGCCGGGGAAATTACTCAGGTTACCGACGCGACGGGAGTTATTTCGCATCGGTCAATCGAACGGCATGAGGGCGCTGAGTCCGTTACCGGTACCGGTGAAGGTCTTTTCTCGTCGGCGTTCTTCAAAGTTGATGTGCTCGGGCGTGTGACCGAAATCAGCCAGCAGGACGGTACCTCCACGAAGCCTGCGTCCTCCTCACACGATATGTCTAAAGCGTCTACGGGTGCCGGTGCTGCCGGTGCGGGGGTTGCCAGGACGGGCATCCCGCACGGAGTATCCTCTTCTGTTGAGGCTATCGCAGCCGCTGAGGCTGCCGGTGCACCCTCGCATCCGACGGGTCGGCAGATGTTTACGTATGATGCTGCTGGGAATATCGTTGAAGCCCTGGACGCCAATGGTGGGCTCACGCAGTATGTGCGCGACGCTGCCGGACGTGTCACCCGCATTATTAGTGCTGCGGGCCGGTTTACCAATTACACCTACGATACCTGCGGTCGTCTTGTCACCGAGAGCGTGGGACTCAATGAGCCTGTGCGGGTGACCGATCCCGTCACCGGGGCGTCCTCATGGGAGGAACCAACCCGGTGGGCTGTAACGACGCTGGTGTATGATGCTGCCTCGCAGGTGATCGAGCGACACACCCCTGACGGGCTTGTGGAAAAGATGACTTATGATACTGCTGGGCGTCTAACCAAGGTTCAAGCAGGTCGCCGCGTTGCCACCTATGCGTGGGATGCGTGCAACCAGCTGGTGCGGGTGCAGGATTCCACTTTTGGTACCCGCCGCTACGCCTATAATGAGCTCGGTCAGCTGGTGCGGGTTACCGACGGGCTGGGGAATAGGTCATTCTTCGCTTACGATGCGGACGGGCTTCTGACCTCGGTGACGGATCCAACCGGGGCCATCACAGAGTACGAGTACGATGCCGCCGGGCGCATCCTTGAGGTTGCGAAGAAGCCTCACCCGGATAGCACCGTTACGACTCCGGCTATTCGCACCACCTATACGTGGGATGCCGCCGGGCGCCTGCTGTCTGAGGATGACGGGGTGCGTACCCGTTCCTTCGAGTACGATGCCCGCACGGGTGATCTGGCCCGCACGCTCATCGACGGCTCCTTAGCGGCTGAGTACGGCACGGGTACACCCGCGCTGCCGGGATCGACGATCACGTGGATGAAGGATCACACCGGGGATGCCCCGGTGACGTACCGTCGTGTCTTTGATGCCACCGGGAACCTGGTCGAGTACACCCGCCAGGTCGATGGGATCGAGAATACCAGCGAGCCTGGTACGGCTGAGGCTCTGGAGACGTTCACCAGTACAGGCTCGTATACGCTCACCTATGCGTATGATGCTGATGGGTTCCGCACGATGATGCTCACCCCCTACGGGTCTTCCCAGTGGGTGCTTGATGGTTCCGGACGCCCGATCCGCTCAATCAACACCGCCTCGATCGCTGACCCTGGCGTGCGTGAGCGCGAGTCGGTCATCGGGGAGTTCTCCTACGATGTGATGGGGCACCTGGTGCGTGCTCAGATCGGCGAGACGATCTCGACCTGGGATTTCGATCAGGACGGGTTTGTGTCCTCCTATGAACACACCAGCGAGCAGGGTGATGAGAATACTGCTGAGAGTGTGCAAGTGATCCGGGATCACACCGGCCGGATTATCGGGCTTGATTCCACGACAACCGGGTTGGTGATGTACTCCTATGACGAGGCCGGACAGCTGACCGGTGCTCGCGCTGACGGGTATGAACTCACCTGGGTGTATGAGGATGGACTCATGGTTGCCGAACGCCTCTACCACCATGACACCACCGAGGATGAGACCACTCAGGGCAGGGTTCTGCTTGGTGAGCGTCAGTTCATCTATAACGGGCTCAACCAGCTGCTGCACTGCACCACGATTGAACGACCTTACACAGTGGGTGAGGGTGTTTCTGCCGCGTGGGTGAGTACCGAAGTGTCCTACACCTATAACGCAGCCGGGCAACGCACCGGGCAGAAGAGCATCACCTCGGATGGTGTTATCCAAGAACGCACCTATACCTGGGGTATCACCGGTGCTCTGACTACCGTCAGCAATACGACTACCGACGCTCATGGTGCCGAGGTTCCAGGGCTGTGCTCACGTCTTCAGGTACACGCCGACGCTACCGGGGTTGCCACCGCGATCACTGGTAACGATCAGGTGACGGTGCCGTTACTGTGGGATCCGACCTCTTCTGCCCCGCATCTGCTGGGGGCCGGGAGCACCCCGGCTGCAGGGGCTGACGGCGGGTTCTCCCAGACGGCAGTACCGGGCGGGTTTGACCCCTGGAGTGTCCCCGGAGTACCCAACACCGGGGTCGGTTTTGGTGCCCTGAGGGGCCCCGGCTTAGGAACCAAAAGCGCTACCGGTGCTGCTGCAGCGCAGGCACCAGGTTTGCCCAGTGGGTTCGGCGCTCCTGGCATTTCGGGTGCGTCCGCGCTGCTTACCAGTGTAGGGCTGCCAGAAGGTGTATCATTCACCGGCTCCGGCACACTCGCGGTGGGCGGGCTTGCGCTGATGGGCGCACGAGTGTTTGACCCATCGTCAAAGAAATTCCTCTCCCAAGACCCGCTTCCGCCCGTCGTGGGCGCGGGCTGGTTCGCGGACTCGTACTCTTTCCTGGGGCATGATCCTGTAGGTATGATCGACCCCTGGGGAACACAACCCGTCAGCCAGAATGAGTTCAAAAAATACACCCGCGAACAGCGCATGGAAAACTGGAAAACGGCATTCACTGTGGTTGCCACCGTTGCGACTGTCGCTAGTATCTTCGTGACAGGCCCTGTAGGCCTCATAGCTCTTGGCGCTTTAGCTGGGGCAGCTGGCGGAGCCGCAAGCTCCATGAAGATGAGAGCAGATGGCAGCGGTATTGACTGGGGGGCAGCACGTAAGGGTGCCCTCAAGGGAGGCATTACCGGCGCCCTAACAGCTGGGGCAGGAAAGGTTTTTACCGGCGCCAGGGTGGAAGCCATGGCTTCAAAACTGGTTCCCAGCGGCTCAGTTAATGCAGTAACTAAATTCGCTGGCTCGAAATACGCCCCTGGAATTCTTAACGGAGGTCTAAGCGGAGGCGTACAAAACGTGACAGACTACGTGACCAACTCTAATGGGAATTGGACGGTCAAGGGAGCGCTGGCGACGGGAACTTCTGGCATGGTGAGTGGAGCCGCTACAGCTGGTTTACAGGAAAAGTTTAAAGGTGATGTTGTTAAACGAATGCCATATCTTGGTAACACCGAGAACCATTCGTACACACGTGCCGCACTGAAAGTTGGTGTGGAAGAAGTAGGAACTCGCGCATCCAACATGGTGACTAAACCTTTCGACCAGATCGTTCAGGATAAAGTTAAAAGCGATGCCGCAGGGAACCATTACGGTGGAAGCGATGCCCAGAAGAGCTGGTCCGGCAGCGTTCAAAAGAGTGCTACCGATTTTAGTTGGAAGGATGGTGCTTCTTTGGCTAAGAACACTCATGACGAAGCAACCAAAAATCCCCCAGCAACTTCACATCGTGCAGAAGGCGACCCGACCACCGGATATAAAGATGCCGAAACCTCAAATACTCCACGGCACCAGAAAGGAATAGATGGTCCTAAGCACCGTGCAGAGGGTCCAGCTAAATAGAGGAAAGGTACCTTACTCACGTGGTCTAACCCGTTACCGGTTCTAAGTTAGTTTCCTGGGATACTCGTTCATAAGGTACGAAATTCCATGTATAGAGTTTTCGGTCTGTACACACCCTGTATTGTGGGTGTGTACAGACCGAAAACTTAAGGTGGTTGTGATGCTTCGTGACCGCCCCGTACTTATAAGATAAGACATAAGAAAGGCTGTCCGTTAGATGCTCGCCTTTATCATCTTCATCATCGGCCCTATCCTCGTAGCTCTCTATATTATTCGGGACGAGATACGTCGCGCCCGGGACAAACGCAGCGGGGCCCTCGTCAAAAGGCTCCCCCGCACCGAACCCTGGGTCTGGAGCATCTACCTCTACATATTCGGAGCACTCAGCCTCTACGTCTTTACGCACCCAGAAAAATTCGAATTAATTTATTTTATCTTTGCGATAGGTAGTCTGATTTTCGGTCTGATCGGTATGTACTACTACGAAACCAAATACCTCAGGTTCAACCCCGACAACACCATCACCTACCGAGGACTCACCGGAAAACTCCGCACCACCCCCATCACCGCCATCAACGAATACCAATACACCCCAGAATCCAACCGTCCCGACAACGACGGCACCAACCCCGACAGCATCTGGCTCTGGAACGACAAAGGCTACACCATCGCCGCCTACTCCCCACGCGGTATGAAAGAATACACCATCCCCGCACACCTATACTTCCGCTGCACCCAAGACCGTTGGGCAGACCCCAACAACCCCCAAGACATGCAAGAAATCACCTGGGCTATCGAACACTACCCCCGCGTCATCGACTTCCTCACCGCAAACCCCCGCATCACCGGCATGGCCACCGGAAACATAGAACCAAAACTCAACTAGGTACATGCTGACCAATACAGAAAAGATCCCTCACGATAACACATGTTGTGAGGGATCTTTTCTGAGAAAACGCTCTGTGCTACGATGCCATCTTTGACTGAATCTCAAGATCGTCTGGGCATACCGTCTGTGCCAGCGCAAGGGCTCCTCCCACCGCCACATAACCGCGACCCGTGGTAAGTGCCACCGGGGAACGCCGCGGCAGGTTCAGCGAGAACATATCGCCGTCGTAGTCAATATGCGGCTGCAGAAGCACACCGGTGCGCGACTTACGCACCGCCTTCGTCCAGTGCGAATACATGGTGCGCAAATCACCAGGCTTACCCGCTGCAATAATGCGTATATACGGAGATTCCGCCTTGATAATATTGGCGATGCCCTCTTCAGCGTCTTCAATGCGCTCTGCATCGTCAATCAACAAGAGCACCGGCTCCTCAATAATTTCCAGTTCGGCAGCAAGCGAAGCAATATCCTGGGCGGTAGTTGCCTTCCGATCAAAATCACGATGCGCCAGCGGCGAGCGCCTGGTACACATAACCCACACTTGGGCGTTCGTTTCGCCGCGGTCGCGCTGTTTCATGACGGAGTCAGCGATAGCCTGAAGCAGGGTTGATTTGCCGGAACGCGGTGACCCGCCGATGAGCGCGTGTTCGCCTTCGTAGAGTTCCAGTGCAACAGGCTTGAGGTTGTGCTCGGCGATACCCACCGGAATAATCCAGTTTTCGCCGCCGATGGAGGGTTCAACGCCCAGCTGTGATAGGCGCACAAGAGAGGGCAGCTGTCCGATAACATCGGGTTTATCGACCGTGCCCCAGCGCTGCACGACTTGCTGAACGGCATCTTCGAGGCTCATCTGCGGGTGTGCAACCTGGATCTGCCTGATGCTTACGCTGTCGACGCATCGTCCGGGAACCGATGCGGGAATATCCGGTCCCTTGATCTTGTAGTTGGAGTAGTCGTACGTATCGGAGAGGTGGAAGAGCCAGCGCTGCTGGGTTACATCATCAACGGCGGAGGGAATGCCTTTGAGACGGCTTGTTGCCATGATGATGTGCATGCCCAGCGCCGGGCCGTCTGCGTAAACGCGGTGGAACGCACCCAGGTAGTCGGTTCCGGTGTAGTCCATGAATTCGTCGCGCAGGGTACCGTAGCCGTCTACGAGGATGATGAGGTCGCGGTTACCGCGCGGATTGGAGCGGCGGCGATCCATCTCGTTCATGAGGTGCCGCAGGAACCTTGTTTGCCTTTCTTTAGAGCCTTCGCCGGGGCCTACATAGGCGCTCACATGCGGCAGGTCTTTCAAGGGTGCTAAGGTTCCTGCACCCATGTCAAGGATGAGCATGTCGAGCTGATCCGGGGGCGTGTTTAGGCATAGGGTGAACGCCATGGAGGCTAACCCGGTACTGGTGCCGCTGCCGGGGGTTCCGACCAGGAGCATATTACTTACCTGGATATTCCATCCGGCGGGTACCTGAACCTGGTCTTCGGGAATATCGGCGAGACCGAAGAAGACGGTACTGCCCTGAACGGTTCCCACGATCGGAGTATCACTATCTGCGGGTGCGGGTTCGTCAATTCCGTAGAGGGGTTTATCGAATCCGTTCAGCGGCAGGTTGTCACCGAGCGCTTCGGGCCAGACTTTGCGCGGCGGGGCATAGTGCTGCTCGTGGTTGGCTTCGACGATGGCGTCGATCAGGTTGTCAAGGTCGTTCGCATCGGTCTTCTTCGGTTTCGGCAGTGCACGCGGTGCCGAGGGAATGCCAAAAACGCTTGTCGAACGCATTTCGATGGGGTCTCGTTCGACAACGCCGCTGTACCCGGTTACCAGCGCGGTCTGAATGGGGGTGATGTCGGTTTGCCCCAATTTAATGTAGGCGCGGCCCATCTGCGAGCGCTCGATGGATGCGGCGTCCGGCACCTCAATCACGTTGGAGGAGTCTTCTTTGGACTGCACGCGCAGCGCAACACGCAGGTTGGTGTTCGCCAGGATGTCGTTGTTTACTACGCCAGCGGGCCGCTGGGTTGCCAGAATCATGTGCACGCCGAGGGTACGACCCACGGCACCGATGCTCACGAGTGAGGTAAGCACGTCGGGGAAGTCTTTGGCGAGCATGGCGAACTCGTCGATGACGAGGAGCAGGCGCGGCATGGGTTCTGGCGGGTTGGTGGCGTGGTATTCGATGATGTTGTCGACGCCTTCACCCACGGAGGCGAAGAGCCGCTGCCGCCTCTCCATTTCGGCTTCGAGACTGATCAGCGCACGGTTTGCGAGCTGTTCATCGAGGTTACTGATGGTGCCGATGGTGTGCGGCAGCCGTTCACAGGCTTTGAACGCCGCACCGCCCTTGAAGTCGATCAGAATGAAGTTGAGGCGCGTGGGGTCGTTATGGGCCGCCAGACCGGCGACGAGGGATCGCAGGAATTCACTCTTACCCGAACCCGTGGTACCGCCGACGAGACCGTGCGGACCGTCTTTGACCAGGTCGAGGGTGTACACGCCTTGGTCGCCAACGCCGATTTCGGTGCTGTATCCGGTGGATTTCTGCCAGGTGTTGATAATCTTTTGGGCGGTGGGTGGCGTGCCGATGCCGGTGAGCTCGGGTAGGCGCACCAGCCCGGGCAGACCTGCACCGGGGATGATGAGCTCGGGGTCATCGAATTCCGCAAGCATCCGCGCCAGTTTTGTGACGTAGTCAAGGTCGATGCCGCCGATAATAACGTCGTTGACGGTACGGCGTTTTTCGGGTTCGTAGAAGGTTGCGGCGGCGTCTTCGTCCACTGTAATAACTACGGTACAGGAGGCGGGAAGCTGCTCTTCGGACGAGGCAATCACGATGCCGAACGCTTTATGCACTACTTTATCGCGGCTGGACTGGCGGTGCGGGTTTTCACCCCGACCGTACCCTAAGAGTTTACGGGCTGGGGCATCACGGCCTTCAGTGAGTACCTCAGAGTCGATCACCAGCATCAGGCCGGGGGTTAGCAGCCCGTCGATGCTTTGTTGCAGGTTTTTGAGCATAGCGTTGGAGTGCTCGTAATCCTGCGAAATCCATCGGCCACCCGTGGAAGATCCGCTCTGTCGGGTATGAGGCAGCCACGAGGTCCACGACCATTCATCCTCTTTTCCGCGGTCGAAGAAGACGCCTAGGGTGAGGTCAGCGGGTCCGCAGTGAGTCACGGACTGCATCACGAGGCTGCGCGCTAGGGCGAGGGCGCCTTCCCTATCACCCACGATGCCGATAACACCGGCGTCGGTCAGGTCGGCGACCATGGGGGCTCCCATAAGCTTGGACGAGTCGAGAAGAGTTTTAATTTCTTTCTCGGGTTCCTGGCTTGAGGTCAAATCGTTCTTAGGAATCCAGGCATAGTTACCGTACCCCACATGGAGCGTCATAAAATCAGAGGCTTTAAAGCGGCGCTGCCATACTTCCACGCTGGGAAGCTCGATGCGCCGCGCCACGCTGGCGGGGTCGGGTGCGAGTTCCTGCAGACGCAGACGCTCGTAGTCGTAGATGTCGTCGAACTTGGTTTTAACCTTGTCGAGTTCTTTCTCGAACCGGTTTTCTTCTTCTCGCTTCTCACGTTTGAAGCGCATTTTCTGCTCGAGCCACATACCAATGGCCGCTACCGGGCTGAGCAGCGCAAAAAGCGCGTAACGGATTTCGCGCATCATGGCGACCATGGCACCGGCGAAAATCAGTGGAGCAAGTACCGTGGCGATACTGAATTTTGAGGGTTTAGTAACGTTCTTCCGCTTCGGTATTTTGACGGTATCTGATTCGGGCATAAGAGCCGCGCGCGGCGGACGGTTGAAGGGTGCCGTGCGGCTGGGGGTCAGGTTGGGAAGCGACCCTGCGCGCGGTGCCAGGGTTTCAGTGAGCTGCGGGCGCACAAGCAATGCCACTCCCCCGGCGTAGATGACGGCTTCGTCGTCTACTTCTACCCCATCTTCGCCCAGTTTTGCGCCGTTCACAAAGGTTCCGTTGGTGGATCCCGAGTCTTTGATGAGTACCCCGTTGTCGGTCTGGGTGGCGGTGAAGTGTTCCCAGGATGCACTCTCGGTTTCCAGCACTACATCGGCTTGGGGGGAACGCCCCGCCACGAGGGCGCGACCGCTTGGCAGGGGCAGGATGCGCCCCGCATGCAGCCCACCCGCGACGGTGATGGACCATCCGTGAATGGGTTCGGCAACCGGCGTGGGGGCGTATCCGATGGTGCTGCCTTCGAGCAGCACGACGGTATCCATCGTGGTGTCGCCGGTGACCGGCTGGGAGTCTACATAGAGAGGGTCGTCAGCGGCTATCTCTGGGCCGCCCGCCGTGTAGACGATCTGCCGCAGCGTGGTGTTCTCCTGCCACGAATCGAGTTCGATACTTTTCTGAAAAGATTCGAGGGATATTTGGATTCGCATACTGTTCCTTTGACGATCTCACAGCCCTGTACAAGACGGCATCTTATATTCTTTATTTGGAATATATACTAGTCAATTGCTATTCATTGTAGGTTTCCGTTCGAGTTCCACGCTCTGCAAACCAGACGATGCGCGGTTCCTGATCGTTGCTCGGCTCGGGCCGCAGCCCCAGACTCTGCTCCGTAGCATGGAGTGTCTGCACGGGCGCAGTCGTTGGGTTTTCATGAGTGAAATCGAGCGCGTCGCCCGCAATCGCCTGAGCGGCATCGAGCCTCATGCTTTCCAGCACGCGAGTGACCGCCTCCGGCTTGCGTTCGTGCACCTTATCGATCGCATAGGCGAACGCCAGCACCGCGTTGTGGGAGCGCGCATCCGCATAGGGAGCGGCGGATTTGAAGGCTTGGTCATCCTGCAGGGTCATGTAGGATGAATCCTGACCCATAACACGCACCGCTTCGAGGAAGGCGGCGAGCCCGCGCCCGGGGTCATCGGACTGCAAGGCCAAAGAGTCTGACATGTTGTACCCGACGGTCGTCAGGTTTGCCGAGACCGTGCCACCCTCAGCCACAAGGGTTCGCGCGAAAATGGGCGATACGGCTTGCGGGCTCAAAAGAATCTGAGCCGTCACCCCGGCGTATTGCAGCTCTTTGACGATTTTGGCCTGGCGAATTGCCGAGCCCGAAACGAAGATATTCGCCGAAGCCCCGTAGCTCTGGGACTCTTTCTTGACGTCTTGCGCCAGCTCACGCACATCGGTATCGCGGTCGTACGCATGTTTGGCGGCAACCTGCGGAATCTTCACCTCAGTATCCTTGGGAGCTATCACGATGCTCTGGGTACTCGGCTGCGAAGCCTGCATATACGCCTGCGAAAGCTGCTCGGGGGTGGGCGCCAGGCTCCAGACTCCGCGCCCGGTATCTACGCTGTCGTAGACCTCAATCACCGGGATGCTGCTCTCACGTGCCGCGTTCGTCGCACCCTTAATATGCTCACCCGAGGAAGAAATAATAATCCCCTGAACGCCCTCAGATTTGAGTTTTTCGACGGCATCACGAGCCCCGTCAGGGGTTCCCTTATCGTTAGCGACCGTCAGCTGAACGGGGGTTTTACCAAGATCCAGACGATGCGCGGCCACCGCAGCACCCTGGGCAGGGAGCACCCATTCGGAGCCTTCCGCATCCTCGCCGTAGGTCATAATAATCCCGATCTTGGCGTCGCGATTATTGTTGTTCGGCAGCGTAATTTCCTGCGGAACAACGGGGGCTATCGCCTCGGTATCGCCGGGTGCGCGCAGGGGTCGAATATCCGGTCGCAGCAGATGAGCTACCACCACGATAACCAACAACAAGACCCCCAGAAGGGCACCCCAGCCAATGATGGTCAGGGGTACCCTTCGGGAGGTTTGTTCTTCCTCATGCTGAGGCTCTGGGGTCACGCTACATGTCCCCAATATGGAAGGTGTAAACCACCTTCACTTCGGCCTTACCACCGTCAGGCAGGTGGAAGGAGGGCAGTGACTTGAGCTTCTCCAAGGACGCCTTGAACTGTGCCTGCCGCAGCTGCACGGCCGCAATATCCTCGGCGCGAACGCTGGTGTAACCCTGCGCGTTCTGCGAGGCAAGCGCCAGCTGGAAGTCGGCGGCGCCAGCTTTCGCGGCGTTCGTCTTCAACGCGCCCAGCAGACCAGAACCATCGACTCGGCTATCGCCCAAATCGAGGATAACCTTGTTGAGGTCGTCGGCAAGAAGCACGGATGCACCCGCCAGGTCGCGGCTGGCGTTTCCGGTGCGCGCATCCAGCTGTTCCAGGGAGCTCTGGGTGACCCCATCCAAGGATGCCTTGAGGTTCTCAACCTTACCGGCAATGTCACGGCGCTGCGCTTCCAGAGAGTTACCGGCATCGCGCACGATTACATTCGAGGCTTCCGCCAGACCGTAGATCGAGCTGGTGAAGGAATTCTGAATGGAATCGGCACCTGCCGAACCCTGAGCCGATACCTGGCGGATCTCCTGCGAAATCAGGTTGTTGATGTTCTTGCTGGTTTCGTCAGCCGAATCCTTGAACGCGTTCTTGAGAGCTTCCGAAAGTTCGGAGTGCTGGCTGGAAAGTTCATCCAGGTTCTTACCCAATTCATCGGATGCACTGGTCAGCGACTTGAGCTTTTCATCCAGGGAGTTGGGGTCGTTCTGGCGATCATCACGATCACGGTTCTGGTCGTCACCTTCGCCCGCATACGCCTTCTCAACCGAGCTGAGCGCGGAGTCCAGGGAGTTCACCTGGTCGGAGAATCCCTTAGCATTCTGCGCCAGAGGGGTGGTCGGGTTCTGCAGATCGGTTTCCTTGATAACCTCGTCCCAAGCACGTGCCTGGTTGTTCAGGCGCTCGTCCATAGCCTGCCCGTAACCTTCGGGTGCCTGGAGCTTTTCGGCAGCAAATCGGTGTGCCGCCGGGACTACGGGGGTGCCGCCCTGGTTAGCGTTGTTCCCGTTTTGGTTATTGTTCGGGGTGTTCTGGTTTTGACCGTTCTGATCGTTTTGGCCGTTCTGGCCATTCTCAGTCGGGTCGTTCTGCGGGGTTACCTGCGCACCGCCCTGGCCATTCTGATCGTTCTGACCATTCTGGTTGTTATTGGGGGTGTTCTGGTTATTATCCTGATTACCCTGGTTCTGGTTGTTCTGGTTACCGTTGTTCCCGTTTTGGTTATTGTTCGGGGTGTTCTGATCGCCTTGGTTCTGGTTATTCTGATCGCGCTGAGGGGTTCTCGGGGTCTCACCGCAAGGCGTAGAGGTCAGGTAGGAGCGCAGACGGTCTACTTCCTCTTGCGAGAGCTTGCCGCCGTTTTCTACCGAGAGCTTGCAGAGTTCGTTAGCGATATCTTCGTTCTGCTGGTCTATAGAGTTTGAGTTTCCGCTCACGTCGTTGCGCGCCGCCACGGCCTTGCTGTGCAGGCTGTTGAGCGCCTTGGTGAGCTCATCCGAGGTTTTCTTGAGCTCATCTACCGACCGGCGGCTAGATTTGAGCGATTCCGTGATGTCACCGTTCTGCTGGTGGTCTCGAATGGCTTTCTTGCCTTCATCGCTCTGCAGGTACTTCGTCAGGTTGTCTACCTCGCCGCGCAGGGCACGGTAGTTCTTGTTGGCACCCTTGAGGTACTCGGGCTGCAGCTCGTTCACAAGCTTCTCACCATTAGCGACGAGGCCAATCAGGCTTGCCTGCGAGGTGACCGAAGCACCGTACAGGGAACAGGTGACCGAAGAGCCGTCACGGCAGACCTCGGGGCTGGGGTTATCCGGCCCGATGGTCTGGCGCAGCGAGTCCGCGAGGGCATGCTGGCAGTCGCCGCTGGCATCGGCATAGTTGTTGAGAATCTGGGAAAGCTGCACAAGGTTGCCGTATACGCTCGATCCGCCTCCGGCTGCACCGCGATCGACGGTGCATGACCCGTTCTGATGCGAAACCGAGACATTCGGAACCTGCGAGGTATCACCCAGCAGGGTATCCATCGTGTTCACGGTGCTTTCCAGCTGGCTGATGAGCTGGTTCTTGTTACCGTCGGCAGTCTTGGCAAGGTCATCCTTGAGGGACTGAATTTGCCCGTCAAGCTCCGCCATACGCTTGGTCAGGCTCTCGCTGTTAGCCTGCAGGTTTTTCGCGGCATCCTGACCCAGGGTGTCCGAGGTGTTGTCCAGGCTAGAGCGCAGTTCGTTCACCTGCGAGCTGGCGCTGGTAATCGTCGAATCGACGTTGTTCACCAAGTCGATAGTGCGCTGAAGCATCGCAACCTGGTTGGCGTCGTTCTTATTGAAGCTGTTGTTGAGCACGCTCTCACCCGAAAGATCAGAGGCGAACCCCGGCTGAACCGCGATATCGAAATCGGGTGCCTTGAAGTCCTGCGCATTCACCTTCAGCGTGAACGATGTGCTTGCCCCGGAGGTCGGAGGCGCCAGGATCGCACCCCACTGCACGTTCGCCTTGCCGTCCCCGGTCGTGCTGATCACGCCGTTGGTTGCGCTGTCGTCCGTCTTATCGCCAGAGGTAATGATCTGGTTGGATTTCACGTTATCGAGTGAAACCGACCCTGCCACCGTAAACGGAACACCGACGAGCGCCTGGTTGGTGCGCTTGGTGCCGCCCGCATCGTAGCTTACCTCTTGGGACTTGAGCGTAAGGTTTTCGACGGTGACCTTAATAGTCAGCTCGCCGGAGTACCCGTTCAGATCTTTCAGGTTTGTACCGGTGCCTTTGGAGCTCTGGTACTGGGTGCTGACGCGCACCGGGACGTCGTTAATAACGTCCTTGACCTTGAAGTTGATGGTTTTGCTGGAGCTCTTGTGCTCTTGTTCATTGACATAGATATTGTTGGTGTCAATAGCAGAAACGTTACCGTTGCTCGCAAGTTTAAGATTCACGTTCTGCAGCACGTGCGTGGGGTTTTGCACCTGCTGTTCGCTCTGCTGGGTCGTCTGCCCGGGCGAGGTAGGATCACTATTCTGCTGGTCTGACGAGGAGCATGCCGCAAGGAGCAAACTGCCAATGACCCCGATGGTTAAAGGCACCCGCACACAGCGGCTCTTCCACGTCAGCCGTGATTCTGACGCGTCGAAGCGTGTAGACATATGGCACTCCGGAAGGTGGCTGATTTTATGGACAGTAATGTTGCATCGTATGTGTGTGGCGTTGAGTAAACCGTTCGAGGCAACTTAAAGGTATTCTACCGCGCCATGAGTAGAATGTGCGGGAAATATGCCAATCTTAACGCTCTGTCGCACGATCAACAGATGTTCAATTACCGTGATGTAATACTGAAAGCGTTACTCTGCAGATTTGTGAAGTTACCCACCTGAACGTTGAGCTTGCACTGGGGAGCAACCGATAGGGCCGTCACATTTTTCTGATCCGCTGAAATCGATAGGTGACCGGAGCATCCGTCTGTGAAGGCGATATCACCCGTGTCCGGCGCCAGCGAGGTAATGGCCTGGGAGGGGGTGCCGGTCTGCGGCAGCTTCATGAGCGGGTTCAGGTCATCCTTGCCGCTAGGCCACACCGGCAGCAGGGTAACCGGTACTGCCGACTGGTTAACCACGCGGTTGGGCACCTGCACCTCAATCTTCTGGATGCGCTGAATGGGGTACGAAGCCGACTTCACGTCCGGGTCGCTAATGGCGGTCTGGGTCTTCTTGGTGATCTCGCCCAGCCATTTTTCGAGGCTCTTCTGATCGGGAATATCGATATCGACCTTGGCGCTCATGGTTACGGCTGAGTTCGCCGGAATCTTGAGGTTACTCACGTTCCAGGCGCATTTCGTATCCAGCCCGGTAATGGCGGCCTGATTTTTGCGGATCTCCTCGGCCTCACTCGCCTGGTTCCATGTGGTTTGCGGGCAGGAATCGGTGCTCAGCCCGGGGATGACCTGCAGAATATCGCCGTGCAGCCCGGATTTTTGCGTCGAGTACTCAAATTTCACGGTCGCCGTATGAGACGACGGGTCATAGTCGGCCTCCAGGCGGGTGCCTAAGCCGCTCGGCAGGGGCGAATTCGTGCCTGAGGATGCGGTCCAATGCTCTTTTGGCCCCTCTTGCTTCTTCTCACCGGAACTGTTGATAAAGACGAAAACGCACGCGCAAATAAGCGCCAAAATACCTAATATCGACCCCCATACGAGCGGGCGTTTGAGCTGTGAGGCAACCGTTCTTGGCTGCTCATTCTCAAAGTCTTCGTCGATTTCTTCCTCTTCGACAACCGGCGCCTCGGTCACCGGGCGGATAATCGTCTGATGCGAGGCTTCACCCAATTCGGGCACTTGGGTGCTGTAGTTATCCTGCGCAGCTTGAGCGGGTGCCTGCTCGCCGCCGCGAATAACCGTGCGCTGACGACCACCGGTGCTCTGGCTTTCTGAGGCACGTTCCTCATACTCGAACCGGTCAGCATCCTGGTATTTCTTGCGCAGAGCCCGAACCTGCGCCACAGCCTGCGCGGCCTGCGGGCGGTTCTTAGGCGATAGGCTCATAAGATTCTCAAGGACGGTGCGCACATCCTCGGGAAGGTGATCACTGATCTGAACTGCAGAATCCGCATCCACCAGCGGAACGGCGCCGACCAGAAGCTCGTGCAGCATAACACCAGCGGAATAAATATCGGCTGAGGAATCCGAGCTTCCATAGGCTTTACGCTCGGGCGACATGTAGGCGGGCGTACCGTAAAAACCCTGGCTCTCCGTCTGCCCCATGAGCGTGGCGATACCGAAGTCGGCAACCCGCACCTGCTCCACGAGGGCATCGCCATAATGCCCTGATAAAAGCACGTTATCGGGCTTAATATCTAGGTGCAGAACCCCGGAACGATGCGCGTATTCCAGTGCCAAAAGCACGCGCTCAACAATACCGAAGGCCTCGCCAGGCAGCAGATTCTTCTGCTTCTGCAAAAACTCGCGCACGCTTCCGCCATGCTGGTATTCCATGACGATCGCCAGGTTGTCACCCTCGACCACCATGTCTTCGATTGGCACGATGTACTGGTGGTGCAGCTGCGAAAGCACGGTGCGTTCGCGCACGAACCGCTCAAGAAATTCGCTGTCTTTGTGGTACTCGGGCTTGAGGAATTTAGCAGCATACAACGCCCATGAGCCTTTACGTGAGACCGCCCAGACGGTGCCGACCGTGCCGGAACCTACCGCGCGAATGAGCGTGAAGGCGGATCCTAGCGGCGCTCCTTCGCGCATGCCGGTTATTGCATCGTCCACGGTTGCTCCTCACGCTCTAGTGCTCGGGTAGGTCTCACGGCTATACCTAGTGTAACCGGCGCATCCGCAAGATTCAGCCTTTTGCTCACGGTCAGCGGGGATTTTAAGGGGGTATAAAACGGATGGCGCTCCCGGTGCTCTACCCGCCAAAACCCTTGCTCAACACGCTCTTAAACGGTTATGACCTCACCGTTTTTGTGAAAACGGTGAGGTCATAAGGTGTAATGCGTGTTCGGTGTCTTACGCCGCGGCTACTTTTGCCGACGACGGATCACCAAAACGGCACCAGTGCCCAGAAGCGCAACGCCCGCGATTACCACGGGAATCACGGCAAATCCGGTATGCGCCAGCGCGTTCGAGCCCGCGGATGCACCGCCTGCAGACCCTTGAACCACGCCGGATGCACCCGAATCTGAACCGCCCGATACGCCGTTCCCTGACGATCCGGTGACCGTGCCGTTCTCTGTGGTTGTACCAGCCTGGGTACCCGCCCTCTGAGCTGTTCCCGGGTTCGCCGCTTGCTCAGAACCTTGCGGGTTCGTGCCTTCTGTACCGTTCTGCGGGGCTGCCGAGGCATCCTGCGGTTCGGTCGGGTTGTGCGGATGCGCCGCATCCGCCGGGGCATTGGGAACGCGCACGGCGCCCTGAGGGGTGCCCACCCGTGCCGAGGAGTCTTGCCCGGCATTCTGCCCGGAGGATGAACCGCCGTTTGCGCCCGTGCCCGGCTCTGGCGCTGCGGTAAAGGAGCATGCGTTGCTTGCCTCATCCCCGACGGCGACGGCAAGCTTCTGGACTTTACTTGTGATCTCAGTACCGTCTTTGAGTTTTGCGGTGTACTGAACGTCAAATATGTAATGCCCAGGCTCGGTAAATACCCAGTTGGCGTGCGCGTGGGTTGCGTAGTCGATCGATATACTATGTTGATTTTTGGTCGAATCCAGCAGAATCTCGGGGCCGGTCAATGACTCAGTGAAGACGCCGAACCGCGCGCCCTTCGGCATGCTGCGGGGCACAACGTGCAGGGTTACGCCACCGTCGAGTCTGCTGTAGTCCACATCCTGGGTGCTGTACCCGGGCCAGGGCAGCCCGCGCATCTGGGTTTGCGGAAGCCCGTAAAACGCGGTTCCGACCGGTCCAATAAAGTCGAGTTTGGGCGAGTTCATGTGCTCGTTGCGGCTGCGGCGGGCACGATCACTAACGGTCCACACCACGGTATCCAACGGGCGTACTACCGAGTCCGCATCTATGAGTCCGCTATCGTCTTTGAGCCCCAGTTCCAGCCGGTTATCACGCAGTTGTGCTTGAAGGTCTAGGTGTCCATCGCCGATTTTATAGCGGCCGTCGATCTTCCCCGCCTCGCAGGTTGGTATGGGGGCGGGCGCCTTCGGTGCGGGGTTTTGCGTGCGTTGTGTATCCCCATCTCGCGAAGGAGTCGGGTTTGTGCTCGGCTTCTTGGGAGCCGCCGGGGCGGGGGATGCGCTGGGCGGCGCATCGTTGGGGTCGGGACCGCTCGGGTCAGCGGAGGGGCTTGGCTGGGGGTCCGGGGTGTGTGAGTCGCCCGGCTGGGGGTTTGCGGCGGGCGCATCCGCACCCAGTGTTCCCGTGGCGCTGTAATTGCCGCCGCGCTGATAATTTTGGGTGAGTTTCACCTGTGAGGTGCGGGCATTCATATCGGGATGCGGCAGCACTTTCACGATAAGTTCGCTGTTCTCAAAGTAGCTGTCTTCCCGGTAGGTGAAGCGCGCTACCCCGTTGTCGATTGTGGTTTCTATATCGAATTTGGGGTATTCGTAGTCGTTGGGGGCGTAGAATCCGCCCCGGATAAACCCGCGAACGTTAGGGTCGGCGAAGGTCACCTCAAGCGTGCGGTATCCTTCCCGTGTGGAGGGCACGGTACGTACGGTGTAGTCGCCGCTGGCGGGGGTGTATTGAGCGATGGGAAGCACGGTATTGCGCTCATCGGGCTCTTCAACGGGCCAGTCTCCGGTGCCGTCGTCGCTGTATACGCTCTCGGCGTGCCCGGGTTCATAGGCGAGCTTATGCGAAATCCAGCGCGCGCCCTCGTTTCCGCTTGGGGTGAAGACAGCCTGCAGATGCGAGGATTCGCCGCCCATCATTTCGCTCCAGGTGGCGGTGCCGTTTTTTACCTCAAGGTCGGTGAGGAAGTACCCGTTGTTGTAGAGGGTGAGCGTTCCGCTGAGGTTTTTATCGGCTGCGGTGAAGGTGATGTCGCTGAGTTTATCGTCGGCGTCCTTGTTCTTCGCGGGGTCGGGATCGAGCTTGTGGGGTGCCACGGAAAGCACGTATTTGGCGGAGTCCAGGTTCCCGACGGGTGCAGCATTGTAGCGGTCAATGGTCGGTACCGCGTTCGGGGTTCCGTCACCGAGAATGGGTTTACGCCCGCCCACCTGCCACACGAGTTTTTGCGGCGGGGATTGAATGATTGATCCGTCCGTGCCGCGCGCTACCGTGCGATAGGTCACCACATAACGTCCGGGTCGCGTGAAGGTTGTGGTGTTATGCGTGTGGCTTCCTTTGCTGAGCAGCCAGGAGTGCCACCCGGTACTTGTGCTCGAGAGGATGCGGTTTACGTCCGCAGGTCCTTCATCGGGGTTGTAGCGAAAAAGCTCCATGCGGCCGGGGCCTTCGACCGAGAGAATATCGGTCGCATAAATGCCGTCGCGGAATTTTTCAGTTGGGATTTTGACGGATGAACCCAGCCCCGCCCAGATGGGATCGTGATTGCCCCAGGTTAGGGTGGGCGCCATGTAGAGGGTTTGCCCGGGTTCGCCCAGAAAACGCAGATTGGGTGAATCGGTGAGGGTCAGAGTGTATTGGGATGCACCGTTGCGGCCATCCCATCCCTTCCCCACCCAGTTGACGGTCTTATCGAGGTCGTAGAGATCGGCACCGGTCTTATAGGGGTTTGCTTCGTTTTTGAGTGCGAAACCGCCGTTTTCCCAGTAGGTTTTCGGGGCATCAACATGGCCCTGAGTAGTAATAATGCGCCCGTCGTCGGGTCCCGCATGCGCGGGGAGCATAGGCGATGCGCCAGCGAGAGCCAGCAGAGCTACTGCGGAAATACGAGCAAGGGATGCACTCAGCGCACGACGATGTGTGTATTTCGTGTACATGACAACCTTTCTCATTTTGCATACACAGCCTATCACTAATTGAGAATAATTGTCATAATCAAAATAGATATGTATAGTGATTCTCATAATCACACGCACCGATGCGTCGTGAACTCACACACCACACCGTCGTTGGAGGAAAACTATGCGCAGATCCGCCCCGCAAACCCCGCCGCGAGAGCAACGCGGTCGCAAAACATTTACCATCATCGGAACAACCGCCCTGGGATGCACACTAGCCTTCTCCCCCGCTCTGCCCGCGTTCAACACGGCACCGGCGGCGCTCGCACACGAAGAACACAGCGCAGGTGCAGCACAGGCAGAACCGCGCAGTTACACTGGGAATTACATCGTGCGCGGCGTGCACACCGAACTGCTCAACGCAGAGCTTCACAACGGAAAACTCGCCCTAAACTCCAAGGCCGAAACGCAGGATGGTGAAGGCCTTTTCAACCCCTCCACCACTGTTTTCAACCTACCCGCCAACGATCAGTCCCAAACCCGTGTAGCCGCCGGATATGATTTCATCGCTCCCGAAGGCACCCCCATCTGGTACATCTCGCAGAAGCATACCGATGGGCTTCTCTACCCCGGCTTTAGTGCCGAAAACATTCCGCAGGGCGCTCTGAAAAACAATAAAATCACGGTTGATCTCATCAAAAGCGAGGTTCCCGAAGGCGCACGCGCCGAGGTTTTTCAGGAGAATCTCTCCGGGGCATCACGCATGTTCAGCACGGCGGATCGGTTAGCACCCTACGAGCTTGAGGCGGGTTCTCATGTACATGCCGCATGGGCGTTTACCTCCGCCGGAACCTACCGGTTCACCTTCCGTACGAGCGCCGAGCTCGCGGACGGCACGCAGGTTCACGCTGAGGCGACCTACACCGTTGTGGTGGGCGAAGTTCCGCAGGATATTTTCGAGCAGGGGCATCGGGAACAAAACCCGCAGGGCTCCGCCGAATCAGCTGCCGCTCCGCCGCAGCATGAGGAGGGCGGTGAGCAGGCGCATCGGGATGCCGCCCCGAATGAGCGTTTATCAGAGGAAGATCACGGCGCGGGTAATTCCCACGCGCAGCATCAGGTGATCGGGCCCGCGCATCAGGAGTCGTCGAGTGTGGAAGCCGCCCCGGCTCAGCCTGAATCTTCAGCGGATGCGGCGCCCAACCCCCAGATTGCAACGGGTGATGCCCCCGCGCCCGATGCGCCCGCCCCGGCACCGCAACAAGCCGGTCAGAATGCAGGTGCACCGAACCACACGGTTAACGGGTCAAATGCCCAGAATGTTACCGCGCCGACCGTCCGGGGTGCGGGTTCTGGCGGTTCAGGGGCTTCGGGCAATACCGCGCCGTCTTCGGGTTCTCGCGGCGGGTCTTATCCCGGAACCGAATCCGAGAAGTGCATTCCGACCGAGGTTGTCGTTAAGGATTCCGTGCAGTCACGAAGCACCCAAAGTCCGGCAAATATTCCCGGCACTCTGCCGATGGTAACGACTGCGGATCATGCCGCGGCGGATCGCGCTACCGAGGGGCATTTTGACGTTGGTCCGGTCTTGAACGGTTCCACGTTGAGTTCTGCCGTCAAAGATGATCGGTTCAGCCCACCTAAACATGTGTCACCCGGCTCTTTAGAGTTCGTCCTCGGCGATGCTGCGAAGCTGAAATTCCCGGCGGGCATGGAAGATATTGCCCCCGCGGGAAGTACCGTGCACATGATTGGTGCTACCCAGCAGGCGGGTGTGCCGTGGCTGGGGTGGAGTACCCAGGATCCCGAACTTCTCAAACAGGCCGATGGACCGGTCACCATGAGTTTGAAGGGATTCGACGGCCCCGGCTCAATGTCGGTGTTCCTTTCGGGCAACTTCGGTTCCGCTGGGCAGAAAGTCTTCGATTCTCGTGGCGGCTCATTTCAGGTTCCGCTGAATACGCACCAACACAGCAACTGGGTGTTTACCGCTGAGGGCCGCTACCGGGTGACGATCGGTTGGCAGGTGCATCTGAAGAACGGGCAGACCGTCGAGAGCACATCGACCCTGAACTTTACGGTGGGCAATGCCGATAATCCGGCGAACCCCGCACCCGCCCAGCATGAGAAGAACACGCCTGAGAACGCCGAAAACTCGACCACTCATAAACCTGCCGAACAGCAATCCCAGCGGGGCACCGTGGATGCGGCAAGCGGTATTGTGACGAAGCCGGACGGCACGAAGGTGCGCATTGTCGGCAAGACCGCCTCGGGCAAGGACTGCGCCCTCACCAACCAGGAGCTAAAGGACGCGCAGCAGACCGCTGCCGCCGGGAAGCTCGCCAACACCGGGGCAGGGTTTAATCCGTTTATGGTCAGCACCTCTGTGCTTGCCGTCGCGCTGGGAGGCATGATCGTATACACTGTGCGCCGCCGCAAACGTCATGAGCTCTAGAGGTTCACGCCGTCAGTCTTGCACACCGCAGCGCTCACTCGAAGTTCCGCTCAGCCGCCGCGCTTTCCTGGGTTTTCTGCCTGTCTGCGCGGCGTTAAGCACCTGCACCGCACAGAATACGTCCTCAGGTTTTGATGCCGACGGACGTCTTCAGGTGGTGGCGACAACCCCGATTTTGGCGGATATGGCGCGTGCTGTTGGCGGCGAGCGTGCGCGGGTACACGCCCTCATTCCCAATGGTGCAGACCCGCATTCCTATGAGCCGAGCCTGCGGGATGTGCGCGATGTCGCCTACGCACGGCTGGCGTTCACCAACGGTCTGCTGCTGGAACAGCGCAAAATGGCGGCGATGGTGAGCTCTAACCTGCCGCAGGGTTCGGCACAGGTGGCGGTTGCCGAAAGGATTGAGCAGTACGGCGGCAAGCTTGAACCCGTGGTGGAGGATGCCTCGCTGGATTCTATCTGGTTGGGGCTGCGCGTTGAGGGCACCGAGCCTTCGGGTGCATCCGCCAGCCATTCCGCTGAGTCACCCTCAGATTCGGATGCTTCGGTCGCGTTTTCGGTTACCCGTGTGAAGGGTCCCGGGCAGGTTGCGGCGTTTATTACACAGACCTTCGGCGCGGTCGAGATGATGTGCGATTCTCAGACGCGCGGCACGCAAGAATCCACGCAGGATGGTGTGAGGGTGCGTACCGGCGATATGGGGTCGCTGGAGCTTCCGCTGCAGGCGCATACGCATCTTTCGTGGGCTTTTGCGGATGCCGGTATGTACGAACTTGATGTTCTGGCAACGCCCCGCAACGCGCCCGAGGGGGTGCACCAGGCGCAGGGCACACTGCATGTCGTGGTGGGTGAAGACCCTGCCGAGGCTGCCTCTCGTCTGAGTGCAAATACGACCGTTTTAGCCTCTGGACATGCGGATATAGCCGTTCAGGCATATACGGGGCGGCTTGTGATTCGCGCCGATAGCGGCGGGAAAGTCACCGAGCACGACCTGGCTCGCACGATCATTGCGGTTCCTTCGCGCACTCTGCAGGAGGTTCCTGCGGGCGGCCAATACGGGTTCTTGAGGGGGTCTTCGCGCGAGCATCGGGGGCAGGTGTATTTGCTGGCGCAGGCGGTGCTCGGTAAACATGTGCACGGCGAGATAGACCCGCATATATGGCATTCGGTGCCAAATATGAAGGCGGCCGCGCAGGTCATGCGTGATGCTCTCGCTGAGGCTGACCCGCCCGGAACCAGCCTGTACACGGCGAATACCGAGCGTGTTATGCGTGAGCTCGATGAGCTGGACTGGGAGATTCGCGGCATCTATGCATCTTTGCCCGAAGCCTCAAAAAACCTGATTACCACCCATGACGGGTACCGCTATCTGGCGAGTACTTATGGGCTGACGGTGGCGGGGTTTGTGACGCCGGTGGCGGGCAGTGAGCCGAGCATCCAGCAGCGGCAGCGGCTGCAGCGCACTATCAGGGATTTGCGTGTACCGGCTATATTCCTCGATCGGAATACTCGCACGCGAAGCCCAGTTTTGCGCGAGGTCGCCCATGAAAACGGGGTTCAGGTGGGTACCTTATATTCCGATTCGCTCGATGATGAGGCACCCCACTATGCGGATATGATGCGCGCCAACGCACATACTATCCAGCGAGCGGTTGGGCGGTGAAGTCGTATTCTCGTCCATAGCCACATATGCATATACATCCATCAACGTTGAGGAAGAAGACATCCATGAAATATTCTATTTTTGGAATAAAAACTAGTCAGAAGGTTATTTCATTCGCTTTATGCGTGGGTCTCACAGCCTCTATAGCCAATCCGGCATATGCCGATCACACGCCCGCGCCGGGTGCATCGTCAAGCACGGCAGCCACAAGCGATAACCTCAGCAAAGAGCAGAAGGCTCTGCAGCAGACGCTCTCGCCCGAGCAGCCGGTGGGCACGGGACGCACCGAAATTTCGAGCGGGCATGTTGATATGGGTCCACGTTTTACAGACGGTAAGTTTCAGCTCATGATCCATGACGATCATGCCGCTACACCCATCTGGCGCAGCATGGATGATGTGCTGTACCGCGGCTCCGATGCGGCACGTCGCCAGGTTCCTGACGATGACCGTTATTCGTTTGTGGGTGCGCAGCCCGGCGAGCAGGTGTATGTGATTCCGCAGACCGAGACGAAGGGGGTTGTCTGGCCTGGCTGGACCACTCAGGATCCGGGGCTTGTGCAGAAAACCCCGCGCGGGGTCACCCTCACCCTAGAGCAGGTTCAGGGGCCGGGGCAGTTCACGCTGTACCTGGAGAATGGGAACTTCTCGAAGCCGCAGGTTTTGTGGGATTCGTCCAAGCACGAGCCGCAGGATATATGGGTTGAGAAGAACACGCATACCCACGCCAATTGGGTGTTTACCAAGCCCGGTGCCTATCTGCTGAAGGTAACGGCCCGTGCGGAGCTTGCGGATGGTTCGGTTGTTTCCGATACCCGCTATATGAAGTTCGCCATCGGGGATTCGGTGACTGCGGACGAGGTATACACTCTGGCGCAGCAGGCCGCAGATCAGGCACCGACGGGCGATTCGGAGGGCGCGCACTCTGCGGCTGCTTCCGATAGTCCGGGAGCCTCATCCGGCGGGTTCCCTATCCTGCCGGTGGTGCTCGGCGCTGGGGCTGTGGTGGTGCTTGCCGCAGCAGGGCTCTTCATGATGCGCCGCAATAAGACCGCGCAGGCGCAGGCCGAGCGCATCATGACGAGCGGAAAGGGCGCGCGGGATGAGTAAAGGTACCACCGTGCTAGGCTCCAAAAACGATCCTGCGCCATGGAGTGAAAATCCGACGCTGAGCATCCAGAACCTCTATGCGGGGTACGGGCGGCGGGCGGTGCTGCGGGACTTTTCACTCACCCTGAATCCCGGCGAATTTGTGGGCCTTCTCGGGGCGAACGGTGCCGGAAAAACCACGCTGTTACGTGCCATTATGGGGCTGCTGCATCCTGCTTCGGGGAGCATTCGGGTGCTGGGCAGTACTGCGCGCACCGCGCGGGCGCGCATCGGCTATGTGCCGCAGAAGCACCAGTTTCAGTGGGATTTCCCGATCACCGTCAAGGATGCGGTCATGACCGGGCGAACCCGCGAGATCGGCTGGTTTCGTCGCCCTAAAACTGCGGATTGGGTCAAGGTTTTTCACGCCCTGGAACGCACGGATTTAATGCCGCTGAAGAACCGTCCCATCGGCGAGCTTTCCGGCGGGCAGCGGCAGCGGGTGCTTCTAGCGCGTGCTCTCGCGGTTGAACCGGCGCTTTTGCTTCTTGACGAGCCCTTCACGGGGGTGGATGCGCCCACCCAGTCCGCGCTCACCGAGCTGTACCGGCAGCTGGCGGGCGAGGGCGTGACGATTCTGATGTCTACCCACGATATTGTGGCGGCGCAGGAGTCTTGTTCGCGGCTGTGCGGGGTGCGCGGTTCCTTGAGTTTGGACGGCAAAGCCGAGGATTTTTCACCGCATCAGCTTTACGCCTGGGTGCACGGGCACGAACTTGAGGGCGAGGGTGAAAGCACAGGTAAAGGCGGAAGCGCGGGCACAAGCCCATCGCCTAAGATTGGCGTTCCGGGCGCAGGCGGCGACTCGACCGGCAGCACCCGGCAGGGGCATCCTGCCGGTCATCGTGTAACCCCGCAGGAGGCAGCGGCATGATTACTCCCCTCGATTTTCTGTTTGACCTTTTCAACCCTTCCCTGGCGTTTCTGCCGCGCGCCCTCGCCGCAGTGACGCTGGCTTCTTTGGTGACGGGCGTGGTGGGGTGCCATGTGATGATGCGCGGCATGGTTTTTATTGGCGATGCGGTTGCCCACTCGGTGTTTCCCGGCTTGGCGGTTGCGTTTGTTATCGGCGGCAACCTGGTGTTCGGGGGCTTGATCGCGGGCGTCATCACGGCGGTTTTGGTGGCTATTTTTAGTCAGAATCAGAAGCTGCGTGAGGATTCGGTGATTGGTATTTTCTTTGCCGGTTCGTTCGCGTTGGGTATTGTGATTATTTCTCTGGCGCCGGGGTATTCGGGGTCGATTCAGGATTTCCTGTTCGGTTCGATTGTGGGGGTTTCAGGCAGCGATATTGCCCAGGCGGTGGCTATGTCCGCCGGGATTCTGTTGCTTCTGTGGCTGTTTCATCGGCAGCTGGTGACGGTGAGCCTGGATCGTGAAAGTGCTCGCGCGTTGGGTTTGCCGGTGCTGTGGCTGGATATTTTGCTGTATGTGCTCGTGACGGTTTCCGTGGTGATTTCTTTGCAGACGCTCGGGAATGTGCTGGTGCTTGCGCTCATTGTGGTTCCGGCCAGCGCATCGCGGCTTGCATGCCGCCGTTTAGGCACTATGATGCTGTTCTCACCGGTTTTCGGCGTGCTGTGTTCGACGGCGGGGCTGTACTTCTCGTGGGCGTTTAACCTGCCGACTGGCGGCACGATTGTGCTGACGATGGTCGCCGCTTTCGTGCTGGTGTGGGCGTTTACCTGGATGCGCCAGCGAGTCAGGCGCATTCCTGAGACCGTCCATTCCCTGCCGGTTTAGGCTTTGCCGCGCCTATCACAAGGCTCTCACCGTCGTACTAGGTCAGTGAGAAATAGTCTGCGATAACATCCCATCGGCATCGCAGCACGTGCTGATCCGCGAAGAGCGTGGCGCCGCGGTCGGTAAGATGTGCGTGCACGTTCCGGTAGAGTTCATCGCGCAGGTCGTTCATCGTGTTCACGGACAAATACCCGAGCACATCCGGCAACACGGTATCGAGGCGCTGCTGCTGCAGCTCCTGCTTGGTAAGTGCCACATAATCCGCCAGATCAAAGGTTTCCATGAACCGATGAGCGGCGGTGCTGAAACGAGTGAATGCTTCTATATTGAGCGTCCCATCGGGCCTCAGGTAAGTCATTCTCGCTTCGTGATCTACAAATTCGTGGTAGCGGGGGTGGCCAACGCTTATAAAGTACATATCGCCGTCATGCGGGGAGGGCACAGATTTAAGAGGCTGATCGAGGTGTGCCGATATTTTTCGCAGGGTTTTACGCCATTTTTTAGACATCACATAAAACGCCGGGATGCCGCTGTAGTTCCCCGGCGTATGGTTGAATGTTGCGTAGAGAAAAGCAGCCCGAAATATGAGGTCTTCACCGTATTCTTGGGTGAATCCGGGCTGATTTTTGCGTGGTTTCGACCAGCCCAGTGAGCCCAGGTGCTCGCGGAATGCTTCACCGCTGGCAATATCCCGGTATGTGTAGTTGTCCGCCATGCTATCCCCCATATGCAGCCTATTTTTAGCAACCACCCTACCATTTACGAGGCGCGTGGCCCTGCGTTTATCGTCATGTTTTTCTGCCGCCCATGAGGGCTTTTACCGGTATCGCGCGGTGATGCCGTGGTTGCCCTCGACCTTCTGGAGGGCGTGGGTATTGGTTTGGCGATCAGTATCTTCTTCGTGCTGCAGGGCAATATGAAGCGCGCCTACTACCTCAGCCGTGAGGAGCTTGCAGAGGCCGACGAAATTACGCTGGATTTGGCGGAAGAGGTGTCGTTCTTGAACAAGGCGGCTATTAAGAAGACGCTGAAGAATATTCGCCCCGGCTCGAAGGTCACGATCAATGCCGAGAACTCTTCGTATATCGCCAGCGATGTGCTGGAGCTGATTGAGGACTTCTCCAATGTTTATGCGAAGGAGAACGATATTGAGGTAGTACTCAAGGGCTTCAAGTCGGATTATCACGACGCGGAACGTGACCGCCACAGCCACGTGAAGGTGGGTCATAGCGCAAGTATCTAAGCTATGAGGCGGGTATCGCTCCCCCTCGTGCATGTACGCGAGCAGGTGGTTTTTGGCCGAGCAGGTAGGAAAATACTACCTGCTCGGCCAAAAACCACCTGCTCGCGGTATAGAGTGCATCACCTATGAACCTGCCGACTCCTTACAGTCACCATAACCTTAAATGTAATCTGCGTAACATCTAGGAAGTTACGGATTTTTCCGGTTTAATGAAGGTACAACCTATAAAGAACTCTTGATAGGTTGAGACTATAAGCGATGATGCTGTAGCTACAGCCCCTCATAAAATCTCAGTTAGGAGTCACCATGAAGGCAGTTGTTTACCACGGTCCAGGCAAGCGAGCTTGGGAAGAAGTTCCAGACGCCACCATCCTTGAACCCACCGACGTCATTGCTCGCGTTGATACCACCACCATCTGCGGCACCGACCTGCACATCCTCAAGGGTGACGTTCCTGAGGTTGAAGAAGGGCGCATCCTGGGCCACGAAGCTATCGGCACGATTACCGAAGTTGGCTCTGCGGTCACCGATTTGAAGGTTGGCGACCGCATCATTATTCCGGCGGTCACGAACTGCGGCAAATGCTCATACTGTAAGGACAATAAGCCTTCGCACTGCCAGACTGTGGGCGGTGTCGGCTGGATTTTCGGGTACATGATTGACGGCACCCAGGCTGAGTATGTGCGCATTCCTTACGCTGAGACGTCGGTTCACATGGTTCCCGAGGGACTGACCGACGAAGATGTTCTCTTCCTCACGGATGCGCTTCCGACCGGTTTCGAGATGGGTATTCTCAACGGCAACACCAAACCCGGCGATACGGTGGCTGTTATCGGCGCAGGTCCGGTGGGTCTGGGCGCAATTATGACGGCGAACCTGTGCGGTGCCGGGCGTGTGATTACCGTCGATATGGACGATAACCGCATGAACAAGGCACTGGAACTGGGCGCAACCGATAAGGTAAACGCCGCCGATCCGGACTTTATCGAGAAGATTAAGGCCCTCTCCCCCGATGGTTTGGGCGTGGATGTGGCGATTGAGGCTGTGGGCGTGCCGCAGACCTTCGAGACCTGCACCAAGATCGTGCGCCCCTACGGCAATATTGCGAACGCGGGTGTGCACGGCAAGCCGGTAGAGCTGCCGATTAACACCATGTGGATCTCGAACGTAAACATCAACATGGGTCTGGTGAACTGCAACACCGTGGGCAACCTGCTGAATATGGTGCGTTCGGGCCGCCTGAACGCAAAGGCGATGGCAACCCACTACTTCACCTTCGACCAGTTCGAGGAGGCATACGACCTGTTCGCGAATGCCGCCGAGCATAATGCGGTGAAGGTTGTTATCTCGCGCGAACCGATTAAGAAGTAGGGTGTAAGCCCGTAAGCTAACCCCTCCGGGTTCTTTACCGTCCTTCCCGGAGGGGTTCCTTTCGCCCTCTTTCCCAGAGCCAGCCATATTTACCGGGGGGTGGTGCACTGTAAAAAGGCTCTTTATTCCAATAAAGCGAGTTTTCCCCATCTTTATTGGAATAAAGAGCCTTTTTATGCAGGAATCTGCTCAAGACAAGCGTTGCTTTACCGACCCTTCGCCAGGTTTTCGAGCTTGGTCACCAGCGCATCAGTGTCTCGGGATGCGCTGCTGAGCACACGATAGATCACGCGCCTCTGTGCAGCCTGGCGTACCGCATCCCGACCTTGCGGCACTCCCCCGCCAGCGCGGGTACGCTCATCGGCTAACTCTTCGGCACGCATGGCGGCGTAGTTGATCTTGGCGGCAAGCTGCATCCTATCCCGTTCCAGCTGAACACCAGCCCACGAGACGGGCCTGCTGGGGAACGGGCTGTTTGATTCGTCCGCTGCACCCCGGATGCGCTGCGCCTCCTGGGTCAGCTGTGTTGCGTCTACCGCGTCACCAGCCTGTTTGTACATATCAAGCAGAATATGGAAGTTCTTCGCCTTCTCGCTGAGATACTGCGCGTTGGTTGCCGCGCCTTGAGCTTCGGGGTTCTGATTCGACGGGGTTGACGAAGTCTGCGCGGCGTTCGCAGCCGGAGCGGTCAGAGTCGAACCAACCGCGAGCGCGCCCGCAGCGGGAATGCCAACAGCGGCTGCGCGCAGGAATCGGCGGCGTGAGGTACCCAGTTCAGTCATATGTCCTCCTTATTTATGCGGTGTTAAAACACCATGAGGTGCAGCGTCAGCGCCATTAGGATAAGCGCCAACGCCGCACCTCATGATGCGAAACCGGTAAACCGGTTGGTAGTTTTTAACCGTAACTCACCTGAACACGTTTTTTAGTCAGGGTACGGTTATGCACTACCGTGTTGTCGAGCAGGTTACAGACTGTGTGCTGTGTAGGTTCTCACGCCTTAAGAGTAGTTACCTTCAATAAGCTTGCGCTGAAACACGACAATGGTCGGTGAGGGACCATCAAGAACCCCGTCTGCGGTTTGACCCAACCAGCTTTGCAGAGCACTGATTGTAGAGGGTCCGATCAAACCATCAGCATCCGTCCCGAGCCACCGCTGCAAATCTTTGATGGTGTCTGAGCCGGAGGCGGCATCGTCAGAAACCCACTGCCAACCGCTCGTCAAACCGGGATTAGCACTTGACTGGGATGCGAGCTGACTGTCGATCTGCCCATCAAGGGGAAGACCGCCCTCCACCGCAGAGTTTACGGCGGCTATGCTGTTGAGACGCTTCTGCAGCTCAACCGTTGTTTCTGAGCCCCAGTACCCATCATCTGTAAGAGCATTTGCTGCCGGGGCAGTCACGAGGGTCGAACCGAAGGCGAGCATACCCGCAGCGGGAACACCAATAGCGGTGGTACGCAACAGCTTACGGCGGGAAAGTCCGGTATTTTCGAGAGTCATAGTATTCCTCCTTCACATCACCACATACGAGGTGAGAACATGTCACGCCATTTTCGCGATAACTTATCTTTTAACGAGAATGAGAGTTCAGGTAGTTTTGCAGAGCTTCGATCGTTGGCGAGGGACCATCGAGAACCCCGTCTGCAGTTTGCCCAAGCCAAGTCTGCAGGGCACTGATTGTAGAGGGTCCGATCAGACCATCGCGAGCGCCTATTTCCACTTTCAGAAACTGCTGCAAATCTTTGATGGTGCCTGAGCCGGATGCGGCATCGTCAGAAACCCACTGCCAACCGCTCGTCAAACCGGGATTAGCACTTGACTGGGATGCGGGCTGACTATCGATCTGTCCGTCGTGGGAAAGCACGGGATGCCCAGTTTCAAAGGCTGGGGCATTTATGCTGTTGAGACGCTTCTGCAGCTCAACCGTCGTTTCGGAGCCCCAGTAACCATCAACTGCCATAGCAGCGTTCGCAGCTGGCGCGGTCACGAGGGTCGAGCCAAAGGCGAGCATACCTGCAGCGGGTACGCCAATGGCGGTGGTACGCAAGAGCTTACGGCGGGAAAGTCCAGAATGTTCGTTCATCATTTTTATCCTCCTCACATATCTAGAAATTGCGGAGAAAAATCGGGTAACCGATGTATTTTCAGTATGTTGAATTAGTCATAGGTAACCACGATAAGCTCGGACTGAAGCTTCTTAATGGTTGGAGACTCTTCGCTCAATACCCCATCCTGAGGGAGGTGATAACGCGCCTGAAGCGCAGAGATAGTCTGTGAGCCCATGAGCCCATCCTGGGTCACTTTGAGCATGCCCTGAAGATCCTTGATAGTTTCTGAACCGGAGGCGGCATCATCAGAAACCCAATCCCAGCCACTCGTCAGCCCGGGGTTAGCACTCGCCTGAGATGCAGGCTGACTTGAGACGATGCCGTCTACCACTGCGAGTTTAGCGAGCCTCTGATACATACGTGTAGTTTCACTTCCCCAGTAACCATCAACCTCAAGCGCATTCGCACTCGTTGCGGTCACAAGGGTCGAACCGAAGGCGAGCACACCTGCAGCGGGCACACCAATGGCGGTGGTACGCAACAGCTTACGGCGGGAAAGTCCAGGATTTTTGAGAGTCATACTATTCCTTTCTCAACTAAGGCTTATAAAAGGTTTGAAGCGATCTTGGCACCAGTCAAAATTTCATAAGCCCCAATCTCACTTCCTCAGACAACTTAGTTGCGAATTATTTGTTCAAAGAGACGGGCGGCGTCACGATCAGCATCTTCAACAGCCTGTACTGCCTGGTCTCGTTCTTGAGCCGCCGCTTCAGCCTTCTGCGCAGCATCACGCAGATCCTCGGCGGCAGAATCATTAATCGCGATGTTATCCTGGTCAAACTTATTTGCTAGATCTGTAGCTTCCCAGGCTTCTTGATGAAGCTTCTCAGATTCTGCCTGCATTGCGCCTGTCGAGTTATCAACTATCGCTGCATTCGCCGCTGGAGCCGTCATAAAGCCAAGCGCTAACAAGGCGCCCACAATGGGAGCCACGAGCGGGGTTACGCGCATCAACTTACGGCGAGGACGATCAGACTTACGAAGTATCATTTTTTCTCCTCAATTAGTTCGAATAGGACTGTGCGCTATAAAAAACCGGTGAAAGAGCAACACCGGGTTTTAACCGACGTACTGGCTAATCTCGTTCTGCAAAGCCTTGATAGTCTCTGAAGATCCATCCAAGCGACCATCTGCCGTGAGACCGTAGTGATTTTGTAAGGCTTTGATAGTGTTGGGACCAATCGTGCCGTCAGCTTCCACGCCGCCCAACCAACGCTGCAGGTAATAGATGGTGAAGTCGTAGCCTTGCGCTCCCCCATCGGATTCCCACTGCCATCCGCTGCCCAGCCCAGGATTGGCAGACTGCTGCGATACAGGCTGATATTTCACAACACCGTCTTCATACCCGTATGTAGGCTGACCGAGTTCCTGCGCAAAGATTTTGAAGAAAAACTTTTGAAGCTGCGAGGTTGTCTCAGAACCCCAATAACCATCAGCCTCAAGCGACTGAGCAGCCGGGATGCTGACGATGCTGGACCCTAGCGCCAGCACGCCTGCGGCGGGAACGCCTACGGATGCGGTGCGCAGCAGACGACGACGCGAAATACCAGAATGTTCATTCGGCATAGTGGATACCCTCCTTCGCATACTTTCAGGCACAAGAAGTTAGAAAAAGCCTTGTCGGGGCAGGATTCTTATGTGGAAACATGCCCCGTCCAAGTACCGCGAGAACTTTTATCGATGCTCTTCAAACCATTTACGCGCTTCAGGATCAGGTTTACCTGATAATTTATCGAGCATGCGCTGCAACTTACGGATAACTTCTTCGTAGAGTTCTTTCAGCTTATTTTTAATTTCTTCGTATTCACGCTGCACGTCTTCGCCGACTCCCTCAACAAATCGGCCAAGCTCACCCAACTCACGGTTTAGCTCGTCTATTTCCCGACCAAGTTCCGGATCCTCGTAACTGCCCAGAGCAGAGAACGTCTGCCGACCTATCAGACCATCCGCTGAGACCCCCAGCCAGTTCTGCATAGCGGTGATAGTTGCAGACCCGGAAGCATCACTATCCGAGACCCAGTCCCAACCGGATCCAAAAACAGCCAATTCTTGCTGTGCAGAGGCAGGCTGACTGCCGATCAGCCCATCTACTTCAAGACCAGCCCCAAGTGCCTGGTTTAGGAATTGCTGAAGCGCAACTGTTGTTCCTTCACCCCAGATGCCGTCAACATCAACGGCATTAGCGCTCGGGGCGGTCACAAGGGTCGAACCGAAAGCGAGCAGACCAGCAGCAGGCACGCCAATAGCGGTAGTACGCAACAGCTTACGGCGAGAAAGCCCGGGATTTTCAAGAGTCATCAGGAATTTTCTCCTTTGCGTGTATTTTTCAGGTGCAGGAAGTTAAAAAGCCTCGTTGGGGCGGAGCAACGGTATCAACCTCCGCCCCAACGAGTGCGATATCGACGTGTACGTTGCTATGCTTTGAACAAATTTTTTATATAGTCGCTGACGTACTGGTTTATCTCGTTCTGCAGAGCCTGAATTGTAGGCGAAGGTCCGTCCAGTGTCCCGTCAACCGTTAAACCGTAGTGGGCCTGTAAAGCACTCACGGTCTCAGCACCAAATAATCCATCTGCGCTTACACCCAACCAGTTCTGCATCTCCACAATTGCTGGGGAACCAGATGCCTGAGAGTCCTCCACCCACTCCCAGCCACCGACGATGCCGGAGCAGGAAGGGGCAAAGCTTGAGGGCTGTGAGCTGATTACGCCATCGGCCGTTAAACCAGAGCTCCTGGCAGTATTCATAAACTGCTGAAATCCTAATGAGGTTCCCGACCCCCAGTAGCCGTCAACATCAACGGCATTAGCGCTCGGGGCGGTCACAAGGGTCGAACCGAAAGCGAGCAGACCAGCAGCAGGTACACCAATGGCGGTAGTACGCAGCAGCTTACGACGGGAAAGTCCGGGATTTTCGAGAGTCATGTTATTTCCTTTCACATGGTGGTTGGATACGCGCACTCGCCACTGTAGAGCTACAAAAAGCGTTGCTGATTGCGTACTATCTGCGGACGCCTCATAAGAGAAGGCGCAGGGTTATGAATTTCCTCTTCCGGAGCGAGGATTTTATTTTAGAGTGCCCAGAATTGTATTTGTAAGATACAACCAGCAACACATCTCAAAAGTGATTTTTGGTCACCTCATATAATGCATTTACTGTGCAGTGCTTCCTGAACGCCTCTGCCCCTACCGTAGAAGCTACACGGGCGAGTTTTCAACCCTTTGAGGCTGTTTTGCTGCATCGCGCAAGACAGAAGTTCATGTATTTTATGCTCTATATCAGAGTGGTCATTGTTCAAAATTTTTAAATGTCATATTTCTTATTCGGGCATGTCACATAAAAATATAACGCCACGCTTCGTAAGTTTTTATAAACACTTCATTCTTTAAATATTTTTACTTAGGAATTTCAAGAAGGAAATCTCTATAACCACGCTTTAATCCCCGCGAGCAGATAGTATTTTGGCGAGCAGATAACGGATTGCTATCTGCTCGCCAAAATACTATCTGCTCGCGCCTCATCAAACCTGACGCATAGGGACTTTAAGATCCGTGAAAACTAATTCTAGGCCTGTTCTTCTGCCGCTGATCAGATAGATAATCAACAACAATGAGAACTGCAATAGCAACGTCTTGAAAACGCTGGTCGTACACAGTGATCTGATATTTGTCGCGCATCTTAAACCTAGGCTTGTGAATAGCGGCAACGATACTTCCTTCGAGAACAATCTCAAAGTTACCTTCCCAGAAACTACCCCCGATCTGAAGCGGAGTCTGGTTGAGGTAGGCTTCTATGTTGAGTCCAGCGAGTTTAAACCTTTTGCGCATATACAGCTGGTCGCCAGTGGAAAAGCCAACATTGAAAACGGTACCGAGCCCAAGCTGCCGCTCCAGCATGAACTGCACGCCGGTCTCAACATTCGTCACATTCATATTTTTGCCGAGAACCCGGTAGTTCTCATCAACCTGATATACCGTGTACCCGCCCTCGTCGGTGACGACATAGTGGTCGGTAATTTTGAAGATTTTCTGCGCCGCGTAAAGCTGCCGCATCATGCTCTCCTCTCTATGTGTTTCGGTGGTGTCGTTGGTAGCTCAACCATAGCACTGCATATGCTCTCAACGACGACTTGTCTTCACCTTAAGCGTGTACCCAAAAGGAATTTACGGAACGGGATTTTGGGCGTGGAATCGCCAGGTGCAGCCGAAGGCAAAGGGATTCTAGAGCGATTCATCAGGCACTCCTTCGGATACCTCATGCTGCTTTTGTTCTGAAGATTTGTCTGTCTTTTTAATACTATTTGTCGTGACAACAATCATTAAGATGCCCAAAATAACTTCGTAAAGGGCTACCATAACCACCACTATTGCAAGAGAGCTCTGGGTAGATGAATATGACCTAAGAATCCGCTCTAGCATAAACGGCACATAGGTAACCTCGGAGATCGGGGCAACAATAAGGCCGTAAATATTGACACCTCGTATCCACCGAAACTTGACTGATTTCCTAAACCGCATAAACGCGACAACCTGCAAGATAACGTGAACTATATAGGGCAGTGCAATAATGATTAAAATAGTTATGATAGTCAGGGAAATATTATCAATCTCATGAATCAAACCGAAAATAAATCCACCGACAAGAAAAACCAGTATGATAAGCGCAGGAATAATAATCAGAACATTCTTGATAGCCTGTGCTATGAGAAGAGGCTCGCGGGTGTTGGAGTCTATATCAAATTGTTTTGATATGCGTTTATGAGGCTCTTCCTTTACCTCAGCGCCCTGGGGTTCCTGGGATGCCAAGGACATCTTACCGTCGGCACCTTCTAAGCCATACAGCTGTGTATATTTTGGCTCTTGTTGGGAATTCTCCGGATTATTCGATGCACTTTGCTTTTCCACGGGAGGCTGCGGATCATTATTATCAGCGGTTGAAAAATTCTTATCGGTGCTCATTGTTGTTCACCCTAATCTTGCTTTTGCGACTTGACGTTAACGTGCTGCCAAGGAATTTCTACAATCGGATCTTCATGATGCTTCTTCAAGGATTCTGATTCATCACCCAACTCGTGTACCCTTCCCTGAGAACCGTGTAGAGCATCGTCATATATTCGAGGTTTAGCGACAGTGACTCCCCTATCCTGAAAATCATGCGGAGAGTTTTTCTTGATCACGCTCATCACAACGATCATGATGATGCTGATAACAGCTTCAGAAGCAGGAGGAATTAATACCCAAGGCAGCGCCTGACCCTCTAAACCTGGTGCACTGTCAGAGGCCAATTGGATAAAAACAGTAGCACAAATAGCCCCATAAGGCGACACAATCAGCAGACTATACAGATTAGTTCCTATAACCCACGCGATCCGAGTTTCTTTCTTTGCCCGTGACCATGCCACAGCCTGCAAAACAAAATGCAAACCAAAAGGCCATGAAAAAAAGAATAAAACAAGAGCGCCAGGGATCCATGGTATTGCTAATATGGCCTCAATGAGGGTCCTTGTAATCTGCACAGCTATAAGAGCAGGAGGAAACGAGTTCTGCTCCTCAGCCGAATCCGTTTCAGGTTCTTTCTCTATCTCATGAACATCTTGAGCCTGGATCGTTCCATGCTCAGGTTTTGGAAGGTTCTCATCAATAGTCATGGATTCACCCTAAGCTTATAGCCTGGGTATTCAATGGAAGCTCCCTGAATATTCTCAAAAAATAATACTTTTAATTTATCTAATAATAAAAAGGCTCTTTATTTATATAAAGCAAGATTTCTAACGCTTTATTAAAATAAAGAGCCTTTTTTTGCACCCCGGAATATGCGTATTACTCAGGTGAACCTTCCGATGCCGACTTCGGGGAACCTGCACGGGTACTATCAACGGCACCGTCTATGCCATACGTTTCTGCCGAGCCAGCATCCTCGGTGCCCGCATTCTTCTGTGACTTCTGCCCCTGCTCTCTGCGAACCTGAACCAGCGGAATCTGCCCGGTGCTGAGATCCTCAACCAATTCGTCGGTCAGAGTCGGGCCGTTCACCACTTGAGGCTGCGAAGCTGACGCGGAATCAGCCTCCGAGGCGTCATTCGCCGCATCGTCAGGGTGCTCGGTGTAGAGGGGCACCGCATCCGTCGCCGGTTCAGCCTGCATAAGCACCCGCCCCTTCTTGCGCTTGCGCCTAAAACGCTTCTTCTTGCCCGGCTTGAGTTCATGAAGCTGCACGTCAAGCCCGGATGTCGCAGTTGCCCCCGCACCCTTCGGCGGTTTACGTTCCAGAGTGTAGATAACGCGTGCAGGCTTCGGTTCCATGCCGATTTTGGCGCGCATCCAGTTGATGATGCGGTCAAGCCAGTTGTAGTCTGCGGTCGCCTCAACTACCTGGTGGTTGCGCGGAATCATGCCCACATCGCTGAGCACGCGCGGATATTCATCAATCTCTTGAATGCCCGCCATGTACATGTTCTCGCGGAACTGCTGCGCGAACTCGTGCTGCCCGATAAAGAGCAGGTCAGAGTAGGTTTTTGCGGTCAGCCGCTCGGTGTACGCCTGCACGGAATCGCGGCTGCCTCGCTTGGCGCCGTAGGTGTCCCAGAAATAGAAATACACGTTATTGGCGATAATCGCCGAACGAATCTTGTTTTGTAGGTACCAGAGCCCGCCAACGGCGAGAAGCCCAATAATGATAATGACGAGCGAGCCAACCGGAATTGAATAATCCACATAGTTATCGGCACTGCGGGTTACAAACATGCGGTACAAATACGCACCGAACGAGATCAGCACCGGAATACCCAGAAAAATGGTGGCTATCGGAATCCAAATAAATGCGAAAAGCCACAGAATAAGACGATAGTAAATAATGGAATCGCCAAACCCGATGGGGGTAGGCTTTACGGGAGAATGCGCGCGTTTCATCAACAGGTTGAACAGGCGGTTATTCTCGATACCGACCTTACGCAGCTTCGATTCGAGCGATGCACGCTTGAGGAAAACCCGGTAATTTTCAAGGATCTCGCGCTGTTCGGCGGTAAGTTCATTCTCGGGCGGCAGGTCGCCAATGTCGATTCCCGCTTCCGCAAGCAATTTGCTCCACAGCTCTAAGCGGGCAAGTTCCGAGGGTTTGGCTTGGGTTTGTGATTGGTAGTTTTTATAGGAGATGAAAATGGTACTGGCGCCGATGGCGAGCGTGACCATAGGCGCCATCCAGTCTTTAATATCCACGTGGTTATCCTCCCGGCGCGCGGCGACTGTAGCGACTGCCCTTGTGCGCATCCTAGTAGCCTGGATGCGCGGATGCGGCGGCAAAGAACGCGTAAGCTGACGCGGCACCTACTCGCTGAAGCTGGTACTTCTACCGTAGCATCTGAGCTTCTTTCTGCCGCGTTCATTTGGTTTCCATGTAAAATTTTATTCCCTGAATTATGCATTTTCTGCCGCCTTACCGGTATCTACCTCCGCGACAAAAAGAGCCTTTATGTGAATAAAGAGTATTTTTTATCGCTTTATTTACATAAAGGCTCTTTTTAGCACCGGAACCGGAACGTTTGACCTAGTGCTCTGCTTTCTCCAGTTCGGCGGGTGCCGAGCGGAGCATCCGGTAGGTGAAGACCGACAGCACAGCCAGAAGCACGGCGCTAAAGGTTGCGGTTACCAGCACGCCCGAATCGAACGCGGCATGCGCCGAATGCAGCAGCTCGGCACTTAGATCCGAGGGAAGCTGCCCGGCAACTGCGGTCGCACCGCCGAGGGTTTCGCCCGCCGCATGGGCCGCATCCGCATTAAGACCGGCGGGAACCATCACCTGTGCACGGTAAATTGCGGTCAGCATGCCACCGATCACCACGGTACCCAGCACGGTGCCGAACTCATAGGCGGTCTCAGAAATCGCCGACGCAGCACCCGCCTTATTCGCTGGAACGCTGGAAAGAATTAGGTCATTCGAGATGGTCTGTGCTGCACCCACGCTCAACCCTAGGAACATGAAGGAAAGCATGAGCAGAAGGTCGTTGCGCGAACCAAAGAACACCACAAACAGGTACCCGAGGGCACCCAAGGCAAGCCCTGAAGACACAATCACCGCCGGGTGGAACCGCGAAACGAGCTTAGCGGCGTACAGGCCCGCAACAATGGTGCACGCCAGACCGGGAATCAGGAACAGTCCAGCCTGCATGGGAGAGTACCCTGAAACCAGCTGCAAATGCTGCGAGACGAAGAGCAGGAACCCAACATCTACGAACATGGCGAACAGGTTCGCCAGAATCCCCCCGGTAAACACGGTGTTTTTGAAGAGGCGAACATCGAGCATGGGAGTGGTTCCCGCACGCCCGCGGCGCAGTTGACGGCGCACGAAGAAGAACCCGAACACGGCACCAATAAGGGCGGTGCTGAGTGCGAGCGCATCCACACCTGCCTCAGAAATATGGGTGAGTCCGAAGGTTATGCCCGTCATGGCGATCATAATGAGCAGGATGCTCACCATATCGAGCGGGCCGGGGTTTGGGTCTTTCGATTCGGGCACGGTCATGGGTGCGAGGGCGAGGAACGGTACGAGTACGGGTACCGCCATGAGGAACACCGACCCCCACCAGAAATGGCTCAGCAGGAATCCGCCTACGATGGGACCGAGTGCTGCACCGGCGGAGAAGCCTGCCGCCCACACGGCGATTGCGGTGCGGCGTTCTTTCGGGTCACGGAAGATGTTGCGAATGAGTGAGAGCGTGGCGGGCATGAGCATGGCGCCGAAGAACCCGAGTACGGCACGGGCGATGACAAGCAGCAGAGCGGTGGGTGCGAATGCGGCGAGTGCTGAGATAACTGCAAACCCGACGGAACCGATCAGCAGGATTTTACGCCGCCCGATGCGATCCCCCAGGCTTCCCATAGGCACGAGCAGCCCGGCGAGCACGAGCGAGTAGGCGTCTACGATCCAGAGTTGCTCGCTGGAGGATGGTTCGAGCGCCTGCGCAATTGAGGGCACGGCGAATGCGAGCACGGTGTTATCGACCGAGACAAGCAGCACCGGCAGCATGAGCACGGTCAGGGCAATCCACCGTTTGATTTTCTGATCGGGCGCGTGAATAGGCAGCGCCTCGGTGACGGGGTATGAGTTGTTCATCGTTGTGTTCACACGCATCTGGGAGTTTTCGGCACTTGCGGCAGATGCGCCGGGCGGCAAGTGCTCATAGCCCGCAGAGGGGTTGCTGCTAGAGGCTTTGTTTAGGGTAGTAAGGATGCGCCGCGCAGACAACCACGGACACACTAACTATACCAACTAGACGGTAAAGTTTCTAATCCGTAGAATGGTGATTATGACTACCCCAGCCAGCGCCTCCGAACCCCGTGCGACCCGCGCCAACAACTCGCGCGAGCAGATTCTAGACGCTTATGAACATCTGCTGGTACAGGCCGGTGAACGTGCCGCCACCCTTGATGCGGTCGCCGCCCAAGCGAAAGTTTCTAAAGGTGGGCTGCTCTATCATTTCGGCTCGAAAAAGGCGCTCTTCCAAGCGCTTTTAGACCGCACCCGCACCTACGCAGACGAAGACCTTGAGAAGATGCGCGCCGCACCCGAGGGGGCCAGCGCCTATTACATCAACACCTCAACCTTTCAGGGCACCCCATTCGATATATGCCTGGTTGCCCTCTCGCGGTTGGCGCAGGATAAGAACCCGGCGGCACGCGAACTCATGGACGAGATTCAGGGGCAGTGGTATGAGCTGATTCGCGCGGAGATTGGGGACGATAAGATGGCGCGCACCGTGCTTTTGCTGGGGGACGGCATGTATTACAGTGCGGCGTTTGCGGGAGGCATGGCGAACCCGGCGGCGCGCAAACGCATCAAGGCCGATCGGGATATTCTGCTGGATGCGCTCGACATTCTCAGGCGCGCAGCACGGTAGTGTTTGTATCGACATAACACCGCGAGCAGATAACGGATTGCTATCTTTTCGTCGAAATACTATCTGCTCGCAGGGAAGAAGCAGGCAAGAAACAGCCTCTACCCCTCGAAGGTGCGATGCAGTTTCGCCAGCGACAGCGCAATATTACGGCGGTTACGCGCGAACGCACCAACCGTACGGAATACGGGCGCAGCGGGGATAAACCCAAAAATTTTCGCTTCGGAAGCATCCCAGGTTTCACGCACGGTCACGGTGCCGTCGTGGTTATCTGCAATCTCCCAGGTCCAGTAGTGGTCGGCGGGCATGCGCCAAGAGAGGATCTGGTTTTTCTCGGCGCGCACGACCGTAGGAGACATACGGTATGGGAAACCCAGGAACATTTTTTCGGTGAAGGTATCGCCTTCGCGCAGTTCGGGGGTGTCGCCGGATATCAGCCCACGCACCGAACCGCCTCCGTCAAGCTCAGTGTGGCGGGCGGGGTCGGCGATTAGGGCGTACACATCACTCGCCGCCGCCCGCAGAGTAGTTTCGGCGGAGATCATGGCGGGGTCCGTCTCAAGGAACTTTATCTGTGCAGTAGTCATACCTTTAACCCTACGCCCGTGAACACCCCACGACTAGCCGCGAGCAGGTGGTTTTTGGTCCGAGCAGGTTGGAAAATCCTACCTTGTTGGCGGAATCCGACCTGCTCGTGAATCTGAAGCTCTAACCGCACGGCGCATCCTGTGAAAGAATAGAAGTGTTCCGTATCTTGCGTATCTAGGAGTCGTCATGATTTTTATTGTTGTGAAATTTCCCGTCAAGCCCGAATACACCGAAAAATGGCTGGATTTAACCCGCGACTTCACCGAGGCAACCCGTGCCGAACCCGGCAACAAGTGGTTTGAGTGGTCGCGCAGCGTTGAGGATCCGAACGAGTTCGTGCTGGTAGAGGCGTTCGAGGACGATGCCGCAGCGGCTCATGTAAACTCTGCACATTTCGCCCAAGCTATGACCGATATGCGCCCGGCTCTGCGAGAGACTCCAAAGATTATCTCCCGCCAGATTGACGGCGACAGTTGGGGTGCTATGGGCGAGCTGAACATCGAGAATTAGCCGCTTTACTTCAAGAGTCCAACCATGCAGCGCGCGTATCCGCCGGATGCGCGCGCTGCAAGTCGTGTAACGCAGTTTTTACCCTTAAAATGGTTATAGTACACACGAAAATAAGTACAGGAGTCATGGATGAACTCATCACCACATTACCCAGCTGAGGTCCCCGAAGAACACGAGGTCGACCACAGTTCGGTTTCATTAGCGGTTTCTACCGTGATTCTTGCATTACGCCACAAAAAGAACAGTGCGCGCCCGAGTCTTTGGCTGCCGCTGGTGCGCCGCCTGCGCGAGCCCTATAAGGGTCAGTGGGCGCTTCCTGGCGGTTCCTTGCAGTCTCAGCAGTCCCTAGAGCAGGCGGCGGGGTACACGCTCAAGCGTGCGACCGGTCTTGAGCCCGGGTACCTTGAGCAGTTGTATGCGTTCGGTGATGTTTTGCGTGCCCCGGAGGCGCGTGCGGCGCGCATCAACGGCACGCCGGTTCCGGCGCCTGGGGCGGATCATGAGCGTGTGGTTTCGGTGGTTTATTGGGCCTCGATCCCGGCGACTGAGGTTTCGCAGACTCGCGTGCACGAAAATATTCGCTGGTTCCCGGTAGATGAGCTTCCCGAGCTGGCTTTCGACCACAACGAGATTGTGGAGTACGCCCTGTACCGCCTGCAGAATAAGGTTGAATATTCGCGTATTGCGCACTCGTTCTTGGGCGATGAGTTTACGTTGGCACAGCTGCGTGAGGTGTACGAGGCAATTCTCGGCCGCCCGCTGGATCCCGCGAATTTCCGCCGCCAGATTGCGGCTTCAAAGTCGATTATTGATACCGGTCGGCGCATTGAAGGCACCCGCCACCGCCCACCGCGCTTATACCGTTACAACACGGCTCAAGCTTATGCGGATGCGGGCCCGCTGGGCATGTACCGCGAACGCCGCGAGTCTTAGACGAGTTCCGGGAGCGGCAATTTTGTGCCGCTCAGGGGTCGTTATTTTGATCGTGTAGAGTACTGGTACCAGGTTTAAGACTGGTGGAATATCAGACACTCTGAATCCGGGGGTGTTTTCTTCAGGCGGGAGCACTTTAGTGCTCCCGCCTGAAGAAAACGCTCCCGTTTTTATACTCTCCCTTGTTGTGCGTGAAGGCGGCCAAGGAAACCGGAACACGACCTATCGCGTTCGCAATAAACACCACGTGAGGAAACAATGACAGTCAGTAGCAGGTATGGGGCGCGGGCGGCGGAATATTGTGAGGCGTTAGGGTCGCTCGATCAGATGGAACCGACTGATATTGCCCTAATCAAGTCGTGGGGTGCTTCCGTGCCAGGCAGTATTCTTGATGCCGGATGCGGCCCCGGGCATTGGGCGCGCCTGCTCGCCTCCGCAGACCGGCCCGTCACAGGCATAGATGTAACCCCCGAATTTATTGCCCATGCCCGCAGTGTCTCTAAAGTCCCAAATCTTAGCTTCGAGGTCATGGATATGGCACACACGCCCTATACTGACGGGTCTTTCGCGGGAATTCTCGCCTGGTATTCGCTCATTCACACGCCGCCAGCTCACCTTACCGGCACACTCACCGAGTTCTATCGGCTGCTGATTCCGGGAGGAAGCCTTCTTCTGGGGATGTTTCTGGGCGAACACGGCTTGCCCTTCGCGCACGCAGTGACAACCGCCTATTATGTGAGCGTTCCAGAGTTTTCCGCGCTGTGCGAGAAGGCAGGTTTTACGGTGGAAGAAGTTCACACCCGCAGCACCGGGAGGCACCGCGACCACCTGGCGATAGTGGCGCGCAAGCCAAAAAATTAATGCGCCCCATGATTGACAGGCGCTATCGCCACTGCCTACACTAGAGGTTATCCGGGTCACATTCCGGATTGTCCCTATCTATATTCACCGAGGCGCACGGAAGCGCATCGGCGCACGAGGAGGCACCGCCACATGAACGGTTCCCGAGCATAGCCCGGATCAAAACACCAGGTCAGCGTGCTTTTACGCGCTCATACCACCGCCCGGGCTTACGTGTATCTACACACCATGCTCGGGTTTTTTCATACCCTCACACCTAACGCGCGCTGCGATGGCGGGGATCCGAGCACCTACTCGAAGGAACTCGGCCCATGCCACACCACATTACACTCGACCATATTTCGTATGCGCATCCGGGTGAACCCCCGCTTTTCACCGACCTCTCCGCCGTATTTTCCGCGCCGCTCACCGGGCTTATCGGCGATAACGGCACCGGAAAAACTACCCTCTTCAGGCTTATTCTTGGCGAGATAAAGCCTAGTCACGGCACAATCGGCGCCCCACCGCGCATAGCGTATCTGCCGCAAGATTTGGGGTTGAGCGAGCATCAGCATCTTGCCGATATTTTTGGAATTACAAAAATTTTGCGAGCGCTTGATGCGCTGGAATCGGGCGGCTACTCCCCCGACCTTTATGACACCATTGGCGACGCCTGGGATATTGAAGAACGCACCTTTGCAGTCCTTGCCGAGTACGGTTTTAGTCCTGCGCTCGCCACGGATGCCGCCGACCCACACGCCATTCGCGACCTTCTGATGCGCCCCCTTAGCGCCTTTTCGGGCGGTCAGACGGTCACTGCCGCCCTCGCCGCGCTTCTGCGCTCGAACCCCGAGTTTATTCTGCTGGATGAGCCTACAAATAACCTGGATTCTGCCGCGAAGAATCGGCTTTTCGCGGCTCTTGAAACCCTCACCTGCCCGGCGCTCATCATCAGCCATGACCGCGATCTGCTCGCGCATATGAACGCGATCGCCGAGCTGCACGCCGACCGTGAGGGGCGGGCGCATCTGCGTATATATGAGGGCAACTACGACGCCTACCGGGCGGCGCGAAAGGCCGAGGAGAGCGCCGCGCATCGCCGCGTGAATGAGGCGAAAAATGAGGCGCGCAAGGCTGAACGCGAGCGCATCGAGAACCAGATTAAGCTCGATCGCAACGTTCGGCGAGGCCGCGATTTTGAGCGGTCGAAGCGGAAACCTGGGCTGGCGATGGGCCTAGATAAGAACAGTTCAGAGCGTTCCGCAGGGAAACTTCGCGCGGCACACGAAAGCATGGTGGCGGATGCGCGTGCGGCAGTTAATGAAGCCCAAGAGAACCTGCGCGGGCAGGAGAGTATCTATCTGGAACTTGCTCAGGATGCGCTCCCGGCGGGGCGGAAGGTACTGGAATTACAGCTGGTGGGGAAAGACTCTTGCGCGTCTGCGCAACAGAGCGCCAAACTTAAGAATGCATACACCCAAAATACCGTTTCACATGAAACACAACCTTATAAAGTTGATTATTCGTCCCATCGCCAAGACTTTCCCGAGGCTCTTGTCCTGACCGGGTCTGAGCATTTGCGCATCATGGGAGCAAACGGCAGCGGCAAGACCATGCTTCTCAACGCGATAGCGCACGCGAATGATCCCGACTACCGCTCCCCCGTGCCTCCCGCTTACCGAGTGCTCTACCGCCTGGGCAACGCCGCGTATCTGCCGCAGCGCATCACGCTTGACCCTGAATGCACCCTCCTTGAAACCGTGCAGAGGGCAAACCCAGGGGCGAGGGAACAGCATCTTCGCGACCAACTGGCGCGGCTGCTGTTCAGGCGCGAGAGCGTGCATCAGCGTATTGGGAAGCTTTCCGGGGGCGAACGTTTTCGCGCCGCGCTGGCGACGGTTCTACTCACCGACCCGGTGCCGCAGCTTCTTCTGTTGGATGAGCCCACGAATAACCTAGATATTTCGTCGGTGGATTGGCTGGTGCAGGCGCTCGACGCTTATACCGGCGCGCTCATCGTCGTCAGCCACGATGAGGATTTTTGCGAGCGCATCCGCATCGACCGCACACTCAGCCTTTCGGTGAAAACCCTTGGGGAGGCACCGTGCTAAACATTCTTCGTTCTATTCCGTGGGCATTCCGTATAACCCTTCACACGGCGTCCGTTCCATTCCTTGCCGCGGTTTGTACGACCCTGCTTCTCACGTTCATGCCGAGCGCGCAGGTGGTGCTGGTGAATGCTGCGGTGGGTTCGGTGGCCTCCGGCGATACTGCAGCATCACTCACGTGGGCCGCGGTAATCGGTGTCCTCGTGGCGGCGTACCTTCTGGTGCAGCGGGCGAGCATGTCGCTCTTCACCATGACGAAGGCGCGCGTGAATGCCGCCGCGCATCAGAAACTCAATACCACCCTGGCGCGGGTGAATCCTGAGGTGATGAATGAATCCGAGATGCAGAAGCATCTTCGTGCAGCCCGTGAATCTCTTACGAAGCAGGAGATTCCCACACAGGCAAATTCCGTGGTGACTCTCATTGCCGCCGTGGCGATGGTTCTGCTGCTGTGCGCGACAATTGCAGGCACGAGCCTTCCGGCTGCGTTCTTTGTGGCGGGATGCATGGTTCCGCTCTCTGCCGCGATGGTTCTGCTGGCGAAACGTGACTACCGCATCTACGGGCAGGTTTATGAGGACCGCCGTGAAGAGGCATATTTTCTGGATGCGCTCACCCACCCCAGTACAGCCCGGGAGATCGCGACCCTGGAGGCCGGTGGTTTCTTCGCCGACAGTTTGGCGCGGGCACGAAATCGTGCTACCGGGCGGGAATATCATCTGGAGGCGGTGCGCGGCATCGTAGTGGGGTTCGCCGGGCTCATCTGCTCGGTGTTGCTGATGGGTGCGCTCTACTGCCTGATTAGCTCAGGGGCGAGCGCGGGCGAGATTGCCGGTGCATTGGTGGGCACGCTCACCTGTATCGCGGCCACGCAGGATGTTGGCTACGCCTTCGGGCAGGTCTCGAACGGGGCGATGTCGATTGCTCAGTATCGCGCGTTTGTGGATAATCCGCGCTACGTGCTTGCTTCAGAGACAACGCATCATAATCCGCCCGCAACCGGTGATTCTCCGCGCGAACTCACTGTACGCAATCTGAGCGTCACCTATCCCGGGACGGATGCACCAACTCTGCACCACGTGAACATGCATATACAACGCGGGCAGATGGTGGCTTTGGTCGGTGCCAGCGGTGCGGGGAAAACTACGCTGGTGCGCGGAATCCTTGGGCTGACTCCCACCACTGCGGGCAGCGTGCTCTTCGGCGATGCTCCGGTCGACTCATTAAGCGTGCAACAGGTTTTTAAGCACACCACCCTGCTCAGCCAGGACTACGGGCGGTACGAGCTGACCGTGCGGGAAAATCTGCTGTTGGGCACTCACGCGCAGGGCCAGGAACCGCCCACCGATCAGCGTCTCTGGGATGCGCTCGAAAAGGCCCGCGCCGCCGAGTTTGTGCGGGCCCTGCCTGCCGGTTTAGACACTCAACTGGGTGAACAGTGGGGCGGCATCGGGCTATCAGGCGGGCAATGGCAGCGTTTAGCATTGGCGCGTCTGATCCTGCGTAACACTGCCCTATGGATTCTGGACGAACCAACCAGCGCTATTGATGCCCACGCCGAGGAGCAGATTTTCGCTACCCTACGCAAAGTTGCGGCGGATCATATGACGATTCTTGTCTCGCATCGCGCCTGGACTCTCAAACACGCGGACGTCATTCATGTGGTGGATCACGGAACCATCGTCGAATCGGGAACCTACGCCGAACTATTAGACGCTGGCGGGCGGTTCGCCGAAATTTTCGCCTCACAGATAGAGGATGCGCCGGAACACACGCCATCGGACTTGCCGGTTGCTGACGGTGCCGAATCCACAGACGATACCGGGTTCACGAAAGAAGGGGCGCCATCGTGTTAAAAACGATTAGACAAACTCTCTGGGCCCTGCGGTATGCGCTGCGGGCGCATCCTATTCTTGTACTCAGCTCGTTCACCCTTCTCACAGTGCTCTCGTTTCTGCCCAGCGTACAGATGCTCCTCATAGCCGCAATCACCGACTCGCTCAGCACCGGGGATACGCACACTGCACTCACGTGGGCGGGCGTAACCGGAGGCGTGCTGGCGGGTAACCTTGCCCTGCAGCAGGTGTCTAATTCGCTGGATATGTCGCTGCGGGCGGGTATGGCGCAAACAGGTATTCGGGCGATCGCCCGCAGGCTCGCTTCCCTTACCCCCGAGCAGATTTCGCGCGGCTCATTTTCGCAGCGCTCGCGTGCCGCCCAGGATGCGGTCGCCAACGGTCACCTGCACACCCAAGTAACCAGCACCGGCGTACTTCTCTTCACGTTTCTTATGGTGGGTTCGCTCTGCGTCATGGTGGCTCGCGTCAGTTCTGCGGCGGCGGTATGCCTTCTGTTGTGCCTGATTCCGGTGGCGTTCGTGGCGGGGCTGTACACACGGCGCAACGAGCAGGCCTGGGATAGCATTTATGCGCATAACCACCGCGCCTGGTACGCTACCAACCAGATAGCCTACCCGGATACCGCTGAAGAACTTTCGACCCTGAAAGCAGGATGGTTCTTTGCGGCACGGGCTAACCGGCAACGCGGGTTGGCCGCTGATGAAGAGGTGAAACTTACCGCATATGCCCTGCGTTTGCAGGTAATATCGGGGGTAATGTGCGCAGTCTTCCTGGTGGGTGCGCTAGGTTTTCTGGTATCCTCCGGGGCGAGCGCGGGTATCATCTCTGGTGCGATAGTGGGCGCGCTTTCCGCCATGATGTCGCTGGCTGCAGCGAGTCACGATATGAGCTCGCTCGGCGCCGGGGCTAACGGAATTACACGATATCGAGAGTTTCTGGAAGGCTCCGAAAATCCGTCTCGCAAGGCGGTCACCACTTTTGATGCACCGCTTAGCCGCGTGCGCATCGAGAACCTATCCATCACCTACCCCAACGCTGAAAAACCCGCGGTGCGCGGGGTATCCTTCGAGATTGAGCGCGGTCAAACAATCGCGCTCGTGGGGGCAAACGGTGCGGGCAAGACCACGCTAATACATGGGATTCTGGGCATGCTTGCCGCTCACGAGGGACGTGTTCTTTTCGACAACACCCCGGTGGATACTCTCGATTCCGCCGAACGGCACCGGCTGGCGACTATTCTCACCCAAGATTTTGGACGCTACGAGCTGACGGTTCGGCAGAACCTCCTCATGGGGATTTCCGGGCGCTCCGCAACTGACGAGCAGCTGTGGGATGCGCTCAACAAAGCCCGCGCAGCCGAGTTCGTGCGGGCTCTACCCGCCGGTTTAGACACTCAACTGGGTGAACAGTGGGGCGGGGTCGGGCTATCGGGCGGGCAATGGCAGCGGCTCGCGCTGGCACGTCTGATTCTGCGCAATACCGACCTGTGGATTCTGGACGAACCCACCAGCGCGATTGATGCCGAAACGGAGGAAGATATTTTTGCCTCTCTGCGCGAGATTGCGGCGGATCATATGACGATTCTGGTTTCGCATCGCGCATGGACCCTCCGCCACGCCGACCGTATTTACGTGATGGATGCGGGCGCAATCGTCGAATCCGGCACTTACACCGAGCTAATGGCGCACGACTCCTATTTCGCCCGGCTCTTCGCCTCACAGACGGGGTGATTACTCGGGTACTTCAGCCAGCCCCACAAATCCGGGAGAAGTTTCTTATTCCGGAGCGATGAGAATATTCCCGCTTCTACGCCTCCCGCGCACAAGGTCAAGAATCGGGTCGTTTTCCGCCCGGAACATCCGTATTCTCTAGTGTTAAGACCTTGAACTAGGAGAATCTTTGAGCATCACAGACCCGATCGAGCAGACCGTCCAGTTCGGGCGCATAGCCGCCGCTATCGAGTACCTATATGACCACGCCGCAGATCAGCCCACGCTCGCGCAGGTATCCCAGGCGGTTCATGTGAGCCCCGAATACCTGCAGCGGCAGTTCCAGCAGTGGGCGGGGGTGAGCCCCAAGAAAATGCTGCAGCATATCAGCCTTGAACGGGCGAAGGCGGCGCTCGCTGGGCAGCAGAGCACGCTCGATGCGGCCTGGTCGAGCGGGTTCAGCGGCACGGGGCGCCTGCACGATGCGTTCGTCACCATTGAGGGCATGACCCCCGGCGAGTATAAGAACGGCGGGGCGAACCTGCGCATCGTCTGGCGTTACGCCGCGTCCCCTTTCGGCACGGTGCTGATCGCCGCAACGGATAAAGGCATATGTCATATGGCCTTCGCCGATAACCCGGATGCGGCTCTTACGAACCTGCGCGCCGAATACCCGAATGCGCAGCTGCATGAGGGCGAGCATCCTTTTCACGAGCGGGCGTTGAGTATTTTCGGTGGTGGCGGGGAGCGCATCGCCCTGCATTTGAAGGGTACGCCGTTTCAGGTTCAGGTGTGGCGTGCGCTTTTTAATATTCCGCAGGGTGCCGTGCAAAGTTATGGGTCTGTGGCTGAGAGTATTGGTCGCCCGCGTGCCGCCCGTGCCGTGGGAACCGCTGTGGGGCACAATCCGGTTGCCATGATTATTCCCTGCCACCGAGTGATTCGTGAGAGCGGCGTGATCGGGGATTACCGTTGGGGTCGCGGCCGCAAAATGGCGCTTCTCGCCCAAGAACTCGGCGCGGCCTAGCGAACATCGGTCCATCCCAGTTTTACCCGCTCCCGTTTTTACGCTTTCGAGAGCATCCCGCGAGTATGTGTACTCTTCGGAAGTCCGCAAAGTTCAAAGGGAACCCGTTTGACTCCTCGGTGAAAGTTACACAATTGCCATCGAGAGTCACATTTTTGTCACGTTCACTCGCGTTTTTCATGCCAAAGTGACAAAAAACCCGTCTGAAAGTTACATTTTGTCACCCAAAATCACCAGATTTGTAACTTTCAGCCCAGTCAGACGTCCACATTGTCACTCTCGGAGTTACAACATGTAACTCGCAGTCAATCGCAGATAAAACAAGTGCCCGGCACCTTCGTTAGAAGAGGCACCGGGCACCTGCCTGTATAGGATACGCCCTGAGTGCGAGCGCATCGATAATCTTTGAGGACTACTCAGGAACAACCAGACCCTTGGTCTGCGAAACTGCGCGTGCGAAGCGCTCAGCGACGTCTGCCCAGTTCACGATGTTCCAGAATGCCTTCACGTAGTCGCCCTTCACATTCTGGTAGTCCAGGTAGAAGGCGTGCTCCCACATATCGAGCTGCAGAACGGGAATCAGTGCAACCGAGATGTTACCCTGCTGGTCGTACAGCTGCTCAATGATGAGGCGCTTGCCCACGGTGTCCCAGGCGAGAATTGCCCAGCCGGAGCCCTGAATGGTGAGGGCAACGTTGGTGAAGTGCTCACGGAACTTATCGAAGGAACCGAAGAACTCGTCGATAGCCGCTGCGAGCTCGCCGGTGGGCTTGTCGCCGCCCTCGGGGGAAAGGTTCTTCCAGAAGATGGAGTGGTTGGTGTGACCACCCAGGTTGAAGGCAAGATCCTTGGACAGCTTGGAAACGTTGCCGTAGGAGCCGTTTGCGCGTGCTTCCTCAAGCTGCTCTAGGGCTGTGTTTGCGCCTGCAACATAGGCTGCATGGTGCTTATCGTGGTGCAGCTCCATGATCTTTGCGGAGATGTGGGGTTCGAGCGCCGCGTAGTCGTAGGGGAGCTCGGGAAGAGTGTACTTTTCAGCCATAGTGTATGCCCTTTCATTCAGAAGATGGCGTCGTTACAAGGGTACCAGCGATTGCCTGCGAGTTCAGTGGGTTCTGGGCATTGTGCGGGGATGCTGTGCATTGCTGTGCATAGGGTGGAGAAAGTTTTCCACAGGGGTGGATAAACCCGTGGATTTTATTTCAAATTCATCACGATTTCGGAGTATTTGCCGGATTTTTGCGGGGTTCAGACCCGCAAATAACAGGTATGTAAGTTATCCACGCTGTGGATAAACTTTGTGGATAACCCATAATGATATTCTCTGTCGCGCATAGATAGCGACGATTTATGACGCCAAAAGCCGAAAATTAGTGTCGTTATGTTACGTGTAATTTTTACCGTATTCGCTGTGTTTTAGCGTCTTTTCGCCCATAAAAACTCACACGCTAGTACCGCATATAGTTTTCACAAGCAGAATTTAGTGTGTGCATAATGCACAACCTATTCTGTGGATAATGACCGGTGGAAATTGTTCACAAAGTTTTCCACAGGTGTGGAAAGTATCTGTTTAAAACTTGTCTCGACATCCTCAAAATTCTGGATGCGCCCACCGAAGATTTTCATAGCAGGGTTATTTTCGCGTATTTGCAGGGATTAACGGGCGCGTTCTAAGACACAGTGGGCGTGATGCGTGTGTGAGCCAGATTCCCTAATAACAGTCGTGTAAGTTCTCCACAGTGTGGAAAAGTACTGTGGATAAAACCTCGGGAGGATTCCAGGTGGGGTTATATCAGCCGCGCCCCTCCCTTAGAACACACATACATTGCCCCCTGTCGTTCCGCGTCGTGAGAGAGGTGCCTTCACCCTGTGAATGTCAGAATGCGTAGGAACGCGACACGCCGGGCGCATCCTGCTCTGATGGGATATTAAGGTATGGATCGATCTGGCGTACTGTGTGCGATCCGCACGGCCCACCATGCACCACGCCGTGCAGAAAGGCATGAAAAATCCCCCTAGACCGTGACCGTCGGGGGAAAAATTAATAGAAAACCCCCGAAATACCGGGGAAGTAGCGAGCATAGACGCCGCGCAGCCTTTTTGATGTGCGCTTGCCCACCTATAAGGCATTCTTGCTAGTGTGGACGAGGCACGTAGGGTATTCTTAAAAAGAACGGCGCGGGAACCGCCCAACCACGAACAGTACCCGCACCGCACAACCGCCGGTAGAAATGCAGGTTACCTGCACACCGACGACAATCACCGATAAATAGAGAGTCGAACCCTGTCGGTTTGAGCTTCCGGTCTCGCCCCGCGGGCTTCTTTTTCGACCCCGTTATGCATACCAGTGTACACGCTTATTTATCATGTGCAAACCCAAATGGTATTTTTTCCCAAATTTTTTTAATCATTTTGTAATATTCCTGGCGAGTACTACCTAAGTAGCCTCAAAATTTTACCTTCTTTACGTGTAAAACCTTGAATTATCAAGTATTTTTTACAGGTAATCATTACAATGATTTCATTCGGGAAGCGCTATTTCCCGGGCATATTGCCGAAGACACGCCGACAATGGTGTGACGTATTTCGGACAAATTTGTGCCGTCAGTGTGTACTTTAAGGAAAGACATACCAAGTTTTGAGCAATATCTGAGGGTTTGCTGTCTTAACAAGTACAATGAACTTTACACACCTTATATATGCGCTCAGTTTAAAAGCTGGAGGTGCGAGGAGGAGCACTCATGCCCAAACAAGCAACCACCGTCTCTGGCGATCTTCCAGAGAAGGCGGAGCCCAAATGGCTAAATGAAGAAGAACGTGAGGGATGGCTGTTTATCAGCTCGATCATCTTCAACCTCACACGGCAGCTCGATAATCAGCTTCAGCAGGATGCCGATTTGAGCTATGTCGAGTACATGGTACTTGTTGGACTCTCAGAGTCAGAGGATCACGAGTTAACAATGACGCAGCTGGCGCTGGCCACAAACACTCTGCCGGCGCGTCTTTCGCGCGTGGTCGCCAGACTGGAGAAAGACGGGTACGTGTCCCGGTCACTCAGCGCCGAAGACCGCCGCGTCAGCATTTGCCATCTGCTTCCTCAGGGTTTGCAGAAGCTTCAGGATGCGGCACCCGGTCACGTAGCACAGGTACGTCACGAGATTTTCGACCACCTCACGGAAGATCAGGTGCGTGCTTTAGCTAATATCGGCGAAAGCATTCTGGGCGATACGCCTTCTAAACTTATTTCATCGTCGAGTTTGCGGCGCGGAAGTTACCCCGCCTAAGCCTGCACGAACGAATACACCCGGATTTTCCGAGGCTTGCGAGCACATCATAACGGTTCTGTTATGGTGTTATAGACCGAGCTCAGGACCCCCTAAATACGCCTCCAGATTAGCCTTTTCTCTCTATACAGTGCTGATTCGGCCCTCTATGATGGGTTCGACAGCGTTGCACTGTAACCTACGCAAATAGAACACACACCCTAATTTCAAGGAGAGAAAAGTTATGTCTAAGTCCTTCTACGATCTGCTCAACGAACAGATCGGTCACGAGTTTGCCGCATCCCACCAATACCTTTCAATGGCGATTTGGCTTGATGGTGAGGACCTTCCCCAGTTGGCGCGTTACTTCTACCGCCAGTCTTTGGAGGAGCGCGGGCACGCCCTCATGATGGTTCAGTACAAGCTGGATCGCGGCCACAAGGTTGAGATTCCCGCAGTTCCGAACGTCAAGAACGATTTTAAGGACGTTCAGGAAATCGTGGATCTTTCCCTAGCGCAGGAAAAGGAAGTCACCGGTCAGATCGAGGCTCTTTTCTCCGCAGCACGCAACGAAAACTATGCTCTGGGTGAGCAGTTCATCCTCTGGTTCCTGAAGGAACAGGTTGAGGAAGTCGCATCAATGGAAACTCTCGTCACCATTGTGAAGCGTGCAAACGGAAACCTCTTCGACATCGAAAACTATGTGGCTCGTGAGCTCGATGAGTCGCACGGCGAAGACAGCTCCGCTCCTGCCGTTGCAGGGTCCTAAGGTGCCTCACGCCTCATAATTGCATAATTTTTATATTCTCGCTCCGAGTCGATCTTACGGCAGGGGCGAGAATATTTATATTGACCCTGAAATTTCGCTTACGTTATAGAATATATGCCCAAAATGGCATATATTGGTTAAGTATATTTATACCTTTAGAAGCAAAAAATACCATCTCCTAGGTAGGAGCGTTAGAATAGTAAGAATTATTCCTATCCGAAGGATAACTACAGAGAATATGACCCAATCACAGACACCGAACTCAGAAAATACAGTTTTCAGCCGCGGATCCTACAGCAACTCTAAGCGAGTTGCAGATATTTTGCGCACGGAGTCCGTGGGCGGCAGCATCCTGCTGGTGGCGACCGTCCTCGCGGTAGTTCTTGCCAATACCCCACTGGCAGATATTTATTTTGGGGTGCGCGATACCGTTATAGGTCCCGAAGTTCCAGGGTTTCACCACCTTCACATGAAGATAGGCACCTGGGCGGCAGACGGTCTCTTGGCAATATTCTTCTTCCTGACCGGTCTTGAACTCAAAAAAGAGTTCGCTATCGGTGACCTCAAATCACCGGCAACCGCGATCGTTCCCATCGCAGCGGCTTTCGGCGGCGTGATAACCCCCGCCATCATCTACACCGCTATCAACTTCAGCAGCCCCACCGCTATACATGGCTGGGCCATTCCCACGGCAACCGACATTGCCTTCGCGGTCGCCGTATTGGCGGGCGTGGGAACGTTCCTGCCCTCGGCGATGCGCATCTTCCTTCTTACCCTGGCAGTGGTTGATGACCTGATCGCTATCTGCATTATTGCAATCTTCTACACCGGCACATTCCATGGCGAATATCTGCTCCTTGCGATCATCCCTATCTCGCTGTTCGCCTTTATCGCCTATCGCGGCGAAAAAATGCTGCACCTCAAGCCCGCCGCAGCGTGGATTCTGCTTCTGCCCCTGGGCTTTATCACGTGGGCGCTTTTCCTTGAATCCGGTATTCACGCAACTATTGCCGGCGTGGTGCTTGGTTTCTGCGTTCCGGTTAAATTCAATAAACGTACCGAAGCTGCGGGTGCAGATGCAGGTCTCGCCGAAGTTTTCGAGCATCGTTTTCGCCCGCTTTCCACGGGTATCTGCGTGCCGGTCTTCGCCTTCTTTAGCGCCGGTGTTGCTATGGGCGGTTTTGACGGTCTTAAGCGGGCCCTCACCGACTCAGTCTCCCTGGGTATTATGTTCGCCCTAGTTTTCGGCAAGACCATCGGTATTACGGGAACCACCTGGCTGGTTACCAGGTTCAGGCACGCCAACCTAGACCCGGATGTGCAGTGGATTGACGTCATAGGTCTTGCGGTTACCGGCGGTATCGGCTTTACCGTATCGCTTCTGGTGGCAGAACTGTCATTCACCGGTGGGTCACCGCACGGTGAAGACGCCAAAATTGCTATTCTCTTCGGTTCAGTAGCCGCCGCAATTCTGGGTGCTCTGATTCTCTCCCGCCGTAATAAGCACTACCGTTTACTGGCGGAAAAGGAGAGCGTGGATGCCGATATGGATGGCATTCCGGACGTGTTCCAGCAGCGTAAATCACAATCCTAGACGGTCTGTCTTCGGTGGAGAGACATCGGTGAATACCCTGCTCTACTATTAAGAATCCGGTGGTGACATTCATAAGAATCACCACCGGATTTTTATATTCTCATTCCAGAATATAGTTGATATTTCACAGGTTTGAGAGCCTTTTTCTGAACATCCAATTCAACACCTCTAACCATTCTGCACCCTTTCAGATATATTCTATTTTTGGAATATATCGATGGCGGGGAGTCCTACCGCATATGCCATATGGCATTCAAAGCACTCCCTGCATGGCGACCCCTAGCAGCGCTTTCGACCTCCACCCCAATGGTGCGCTGTCTTACGTCCTCAGATTCTGCGCATACACACGGCATGTCCGTAGAATGAAAAGTACCGAGTGATTGGTGGAGAACGGTTTATGGCACATCAGAAACAGGGCACAGAAGCCCATCACACGACATCACGCTATGCGGAAATCATCGCCCGCTGGGTTATCGGTATCTACTCAATCGCGACACTTCTGACGCTTTTCACCTGGATTATTTCCCCGCTTCGCAGGGGCCACGGTTTCACCTGGTGGGAAATCACCGCGAGCCTGCTCAACATCCCATCAAGTCATACGCTGGTGAGCGCGGTCATCATGGTGGTCATGACATCCGCCCTGATTACCCGTAAACGAGCCGCACTTTACGCGGTCATCTTCTTTCAGGTCATCGGCATCCTCATCGGAACACGAAGTGCGCTTCTGCTCTTCTTCCCCGATAACGTGATGCCGAGCGAAGAATTTTTCTCCTCCACACTCGACACCGTAGCTATTATTGTGGCGGCTATCTTTATTCCGCTTCTCATCCTGGCACGCTCTGCTTTCCCGGCGCATATCGGCCGAATTTCATGGGTGTTGGCGACTGTGGTCTTCCTCGGTGGGCTAACGGTGACAACCCTGCTGGCTTGGTATTTTGGGCATCATGTGCCGGGAGTTACGGTTCCCCATCTGCTCAAGCAGGGGTTAGGGCTCGATAGTTTTCCCGAGCTCAAGGGTGCAAACCCGGGTGCCACGGTGGTGGGGGCAGCATCCGTGTTCTACGGAATTTTTGCACTGATCGCGGTGTATGTGGTGGTGCGGGGGTACCGCGTCCCTAATACCTGGACCGCCGATCGGGAATTGCGCCTGCGCGAACTTTTACAGGAGTATGGCGGGAACGATTCACTCTCGTACTTTGCAACACGCCGCGATAAGCAGGTGATTTTCTCAGCGGATATGCGTGCCGCCGTCACCTACAGGCAAGTGGGTTCGGTATGTTTGGCGTCCAGCGACCCGGTGGGCGATCCGGCATCCTGGGGTTCCGCAATCGACCGGTGGATGCACCAGGTGCGCCGCTACGGTTGGATTCCCGCCGCCATCAGCGTGAGTGAAGACGGCGCCAGAGCTTTCGCACGCCGGGGACTGGGCGTAATCCGCATGGGGGACGAAGCCATTCTAGAGGTCTCACGTTTTAGCCTGAACAATACCTCGCTTACGGAGGTACGCCACGCCCACCAGCGGGTGCGTAAGGCCGGTTACACTCTGAAAATCTGCAGGCATCGTGAGCTTTCACCCGAGCAGCTGCACGAGGTGGAAAATAACGTGAACGCTTGGCGTCACGGCAAGGTTGAGCGCGGGTTCTCGATGGCACTCAACAGGCTCTCAGACCCCGCAGACGGTCGCAATCTGCTTGTTTCGGCGCATGATTCTGCTGGCACAATGGTTGCGATCCTTTCATTCGTGCCGTGGGGCCGCACCGGCATATCGCTGGATGTGATGCGCCGCTCCCCTGACAGCCCCAACGGCATCGTGGAATATATGGTTGCCCAGCTTATGGAGGATGCCCCCGACTACGGCATCACGCGTGTTTCACTGAACTTTGCTATGTTCCGCCATGTGTATGAGAACGCAGATCAGTTCGGTGCTAATGCCTGGAGCAGGTTCGCTTCCCGGTCGTTGGGGGTTTTAGACAGGTTCCTTCAGTTGGAGAGACTGTACCGCTTCAACCTCAAGTTCGCCCCGGAGTGGATGCCACGCTATATGGTTGCGGAACCGACGCTGGCCTTCCTGAACGTTGCGGCGGCGGCTGGGGTTGCCGAGGGTTTCCTGCCCGATTTTTCGGCACGTAAACAGCGCCATGAAGTGCACCGCCTGACCGAAGACCAGATCGCGCGAGTGCACGAGATTGAGCGTATGCATCCGGGCGAGGTGCAGGCCCCCGAACACCGCTTCGGCGATCAGACCAAGCACCGTATTCGTCACCTGCAGATGCTTCGTGATGCCGACATGAACCCGTACCCGCTGGGAGCCACATGCGAGTATTCGACGGTGCAGGTGCACGATGGGCTGAGCGGCCATACGCTTCCAAGCGGGGAGTTTACCATGTCGGGCAGGGTGCGGTTTATTCGCAACCACGGCGGGGTTATCTTCCTGAACCTGTCTGAGGAGGGCAAACAGGTACAGATTATTGCCGAGCGCCGCCTCGTAAGTGAGCGCGAGTTTCGGCTTCTCAAGTCCGCTGTCGATACGGGCGATATTCTGCTCGTGACCGGCACGGCGGGGGCTAGCCGCACCGGGACCGCATCTGTCATTGTGCACGGCTGGCAGATGGCGGCGAAGTGTCTACACCCCATTCCGTACGGGGCGTTGAATGATCCGGAGGCGCGCATCCGCAAACGCTCGACCGACCTGTTGGTGCATCCGCAGCAGCTTGAAAACCTTCGGATGCGCTCCTCACTGATCACTGCCATTCGCCGCACGCTCGATGATGCAGGGTTCACCGAGGTTGAGACCCCGATTCTGAATACTATTCATGGCGGTGCGAGCGCGCGCCCCTTCAAAACTTTTATTAACGCCTATGGCGCGGATTTGACGCTTCGTATAGCACCCGAGCTGTATCTTAAGCGCCTGGTGGTTGGCGGTTTGGGCGCTGTTTATGAGTTAGGGCGGGATTTTCGCAACGAAGGCGCGGATGCCACCCATAACCCGGAGTTCACGGTGTTAGAGGCTTATAAGCCTTACGCAGATTACACGGTCATGCGCAAGCTTACCGAAACGCTCATCAAGAACGCTGCCCGGGCCGTCTATGGTTCTGAGGTACTTCCGCTGGGCGAGAAGGGCAGTACCGAGCGTACTCTCACGGATGTTTCGGGTGAGTGGCGGGCAGTTTCGGTATGCGAGGCCCTTTCGCGTGCGCTGGGGCGCGATATTTCGAGTGAAACAGATTTTGAGACTTTGCTTGAGCTGGCGCATGAGCATCAGATTCATGTGCGTGATGACATGGGCGCGGGCGCCATTCTTGAGGAGCTTTACGGCGAGCTGGTAGAGGCAAAAACTGTGTTCCCCACGTTTTATACGGATTTTCCGGTGGAGACCTCTCCCCTGGCGGGTGCGCATCGCACCAAGCCGCATCTGGTGGAACGCTGGGATCTAGTGATTAACGGTATGGAGATGGGAACCGCCTATTCCGAGATGACGGATGCTTTAGAACAGCGCCGCCGCCTGACCGAGCAGTCTCTCAAGGCTGCCGCGGGAGACCCGGAGGCCATGCAGATTGATGAGGATTTTCTGTACGCCCTTGAGACCGGGCTTGTCCCGACGGGCGGGTTGGGCATCGGCATTGACCGCTTGGCGATGCTCATGGCGCAGACCCAGATTCGTGGGGTTCTTTCTTTCCCGTTTGTTAAACCCGTGAAGTAGTGCGTGTTCGGATACTCATATTCTTCACTGGAGAGTGTTTTTATGTCTATTAAACGATGTTTAATATGATTTGTGGTTCATCCATAACTTTTTGATGTTTTTGCTTATCAAACGGAGTATCACCCGTGTTCCGGCTATATTAATTATTCGTTACAAATGTGGACAAGACCCCCAATGAGATTGCCGTACACCCTTCATCAACGGAACAATAAGTACCTGTAATTTCTAAAGGGAATTTCTTTCCCTGGCGTGCGGTCTACCCGGTTTGCACCTTCGCGCCTTCATGCCCGCATAGTTGCTACCCCTATTACGCTTCTATGCCGTGACGAAAGAGAAAACCTGTGGACTCACTTGTGAATTATATTCAGGACATCAACGCCTCCACCGCTGGCGCCACCAGCGTGGTTGACAGCATTCAAAGCTGGATATGGGAAAACTTTCTGTTCGTTGCCTTGATTGTCGTGGGCTTGTTCTTGACGATCCGCACCCGTGCCGTGCAGTGGCGTTCCCTGCCCGAGATGCTGCGCGTACTCACCGACCCGTCCGGCCACGAGGCCGATGGGCGCAAGAGCATTTCCTCATTCCGCGCGTTCACCGTTTCGGCGGCATCCCGCGTGGGCACCGGCAATATTGCTGGCGTGGCGATCGCTATTGCAATGGGTGGTCCCGGCGCGGTGTTCTGGATGTGGGTCATTGCTGCCGTGGGCGGCGCATCCGCTTTTGCCGAATCCCTGCTGGGTCAGCTGTATAAAGAACGCGGCAAGGATTCCTATATTGGCGGTCCTGCCTACTATATGCAGCGTGGCCTGAATGCACGCTGGCTGGGCCTGATTTTCGTGGGCTTTATTGTGCTCACCTATAGTTTTGTGTTCTGCGCGGTACAAACCAATGCGGTCGTGGAAGCTAGCGCGAATTCCTTGGATATCGGTATTTCCGGTACCGAGGGTATGGCTTTCCGTATCGTGGTAGGCCTTTTCATTGCCGCACTGACGGCTGCGATTATCTTCGGCGGTATCCGCACCATTTCTACGGTCACCGAATTTATGGTGCCGTTCATGGCGGTTCTGTACATGCTGCTGGGGCTGTTCGTGGTTGTGCTCAATGTGGGCGAAATTCCGAACGTTCTGCTCATGATTCTCCAGGGTGCTTTCGGTCTGCGCGAGTTCGTAGTGGGCGGCACGATGGGCGCCGTTATTTGGGGCATGAAGCGCGGTCTGCTCTCGAACGAGGCCGGCATGGGTACCGCCCCGAACGCGGGTGCAACCGCAACTATTTCGCACCCCGCAAAGCAGGGCTACGTACAGGCTTTGGGCGTGTATTTCGATACGATGCTGGTCTGCTCGGTCACCGCGTTTATCGTGCTTTTGTCAAACCCAACCTATGGCAATAAGACCCGCGGTGCTGGACTGACTCAGGATGCGCTTGCCCACCAGCTCGGCACCTGGGCCACCCACTTCCTAACCATCGCGATTTTCCTCTTCGCCTTCTCCTCGGTCATCGGCAACTACTATTACGGCGAATCGAATATTCGCTTCGTGACCGAGAAGCCCGGGGTGTTGACGGTGTTCCGTCTGGTGGTGCTGGGCTTCGTATTCTTCGGGGCAATCGCATCACTAGAGCTGGTGTGGACCACAGCGGATATGCTCAACGCGGGCATGGTGATTGTGAACCTGATTGCGGTGGTGTGGCTTTCGCCGAAGGTCGTTGCGGTGCTCAAGAACTACGAGCGGCAGCGCAAATCCGGTGTGGAGCCTATTTTCAAAGCATCCGATATGCCTGAGATTAAGAATCTTGCGGCCTGGGACGGCACCGATGAGGTGACCACCCGCGAGTTCTGGGCTGAGCGTGATGCGGAGGCTGCGGCCAAACGCGCCAAAAAGGCTGCGAACGTATAACGTTTCGCCTAGATAACTCTCCCCGCAGCGCCCGAGGACATAAATTTTATGTTCTCGGGCGCTTGGCGTATCCTCTGGCATACTAAAGACGTGCTGACTTTAGGTTTTTCGGTGTTTCCTCTCGCGCTTTTTCAGAATCCGACGGCGCAGGCACTCTACCAGTACACGGTGCTTGCCCTGATTTTTATCTGGATTGCTTCGGTGCTGTACTGCATTTTTACGGTGCATCGCAGCCCCTATTTCAACGAGATTCAGAAGCTCAAGTGGCTTCTGTTCATTCTGGTTCTCCCCTATTTTGGTGCGCTGGCGTGGTTTTTGCGTGTGCATCGCGAGAAAAAGGATGTGGCCGCCGCAGACCAGACCGATACCGCCTCGAACCCTCACGACGAAGGAAAATAACATATCCTATGACAATTTCAACCTTCGGTGAGTAAGTTCACGAATACCGAAGTGGACGGTCTGTTACGGAGCCTGTATAGTTCTATATGTTGCCTGCGACTCTTTGAGTCGTATGACACTTGCGCGAGTGGCGGAATAGGCAGACGCGCACGGTTCAGGTCCGTGTGCCCGTGAGGGCGTGGGGGTTCAACTCCCCCCTCGCGCACCAGCAATCCCCGGTTCTGATGAGCCGGGGATTTTTGTTGTGTCGGCAACATTTGGGGTTTTCGAGTCTATATTTTACGAGTAAAAAGTATATTATCGGCATGGTGGTCACACTATCCCCTAGAATAGAGTTGGGTGTGTGCACTCACACCTGACACAGCAAATGCACAGCTACAAAAGCTAGACTGAACCCTTCGGGTTCCCAACCACGGGATGCCAGGGGTGACATCCGGCCCGAGCCATAAAGGAGGAGGCAATGAAGTTATTTGATAAGTTGGAACGACTGGAGCAAGGCATTGGTCGTACCGTTGGCTTTTCTAAAGGCTTTGGCACCTTCGCAAAGGCTGATGTAGCTAACCGTATTCGCACGTCGATGGATGATGCCTCATATGTGGACCAGGGCGGTCATACGATGGCACCAAATATCTTCAACGTTCGCTTTTCGAGCGCCGATTTTTCGCGCGTGCGAGAGTGGGGCAACCCATTCGCGGTTGAGCTGTGCAATCTTGCTATTTCACATGCGCGTGCGCAGGGGTATTCACTGATTGGGGCTGTACGTATTACCTTCAGTCCTATTGCCGATCTCGAAGCCGACGAGTTCGAGGTTGTGCCTAGTTTTGAGGCGTTCCAGGCTCCGCCCTCGGGCGCGACGAACTATGTTCCTCCCGCCGGTGCCGCCCACGGCGCCTCCGACTACGCCCCCGTTGCCCCGGCTCGTGATACCGGTCTGCCGACCAGAATTACAAAACCGCGGGCTACTCCGCCGCGCCGCACGGAACAGCCTCAGCAGCAACAACAGGCACCTGCCGCGTCCGCGCCGAAACCGCGTTCCCCGCAGAACCCCCCGCAGCAGCAACGTGCTGCGGCGCATCATGCCTTTGTGGATATTAACGGGCAGCGCTATGAGCTTTCTGGGGCACCTCTCGTCATCGGTCGCGGCTCCGACGCATCCGTGCGTCTGGCTGACAAGGGTATTTCGCGCCGCCACCTACAGATTTCCCGCCAGGGAGGCAACTATGTTGCCACCGACTTGGGCTCAACCAATGGAACCCGGCTGAATGGTTTTCCACTGAAAACCCCTACCGTTCTCCAAGATGGAGCGGTGTTACAGTTGGGCGGAGCCCGAGTTCTCTTCCGCTCAATTGCCTCTGGAGGTATACGTTAATGGCATCCGAGCTAACTGTAACCATACTGCGCTTTGCGTTTTTGGGGTTGCTCTGGTTCTTTGTGTTTTTCGTGGTGGCAGCCGCCCGCCGCGATTTGGGGCTGGGCAAGAACTTCCGCTCCGTACCCGTAGAATCTGCCGCAGACTCGCAGCCGCAACCGCAGCATATTGCAGCTCCTCCTGCACGTCCTTCCCGCTTGGTGATCACCAAGGGAGTGCAGGCGGGAGCTATGATGCAGTTGGGTGACTCCCCGGTTACTATCGGTCGCGCCAATGATATTGAGGTTTCGTTGCAAGACGATTACGCCTCCGGTCGCCATGCCCGTCTGTTCCCACAGGGTTCTCGCTGGTTCTTGGAGGATTTGGGCTCAACCAACGGCACATTCGTAAACAACCAAAAGCTGACCCGCGCTACCGCTATTGAGCCGGGTGTCGATTTCCGTGTGGGCGGAACGACTATGCAGCTGAGGGGGTAATCGTTGAAGATAGCCTTTCGCTTTGAAGCCCGTTCCGATACGGGCGTGAAACGCAGCAAGAATGACGACTCCGGGTACGGTGGACGTTATCTTGCTGTTGTTGCCGACGGCATGGGCGGGCACGTCGGTGGTGACGTCGCATCCGCTACCGCCGTTTTGAACCTGACCCCTTTGGACCACCCCGACTTTGACGGTACCGGCGGCATATACCTCGCCGACGAAATCCAAAGTGCCAACGCCATTATCAATGACCTGGCAGCCAGTGATCAGCGCCTTGCGGGCATGGGTACCACATGTACCGCTCTGCTGGTGGATGGCGAAAAGATCGAGATGGCCCATATTGGCGACTCGCGGGCCTATCGTTTACGCGCCGAAGAAGACGGCGGTTTCGAGCAGATTTCCACCGACCACACCTTCGTGCAGCGTCTTCTCAACGAGGGTCGCATCACTCCCGAAGAAGCGGAGAATCACCCGCACCGCAACGTGATTATGCGCGTGCTTGGCGACGTCGATGCCTCCCCCGAGCTTGAACTGCAGACGTTAGAAGCCATTCCCGGTGAGCGCTGGGTGCTTGCTTCCGATGGTTTAGAGGCGGTGGTCTCTGATGAAGAGATCGAAGCCGTCATGCGTTCCACCGATGATCTGGGTGAGATCGCGGACGTTCTTATCCAGATGACTCTCGACGGCGGCGCACCCGATAACGTGACGGTCGTGGTTGTACAGGTTATCGATCGTGAGGAGCTTCCCGCCGATGAACCTGTAGGTCCTTCTGCCCTGCCGGAAACCGGTGAGATCGATACCTCACCGACGACCTCTGAGCTTGAGGAAATCACCGAGGAAGTAAACGCCGAAGAGGGCCTGTCCGATCACGACCGCGCGCTCAAGAAGTTCCGCCGCGCCCGTGACCTCACAGATTCCTTCCCCCACGACGGCGACGCGAGCGATCAGGATGCGGTGTACTTTGCCCGCACAAATGCCGCCATTTTGCGCCACGAGCTTGGCTCTCGCCCACATCAGCTGGTGGGCAGCGCATCCGTAGCAACAGAAACCGGGCGTATTCCGGCGGTGACGAGCCGCACCCTGGAGCATCGAGCCTCGTTGGCGCAGCGCGTGCCGATGAGCACCGAGGAACCCGCAAAGCTGCCGGACGAGCTTGAAGAGCTTCTGGCGGATCCGATTCGACGCCGTCGGCGTCCGATTCTGCTGGTGAGTGCAGCCGTAATCCTTGTGCTGGCGCTCATTGCGGGTTGGAGCGGGCTGAAATGGGTTGAGGGCCGCTACTACGTTGGTGAAAATAACGGTAAGGTCGCCGTCTATAACGGTGTTCCGCAGTCGTTGGGGCCAATCCATCTCTCCCATGTGGTCGAGGAAAGCGAAGTGGAAACTTCACAGCTGCCCGAACATACTCGCATGCTTTTGAAGAATACGATTCACGCGGATAATCTTGACGATGCACGGGTTATCGTAAACCGTATGCAGGCTCAGGTGAATCTGCAGGATGACCGGAATACACAGCCTTCCGGTGCGGCTTCGTCCGGCGCGCAGACAGGTCAAAAAACTTCAGCAACGGAAGGTGGTAATCGTGGCTAGGCTATTGCGTGATGCACACATACCCCGTTCGCGTCGCCTGATTGAGCTTGTTCTGCTCGTAATTGCGGTCGGCATCGGCTCATTTTCCATGTACCTGATTGACCCCGAAACGGCGTGGGATATGGGGAAAAACCCGTGGATTCAAGGTACCGTGGTGCTGGGCGTGTGCGCGCTCATCGCGCATCTGGTGCTTCAATTCCGGGCGCGTTACGCCGATCCGTTTATTCTGCCGCTTGTTGTGGCGCTCAACGGAATCGGGCTGGCGATGATTTTCCGCATCGATAAGGATCCCGCCATGCAGAAGTCCCCAGTGGGCGAGTCCCAGCTGTTCTGGACGGGCTTCTCAATGATCCTCTGCTCCGTTGTGCTGTACTTCCTGCGGGATCATCGAGTGCTGCGTAAGATCACCTATATTTCGCTGGTGCTCTCCTTCATCCTGCTTATCATGCCGCTTATCCCCGGCCTTGGTACCGAAATCAACGGCGCACGGATTTGGATCAGGCTCGGCGGGCGTACCTTCCAGCCCGGCGAAATTGCCAAGATTACTCTGGCAATCTTCTTTGCGGGCTACCTGTCCACACACCGCGATTTGATTCTCACAGCGGGTAAGCGTTTAGGACCCATCAATCTGCCGCGTCTGCGCGATTTGACCCCAATTTTCTTGGCGTGGATGGTCAGCATCGGCGTGTTGGTTTTCCAGAAGGATCTGGGTTCTGCAATCCTGTTCTTCGGGCTGTTCATGGCGATGCTGTACCTCTCGACCGGCAAGATTTCCTGGCTTGTAGTCGGCGGTGTCGGCGTCGTGGTTGGCGGATACTTCGCCTACAACTCCATTTCTCACGTGCACGCCCGTATCTATGGCTGGATGCACGCCTTTGATCCCGAGGTCTATATGTCCTCCAGCGGTGGTTCCGGTCAGATCCTTCAGGGTATTTTCGGTCTGTCCTACGGCGGTCTCTTTGGCCGTGGATGGGGTCAGGGCCTTACCTCTTTGGTGCCGTTCGCTAACTCGGACATGATTATTACTTCTCTCGGTGAGGAACTCGGTCTGATCGGCCTGGGCGCTATTTTGATGATGTTCCTCATCCTCATCTCGCGTGGCTACCGCGCGGCGTTGGGCACTCGTGACGGTTTCGGCAAGCTCTTGGCGGCGGGCCTTTCCACGGTTATGGTGCTTCAGCTCTTCGTGGTGGTTGGCGGTGTAACCCGGTTAATTCCGCTGACCGGTTTGACCACACCGTTTATGTCTGCCGGTGGTTCATCCCTGGTGGCTAACTGGATTATCGTGGCGTTGTGGCTTTCGATTTCGCATACCGCGCGAGCGCCTCACGTCGTGGTCGGGTTCGACGTTCCCGAAAGTATCGACCACGAAGACTACAGCTATGAATCTGAGGGCGCAACCAGCGTTCTCGCCCGTATTTCAACTCAAGAAGCAGGAGGTGACCGCAATGGATAGGGCAATTCGCCGCATGTGGATGGCCGCAGGTTGCGTTTTTATCCTGCTCATGGGTACGTTGAGCTATATCCAATTCTTCGACACCGAATCTCTCAAAGATAACCCGTGGAACTCGCGTTCTCTGTACGATAACTACGGTGCCAACCGTGGCTCTATCGTGGTCGATGGAACCGAAATCGCCTCGTCGGTGAAATCGGATGATGAGTATAACTATCAGCGCGTGTACTCTGAGCCGGAAAAGTATGCGGCGCTGACGGGTTATTTCTCGTCAGTGTACGGTTCCACCGGTGTCGAGTCCGCTATGGACAAGGAGCTTTCGGGTACTTCCGACAGCCAGTTCTACGATCGTGTTGCTCAGCTCTTCTCGGGTTCTTCGGCACGCGGTGCGAGCGTCGAGCTCACCGTGGATTCCAAGCTTCAGGAGCTTGCTAACAACCTGCTGCAGGGCCGTAAGGGTTCTATTGTGGCGATCAACCCCAAGACTGGCGAAATCTTGGCGATGGCCTCGTCTCCCTCATATGACCCGAATACGCTCGCATCCCACGATGGGTCTACGGTAGTCAGCAACTATGAGGAACTGAACTCGAATCCGAATAACCCGCTTTACAACCGTGCTATTGCGGGTAACACCTATTCGCCCGGCTCGACCTTCAAGATTATTGATGCCGTCGCAGCTTTGGAGTCCGGCAAATATGATGCGAACTCCACGATCGATAACCCCGCACAGCTTCCCCTTCCGGGAACCAATGTGTCGCTTCCGAACTATGCGGGCGGTCAGTGTGGAGGACGCACCAAGGCTACGATTGAATGGGCTATGGCGCAGTCCTGCAACACTCCTTTTGCGCAGATCGCAATGGATTTGGGTGAAGATAGGATCTCTAGGACTGCCGAAAACTTTGGTTATGGTCAGGATTTGAAGATTCCGCTGGCGGTGGCTAAATCGAGCTTCCCGAAGGGTATGTCGCAGAGCCAGCTGGCGCAGGCATCCGTGGGTCAGTACGATGTACGCACCACCCCGCTGCAGGTGGCGATGACTTCTGCCGCGATCGCTAACGGCGGTGTGCAGATGAAGCCCAATATGATTCGTTCTGTCAAAACCAGTAACTTGAGCGTGCTCTACGAGTTCTCACCCGAGAAGTTGCGCACCTCAACTTCTACTAAAGTCGCCGATCAGGTGAAACAATGGATGGTGAACTCTGTGGATAACGGTATTGCCCGTAACGCAGGCGTGCCCGGGTATAAGGTTGCTGGTAAGACCGGTACCGCAGAAACTACGGGTGGTTTGAATAACTCTTGGTTTACCGGGTTTGCACCCGCCGATGATCCTCAGATCGCCATTGCGGTGGTCTATGAGGATATGGATGCAACAACCGGTTCCCAGCTTTCGACAAATGCAGGTAAACAACTTTTTGAGGCGGTGTTGAACAAGTGAGGCCTTCGGCTGATATCACCTTGGGCGGGCGCTACACCCTAACCGAACGTATCGCTATCGGCGGTATGGGTGAGGTCTGGAAAGCTCGCGACAAGGTTCTCGGACGCACCGTCGCCGTTAAAATCCTGAAAGAGGAGTATACGGGTGACCCCGGGTTCTTGGAGCGTTTCCGTGCGGAGGCGCGCCATACCGCGCTTCTGAACCACCCCGGCGTTGCCAATATGTTCGATTACGGTGAAGAGGATAACTCTGCATACCTGGTGATGGAGCTGGTTCCAGGTGAGCCGCTGTCGAGCATCATCGAGCGCGACGGCACGCTGCCGCCGGATCGCATCCTGAACTTTATTGCGCAGACGGCACGCGCGTTGGCTGCTGCGCACGCTCAGGGACTCGTGCACCGCGATGTGAAACCCGGTAACCTGATGATCACCCCGGATGACCGGGTGAAGGTTACCGACTTCGGTATTGCTAGGCTTGCGAACCAGGTTCCGCTGACCGCTACCGGTCAGGTGATGGGTACAGCCCAGTATTTGGCACCCGAACAGGCAACCGGTCAACCTGCAACCCCGTCCTCCGATATGTACTCGCTGGGTATTATCGGGTACGAATGCCTGGTCGGTCACCGCCCGTTCACGGGTGAATCACAGATCGCGATTGCTCTAGCCCAGGTGAACGATCCGCCACCGCCGCTGCCGGAGAGCATCCCGGCGCCCGCCCGCGCCTTGATTATGTGCCTGCTTGCTAAGGATCCTGCGGAGCGTCCTAAGGATGCTACTGCGCTGGCGTCTGCTATTGATGCTATTCGCCGTCGCGATATTCCTGCGGCGATTAAGGCCGTGCCCACACTGGAGGCATTCTTGCCGGAGAATCTGGATACCGCCCAGACCTCCCTAATCGCCGAGCCTATTTCGGCATCCGCTGCTCCGAAGTTCGGATCTGGGTCGCGCTTCACGCCCGGTCCTTCGACGGCACCGATTCCCGAGCCAGGGTCGAAGGCTGCGGCCGCGCGTACGTCACAACAGGGGCCGAAGAAACGCAGCTGGGTGTGGATCGCCGCTATCGTTGCGGCACTAGTGCTTATTCTCGGTATCCTCTGGGCTGTCTGGGCGGCAAATAGCCGTGCAACCCCCACTCCGAATACCACCAGCTCGGCAACACCCAGCTCTGCGGAAGGTACCGTCACGGTAGCCACCCCGAGCGAGGAGTCCTCGGTTGCGAGCAGCACTCAGAAGCAGAAAATTAACCTGCAGGCACGCAGCTACGAGGGTCGCCCCCTTCAGGATGTTGTCAATGACCTGAAGAACCTGGGTCTTTCGCCCAGGACTGAAAGTGTTGAGTCTGAAGAGCCAGCCAACACCGTTCTGTCGATTTCACCGGCTGGTTCGGTAGACGAAGGCAGCACCATTACCGTGCGTTATTCAAGCGGTTCCAGGGGCGCGACCCTACCTAATGTTGATGGGAAGAACTACGAAGAGGCTTCTCGGACGATTACCTCGCTTGGTGTTGACGTGAACCTTCACTTCGAGCATTCGGACACCGCACAGCCCGGTACGGTGCTGCGCACCAGCCCTTCTTCTGGCACTAAAGTGTCAGTTCCTAGTAAGGTAGAGATGTATGTAGCTAATGAGTCTTCAGGTACGAGGACGGATTCTGACTCGTCGCCATCCGCAGCTACGCCTTCAGGCGCGTCGACTTCTTCTAGTCCTCGTACTGGGCGTTAGTGTCTGAGTCCACTCACATCAAAAACTATTTTTACCCCAGGAGAACGTATGGACCTGTTGGTTCCTGAAACGGTAGATGGCCGTTATAAGGTACTCGATGTTATCGGTACCGGTGCGATGGCTACCGTATACGCGGCGGAGGATACTCGTCTCGGTCGTAAGGTCGCGATGAAGATCCTGCGCCCGGAGCAGGCCCAAGACAAAACCTTCCGTTCACGGTTTAAACGTGAGGCGGAGGCTGTCGCATCCCTGAACAACCCCGGTATCGTTGCGGTGTACGACACGGGCGCTTATTCCCCGTCAGATCCCAACAGCGGATACGGTGTTGATGATGCCGCCGACGATGACGAGGCTAAGATCCCGTACATCGTTATGGAATACGTTGATGGCAGGACGCTGCGCAGTGTCCTTTCGTCGGGCGGGTACATTCCCGTGCGTGATGCGGTGGGGTACGCAGAGCAGCTTTTGAGCGCTCTAAAATACAGTCATTCGATGGGTATTGTCCACCGCGATATTAAGCCCGCGAATATTATGGTGCTTCCCCGAACCGAGGAAGACGCCGCGAAGGGGCAGCCGGGTCAGATTAAGGTGATGGACTTCGGCATCGCCCGAGCTATTGAAGAGGCTGGCGAGGCTCTGACAAAGGCCAACGTGGTGATGGGTAGCGCACGTTACATGTCTCCCGAGCAGGTCAGTGGTAAAGAAGTCGACGCGAGAAGCGACCTTTATTCGGCAGCATGTGTGCTGTATGAAATGGTTGCTGGACGTTCCCCCTTCGACGCGGAAACTAACGTCGATTTGGCGGCGAAGCATCTTACCGAGACTCCCGCCGCACCGAGTACCTTTAGTCCGCTGAGCGTACCCCCTGAGCTTGATGAAGTTATTCTTCGAGGTCTTGCCAAGAACCCGGATGATCGCTACCAGACCGCCGATGAGTTTTCGCAGGCGATCCGTCAGGGAGCGGGTCTGCAGGTTGGCGGTGGTATGCCGCAACAGGTTCCCGATGACTCCATGACCACCGCTTTTGCGCCTCTTGAGGCTCCCGCGGCGGGTGCGGCAGGAACCGGTACGGGTGAGGTTGATTTCGATGCCTACACCACGACCCTGCCGCAGGTTTCGACTCCTGTTGAAGACGCGAATCTCAACGGTTTCTTCGATGACGATGAGTACGGCGGAGAAGAATTTGTTGAAGAGGAAGAGTTCCTTCCCGCCGAGCAGCCCCGCAAGCGAACCTGGGTTCGTTTCCTCGTTGGTCTTGCTATTGCAGCATCGCTTCTGCTGGGTATCGGCTCGTTCCTGTACTACCAGGGCAAGCTCAATGAAGTTCCGCAGGTCGCTATTCCTACCGTGATGAACCAGTCGAAGGACGATGCCGAGAACCAGTTGCGCAATGCTGGCTTTGCCGTGGAGAGCCGCGGGGCATACTCCGAGAACGTGAAGAAGGGCGATGTTATTAGCGTCAGCCCTGGCGAGGGCACAAAGGCGGCTAAGGGTTCTACCGTATCGCTAACCTACTCGAATGGTCCCGAGCGCGTAACCCTGCCCGATAACCTGCAGGGTCAGAGCGAAGCCTATGTGCGCAACGCCCTGAAGGAACTCGGCCTTAAGGATGGTCGCGTCAGCACCGTTGAGAGCGCATCCGTTCCCGCCGGTATGGTAGTTTCTCTGGAGCCTGAGAAGGCTGAAACCGATGCCAACGGTAAGACCACGATCGAGGCTGGCAGCAACGTGAACCTGGTGCTGTCCTCCGGTAAGGTCAAGGTTCCTTCGCTCGTGGGTCTGACGAAGGATCAGGCTATTGAAGCTCTGACTGCGTCCGATGTTCTGCTCAACACCAATATTGAGACCGTTCAGACAAGCTCTGCGGCACCGAATACGGTGATTTCTCAGAGCTCCGCTGCGGGTACTCTGGTGGCCCAGAACAGCACTGTTACTATTCGTGTGGCGGCTGCCCCGGCGGCGACCGCATCTGCCTCACCGCGTGCGACTACCCCGTCGACGAATAATAACAACAACACTCAGCGCCAGCAGGGCAATCAGCAGCAGAATCAACAACAGCAAGGTCAACAGGGCCAGCAAGGTAATCAGCAGCAGAATCAACAACAGCAAGGTCAACAGGGCCAGCTGGGCAACGCTCCTGTACCTTCTGCAACGCCAAGTGCCGCTGCTCCTTCATCCAAGGCCGTACAAAACGGCAAGGAAAATGAGGAGAAAGAGGAAAGGTAAGGCTGGTTTGCTCAGGTAAATCCTGGTCATATATGTGGGGCGTGCTTTAGATTTTGAATCTAAAGCACGCCCCACATATATTTCTTCGGCTGTACCCGCGCATAGAGAAGGCGCCTGACAGACCTACTTGGGTCTGTCAGGCGCCTTTACCGCTGCCCGCTAGGCAATTAGTGGGGACAACGATTTGGCACGCTCAGCGGCGCCCTCAAGCCCCGTTTCTTCCAGCCAATTACCCAGCATCAGATAACCGCTCTCGGTAAGCACGGATTCCGGGTGGAACTGCACGCCGTGCATGGGCGCATCCCGGTGCCGCAGCCCCATAATAATGCCGCTCTCAGTCGTCGAGGTGGTTTCCAAGACCTCAGGCATAGTCTCTGGGACGACCGCCAGCGAATGGTAGCGAGTCGCAGTGAAGGGGTTCGGTACGCCTTTGAACACCGAGTCGTTCTCGTGAACCAAGGTTGAAGTCTTGCCGTGCATCAGCTCGGGGGCGTGCGTGACGGTGCCGCCAAACGCCTCCGCTATAGCTTGATGCCCCAGACACACGCCAAGCAGGGGTTTATGAGTCTGCGCAGCCCAGCGAATGGTATCGATAATGACCCCGGCTTCTGCGGGCGCACCGGGTCCCGGAGAGATCAGCAGGCCGTCGTACTCGGCAGCCATTGTGAGCACGGTATCAAGGTCATACTCGTCATTGCGGATTACGGTTGTCTCGGCTCCGAGCTGCTGCAGATATCCGACGAGGGTGAACACAAAACTATCGTAATTATCGATAACCAGGATGCGGGTCATGGCTTCTCCTTTGGCAAGCGCCGCTAATGGTTGATGGTAACGTCAAAGTTGAACGGACCGTACTCGGCAAAATTCGGAAACACGAATTCCATGAGGGCGTATACGATCACGGCGATAAGCAGAATAGCAATGATAATGCGAACCCATAGAGGTCCGGGAAGATGACGAAAAATCCAACCGTACATGTTATATCCTCTCGGGTTAGGCGGGGTTCTGGGCTGCTTGGGCAATTTCCGCAGGCGCGCCAGCAGAGTTAGGCTGCCAGGATTCAAAACGGGCGTGCACAATATAACGTTCTGTGTCACCGTAACGCGGGTGGCAGGTCGTGAGCGTCATAATGCGCTCCGTGGGCTCTTGTCCGGGCTTACTCGGAACCGGCTCGATCACCTCAATATTGTCAGGCTGCACAATCACATGCTCGTACACGGTGTAGGTGTAGTAGCCGTCTTTGGTGCGCACATAAATGTGATCGCCCACCTGCAGCTGGTCGATATAGTCGAGCACTGCCCCGCGTGTCTGCCGGTGCCCTGCAAGCGCGAAGTTGCCCACGCCACCCGGCATGGCGGTTCCGTCGTAGTGTCCCAAACCGAGGGTATCGATCACGTCTGCGCTGGTACCCTGTGCGGTGGGGCGCTGGTAGTCTGCACCAAACCGGGGAATGTAGACAACCCCGAATCCTTTTCCGTGCTCGGGTTCGGCTTCAGGCTCCGGTGGATTTTGGGGATCCCACTGTTTGACTGGCGCGGCGGAGCTGAACTCGTGCGTCAAGGAATCGACGGCTTGGGACTGTGAACGGTTTGCGTCTATATTGGTCCACCAGAGCTGCCACACGACAAAGAGCAGCAGCACAAGACCAACGGTGATCAGAAGCTCACCCGTGATTTGGATGGTCCACCGCAGAATAGATTTATGAGGCTGAACTGCCTGATGCGCTTTCGCGGATGCATGCGCCATAGTTTTGGGTGTCCTCCATAGCGGGATGTTACCGTCCCAGTCATTACATTTTCTTTAATGACAACGCCGGTGAAAGGTGAAATCATCCCGCGAGTCTGCAAAGATAGTTTTTAACGTACTACATAAGGTTACCCATACATCTGAGGCGGAGGAAAATATGTCCCCTAAGTCGGCTGCGAAAAAGTCGAAAAAGACTGCCAATACTAAGTCAAAGAAGTCACAAGACAAGAAATCGGCTAAGGCCGTTGAAGAAGATGCGAGCGAGCTCCGTCTGTTGGAGGTCGCTCGCGAGATGGAAACGAGCGGAACACAGAGAGAGGGTACTCCCCTGTGGTATCGAGTGGTAATGTTTTCGCTCGTTGCGCTGGGTATTCTCTGGATTATTGCGTATTACATTTTTGAGGGTCGACTTCCTGTGCCCGGTATTGGCATGTGGAATGTGACTATTGGCGTGGGTGCCATGATGGTGGGTATGGTCATGATGACTCGGTGGCGTTAGGTTAGGGCTATGTCCGAATCAGATGGGTCTCCTTCGCCTCAAGAATCTCAGGATGCCCCGCATGGCTCTACCTCCGATCCCATGCGGAGTACCGAGGATATTTCAAAACGTGCGGATATTCGTGCCGCCCGCGTGGAGACAAGGCTGCGCCGCTGGGCGTTGATCGGGTTTATCATCGCTGCGGCGTTATTCTGGCTGGCGACTCTTTTCTTCCGCTAGATCACGTATAAGCGAGGCGGTGCCGTATCCCTGGGATGCGCCCGCCGCGTTCTTCTTGCTTTTAATCGTGCTGAGGCTCTGCGACTGGTTCTTCGCGCAGGGGCTGCAGAATCCGTACGAATACGATCATGACGATCAGCTCCACCATCGTCTGGGTCAGCGCTGTGTGCTGCATGGGTCGGTCTGCGGCATGCACTTTCTTTGAGTTGTTCCACATGCTGTGTCATATACGGGGGTATACACCCGAGAATCCCTGTACAGAGCGCAAAGATGACGTAGAACAGTACCCAGCGAACAAGATTCTAGCGCGCTTCGTAGATACGACGTGCAGTAGAAAACGCTGCCAAGATCTATATATGCAAATATTCCAATATAAGCATATATACTAGTCGATTGAGGTTTTAAAGAGCTGGTAAAAACAATGGTTTGTGTAGCAGCAAGCGTAGCAAATAAAGGCCGCAACATAATCTGCAACAGCGCCAACACCACTAGGAATGCTGCCAAGGCGATCGTGGAATTAAAGTCACAACCAGTAGAATACCGGCACGAAGTTGAGTGTTATCAGCCACAGGGTGAATCCGCGCGATACAGCAGTGGATGCGGTGCGTTTGATGTCATTCGCCCTTAACTGCCCCTCATGAGTTCAAGAGTCCCTGATGAGCCGCATCAGCAACCCGACGGCTAACTTTTTCCAGAACGGGCGAGTTGATATTCCAGTGCTGCCAGTACAGTGGGAACTCCACGGGCTTCTGAGCAAGTTTCACAAGTGTTTGGGCGGCGAAATATTCGCTACACTGTGCCTCCGGCAGCAGACCCCACGCAATACCCTCATAGACCGCCTGCGCATAGTCCGGTGACGAAGGAATATAGAGCGTTGGGCTCTGTTCGAATTCGGCTCTGGACAGTTTTAGGTCTTCCTCAATCAGAGCGCGTGCAGCATCCTGCACAAAGTCTTTACGATCGTATTCCACCACGGGTGCCCGGTTCAGATCATCACGGGTAGTCTTCGCGGGGAACCCCGGAAGGTAACGATCCACATACGCTGGCGATGCCACACACCAGTAACGCGCCACGCCCAGGTAATCTACCGAGCATCCGGGGATTTTTCCGGGCTGTGAGGTTATGGCGGCCATAACTTCCCCAGTACGCAGAAGGGCTGAGGAATGAAATTCGCCTTCACGCCGCAGGTCACAGAAAATTTCGTCCTCCTGAGCGAGCGTGCGTATGGCCTCCAAAAACCACGTTGCTAAAGAATCGGCGTTCAGGGCTATAGAGACTGTCTGGAATCCGCCCTCACCCATGAGTTCTCGTTCCAGCTCAAGCTGCAGAAATTCACTTTGCCGGGCAATACGTAACACGCTCTGCCCGGAGGCTGTTGGGGTAACCGGGTTGGTGCGCTGCAGCAGAACTTTACCGGCCAGCTGTTCCATTGTTTTTACACGCTGTGATATTGCGGAGGGGCTAACCCCAAGAACGTCGGCAGCAGCGTCGAAAGTACCGTACTCGATGACCGTAACGAATGTTTTGAGATGGTCGGTCGTAAAACGTGTCATAAGAACATCTTACGTACGTTGAAATAACTTAGCTAGGTTTACGGGGTTTTCAGACCTTTGATGTTCATCATCGCCCTGCGCATGTCCTATTTGGCGTACACCATTTTCACCTTGGATACACACCTCTAAGATAAAAGCAGTGGGAATATTCCCCTCCAACGTGTCTACATTGTCACCTAACCACCCGAAGGATATTCGCCATGGTCAAGCCACCATTCATGGAAATTGCATGCCCCGTTTGTTCCAAGCCCATGAAGACTTTAGAATATTATCCTCGCTCGCTCTGTCCCGAATGTTCTGCACGGGTGACTGACCGGTCTGGCCGCCCGGTCGTTTTCTACGATATACAGGCGCTGCCGACTCCCAATAGCTCGGGTATAACGCTTAACGCTACTTGGCGGATTTTACGGATATTACGCCAATACCGGGCTGCAAGAAACCTACTCCAGTTCAACCTGCTACGTTGATGGAATAACCTGCGAGGCAAAGAATGCCCGTTTTGGCGGCATTGTGATCGAGGCGCTGTGAACCTATCTTCACCTCCGGATGAGTCTGTACTCCCGGATTCAGTGGCTTCTTCGAGTCCATTATCCTTCACCGTCTCCTTATCGGTAGAGTCAACGGACTCTGTACTATCTTCTTGCGCCGATGTGGACCACAGTTCATAGCTCTCCAGTGTCTCTTCGGCGCCCATACCTGAAAATGGAGAGATATATCTCGAACTCGAATCATCAGAATTTTTCGCAGACGCAGCACCATCGGTTCTAAGAAGTCACGCGCGTGCCGATCGTCGCTACTGGTCGTTGTCACAAAGCTCAGCCCAGAGAATACCGCAACAATCATCGTCGCCTTAAGCACAACCACGTTGTAGCTGACTTCAAGATCTAAAATTTTCAGATGGTCGGGCTTGGTTCCTACTCACAGCTCGATGGTTTGGTCGGTAACCGCCACAGAAGCAAACCATAAGAAGAAACCGAACACCAGCAGAACGAAGAAAACAGTTTGAATCAGCTGCCCCAAGATCGGGATTGCCAGCAGGTTCAGCCACTGCCCAATCGGCAAAGAGCGACGAACGATAATGTCGTGTTCGGTCTCTTGTACTGTACTGTCTGCGATACCTCGTTCCGATGCGACCTGCCTAGTGCTCATAGCTATCAAGCATACCCGATACAAGAGACTCTGCTTGAAGTTCAGCGCCAAAGAATCGTGCGCACGCCTTCAAAATAAGTTCTGCGCCATAACGTTGGATCGTATAAACACCCAGCTCGTCGTACTCAGCCGCAAGTTCACGGGGTTTCACTAAACCAGAGGTGATTTCCATAAGTGAAGATTCTGCGCCGTCTTCGTCGAAAAGTATGCTAAACCCGCTGTCATCACGCAGAAGCTGATGCAGTTTAGTATCGGGCAGAGGCAAAAAGCCCAGCACGTCCTCGGGCTCATAGTAGATTACCTCAGCAAGAGTTGTTACATACCCCTGCGAGTCTTCTTCGGTAAGAACTGTATCCGTAAGCTCCAGATAGCTTTCTTCGTCCTGCAGAAGCTCCCGCGGCCACCACAGATGGATATACTCAGTACACGCCAGCCATAGTTCCGCTAAAGGCAGCTTAACCTCGGCGGTGAGCGCCACCGTCCGGTATTTTGAGGTGTCCTCTCCCAGATACGGTTCCTGCTGTCGGTCTGAAAAAAGCGGATACTCCATACATTCACTCTAACGCGAGAATAGGTATTCGTCGGTACTTGATACAGTAAACGTTCCAGAAACCCGTTCAGAAGAATGTGAATCATTGGTATTAGTATTCCCGTCATGACGCCTCAGGCACGCTATCACAGACCGGTAAAAAGGACTTCTCTGGCTTCCGAAATTCTACGTGTGGGTATGCGCTGCTTAGCGCGCAAAAACATAGCTAAAGAATCGAGCAGGAATATGTGACCGTTGCCATTCGAGCTCTTCGGTCAAAGATTTTTCCGAAAGCACTTTGCGAGTATATCGTTCAATATTGCGTGCATGTGCACCCATATGGGCTATGGCAATCGCATGTCCGCAGGCTCTAGCTACGGCTTGCGCAGACGGGGTCTCACAGTCCCGAGCCGTAGCATGGCAGAGCAAAGCGTGCTGACGCATAGTTCCAACAGATAATGCACCACGGTTGAACTCAGCGACCGCAGCAAGCCCCTGCTGAAGCCGAGGATCAGCAGGATACTGCTTCTCGAAAATAGGCAGTATCCGATACATACAATCTGCCGCCCAGACGATAAGTTCACGCCTCTCATCTATCGATAGCGTCAAATCCTTCGGGTCTGGGGCAGATTGTAAAGTCTCCATGCTCCTAAGATAACAAGAAAGCATATACGCTCTCACAGATTTTCAACACCCTGATGCGCCTATTATATTTCATGAGGTCTTCTTAGCCTTTAGAGTATTCACCAACGCGCGCCATAAGAACACAGCAGAGCCGATAGCTCTCAAGGAGAATGCAAATCAGTGGTTAAAACAAAAGAGACCCCTCACGGGGTCTCTTCCATACATATGTAATTAACTAACAAACCCTCAGGCTTGTTGTTTCAAAACTATACAGCGAACGCAAACAAACAACTTACTAGTGT